>Ga0335083_10000217_pt1 | contig 95698 bp, 88 predicted proteins | sample Lox_Sample_42_FD_206716 | JGI IMG/M metagenome (GOLD analysis project Ga0335083, IMG submission 206716) | Soil microbial communities from Loxahatchee National Wildlife Refuge, Florida, United States - Lox_Sample_4.2 | ecosystem: Environmental > Terrestrial > Soil > Wetlands | place: USA...
GCCGCCAACACCGGCGGCTCGAATTACGGCTCGACCAGCAAGGCGCTGATGGATCGCATCAAGGGCGACGTCGACAAGCTCAAGGCCGAAAACCCCGGCGCGACGATTCCGACCGACCTGGTCACGGCTTCCGCCAGCGGCCTAGACCCTGACATCTCCCCGGAAGCTGCGCTATTCCAGGTGCCGCGCGTGGCCAAGGCGCGCAACATGCCTGAAGACCGCGTGCGCCAACTGGTTGAGCAGCACGTCGAAGGTCGTGTCCTCGGCGTGCTCGGTGAGCCGCACGTCGATGTTTTGCTGCTGAATCTGGCGCTCGACCAAGCGGCTGCCAAATAGTTCCGGTTCAGCTACCCTTACTCTATGGCAGACCAGCGCCGCGATTCTGATCAACGACCGTCGCCGGAAGCCTTGCTCGAAGCGGCGCGGCGGGAAGAAAGCCGCGTCGGCAAGCTGCGCATCTTCGTCGGTGCCGCCCCCGGCGTTGGGAAGACCTACACCATGTTGGAGACCGCGCGGGCGCGCAAAAAAGATGGCTACGACGTCGTCATCGGCGTCGTCGAGACCCACGGGCGCAAGGAGACCGAGGCTTTGCTCGAAGGCCTCGAAGTCATGCCGCGCAAACGGGTCGAATACCGGGGCCATACTCTCGAAGAGATGAACCTCGACGCCATCATCGCGCGGCGTCCGCAAATCGTCCTTGTCGACGAGCTTGCCCACACCAACGCCGAGGGTAGTCGGCACCCCAAGCGCTATCTCGACGTTGAAGAGATCCTGCAACACGGCATCGATGTCTATTCGACCGTCAACATCCAGCACATCGAAAGCCTGAATGACGTTGTTGCGCAGATTACGCACGTGCGCGTGCGCGAGACCATACCAGACGCGGTGTTCGATCGAGCCGACTCAGTCGAACTGGTCGACCTCACGCCGGACGATCTGATCCAGCGCCTCAAAGAGGGAAAGGTCTACGTTCCCCTGCAGGCCGAACGCGCGCTGGTGCATTTCTTTTCTCCGGCCAACCTCATTGCTTTGCGCGAGCTTGCCTTGCGTCGCACCGCCGAGCGGGTTGACGAGCAGCTGCTCAGCGAGATGCAGGCGCGCGCTATCCCAGGGCCATGGGCCGCCGGCGAGCGCGTGCTGGTGTGCATCAGCGAAGACCCGCGCGCGGCGGGTCTTGTGCGCGCAACGCGACGGCTTGCCGATCGCATCCATGCGCCATGGACGGCGATGTATGTCGAGACCGCCCGCAGCGCGCAGCTCACCAACGAGCAACGCGACCGTGTCGCCGATATCTTACGGCTCGCCATGAATCTCGGAGGTGACACCGTCACCGTTCCGGGCGGCGGCCGCCGCATCGCCGATGATATCATCGCCTATGCGCGCGCCAATAACGTGACGCAGATCGTCATCGGTAAGTCAACTCGCTCGCGCTGGTTCGAAATTCTGCACGGCTCGGTCGTGCACGATCTGGTGCGGCGCTCGGGCTCGATCAGCGTCCACGTGATCGCCGGCGAAGAAGTTGCCGGCGAACCGATCAAGCCGAAGACGGTAAGCACCGCCGAAGTGGAGATCTTCGACCTCCGCCCTTATGGGCTTGCATTGGCTGGTGTCGCGATTTCTCTCGCGGTCGGCGAGCTGGTGGAACCGTGGTTCGGTCTGGAAAACGTCGACCTTGTCTTCATGACCGGCATCGTTGCCGTCGCGGCGCGCTTCGGGTTGTGGCCGTCACTGCTTGCCAGCGTAGTCGCCTCGCTCTGTTATAATTTCTTCTTCCTACCGCCGCTCTACACATTCACCATCGCCGATCCGACCAATGTTCTCGCCTTCTTCTTCTTTATCGTCATGGCGGTGATTGTCTCCAATGTCGCCGCGCGCGTGCGCACGCAGGCGGTCACCGCAATGACCCGCGCGCGCACGACCGAGTCGCTTTACGCTTTCAGCCGCAAGCTTGCCGGCGTCGGCACTCTTGACGACGTGCTTTGGGCGACGGCTTACCAGGCCGCGCTGATGCTAAAAGTGCGCGTGGTTCTGCTCTTGCCACGCGACGGCACAATCGCGGTAGCTGCCGGCTACCCGCCCGAGGACATGTTGGACGAGGCTGATCTGGCGGCGGCCAAATGGGCTTGGCAGAATAATCGTCCAGCCGGCCGCGGCGCCGATACATTGCCAGGTGCCAAAAGGCTATTTTTGCCGATGCGGACGGGACGCGGCGCTGTCGGCATCATCGGCATTGACAGCGACAAAGGCGGGCCGCTGCTCACGCCAGATGAGCGGCGATTGCTTGATGCCCTCATCGACCAAAGCGCGCTCGCCATCGAGCGCGTGCATCTGGTCGAGGACATGGATCGGGTCAAGCGCACAGTCGAAACCGAACGCTTGCGATCTGCTCTGCTGACGTCCATCTCGCACGATTTGAAGACGCCGCTCGCGGCCGTGATGGGCGCCGCTGGGACTTTGCGCGGCATGTCTGACAAGCTCAGCAATTCCGAAAAAGCCGACCTGCTGACGACGATCGTCGATGAATCTGAAAGGCTAAACCGCTTCATCGCCAATCTACTGGATATGACGAAGCTGGAATCCGGCGCGATTGCACCTAAGCTCGCGCCGCACGATCTGCGCGAAATCGTCGGCAGCGCATTGCGTCGTGCGGACAAAATTCTTGCCGGGCGCCATGTCGAGCTCGAGCTTGGCGCCAACCTGCCAATGCTCGACCTTGATGCCGTGCTGTTCGAACAGGCGCTCTTTAACGTACTGGATAACGCCGCCAAGTATTCCCCAGCGGGATCGACCATTCGAATCGATGCCTGGCGCGAGACCGAGTCGGTGACCATGCAAATCAAGGACGAGGGCGACGGTATACCGCCTGATGAAGTGGAGCGCATCTTCGATAAGTTCTACCGCGTTCAAAAAGGCGATCAGGTGCGACCCGGAACCGGGCTCGGCCTGGCGATCGCGCGCGGGTTCATCGAGGCCATGAAAGGCACCATCGTCGCCGGCAACCGCAGCGATTGCCGTGGCGCGACGTTTACGATCCGCATGCCGATTCCGGCCGCGGCAAATTTGCTGGATACCGCCGCATGAGCGCGGCCCGCCTCAAAATCTTGGTCATCGACGATGAGCCGCCGATCCGCAAATTGCTGCGCATGGGCTTGAACACGCAAGGGTATGACGTGCTTGAGGCGCCGAGCGGGAAAAGCGGACTCGAGCTGCTATCGCAGAACCCGGATCTTATCATCCTCGATCTCGGTCTTCCCGACGTCGATGGCCTTGAGCTGCTGCGAACGATCCGGGGGCGAAAAGAGGGCGTGCCCATCGTGGTGCTCTCCAGCCGCGGCGACGAGGCCGGAAAAGTGCAGGCCCTCGATCTTGGCGCCGATGATTACGTAACCAAGCCCTTCGGTATGGACGAGCTGTTGGCACGAATGCGCGCGGCGCTCCGTCATCAACTTCAAGTGCATGGCGAGCGGCCTGTATTTCGCGTCGGCGATTTGTCCGTTGATCTCGTTCGCCGCATCGTCAAGGTACGTGATCAGGAGATGAAGCTCTCGCCCAAGGAATACGATCTCCTGCGCGTGCTCGTGCAGCATGCGGGCAAGGTGCTCACCCACAAGTTCTTGCTTGGCGAGTTGTGGGACAACCTCACCGATGCGCAATATCTGCGCGTCTACGTGCGGCAATTGCGACAGAAGATCGAAGCCGATCCGGAGCGTCCGCAGTACATTCTGACGGAAACAGGAATCGGTTACCGCTTACGCGCGCCCGAATAAAAACTTCCAAAGCGTGTTTCACCCGGCTGGAGTGCCTTATGGACATTGCTGATTTTCTGTCGCCGGCCGATACGCTGATCGACGTTCGCGCATCGGAAAAAGACAAGCTCTTAAAAGAATTGGCGCATAGGGCGGCGACGAAGATTCAGGTACCCGAACCTGAAATTATTGCCGAGCTGCTCAAGCGCGAAGAACTGGGTTCGACGGGAATGGGCAACGGCGTCGCCATACCCCACGCCCGCTTTCAATCGCTGAAAAAGCCTGTTGGTATCGTCGTCAGGCTCAAACAGCCGATCAACTTCAAAGCCATTGATGAAAAACCGGTCGATATCGTGTTCGTTCTCTTGCTGCCTACGGCTTCCGAGGGCGAACAACTGGGAGCATTGGCCTGTGTCGCGCGTAAGCTGCGGGAGCCGGGCGAACTGGCAAAGCTTCGGAAAGCAAAAACGGCATCAGACCTTCACGCCGTCCTCGTCGCCTAGTTCGAAGGGCATAATGGTCCGGGAGGCCTACAATTGGCCCCAGGATTGTTCGATGAGAGCGTGCTGGCGCTTAGGGAAGACCTTCAATGATATTAACCGCGAGCAATGATTCAGCGGCTCGTGCGTACGCTTGGGCTTCAGGGCATTCCACCTTTCTGCTTGATAAAATGCGCTATCTCATCAACGCCCCGTCCGGTGCGCATGTTGGTGAACACGAACGGGCGCTGGCCACGCATCTTACGCGCGTCACGTTCCATCACTTCAAGCGAGGCCCCAACGTGCGGCGCGAGATCGATCTTGTTGATTACCAGAAGGTCGGAGCGCGTGATGCCCGGGCCTCCTTTGGAAGGGATCTTGTCGCCGGCAGCGACGTCGATGACGTAGATGGTGAGGTCGGCGAGTTCCGGCGAGAAGGTGGCGGCGAGGTTGTCGCCGCCCGACTCGATCAGCACTAATTCAAGATCGGGGAACTTCGCGCGCATCTCGGCGACCGCGGCGAGATTGATCGAGGCATCCTCGCGGATGGCCGTATGCGGGCAGCCGCCCGTCTCGACGCCGGCGATGCGATCAGGCGCCAGCGCGCCTGAGCGCATGAGAAATTCCGCGTCCCACTTGGTGTAGATGTCGTTGGTGATGGCGGCGATTTCGTAGCGATCACGCAGGACTTTGCACAAAGCATCCATCAGCGCGGTCTTGCCGGAGCCGACCGGTCCGCCGATGCCGACGCGTAGGGGGCCGTTGCCAATCATCGCGTCAGCTCCGAAACAGCCGCGTGTATTGCGTCTCGTGTCGAGCGCTGGCGAGGTCGGCGCGAAACGCCGAACTGCCGAGACCATCGAGCGAAGCGGCAAGCGCCCGCTCCGCCGTCGCCGCGACCGTGCTTTCGAGCGCAGCCAAGATGCGCTGCCCGTCGGTTTGTCCGAGCGGCACCAAACGTATGCCCGCCGACGTCCAGTTCGCCAACAGGGCCTGAAGATAGGCCGCAAGCGCTCGCTCGAGTGGGATGCCGTGACCGGCCGCGGCAACGCCGACCGCCACAGGATAAGCGATCGGACAACCGCATTGCGAGAGCCGGTCAAGCGCCGCGCACGGCCATGACGCGCGCGCCGTATCGACGAACGCGCCGCCTTGCGCCGTCGTCTCCAGGAAACGTTCGCTCGTGGGCGCAAGCGCCGCGGCCAGTTCGGCAATCGGGCCCAGATCCGTCCCCGCATGCCCGGCATGATAGGCGTGCGCGAGCAATACGCCGTCACAGAAGCCGGCGCCGTCGACCAACATGACAACGAGCCAGTCGCGCAACGTGGCGGCGTCAGCAATATCGCCGGCCTCGACCGCCCACTCGATCCCGCTTGAATAAGAGAACGCCCCAACCGGAAAGGACGGCGACAGCCAAGCCATCAGCCGGTAAAGCGCGGCATCCATGGTCCGCTCATTCCCGCGCAAGCGAGAATCCAAAGTCGTTGGCGCGGTGCTTGCCGCCGTGGGTCTACGCTTGCGCGGAGATGAGCGGGCAAGGACGCGGTCATCCATGACGATGCCCATGATCATAGGCGCCGCTTTCCGGCTCGAATGGTGCTTGGAGGAACGTGAGGCTCGCTCCCATGCCGCGCAGCATGTCTTCGAGAACGTGATCGCGGCGAATGCGCAGCTTGTCGCCAACGAGCTGCACCTCGGTGTGCCGATTGCCGATATGCCAAGCAATGCGAGCAAGCTCGCGTGAACTCTCGGCTGAAATTTCTATCAACGGCTCCGGCTTGCCGGTGACGCGGACGATCGAACCGTCCTCTAACAGCAAGCCGTCTCCATCGTGCAGCTGCACCGGCTTGGCCAAGTCGAGCAAGTAAGTGGCGCCGTGCTCGCCGACAAACACGACGCGGCGGCGGTGGCGATCCTGCGCATCGAGCACGATGACGTCGACGGCGGTGGCGGCGTTCCAACCGTTGACCGGCTTGATATCGGCGATGCGTTTCATGTCAGAACAGGAAGTAGCGCTGCGCCATCGGCAGCACCTCGGCCGGCGCGCAGGTCAACAGCTCGCCATCGGCGCGCACCTCATAGGTTTCCGAATCGACCTCGATCTCAGGCGTCGCATCGTTGTGAATCATGTTCTTCTTGCCAATGCTGCGCGTGTTTTCGACGGCGACCAATTGCTTCGCGACCCCGAGCTTGTTGCGCAGACCCGAACGGGCGGACGCCTTCGACACGAACACCAGCGAGGAGGCCGTGCGCGCCTTGCCGAAGGCTCCGAACATCGGCCGATAATGCACCGGTTGCGGCGTCGGGATCGAGGCGTTGGGGTCGCCCATTTGCGCCGCGACAATTGAGCCGCCTTTAATGACGGTTTCGGGTTTAACCCCAAAGAAGGCCGGCGACCAGACGATAAGGTCGGCAAGTTTGCCTTTCTCGACAGACCCGATGTGTTTGCTTACGCCGTGCGCAATCGCAGGATTGATGGTGTATTTGGCGATGTAGCGTTTGACGCGCGCATTATCGTTGTCGCCCTTCTCTTCGGCCAGGCGGCCGCGCTGCTTTTTCATCTTGTCCGCGGTCTGCCAGGTGCGGATGATGACTTCGCCGATGCGGCCCATGGCTTGGCTGTCGGAGGACATCATCGACAATGCGCCGATGTCGTGCAAGATGTCCTCGGCCGCAATGGTCTCCTTACGGATGCGGCTTTCGGCGAAGGCGAGATCCTCGGCGATCGACGGATCGAGATGGTGGCACACCATCAGCATGTCGAGATGCTCGTCGATGGTGTTTTTCGTGAACGGCCGCGTCGGGTTGGTGGAAGAGGGCAGCACGTTCTTCAGCCCCGCGACCTTGATGATGTCGGGCGCGTGTCCGCCGCCGGCGCCTTCGGTGTGGAAGGCGTGGATGGTGCGGCCCTTGAAGGCCTTGATGGTGTCCTCGACGAAGCCGCTCTCGTTCAATGTGTCGGTATGGATCATCACCTGCACGTCGTAGTCGTCGGCGAGCGACAGGCAGCAGTCGATCGCCGCCGGCGTCGTGCCCCAGTCCTCGTGCAGCTTGAGCGAACAGGCGCCGGCCTTGATCATCTCCTCGAGCGCAGCGGGCTTGGAAGCGTTGCCTTTGCCGGCAAAACCGAGGTTCATCGGAAACTCGTCCGCGGCCTGAATCATGCGGCCGATGTGAAACGGTCCCGGCGTGCACGTCGTAGCATAAGTACCGTGGGCGGGGCCGGTGCCGCCGCCGAGCATCGACGTGATGCCGGACATCAGCGCCTCGTCGACCTGCTGCGGGCAAATGAAGTGGATATGCGTGTCGAAACCGCCGGCGGTGACGATCTTGCCCTCGCCGGCGATGATTTCGGTGCCGGGGCCGATGATAATCGTCACGCCCGGCTGGATGTCGGGATTGCCGGCTTTGCCGATTATCGCGATCCGGCCGTCCTTGAGCCCGATATCGGCTTTGACGATGCCCCAATGATCGAGGATCAGCGCATTGGTAATGACCGTGTCGGCCGCGCCTTGCCGGTTGGTCACCTGCGATTGACCCATGCCGTCGCGGATCACCTTGCCGCCGCCGAATTTCACTTCTTCGCCATAGACGGTGAGATCGTTTTCCACCTCGACAATCAGGTCGGTGTCGGCAAGACGAACCTTGTCGCCGACGGTCGGCCCGAACATGTCGGCATAGATGCTGCGCTTGATCTTTTGCGGCATGGCGGCGTCCTACAGTTTTCCCATGATGGCCTGGCGGAAGCCGTAGACGGTCCGCTTGCCGGCAAGCGCGACGAGGTTGACCTCGCGCGTCTGTCCCGGCTCGAAGCGCACCGCAGTGCCGGCGGCGATGTCGAGGCGCATGCCGCGCGCCTTCTTGCGGTCGAATTTCAGCGCCGGGTTGGTCTCGAAAAAATGGTAGTGCGAGCCGACTTGGATCGGCCGGTCGCCGGTATTGGCGACGGACAGCGTCACGGACCTGCGGCCGGCGTTGAGCTCGATGTCACCGTCCTTGATGAACATTTCGCCGGGGATCATCGGGCGGCCTCCAGACTGTCATAGCCGCGCGTCTTGTAGATCAGGAATGAAACGATCCAACTGACAATGAAGAAGGCGACGATGCCGTAGCCGACCAGGCCGAAATTGTCGTTCACCGCGCCGACGAATTGCCAGAACGCGCCCTGTAGCGCGAACTGGTCGCCGATGAGGTTGAGCGCTTCCAGCCCGCCGACGACCAGCGCCGCGATCACCGAGACCAGCGTGATCGTCATGTTGTAGTAGAGCTTGCGGATCGGCTTGACGAAGGCCCAGCCGTAGGCGCCGACCATCAGCGTCGAGTCGGTCGTGTCCATCAGCGACATGCCGGCGGTGAACAGCGCCGGGAACACCAGGATCGACCAGATCGACATGCCTTGCGAGGCCTGCGCCGCCGAGATGCCGAGCAATCCGACCTCGGTCGCGGTATCGAAGCCGAGGCCGAACAGGATCCCAAGCCCGAACATGTGCCAGCTGCGCCCGATCATCCTGAACGCCGGGCGGAAGATGCGCCCGAGCAATCCGCGCCCCGACAAAACGCGGTCGATGTCCGCCTCGACCAGCCGGCCGCCGGCCTTCACTGTCCGGAATGCGCGATAGACCTGTACCAGCACGAGAATATTGGCGGCGGCGATAGCGAACAAAAACAGCGCCGAAACCGACGTGCCGATCATCGCGCCGAGCCCTTTATACGCGGCAAACCGCGCCTGCAACGCCGTGGTCATGAGCACGAGCGCGGCGGTGAGAACGACCACGATCATCGAATGGCCGAGTGAAAAGAAGAACCCGACCGAAACCGGGCGCTTTCCTTCCTGCATTAGCTTGCGCGTCACGTTGTCGATGGCCGCGATGTGGTCGGCATCGAACGCGTGCCGCAGGCCGAAGCTGTAGGCGAGGAATGCCGTGCCCAGCAGCAACGGATTGTCGTGAAACGCGCTCCACGCCCAGAACCAGGCCGCAAGATTGGCCACGATGAGGGTCACGTAGATGCCGATGATCTTGTTTCGCATGCGATCCGCCCTGTCGTCGAAGAGAGTTGAAAACATCGCAATCCTCATGTTCGCATCCAGCACATCAATCGTCCACCGCGGCCGGCGCCGACGCCTCACTCATCTGATCGGATTGTGCACGGTGACGAGCTTGGTGCCGTCGGGAAACGTCGCCTCGACCTGGATGTCGTGAATCATCTCGGGGATGCCGTCCATCACCTGGCTGCGCGTGAGCACGTGGGCGCCCTCGCGCATCAACTCAGCGACGCTTTTGCCGTCGCGCGCCCCTTCGACGATGAAATCGGCGATCAGCGCGACCGCTTCCGGGTGATTGAGCTTGACGCCGCGCTCCAGGCGCCGCCGCGCCACCATGGCGGCCATGGCGATGAGCAGCTTGTCCTTTTCCCTCGGCGTAAGATTCATTCCGGCCTCAGTTGGTCCAGAGCCGCGGCAGCGGCTGCTCGAGCGCCGCAAGCAGCGCGATAAGGTCGTGGCGGAGCGCAACGCCATCTCTGGCGCAGAGCCGGGCGACCGCGATGCCGTTCCAGGCGGAGATGCCGGCCTCGCCGGCGAAATCGAGCCCACGCACCGCCGTCAGCGCGGCTTTGCTCGCCGGCGCCACCAGCACGGTGGCAATGGCGACGCCGCCATTGGCGGATGCCGGCCGCGCGAGTTTTGCCGCGACGTCGCCGTCGAGCCGCGTGTTCTCGGCAAAGACGAGCTTGCCGCCGCGGCGCAGGCGCCAACGATCGGCAAGAAAGCCCCGGTTGACCGTTTCGCCCATGGCCGAGCGGCCGAACACCAACGCCTCGGCCAGCACCAGCGAGGCATTCTCGGCGAGCTCGATCTCGATGCGGCGGGCGAGTCGCGCCTCGTCGAAGAGGATGGTTTCCTGCGGCAACCAGGCGAGCCGCGCGCCGGCGCCGACATCGACGTTGAGCGCAAACTCGGCGTCCGCGCCGTTGCTGCGATAGATCTTTTCCGCCGCCGCCGTGCCGGCGACCAGGCTGGCGCCCCGATCGATGCTGAGCGACACAGCGAAACTGTCGCCGCCGGCGATGCCGCCCGCGGTATTGACCAGCACCGCCTCAAGCGCGTCATGCTCGGAATTGGGAAAGCGCACGCGCAGCGAGCCGTCCTCATGCACACGGCGGCGGCGCGTGATCCCGTCGGCGACCGCGACGTCCAGCGCGACATGTCCGGTCGCCCGGTTGGCGGCGAAAATCTCGGCGCCTGTAGAGACCTTATCCAGCACCCCACCCTCACTCATGTCATGCCCCGCCTTGCGCCGGGCATCCACGCCTTTCGCTGAACACCGGACGTAGATGGCCGGGACAAGCCCGGCCATGACGACCTCCGTCAGATCGCCAGCGCCCGTTTGATCGCCGCCTCGTCCATGCCCGCCTTGGCGCTCGCATAGACGATCGCGCCGCGGTCCATGACCACCAGAGTGTCGCCGAGCTCCTGCGCAAAGTCGAGATATTGCTCGACCAGCACGATGGCCATGTCCTTGAGCGAGCGCAGATAGGAAATGGCGCGGCCGATGTCCTTGATGATCGAGGGCTGGATGCCCTCGGTCGGTTCGTCGAGCAACAACAGCCGCGGCCGCGTCACCAGCGCGCGGCCGATCGCGAGCTGCTGCTGCTGGCCGCCGGAAAGGTCGCCGCCGCGCCGGCCGAGCATGCTCTTGAGCACGGGGAAAAGCGAGAACACATCGTCCGGCACCGAGCGCTTATCGCGCGGCAGCGGCGCAAAGCCGGTTTCCAGGTTTTCCTCAACGGTGAGCAGGGGGAAGATCTCCCGGCCCTGTGGCACGATGGCGATGCCCTGGCGGGCGCGCTCGACCGTCGACAGGCGCGTGAGATCGCGACCCTCGAACATGATCGAGCCGGCGCTGACCGGGTGCTGGCCGACGATGGCGCGCAAGAGGCTGGTCTTGCCGACGCCGTTGCGGCCGAGCACACAAGTGACCTTGCCCGGCTCGGCCTTGAGCGAAATGCCGCGCAACGCCTGCGCAGCGCCGTAATGGAGGTTGATGTTTTTGATTTCGAGCATCGTTCGTCTCTTTCCTCCGTGTCCCGCACGCGCGGTGCAGCGCATGAGCGCTGCATCACAGATGCGGGACCCCGGTTTCTTCACTTAGCAATCGGGGTCCCGGGTCTGCACAGCAGCACTTTGTGCTGCAGTGCGCCCCGGACACGCACCTCATCTTCCCAAATACACTTCGACCACGCGCTCGTTGCTCGAGACCTGGTCGATGGTGCCCTCGGCGAGCACCGAGCCTTCGTGCAGGCACGTCACTTTGACGCCGAGATCGCGCACGAAGGCCATGTCGTGCTCGACCACCACGACGGTCTTGTCGCGGTTGATCTCCTTCAAGAGTTCGGCGGTCTGCCGCGTCTCGGTATCGGTCATGCCGGCGACCGGCTCGTCGACCAGCAAGAGCTTCGGCTCCTGCGCCAGCAGCATGCCGATCTCCAGCCACTGCTTCTGCCCGTGCGAAAGCGAGCCGGCGATGCGCGAGCGCAGCGGCTTCAGCCGGATGGTGTCGAGCAGCGCGTCGATGCGCTGTTCCTGCGGCTTCGAGGATTCCCACAGCAACGTGGCGCGCACGCGACGGTCGTTCTTCAGCGCCAAGAGCAGGTTGTCCTCGACGGTATGCATCTCGAACACGGTTGGCTTCTGGAACTTGCGGCCGATGCCGAGCTCGGCGATCTGCGTCTCGTCGAGCTTGGAAAGATCGATGGTGCCTTCTTCGAAAAAAACGTCACCGGAATCGGGGCGCGTCTTGCCGGTGATCACATCCATCATCGTGGTCTTGCCGGCCCCGTTGGGACCGATGATGGCGCGCATCTCACCCGGCTCGACGATGAGGGACAGTTCGTTAAGCGCCTTGAAGCCGTCGAAGGAGACGCTGATGCCGTCAAGATAAAGCAGGGCCGAGGTCGTCTGTTTGTCGATCATGACGCTACTCCGCCGCATGCGGCGCGGCTTGCACGGCGTCCGCGCCCTCTTCCGCCGCCACCGATCTGGCGCCTGCACGCTGGTCGAGGCCGTATTTCAGCGTGCCGATGATGCCGCGCGGCATCAGCAGGGTGACCGCGACGAACAGGCTGCCGAGCATGAACAACCAGTAAGGCGCGAGCATGCCGCTGGTGAAATAGGTCTTGCCGTAATTGACCAGGATCGCGCCGAGCACGGCGCCGGTCAGCGTGCCGCGGCCGCCGACTGCGACCCAGATCACCGCCTCGATTGAATTGCCCGGCGCGAATTCGCTCGGGTTGATGATGCCGACCTGCGGCACGTAGAGCGCGCCGGCAACCCCCGCCATGCACGCCGACAGCGTGAACACGAACAGCTTGTAGTTCTCGACGCGGTAGCCGAGGAAGCGCGTGCGGGACTCCGCGTCGCGCACCGCGACCAGCACCTTGCCGAACTTGGAGGTGACGATGGCGCGGCAAATGATAAAGCCGATCGCCAGCGCCAGACACGACGTAAACAGAAGCGCGTTGCGCGTCGGCTCCGACTGCACGTTGAAGCCGAGAATGTCCTTGAAGTCGGTGAGGCCGTTGTTGCCGCCGAAGCCGAAATTGTTACGGAAGAAGCCGAGCAACAGCGCGTAGGTCATCGCCTGGGTGATGATCGAGAGATAGACGCCGGTGACGCGGCTGCGGAAGGCAAACCAGCCAAAGACGAAGGCGAGCACGCCCGGCACGGCGAGGATCATGAATGCGGCGTAAGCGAAGTGCTGGAAGCCGTACCAATAGATGGGCAGCGACTTCCAGTTCAGGAACACCATGAAGTCCGGCAGGATCGGATCGCCGTAGACGCCGCGGGTGCCGATCTGCCGCATCAGATACATGCCCATGGCGTAGCCGCCGAGCGCGAAGAAGGCGCCGTGGCCGAGCGAAAGAATGCCGGCGTAGCCCCAGATGAGGTCGATCGAAAGCGCGAGGATGGCGTAGCAAATATATTTGCCGAACAGCGCGACAAGATAGGTGGAGACGTGCAGGGCCGAGCTTGCCGGCACCATGAGATTGAGCACCGGAACGGCAATGGCGAAGGCGCCGAGCAGCACCAGGAAGATCGTGGCGCCGCGGTCGATGAGACGGGTGAGCGGGAAGGCCGTCATGCCTCCACCGCGCGGCCCTTGAGCGCGAACATGCCGCGCGGCCGTTTCTGGATGAACAGGATGATGAACACGAGAATGGCGATCTTGCCAAGCACCGCGCCGGCGAACGGCTCCATGAATTTGTTGGCGATGCCGAGGGTGAGCGCGCCGACCAGCGTGCCCCACAAGTTGCCGACGCCGCCGAACACCACGACCATGAAGCTGTCGATGATGTAGCCCTGGCCGAGATTAGGGCTGACGTTGTCGATCTGCGACAGCGCGACGCCGGCGATGCCGGCAATGCCGGAGCCGAGGCCGAAGGTGAGCGCATCGATGCGCGCGGTGCGGATGCCCATGGCCGCCGCCATGCGCCGGTTTTGCGTCACCGCGCGCATTTCCAGGCCGAGCCGCGTGTAACGCAGCATGGCCAGCAGCAGGGCGAAGACGATCAGCGTAAAGACGATGATCCACAGCCGATTGTAAGTGATGGTGATCTGCCCGAACTGGAAGGCGCCGCTCATCCACGATGGATTGCCGACATCCTTATTGGTCGGGCCGAAGATGGTGCGCACCGCCTGCTGTAAAATGAGCGACAGGCCCCAGGTGGCGAGCAGCGTTTCCAGCGGCCGCCCGTAGAGGAAACGGATGATGGTGCGCTCGATGACGACGCCGACCGCGCCGGAAACGAGAAAGGCAAGCGGAACGGCGATGAGCAACGAAGAATCGAACAGCGCCGGGTTGTAGGCACGGATGATCTGCTGCACCACGAACGTCGTATAGGCGCCGAGCATCACCATCTCGCCGTGCGCCATGTTGATGACGCCCATGACGCCGAAGGTGATGGCAAGGCCGATTGCCGCGAGCAGCAGCACCGAGCCGAGCGAGAGCCCGTACCAGGCGGTCTGCACCGTGTTCCAGATGGCGAGCGTGTTCTGGATCTTGGCGCGCGCGGCGGCGACCGCGGCATGCACGTCGGCCGATTGCTGCGCCGGCATGCCGTCGAGCAAGCCGAGCGCATCCTGGTCGCCGCGATCGCGGATCACGGCGATGGCCGCGATCTTGTCGGCGTCGCTCGCCTTGGCGTCCATGACGACGATGGCGGCGCGCGCCTGACGCATCGCCTCCTTGACGCGTGCATCGGTTTCCGCGGCGAGCGCCCGTTCGAGAGCCGGCAGCGCGCTGGCGTCGCGCGATTTGAACACGGCCTGCGCCGCGTCGAACCGGCGGCCGGGATCGTGCGACATCAGCGTCAGGCTGCCGAGCGCGGCCTCGATGATGCCGCGCAGGCGATTGTTGACGATGACGGTATCGATGTCGTCCGGCGCCTTGCCGACAAATGGCTTGCCGGTCGCGGCGTCGAGCAGCTTGCCGTCCTTGGTCTTGATGTAGACCTTCTTTTCCTGCGCGCTGAACATCAGCCGCGCGTCGTCGAGCGCCTGCAACAGCGGTTCCGCCAGCGCATTGCCACTGGCGACGACCTTGTCGATCGCCTCGCCGGTATCGCTCAGCGAGCCTTCGGTGAAGCCGGGCAGCGCGTCTTCGTAAGAATCGGCATGGGCGAGGCCCGCGGCGCCGACGAGCAAGCCGAGGGCAAATACGAACGCGACGATGCGGTCGCAGAACGGACGCATTGCAGTCGTTTCCGGCACAGTTTCTTTTGGTTTGGAGGCGGCGGAGCAAACCGCCGCCTCCGTAATCGTCGCCGTCACCCCCGCGACGGCGGCCGCGGCAGCGTCAGGAGGCGCCGCTGCACTGCTTGGTCACCTTGTTGTAGTGACCGCACTTCAGTTTGACCCAATCCGAGATGTAGTCCTTCGAGCCGGGCAAATAGTCGGACCAGGCATCGCCGGGCACCAGGCCCTTGGTCTTCCACACCACGTCGAACTGGCCGTCGCCGCGGATTTCGCCGATGAAGACCGGCTTGGTGATGTGGTGGTTCGGCAACAGCGTCGAGGTGCCGCCGGTCAGGTTCGGCGCAGTGATGCCGGGCAGCGCGTCGATCACCTTGTCGGCGTCGGTCGACTTCACCTTCTCCACCGCCTTCACCCACATGTTGAAGCCGATGTAGTGGGCTTCCATCGGGTCATTGGTGGTGCGCTTGTCGTTCTTGGTGAAGGCGTGCCATTCCTTGATGAACTTCGCGTTCGCCGGAGTCTTGATCGACTCGAAGTAGTTCCAGGCGGCGAGATGGCCGACCAGCGGCTTGGTGTCGAGACCGGCGAGTTCTTCTTCGCCGACCGAGAACGCCACCACCGGAATGTCGGTCGCCTTGATCCCCTGGTTGCCGAGCTCCTTGTAGAAGGGAACGTTGGCGTCGCCGTTGATGGTGGAGACCACCGCCGTCTTCTTGCCGGCCGAGCCGAAGGCCTTGATCTTGGACACCTCGGTCTGCCAGTCGGAGAAACCGAACGGCGTGTAGTTGATCATGATGTCGCTATCGGCAACGCCCTTGGCCTTGAGATAGGCCTCGAGGATCTTGTTGGTGGTGCGCGGATAGACGTAGTCGGTGCCTTCCAGCACCCAGCGCTTCACCGAGCCGCCGTCCTTGCTCATCAGATAGTCGACGGCGGGGATGGCCTGCTGGTTCGGCGCGGCGCCGGTGTAGAAGACGTTACGCTCCGACTCCTCGCCTTCGTACTGCACCGGATAGAACAGGATCGAATTGAGCTCCTTGAACACCGGCAGCACGGATTTGCGTGATACCGAGGTCCAGCAGCCGAACACGACGGCGACATGATCCTTGGAGATCAGTTCGCGCGCCTTTTCCGCGAACAACGGCCAGTTCGAGGCCGGATCGACGACCACCGGCTCGAGCTTCTTGCCGAGCAGCCCGCCTTTCTTGTTTTGCTCGTCGATGAGCATGAGCATCACGTCTTTCAGCGTCGTCTCGCTGATCGCCATGGTGCCCGAGAGCGAATGCAAAATGCCGACCTTGATGGTATCCGCGGCTTTGGCGGCATGAATTGCGCCGGTTGCCGCGAATGCCAGACCCGCGGCAGCCGACAGCCACCAGCGGGCATTCGGTCGCTTGGCGACCGCGTGTGTCGATTTGAACATGAACAAACCCCTGCGTTTGACGCGCTTTCCCGGTCCCGGCGGAGGGACGGCGCTGCCCAGTCGTTCGCAAGCACCGTGCCATGGCTGCAGGGGGCAGATAACTTGCTGACAACAAACTGCTTTTTTTGTCTGGCGGGCGAGTGCCCTTTTGTTAGGACATCCAGGTGATCAAGAATTAGGCGCACTGCTTGACAATTCATCGGCGCATATTTGCTCGAAGTCGGCGGGTCAGCGCACTCAAGACTTTGCTTGTCCGCCCATGAGGCGTCGTCGCGGCCGCCCATGGGGACCAACAACGCGGGCTGACCTGCGAGTCGCCCACGTCCGGGATTACGGTCGCCGGTTCTAGGCGGGATCAGGTCGAGGCGTTTCTAGCGGCCGGCAGGCGTCAGCTTTCGCCGCTATCGGATTTCTTCGCGCTAGTGGCGGCGCGCAGCCTTTCGACGCTTGCGGGGGATGGTGATGCGTGCACCGATGTCTTTGAGGACGCGCCCCATATCGAAAAAGACCGTCTCGCCCCAAAGCCTCTTTCCCTTAAAGTGCCACACAACAAGAGCGCGCACCTTGACGTGCTTGCCGGTCGGCGGATAGCCGAGAAACTGCCCCAAATGCGTTCCGCTCCACTCGTTCTCGGTGACGATCGTATCTTTGCCGACCGCAAGAAGCCGTTTGACGCGAACTTTGAAATCGGGAAAACCGGCCCAGTGCTTGCGATACCGCTCCGCAACCCGCTTCGCGCCCCTGAAAGGTTTGGGCACTGACGCCACGTCGTTGAAACAATCGCGGGTCATGCCGTCGATCAAAGCTTTCATGTCGTGCGAACTTTCAGCTTTGATGTGTTCGCGGATCTCGGCAAATCTCTGGCTGCGAAGCGACATGAGGCGTCTCTCCCTTGGTGATGGTGGTTGCTATCGTTTGGTTCTATGATTTCATCTGCGCGCTCGGGAGCTGGCACGATGATCATTGACGTTCACGTTCATCACGTGCCGGAAGCCTTCGCCCGGTTTGTTGAAAAGGAACAGCTCTACAGCATACGCCGCGAGGCGCCGCGCGGGGAAATCGTCAATTTGCATGTCGGTCAGCTTTGTTTTGCGCTGACGCGCACATTCTTCGACATCGATCGACTGGCCTCTCGCATGGGAAAAATGAGAGTGGATAAGGCGATCCTGTCATTGGCGACGCCGTTTGTAAATTTCGAAGTTCCGGCAGGCATGGGTGCCGAGGCTGCCGAACTTTACAATAATGAAATTGCATCGCTGCGAAAATCGGCGCCGAGCCGCTTTTCAGCTTGGGCCTATCTGCCGATGCAGGACCCAGATCTCGCGGCCAAAGAGCTGCGCCGCGCGGTCACAAAGCTCGACGCGGTCGGAGGCTATCTTCCGTCCAATGTGAAAGGGCGCTATCTCGACGCCGACGAATTTGCCCCGATATTCGCCATGGCAAGCGAGCTTGACGTCCCGCTCATGGTGCACCCGTCCAACCCGCCGGCGCGAGAACGGATGGCAAAGTATGAGTTGGCAGTCGTGGCGGGCTACCTGTTCGATACCACGCTCAACATCTTCAATATGATATTTGGCGGGCTATTGGATCGCTTTCCGAGGCTCAAGCTGTATTGCACGCATCTCGGTGGCTACGCACCCATGCTATGCGCCCGCATGCAGCGCGAACTCGATACCAATCCAGAGCTTGCCGCGCGCCTGAAGCGGCCATTGCGCGAATACCTGCGATCGATCTATTTCGACACGATTTGCTTCGATCCCGTACAGTTGCGGGCATCGATTGAGTCCGGAACGATAAATCCGTCACACTTGGTGCTTGGCAGCGATATGCCGTTTCCACTCGGCGAACCTGATCCAGTGGGCTTCGTGGAGCGCAGTTTTAGCACCCACGTGCCCGCGCTGGTCGACGACGTCTTGCAGCGCAATGCGCTTGAATTTTTGGGGCTCGGCAAAAACGGATCGACGCAATGAAGTTGCGAAAGCTCATTCAAACCAAAGAGATCGTTTTGACCGACGCCGGCAAGCCGGTAACGCACCCCATTACACGAGCGGCGGCGATCGCCATTCTCGCCAATCCCTTCGCCCGGCGTTTTGTCGATGACCTTTCACCCCTCTTCGACGACGGGGCTGAACTAGGGGCCGCGGTGATGGGCGATTTGGTGAAACTTCTCCCGCGTCCGGTGGTGGCCTACGGCAAGGCGGCAATTGTCGGCCTCGACGGTGAGATGGAGCACGGGGCTGCGGTGATCCATCCGCGCCTCGGTCAGCCGATACGACAAGCCGTGGGCGGCGGCGAGGCCATTATCTCGTCGAACGTGAAAATCGGCGGGCCGGGGACGACGATCGATGTTCCTTTGGCCCACAAGGACAATATCTGGGCATTTGATTATCTCGATACGATGACGATTTCGGTTGCCGGCGCGCCGATGCCCGATGAAATCGTCGTGATTATCGCGATTTCGGACGGCGGGCGCCCGCATTCCCGTGTCGGCAAAGGCCGCGTCTAATGGTCGAGCATTTCGAGGAGCGGTAAATGCGAAGCCGGTGCGGCATCGAGATGCCGCACCGGCGCTGTTGAAGCAGGGACTCAGGCGGGTAAGGCCTTGCCCTTCGTCTCGGGCAGGAAAGGCACCAGCACGAAGCCGAGGACGTAGATCAACGAGAAGGCCACCGCCATGTTACCGAAGCCGCCGAACTGGGAGATCAGCACGCCGGCAAACAACGGCCCCAAGCAGGCGATGAAACGCGGCGAGTTGAAAACGAACGCCATGCCCGTCGCGCGCATGCGAGTCGGATACTGCTCCGGAAGCCAAACCGACATCCAGGAATACTGCCCGAGCGTGAAGAAGCCGTTGATGGCCGCGAGCAGCACAAGCAGATGCAGGCTGGTCGTCCACATGTAGAACACCGGCGTCATGATCAACGCGCCCACGTAGAAGACCATGAGGACCGGCTTGCGTCCGAAGAAATCGGCCGCAAACCCGAGCGTGATGTAACCAAGGATGGCGGCGCCGTTGTAGGCCATGCCGGCGTAAGCCTCCCAGACATGCTGCGGCAGATGCTGCGCGACGGCGAGACGGCCGGTGAAGGGCGCCACCCAGGTGGCAATGCCCCACCAGCCGACCGTGGTGGCGAGCGACATCAAGAACAGCACGATGGTGCGATTCCGAATCTCACGCTCCGCGAACAGATCGGCGAAAGTGAAGCGGGTCAGGCGTTGATCTTCGGTGCCTAACGAGGCGCCGCTCTTGAGCTTGCCTTGCGCCGCCTTGCGTTTGTCGTTCGTCTGCTCCCAGAGTTGCGATTCGCTCACGCCGGTGCGCAGCCATAAAGTGAACAGAGCGGGGAGAATGCCGATGACGAACATGATGCGCCAAGCGTTCGGTCCGTATCCGCTCACGTAAAGCCAGGCGAAAGAGGCGAGGAAGAAGCCGACGCCGAGGCCGCAATGCATCAAGGCTGCGCCGCGTCCGCGCGCTGACGGCGGCCAGGCTTCGGCGGTCATCGACGTGCCGGTCGACCACTCCGAACCGATGGCGATGCCGACCAGGAAGCGCAGCAGTGCGAACGACACCCAATCCCACGAGATGGCGGAAAGGCCTGTGGTCAGCGAATAGGCGAGGATCGCCAGTATCATGGTGCGGCGGCGGCCGATGTAATCGGCGATCACGCCGCCGATCACGCCGCCGAGACCCCAACCCAGCAGGGTGATCGCGATCACGGTGCCTACATAGGCGGGGATGTGGGAATATTCCGACGGCACAAGCAACTGATGCATTGCGGCCCCGGCGCAGATGATGAGAGCGAAAGTCTCGTATCCGTCGAACATCCAGCCGAGATTCGACGCGATCATCGTTTTCCACTGGCTCGGCGTGATCGCGCTATACCAAGACCCTTGTCCAGTCATTGTCGAAGTTGACATTGCTTCCCTCCCTCTAGGTCGAAGTTTCCTCCCTCAACCGGTTGGCCCGGCTTTGATCTTGCGGACGGCTATTTTGACCGCATTTATGATTTCTGGATAGGCCGCGCAGCGACAAAGATTGCCCGACAGATAGTCTTTGATCTGCTCCTCGGTCGGATCGGGGTGCGCGGCCAGGAGAGCTTTCGCCATGAGCACAAAGCCCGGCGTGCAATAGCCGCATTGCAGGGCGCCGGCTTCGACGAAGGCGTCCTGCACCGGGTCGAGCGCGCCGTGGGAACCGAGATGCTCGATGGTGACGATATTGGCGCCGTCGGCAAAAACAGCGAGATAAAGACAGCCCGAGACCGGACGCCCGTCCACGAGCACCGTGCAGCAGCCACACAGGCCCTGGCCGCAGCTTTCGCGCGCCCCAGTGAGCGCGAACTGGCCTTGCAGCATCTCGACCAGATTATGGTGCGCTGCAACCTGGGCCGACTCGGCGCGGCCGTTCAAGTTGAAATGGATGATGCGCGTGGTCATCTCAGTCATCCGCGAGCGGCTTGCCGGCTTTGGCGCGCAATGCACGCAACAGTGCTTCCGCGGTCAGCGGCAGCTCGGTCAGCCGCACGCCGACGGCATCCTCGATGGCATTGGCGATCGCCGGCGAGACGCCGAAGGTGGCGAGTTCGCCGACCCCCTTGGCGCCGTACGGACCGTTCGACTGGACGGCGGCCACCACCTCGTTCTCCATCGGAGGTACGTCGTGGATGCCGGGGATCTTGTAGTCGGCGAGCGAGGCGTTGGTGACTTGGCCGCCGTCGAGGTGCATCTTCTCGAACAGCGTGAAACCGAGCTGCATCAGCGCCGCGCCCGACAACTGCGTCTCGACGATCTTCGGATTGATCGGCGTGCCGCAGTCGGCGACGTTGATCAGCCGCGTGACGCGCAACTGCCCGGTCTCGGTGTCGATCTCGACCTCGGCGCCGGAGCCGGCGGTCATCCAGAACGGCGTCGCGTTCGGCGTTAAGCCCGTCGCCGGATCGGGCGGCACGTAGTCCGGCTTGTAGATGCCGGTGCCGACGATGTTGCCGGCGCGCATGCCGTACTTCTTCACGAACAGCTCGGGCAGCGGCGCGTTCGAGCCCTCAGGCTCGCCGACCTCGCGCGCAAGCTGAGCGATCTTGGTTTTCGCCTCTTCCGCGGCCAGCCGCACCGCGTGGCCCATGTGGAACAGCGAGCGCGAGCCGAGCGTGCCCATGTCGTAGGGCGTCACATCGGTGTCACGCGGCACGATGCGGATCGTTTCCGCGGCCATGTTGAGCACCTCGCCGGCGATCTGCGCTATCGCCGTGTCCGAGCCCTGGCCCATGTCGATGGTGCCGCAATAGACGGTGACGCTGGCGTCGGCCGCGACGTTGACGATTGCGACCGAGGTGGTCGGCGAGATCACCGCCTTGAGCCCGACGGCAAGGCCGCGCCCGCGCCTGATCGTGCCGCTGCCGCGATCGAAGGGCGCGTCCCAATTGAGCCGCCCGGCGATGGTGTCGAGCACCTTCTCGATTGCCGCGTCCTTAAGAATCGTGCCGGTCGCCTGCGGCCGGCCTTCGCGCAACAGATTCTGCCGGCGGAAGTCGAGCGGATCGCGCCCCAAGGCGCGCGCGATCATGTCGGTGTGGCTCTCATAGGCCCACACCAGCTGCGGAATGCCGAAGCCGCGCAGCGCGCCGGCCGGCGGCAGATTTGTGTAGAGCGCGTAGGAATCGACCGAAACGTTATCGATGTCGTAGGGTCCCGACGCGGTGAAGCCGGATTTCTGCGTCACGCGCGGGCCGATGTCGGCGTAGGCGCCGCCGTTCCACCACACCTCGCATTTGCGCGCGACGATCTTACCGTTGTTGTCGAGGCCGCTCTTGATGCGGAACGTGCTCGGATGCTTGGTGATGGTGTAGAACACCTCGTCCATCGTCAGCGCGACCTTCACCGGCCGGCGCGCCAGCATCGAGAGCGCAACCGCGAGCGCCTCGAGCTTGATGTAGAGCTTGCCGCCGTAGCCGGCGCCCAGGTAGGGCACTTTGATACGCACCTTGTTCTCGGGCCAGCCGAGCAGGCGCGCGATCTCGGTGCGCACGAAGGAGGGTCCCTGCGAGGCCGAATAGACGGTGACGCCGTCATCCCTGTAGTCGGCGATGGAGGCGTGCGGCTCGAAGGCGAGATGCAACACCTTCTGCGTCCTGAAGGTGTGCTCGAACACCTGCGCGGCGGAAGCGAATGCCTTGTCGATGTCGCCGCGCCGGAGTTTGAAATCGAGCGCGCAATTGGTGTTTCTGGCGCCCTTCAGGTGCTTCAAGTCGGCGAAGGTGGTGGCGGGCTTGAGCTCGTCGTGCACCACGATTTCGTTCGCGGCGGCCTCGACCTCGTCGAACACCGCCGGCAATTCCTCGTACTCGGCGGCGATGAGCTGCACCGCCTGATCGGCGATGTGCGGGTCCTCGGCCAGCACGGCAGCAACCGGCTCGCCGACGTAATGCACCTTGCCGAGCGCAAGGATCGGCTGGTCGTGGAAGGCCGGGCCGTAATAGGGATCGGGGATAACTCGTTTGACGTCCTCGCCGGTGAACACGCCGAACACACCGGGGACTTTGCGCGCCTCGCTGACGTCGACCGATTTGATGCGCCCGTGCGCCACCGTGCTGCGCAACAGCTTGGCTGTCAGCATCCCGGGCACGCGCATCGTATGGGTATATTCGGCGCGGCCGCTCACTTTCGCGCGCGCTTCGAGGCGCGGCAGCGAGCGGCCGATCTGCTTGCCTGTGATGGGGGCGGTCATGTCGCCGCCATGGCGGCGCGTACGGCGCGGCCGACATAGACGCGCAGCAGTTCGCGCTTGTAGGCGGCCGAGCCGCGCACGTCCGAAATGATATCGGCTTCTTGCGCCGCAGCCTCGCCGGCGGCTTTCAAGGTCTTGTCGTCGAGTTTCGCTGCGGCGAGCGCTTGCTCCGCCGACGCGAGCCGCGTCGCCTTGCTGGTTGCCGCGCTGACCACCACGCGCGCCGACCTTGTCGTTCCGTCCTCGCTGTCGAGCGCGACCGCGACGCCGAGCGCCGGCCAATCGTCGGCCGCGCCGGCGGTGACTTTCATGTAGGCGGTGCGCGTATTGCGCTGCGCCGGGATGTGCAGCGCCGTGATCAGTTCGCCGGGCGCGAGCGCGGTTTCGTAATAGCCGGTGAGCAGGTCTTCGACCGCGAGTTCGCGCTCGCCGGCGGGACCGGCAATGCGCACCCGCGCGCCGAGCGCGATCGCCACCGGCGGCAGATCCATGTGCGGGTCGCCATGCGCCAAGGCGCCGCCGACGGTCGCGACGTTGCGCACCCGTACATTGGACAGCCGCCGCATGATCTGCGCCATCGCCGGCGCGTGCTTGGCGACGTCCGCGGAGTGCTCGACCGCCGAAAGCGGGGTGAGCGCGCCGACGACCATTTCGCCCGATGGCATTACTTTGATTTCGTCCATGCCCGCGAGCTTGCGCAGGCTGACGAGGCGCCGCGGCGTGAACGCGCCGGCTTTCATCATCAACAGCAGGGCTGTGCCGCCGGCGATCGCGCGCACGCCCGGATCGTCCGGGTCGATTGACGCGATGGCTTCCTTCAGCGATCGGGGCTCGGTCAACTCGAACGGGATCATCGCGCGGCCTCCGCCGCTCCGGCGGCAAACGCCGCCTTGAGCCGCTGTGCGAACTGCTTTTCCATGTCCCTGGCCTTGGCCTTGAGCACCGGCTGTCCAATGCTGCCGAGCTTGCCGGTCAACGCCGCGTCGACGGCATAAGTAACGAGCGTGCCTCCGTCGTGCTCGTTCAATCGGGTCGTCGCGCTTGCCGTCAACCGTCCAACCATGCCGAGCGGGACACCTTCGATCTTGGCCTCGATATCGCCGGGCGGCGCCTGTCTGGTCATCTCCACCATGACGTTGAAATTGAAGCGCATGTAGGCAATCTTGGTGGCGAACAGCGCGCTGTAGTGAGTGGCGTCAATCTCGCGGAGATCCTGCACGCCGTCGATGCAGGAGGCAAAAAAACGAGCATCGCTCAACCGGTCGAAAACTTGCTCACGCGGCGCGGGAACCTCGATCTCGCCTTCCACCTTCATTGCAAACCCGCATTCGACGGAAACATGTGCCCCGCAGTCTATGCTTTCGATGCGATCGGCAGCAAACCGGTTTCAGGGCTCGGTCACGAAGGATAGGAAGCTAATATCCGCCGAGCCTGCCGGCAATTGCTCCAGCGCCTCCAGGAATTCACGCGCCGCCTGCTGATTGTTGCGCCGGATCAACAGTTCTTCGAGCGCGGTCAGGCGTTCTTTGCTGGCAATCGCCACCACCGCGTCACTGCCGAACGGCGGCTTGATATAGATGTCGCCGATCACCTTTGGCTCTCCAGGACGCGCCGCCAGCACCAGCGGCTCGTCGCCTTGCAAGGGATAGACGAATTGCAAAACGCCGCTTCCGGTGATGTCGGCAACGATGAGATAGCGGCCATCGGCGCCGTCCACCTGAAGGCGGGCGATTTCTTTGGCCTTATAGGCCGGCTTATTCGGAGTGAGATCGACGCGCGCGGTCGCCGAGTGCGCCAGAAGTTGCAGCTTTTCGACGGCGGCCACGCGGTCGGCGACCCCGGCAAGCTCGGCGGCCTCGACCCGCCTCGCCATGATGTCGCCAACCCAGTCGACGACGTCGCCGTTCGATGCGTCCCATACCGCGTCGAACCCCGAAGCTTTCCCGTCCGTCGCGGACAGCGAAAATGGCGTCAAGCCTCGGCCGGCCGCGTTTTTGTCCGGCACCGATCCATTGATGACGCCGATCTTGATCACGCTGCGGCCGATGCCGCGCGCCTTGACGATAGCCGGTGCGGCTGGCGGGGCTACAACGCCGGTCGGCTCATTGAGCGCCGAGGCAACGGCCAGCGGCGCCTCGCTTCGATTGTGCAGTCTGAAGAGGACATCGTCGAGGCGACTGGAGTCGCGCGGCGCGAATTCCGGATGCTGGGCGTTGTGCGTCAGGTCGCGCGTTTTGTCGTCCATGTAACGCAACAGCTCGCGCCGCGTGATAACGCCATCGTGGTTGTAGTCGGCTTCCCCTTCGAGCGCCCGGGCGAACGAATAGCTGATGGCCCCGCGCGGCGTCGGATCGGGGGGCACCGCGATTTCCGGCGACTCCGTCCACTTGTCGACTGCTGCAAGGAAGGTCAGTTGTTTGAGGTCGTCGGTCGCAGGGGCTTCCGGCAAATGTGCGGCCGCCGTTTGTGCGGGATCGTCGGCGTCGCCGACATAGTATGTGCCTGTCGCAGGATTTGAGGCAGCGCGCGTCGACACCGCGCGCAGGGCTCGGTAGGTAACTCGGCCGATGCGGGGGTCGATTGTTTTCGACAGGCCGCCGCTATGACAGGTGTCGGCAATAAATATGACACCGGCGCCTTTGGCGTCGAGCTGCGACAGCCAGTTGAAGATTTCTTTGTCGAGCAAGCGCTCGGCAAGGTGCGCCGGGCTGTCGTCGTCAAAGTTCGCAAGGATGAAGACCTCGTCATACCCGCTATTGTCTTTGGTGACCGTTTTGGCGCGCTCCTGCGATCCGTGGCCGGCGAAACTGATGATGACGAGATCGCCGGCGCGTACCTTGCCGATGATGTCGTTCATGGCTTGCATCATCGCCGCGCGGGTCACCGCGTCATCGAGCAGGCTGGTAATGTGGGTGACGCCGGCCCTACGCAGGCTGCGCCGAATATCCTGCGCATCCGCGACGGCGCCGTACAATTGCGGGACGTAGCGATAATCGTCGACGCCGACAACAAGAGCATAGACCTGCGCGTCGGCGCCGCGCGCCGGCGCAAGGTGAATTGCCGCTTCAGGCGCTTGGGCCTGAGTTGTGCCGGCACATAGCGACAATACAAAAATAAGGCCGGCGACGTTGCGCCACCGGCATCCCGATCGGCTCGACTGTGTGAACCCCACGCGACAGCCCGCCCTGTTGCAACGGTGGACTTCACCATAGGCAAAACCGCGGTTCAACGGCGAGGAACCGCCGGCTTCCGTGAGTTCCACATTGTTAATGTACAGACTGTGGCGCCGATCACGGCAACCATTTATGATTTTGCCGACGATCGTACGTGCGACCGGCAATCGGTTCTGGGGGGTCTATGCGGCCATTGCCGCGCCTGTTTGCCACAGCAGTCCTCGCTCTGGTGAGCGTCGGGCTCGTCAGTGGAATTGCAGCCGCCGCCAAGCGTCATCCGCAGCGGCGCGCGGAGCCGCCGGCGCCAACCCAGCCGGCCGGGCCGCCCGTCGAAACGCGCCGCGCGTTTGTCGTCGGCGTTAAAAATTATCGCGATCCAGGCATCGAGCAGCTTTCGCTTGCCACAAACGACGCCGACGCCATCGCCGGCGATTTGAAGCAAGTCGGGTTCGACGACAAGAACATCCGTCTCTATACGAATCCGCAGAGCAAAGAAGCCTTCCAGACCGAATTCAACAAGTTCGTCGCCACTATCAACGAGGGCGACGTGGTGTTTTTTTACTTTTCCGGCCACGGCTATGGCGGCCGTGCCGCCGACGGCCAACCGCAGAATTACCTGCTGTTTGGCGACGTAAAAAGCCCGCTCGAATTTGCCCGTAACCGGGCGAGCGGCACGGAGAAATCCTCGCCGCAGCTTTTGGCGGCGCGCGCCGAAAGCCGCGAGGTTCTCGTCGATTATGAAAGCATCGAAATTCCCGCGCACGGCATGTCGGAGCGCGACATCCTCAGTCAGATTGAGGGGCGCAAGCCCCGTGTCGCCGTAATTGTGCTGGACGCCTGCCGTACCTTCCTGTTGAGCCAGTCGAAGGGCATCGGCCGCGTGGGCGGCTCCGGCACTACGCTCAACGTCAACACCGACACCCCGAACGGCTTCATGGTGATCTACTCCGCATCTCATGGCCAGCAGGCGATCGAGAAGTTCGGAGAAAACGACCACCGCAAGAATTCTTTATTCACCAGCGTCTTTCTCGATTACATGATGACGCCGGGTCTTGACCTCACGCATCTCGCCAAGCGCGTCCAGGACAAGGTGTCTCAGCTGGCTGCGGCGGCCGGGCAGAACCAGGATCCCGATTATACCGACAAGATCCGGGGCGGCGATTTCTTTTTCATCGATCCGGTCGGCGCCGAGCGCTTCACGCTCGAGGACAACTCCTGCGAATTCGCCGCCGAGGATATGCGCGAAATCCGCGAGCGCCCGCGGCGTGACCGGCTCGAGCGCCACCTGAAATATTTCTCCAAATGCCCAACGGCGCGCGAGGCAAGCCAGCTTCTCGACGTGCTCGCCCATGGCATCACCGTCAAGGATGTTGCCGCCGAAGGCGCGCTGGCGCGCTCGGTCAATCCCTGCGATCGGCTCGCCGCGTCGGAAGAAGACATGGCGCGGCCGCCGGACGTGCCGGGCGTGAGCTTCGGCAAAATCGTTCCCGATCCGGCAATTGCCGCCTGCGACAAGGCGGCCTCCGAAAATCCGCGCGTGGTGCGCTATCTGTTCAATCTCGCGCGCGCTTATCAGCGCAAGGCGCAGCTTCTGCCCGACAACGATCCGAGCAAGAAAAGGCTCGAGGGCGACGCCGTGCTGCGTTACGAGGATGCAAGAAACAAGGGCTATGTCGCAGCGCTCAACAATCTCGCGCTCATGTACGACAAGGGCGAGGGTATAGAGCGCGCCGATCCGCAAGCCGCGACCAAACTGCTGCAGGAAGGCGCGAGCCAGGGCCACGCCATCGCCATGTACAATCTCGCCTTCCGTTATCAGCGCGGCGACGGCGGTTTGCCGCGCGATATGCGGCAAGCCTACGAGCTGTTCGCCAAGGCCGCGGAAGCGGGCAACTTCGGCGCGATGGTTCAGGTCGGCCGGGATCAATGGTTCGGCCTGGGCACGCAAAGCGATCCGGTACGGGCCCTGGAATGGCTGCGGCGCGCGGCCAATAGCGGCTCCGATGAGGCCAAGCGCGATCTCGGCATTGCCTACTATTTCGGACACGAAGGCACGACTTTCGACCGCACCGTCGCCCGCGATCCGACCGAAGCGCTGCTTTGGTTCGGGCAGGCGGCGGAAGAGGGCGATTCCGTCTCGCAGCGCTTCCTTGGCATGATGCTGGAGAATGGCGAGGGTCTCGCCAGCCCGCAGCCGCAACTGGCCGAGCGCTACTGGCGGCTTGCCGCCTACGGCGGCGACGTCGACGCGCAGGTGGAGTTCGCCGAGCATCTGCTGTCCGGCCGCGTGCTCTTGAAGCCGGAAAACGGCCCGGCCGAGGTCGCGCGCCTCCTGCAGATGGCGATGTCGCTCGGCTCCTCCCGGGCCGCGCTGCAACTCGCCAAGATCTACCGCAAGGGCCTGTTCGGCTACGCGGTGCGGCCGGAATTGGCCATCAAATATGCCTACAAGGCCATCGATCTCGCCATCCGCGCCGTCGGCACGGGCACGCGCAGCGCCTTCGACAACCCGCTCGACGAGATCGCCGCCGGCATCCTCATTGCGGAAATGGCGGCGAACGGCGAAGCCGTGGACAAAGACGGCAATCCCTTGCTCACCCAGGAAGAACGCGACCGCTTGCAGAAATATTATGGCAAGCCCGACCCCGAGACACATCAAGTCAAGGTGCGTTCGCTCGCCGTATGGATGAGCTGCGGCGGCGGCGCACCGACGCGCAAATATATCTGGGTCTGGGATTGGGGTCGTGACGAGTCGCCGACCGAACCCCAATTCCGCTATTTCGAATCGATGAAGCCGCCCTGCGAGCCCTATGTCGACGTCTATGGCATCAATGGCCGCAAAGCCAATACCCGCGAGACCTTGAAGGCTCTGTGGGACATCGTGCGCAAGGATCAGAAGGTCTCATTCCCGGAAATCGTCGCCGCTCAGGCCGAAGCGGCGACAAATATTAACGATGGCGGCGAACGCCGACGAAATCGGTAGGTGCGCTGCACAATCTTGTGACGAGTCGAAGGCTGTGATAAATGTCTACTTCGGTGCCTGGACCCGGGAATTTGCCTGAGAGGGGGGGCCGATGCGTGCCATGACTGCATCACCGCGCGCCGCCGTGATCTGCGCGCTGGCTTTGACGGTCGCCATGCCGAGTGAAGCCGTTTGGGCACGCGATTTTGGCAACGCGCTCGGTATCGGCGCCGGCGTCGCCGCCGGCATCATCGGCGGCGCGATCGTCGGCGGCGCGATCCGAGCCCCGCGCGCCCATCCCCGGCACGATTCAGAGTCGGATCGTTCGAGCGACCGCGATCGTCGCGGCAACGAGGACACGTCGCGCGATACGGCGCACAGCGTGGCGCTGGTGCGCGGTTCGGCCGATGTCGTGTTCAAAGGCATCACCGTCAGCAAGGGCCTGGGCTCGGTAGGCGTCACGGAGACGGAATCGATCGATACGACGCGCCAGGATTTCGTGCGCGACAGTCAGCGCGATTACAACGGCGCGATCAAAGAGCTGCTTAACGTGATCGACAACGCAGCGAAAAGCCGCAGCCGTCAGGGCGACTCGACGCTCTCGCAGGGCGACGTCACCCAGCACGCCATAGACCGTGCGGTAACCCACGCCTATGAAGATGCGAATCTGTCGACCTTCGAGCAGTTTGTCGGCGAGCAATGGACCAACGAGCGGCTGCGCGTCGCGATTCTTGAACGTGCCACCGCCGAAGTGCCGGCGCTGCTGATCGGCAACAATTTCAGCAAAGTGGAAATGTCGTCGATCGACGAGATCGTGCAGCGGGCAGGGCGCGCGATCTACGCCCGTACGCTGGAGACCTCGGAGCTGATCGCGCTCAATCAAGCGACCGCGCGTTTCACGCGCGCGCTGTTCGAGCTGCGCGGCCCCAGCGTCAACAACGATCTCCGATCGGGGGTCGAGTCCATGCTGCTGAGCGCGAGCAAATCGGCATTATCCGATTATGCCGAGCGCTTTATCCGCAGCGAGTACGGCGTGGTCATGCGTTACCGCGCGGAACGGATTCTCGACGATTGCCTCACCGCCAACCTCGACGAGATCACCTCGTCGGGCAAACAGGAGACGACCCGCGAGCAGATGAGCAAAAAGATCAACGAACTCGCACGCGGCGAATGCCGCAACTGGGTCATCAATGCCGTCGGCGACGCCAAACAGATCGATTCGCAGGCGGACCGCAAGCTGCTCAAGCCGCTGCCGGAGCGCGCCGTTTGGATCGCGCCGGGCGTCGCCAAGACCGATGCGTCAATGTTTGGTCGCGTCACCAACAACCTCTAGTTTCCCATTTTTGACTACGATTGTCCGCTGCGAGCGCTCGTGGGCGGCCGCGCGCAGCGAGAGTGTTCAAAATTAGTACGAGGAACGGCCCGCAGGGTTACGGCAGCACCGACAGCTTGATGATGCTGCTGCCCTTGCGGCCGTCGGTGTCGACGACTTCGATGCGGATCAGGTGGGTGCCAGGCGGCACCTCGGCGTCGCTCATGTCGATGCCGCCGGCGGTGATGTGGCCCTTAAGCCGCGGTGTCAGATCGACCGAAGGCGATTTTAGATAGGTCACCTTCACGCTATTGGGGTCGATCCTCATTTCGTTATGGGCGCGAAAGCGGATTTCCAGCGAGAACGGCGATTTGATGCTTTTGCCGCGCGGGTCAGGAGATAGCTGTTCGATGCGCGGGCCGCGGGTGAGACCGCGGGTGGCGAAGCCGAGATCGGCCGATGCCGGGCGAGCAGCCTCTGCGGCGGTGATCAGCAGTTCGGCGGCGGAAGCGGCCGGCGCGCCGGCGCAGAGAGCGCCAGCAATAGCGATCGTCAGCGAAAGTTTGCCCATGGCACTGTTCCCGAAGATTCCCCCCGATACAAATTTACCGGGGCGCGCCGGCAAGTTCAATATCGACACGCTCAATGACCGCCGCCGGTGATGCCAAGGCCGCTGATGACGGAAACAACGGCCGAGCCAAGCGCCACCAGGGACGACATCGCGGTCTGCACGCGCTTCAGGTTCTTTTCCAGCTTGCTTTCGTCGCTGCTCACGACTTTGGTTGCGATATAACGCGACGTGCGCGAGACGATCTTGCTGTGCTTCGTCACCGGCGAGTGCATCGCCTCGACAATCTGGCGGACGACGGCGCCGGCGAAAAAGCCAAAGCCGATGCTGGCAACGTAATAGCCGAGTTCGCGCCATTCCTGCTGGCCGTCGGGCATGATCGGAACGTGATCGATTTTGGAGACGATGACGAGCATCGCCAGCGTCGACAGCATCGCAACAACAACGGCGCCGACCGCGTCCAGGAGCACTTCGTGCTGGCCGCTCGTGTGGAATATCAGGCCGAAGGCAACCGGCAGGAGGAACAGCGCCAGGCGCAGGTAGCGCAGTTCCAGATCGAATTGGACGACGATAAGAAAATGCGCCGCCACCAGAGTAATAATGCACAAGGCTACGGACGCAACCGGGGAAAGTCCGCGCAGTGTTTTTGCCGGCGCGTTTGTCCCTGCGACCGCCGCGTTATCGGCGGATATCACCGTGACGGGTGGCGAACTGGCGAGCACCGGCGGATGCGCGACCTCGTTTTCCAGCGCCTCGATGCGCTTGCTCATGTCGGTCAACGTCTTGAGCAGGGGCAGGATGATGAAGAAGTCGCGCTGGCAGTGCTTGCAAACGACAGCGTCGTCCTTGATCTCCTCGGCGCAATAGGGACACTTCATGGCGCACTTCACGGGCTGTGGCCGCACCATTCTAGCACAGAAAACGGCTTATCCGGCGCATCATTGCGCGCCGACAACGGAAATCACCGTGGTCGAGGGGAGCTCCTTGGCTGAAGTGTTGAGATTGAGGACCTGCTTGACCAGCTCCGTGACCTGCGAACTGCGGCCGCCGGCTTCGAGGCTGTGCGGGATGGAGTAGATCGCGCCGTTATACATTACGGTAACGACGCTATCGCCCGGCGACGGGCCTTCGTTGACGACGAATATGGGTTGGCATGAAATGCTGATGTGGCTGTCGTGATAGTTGCGACGGTCATGGCCGAGGGGGACAATATTTGAGATTTGGTTTTGATCGTCGCAGTCCTCCATCGGATAGGTCCCGTAATTCAACCTGACCTTGAGCTTTATGGTTCGACGGTCACCATGTTCCGGATTGAGTTCGCGTCGAACAATTTCTCCGAGGTAATACAGAATTCCCTCGGTGGATCGCGTGATGAATTTCATGCTGATCTGTGCTTTATAAAATTTCTTGACCGGGAACATTTCGTCCTCGGGAACCGGCTCTTCATGCTTGGCAATTCGCCTCGCTTTCTCCGCCTGCTGCAGCTCGTAGATCCGCTCAAGCACTTGCGGCGCCAGCGTGATGCCGCTAAACCTCGTTTCATTGCCGTTACGCTGCCCTTGCTCTCCATAGCTGTTGTTATTGAGGGTCGCAGGTTTGCCCGTCTGCTGCGCCTGCTTCACAGGCGTGCCGGCCTCAGGTTGCTGGGCGGGTTTTGCCGCCGGCTTGACCTGAGCCGATCGTCTGAGTGCCTTCGGAACGCATGCCGGCGCCGGTTCTTTTTCGCCTCCCAGCGCGCCCGGCTTTTTCTGCGCCGAGTTGCCGCAAAAGATGGAGGTGTCTTTGGCCTTGAGCCAATCCGGGTAAGCGCCGCCTTTGTAGGCGAAGCAGGTGCGCAGCTCGCTCGATTTTTTCTCGAGCGTGTATTTCCCCGTTTTCCGGTCTTTCTTGAAATCGAGTCCTGCCTGAGCGGCATGAGCATAAGCATCGACCGCGCGCGCGGCATCGGCGGCGCGCGGCACGGGAACCGGCGGACCGTATGAAGTCGATTTGCTGACTCGCTCGGCGACAAAGCCCGACGCCACCAGGTAATCGATCATGGCCTGGAATTGGCCGAAAGCGAGATCGCTTGAGACGTTGTTCTTAAAGATGAATTGCTCGCAGTCGCCTTGATCGTCGATCCTCGTGACCTCGATGCTCAAAATGAAGAGGTCGGCCAGAAGCTCAGGGGGGAAGCCTTCTTCGAGGAAAAAATCGATGACATTGAGCGGCACGGGCTGGAGGATGCCTTGGTAGAACTCCTGGGTGTCGAGCACCGGCACGGTGAACGTCGGTCCGCCGCTGATCGAAGCCGATGCGTTGCCTGAAGCGGTCAGCGCCTTTGAAATGAAAGTGCTACCGGTTGCCTGCGGAATGACAAACGGTGTGTTGTGCAGCTTCTGATCGGCACCACCGATAGTGCCGCTCGTGCTCGATGAGCCCGTGACCGATTGCAGGCCGGTGAACTGCATGGGCCGGCGCTGGCTGGCGCGGATGATGTTGAGCAGCATTGCCGAGAGCGTGGCATCCTCGGCTTCACGGTTATATTCGACTGCCCGATTGCCGAAATAATCCGACGGGAACGAGCAGCCAACGATAACCGAGCAAACAGACGCCACTGCGAACGCGCGGGCCACAAACCGGCAACGCATGACAAAGCCCCGCCCAACCCCTACGCAACCGCCCAAGCTTAAAGGCTCGCCGGGAAACTTGTCGACGCAAAAATCAAAAAATTGGCACTAATCCACCGCCGCCCTCTTTTACGAGCGGCTCCCGCAACCGGCCGGCCATACGGGGCGGCGTTTCCCCATCCGCATCGGCGCTGATAATATGCCGGGAGGCCGCCCGGCGCGGCTGCTTTGCGCATTTGGCTGGTTTGGAAAGCCCATGAATCGCTCGGGAAAATTCGTTGCCGTCCTGACATTGCCTTTTGTTACTTGGGTCGCGATCCACCCCGCCTTGGCGCTTACTCAAGAGGAGGCGCGCGAACGCTGCAAGGCGACCGTTGGACACGCCTTCGTCCAGGCTTGCAAACATGGCATGGATGTCGAGCGATGCCGCGAACTGGCGAAGCCGAAGGTACGTGCCTGCGTGGTGGCGGCGCTCAACGCCGCCAATGGCCGGTCCAATATTCCCGTGGCGGTGCCGACCGAGCAGGCACCCAGCGCGGAGGTTGCCAAAGAAGCTGCCGCGTTGCCGACGACCTTCGTTGCCCCGCCGCGCACCATCACCGACATCACCGCTATTCTCGACAGCGAGAAACCGGATGCGCAGAAGATCGCCAAGCTGCGCGCCGAAGCGAACGCATCGCCCCCGGCGAACGTGTCGCACGAACAGCTCGTCAAGTTCTATTACGCGCGTGGGGAGGCACGCAGTCATCTTGGCCAATTGAAGGACGCGATTGCAGATGGCGAAAAAGCGCTCGAACTCGCGCACGGCGCTGTCGAGCCCAATCTGCTCGGTCGCGTCGAGCAATTCGTCGCAATCGAGTATCAGTATGCGGGCGAACCCAAACGGGCGCTTGAAATCTATCAACGCCAGCTCCGCGACACCGACGCCAAAGGCGCCCGCGGTTTCATGTTCGGCGCCTACCGGCACGTCTCCCAGATTCTCCTCAAGATGGGCGATCTGGCGCAGGCCGAAGCCTATCTGCAGCGCAGTCTCAAGCTGATCCAGGAAGCGCGCACCAGCGGACTACCCGGCTGGCGCTCCAGCTATCCGGTGCGTGGGCAATCATGGGAAGCCGATGTCGAATATAACCGCGCCGTCATCTTCCAGGCTCGTGGCCAGTTTGCGCTGGCGGAAAAATCCTATCGTCTGGCCGAGCAGCGCCGCCGCGCTTCTGTCACAGGCTTGCTGACAACGGCGAAAAATCCGCCGCCGGAATCGCAGATTTTAGAAGCCGCCGACCGGTTGGCGCTTGACACCGCCTATATCGAAGCAAAGCAAGGGCGGCTCGCCGAAGCCGAAGCGGATGCGCGGCGCGCATTGCTCGCGCGGCTCAAGGATCAGGGAAAATACAATGCTTCGGTACCGATCTATATCGGCGGTCTTGCCGGTGTATTGGTCGATCAAGGACGTTATCCGGAAGCCGAACAGCTGATGCGAGTAGCGCTCGACATCAATCGACAGGTCGGCGTCGCCGACGATTCCGGCACAGTCGTGCATGAACTCGCGACGCTGGCGACGATCCTCAATTTGCAGCGCAAACGCGATGAAGCGATCGCCGTCTATAAGCAAATCGACAAGGCGACGGCACAATGGGACCCGCGACTGCGCGAATCTCTCGATCTCAACGGCTCGCGCATCAATTCGCTTTATGCGGCGGGCCAATTCGATCGCGGCGTGGCCACCGCGCAAGCGTTGCTCAAGCGGCAGACCCCGCGATTCGGCGAAACAAGCTACGACGTCGCGAATACCCGGGGCAACTTGGCTGTCGGCTATATGAGGCTGGGGAAGGACGCGGACGCCAAGCGTGAATTCGATATGGCGCTTCCCATCCTGATCGCGGGGGCGCGCGAAAGCGCCGACACCGATAATGCAGCGATGCTGGCGCTGCGCAGCGACCGCCTGCAAGCCTACATCGAGGACTACATTGTCTTACTCAGCCGCATGCCGATCGCCGGCGATGACGATGCCGCCGCGGTGCAGACATTCGCGCTGGCCGACTCCGTTCGCGGTCAGACCGTGCAACACGCGCTTGCCGAATCGAGCGCGCGTGCGCAGATCAAGGACCCGGCGTTGGCCGAGCTCGTGCGCCAGGAGCAGGATCTGGGCAAGCAGGTCAACGCGCAGCTCGGCACGCTCAACAATGCGCTGGCGCTGCCGTCCGCCCAGCGCGACGAGAACGGCGTTAAAGCGTTGAACGTGGCGATCGCCAATCTGCGCAGCGAGCGCGACAAGCTGCGTGCGGAAATCGCCAACCGTTTTCCGAGCTACGCCAATTTGATCGCGCCGAAACCGCCCTCGGTGGCCGAAATCAAAGCGATTCTCAAGCCGAATGAGGCGCTGCTTTCGTTCTATTTCGGCCGCAACGCTAGCTTTGTTTGGGCCGTGCCGAAGGACGGCAAGGTCGCCTTCGCGGTGATTCCCGCAACGGCGGCCGACATCCAGACGGCGATTCATCGACTACGCAAATCGCTCGAGCCTGACGTATCGACTATCTCCGAGATTCCGCCGTTCGATCTCGCTGCCGCCTACCAGCTCTATAGTCGCCTGCTCAAGCCGGTCGAACCAGGCTGGAAGCAGGCGAAAAGCCTGATCGTCGTCACCAACGGCGCGCTCGGATTATTGCCGCTGTCATTGTTGCCGACCGCACCGGTAGAGGCGCAGGACGATAAGGGGCTCCCGTTCTCCGGCTATCGCAACGTACCGTGGCTGGCACGCTCGCATGCGGTTACGCTTGTGCCGTCGGCGGCGGCGCTGCGCGAGCTGCGCCAACTGCCGCCGGGCCCGGCTGCGCGCGAGCCCTTCATCGGCTTCGGCGATCCCTATTTTAGTCCCGAGCAAGCCGCCGATGCCGCGGCGGACGAACAAGCAAAGCCGGTTCAGGTCGCTTCCAACGAGGCGGCAACGACGACCCGCGGCATGCCGCTGAAGCGGCGCTCGAGCCCGCATATTGAGGGCGTCAGCAGCGCCGAGCTCGCGCAACTGCCGCGGCTGCCCGACACCCGCGCCGAGCTCATCGCCATCGCCAAGGCGCTTAATTTGGACCCGGCCAAGGTGCTGCATCTGGGTAAAGACGCCAATGAGCAGGCGGTGGAAACCACGGACCTATCGCATTACCGCGTCATCGATTTTGCCACTCACGGTCTCGTGCCGGGCGAACTCAACGGTCTGACCCAGCCGGCGCTGGCGCTAACCGCGCCTGCGGTCGCCGGCGTCCCCGGCGACGGCCTGCTGACGATGGAAAAGATCCTGGCGCTCAAGCTCGACGCCGACTGGGTGGTGCTGTCGGCCTGCAACACTGCCGCGGGGGCCGGAGCCGGCGCGGAAGCGGCCTCCGGTCTCGGCCAAGCCTTCTTCTACGCGGGCACGCGCACCATTCTGGTCACCAACTGGTCGGTACATTCGGCTTCGGCGCGCGAATTGGTCAGCGACCTGTTCCACCGACAATCCGTGGATCCGACGCTCTCCCGCGCCGAGGCGCTGCGACAGGCGATGCTGGCGCTGCTCGACGGCAAGGGCTTCACCGACGCGGGCGGCAAGATGGTGTTTTCCTACGCCCACCCGCTGTTCTGGGCGCCCTACACCATCATCGGCGACGGCGGCTGACGCCAGCTTTAGTTGGCCGCCGATTTGTCGATGGCCTCGCGCAGGGCGCGAGCGAGCGTCGGCATTTGATAAGGCTTGCGCAGCACAGGGAATTCGGAAAACGGCTCGACGACCGCCTTGGCATATCCCGTGGTCAGCAAGATCGGCATGCCGGGGAATTGCTTTTTGAGCCTGCGTGCCAGTCCGAGTCCGTCGAGGGTGCCCGGCATCACAATATCGGACAGAACAAGATCGATCGGTTGGCCGGATTCCAAAATGTTGATCGCCTGGTCGGCATTCGCCGCCGCCACGGTGCGGTAGCCGAGTTGCTCGAGCATGTTCGCGGTGATTGCCTGGACGTCAGTATTGTCTTCGACCACGAGAACGAGCTCACGCCCGGGCTGCATTTCGGAATCGTCGTCGGCGCTTGACACGCTGACCGTGCTGCGCGCGCGCGGCAAATAAATGGACACCGTCGTGCCGGCGCCGATCTTGCTCGACACAGCCACGGCGCCTCCTGCCTGTTGCGCAAAGCCGTGCACCTGCGAAAGGCCGAGGCCGGTTCCTTTGCTCGCTTCTTTGGTCGAGAAGAACGGATCGAAGATCTTGGGCAGAATGTCGGGTGGAATTCCGGCACCGCTATCTTCGACGTCGATAACGACGAAATCGCCTTCGATCGGCACCGGCTCCTCATATTTTTGCACGTAAGTATTGCGGCCGGAGATCCTGATAGTGCCGCCCGGCTGCGTCGCGTCCCTGGCGTTGACCAAAAGATTAATGATGGCCACCTCCAGTTCATTGACGTCGACCTCGATCGGCCAAAGCCGCGTCGACACGTTGATGTCGAGACGGATGTTGCCGGTCGCGGTGGCGGTGAGCACGTCGCGGAAGCTTTCCAGGCATTCGGCAATATTGACCGTGCTGGTGTTGAGCGGCTGGCGCCGCGAGAAGGTCAATAGCTGGCGCGTCAGGTTTTCGGCGCGCGCGGCGGCGCCTTCGATCGCCTCGACGGCGCGCCTGTCCTTGCCGTCGGTTAGCCGGCTCTTCAAAAACTGCGTGTAGCCGCCGACCACCATCAGCATGTTGTTGAAGTCGTGAGCGATGCCGCCGGTCAGCTGGCCCAGCGCCTCCATTTTTTGCGCCTGCGCGAGCTGCTCCTGGGTGCGCTGCAGGGCATTCTGCGCCTCGCGCCGCTCGGTGATGTCGCGGGTGATCTTCACGAAACCGACAAGTTCGCCGCCGTCATGGATTGCGTCGATGACAACGTTCGCCCAAAAGCGGGTACCGTCTTTGCGCACCCGCCAGGCCTCGGTCTCGAAACGGCCTTCCTCCGCCGCGCGACGCAGCGCCATTGCCGGTAAGCCGGCACGCTGATCCTCGGGCGTGTAAAAGCGGGAAAAGTGCTGGCCGATGATTTCATCGGCCGTGTAGCCCTTCGCCCGTTGCGCGCCAGAATTCCAGCTCGAAATGATGCCCTCGGGCGTGAGGCGGTACAGCGCATAGTCGGTCACCGCGTTGACCAGCATGCTGAACTGCTGCTCGCTTTCGAGCAGCCGGCTGATCGCGCGCTTTTGCGCCGTAACATTGCGGCCGATGACGTAGATCTTTCCTTCCTCGACGGTCAGCGTCCAATAAATCCAGCGCCACGACCCGTCCTTGTGACGAAAACGATTTTCCATGCGCACGGTCGGCACGCCCTCGGCGAGGCGTCTGCGCTCGACCTCGGCGGCTGGTGCGTCCTCGGGATGGCGCAGCTCGCTGACATGCATGCGATGGATCTCGACCGCGCTCCAGCCGAGCGTTTTCGTCCACGCCGGATTGACGCTGGGAAAGTAGCCCTCGAAATTCGAAACACCGAGCAGGTCTTCCGACACCTGCCAGATGCGGTCGCGCTCGGCGGTGCGCTCGGTCACTTCTTGCTCGAGGCGCTCGTTGAGTTCGCGCAGACGCTGCGCGCGGTCGACCTCGGCGGTCGTTTCGATTGCGATGATCAGGACCCCGCCGATCCCCTTGTCAGCCTCCGGGTCGAAAATCGGGCTGTAGCTCATGGTGAAGTAGACATCTTCAGGCACGCCGCCGCGGCGGCGCACCCTCCACGGCCGGTCCTTGGCGAAGAAACCGTTGCGCTCACCGCGCAGGATCGAGCGGTTGAGCGGCGCGAGGTCGTCGAATATTTCCGGCCACACTTCGCGGGTCGGCCGGCCCAGCGCCGACGGGTGCTTGTCGGCCAAAATCGCCGCATAGCCGTCATTGTAGATCATGTGCATCTCGGGTCCCCAGCGAACCGCCATGGGAAAGCCCGAGGCCAAGATGATCTGCACGCAATGTTTGAGCGGCGCCGGCCAGTTTTCGATCGGCCCCAGCCCTGTCGACGACCAGTCCTTTTCAGCGACGAGCCGTTCCATCACGGTGGAAGGGCCCCCGTCAGATCGAACGTCCGCGATCCCCACGAAGTCGCGTCTACTCTGCATCATTCACCTGTAGCCCCCTTGCTACAGGACGGCAAATCTCACGCCTCATCTTACCTGGAACGGCCCGAAACCTTTCCAACGCCCTTAAGGGACATTGGTTCCCGATGTGCAGAGCACGTCGAGAGAGCATCAGCGCGGCCGCTTCGGAACCCGTTTGCCTTTTTTGCGCGCTTTGGAGAGGCCGATGGCGATTGCCTGCTTGCGGCTTTTGACTTTGCCGGCCTTGCCGCCGGGCCCGCTTTTGGCGGTACCCTTCTTGTAGGCGCGCATCTCTTTCTCGACGTCTTTGGCGGCGCTACGGGAATATTTGCGTTTGGCCATGGCGAACGATCCCTAAAGTCTGCCGACCAGAACCAGGATTAGCAGAATAACCAGCACCAGGCCGAGGCCCCCCGAGGGGTAGTAGCCCCAGCCGGCGCTATAGGGCCAGGTCGGCAGCGCCCCTATCAGCAATAGGATAACAATGATGAGGATGATCGCCCGCATGTGTTGCCTCCGTTCGTTCGCAAACTAAACTTGCTGCGGGCAAACGCGTTCCATAGTGAAGAGCGTGGCGGCGCGTCATGCCGGAAAAACAAGACATCACTTCGCTAAAGGCGCTCAAGGCGGCCGAAGCGGCGTGCACGCGATGCCCGCTCTACCGCAATGCAACCCAAGTCGTGCCGGGCGAGGGGCCGGCGCGGGCGCCGATCATGATGGTCGGCGAGCAGCCGGGCGACCGCGAGGACCTCGCGGGCAAGCCGTTCGTCGGCCCTGCCGGCCGTATTCTCGACGAAGCCATCGCCGACGCCGGGCTCGACCGCGCCAAGGTCTTCATCACCAACGCGGTCAAGCACTTCAAATTTCAGATGCGCGGCAAACGCCGGCTGCACAAGCGGCCGAACGCCTATGAGATCGACCAGTGCAGGCACTGGTTCGCGCTCGAGCGCGCGCTGGTCAAGCCGAAAATCATCGTCGCCATGGGCGCAACGGCAGTCCGCGGCGTCACCGGGAAATCGTTGACGATCGCGCGCTCGCGGGGAAAGCTGCTGCCGCTCGAAGATGGCGGGCGGATGATCGTCACCATTCACCCATCCTATTTGCTGCGCATACGCAACACCGATCCTGATTGGCGGGCGCAGTACAGATTGTTCGTGCGCGACCTGAAGCTGTGCAAGCGCGCTTGATCAGGCGAATTGTCGCTCGCGCGTGCCAACGCGATGGCGGTTGACGCGATTCTCGTCAACCTCGATGCCGAGCCCGGGCCGCTCCAGCGCATTGACATGACCTTTGCCGGTGGGCAGCGGATGCGCGGTGACGTCTTCGCCGAGCGCCGCGTGGGTCAATGTCAGTGCCCAGGCGAGGTTGGGGATGACGGTTGCCGCGTGCAGCGAGGCGGCGCAGGCGATGCTCGACTCGCCGGTCTTGCAGGAGATGTTGACGTTCATGCCGAGGTTGTCGCACAGCCGCGCTGCCTCGACCACGCCGGCAATGCCGCCGAGCTTGATCGCCTTCAAGCTGACGCCGCGAGCCGCCTTGCGCTCATGGTGGCGGCGGATGTCGTCGAGCGAATGGATGCCCTCGTCGGCGCCGATGGCGATATCGCCCGCCGCGGCCGCGATCTCGGCCATGCCCTGCAGATCTTCGGCATCGACCGGCTGTTCGAGGAAGTCGAGGCCTGAACCTTCGACCGCGCGCACGAATTCGAGCGCCTGCGTGAGGTTAAATCCCTGGTTGGCGTCCGCCGAGATCAGCACGTCCGGCCCGAGCATCTTGCAGATCGCGCGCGTACGCTCGGCATCGCGCGCCGGCGTGTCGATGCCGACCTTGATCTTGTAGGCGGTGAACCCGCCAGATTTCTTCTTTTCGGCGTCGCGCAAGTCGGCTTCAAAATCGCCGCCGCCGACTACGGCCAGGAGCGGCATGCGGCTGCGTTTCTTGTCGCCGAGCAGAGCATGCACCGGCTTGCCCGCGGCGCGGCCGGCAAGGTCGTAAAGCGCAATCTCGATCGCCGCCTTGGCGCCGTTGTTGCCGTACATGCACCCGTGCATGGCAGCGCGCGCGCCGGCGATGTCGGCGGCCTCGCGCCCGCGCAGCACCGGCTCGAGAAAGCGCACGGCGGCGGCAATGCTTTCCAGCGTTTCGCCGGTCATCAGCGGCGCTGACGCCGCTTCGCCCCAGCCGACAAGTCCGGCGTCGGTTTCGACGCGCACCAGCACATTGTCGGCGCGCCGTACTTCCTCGCCTGCCATGATGACGGGCTTGAGCATCGGCAGGCTGAGCGCGATCGGCTCAATGGTCTTGATGAGCACCGCAGTCTTTTCCTTGCAGTTGCGCCCGCCGTCTGTTGTGACAGCGGGCGCGTCAGTCCGCCGCCGGACTTACATCTTCTTGATGTGCGCCTTCTCGATGATGTCCCTGAACAAGACGATTTCGTTGTTCACACGCTTCCAAGCCGCCTCGGCGCCCTGCGCGCGCACCACGAAGCCGGCTTTGTGCAGCTTGTCCTGGATCTCCTTGTCCTGAAGGACCTTGAGCGTTTCCGCCTCCAGCCATTTGACCGCCGCGGGCGGCGTCTTGGCCGGCGCCAGCAAGGCGCAATCGACCCCGAATACGAAGTTCTTGTAACCGGCCTCTACCATGGTCGGCACGTCGGGGAGCTCGGGCCAGCGCTTGTCGCCGGTGACCGCCAGACAACGCAAGGTCCCGGCCTTGATGTGCGGCAAAGCGGGCGCCAGCGAGCCGGAGCTCAGTTGAACCGTACCGCTGAGCAGCGCGGTGATGGCATCGCCGCCGCCTTTAAACACGACGTCGCTCAGTTTCGGCAGTTTGTCGACGTATTTCAGATACTCGAGTTGTAATTGCGACGAGGTGCCGATCGGCGGCGTCGCACAATTGAATTTGTCCGGGTTGGCGCGGGCGAGCGCGACGAATTCCTTCATCGTCTTTGCCGGCAGATCGGACTTCACCGTAAACGTATTAGGTGAGCTCACCAGTTCGCTGATCGGGACGAAATCGTCGACCTTGTAGGGCAACTCGTGATAGAGACTGACGTTGACCGAGAAGGAGTTGGTGATCTCCAAGATCGTATAGCCGTCGGGCTCAGACTTTGCGGCATAGCCGAATCCAATATTGCCACCGGCGCCGCCGCGATTTTCGACGATGAAGGTCTTGTTGGTGTTTTGCTGCAACGCGGCCGCGACAATACGCGCGGCGATGTCGGACGGTCCACCGGGCGTATTGGCGACGACGATCTTCACCGGCCGTTCCGGGTAGGCGGCGAAAGCCGAACGGATGCGCAGAACGGAAGGCGCGGCGATACCCGCCGCCAATACGCCCGCCGTCTTGATGATGCGGCGGCGCGAAAACCCTGCGGCCGGCTTGTCGGATTTGCTCATGTTTCTCCCCCATGGCTGCGGCGGTTTATTCTCGTTGGCGCCGTCAATAATTCTAGGCTAAGCGATTGCCCTTGTTGCGGCAATGGCGGGTGGCGGGTTCCGTGAATAGCAGTCAGACCTGGCATGAGATCATCCAGGCGACGCTGAAGGCGAACGGCGTCAAGCTCGCCGTCTACGTGCCCGATCGCGTGTTCACGCCGCTGATCAAGTCGCTGCACGCCGACAAGGATTTCATCACCTTCGCCTGCGCGCGCGAGGAGGAGGCGCTCGGCATCGTCACCGGCGCCTGGATGGGCGGCATGCGCGGCGCGGTGCTGATGCAGACCAGCGGCTTCGGCACCATTCCCAACGCGCTCGCGTCGCTCGTCGTGCCGAGTCAGATCCCGGCGTTGATCTTCGTCTCCGAGCGCGGCACGCTTGGCGAGTTCAACCTGGGCCAGGCCATGGTGTGCAAAACCATGCGGCCGGTGCTCGATTCGCTTGCGGTCGAGAATCACACGATCACGCGTCTCGATGAGCTGGGCTTCATTGTCGACCGCTCGATCAAGCAGGCGGTGGCGACACAGGCCCCGGTGACCTTCATTCTCTCGCCGCTGCTGACCGGCGGCAAAGTATTCGCGGCGTGAGGCGGGCGATGGCGGCAACAGCTCACAACGCCAAAATCATGAACCGCTTCGAATTGACCAAGCGGCTGACCTCCCAGCTCAAACGCGATGAGGCGGTCATCGGCGGCATCGGTAATGCCAATTTCGATTTGTGGGCGAGTGGGCAACGGCCGCAGAATTTCTACATGCTCGGCAGCATGGGCCTTGCCATTCCGATCGCGCTTGGTGTCGCCATCGCGCAACCCAAGCGCCACGTCGTCGCGCTGGAGGGCGACGGTTCGCTGCTGATGCAGCTTGGTTGCCTCTCCACGGTCGCTGTGGTGGCGCCGAAGAACCTGACCGTCGTTGTTTGGGACAACGGCATCTACCAGATTACCGGCGGGCAGCCGACGGCGAGCGCTTCAACCGCCGATCTTGTCGCCATAGCCCGCGGCTCCGGCATCGCCAACGCGAACTGGGCGGCGGACGAAGGTGAATTCGATCGCCTGTTTGCCGAAGCCCTCAAAGGCGGCCCGAGCTTGGTTGCCGCACGCATCGACGACAAGCCGGGCGTCGCGACGACCGATCGCGACCCGGTGCGTATCCGCGCCGCCTTCATGGCGGGTTTGGGCGTGAAGCGCTGAAGTTGCATTCCGCTCGCCCCCGCGAAAGCGGGGACCCAGGGGCCCGACGTTTTGCAATTCATGTTCCGGATTCCCGCTTGCGCGGGAATGCGCAGCAGATAGTCGATTAGTCCAGCGCCACCGTCTCGAATTCGGCCGGCAGGATGATTTCCAGAAGCTCGCAGTCGTCGGAATAGCCGGTGACCTTGTGCTTGATCTTCGGCGGCTGAATCCAGCACGAACCGGCGGTGAAGGTGTGCTCGCCCTGGCCCTCGAACTCGCTGCTGATCCAGCCCTTGAGCACGTAGACCATCTGGAAATCGACGTCATGATAGTGCGCAATCGAAACTTCCTCCGCCTTGAACGGCGGATTGAAGCGGATGACATGCGCCTGCACCATGCCGCCGGTTGCCGGCGCGATGCCGAGGTCGCGATACTTGGCGTAGGAGCGCAGGCCGGCGTCGAAATCGGCCTCGCGGTGATGACTGAAGGTGAATTTTTGCTTCGGCCGCCTGGCGCGCGCGGCGACCGAGGCGCGCTTGGCCGACTTGGCGGCGAGCTTTCTTTTCGTCTTTGACTTTGCCGATCTTGCTTTGGCTTTGCGTTTTGCCTTTGCCATGACAACCTCCCGGGTATGTCATGGCCGGGCTTGTCCCGGCCATCCCACTGAGGATGGCACGCCCTGCGTCCCCAAGCGAGATGCCCACGACAAGCGCGGGCATGACGAGTGAAATCACTCCGCGACTTCGGCGACCCCGCCATGCGCCTTCGACCAGCCGGCCGGGTCGTTCATGAATTTCTCGACTTCGCCGAGCATTTTCGGATCGAACTGGTTGCTGGCCTTGGCGACGGCCAGCACATCCCACCAGGTGGTGAGGTAGTGCAGCGTGACGCCGAGATCGCGCAGGGTTTTGCCGCCCTCCGGATAAATGTCGTACCAGAAGATGACAAAGCAATGATCGCACGTGCCGCCGGCCTCGCGGATCGCCTTGACGAAATTGACCTTGCTGCGGCCGTCGGTGGCGAGGTCCTCGACCAGCAGCACGCGCTGGCCGGGATCGAGCTTGCCCTCGATCTGCGCGCCGCGGCCGAAGCCCTTGGGCTTCTTGCGCACGTATTGCATCGGCAGATGCATGCGCTCGGCGACGAAAGCGGCGAACGGGATGCCGGCGGTTTCGCCGCCGGCCACCGCATCGATATTGGCGCGGCCGATGTCGCGGTCGATCACCTCGACGGCGTAATCCATGAGCTTGCTGCGCAGGTCGGGAAACGAGATCAGCCAGCGCGAGTCGTTGTAGACCGGGCTGGCCCAGCCTGAGGTGAAGATAAACGGTTTATCCGTCATGAAACGGACTGCCCCGGTCGCGAGATAGCCGCGCGCGGTGTCTTCGGCGATCGACTTCTTGTCGTGGACCTTTGCGGCCATGGACCGGACTCTCGATGGTCATTGCCGGGCTTGTCCCGGCCATCCACGTCTCTCTAAGTGTCCTAAAAGACGTGGATGCCCGGCACAAGGCCGGGCATGACGGAGTGTGAATTACGCCGGCTTCGGCCCAACCTTGACGAACCAATCGGCGATCTGCGCGCCGGTCCAGAACAGCACGTCGCGCTTCTTGCGGATCTTCTCGTAGATCTTGCGGAAATATTTGGCGCGGTGCGGCGCGCCCATGATGTAGGGATGCACGGAAATCGCCATCACCCGCGCCGAGCTTTTGGCGTCTTTATAGATTTGCTCGAACTGGTCCATGGCGCGCTCGTAGAACTCGGACGCCTTGTGATGCTGGATCAGCATCATGGCGACGTCATTGCATTCCTGCGTGTAGGGAATGTTGAGGATCGGCTTGGCGCGCGTCTTCATCCAGACCGGCTGGTCGTCGAGCACCCAGTCGGCGACGTAGTCGTAACCTTCCTCGGCGAGAATATCCGGCGTTTCCCAGGTTTCGGTGAGGCCGGGGCCGAGCCAGCCGCGCGGCCGCTTTCCCGTGGCTTTCGCCAGTACTTCGGCGCTTTTTCTAATGTCGGCGCGCTCGTTTTCCACCTTCTGCATGTTGCGCTGGGTGAAGCCGTGGCCGATGAACTCCCAGTTGCGCTCGACGCCGGCCTTGACGATATCGGGATAGGCTTCGACGGCGACGCCGTTGATGTTCATCACGCCGGGAATCTTGAATTCGTCGTAGACCGACAGCAGCCGCCAGAAGCCGACACGATTGCCGTACTCGTGCCAGCACCAGTTGGGGATGTCCGGCATCGGCGCGCCGCCCGCCGGCGGCGTCAGCACCGTGCGCGGCATGGTCTGCGTCGGGTCCCACTCCTCGACATTGGTGATGGTCCACACCACCATGCGCGCGCCCTTGGGCAACTTCAGCGGCTTGCGCTTGACGATCGGCGAATAATCGAGGCGATCGTTCGGCAGCATGCCGACGGCGGGCTTGGGAAAATTCATTCTGCGGCCTTCAGTTGTTTGCCTGTGATCGATTGGTACCAGTCGAGAATTTGCGCACCGTTCCAGTGCAGCACGCCTTGGTGCTTGTTGACGTATTTATAGATCGCCTCGAGGTATTTGATGCGGTGCGGCTGCCCACTGATGTAGGGGTGGATGGCGAGCGCGCAGATTTTCGCGCGCTTTCTGCTCTCGGCATAGAGGCGGTCGAACTGATCGATGGTGCGCTTGAGCAGATAATCGCTCTCGTGATGCTGGATAAGCATCATCGGGATATCGTTGCACTCGATGGTATAGGGCAGCGTAACCAGCGGCCCATTGGTCGTGCGGATTACCGTCGGCTCGTCGTCGTAGACCCAGTCGCCGATATATTTGACGCCGGCGGCGGTAAGCAGGTCGGGCGTTTCGAGCGTCTGCGTCAGGCCAGGCCCGAGCCAGCCGACCGGGCGCTTGCCGGTATATTTCTCCATGATGTCCAGGGTGCGCCTGATCATGCCGCTCTGATCCGCCTCCTTGTGGATCGGCCCCTGTTCATAGGCATGGCCCATGAACTCCCAGCCGTCGCGCTTGGCTTCCTCGGCGACGCGCGGATAGTCCTCGCAGATGCGCGCGTTGGCGGCGAGCGTGGGCTTGATCTTTAGCTTCTTGAACAGCTCGTGAAAGCGCCAGCAGCCGACGCGCATGCCGTATTCGTGGAAGGCCCAATGCACCACGTCCGGCATCAACGGCACCCCGGTCGGCGCCGGCAGGAGCTGTCGCGCCATCGGCTTGGCGATGTCCCAGACCTCGTAATTGACGATGGTCCAGAACACGATGCGGGCCTTGCCCGGCAGCTTCAGCGGTGGGCGGTCGACAATAGCCGAATAATCGGCGCGGTCCTTGGGGATCATAGGGTTGGGCATCGGCCACCTCAGAACGCCCTCCACCCCAAAAGGGGAGGATTGGAGTGGGGGTCATAGGGATCCCCACCCGGTTTGCTTTCGCAAACCGACCTCCCCTTTTCAAGGGGAGTCTGTCACGCCGTGGCGGTGACGCGTAACCCGACCAGGCGCTCGAGGGTGGCGAAATCCTTGGCCAGCTCGGCGGATGCAGCGCGATGCGCGACCGCGCCGCGCTCCAAGACGATGGCGTCGTTGGTCAACTCAAGCGCGATGTCGGTGTGCTGCTCGACCAGGATAATCGCGATCTTGCGGTCGGCGAGCATCGTCTTGATCGCAGCGATAAGCTCCTCGACGATCACCGGCGCGAGGCCTTCGAACGGCTCGTCGAGCAACATCAAGGCCGGGTTGGTCATCAGCGCCCGGGCGATCGCCAGCATCTGCTGCTCGCCGCCGGACAATTGGTTGCCCATGTTGTTGCGGCGTTCACTCAGGCGAGGAAACAGCTTGTAGATAGCGTCGAGGGCCCACGCGCCGGGGCGCGCGGCCACAGTCAGGTTCTCCTCGACCGACAGCGAGGGGAAAATCTCGCGCTCCTGCGCCACCCAACCGATGCCGCCGGTCGCCCGGCGGTGCGGCGGCAGTCGGGAGATATCGGCGCCGTGCCAAAAGATGCGGCCGCCGCGCAATTGCGTGTAGCCCATGACGGTGAGCAGCAGCGTCGACTTGCCGACGCCGTTGCGGCCTAGCACGGCCAGGCTGCCGTGTTCGGGCAGTTCGAGCGAGACGTCGTGCAGCACCAGCGCCTCGCCGTAGCCGGCGCGCACACCCTGCAGCGACAGCAGCGGCTCAGCCATGTTTGCGCGTCCCCAGATAGACCTCGCGCACGCCGGGGTTGGCGGCGATCTCGGCCGGCGACCCCTCGGCATAGATACCACCGCCAACCAGCACGATGATGTGGCTGGCGAAGCGGAAAACGACATGCATGTCGTGCTCGATGAACAGCAAGGTGAGATCGCCGGAGAGGCTCGCAACCGCTTCGAAGATATCGCCCGATTCTTCCGGCGGCACGCCGGCGGCCGGCTCGTCGAGCAGCAGCACCTTCGGCTTGGTTGCGAGCGCGAGCGCGATCTCGAGCAGCCGCTGGCGGCCGTACGGCAGTTCGCGCGTGGTCTGATAGCAGGAATCGCCGAGACGCAACTTCACCAGAATGTCGTGCGCCTCTTCGATCGTCTCCTTGTACGTGGCGACGTTCTGCCAGAACTGTTGCGCAATGCCGCGCCGCTCCGCGACCGCAAGCGTGACCGCTTCGAGCGCATTGAGACCGGGAAACAGCGTGTTGATCTGAAAAGTGCGGGCAAGCCCGCGCCGAACACGTTCCTGCGGCTCAAGCGCGGTAATATCGTCCTCGCCGAGGAAAATCTGCCCGGCGTTCGGAGCCAGCATGCCGGTCATCAGATTTATCAATGTGGTTTTGCCGGCTCCGTTCGGGCCGATGAGCGCATAGCGCGCTCCTTGCGGCAACGAGAGCTCGATATCTCGCGCGACAATGAGTGAGCCGAAACTCTTGGCGAGCCCGCGTGTCGATAGGGCAGGCGTCAACGGCCCCTCCATCGCGCGTACAGCTTGGCCAAACCGCCGAGCACACCGTTCGGCATGAAAACGACGACGACCACCAGCAGCACACCGATCCAGAAATACCAGTACTGCGGCTCGATGCCGGAGAATTGGTCGCGGGCCACCATGAAGATCGCGGCGCCGACGAGCCCGCCGTAGAGTCGCCCGGCGCCGCCGAGCACCAACATCACCAGCAATTCGGCCGACCGTTCGAAACTCAGCGAATCGAGAGACACGGTTTGCGTCGTTTCCGACAGCAAGGCGCCGGCGATGCCGGCGAGCGCCGCGGAAATCGTATAGATCATTTGAATGTGCGTCCGGCTCGCGGCGCCGATCGCCGGCATGCGCGTCCAGTTCTCGCGAATGCCGCGTAATGCGAGACCGAAGGGCGAATGGATCAGCCGCCGCGCGCCAAGAAACAGCAAGAACAGCACCGCAAGCGAATAACCGTAGGCGGTGTAGCCGTAGAGATCGAAATGGAAATAGCCGAGCAGGTTCCAGGTGTGGATGCCCTGCAAGCCGTCGACGCCGCCGGTAAGCCAGCCGGCGCTGTTGGCGAGTTCGCCGAGCAGCAGGCCAAAGCCCATGGTCAGCATGATCAATGCCAGATGGCGGAAACGCGCGATAATAAAGCTCGTCGCGTAGCCGACGATCGCCGCCGTGAATGCGGCAGCCGCCAGCCCGGTCAAAGGCTCGCCCCAGCCGTACTTCGATAGCAAACCGGCGGTGTAGGCACCGATGCCGAAAAACGCCGCGTGCCCTAGGGAGACGATTCCGGCGTAGCCGAGGATAAGGTCGAGCGACAGCGCAAAAAGCGCGGTGATGGCGATCTGGCTGGCGAGCGAGAGGTAATCGGGCGCGAGCCAGTACGGCAGCAGGGTAGCAAGCCAGAATGCAATCTCGATCGGGCGCCAGCGGCTCAAGCCTTGCAGATAAAGCTGCGGAGTGCGGACGGTTTCGGCCAACGCCATTGCCTAGCGCCTCCCGAACAGCCCGGCGGGCCGCCACATCAACAGGCTGATCATGACGAGATAAATGAGGAAAGCGCCGAGCTGCGGCACGTAATATTTGCCGGCGATATCGCTGATGCCGAGAACGGCGGCGGCGGCAAACGAGCCCCCGATCGAGCCAAGGCCGCCGACCGCCACGACGATGAGTACGTAGACGAGATAAGTGAAGGCAAACGATGGGTCGAGCCCGACGATTTCGATCGCCAGCGCCCCTCCCAAGCCGGCGAGGCCGGACCCCAGCGCGAAGGTGATGGCGAAGGTTCGGTCAACGTCGATGCCGATGCCGCGCGCCATGCGCTCGTTGTCGACCGCGGCGCGCACCTGCGCGCCGAAGCGGGTGTAGTCGAGCGCCGCCACCAGAACGCCGGTGATGATGAGCGACAGCGCGATGAGCACCAGCCGGTAAATGGCCAGCCGCAGGCCAAGGATTTCAATCGAGCCGCGCAGATACTGCGGCAACTGCAGCGGTTGCTGTTGCGTGGTGAAAATATAGGCGGCGACCGCGACTGAAATGAAGGTGATGCCGATGGTGAGCAGGACCTGGTCGAGGTCGGTTGCCCGGTAAAGGCGCCGGTACAGCAGCCGTTCGAAAACGACGCTGGTGAGCGCCGTAGCGATGAAGGCGGCGGGCAGAGTCGCAAAGAACGGCCAGCCGTAGCGGTTGGCGAGCGTTACCGTTACGTAGCCGCCAAGCATGGCGAAGGCGCAATGGGCGAGGTTGATGAAATTCATCATGCCGAGCGTTACCGACTGCCCGACCGACAGCAGAAATAACAGCATGCCGTAGGCAAAGCCGTCGAAGAGGACGCCGAACACCGGAGGGAGCATCGTCAGCAGGCCCCTGTCAGAGGCGACCGTCAAACTAACGGATCGCCCTGCGGTGGGCAGGAGAATTCCCGCCCCACCGCGGGCGATCCATCAGAGCAAAAAAGGACCGCGCGACGAGCGGCGCTCTATTTCTTCATAGCCGCCTTGAACGGATCCTTGACGTTCGGATACTTCGCGATCACCACATTTTCCAGCTTGTTGCCGACCTTCTCCACCTTTTGGATGTAGACGGTCTGGATGACGTCGCGTGTTTCCGGGTCGATCGACATCGGGCCGCGCGGGCTTTCCCACTTCATGCCCTTGGCGGCCGCGATCAGCGCATCGCCGTCAGTCTTGCCCTTGGTCTTGCCGAGCGCGCCGTAGATCAGGTGCATGCCGTCATAGCCGCCGACCGCGAAGAAGTCGGGATTGCGCTTGAATTCGGCGTTGAAGGCCTTCACGAACGCCTCGTTGGTCTTGTTCTTGAGATTGTAGTCGTAATGAGCGGCGGTGATGATGCCGACCGCCTCGTCGCCCATGCTGGCGAGCGCGTGCTCGTCGGCGATTTCCATCTGACCCATCACCTTGGTCTTTTTGGGGTCGATGCCGCGTTCGGCCAGCGCCTTGCCGAAAGCCCCCGGCTGCGCGCCGCCCGGGATCATGATGAAGATGCCCTGCGGATCGAGATCCTTGGCGCGTTGCACATAAGCGGAGAAATCAGGATTGGCGACAGCCATGCGCACGGAGCCGACGACGTCGCCGCCTGCGCTCTTGAAGCCCTTCTGGAATGCGCCTTCGGCGTCAATGCCGGGGCCATAGTCGGTGACCATGGTGTAGGCCTTCTTCACGCCGGCGTCCTTTTCCGCCCAGGTGCCGAGCGTCTCGTTGAGTTGCGGCACCGTCATCGACGTGCGCGCGCTGTACGGAGACTTGGTGGTGATGATCGCGGTCGCCGCATTCATGATCACCATGAACTTCTTGGCCTCGGCGGACACGTCGGAGGCGGCGAGCGCGTTCGGCGTGAGCGCAAAACCGGCGAGGATGTCGACCTTGTCGCGTGTCACCAGTTCCTCGGCAAGGCGCTTGGCGACCGGCGGATTGATGCCGCCGACGTCTTTGGTCACGAGTTCGATCTTCTTGCCGGCAACGGTGCCGCCGTGCTGCTTCATGTAAAGGTTGATGCCGTTCTGGATCTGCACGCCGGTATCGGCGAACTGTCCGGAGAGCGGCAAAATGAGGCCGATCTTGACCGTGCCTTGCGCATAAACCGGTGCCGCGAGAAGGCCCGCCGCGAGCAAGGCGCCGCTGGCCGACAAGAAGCGCTTCATGGTGATTACCCTCCCTTTGGTTTTATTGCTGATAGAATGCCTTAGCTTTCGCCCAAAGAAAAGCACCGCAAACGGCCGATTTGTCCCAATGGGCAGGCGCGCGCGGGTGGGACGCGAGCGCAGCCTCAGGCGACGCGCGCCAGCTTTTCCGCCGGCATCTTGATGTTGAACAGCCGTATCGCATTGGCGCCAAGGATGTTGCGCTTGGCCTTTTCGTTGAGGAAGGGCAGGTCGTAAATCGTCGACGGCAGGTCGAAATCCCAGTGCGGATAGTCCGAGGAATAAAGGAGCTGCGTCTCCGCCTTGATCATGCGGAAGGTCTGCTCCAGCGCCGGCACGTCGGTCATCTCCATCGGCTGCGAAGAAAAATACATGTCGCGCATGTATTCGCTCGGCAGCTTCTTCAGCGCCGGCGCTTCCGAAGAGCGCATCATGTATTCGTTGTCGAAGCGCTGCATCATGAACGGCACCCAGGCAAGCCCGCTTTCTACCCACAGCACGCTCAGCTTGGGAAAGCGCTCCGGCAGTCCGTTCATGATCCAGTTGGCGAGATGCACCATATTGTAGAACACGAAGCCGAGCCCGTGCACCGAGATAAACTTGTTCATCAGCCCGACGGTGCGGTCGTCCCAGTTGTAGCCGGCGTGGAAGGCGAGCGGCAGGTTCATTTCCTCCGTAAGCGCGTAAGTTTTCATGTAGGCGTTGTGGTGCACCGGCCGATAGCGCGCCGAGGTCACCATGAAGCCGGCAACGCCTTTGCATGAACCGAATTCCTGCACCGTGCGGAATGCGGCCTCGGCGTCGTTGAACGGCAGGTAGAGCATCGAGCGGATGCGTGGCTCGTGCGCCAGCACGCGCTCGGTGAGCCAGCGGTTATAGGCGCGCGCCAGCGCCACTTCGACCTCGACCTGCGGATGCAGGCCGAGCTGCAGCATCGGCGTCGGGAACATCACCGCGATGTCGATGCCGATGGCGTCCATCCAACGCCGCGTCAACTGGATGTCGCGATGTACGTCGGGCTCAGTCTTCTCCAGGCCGCGCACCGCATAGCGCATGACGCGCCCACCCATGTCCTGATAGCCGACCCCGGAGGGCAGCATGCCGACGCTTTTCGCACTCGCCTGCCGAGCGCTGCGCGCAAGCTGCTGCAGCACCGGATCGTCCATGTAGTCGAGGATCTGGTCGATTGACTCGCTCTCGTAGTGATGCGAATCGACGTCGACGATGGGGAAGTTCTTGTAGCCGCGCTCATTCGCCTGCTGCGCCGCGTGCGCGAGCAGCTTGGCGGTGTCGAATTCCTCGACCGTCATGCGGCGGAAATCGCTGAGCGGAAGCTCCATTAGGTCACCGTCCTGCTACTGCTTTCCTGCCCAAGCTTGCCACATGCCGAGCTCGAAGACCTGCAGGTTCACTGCCTTGAGCATGGCGCTGACGGTGACCACGATTTCGGTCGCGGTCATGGTGGCATCGACTGGAAACGGCGGCAGCGGCGCATCGCTTTCGGCGGCCCGCTCGGCGTAGAGGCGCACGGCCTTCGCCAGCATTGCCTGGATCTCGGCGTCGCTTGGCCGCGTACCCATGACAGTTTCAGCTTGCGACGACATAGATGTCCTCCCCGCGCCGCACCACGTTGTAGCTCTTCAGCTTCAGCCGCCGGTCGGCGGCGCATTGCCCGGTCTTCAGGTCGTATTCGTAGCCGTGCCACGGGCAGACGAAATGGATGTTCTCTTCGGAGAAGCGCTGCCCCTGCCAGGTGCGGTCGGGGCCGATCACGTCCTCGACCTTGTGCATCATGATGCCCTCGCAGGCTGGACCGCCCTGATGCAAGCAGCGGTTCTCGTAGGCGAAGAACTCGCCCTTCCAGTGAAAAACGCCGATCTCGAGCCCGTCGTGACGGACGATGCGGCGCTCGCTGTCGGGAAACTGCGCGGCCTTGGCAACGAAGACGTCAGGCATCGAGAAAGTATGTCACTGAATGCCCGGAGACGGCAACGCGATCCGCTTAGACGAGGCTGGGCCGGTCTAGCCGCGCGTCGCGACTATTGCTTTGCAGCGTCGCCTGGATTGCTTCGCGCAGCACGGCATATTTTTGCTTGGGCCATTGCGCGACGTGAATATCGGCCAGCAGTTTTGCCGATTTGCCGAATACCACGATACGGTCGCCGACGCCGATTGCCTCTTCGAGTTGGTGCGTAATCAGGATCGCGGTCGAGCCGCATTCGCGGGCGAGGGCGAGGAACGTCTCGCGCAATTCCGCCGCTGTTACCTCGTCGAGATGGCCAAAAGCCTCGTCGGCGAGCAGAATATCGGGTTGCACGGCGAAGGCGCGCGCGATCGCAACACGTTGGCGCATGCCCCCGGAGAGTTCGTGTGGATAAGCATTGGTGAAATTCGCGAGGCCCAGCCGCTCGAGCCAGGTGGCGGCGCGCTTCACCTGATCGGCTTCGGAGAGGCCTATCAGCTCGAGCGGCAGCTTGGCGTTGTCGAGCGCAGTCCGCCAGGGCAGCAGGCGGTCCTGTTGGAACACCGTTGCGATTCTGCCGCGAAAGAAATCGAAATCGGCGTGCGGGCTCCTGCCGCCGATGGTGAGCGTGCCTTCGCTGGGCGCCTCGAGGCCGATCATCAGGTCGAAGAAGGTCGACTTGCCGCACCCGGTCTGGCCGACGATCGCCAGCACCTCGCGCGGCGCAATGTCGAGATCGAGCCGGTCGATGGCGACGACGGTCTGGCCCGAGGTCGTTTGCCGGAACAGCTTGCGCAGGCCCCGCACCTCGATGGGTGGTGGGCCGCTCTTCTGCGGCGCGGTCAAGTGCGCCACCGCAGCATGCGCGCCTCGACAACCGCGACCAGGGCCTCAAGCAGAAACAGCAACGCCACCAGCACCACGGTCCAGGCAAACACGTCGGAGACCGAAAACAACTCCTCGGCGACCGATAATTGATGCCCGATGCCGGTCACCGCGCCGACCAGTTCGGCGATGGTGACGACGCGGATGGCGAGGCTGATATTGACCTTCCAGCTTGTGAAGATGGTCGGCACGATCGCCGGCAACATCAGCTTGCGGAAGAACTGCAGCGTCGTCGGCCGGAACGACAGCATCATGTTGCGCAATTCCCGCGGCACGCCGCGCATGGCGTCGAGCGTGTCGATCAGAAACACCGGCCCGCACACCACCACCAGCACGAAGCCGATGCGGAATTCGACGCCGGGAAACCACAAAACGGCGAACAGGACCCATGACACCACCGGAACAGCCATCAGAATGCGGATCATCGGATGCAAATATTTGTCGAATGCGGCCATGCGGTACATCGCCATCGCCAGCGAGACGCCGAGGACGAAAGAAACGAACAGCGCCGCGATGACGCGCGCCAGCGTCACGACGATATCGATCGGGGTGATGTTCGCGACGCTTTTCGCGATGGTCAGGAAGCTCGGCACCGCAAAGCGCGGGATGCCGAGATAGGGCGACAGATGCGACAGCGTCTCCCAGCAGACCGCGAAGACGAGCAAGGAGACGAGAGTCTGCCTCGGAAAATTCAGTGTCGGGACAGACTCCCGGTGCTCCTCAAGTGCCATTGCACTTACTGATAGAAAATCTTTTCGTCCGGCATTTTTTGATAGAACCCGGCCTTCACCGCGCGCTCCATCATTTCCTGGATCGATTTGCGCGTGGCCGGATCCGAGATCGGTTTGACGATGAACTGCAGCCGGCCGCTTTCAATTGCGGCAGTGAGGATGCCCGGCGGTAGTTTGGTGGTCTCGACGGCGATCTTGTCGCCGGCGGCCGTTTCATTTTGCGTGACGTTGGCGACGTCCTGCAGCGCTGCGATCATCATCTTCGGAGCGTCAGGATATTTGGCGATCAGGTCGGCACGCATCGCCGGCACGATCTCCCAGCCGCTCTCGCCGGTGATCTCCTTCCAGCCTTGGGCACCGTTGAAAATGACGTGCCAGTCGGAATGCTGCTTGGTGATGATGCTGGCCAGCGGTTCAATCACCAACGCGGCGTCAACGCGGCCGGCTTCGAGCTGGGCGCGGGCAACGGCGAAGTTTGCGTTCACGACGGTGATGTCTTTGCCGAGATCGATGCCTTTGGCGGCGCAATAAATCTTGACCACCTGGTACTGCGAGCCGCCCATGTCGATGGCCAGCTGCTTGCCCTTGAGATCGGCGAGCGACTTGATTGCCGGGTTACTTGCGAAGATGACCAGGTCGCCGAGCGTGAAACCTGAGCCGATGATCCGCAGCGGCACGCCTTGCGCGTAGAGCTTTTGGTAGACGGTCGGGCCGCCGATCACGACGTCTGTTTCGCCGGTAGCGAACGCGGCGTAGAACGCGGCGATCGACGGGTAGGCGTGGATGTCGAGAGTAAAGCCATGCTTGGCGTCGAAACCACGGGCTTTCATGATGTTCCAAACAAGCGGATTGAACACGGGCAGCGTCAGGCTTGAGACTTTGATGGTCGGTTTTTCCTGCGCTTGCACAAAACCCGCGGCGAATGCGAGCGTGCATGCCGCGACGAACACATTGAGCCCGCGCCGCGTCACGTTTGACATTGACCTTACCCTCCCTTGGAATGGGCAAGACTTTACTCTCGTTTCTTGGGCGTGCAAATAAACGCTGCGAGGGAAATCATGCCGCATATCAGCGCGGGAGACGGCACGCGGCTTTATTACGAGCAGGCGGGCGAGGGCACGCCGATCGTTTTCGTCCATGAATACGCCGGCGACTGGCGCAGCTTCGAAGCGCAGATGCGCTATTTTTCCCGCGGCCATCGTTGCATCACCTACAGCCAGCGCGGTTATCCGCCCTCCGAGGTGCCGAAAGAGGCCGCGCGCTACGGCCAGGACATCGCCCGCGACGATGTGCTGGCGCTGATGGACGCGCTCAACATCCGCCGCGCCCATGTCGTCGGTCATTCCATGGGCGCCTACACCGCGCTGCATGTCGGCATCGCCGCGCCGTCGCGCTGCATCTCGGTGACCGCCGCGGGTTGCGGCTGGGGCTCGGTCGCCGACGCCAAGCAGCGCGAGGCGATGAAGGCGCTCGCCGCCGAGACCGGCATGATGTTTGCCGCCGAGGGGATCAAGGCGGCGGCGGCAAAATACGCCGATGCGTCGATGCGTCAGCCGCAGAAGCACAAAGACCCGCGCGGCCACGCCGAATTTTCGCGCATGCTGGCGGAGCATTCCGCCGAAGGCCACGCGCACACCATGCTCAATCTGCAGCTCAAGCGGCCCACGCTTTACGAGATGGAAGCGAGCTTGAAGAAGTTTTCTCCGCCGCTTCTGGTCATTGTCGGCGACGAGGACGAGCCCTGCCTCGAAGGCAGCCTGCTGCTCAAACGCATCGCGCCGACCGCCGGCCTCCTGGTGATCCCGCGCTCGGGCCACAACGTGCCGTCGGAAGAGCCGGCGTTGTTCAATGCGGCGCTCGCCGAGCTGTTCGCTGCCGCCGAAGCCGGGCGCTGGCTGGCGCATAAGCCGGCGTAGCAAAATTTGGGAGGAGACAATGGACCTCAAGCTTAAAGGCAAGACGGCGCTGGTGACCGGCGGCTCGGAAGGCATCGGCAAGGGCATCGCGCTCACGCTGGCGAAAGAGGGCGTCGATGTCGCCATCTGTGCGCGGCGGAAAGAACCGCTTGAGGCCGCCGCCGCCGAGATCGCGAAAGCGACCGGCCGCAAGATCGTCGCCATCCCCGCCGACCTGCGGCAGGACAAGGACGCGCGGAATTTCGTCGAGCAGGGGCACAAGGCGCTTCAGCGCGTCGACATCATGGTCAACAATGCCGGCTCCGCCGCCGGCGGCGTCATCGAGCATCTGACCGAGGACGACTGGGACAAGGGCCTGCAGCTCAAGTTCATGGGCTACGTGCGCTGCCTGCGCTACGTGCTGCCGATCATGCGCAAGCAGGGCGGCGGCCGCGTCGTCAATCTGATCGGCAACGATGGCGTGAAACCGTCCTATTGGGAAATCTGCCCCGGCGCGGCGAACGCCGCGGGACAGAACCTGACGCTGTCGCTCGCCGGCCAATACGGCAAGGACGGCATCAGTTTCGTTGCGGTCAATCCTGGTCCGGTGCGCACCGAGCGCTGGGCGGGACTGGTCAAGGCAATGTCGCGCGACATGAAGATTTCCTACGAGGAGGCCGACAAACTCGCGCCGGCCTCGATCCCCATGGGCCGCATCGCCGAGGTCGAAGAGGTGGCAAACCTCGTGGTCATGCTCGCCTCGCCGCTGATGAGTATGGTCAACGGCACCATGATCGAGATCGACGGCGGCCAGGACAAGCCGCTGATGGACCGCTTCCGCGACAAGCCGCGTGGCTAGAACGGCGCGAGCAACAGCCCTCTTAACCTCCCCTTAGAAAGGGGAGGTCGGCGGCCCGGCGTTCAGCCGGGCAGCCGGGTGGGGATCAAATCAAGCGCCGGCCGATCTCCCACCGACCCTCCCCTTTTCAAGGGGAGGGGGCGCGCCGTGCGCGCGGCAATGTTGGGGCTATCGTAACTAGAACGGCTCGTAGCCGCGCAGTGCCGGCATCACCTGTTCGCCGAACAGGCGGATCGAGCGCATAAGGTCGGCCTCCGGCAAATCGGAGAAGCTGAACTCGCCGAGAAAGACATTGAACACGCCGCTTTCCGCGGCCGCGTGCAGCTTTTCCGTCACGGTCTTGGCCGAGCCGATGAAGACCAGTTCGTGCTTCATCAAGTAGTCGGGGTCGAATACGTTGGCCATGATTTCGGAGGCGCCGGGCTCGCCGCGGCCGATGAACTTCTTGGCGTGCTCCTTGACGCGCACCTCGAACGTCTCGCCCGGTTTTGGCGGCGGCAGGAAACCCTCATAGGCATGGCTCGCGCGGGTGAGCGCGACATCGAGCGCCTTCTGGTCGCTCTCGTCGACGTAAACGAGCGTGCAATAGGCGATATTCGGCTTGCGCGCGTGGCCCGCCTTGCCCCAGTCCTCGAGAAATTTACGGTAGCGCGGCGCCGCGTCGCGGCGCGGATAGACGAGAAAGTAGCCGGAGTTTATGCCGTTCTTGGCGCAAAATTCGAGCGTCTGCGGATCGCGGCTCATCATCCATAAGGGCGGGTGCGGTTTCTGCGCCGGCAGCACCGCAAGCTGCGTCGGCTCGACGGTGTTGAAGTTCTCGCCCTTGAATTGGAACGGTTGCTCGCCGAAAGCCGCGCGCATGTAATCGACGAACTCGAGCGTCGGCGTCTTGCGCTGCCCGTAATCGAGGCCGAACGGGCGGAAATAATCGGGGTTGATGCCGGGAACGAGCCCGCACTCCATGCGCCCGTCCAGCATCTGGTCGACGATGGCGATCTCCTCGGCAAGCCGCAGCGGATGATAGAGCGGCACGATGTAGCCCATCGGTCCGATGCGCAGGCGCTTGGTGCGCGCGCCGGCGGCGACCGCGAACAGGCTTGGCGAGGAGATCCAGCTTTCGTCCGGGCGAAAATGATGCTCGACGCAGAATGCGTAATCGAAGCCGAGCGCGTCGCAGAGCTTAAGCTCGCGCCACAGCTCCTCGTAGCGTTGGTGCGGCGTCAGCCCCGGCTTGTTCCAGATATGGCTGAAGTTGGCGAATCTCATTTATTACCACAACCCTTTCAGCCGGCCGCCGTCCATGTTGAGTGCCACGCCGGTGATATAGCTGGCGCGCTCCGAGCATAGAAACACGGTGGCATTGGCGAGCTCTTCCGGCTTGCCCATGCGGCCCAGCGCATTCTTTTTCGCGGCGACTTTGCGCGCCTCGTCTTCGCTTCTGACATTGAACTCCTTCTGCATCCCTTGCGCGTTCATGCGCCACAGATTGGTGTCGACCCAACCGGGGCAGATGGCGTTGACCAGCACGTTGTCTTCGCCGAACTCGGTGGAGAGCGACTTGGTGAGATTGAGCAGCGCCGAGTTGGTCATGCCGGAACCGAACATATACGGGTCAGGCTCCTTGCCGGCGCCGCCGATCGTATTGACGATGCGGCCCCATTTCTGTGCCTTCATCAGCGGATAGACGGCGCGGATCGCGCGCATGAAGCCGAACAGCTTGGTCTCGAGCTGCTTCTTCATTTCGTCGTCCTTGAGCACGGCGAAGCGGCCGGAATACATGGTGCCGGCATTGTTGACGAGGATATCGACGCCGCCGAGCTTCTGCTTTGCGGTGTCGACCATCTTGGCGATGTCGGCCTCTTTGGTCATATCGGCGGCGACGGCGTGGACTTCGCCGCCGGTGCGCTCGGCGAGATCGTCGCGCGCCTTGTCGAGCTTGGCCTTGTCGCGGCCGGTGATCAGCACGCGCACGCCTTCCTCGAGCAATTGCCGCGCCGTCTCGAAGCCGATGCCGCTCGAGCCGCCGGTGACGATCGCCCGGCGGCCTTTGATGCCCAGATCCATTCCGCTCCTCCCCGTTGACGCTTTTGCCGCCAGCATAGACTATTCCGCGACATCAACCGCAAGGAGATGCCGGTGTTCAAGGTCGGCGAAGCCACGATTACCCGCGTCGAGGAAACGAACGTTCCCAGCTATCAGCTGCGCGAAGTCTTTCCCGAGCTCACCGATGCCGAGCTGAAGAAGCATCTGCATTGGCTGGCGCCGCATCATTATGTCGCCGAAACCGGCGCCATGCGCCTTGCCGTGCACAGCTGGCTGCTCAAGGTCGGCGGCAAAACGATCCTCATCGACAGCTGCTGCGGCAATAATAAGAACAAGCCGGGCCGCCCGTTCTGGCACATGCTCAAGGAGCCCTATCTCGAGCGCCTCGCCGCCGCCGGCGCGCGGCCCGAGGACATCGACCTCGTAATGTGCACGCATCTGCATCACGACCATGTCGGCTGGAATACGCAGCAGAAGGACGGAAAGTGGGTGCCGACCTTCCCCAACGCGCGCTACGTTTTCTCCAAGCCGGACGTCGATTATTTCGCCAAGGTCGACGCCGACCCGAAGGAAGGCCCGGCTGAGCTCGGCACCTTCCGCGAATGCGTGGTGCCGATCCTCGAATACGGCAAGGCCGATCTCGTGAGCGGCGGACCCTATCGGCTCAATGATTTCATCGAGATCGATTCGGCGCCGGGCCATTCGCCGGGTCACGTCTTCTTCAAGCTCGAGAGCAAAGGCCAGAAGGGCGCCTTCATCGGCGACGTCTGGCATCACCTGCTGCAGGTCTATCATCCGGACTGGAATTTTCCGAAGAACTCGGACGCCGCGCAGGCGCGCGTTTCCCGCCGCAAAGTGCTCGATTACTGCGCGGGCACCGGCGCGATGGTGTTTCCCGGCCATGTCGGAGCGCCATTTGCCGGCCGTGTCGAGGCGGCGCAAAGCGGCTTCGTGCCGCAGTTCGATCCGGCGCTGGTCGATTGATGATGTTCACGCCGCCGTTATCGGGACGCGGCCCACGCTCACCAAGTTCTGTTTCTCATTTGCGCGGCAGCCGGCCTATTCTGCCGCCTGAAAATCTCGCCCGGAGACGACCATGCAGCCGTTAAAGAATCTTTCCGCCGCGTTTGTGCTCATTCTCGCCGCGACGGTCACGGCAGCGGCCGCGGAAAAGGCATTGCCGCCGCCGGCCGCCGATGAACCGGCGAGCAGTGGCGGCTCCGAGATTGCTGTGCTTGCCGGCGGCTGCTTCTGGGGCGTGCAGGGTGTGTTTCAGCACGTCAAGGGCGTGACCAATGCGGTGTCCGGCTATGCCGGCGGCGCGGCGCAGACGGCGCAGTACGAGACGGTGTCCGGCGGCGATACCGGCCATGCCGAATCCGTGCAGGTGACTTTCGACCCGAAGCAGATCACCTACGGGCAGATCCTGCAGGTGTTCTTCTCCGTCGCCCATGACCCCACTGAGTTGAACAGGCAGGGGCCGGATCACGGCACGCAATATCGCTCCGCCATTTTCCCGGCGAACGAGGCGCAGGCCGAGGTCGCTAAAAAATACATCGCGCAGCTCGACGCCGCGCATGTCTTCCGCAAGCCGATCGTCACCAAAATCGAGATGGGCAAGTCGTTCTATCCGGCCGAGGCCTATCACCAGGATTTCCTCGTCCGGCATCCTTATTATCCCTACATCGTCTTCAACGACCTGCCGAAGATCGAGAGCTTGAAGAAGCTTCTGCCGGATTTCTATCGCGACAAGCCGGTGTTGGTAGCCGGAAACAGCTGACGTTCTCACCGGCCCGGTTTTACGAGCGATTTACGGCATGACCCGACTGCCCCCTTGCTGGCACTCGCCATCGGCATAGACTTGCTCCCGCAAGTTCGGACGCTCGATCCGAACGCATCAAGGGGGAGACGATATGCTGACAAGACGTGGCTTTACCGGTTTTGCGTCCTGCGCCTTGTGCGGGCTCGCCGGATTTGCTGCGACTGAAGTATCGGCGCAAGGCGCACCGCCGCCGACGCCCGGCTTTACGCGCAAGCTTCTGTCGAAAATCGACGGCCCGATGGCGGGCTATGAGACGCTGGTCATGGAAGTGGAAATCGGGCCCGGTGTGCTGATACCGCGGCACACGCATCCGGGCATCGAATCCGGTTATGTCGTCGAAGGCATCATCGATCTGCCTATCCAGGGACAGCAGACGCGGACGCTCAAGGCCGGAGATGGCTTTCAGGTGCCGCCGGAAACACCGCACGCTGGCGTCAAGAACGGCGACAAGCCGACCAAGTTCGTCAGCACTTACGTCGTGCAGAAGGGCAAGCCGCTCGCATCGCCGGCGCCGGCCTGAGCACGGCAGGGCCGTCAGCGCGGAGACTTGAGCAGCGCCTTGAGCCGCTGCGGCGTCACCGGCAGTTGCGTTACCGCGCCCGGAATGCCGATAGCGTCGTCGATTGCCGAGGCAATTGCGGCGCCGACCGGATTGGCGCCGCCTTCGCCGGCGCCTTTCAGCCCAAGCGCATTGAGCGGGCTCGGCGCGTCCTCGGTGACGAGGATGTTCACTGTCGGCATTTCGCGCGCGGTCGGCATCAGGTAATCGGCGAAAGTCACCGACAACGGCTCGCCGATTTCGTCATAGCGGAATTCCTCGAACAGCGCGCCGCCGATGCCCTGCGCGAGCCCGCCGGCGATCTGCCCCTCGACCAGCATCGGGTTGACGGCACGGCCGACGTCATAGGCGACGAAGTAGCGTTCGAGCGTAACGCCGCCGGTTTCGCCGTCGATGCGCACGACGGCAATATGCGCGCCATACGGATAGACCATGTGCTTGAATTCGAAGGTGTCCTCGGCCTTAAGGCCGCCGGGCAAGGCGCGGGCAAGAGCTGTAAGCGGCATCGACGGCCCGCCGCCTTTGCGCAGGATATCGCCGTTGACGATGTCGAGGTCTTCGGCGCGCGCCTGCATCATCTCGGCGGCGGCGGCGAGCGCTATGCCGCGCAGCTTCACCGCGGCAAGGCGCGTTGCCTCGCCGCACATCACCGTGGCGCGCGAAGCAAAAGCGCCCATGCCGCGGGCGATGCGGTCGGTCTGGCCGTGGACGACGCGGACGGCACGGTAGTCGACGCCGAGCGTGTCGGCGCAGATCTGCGCCATCGCCGTCTCCACGCCCTGGCCGAGCGAGGCGACGCCGGTGATCACTTCAATTGCGCCGTCGTTGCCGACCTCGATGCGCACGGTGTCGAACGGCCCAAGCCCGCTTTTCTCGACGAACAGCGCAAGCCCGATGCCGACCCTTTCGCCGGCCGCGCGGCGCCGGCGCATTTCCACTAGCAGCTCATGCCATTTTGCCGCGGCGAGCGTCTTGTCGAGCAGCCCGGCATAGTCGCCGGAGTCGTAAACGATATGCGTGCCCAGCGTGTCGAGCCCGAGCGCATAGGGCATCGCATTTTTGCCGATCAGATTGCGCCGGCGGATTTCGACCCTATCGACGTCGATTTTCGCGGCGATGGCGTCGAGCAGGCGTTCGCGCACGAAGCTCGTCTCGTAACGCCCCGGGGCGCGATAGGTGCCGCACGGCGTCTTGTTGGTGAGCCGGATATGCGCAACGGCGCGATAAGCCGGCACGCGATAGGGGCCGGGCAGCATCGCTGCGGCGAGATCGGGCACGGTCGCCGCATGGGTGCGCATATAGGCGCCGTTGTCGTGGAAGAATTCATCGTCGATGCCGAGGATGTGGCCTTGCCGGTCGATGGCGGCACGGACCCGGTGCCTCTGCTCGCGCGAATGGTTGGCGGCGATCAGGTGCTCGCGGCGGTCCTCGATCCATTTGACCGGCCGCTTGAACTTCAGCGCCGCGGCGCAAACCAGCACGTCTTCCGGATAGAGTTCGCCGCGGATGCCGAAGCCGCCGCCGACATGGCCCTCGTAAAGCTGCACGCTCTGCGCACTGCGGCCGAGCATTGCCGCGAGCTGATCGCGATTCCAGTGCGGCACCTTGGCGGCGCCGTGCATTTCCAGCACGTCGCGCGCCGCGTCACAGCAGGCGATGGCGCCGCGCGTTTCCAGCGGCACGCCGGAGTGGCGGCCGACCGAAAGTTCGAGTGAAACGATGGAGTGCGCGGCGCGGAAGGCGGCGGCGACGTCGCCATAGCCTTTCTCGATGATCGTCGCCTCGGTGCTGAGCCCACCGCCGAAATCACCGGCGTCGCCCGCGGCATCGAGTACCGGCGACAACGGCTCGATATCGATCTTGACCAACTCGGCGGCGTCCTCCGCCAGATAGGCATCGTCGGCAAAGACCACAGCGACCGGCTCGCCGACGTAGCGCACAATGTCGCGCGCCAGCACCGGCTGTTGGTAAGGCTCGAGGTTTTTCAAGCCGGTGAGACGAAACGAGATCAATGGAATGTGCGCGACGTCCGTTGCGGTCCACACCGCGTGCACGCCGGGCAGCGCCAGCGCGCCACTCGCATCGATCAACCTTATTTTGCCGTGCGCCACGGCCGAGCGCACCACGCGCATGTGCAACATGCCGGGAAACGAAATATCGGCGGCGAAGCGGCCTTGGCCGGTGAGCAGCGGGCGGTCTTCCAGGCGCGGAACGGAGCGGCCGATGAATTTCTGCTTTTGCTCGCTCATTGACGCGCTAGCCACATCTTCCGCTCATTCCCGCGCAAACGGGAATCCAGGAGCCACAGTCGCAAAGCCTTCATTATTCCGCCCTGGGTGCCCGCTTTCGTGGGGGCGAGCGGAGAACATTCACTTGCGCATCTCCTTCGCCGCGGCGCGCACCGCCTTGATGATGTTCTGATAGCCGGTGCAGCGGCACAAATTCGACGACAGCACATCGAGCAGATCCTCATCGCCGATATTGGGATCGCGCTCGAGCACGCCGACCGCCAGCATCAAAAATCCCGGCGTGCAGAATCCGCATTGCAGGCCGTGGTGCTCCATGAAGGCGCGCTGCATAGGATGCAGGTCCTCGCCGTTGGCGAGCCCCTCGACGGTGCGGATCTTCTTGCCATCGGCCTGCACCGCGAACATCAAGCACGAGCGCAACGGCTCGCCGTCGACGATCACCGTGCAGGCGCCGCAGATACCGTGCTCGCAGCCGATATGTGTGCCGGTCTGCCCGCAATCCTCGCGGATGGCGTCCACCAGCGTGCGCCGCGGCTCGACGCTCACCGCATGCGCGCGGCCGTTGATATGAAGCGTGATGACGGTTTTGTCGGTCATTTGCCCGCCTTGCGCAGCGCGGCGCGAATGCGCTGCGGCGTTGCCGGCATTTCGTCGATCGATACCCCGAACGGCGCCAGCGCGTCGTTGATCGCGTTGATCACCGCCGCTGGCGCGCCGATGGTGCCACCTTCGCCGAGGCCCTTGGCCTTGGTGAGCGAATTCACGCTCGGCGTTTCCATGTGATGCAATTCAATCGGCGGAATCTCATGCGCGGTCGGCACCAGATAATCGGCGAGATTGGCGGTAAGGATGCCGGCATCCTCGTCATAGACGATTTCTTCCAGTAGCGCGTTGCCGATGCCTTGGGCGACGCCGCCATGCACCTGGCCGTCGGCGATCATCGGATTGATGATGCGGCCGGCATCCTCAGCGACGAGAAACTTCTCGACCTTGACGCGGCCGGTCTCGACGTCGACTTCGACCACGGCGATGTGGCACGCATTGGAGAATGTGCCGGGCGGATCGTAGGAGCCGGTCTCCGTCAGCCCCGGCTCGATCTCGCCCTTGAAGCGATGCGTCTGCGTATAGGCCTCGCGCGCCATCTGCGCGATCGGTACCGCGCGATCGGTGCCTGCGACTTTGGCGTTGCCGTCGGCGAGCACGATGTCTTCTGGCGCCGCTTCGAGAAGATGGCTGGCAATCTTGATGAGCTTGGCGCGTACCTTGCGCGCCGCAATCAAAGTCGCTCCGCCGGAAATCACCAGCGAGCGGCTGGCGAAGGTGCCCCATCCGTAAGGCGTGCGGTCGGTGTCGCCGTGCACGATCTTAATTGCCTGCGGCGCAACGCCGATCTCGTCGGCGATGATCTGCGCCAGCGTAGTGCGCAGGCCTTGCCCGTGCGGCGAGGAGCCGATGCGCGCCTCGACACCGCCCGAAGGATCGACCGAGACGATGACGTTTTCCCAGCCCGGCGTGATCTCCATGCCGCGGGCAGCGAAAGCCGGACTGCCGTAGCCGGTGCGCTCGGAAAAAGTGGCGAAGCCGATGCCGAAATGGCGGCCTTCGCCGCGAGCCTTCTTTTGCCGCGCGCGGAAGGCTGACACGTCGATGGCCTTTACCGCCATCTCCAGCGTCTGCTTGTAGTTCGCCTCGTCGAACACAAGGCCGGTCGCGGACGTGTAGGGGAATTTGTCGATTAGGTTGCGGCGCCTAATGTCCTCCGGCGCGAACCCGAATGCCTGCGCCGCCTTGTCCATCAGCCGCTCGAGCGCGAATGTGAGCACCGGGCGTGACACGCCACGGTAGGGCGCCATCGGGCAGGTATTGGTGAGCACGCCGCGGGCGCGGCATTGATAGTGCCGCACGTCGTAAGGCCCCGGCAGCTCGGCCATGGCCATCAGCGGCTCGACTCCGCAAGTGGTCGGGAAACACGAATAGGCGCCGACATTGGCGAGCACATCGGCCTTGAGCGCGATGAGCTTGGCATTGGCGTCGAACGCGCCTTCCAGCACGATGATCTGGTCGCGGCTGTGGAAGCCGGCAATCAGATTTTCCCGCCGGTCCTCGGCCCAGGCGACCGAACTTCTCAGCTTCCGCGCCAGCCATACCAAAACGACATACTCGCCGGCGAGCGACATCTTCTGCCCAAAGCCGCCGCCGACATCGGGCGCAATCACGCGCAGATCGGATTCCGGCATGCCGATGAGATCGGCGATCGCGGTGCGCGCGAGATGTGGCATCTGCGTGGTGCAGGTCAGCGTGATGCGCCCCGTAGCCGCGTCGTAGGCCGCATGCGCGGCACGCGCTTCGAGCGGCGTTGCGTTCTGCCGGTGCGAACGGGCTTCGAGCTTGATAGTTTTGTGCCCTGCACCCCAGACAGCGTCGAACTCCGGCGTCTTCATGCGGCCTTCGACTACGACATTGCCCGGCGCCTCGGCGTGCAATTGCGGCATCGCCGGGTTTAATGCGGAGGGGATATCGACGACGGGCGTGATGTCGCGGAACGAGAACGTGACCTGATCGGCTATGTCCTCGGCGCGCTCCTTGCTCGCGGCGACCACCGCTGCAATCGGTTCGCCGACGAAGCGCACCTGTCCCGAGGCGAGCACCGGCTGCGCGATCGGCCGATAGTTGAATTTGTGCAACATCGGCTTGATCGGCTTCACGCCCTTGAGCGCGGCGGCGGTGATGACGAGGCCGTCGGCCGGCATATCGATGTCGCTGATGAGCCCGGCGGCGACCGGACTGCGCACGAAGCGTACCCAGCGCGTCGCCGGCAGGTCGGCGGTGAAATGGCCGTCGCCGCGCACCAGTGCTGGGTCCTCCAGCCGGCGGATGGCGCGGCCAACCCAGGTTGCGCTTGCGGGCTTCGCGTGCGCGGTCATTGCAGCGAATGCTCCAACGCCCGCCGCACCACGGCACGCACCAGATCGCGCCGGTAGGCTGCGTCGGTCTGGTGATCCACGAGTGGGTCGATCGCTTTCGCCGCCGTTTCGGCAGCGGCGCGGAAGACGGCATCGCCCGGCGCCTTGCCGTCGATTGCCGCTTCGGCGTCGGCAATGCGCCGCGGCCGCGCCTCGGCGCCGCCGAGCCCAATGCGTGGCCCAACGATCTTGCCGTCCTGCAGCCGGTAGGCGACGAGTGCCGCGCTCATGGCAAAATCGCCGGCGCGGCGGGCAAATTCGTTGAAACCGAATTTGGCGTCGCCCGCTAGGAGCGGCAGCCGCACCTCGGCAAGCAGTTCATCCTCTGCAAGCGTCGTCGCCATGATGCCGGCGAAAAAATCCTTCGCCGCGATCAGCCGCTCGCCGCGCGTACTCTTGGCGACCATTATGGCGTCAAGCGTCGCCGCCACCAGGCACCATTCAGAGGCAGGATCGGCATGTGCGATGCTGCCGCAGAAGGTGCCGCGGACGCGGATCGGATAATGCGCAATGTGGCGGGCGACATGCGTAAGCAGTTTGCCTGTCGGCCCCGGCACCACGGCTTTGTGAAACGCCGCGTGGCGCACGGTGGCGCCGATTGCCAGCGTCTTGCCGTCGTTACGCAGATGATTGAGTTCGGCAACCTCGTTGATGTCGACGAGGTGCGCCGGCTTTGCCAGCCGGAACGCCATAATGGGGACGAGGCTTTGTCCGCCCGCGAGCACGCGGCCGTCTTGCGGCGCGACCTCGGCCAGAATCGCCAGCGCCTCGTCGAGCGAGCGCGGCACATGGCGGACGAAAGGCGCGGGCTTCATGCCGGCTCGACCTGCTAAATATTTGGTGTGAAACGATAAAGCGCGTGCCTATATTGTCAAACGAGGATTAGCGGGCAATGGCCAACAACGACACCGAAGTTGCGATCGTCGGCGGCGGCGCAGCCGGTGTCGCCGCCGGGCGGCGGCTCAAGCAAGCCGCCATCGACGGCCTCGTGATCGAGGCGCGGCCCCGGCTGGGAGGGCGCGCCTATAGCGTCGACGACGGCGCCGGCAACGCCCTCGATCTTGGTTGCGGCTGGCTGCATTCGGCCGATCGCAATCCGTGGGTGAAGATCGCCGAAGCCCAAGGCCAGACCATCGATAGGAGCATGCCGCCGTGGCAGCGCAAGCCGCTGCCCTACGGTTTTCCTGCGGACCAGCAGCAGGAATTTTTCGACGCACAGAAGGCTTTTTTCGAGCGCCTTGAAGCGGCGGCCCGAGGCCCCGATCGGCCTGCTTCGGAATTGCTCGATCCGAATGGCCGCTGGAACAACCTCATCAACGCGATCTGCACCTACATCAGTGGCGCCGACGTCGACCGTTTGTCGGTCCAAGATTTCGAGAATTACAACGGCGACGACAAGAATTGGCGCATCGTCGAAGGCCTCGGCACTGCGATCGTTACCTACAGCAACGGCTTGCGCAGTGCGCTCGACTGCCCAGTGCTGCAGATCGATCATGCCGGCAAGCGGCTGAAGATCGAAACCGCGCGCGGCGCCATTACCGCCGACCAGGCGATCGTTACGCTGCCGACCTCGATCATCGGCGAGAAGGAATTTATGTTCACGCCGGTGCTGCCGGACAAGATCGAGGCGGCGCGCGGCTTGCCGCTCGGGCTCGCCGACAAGCTGTTTCTGTCGCTGGAAAGTCCCGAGGAATTTGACAAGGACACGCGTATCTTCGGCAGCACGAATGGCGAGCGGATCGCCATGTACCATATGCGGCCGTTCGGCCGGCCGCAGATCGAAGTTTACTTCGGCGGCCGTAATGCTTGGCGGCTGGAGGAGGGCGGCGAGCAAGCTTTCGTCGATTTCGCGCAAAGCGATCTCGTTCGTCTGCTCGGCGGCAATTTTGCGCGCCGGGTGAAGCCGCTGCGCATCCATCGCTGGGGCGCCGATCCGTTCGCGCGCGGCTCGTACTCATACGCGCTGCCGGGCAAGGTGGAATGCCGCGCGAGCCTCGCAGCACCGGTCGACGAGCGCCTGTTCTTCGCCGGCGAGGCCTGCTCGAAGCACGACTTTTCCACCGCGCACGGGGCCTATCTGACGGGCGTTGCCGCTGCGGACCAGGTCATCGCTGTACGTAAGCGCCGACGCTCGGCTTAGGGCTCGGTATTGGCTTACGCTGCTTCGCACAGCAGGGCTATTGTCAGGCCGCTGCTCATATATTATTTGCTGAATGCATATCGGGCGTTTTTGAACTGCCGGGGGAGAAAATGCCGAACATTCGAACGATCGCCAACCTCATTGCGTTTGCTGTGATCGGCGGCGCGACGTTGGCGCCGGCCTGCGCCGAGGACGGCAAGCGGCCGGCCAAGGTCTCCTTCTATTTCGCCGCGCATGAGGACGACTGGCAGCTGTTCATGAACCCGTCAGCCTTCGAGGACGTGATCTCGGGTGCGGGGAAAACGGTGTTCGTGCACATGACCGCGGGCGATGCCGGGCTCGGCATGGGGCGCGGCGGGCGCAAGCATCCGTTTTATCTGGCGCGCGAGAACGGCGCGTTGGAAGCGATCCACTTCATGGCGGATGCTGACGGCGTTCCTGTCGCGGGCAGCGCCGGCCACATGATCTTCAACGGACACTCGATCTATCGCGTCGTCTACCGTAACACCGTCGGCTATTTCCTGCGCGTGCCCGACGGCAACCCGTTGGGCGGCGGCTATGCGCACACCGGCTTCCAGTCGCTGAAGCGGCTGGCGGACGGCGAGAACAACACGCTCGCCGCGATCGACGGCTCGGCCGTCTATCGCGGCTGGGCGGATCTCACCGCGACTCTGCGCAAGATCGTCGATTTCGAGCGCGGGCACGCGGCGGCGGTGCAGCTCAACGTCGCCGAGATCGACCCGCGCATCAATCCGCAGGATCACTCCGACCATCTGATGACGGCGCATGCGGCGCTCGATGCCGTCAAGGATCTCGCTTGCGTGCGGCGCGTCTATTACGTCGACTATGCGAGCTCGCATTTGCCGGAAAATCTCAGCGCGCAAGAGCGCGACATGGCAAGTTCGGTGTTCGCGGTGACGCTCGCCGGAGTGCTGGCGTTCGATCACCGCACCGCCTGGCACCATTATGACGAGTCTTTCGTCGGCCGGAATTATTTCCGCGTGCAGGAGGGGGCTGGCCGCTGCGATGCCCCACGCAGCACAGTGGCTGCGGTGCAGCGCTGATTTATCGCGGGTTTTTGGCAGAAACCGGTTGATCTAGCGCAACGCGCGGCTGTGCCGGGGCGGCTATTCAAGTCGCCATGCAGCTGCAGCTGAAACCGCAAAGCCTCGCCAAAGTCGCGGTAGTTTCTCCCGCGCCGGGCCAGCGGCTTGCCTCGGTCGACGCGCTGCGCGGCTTCAATATCTTCTGGATTCTCGGCGCTGACGGCGCCATCTGGGCGCTCGACGACATGCTCGAGCACAAGGGCGACTTCCTCAGCAGCATCGGCGAATTTCTTGGGTATCAGCTGAACCACGCGCCGTGGGAAGGCTTCCGCTTCTACGATTTCATCTTCCCGCTGTTCATCTTCATCACCGGCGTGTCCATCGTGCTGGCATTGCCGCGCCTCGTCGAGCGTGAAGGAGTGCGTGGCGCCCACCTTCGCGTGCTGCGCCGCGCGCTGGTGCTCTATGGGCTCGGCCTCATCTACTACGGCGGCATCAGCCATCATTGGGCGGACATCCGCTATGCCGGCGTGCTGCAGCGCATCGGCATCTGCTATTTCTTCGCCTCACTGATATTCTTGAACCTCAATCTGCGCAGCATGATCGCCGTGTTCGTGGCGCTGCTGGTGGGCTATTGGGCACTGATGAGCTTCATCCCGATGCCTGGCGTGAAGACAGTCTCGTTTGCGCCGGACGCCAACCTCGCCAACTGGATCGACCTGTATTATCTGCCGGGCCGCTTGTGGGACAATACGCGCGACCCGGAAGGGCTGCTGTCGACGCTGCCGGCGATTGCCACGTGTCTCCTCGGCGTCTTCGCCGGTATGTTCCTGAAAAACGAGCGCTTCGCTGCGCAGCAGAAGTCGCTGATTCTGGTCGGCGCCGGCATCGTCACTGTCGCTGCCGGCCACCTCTGGGGCCTGCAATTTCCGGTGATCAAGGCGATCTGGACCTCGTCCTTCGTGCTGGTCGCCGGCGGCTACAGCCTGATCCTGCTCGGCGTCTGCCACCAGCTCATCGACGTCTGGGGCTTGCGCGTTGGGACGATGGCCTTTATCTGGATCGGCGCCAACGCCATCATGCTTTATTTCCTCAACGGCCTGTTCGGCTTCGAGCCGTTGGCGCTGCGCTTCGTCGGCGGCGACTTGAGCAAGCTGATCGATCGCCTGACCGATACGCCGGCGACCGGGCGCTTCCTCGCCCACGTGCTCGGCTTGACCTTCGCGATCCTGCTCGCGCGCTTCTTCTATAGGCGCAAGATCTTCCTGCGCGTCTAGCCGCCGAGGAACTTGTCGAGCGCACCGGTCTCCTTTTTCTCGTCGTCGAAATCCTCGGCAATGCGCTCATAGAGCCGCGCAGCGGCGTGCAGCATTTCGTTCTCTGCACGGTCGTCGCCGACGAAGGAACCGATTTCGTCGAGCTCGGCGACCCAGCGGTTGGCCTTGGCGTACATGTTCGGCGTCTGGCGCGTCAGCCACGCCAGCAGTTGCGGCTGGCTCTCGGCGAGCTCGGCCTTGAGCACATCGGCGGCGCCCTCACGCGTTGCAGCCAACATCATCGCCGCGCCGAGGGCGGTAAAGCCCTTGGTGATTCCGGCATAGGACATCTTCAGCGCCGACGCGGCGGTGAGGGGGCCTTGCAGCACGCGCACAATCAGGCCGTAATCGTTGAGCTTGGCGAATTCGCCCGCATGCGGACCCGCGGCGTAGATTTTCGTATTCGTCGAACCAGGCTTGGGCGGCGGGCCGATGATGCCGGCGCCGACGAAGGGGCAGCCGGTCGCGGCAATCACCTTCTCGATCGTCTCGACAGTTGCGGGACTGATCGCGTTGCATTCAACGTAGACCGGCTTCTTGTTGGCGGCGGTCAGCACCGGCGCCAACCGTTCGGCAAGCGCAAGCGCGTCGCCCGGGGGCACGATCGATAAAAAGAAATCGGCTTCGGCAAGCTCGCGGTCGGAGACATCGCGCATGCCGGCCGCTTTCGCGCGCTTTGCGCTCGCCGCGCTGCGTCCGACAAGCGAAGTGAGCACTGTCACCTTGTTGTCGGTGAGCCGCTGCGCCACGCCCGAACCCATGGAACCGGCGGCGACGATGGCGACGGTCGGTATCATGTTCGGCCTCCCGCGACCCGGTTGTCCGGGCGCCAGACATGATTACTACAATGTTCGATAGTGGACATAAAAAAACCCTGTTAGGCTGCGCATTATTGATTCCACCCAGCAACAGCGCGCGTCAGTGCGACAGTCTACGGCTCTTTAGGCCGCACGCCATTTCATACCCATAAGGAACAACAGCTTGAGCAATGCAACCGGTCCAGCTGCCGCAGCCGGAACAATCGACGCGCGCACTTGGACCCAGATCCTGCAGCGCTATCGCGAGCCGAGCGGCGCGCGCAGCCTGGTCGAACTCATCATCACCTTCGTACCTCTTGCCGGCCTGTGGGCGCTGATGTGGGCTTCCTATTCGTTCGGCTTCTGGTGGGTGACGCTGCTGCTCGCCGCTCCGGCCGCGGGGTTTCTGGTGCGGCTGTTCATGATCCAGCACGACTGCGGGCACGGCGCCTTCTTCCGCCACCGCCTCGCCAACGATTGGATCGGCCGCGCGCTCGGCGTGCTCACCTTCACGCCTTACGATTTCTGGCGGCGCACGCACGCCATGCACCACGCGACCTCCGGCAATCTGCATCGCCGCGGCATGGGCGACATCGACACGCTGACCGTGCGCGAGTATATGGCGCTGTCGCACCTGGGCCGGCTGCGCTACCGCCTCTATCGCCATCCGGCGGTGATGTTCGGTGTCGGGCCCGTTTACCTGTTCCTGTTCCAGCATCGGCTGCCGGTCGGCCTGATGCGCGGCGGCTGGGTGCCGTGGCTGAGCACCATGGCGACCAACGTTGCCATTGCGGCAATCGTCGCCGGGATGATGTGGTTGATCGGCATCTGGGGATTTTTGCTGGTGCACGGACCGATCATGCTGCTCGCCGCGGCGATGGGAGTCTGGCTGTTCTACGTGCAGCATCAGTTCGAGCACACGCTATGGGCGGACAACGAAAAATGGGACCTGCACGCCGCGGCGCTGCACGGCTCATCGCATTACCTGCTGCCCGGCGTGCTGCGCTGGTTCACCGCCAATATCGGCATTCATCATGTGCACCATTTATGCAGCCGGATTCCCTTTTACCGGCTGCCGCGGGTGCTGCGCGAATACCCCGAGCTCGGCGACATCGGCCGGCTGACCTTGTGGGAGAGCATCAAATGCGTGCGGCTGACGCTGTGGGATGAGAGCCGCAAGAAGCTGATTTCATTCCGCGACATGCGCCGAAGCTTCGCCGCCACCGCTGCTTAGCGGCCACTTACAGCCCGGTTACCCCGCCGTCGAGGTTGATGCTCTGCCCGGTGACGAAGGTCGAGGTCTCGGAGGCAAGGAACATCACCGCGCCGACCAGGTCTTCCGGCGTCTCCGCGCGTGGCACGCACTGCATGGCGATGACTCGCTCCTTTTGTTCGGGAGTAATGGTCTTGCGCTCGATCTCTGTGAAGGTCGCGCCGGGCAGAATGGCATTGACGGTGATGTTGTCGGGCCCAAGCTCCCGCGCCATCGACAAGCTCATCCCCATGAGTGCCGATTTGGCGGCGATGTAGTGCAGGTAATTAGGCCTGCCGAGCCGCACCGCACCGGAGGCGACGTTGATGATGCGCCCCCATTTGGCGCGCCGCATCGCCGGCAGCACGGCGCGAGCGCAGAGGAACGGCCCCGTGAGGTTCACGCGCAGCACCTCGTCCCACTCCTCGAGCGGTATTTGATCGAACGGCCGCATCTCCAGCGTCGAGAAAATGCCGGCATTGTTGATCAGCACGTCGACACGGCCGTATTCGTCGTCGACCACCTCGACCATCTCCTTGACCGAAGCCTCGTCGGCGACGTCGGTTTCCACGGCGAGCGCGTTGCCGCCCGCCTTCATGATCTCGGCAGAAACGGCGGCAGCCTTTTCCTCATTGCGCTCGGCGATCACCACCGCGGCGCCAACCATGGCAAAGGCCTTGGCGAAGACGCGGCCGATGCCCTGGCCTGCGCCGGTGATGATAATGACGCGGTCCTTGAACGATGGTTTCACGATCGTTTCGAGCCTGGGCGCGGGCGCGGTCATGCGGCACCCCCTGCGCCTTGTACGTGCGCCTCAAGGGCGGCCCGCGCGTTCCACGGCGTCCACCACGGCTTGATGCCGAGATCCTCGGCGATGATGCCGGCGCTGATATAGCCCGCCCCGCCGGAAATGGCGCCGCCCGGATGCGCCGCGGAGCCGGCGTTGTAGAGGTTGGGGATTGGCGAGCGGTAGCCGAAATGGTTGTACATCACCTGCTCGGCGTTGAAGGCGCCCATGAAGATGTCGCCGCCGCGCATGTTGATCATCTCCTCGACGTATTCGCGCCCGGTATAGATGTAGCGCCCGAGGATGTTCCTTGCGGTCATGTTCGGGCAGTAGCGGGCGAAGGTCTCGACGATCCGGTCGGCGAATTCTTCCTTCCAACTCTCGTAATTCTTGGTCCCGATGTCTGGATTGAGAGGCATCACGTGCCAGCAATAGGTGGTGTGCTTGCCCGGCGGCGCCTGCGTCGGATCGATGAGGCTCAAAGGGCCGGAGCCGAACTGCACGAGCTTGGGCACACGACCGGCTTTGACATCCTCGTGCGCGGAGAACAGGTCCTCCATGGTCTCGGCGCCGATCGACCATTTCAGCGTGCGGTTGATGTTGGCATCGAATTTCTCCGCGGCAAAGCGCGGATTCTCGTTAAGCGCGAGATGCAGGCCGAACAGGCTCCAGGCGGTGTACTGGAAGCTGTCGAGCTTTTTCAGGAACGCCGCTGGTAACTGCTCGCGGCCGACGAGCGTTTCGAAAGTCTGGTGCACGTCGAGGGTGGAAGCGACGAATTGCTTTGCTCGCACGGTGCGCCCGTCGTCGAGTTCGATGCCGGCCGCCCTGCCATTCTCGATGATGATCCTGTCGATGCGCACTTGCGGCTGATAGCTGCCGTCGGCGTCGATGAATTCCTCCATCAGCCCGCGCGCAAGATTGAATGAGCCGCCCTGGCACAACTGGTAGCCGCTCTCGAGATCGAAGGCGCGGATCACCGAGCCCATCGGTGAGGTCTTCGACATCGTATCGACCAGCCAGGTGCCGAACAGCGATACCTTGAACAGGAAGAGGAGCTGCACGTGCTCGTTCTCGAACAGCTCGCGCACGACATCGAGCGGCTGCCGGTTGGCGACGGCGATGAATTCGCGTCCCAGGGCCGTGCGGTTCAGAAGCGCCTCGCGCTCGGCCTTCGGCAGCGGCTCGGCATAGCGCTCAGGCAGGAAAATCTCGCGCGTGATCTTCTCCGCCCGCCGATTCCAGTCGCGGAACGTCTGCGCGTCCTTCCTTGAGAAGCGCGCGATATTGGCGACGGATTCCTCGAGATCGCGCCCAAGCACCAGCGCCGAGCCGTCCTGGTGCGCCTGCCCGAGCTCGTAGCGCGGCGTGATGTAGGTGACGCGCGCATCGAGCGCGAGGTCCTTGAACCACGGCGTCTCGCTGATGTGGAAGTGATTGATCGAGTGCAGGTTGTGGTAGAACCCCGGCAGCGTCGCCTCGCGCGTGCATAGGCCGCCGCCATAATCGAGCCGCCGCTCCACCAGCAGAATGTCGAGCCCGGCGCGGGCGAGATAAGCGCCGAGGATGAGGCCGTGATGGCCGGCGCCGATGACGATGCCGTCGTAGGTTTTGTCGAGCGCCTTGGACAAGTGTTCCTCGGAGGTCATGGGCTCTTTTCGGCCCGATCAGACTAGACTGCCGGTCGGCCGCGGCGCCGGTCAATGGTCGTAGCCGGCATGGCCGGTGGTCCGAAAACGCAAGGTCCATCGCGATTTCTCGCAACCTCCGGAACTATGTTTCGGCCGCCGTGGGCGAATCCGGCGGTGGACCTTATGCCGCTCGTCCCGTTACATTAGGGCATCGCAATGACGAGGGTCGAATGGCCCCGGGGAGGAACATCATGCGTAAGCTTGCGTTGGCGGCAGGCGCCGCTCTGCTCATCGCCGCGGGTCCGGCTGCGGCTCAGCAGAAACCGGTCAAGATTGGTTTTGTCTCGACCTTCAGCGGCCCAGTCGCCGTGATCGGCAACAACATGCGCGACTCGTTCGAGCTCGCTCTCGATCACATGGGCCACAAGATGGGCGGCCGGCCGGTCGAGGTGATCTACGAGGACGATGGCTTCAAGCCCGAGGTCGGTCTGCAGAAGACGCAAAAGCTCATCGACTCCGACCACGTCGATTTCATCGCCGGCTATATCTGGTCGAACGTGCTGCTCGCCTCGATCAAGCCGGCGGTCGATAGCAAGACATTCCTGATCACCGCCAACGCCGGCCCCTCGCAGATCGCCGGCGAACTGTGCTCGCCCTACATTTTCTCGACCTCATGGCAGAACGACCAGACACCGCAGGCCATGGGCCTTTACATGAACCAGAAGGGCGTGAAGAGCGTCTTCCTGATCGGGCCGAACTATGCAGCGGGTAAAGACATGCTCGCGGGCGTGGCCTCGACATTCAAAGGCAAGGTTGTCGGCCAGGAGCTGACGACGTGGCCGAGCCAACTCGACTTCTCGGCCGAGCTTGCCAAAGCCAAGGCCGCCGATCCGGGCGCCATCTTCGTGTTCTATCCGGGCAAGGCGGGCGTGCAGTTCCTGTCGCAATATGCGCAGGCCGGCTTGAAGGGCAAAATCCCGCTCTACACCGCATTCACCATCGACGAGTTGTCGCTGCCGCTGCAGAAGGACCTCGCGCTCGGCGTGCCGGGCGCGCAGGAATGGGTCAACGACCTACCCAACGCCGCGAACAAGAAGTTCGTTGCCGACTTCGAGAAGAAGTACCCGGGCAAGAAGCCGTCGTTCTATGGCGCGCAATCGTACGATGCCGCCAACCTCATCGCCTCGGCCGTCGCGGCGGTGAAGGGCGACCTGTCCAACAAGGACGCCGTGCGCAAGGCGCTGGAAAAGGCCAACTTCAAATCCGTGCGCGGCGATTTCAAGTTTGGCAACAACCACATGCCGATCCAGAACTTCTATCTGCAGGACGTGGTGAAGGACGCCAAGGGTGATTTCGTGCTCAAGACCGTCGCCACCATCGTCAAGAACGACCAAGACCGCTTCCACGACAAATGCCCGATGAAGTAGTCCTGAGCGGATGCGCTTGATCCCTCCCCCGGAAGGGGGAGGGTGGCGAGCGCTCGCGTAAGCGAAGCGCGAGCCGGGTGGGGTATTGGCAAACCATTTGCTACGCGTTTGCGTAAGACTTACAGACGATCGACGCTGCGCTGAGGGAGGGTAAACCCCACCCGGCCGCCTTCGGCGGCCACCCGCCCCTTGCGGGGGAGGGATAAGAAAGTGCGCACAGCACCGCTATCGCCATGACCCTCTTCATCGAGCAATGCCTCAATGGCCTGCAGTTCGGTCTGCTGCTGTTCCTCTTGGCGGCGGGCCTGACGCTCGTGTTTGGCATCATGGATCTGGTCAACCTGGCGCACGGCTCGCTCTACATGGTCGGCGCCTATTTCGCCGCCACCTTTGCCGCCTGGACCGGCAGCTTCGTACTCGGCGCGCTCATGGCGCTTGTCGCGACGCTCATTGTCGGCATGGCGGTCGAGATGATCGTGATGCGCCGGCTTTACGGGCGCGACCACCTCGACCACGTGCTCGGCACCTTCGGGCTCATCCTGTTTTTCGATGAGACGGTGCGGTTGATCTGGGGGCCGGAGGGCATGTCGCTGCCGCTGCCGTCCTGGCTCAACACTTCGGTGACGCTGCTGCCCGGCTTCGACTATTCCGCCTACAAGTTCGCCATCATCGTCGTCACGCTCGCGGTTGCCGTCTTTCTCTACGTGCTGGTGATGAAGACGCGCGTCGGTATGCTGATCCGCGCCGGCGCCTCGAACCGCGAGATGGTCGCCGCCCTCGGCGTCAACATCAAGCTGCTCTACACGCTCGTCTTTGGCCTCGGCGCCGCGCTCGCCGGCCTCGCCGGACTGATGCAGGCGCCGATCCTGACCGTGCAGATCGGCATGGGCGAGAACATCATCATCCTCGCTTTCGTCATCACCGTGATCGGCGGCATCGGCTCGATCCGCGGCGCCTTCATTGCGGCGTTGTTCGTCGGCTTCATCGACACGCTCGGGCGTTCGTACCTGCCGGATTTCATGCGCCTGTTGCTCTCCCCCGACGCGGCCGCGACCGCGGCGCCGGCGCTCTCCTCAATGCTCATCTATTTGCTGATGGCCGTCGTGCTGGTGGCAAAGCCGGAAGGGCTGTTCTCGCAGGGCGGCAAATGATGTCGCACCTGACCCCGCGCAATGCCACGGTCGCCGCGCTCTTGGTGATCCTTGTGCTCATCCCGGCTTATACGTCACTCACCGGCAACGTTTTCATGCTGCTCCTGTTTACCCGCATCGTCATCCTGGCGATGGCGGCGGTGAGCCTTAATCTCATCCTCGGCTACGGCGGCATGATGAGCTTCGGCCACGCCGCCTATCTCGGCATCGGCGGCTACGCCGTCGGCATCCTGGCTTTCGAGGGCATCCATTCCGGCTTCGTGCAATGGCCGGTGGCGCTTCTCGTCTCGGCGCTCTTTGCGCTCGTCATCGGTGCGCTCAGCCTGCGCACGCGCGGCGTCTATTTCATCATGATCACGCTCGCCTTCGCGCAGATGGCTTATTACGTGGTCGCCGGACTCGCCCGCTACGGCGGCGACGACGGCCTCACTATCCAGAAGCGCAGCCAGTTCATTGCGCCGCTCAACCTCACCGACAAGACACAGTTCTACTACGTCTGCCTCACGCTGCTCTTTGCAGCGCTTTATCTCGTCTGGCGCCTGGTCAATTCACGCTTCGGGCTCGTGATCCAGGGAGCGCGCTCGAACGACACGCGCATGCGCGCTATCGGTTTTCCGACCTATCGCTACAAGCTCGTCGGCTTTGTCATTGCCGGCACCCTGTGCGGGCTCGCCGGCGCGCTGATCGCCAACCATACCGACTTCGTTTCGCCGGCGATGATGTATTGGACGCGCTCCGGCGACTTGATCATCATGGTCGTGCTCGGCGGCATGGGCAGCGTCTTTGGCCCGGTGTTCGGCGCTGTGGCGCTGTTGGTGCTTGAGGAGGCGCTCTCCGGCATCACCGAATACTGGCAGATCATCCTCGGCCCGCTCTTGTTGCTGGTGGTGCTGTTTGCCCGCGGTGGCATCGACGGCCTGCTCCGCCTCGCCGACCCCAAGCTGAAGGTGGGCGCATGAGCGAGCCGCTGCTCAAGGTCGAAGGGCTCGCCAAGCGCTTCGGCGGCATCGTCGCCAGCGACGACCTCTCGCTCGACGTCGCCGCCGGTGAGCTGCATGCCGTCATCGGTCCGAATGGCGCCGGCAAGACGACCTTGATCGCCCAGCTCAGCGGCCAGTTGCGCCCCGATTCCGGCCGCGTCAGCTTCGCCGGCGCCGACATCACGGCGCTGCCGATGCACGCGCGCAGCCGGCTCGGGCTTGCGCGCTCATTCCAGATCACGTCGCTGTTCCTCGACTTGAGCGTGCTCGACAACGTGGCGCTCGCCGTGCAGGCGCAAGCCGGCCATTCGTTCCGCTTCTGGCGCGACGCCAGGCGCGAGCCCGAGCTGCGCCAGCCGGCGCAGGCGATCCTTGCCCGGCTCGGGCTTGAGAAGCGCGCCCATGCGTTGGCCTCGATGCTCAGCCACGGCGAACATCGCCAGCTCGAGCTCGCCATGGCGCTTGCCGCCCGTCCGCGCATGCTGCTGCTCGACGAGCCGATGGCCGGGCTGGGGCCGGAGGAATCCGCCGCTATGCTCAAGCTGCTGCAGGGCCTCAAGCGCGAATTGGCCATCCTGCTGGTCGAGCACGACATGGAGGCGGTGTTTGCGCTCGCCGACCGCATTACCGTCATGGTCTACGGCCATGCCATCGCCTCGGGAGCGCCGGCCGATATCCGCGTCAACGAGGACGTGCGCCAGGCCTATCTCGGCGAAGCGGAGGCGGCGCATGGCTGAGCCGATCCTCGAACTTGCCGGCGTCGAGACGAGTTACGGCTTGAGCCAGGTGCTGTTCGGCCTGTCGCTCTCCGTCGCCGCGGGCGAGATGGTGACGCTGATGGGCCGCAACGGCATGGGCAAGACCACGACGGTGCGCTCGATCATGGGATTGACCCCGGCGCGCAAAGGCAGTGTCCGCTTCGCCGGCGCGGAGATCCGCGGCCTGGCGCCGTACCGGGTGGCGCAGCGCGGCATTGGCCTCGTGCCGGAAGGACGACAGATCTTCCCCAACCTCAGCGTTTGCGAAAACCTGGTGGCGACCGCGGTCGTCCGCACCGGAGACTGGACGCTGGAGAAAGTCTATGCACTGTTCCCGCGCCTCGGCGAGCGTGCAGAGAGCATGGGAAACCAGCTCTCCGGCGGCGAGCAACAGATGCTCGCTATCGGCCGCGCGCTGATGACCAACCCGCGGCTGCTCATTCTCGACGAGGCGACCGAGGGGCTGGCGCCGTTGATCCGCGCTGAAATCTGGCGATGTCTCGAACGCCTGAAAGCCTCCGGCCTCGCCATCCTGGTGATCGACAAGAACGTCGGCATCCTCACCCGCGTCGCCAACCGTCATTACCTCATCGAGCGCGGGCGGGTGGTGTGGAGCGGCGCCTCGCGCGAGCTCGCCGCGGCGCCGCAGTTGCAGCACCGTTATCTCGGCGTCTAGCTATTCCGCCGGGTGCGCGACCCGCGGCCGTTGCCGGCGCGGCGCAATCCGCTCGCGCAGCCGCTCCATGTAGAGGTAGATCACCGGCGTCGTGTAGAGCGTGAGTAGCTGGCTCAGCAGCAGGCCGCCGACGATAGTGACGCCCAGCGGGTTGCGCAGCTCGGACCCGGTGCCAGATTCAAGCGCGAGCGGCAGCGCGCCGAACAGCGCCGCGAGCGTCGTCATCATGATCGGGCGGAAGCGCAGCATCGCCGCGCGCACGATCGATTCGGCAGGCGTCAGCCCCTGGTGCCGCTCGGCTTCGAGCGCAAAATCGATCATCAGAATGGCGTTCTTCTTGACGATGCCCATCAGCAGCACGATGCCAATCAGCGCGATCACCGAAAGATCGTAGCCAAACAGCATCAGCGCCAAGAGCGCGCCCACGCCCGCCGAAGGCAGCGTCGAGAGAATTGTGAGCGGATGGATGAAGCTCTCGTACAGCACGCCGAGCACGATGTAGATGGTGACCGCGGCAGCGAGGATCAGCCAAGGCTCGCCGACCAGCGATTTGGCGAACTCGGCGGCTTCACCCGAATAGCTGCCGTTGACCGTCGCCGGCATGCCGATTTCGCGTTGCGCCGCGTCGATCACGGCGACCGCATCGGACAGCGCGTAGCCGGGCGCCAGATCGAAACTGATGGTGACCGAGGGGAACTGCTCGTCGTGCGCGATCACCAGCGGCGCCGAGGTGTTCTCGAAGCGCGCGAAGGCCGACAGCGGCACCTGGTTGTTGCCGGTCACCGTGTTCGGCGTTGCCGTGGTGTTGGTGTTGATGTTGCCCGAAGCGGTGTTGGAGACGGTCGCGGCCGTGCCGGTCGACGTGGTCGCCCCGGTCACGTAGATTTTTGACAGCGAATTGGGGTCCTGCTGATAGCGCGGCTGCGCCTCCAGGATGACGCGGTACTGGTTCGACTGCGTGTAGATCGTCGATATCTGCCGCTGGCCGAAGGCGTCGTCGAGCGTGTCGGTGACGCTCTGCATGGAGACGCCGAGGCGTCCGGCCTCGCCGCGATCGACGTCCACCGTGACGCGCGGGCCGCCTTCCTGCGCCTCCGAGGCGACCTCGCGCAACGTCGGCTCGCCGCGCAGCTTGGTCACCAGCTTTTGCGCCCATTCGCTGAGCTCGGCGGCGTCGGTGTCGACCAGCGTGTACTGATATTGCGCGCGCGATACGCGCGTCGAAATCTGGATGTCCTGCGCCGCCTGGAAATAGACCGTCATGCCGGGGATGGGAGCGACGGCGCGCCGCAGCCGCGCCAGCACTTCGTCGATACTGGTGGACCGCTCGTTACGCGGCCGCAGCGTGATGGCGAGGTGACCGACATTGGGAGTGGCGTTGATCGGGCTCACGCCGATGACGGATACGACCCCGGTCACGTCCGGATCGCCGCGGATCGCCGTGTCCACGCGATCCTGCAGGCTTTGCATGCTCGCGAACGAGATGTCGGTGCCGGCTTCGGTAATGGCGGTGATAAGACCCGTGTCCTGCGGCGGCAGGAAGCCCTTCGGCATCACGACATAAAGGCCGACGGTAGTGACAAGCGTCAGCAGCGTGACGAAGAGCGTCTCGCGCTGGTGGCGCAGCACCCAGAGCAAGCTGGTGTGATACGCCTCGACCGATCGCTCGATCAGCACGTGAAAGCGCCGGCTGACCGGGTTTTCGCCGACCGCGCCGGTCGCGCGCAGGATGCGCCCGCACATCATCGGCGTCAGCGTCAACGAGATCACGGCGGACGCGACGACCGCGATGGTCAGCGTCAACGCAAATTCGCGGAACATGCGTCCGACCAGCCCGGTCATGAACAACAGCGGGATAAACACCGCCACCAGCGACATGGTGAGCGAAATCACCGTGAAGCCGATTTCGCCCGCCCCGCGCAGTGCCGCGCGCAACGGCGGTTCGCCGGTCTCCATGTGGCGCACGATGTTCTCGATCATGACGATGGCGTCGTCGACGACGAAGCCGGTGCCGATGGTCAGCGCCATCAGCGACAGGTTGTCGAGCGAGAAGCCGGCAAACCACATGACGCCGAAGGTGGCGATCAGCGACAGCGGCAGCGCCACGCCGGCGATGATGGTCGCGCGCACCGTGCGCAGGAAGATCAGCACTACCAGCACCACCAGCGCCACGCTCAGGATGAGCGTGAACTGCACGTCGTGGATCGAGGCGCGGATCGTGGTGGTGCGGTCGGAGACGATGGTGAGCTTGGCCGCGGCCGGCAAGGCCTGCCGCAGCCGCGGCAGCTCCGCGCGCACGCGAGCGACCGTTTCGATGACGTTGGCGCCGGGCTGGCGTTGCACGTCGATGACGATCGCCGGCTTGTCGAGATAGGAGGCGCCGACCTTGGTGTTCTCCAGTCCGTTGACGACGTCGGCGACGTCGCTGAGCAGCACCGGCGCCTCGTTGCGGTAGGCCACGATCACCGATTTGTAGACGTCGGCGCTGGTGACCTGGTCGTTGGCGGCAATCGTGTACGATTGGTTGGCGCCGTTGAGCGAGCCCTTGGCGCCGGCGACGTTGGCGGCGACGATTGCGGTGCGCAGGTCCTCGAGCCCGATGCCGTAGGCGGCAAGCCGCGCAAGATCCGCCTGGATGCGGATCGCCGGTCGGATGCCGCCCTGCACCGAGACGTGGCCGACGCCGGTGAGCTCGGAAAGCCGCGGCGCCATGATCGTGTCGGCGACGTCGCTCAAGGCGCGCTGGTCGATCGAATCGGAGGTCAGCGCCAGCGTGACGATCGGGATGTCGGCCGGGTTTACCTTCGAATAGAGCGGCGGGTAGGGCAGGTTGCGCGGCAGCGTCGAAGCCGCGGCGTTGATCGCCGATTGCACGTCTTGTGCCGCCGCGTCGATGTCGCGGTCGAGATCGAATTGCAGCGTGATCTGGCTGATGCCGAATGAGCTAGACGAGGTCATGTCGGCAAGCGCCGGAATTTGGCCGAACTGGCGTTCGAGCGGCGCGGTCACCAGGGACGAGATGATGTCGGGGCTCGCTCCCGGAAGCTGAGTGGTCACCTGGATGGTGGGGAAATCCACCTGCGGCAGCGCCGAAACGGGCAGCCACCAGTAGCCGAGCATGCCGCCGAGCATCACCGCGACGCCGAGCAGCGACGTGGCGATCGGCCGCAGGATGAAGGGCGAGGAGACGCTCATTGCGGTGGGTTCGGCCTGGCTCCGTTGGCTTTACTGCTGCCGGAGCGGTTCTTGCCGCGTTGCCCGCTACGAGCGCCCTGCGGCGGCGCGGTGCCCTCGGCGCTGCCGATCTCGACCTTGGAGCCGTCGGTCAGCCGGGCAAAGCCCGTCGTTACCACGCGTTCCGGCGGTGTCAGTCCGCTGGCGATCACCGATTGCGTTTCGTCCTGCTTCGACACCGTAACGGGGCGCATTTTGGCGACGTTGTCGTCGCCGACGACATAGACGAAAGTTCCGGTAGGTCCGCGCTGCACCGCGCCGGTCGGCACCACCACGACCTGTTTCAGCGTGTCGATGAGCAGCTGCACGTTGACGAACTGGCCGGGCCATAGTTGCACGTCGGCGTTGGGAAATTCGGCCTTGAGCTTCACGGTGCCGGTCGACTGATCGACCTGGTTGTCGAGCACGGTCAAGGTGCCATGGTCGATCACCGAATTATCGTCCGAGCGCAGCGCATCGACCGGCAGCGGGCCCTTGGCGAAGGCGCTGTTGACCTCGGCCAGATTCTGCTGCGGCAGATTGAAAATCACCGAGATCGGCTTGACCTGCGTGATGACGACGATGGTGGGGGAGCTCGAGGCGTGCACGATGTTGCCGACGTCCACCATGCGCACGCCGGTGCGGCCGTCGATCGGAGCGACGATTGTGGTATAGCCGAGCGTCGCTTGCGCGTTCTCGATCGCTGCCTGGTCCGCCTGCACCAACGCGGCGTCTTGCTGCACCAGCGCGCGCTGGGTGTCGGCCTGCTGCCGGTTGATGGCATTGGTGGCGGCGAGCTTCTCGTAGCGGTCGAGGTCGATCTTGGCGTTGGCGAGCAGCGCCTCGTCCTGCGCCTTTTTGGCGATCGCCTGATCGAGCTGCGCCTGGTAGGTCGTCGGGTCGATGCGCGCCAGCACGTCACCTTTCTTGACGTCCTGGCCTTCCTTGAAATCGACGCTGATCAGTTTGCCGTCGACCTGCGGGCTGACGGTGACGGTATTGAGCGCCTTGGTGGTGCCGACGGCGTCGAGGTAGACGGGCACGTCGGCGGTTTTCGCCGTGGCGACAAGCACCGGCACCGGTCCTTCGCCGCTGGCGAAGCGGCCGCCGCGCTGCTGCTGCGGCGGCCCCGAGCCGGCCCAGTAATAGATGGCGGTGGCGGCAAGTGCGATGAGGAGCACCCCGATAAACGTGGTGCGCCGCCGGCTGAGAGCGCCCTTCAGATATTTCGGCGCTTCACCGTGCATCGGTCGTTTCCACGGGCTTCGGCAGCCAGCCGCCGCCGAGCGCCTGGTAGAGGCTGACGATCGCCTGCACATGCGCAAGCCGTGCCTGCACCAGCTGGTCGAGCGCCTGATAAAGCGTCTGCTGCGTCTGCAACACGGTGACGAGGTCGATGGTGCCTTCGCGCAAGCGCTGTTCGGATATATCGAAGGCTTGCCGCGAGCTCGTCACCACGTCCTGCTGCAGCCTTTCGCGCAGCGCGGTCTGGCGGATGGCGTCAAGCGCATTCTCCACGTCGACGAAACCGGAGATCACCGCTTTGCGGTAATCCTGCAGCAATTCGTCCTGGATGCCCTTTTGCAGATCGAGATTGCCCTGGATGACGCCGCCGTCGAAGATCGGCTGCGTCAAGCCCGCCGCCAAGTTGAAGAATACCGATTCCGGCCGGGTCAGCAGCTTGAGCACCGCGCTCTGATAGCCGCCCTCGCCGGTCAAGGTGATGCTGGGGAAGAACTGTGCGCGGGCGCTCTCGACATTGGCGTCGGCGGAGGCGAGCTTGGCCTCGGCTTCGCGGATATCCGGCCGTTGCGCGATGAGCTCGGAGGGCAGTCCCGGCGTCACCCGCGGATAGGCGATCGAACGCAGGCTGCCGCCGCGGACCCGCACATGCTCGGGCGGGCGCGCGATCAACAGCGCAAGCGCGTTCTTGTTTTCCTTAAGCGTTTGCTCGAGCGGCGGGATCGCCGCGCGCTGGGTATTGACCACGCTCTGCTGCTCGGCGACCTCCAGCGCCGAAGCGGTGCCGGCGTTCAAGCGCTGCTGGATCAGGCTGAGGACGCGCGAGGCGCTTTCCAAGTTGTCGCGCGCGACCTGCAGCCGGTCTTGCGCCGCGAGCACCTGGAAATAGGCATTGGCCGTGGCGACAACGGTGGTCAGCCCCACCACTTCGCGGTCGTAGCGGCTGGCAACCGCGGTTTCTTCCGCCGCGCGCAAAGCGGCGCGGTTCTTGCCCCAGAAGTCGATCTCGTAACTCGCGCTCAACGAAAGCTGCACATTGTTGTTGACGAAATTGCTGTTGCTGACGCGATTGAGGGTCGCGGCGCTCGTCTTCGATGTCGTCCGCGATGATTGCTGGCGGCTGGCGTCGCCGTTGAGGTCGACGGTCGGCAGCAGCGCCGCCCCGGTAATGCGCGCTTGCGCGTCGGCCTGCACGATGCGCGCGATGGCTGCGGCAATATCCAGATTGGCGAGCCGCGCCTCTTCGATGAGCGCGGTGAGTTCCTTGGAATGGAAGCGTTTCCACCAGTCGAGCGGCGGCACTTGCGCCTCGGCGACCGCCGGATTGCGCGAGGCTTCGCTGTAACTCGCCGGGATATCGAGCGCCGGATCCGGCCGGTCGGCAAGCAGGCATCCGCCGACGGGCAGAGTGAGAGTGAGCGTGCCGATCATGGTCACGAAGGACCGCGCCTTTCGTTTCGTTCCCCCACTTCCTGCGAATCGAACGCGACGCATACCGGCGACTTTCGAGATACGCCTGAATTCAGCCCGGCCGGGAACTTAGCCGGGATTATCGCGGATTGCTCGCAGTTTTATGCCCAGGAGGCCAGTCGGCCAACGCATTTCGCCCGGCCTGCGACATCGCAGCCGCGGCGGTGGCAAAGACCCTCTGAATAGTCTGGTCGTAGTTTTGCCGGGCCGCCCGCGTCTTGACCATAGCGGCACGCATGGCCTCCACATCGAAGGGCTCGTGCCGCAGCGTGGCGCGAACCGCGTCCTGGGCGGCGCGGTAGTTATATTGTGCGTTGGCAATGGCGTCGTGATCGGCCTCGATCTGCTGGCGCACGATGGCGGCGTCGGCCTGGGGTAGCGTTGCCGCCAGCCGGTCGACGCGCACGAAGACATTCTGGTCCCACCAGGCTGCGTCCGGCGCCCGCACCGCCATGGCCAGGGCGACGCCGATGAAGAACAGGTTCAGCGCCAGCGAACCGAGCAGCAGCCAGCGTGCGGCGCCGCGCGTGGCTGAGGCCGGAGCAAATTGCGCGATGCTCATGGGTTCACTCCGTCGAAGTCGGCCCCGCTGACGAACGAATAGGGCGACGCGGGCGGGCTCACCACGCGATCGACGCCGGCAAGCCCGATGGCAAAGCCGATCACGGCGCAGCCTGCGAGCGCCGCCATGCGCGGCCACGCCGGCGCGAATTGCCAGTCCAGCAGCACACCGGGCAGGCGCCGGAATGACAGCTTCTGCCGCGGCAGTTGCGACAGGCGCATCAGTACGCGGGCGGCGGCCGCCTCGTCGTCGCGCGAAACGGCGGTCTCGCGCCCGAGCGCGGAATTGAGGATGTCGTCCAGCCTGTCGTTGTTCATTCTTGTTCCCCCTCGATTACGCGGGCCAAGGCGCGGCGCAGGTTCTGCTTGCCGCGCACCAGAAGCGTTTCCACGGCGGAGACCGAAGTGTCGAGAGCGTCGGCGACTTCCGCATTGCTCAAGCCCTCGCTGTAAGTGAGCACGATGGCGATACGCTGGCGCTCCGGAAGCTTGACGATCGCCGCCTGCACCAGGCGCTCACGCTCGCCGCGTTCGACCTCCTCGCTGGCGTTTGCCGCGGGATCGGCAATCTCGCCGGCCGCATCGAGGTCCACCCAGGATGCGCGGCGCTTGCGGTCGAGGCAGAGATTGACCACCACGCGGCGGAACCAGGTGCGGAACAATGCCAGCGGCTGCCAGCGCGGCGCGTTGACCCAGACGCGGAGCATGGCGTCCTGCGCCACGTCTTCGGCGTCGGCGGCGTTGCCGAGAATGCGCCGGGCGAGCGAAACCGCCACCGGCAAATGCCGGCGCGCAAGCTGCCGAAAGGCCGGCTCGTCGCCGCGGGCGACCCGGGCCATAAGCGCTTCGTCGCTGTCGTCCATCGCAAAGAGGCGACCGTCATCGTTGCCAGCTTTCGCATATTAGTCCCTAGATACCCCGATAAACGGCCGGGAACGTTGAATCCTGTGGCCGCGGGATAACGGGGAAACCGGGGAAAAGCCGCGCAGAAAGTCGCTAACTCTTTGGTCCACCGCCCATTTTACCGAGCTGGTTCCGCGGTCACGTCAGCCAAGGCAAAGCCGGCGATGCGCTTATAGTTCTCCGACAAGGCGCGCAACTCATCCTGGGTGATGTACTTGTCGAGGTCGTCGAACGGTTTGTCGCCGACCAGTTGCTCGACGCGGATATTGATGAAATCCGGCGGGTGCTCGCGGTTGGTGCGCACCACGCGCGCCGCGGGTTCGGCGCGCGCGTCCTCATAGGCCTTGAGCGCGTCGGGCGGATCGGCATGGCCGCGCAAGCAGTCGGCGAGGACGCGAGCGTCGATTGCGCCCTGCGCGGCGCCGTTCGAGCCGCGCGGATACATCGGATGTGCCGCGTCGCCGGCAAGAGTGACGCGGCCGAAGCTCCAGCGCGCGATCGGATCCTTGTCGACCATCGGATATTCGAGGATCTGGTCGGCATCGCGGATCATCTGCGCGACGTCGAGCCAGGGAAAACGCCAGCTCTCATAAAGCGGGAAGAAGTCGGCAAGGTTGCCCGGCCTGTTCCAGTCGTTCTGTGCTTCGGTGTCCGGCCGCTTGATCTCGGCCATCCAGTTGATGAGTTGATGGCCCTGGCCGTCGGTGTCGCCGATGATCGGGTAGATCACCATCTTGCCGGTCAGGATCGAGCCGATACGCATGTAGGTGCGGCCGGTGAGGATCGGCTCGCGCCGTGTCACCCCGCGCCAGGTGTTGATGCCGGTGAAAACGACCTTGTCATCCGGATAGAACTGCTTGCGCGCCGCCGAATTGATGCCGTCGCAGGCAACCGCAACGTCGGCGCGCACCGCTTCGCGGTCCTTGAAGCGCACGGTGACGCCCCTCGCGTCCTGCTCGATGCGGGTGCAATCATGGTCGGTGAGGATCGCCTCGCCCCCAAGCCGCTCGCGTGCGGCCTCGTAGAGAATCATTTGCAGCCGGCCGCGGTGGATGCCGACCTCCGGGTATTGGTAACCGGCAAATTTGCCGCGCGGCTCCTTGTAGATGAGCTGGCCGAAGCGGTTGAAGAAGCAGCTCTCGCGGTTCTCGATGCCGGCGGCGAGCAAGCGCTCGGCAAGGCCGAGCGCGGTGAACTCGCGCATCGCATGCGGCAACAGGGTAATGCCGACGCCGAGCGGCTTGACCTCCGCCGCGCGCTCGTAGACGCGGACCTCGATGCCGCGGCTCTTGAGGTTGAGCGCGAGCGACAGGCCGCAAATTCCGCCGCCGATGATGGCTACCTTCATGGCGCGAGAATGGACGAAATCATCAAAACTCTGTCAACATGGCTGCGAAGGACCCTGCAACCCGGGAGGTTTATAATGGACAAGGCCCTCTACGACAAAGGCATGGCGATGCGCCGCAAGGTGCTGGGCGACGACTATGTTGATCGCGCCGTCGCCAACACCGACGACTTCAATCGCAAATTCCAGGACATGCTGAACGAGTTCTGCTGGGGTCTGGTGTGGAACGACGAGGACTTGAAGCCCCGCGACCGCTCGATTCTCAACATCGGCATGATCGCCTGCCTCGGCCGCATGCATGAATTCGAGGCGCACTTCCGCGGCGCCCTGCGCAACGGGGTCACTGAAAAGGAACTTGCCGCCATTCTGCGCCAGGTCGCGATCTATTGCGGCTTTCCGGCCGCAGTCGACGCCTTCCGCACCGCCAAGCAGGTCCTGGCGGCGCAAGCGAAGAAATCGTGACTTCTGCGCATCGCGGCTAGGCTGGAACCTTTCCAGCGACGTGGTCATTGAGCCCCGGGGCTCGAAACCCCGTGGGCTTTGCGCGCATGGCAGTTCTGGAAAACGACCGGCCGGTGTCCGAGTCCAAATCCCCGGAAACGCCGGGGCCGCGGTCCGAACGCCCTGAGCCTTCGCGCGGCGAGCGCGAGCAACGCGAGACACGCGGGCCCCGCGAAGAAGAGACGAACCGCCGATCGAAAGGCTCGCGGTTCGGCCTGGAGACGCTGCGCCGGCATCCCTGGATCACCGCGGCGATCGCCGTCGCCGGCGCTGCGGTGCTCGTGGCCATCCTGCTGTGGTGGCTCAACGCCCGCCATTTCGAATCGACCGACGATGCGTTCATCGATGCACGTCCCGTCTCCATCAGCGCGCAGGTCGCCGGGAGTATCGTCGACGTCCCAGTCACCGACAACGAATTGGTCAAGACCGGCGCTCCGCTCCTGCGCATCGACAAGCGCGATTATCAGGCAGCCCTCGATCAGGCGCAGGCGAAACTCGACGAGGCACAGGCAAGCGTCGCCGACTTCGACGCGCAGATCGCCGCGCAAAGATCCAATATCGAGCAGGCGCAGAAGCAGATCACCTCGGCGCAGGCCGCGCTTACCTTCGCGCAGCAGCAGCAGAAGCGGGCCGCCGAGTTGCTGGCGCGCGGCGCGGGTACGCAACAGAACGAACAGCAGACAAGCTCCGACCTCACGCAAAAACAGTCGGCGCTCGCCGCCGCGCAGGCAACGGCCAATGTCGCGCAGAAGCAGCTCATTGTGCTCAGCAGCCAGCGCCAAGGGGCGGTTGCGCAGGTGGAAGAGGCCCGCGCCAATCTGATGCAGGCGCAGACCAACATGACGCGAACCACGATCCGCGCGCCGGAGGAGGGGCGGGTGGCCAAGCTGACCGCCGCCAAGGGCGCCTACGCGCAGGTTGGCCAGGTGCAGATGATTTTCGTGCCGCGCCATGTCTGGATCACGGCGAATTTCAAGGAAACCCAACTCACCGACATGCGCGTTGGCCAGCCGGTCAACATCTCGGTCGACGCCTATCCGGGCAAGACCTTCCACGGCCACGTCGACAGCATCCAGCCGGGCAGTGGCACCGTGTTCAGCCTGCTGCCGGCGGAAAACGCCACCGGCAATTTCGTCAAGGTCGTGCAGCGGGTGCCGGTGAAGATCGTGTTCGACAATCCGCCCGGCGTCTATCTCGGCCCCGGAATGTCGGTCGAGCCTTCGGTGCGCGTGCGATGAGCGATGATTACGGCCGCGGCAGCGAAAGCCGCTCCGCGGCCGGCGACCGCAATCCCTGGCTGATCGCCACCGTCGTCTCCATCGCCACCTTCATGCTGGTGCTCGACACCTCGATCGCCAACGTCGCGCTGCCGCAGATCGCCGGCGAGCTCGGCGCCAGCATCGATGAGGCGACCTGGATCATCACCACTTATCTCGTCGCCAACGCCGTGATCATCCCGGTGTCCGGCTGGCTCGCCAGCGTCATCGGCCGCAAACGCTACTACATGATCTGCGTCGCCATCTTCACGGTGAGCTCGTTCTTGTGCGGAATTGCCTGGAATCTGTCGTCGCTGATCTTCTTTCGTATTCTGCAGGGGCTCGGCGGCGGCGGCATGGCGCCGAGCGAGCAGGCCATTCTTGCCGACACCTTTCCGCCGGAGAAGCGCGCGCAGGCTTTCGCCCTCTACGGCGTCGCCGTCATCATCGCGCCGACTATCGGCCCGACGGTGGGTGGCTGGATCACCGACAATTACAGCTGGCACTGGATCTTCTTCATCAACCTGCCGTTCGGGATTTTGTCGTTGTCGCTGGTGCAATGGCTGCTGGTCGAGCCGCCGGCGCTCGAGCGCGAGCGCCGCGCGCTGCTGCGCCACGGCCTGCGCATCGATTGGATCGGCGTGGTGCTGGTGGCGTTGTTTCTCGGCTGCTTGGAGATCGTGCTCGACAAGGGCCAGCAGGACGACTGGTTGGCCTCCGGATTTATCGACGGTTTCGCGGCGGTTTCACTGATCGCCTTTCTGCTCTTCTTGCCCTGGGAGCTTTCCCGCGACGACCCGGTGGTCGATGTGCGGCTGCTGCTCGGCCGCCAATTCGCCACCTCGTTTGCGGTGATGCTCGCGGTCGGCGCGGTGCTGTTCGGCTCGACGCAGATCTTGCCGCAATTGCTGCAGGTCAACTTCGACTACAGCGCCTACCTCTCCGGCCTCGTGTTGATGCCCGGCGGGCTTGCCATGCTGGCGATGATGCCGGTGTCCGGCTTTATCGCCAATGTAATCCAGCCGAAATACCTGATTGCCGCAGGCATGGCGGTGATCGCACTGGCCATGTGGCACATGACGGCGATGCCGTCCGACGCGAGCTTCGGCTTTTTCGCCTGGGCGCGGGCCTATCAGATGGTCGGCCTGCCGTTCCTGTTCATTCCCATCAACACCGTCGCCTATTCGGGCTTGCGGCCGCAGCAGACCAATCAAGCTTCGGCGCTGATCAACGTGGCGCGCAATCTCGGCGGCAGCATCGGCATCTCGCTCGCCAATACCGTCATCGCGCAACGCACCCAGTTTCATCAGGAACGGCTGACCGAACACGTCTATGCGTCCTCGGCCGCGCTTCATCAGACGACACAGCAGCTTTCGCACTATTTTGCCGGTCAGGGTGTGCCGACGGCGAGTACCCAGTCGATGGGCATGCAATGGATTGGACAGATGATCGCTGCCCAGTCATCGCTGCTCGCTTATATCGACGTGTTTTGGGTGTCCGCGATCTTTGCCGGTCTCATGGTTCCGCTCAGCCTCATGTTGCTGCGGCCGGTTCGCCTGGGTGCGGCCCCGGCGGCCCACTAAGGCCGGTTTGCGGCACGGTTTACCGGCGGCAGCGATCCCAGCCCAAATCCGGTCTTGAATGTGCCTTCATCTGGGCGCATGCATGCGCGCTCGGGGCAGTTTCCTCGCTAACGACCTGTTAGGCTCAACGCCGTTTAACTGGCGGCCCGGCTGGAGCTTCGTGGATGATGATTCGATCTTGCACCGGTCTGTTGCTTGCCTTGCCGCTGGTCGCGGCGCTGACCTGCTCCGCCCAGGCGCAATATTATTCGTCGCCGTCGCCTTACAGCGGAACGTCCGACCCGGGCGTTACGCGCGGACAGCTGCCGCCGGCCTCCGGCGCCAATCTCGACGAAAACGGCGACTACGTGCCGACGCCACCGGGCGGCGCGCAGCGCGCAACTCCGCCGCAGGCGCGCGGGCCGCAATGGTTGCCCGGCTACCGCGACGCCAACGAACCGCCGCTGCCGCAGCCAGGCTTTGCCGCGCCCGGCCAGCCCGGCGCCGCTCCGGCGACACAACCGGCCGCGGCCGCCAACGAGCCCGATGTCATCCGTCCGCCGCAGCCGGTCGGCGGCCAGCAGGACGCCGCCACGCCGCCGGCACCGGCCGGCACCGCAGCGCTGCCGCCGGAGGACCAGCCGGAAGCCGGCCAGCCGAAGGAGCTGCCGCCAAATCTCCGCCGCCAGATGGTCGACTTTCAGACCAAGGAGCCGGCCGGCACCATCGTCGTCGATACCGCGCACACCTACCTCTATCTTATCCTCGGACACGGCAAGGCGATCCGCTACGGCGTGCGCGTCGGCCGCGAAGGCTTCACCTGGGCCGGTACCGAGCGCATCTCCAAGATGAAGGAGTGGCCGGACTGGTTCCCGCCGCCGGAGATGATCGACCGCCAGCCTTATCTGCCGCGCATGATGGCCGGGGGCCCAGGCAATCCGCTCGGCGCCCGCGCCATGTATCTCGGCAACACGCTCTACCGCATCCACGGCACCAACCAGCCGTCGACCATCGGCCATTACGTGTCGTCGGGCTGCGTCGGCATGCTCAACGATGATGTCGAGGATCTCTACAGCCGCGTGCAGGTCGGCACCCGCGTCGTCGTGCTGCCGGGCAGCGCGCCGGCGACAGCCTCGAGCGAGGAGGATCCCGGCGCTTCGGCCAACGGCGCCAGCGTCATGACCGAGCCGGCGTCGAGTGCGACCG
>Ga0335083_10000226_pt1 | contig 93203 bp, 92 predicted proteins | sample Lox_Sample_42_FD_206716 | JGI IMG/M metagenome (GOLD analysis project Ga0335083, IMG submission 206716) | Soil microbial communities from Loxahatchee National Wildlife Refuge, Florida, United States - Lox_Sample_4.2 | ecosystem: Environmental > Terrestrial > Soil > Wetlands | place: USA...
ACGGTGCGCCGACGATCGTGTTGCGCTCGTCGATGAACGCGACGACCTCCTCGGCCTCGGCGGGCGCGTAGCCCAGCTTCTCGAGGGCCATCGGCACGGTCTTGTTGACGATCGTGATCTCGCCGCCGCCGACGAGCTTCTTCGACTTGACGAGCGAGAAGTCGGGCTCGACCCCGGTCGTATCGCAATCCATCATGAAGCTGATCGTCCCGGTGGGCGCGAGCACGGTGGCCTGCGCGTTGCGGTAGCCGTGCACCTCGCCGAGGTTGAGCGCCTCGTCCCAGGCCTTGCGGCACGCGGTGAGCAGATCCTTCGGCACCGACTCGGCGTGCTCGATGTTGCCGACGGCCGCACGGTGCATCGACATCACGCCGATCATCGCGCCGGCGTTCGGCTGGTAGCCGGCGAACGGGCTCATCCGCGCGGCGATCTCGGCCGACTTGCGGTACGCGCGGCCGGTCATCAGCGCGGTGATCGCCGCCGCGTAGGCCCGGCCCTCGTCCGAGTCGTACGGCAGGCCGCGCGCCATCAGCAGCGCGCCGAGGTTCGCGTAGCCGAGGCCGAGCTGGCGGTAGGCCTTCGCGTTGCGCTCGATCTCGGGCGTCGGGTACGACGAGTAGCCGACCAGGATCTCCTGCGCGAGGAACACGATGTCGACCGCCTGCTCGAGGGCCTCGACGTCGAGCTCGCCGTCCTCGCGGCGGAACTTGAGCAGGTTCAGCGAGGCCAGGTTGCAGGCGGAGTCGTCGATCGACATGTACTCCGAGCACGGGTTCGAGGCGTTGATGCGGCCCGTGTTCGGGAGCGTGTGCCACTTGTTGATCGTCGTGTCGTACTGGACGCCCGGGTCGGCCGAGCGCCACGCGGCCTCCGCGATCTGGCGCAGCAGCTCGCGCGCCTTCTTGGTCTCGACGACGGTGCCGTCGGTGCGGGCGACGAGGTTCCAGTCGGCGTCGTTCTCGGCCGCGTCCATGAAGGCGTCCGTTACGCGAACCGAGTTGTTCGCGTTCTGGTACTGGATCGAGGCCCAGTCGCCCGAGTCGAGCGACATGTCGTAGCCGGCCTGCTCGAGCACGCGCGCCTTCTCCTCCTCGCGCGCCTTGCACCAGATGAACTCCTCGACGTCCGGGTGGTCGACGTCGAGCACGACCATCTTCGCGGCGCGCCGCGTCTTGCCGCCGGACTTGATCGTCCCGGCCGACGCGTCGGCGCCGCGCATGAAGCTGACGGGCCCGCTCGCGTGGCCGCCCTTGGAGAGCTGCTCCTGTGAGGAGCGCAGCTTCGAGAGGTTGACGCCGGAGCCCGAGCCGCCGCGGAAGATGATCCCCTCGCGGCGGATCCAGTCGAGGATCGACTCCATCGAGTCCTCGATCGAGAGGATGAAGCAGGCCGAGCACTGCGGCCTCTCCTCGAAGCCGACGTTGAACCAGACCGGCGAGTTGAAGGCCGCGTACTGGTTGACGAGCAGCGCCTTCAGCTCGGACTCGAACGTCTCCGCCTCTTCCTCGTCCGCGAAGTAGCCGCCCTCACGCCCCCAGGCACCGATCGTGTCGACGACGCGGCCGATCATCTGCTTCACGCTCTGCTCCCGCTCGGGCGAGGACATGCGCCCGCGGAAGTACTTCTGCGCGACGATGTTCGTCGCGGTCTGGCTCCAGAACTTCGGGAACTCGACGTCCTTCTGCTCGAAGACGGGGCCGTCCTTGCCGGGGATCAGGGCGTCTCGCAGCTCCCACTCGACCTCCGCGAACGGGTCGCGGCCGGGGATCGTGAACAGCCGCCGAACGCCGACGCTCGCGCTCTCCTGCGCGACCGTGTTCTCGAGCTGCTCGTCGGTGACGTTGACGGTCTGAATCTCGTGTGCCGAAGCCATGCCTGAACCTCCCGGGCTCTTACCGCATCGTATGTCCTGCGCCCGGGCTCACGCGGTGCCGCGCGGGTCGAGCGGACCGCCCAATCTAAGACGGGGCTCGGACGGATGGCTGCGGCTCAGGCGACCGCCGAGAGGAACTCCCCGAACACCTCGAGGTAGCGGTCGACGTCGTCGGCGGTGTGGGCGACCGAGACCGTCGGGCCGAGCCACCAGCCGGACTCCCAGACGCCGCGGTTCGCCATGAAGACGCGGATGAGGTTTCTCAGCCCTGGCTCGTCGACTGCTCTCGAGGCGGCGCCGTCCGTCGGCGGCTCGGGGGAGAAGAAGTAGAAGGCGTGGGCGCCGTACTGCACGACGCTCCAGTCGACGTCCGCTTCCGCGAGCAGGTCGCGCAGGCCGTTCGCCATGCGCTCGCCGAGCTGGGCGGTTCGCGCGAAGGCCTCCTCGGTCAGGACATCGAGGAGTGCCGCGCGACCAGCTGCCATCGAGAGCGGGTTGGCGAACAGCGTGCCGCCTGTCGAGACCTCGTCCACGACGACGCCGCTTGCGTCCCGGGGCCGCTCGCCCTGTGTAATGAGGGCGGCGATCTCCTCGCGCATCCCGTAGGTCGCGAGCGGGACGCCCGCGGCGATCGACTTGCCGAGCGTGAGGAAGTCGGGCTCGAGCCCGAGGTCCCGGGTGAAGCCCGCGTAGGCGCAGACGAGCGAATGGGTCTCGTCGAGCCCGAGGAGGGTCCCGGCCTCGCGCGTGAGCCGCCGCAGCTCGTCGTGGTAGCCGTCCACGGGGAGAAGGAACCCGACGTTGGTCATGGCCGGCTCGGCGAGCACGAGCGCCACGTCCTTCGGGGCGAGTGCTGCGTCGAGAGCGTCGACGTCGTTCCAGGGGATCACGCGGGCCTGGTCGGCGACGCTCCGGGCTAGGCCGGCCATCTCGGGAACGACCTTCCCGTCCTCGGACACGACGAGCGTGGGGTCGAGCTCGCCGTGGTACTTCCCGTCGAACACCAGGATCATCTCGCGCCCGGTGAGCGCCCGTGCGAGGCGGATGACCTCGGTGTTGGCCTGCGAGGCCGAGAGCGTGAACTGCCACTTCGGGAGCCCGTAGCGCGCGGCGAGGTGCTCGGCGACGACGACCGCGTCCTCGCTCGGCAGGAGGAACTGGTTTCCGAGCGCGATACGAGCGGCGACGGCCTCCACGACCGGCCGCGGAGCGTGGCCGCAGAACGCGCTCATGTCCGCCACGTACATGTCGAGGTAGGTGTGCCCGTCGACGTCGGTGAACGTGGCGCCCTCGCCGCCGGCGACCCAGGCGGGCGGGTGGTCGTAGAGGTCGTCCATCCAGGCCATCGGGACACCTCGCGGCATCGAGCGCCGCGCCTGCTCGGTCAGCTCGGCCGAGCGCGGGCGCTCGCGAACGAAGCGCGCGTTCTCGGCCTCGCTGAGCGCCTGCACCGCAGCGGGATCCACAGCCGCGCGAGTATCTCAGCTCGACTCGGGCCGATCTTCGAGCAGGTAGTGCGCGCCTGCGCCCTCGGCAGCAGCCTCGTCGTCCGGGTTCAGCAGCTCGCAGCGGTCGATCGAGAGGCAGCCGCAGCCGATGCACGTCGTGAGGCGGTCGCGCAACGCCTGGAGGGTGGCGATGCGCTCGTCGAGGTCGGCGCGCCAGCGGTTCGAGAGCCGCTCCCAGTCGCGGCGGCTCGGCGTGCGGTTCGCGGGGAGCCGCGCGAGCGCTGCGTTGACCTCGGCGAGCGGGATGCCCGCCGCGCGGCCGGCCTGGATGAACGCGATGCGCCGCAGGACGGCGCGCTCGTAGCGGCGCTGGTTGCCGTCGGTGCGCGTGCACGCGATCAGCCCCTCGCGCTCGTAGAAGCGCAGCGCGGAGGGCGCGACCCCGCTGCGGGTCGCCACCTCGCCGATCGAGAGCTCGGAAGGCACTTGACTTAAACCATAGTTGAGGTTCTAGGCTTCTGCTCGTGACGGTTGTCGAGACAGCCCTGCGGCGACGCGCCGCCTCGCTCGAGGAGCTTCGCGAGGCCGGCCGCCTGGTCGTCGCGCTCGACGGCCACACGATCTGCCTGCTGGCCGAGAACGGCGACGTCTTCGCCGTCGACAACCGCTGCCCGCACATGGGCTTCCCGCTTCACCGCGGCTCGGTCGCCGACGGGATCCTCACCTGCCACTGGCACCACGCGCGCTTCGACCTCTGCACCGGCGGCACCTTCGACCAGTGGGCCGACGAGCTGCGCCGCTTCCCGGTCGAGGTCGACGGCGACGACGTCTACGTCGACCTCACCCCGCCGCGCGACCGCGTGGCGCACCAGCGCAGCCGGCTGCAGGTCGGGCTCGAGCGCGACATCTCGCTCGTGATCGCGAGGGCCGCGATCGTGCTCGTCGAGGCCGACCCGGACGGCTCGGACGCGTTCCGGGCCGGGCTCGACTTCGGTGTGCGGCGGCGCGGGGGAGGGTGGTTCCGCGGCCTGACGACGCTCTCGTGCCTGATGAACCTCGTACCGAGGCTCGAGGGCGAGGAGCGCGCGGCGGCGCTGTACCACGGGCTCGCGGACGTCGCGTCCGACTCGGCGATGGAGGCGCCGCGCTTCCCGCTCGAGCCGCTGCCCGGGGACGCCGAGCCTGCACGGCTCGGCCGCTGGTTCCGCGGCTTCGTCGAGGTGCGCGACGCCGAGGGCGCCGAGCGCGCCCTCGTCTCGGCCGTGCGCGCGGGCGCCTCGCAGGAGGAGCTGGCGGACATGCTCTTCGGCGCGGCCACCGACCACCGCTATCTCGACGGCGGCCACACGCTCGACTTCACGAACAAGGCGCTGGAGGCGCTCGACATCGCGGGGTGGGAGCGCGCGGAGGCCGTGCTCGCCTCGCTGCCCGCACAGCTCGTGTTCGCGGAGCGGATGGAGGAGGCGAACGCCTGGCGCAACCCGGTCGACCTCGTTGCACTGCTCGAGGCGGCGTTCGAGGAGCTGCCCGAGGCGCTGGCCCCGCCGCGCTCCCCGTGGAGCGGACGGCACGAAGTGGTCCAGGTCGTCCTGGAAGGCGAGGCCGCGGAGATCCTCGACGCGCTGCTCTCCGCCCTGCGGGCGGGCGCGCCCGCGGTCGAGCTCGCCTCGGCGGTGGTGTTCGCCGCCGCGACCCGCATCGCGCGCTTCCCGGTTACGAACGAGTTCAACGACTGGGACACCGCGCTGCACACGTTCACGTTCGCGAACGCCGTCGAGCAGGGCCTGCGCCGCTCGCCGTCGCCCGGTCTGGTGCGCGGGATCCTCGACGCGGCGATGAGCGTCCACCTCGACCGCTTCCTGAACGTCCCCGCGACGCGCCTGCCCGAGCCGGAGCCCGGCGCCGATCCCGATGCGCTCCTCGCCGAGCTGCCGCTCCTGCTCGACGCGCAGCAGCAGGTCGACGAGGCAGCGAAGCTCGTCGCGTCCTACCTCGGCGCGGGCGGCGACGCGGACCGTCTTGTCGCCGCGCTCGGAGCCTGTCTCCTTCGGGAGGACCGCAACTTCCACACGACGCAGTGCGTCGAGGCCGCCGTCCGCCAGCACGAGCTTCTGCGCGGCACCGGCGACGCCTCGCTCCCGCTGATCGCAGCGGCCCGCTACCTGGCCGCGCACGCCCCGACCGCCCGGTCGCAGCGCCAGACGTTCGAGATCGCCCGGCGCCTGCACCGTGGCGAGCGGATCTACGAAGACGACGCGGTGACCTAGGAGCGGGGCGGCCCGCGGCGCTGCTGCTCGCGGATGCTGCGGACGCGCTTGGTCGCGGCCATCGCAGCGGCGAGCACGAGCAGGAAGGCGCCGAACGAGGCGAGCACGATCAGGGGGAGGGGAACGGCGTCGGCGTTGCTCGTGCCGAGGTTGTCGATCGCGCGGCGGTAGGCGGAGCGGGGCGGCATGGCCTCTTTGCTGGCGATGCTCTCGGGGATCTTCTGCGTCTTCCCGGCCTTGTTCCCGGTCGAGCCCGACGAGGACGAGCTGCTCGAGCCGGTCGGGTTGATCTGCGGGACGCGCACGTTGCGCTTGGCGATCTGCGCCTGGAGGGCGGCCTCGATGTCGTCGGACGCGCTCGAGTAGTCGCGCAGGTCCTCGGGGAGGTTGCGGATCGCGTCCCGGTAGCAGTGGAGCGGATAGGTCCCGATCGGGCGCCCGTTCGACCAGTCGTTCAGCACCTTCTTCCAGCACGGCGTGGCCGCGGCGGCCTGGCCCGGCAGCACGAGGACCGCCAGAAGCAACCCTGCCGTGAGGGCGAGGACAAGGGAGATGGGCGCGGACGGGCGCTTAGGCATGTAATCGGGCAGCGGGACTCTGCGAGGAGTCTGCCCTGGCGGCGTGAGACCATGGTAACGGCCGCGTTAAGGCTTTGTAAAAGCCGGAATGGGCCTTCCTCGGTGTTAGCCTCAAACCCTCATGATCGCCGCCCTCGAGCGCCGCGCGGCGCTGCTCGCGCTTGCGGCCGGAGGGCTTCTCACGGCCGCCTGCGTGCTGCTCTCGGCGGGCTCCTCGAACGGCCGGCTCGTGTGGCTCGGGCTCGCCGCGCTGGCCCTGGCGGCGGCTCTCGCGACCGCGGCGCTCGTGGGCGGGCCGCGGCCGCGCTTCGCGCGCGAGACGGTCTGGGCGCTCGGGCTGCTCGTCGCGTTCGTCTGCTGGTGCGGGATCTCCCTGCTCTGGTCGATCCAGCCCGACCGCACCTGGCTCTACCTGAACCGCGGACTCGTCTACCTGGCGCTCGCGCTGGTCGGCCTCGGGCTCGGCGTCTACGTGCCCCAGGCGATTCGGCGCTGGGCGTTCGTCCTGGCGGGAGTGGTGTCGCTGGGCCTCGCGTGGGGCCTGCTCGGGAAGGCGGTGCCGGCGGTCGGCGGCTCGGGGCGGGTCGCCCGGCTGAGCGCGCCGATCGGCTACTGGAACGCGTTCGCCCTGCTGCTCGACTTCGGGCTCCCGCTGGCGCTCTGGCTGGCCGCTCGTCGCGAGCATCCGCACTGGCTTCGCGTCTGCGGGGTGGTTCTCCTCTACGCGCTCGTCGTCGGGCTGCTGCTGACGTACTCGCGCGGGGGCGTAGCGGTGGCGGCGCTCTTGACGGCTGCCTGGCTCGTGCTCAGCGGGCCGCGCGTGGAGGGCGCCGCCGCGCTGCTGCTAGGAGGCGGGGCGGGGCTCGGGGTGGCCGTGTGGGCGTTCTCGCGCCCGGGGCTGGCCGAGGACCTCCAGGCGCACTCGGTGCGCGTGCGGGACGGGCGCTGGTTCGCGGTCGTGTTCCTGCTCGGGCTCGTCCTCGTGGGCGCGCTCGCGTACCTCGGCTCGGTCGCCGAGGAGCAGCGGCCGCTCGACGACCGGCGCCGGAAGCTCGTGGGGCGGATCGCATTGGCGGTGCTCGCGGTTGGAGCCGCGGCGGCCGTGGTGGCACTCGTGGTGGAGACGAAGCCGCAGGGGTGGTTCCGCGACTTCACCGAGACGACGCCGAGCTTCTCGGCGACCTCCGGCCCGTCGCGGCTGGCGACGATCAACTCCTCGAGCCGCTGGCAGTGGTGGAAGGAGTCCTGGCACGCGTTCGAGGACGAACCCCTCCGCGGCACGGGCGCGGGGACGTTCGAGCTCACCCATCGCCTGCTGCGCACGAATGACGTGGTGGTCACGGAGCCGCACAACCTGCCGCTGCAGTTCCTGACCGAGACGGGGATCGTCGGGTTCCTGCTCGCGCTCGGCTCGATCGGGGCGGCGACGGTCGGCGTGGTACGGGTGGTGCGGCCCTTACGCGGGCCGGAGCGGGCGGCGGCCGTCGCGCTCGCGGTCTCGGCGCTCGCGTATCCCCTTCACACGCTCGTGGACTTCGACTTCGACTTCGTCGCGGTCAGCGCGCCCTTCTTCGTGTCGGTCGGCGTTCTGCTCGGCGGGAGGACGGTCGCCGGCGAGCGGAGGCTCGTGCTCGCGCCGCTGCCCGTGGCGGCAGCGATCCTGATCGCGTTCTCGCTCCTCGTGCCGTGGTTCGCGCAGCGCGACACGGACTCCGCGCTCGCGGAGCTCGAGGCCGGGCGGCCGGCCCAGGCGGCCGCCGACGCGCACCACGCACATTCGCTGAACCCGTTGGCGCTCGACCCCCTCTTCGTGGAGGCGGGCGCGGCGCAGCAGCTCGGCGACCTGCTCGCGGCGCGAGCGCTCTACGTGAGCGCCGTCGACCTGCAGCCGCTCAACTGGCGGCCCTGGTACGAGCTCGGCAGCTTCGAGGTCAGCATCGGCGACGACCGCGGCGCGCTGGCTCCCTTGCGGCGGGCGGTCGAGCTCGACAAGCACGGAACGCTCGCGGCCGCGCTGTTGGCGCAGGTCGAGGCGCGGCTGAAAGGCGGCTAGGGCCCTAGGTCGCGCGGGCGCGCAGCCAGATCTGCGTCCAGAACGGCGCGAGCAGGCGATAGACCCACGGCTCGGCGAGGTGGGCCGCCACGTCGCGGGGCGCGTTCGAGAAGAGCCGCTTGCGGTTGTTGTGGAAGCGGCGGATCTCTGTGAAGCCCTCGGCACGGAGCAGCTTCTTGAGCCGGTGCGGGGTGTAGCCGAGCTCCGTCGTCCCGTACTCGTCGGTGGCCGCTGTTCCCTCGAAGCGCTGCTTCCAGTTCGGCTCGGCGAGCAGGAGGTGCCCGCCCGCCTTGAGCGCGCGCCGGGCGGTCGCGAACGCGAGGTCCGCGCGCGGGGTGTGGTGGAGCGCGTCGTAGAGGAGGCAGGCGTCGAAGCGGCGCCCGAGGTCGAGCTGCTCCATGTCGCCGACCTCGAACTGCGCGTCAAGCCCTTCGCGGGCTGTGACCTCGCGGGCGATCTCGATCATCTCGGGGGAGACGTCGTAGCCCGAGGCGAAGACGCCGTGGCGGGACGCGAAGCGGGTCATCCAGCCGGAGCCGCAGCCGAGCTCGCAGAGCGTCATCCCCGCGCGCAGGTCGAGCAGCTGGAGGATGTAGCCGAAGTCGATCAGCAGCCGCGCCGACTCCCGGGGCACGTTCGCGAACGGCTTCGAGCGGAGCCAAGTGCGCCCGGCCTCGCCGACCGCGCTGGGGTAGTCGATCTCCGCCTGCTTGCGTTCTTCTTCGGTGTCCGACACGCCGCCGGAAGTGTCACGGAAGTCGGGCGGGCGTGCGCGCTACCCGCCGACGATGACGGCGAGCTGCGCGCCCGCGAAGTTGCGCGCGCGGAGGCCGTCGAGCGGTGAGATGAGCCTGATGCCGAGGTCGCGCGAGAGGCGGTAGGCCTCGGCTCGCCGCCCGGCGCGGTAGATCACGACGCTGCGCCCGTAGCCGGTTCGCGGCGCGTTGCCGACGAAGCGGATCCTGTACCCGCGCGCGCGTACGCGCGAGGCGGTCGAAGCCGCGGCGCCCGAGACGCCGTTCCCGTTCAGGACGGTCACCGAGACCGACCTGCGCGGCGGAAGCGGCTTGGCGGGGGCTGTCGACTTCGGCTTCGCAGGCGCGGCCGTCGCATGCTTGATCGCCGCCGCCTTGATGTGGTGGGCCACCGGCTTTGCGAGCAGCGCGGCCGCGACGACGATCAGGCCGATCAGCTCGAGCGCGGCGATCGCGGCGGCGACGAAGGCGATCGTGCGCCAGGGATGCTCGAGATGGCTGGAAAGTGCGTGCTCCACGGCGGGAGCAACGGTTTCGCCAAAAGGCGGCGCGATCCTCCTAGCAGCACCTGCGGAGGTCGTGGCCGTCGAAGTACGCGAGCACGAACGGCTTCCGGGACGGATGCGGCGAGGCGATCGCCAGGCGTCGCAGCCCGGGCGGAAAGCGCCTGGGCCCTCCACGCGAGTACGTACAGTGGGGAGTCGACAGCGAGCGCGTCCCGAGGATCGAGAAGTCGAACGGCGCCGCCCAGGTCGTCTGCGCCCGGTACAGGCCGCCCCCGACCGGGCTCACGCGTACCTCGCCCGCCCGCTGGGAGCGCAGGTACACGGGGATGCAAAACGCGGTCCTCAGATCCGGGCGTCCGGCCTCGGCGACCGCGTCGTCCATGTCGCCGCCCGCCAAGACGATCGCGGTCCGGTAGGTGAGCGGCGCCGTGAGCAGCACGAGCTCGCCGTTGCGCGGCCCGAGTCGGGTCGCCTCGTTGACCACCCGTTCGGAGATCCGGCCCGCGCCGACCCAGCTCGCGGCCGAGCCGAGGCAGAGCGTCGCGCCGAGGAGCGCCGCGAGCAGGAGGGGCCACACGGGGCGGCGCGGGACGATCGCCGCGAGCACGAGGGCCAGGCCGACCGAGGGCAGGAAGATCAGCCGCTCGCCGTTCGCGTTGTTGAGGTCGATCGCGAGGTTGAGCGACGGGAGCGCGCAGAGCGCGAACCACGCGAGCCCGACCAGGGCCATGCGGAGGGCCCAGCGGTCGCCGCGGCGACGGAGCACCACCAGCCGCCACGCGAGCAGCACGAGCAGGAGCAGCGGCACGAGCAGGAGCACCGGGTCGTGGACGAGCTCGAGCTGCGGCGGCGCGAACGCCGCGAGGACGTACGAGCCGGCCACGCCGACCACGCGCAGCGGCCGCCACGGGTCGGCGCTCCCGTACCCGCCGACGCCGCCGATCACGATCGTCCGGGCGACGAGGACGGGGAGCTGTGCGATCGCCATCGCGACCGGCGCGAGGTAGCGGCGGCGCCCCAGGCGACCGAGGTCGGACGGCGGGATCAGCCACAGGAGGAGCAGTGCCAGCAGCGGCGCGAGGAACGCGATCTCCTTGACAAGCGCCGCCGCGGCTGCCAGCGCCGCCGCGCTGACGAGCCGCAGCCACTCCGAGCGGAACGAGAGCGCGCACAGGAGAGAGGCCAGCACGAGCAGCGTCACCAGCAGGTCGACGCTGTCGGAGATCCAGGCCACGGTCTCCGCATGCCGCGGGTAGACGGCGAAGAAGACCGCCGCCACCCAGGCGGGACCGGGGCCGAGCAGGCGGCGCGCGAGCAGCCAGACCACGATCGTGACCCCGGCGTAGAGCGCGATGTTGACCGCGTGGAACGCCATCGGGCTGGCGCCCCAGAGCCGGTAGAGCTCCCCCTGCCACGTGATCCAGAGCGGGCGGTAGAAGAACCCTGCCTGGCCGGTCTGGCCGATCGAGTTGCGCGCGAAGGCCCAGCCCGCGCCCTGGAACTCGTGCATCACGCGAAGGTTCAGGTAGTCGTCGCCGACGAGCCTCGACCAGAGCGCGGGGAGGAAGACGAGCGCCGAGATGGCCGCCAGCGCTGCGACCCCGAGCGCCGTCCTCTGCGAGGTCATCGCGTGCCGGTTGCCGCGAGCGCTTCCCAGGTGAGGCGGAGCCCGCCCTCGAGCGAGGTCTGCGGCCGCCAGCCGAGCTCCCGCTCCGCACGGGAGACGTCGAGCACGCTGCGTTGCAGCTCGCCGAGCCGGGCAGCGGCGAACTCCGGCTGGAGCTCGGAGCCGGCGACCCGGCGGCAGAGCTCGTACAGCTCGACCACCGAGGTCTCCTGGCCGGTGCCGACGTTGAACACGCCCTCGCGCCCGACCGCGGCGAGGGTCGCCTGCGCCACGTCTCCGGCGTAGACGTAGTCGCGCGTCTGCAGGCCGTCCCCGAAGATCCGCGGCGCCTCTCCTGCTGCGAGCCGAGAGAGGAAGATCGCGACCACGCCGGCCTCGCCCTTCGGGTCCTGCCGGGGCCCGTAGACGTTGCCGTAGCGCAGCGCCACGTGCTGCGTCCCGTAGAGGCGGTTGTAGGCGGCGAGGTACTCCTCGCCGGCGAGCTTCGAGACGCCGTAGGGCGAGAGCGGCCGCCGCTCGGCGTCCTCGGAGGCGGGCCCCTCGCACTCGCCGTAGATCGCGCCCCCCGTCGAGGCGAACACGACCTGTGCCCCGTGCCGCCGCGCCGCCTCGAGCACGCTGATCGTGCCGAGGACGTTCACGCCCGCGTCGTGGTCGGGGCGCTCGACCGAGACGCGCACGTCGGCCTGGGCCGCGAGGTGGAAGCAGGCCTCCGCGCCCTCGAACAGGTCCTCGAGCGGCTCGCGGATGTCGACGATCTCGAGCACCGCCCCCTCGGGGACGTTCTCGCGTTTCCCGGTCGAGAGGTCGTCGACGACCGTCACCTCGTCGCCGCGGGCCAGGAGCGCGCCGGCTACGTGCGAGCCGATGAACCCCGCGCCACCTGTCACGATCGCTCGCAAGCCTCATATCCTAAGCGCCCATGTTCGTGACCTTCGAAGGGCTCGACGGTTCGGGGAAGTCGACTCAGGCGCGCCTGCTCGCGGAGGCGCTCGCGGCCGACGGGAGGAAGGTCGTCGCGACGCGCGAGCCCGGCGGCACCGAGCTGGGCGAACGGATCCGGGAGCTGCTGCTCGGGGGTCTCGCGGTCGCGCCCTGGGCGGAGGCGGCGCTCTTCGCGTCGGCCCGCGCGCAGCTCGTCGACGAGGTGATCGCGCCCGCGCTCGCGCGCGGCGACGACGTGGTCTGCGACCGTTACCTCGACTCGTCGCTCGCCTACCAGGGGATCGCGCGCGGCCTCGGGCTCGACCGCGTCCTCGAGCTGAACGTGCACGCGATCCGGGGTGTGCTCCCGGACCGCACCTACCTGCTCGTGATCGATCGGGAGGAGTCGGCGCGGAGGCGCGTCGGCCCAGGCGACCGGATCGAGCGCGAGGATGACGAGTTCCGCGCGCGTGTGGCCGAGGCGTACGGCGAGCTCGCGGCGGCGTTCCCGCAGCGGATCGTCACCATCGACGGCGCCCGGCCCGTGGGCGAGATCGGGCGAGAGATCCTTGACGAGCTTCGACAGCATTCCTGAGCAGGGCGAGGCGAAGCGGCTCCTCGCGGCCGCGCTCGCCGGCGGGCACGCGCACGCGTACCTCTTCCACGGGCCGGCCGGGGTCGGCAAGCGGCGCACGGCGCTCGTGTTCGCGTCCGAGCTCCTAGGCGGCGACCCGCGGGTGGAGCGGCGGACGCATCCCGACCTGTACGTGCTCGAGCCGCTCGGCGACCAGATCCGGATCGACGCGGTGCGCGAGATGCGCCGTGACCTGCACATGCGCCCGTTCGAGGCCGACCGGCGCGTCTACCTCGTGCTCGGCGCACACCTCCTGAACGAGGAGGCCGCGGACGCGCTGCTGAAGGACCTCGAGGAGCCACCGGGCTACGCCGTGATCGTCCTCGTGGCCGACGAGCTCGGGCCGCTGCCAGAGACGATCCGCTCGCGCTGCCAGGCGATCCCGTTCCGCAGGCTGTCCGAGCGCGCGGTCCGCGAGGACGTGCAGGCCCGGGCGCCGCAGCTCTCGGAGGAGGAAGCCACGTCGATCGCGCGGGTCGCGGGCGGCCGGCTCGACCGGGCCGAGCGGCTCCTCGACCCCGAGGCGGCCGAGCGGCGGGCGGCGCTGCTCGAGACCGCGCGCTCCGTCTACGCCGACCCGGACTTCGACCCCGCCGCCGCGGCCGAGAAGGTGCTCGACGCGGCGAGGGCCCGGGCCGACGAGGCGAAAGAGCGCGAGGAGGCGGTGCTCGATGGGCTCGAGCTGACCGCGAAGGAGGCCGAGCAGCGGGTGCGCCGGGCGGCCCGCGGCGCAGAGCGCGAGGAGCTGCTCGCGTCCCTGGAGGAGCTGGCGGCCTGGTACCGGGACCTTGTCGCGATGGCGGCCGGCGCCGAGGCGGCGCTCGTCCACGCCGACCGGGTCGAGGAGCTCCGGGAGGACGGGACGCTCGAGCGACTGGAGGGCGCAGAGCGCGCGACCGAGCTGGCGCGCGAGGCCTGGCGCACGCTCGAGGAGTTCCAACTCACGCCTCGGCTCGCGCTCGAGGCGCTGTTCATCGAGCTGCGCCGCGCCTTCTCGGGAGTGCTCGCCGGGAACCGCTAGGCGCACGGCGGTGTAGGACCGCCGATGCTGAAGCTCGCGCTGATCGGCCTCGTGGCCGGGCTCGCCGTCCACGCCTCGGCGCCGCGGGTCGTCGCGAGGATCCCGACCGGCACCTCCCCCGGCAGTGCGGTCCAGGCGTTCGGCGCTGTGTGGGTCTCGAACGACGGCGACGGCTCGCTCGTGCGGATCAACCCGCGCACGAACCGGGTCACGCGGCGGATCCGGCTGCGCCCGGGCGCGTTCTCGGTCGCGCGCGGGTTCGGGGCGCTCTGGACGATCAACTACAGGCGGCACTCGCTCACGCGCGTCGACCCGGCCTCGGGCCGCACACGGAGCCGCCGCCTGGGCGCCGAGCCGTCTGACGTCGCCGCCGCGTTCGGCTGCGTCTGGGTGACCACCTGGGACACGGGCCGGCTCGTGGCGGTCCACCCGCGCTCGATGCGGGTCGTGAAGCGCATCCGGGTCGGGCCGAGAGCCGCCGGCCTGCGCGTGGCCCGGGGTGGGTTGTGGGTCGGCTTCGGTCGCGGCGCGACGGCGGTTGCCCGGGTCGATCCGAGGACGGGCGGGGTCGTTCGCGTCCCGGTGGGCGTTGACGCCCCGAGGCTGTTCGTCGCGGGCACGCCGGATCTGTGGATCCAGGCGGGCGACAACGCACTCGTCCGCCTCGACCCGTCGAGCCGGACCGTGACCGCGAAGCTCTCGTTCGGGCGCACGCTCGCGGAGGGCGCGCTCGCCCCGGACGGCCTGATCTGGATGCCCGACAAGGAGCAGAACGTCGTCTACCGGATCGACCCGCAGAAGGCCGTGGTCGTGGACTCCTTCGCTGCTGGCGCTGGAGCCTTCGTCGCCGTCCGCGCCTACGCCTCGATGTGGGTGACGAGCTACGCGGGCAGCGATGTCTGGCGATTCGGATCTAGCGCGCCCCAGCCGTTATCGTGATCGACTTCGACCGGCGAAGGAGCAATGAGCCGTACAAGACTCGGAACCGCCCTGCTCGGAGGAACGGGCCTCGAGATCACACGCGTCGGCTTCGGCGCGTGGGCGCTCGGGGGCGGCGGCTACGAGTGGGGCTGGGGCGCGCAGGACGACGCGGACTCGATCGCGGCGATCCACCACGCGCTCGAGCTCGGCGTCAACTGGATCGACACGGCCGCGCACTATGGGTTCGGCCACTCGGAGGAGGTCGTCGGGCGCGCGCTCGCGGGGCTCGGCGGGGACGAGCGCCCCTACGTGTTCACGAAGGGCGGGCAGCTCGAGGGTCCGGGCCGAACGACGGTGCAGAGCCTCGAGCGCGGCTCGCTCAGGCGTGAGCTGGAGGCGAGCCTCTCGCGCCTGGGCCTGGATGCGGTCGACCTCTACCAGATCCACTGGCCGCTCGACGAGCAGCTCGAGGAGGGCTGGTCGGCGCTCGCGGAGTTCAAGGAGGAGGGGCTCGCACACCACATCGGCGTCTCGAACTTTGACGTCTCCCAGCTCCGGCGGATCCAGTCGATCGCGCCGGTCGAGACCTTGCAGCCGCCCTACTCCCTCGTCGACCGGCGGGCGGAGGAGGAGCTGCTTCCGGTCGCCGAGTCCGGGGGGATGGGCGTGATCGTCTACTCGCCCATGGGCTCGGGGCTGCTCACGGGTGCGATGACGCGTGAGCGGGTCAAAGGGCTGCCCGACGACGACTGGCGCACTCACAGCGAGCAGTTCCAGGAGCCGCAGCTGTCGCGCAACCTGGAGCTGGTCGAGCGCCTGAAGGCGGTCGCCGGGCGGCTCGGCGTCTCACCCGGCGCGGTCGCCGTCGCGTGGACACTGCGAAACCCCGCGGTCGACGGCGCGATCACCGGCTTCCGCCGCCCGGATCAGGTCGATCCGATCCTCGCGGCGGCGGGCCTGGAGCTCGACGACGAGGACGTGGCCGAGATCGAGGGACCCGGCTAGGCCGGGCGCGTGCGGGCCTGGGCGGCCGCGTCGATCAGCGAGTACATCGCCCAGTTCACGACCCAGACGATGAAGATCACGCCGATGTACGACCAGAAGCCGTCGATCGAGAAGTCCGGCGCGATCCACTCGGCCAGCGCGACCATCGCGATGTTGATCAGGAGGTAGAAGAGCCCGAACGTGAACACGATCAGCGGCAGCGTCAGCAGCGCGAGCACCGGCTTGAGAATCGTGTTCGCGATCGCCAGCACCGCGGCGCCGATCGCGTAGGCCCAGAAGCCGTGGATCGAGACGCCGGAGAAGAGCGAGCTCGAGATCCACAGCGCAAGAGCATTGACGCCCCACGAGACGAGCATCCGCAGCACGAGGAGGCCCTCGAACACCGAAACAGCGTAACGGGACGGGAGCTAGACTGGGTCGCCCAGGCCGACGTAGCTCAGCTGGTAGAGCACTTCACTCGTAATGAAGGGGTCCCCGGTTCGAGTCCGGGCGTCGGCTTCGCTCTCGCGCTCTCTTGCACGCGCATGGGAGCGTCCACGCTGGGCGCTTTCTACGTTCTCGACGCGTAGACGCCTATAGTCGCAGGGTGCCGATCCGGGTTGTCTTCGGGGAGGACAACTACCTCGTTCGACAGGGCATCCTTCGCGTGCTCGAACTGGAGCCCGACATCGAGCTCACGGCGGTCTGCGAGGACTTGCCGTCCCTGAATCAGGCGATCGACGCGGAGAAGCCGGACGTGGTCCTCACCGATATCCGCATGCCGCCGACGAATCTCGACGAAGGAATCCAGGTCGCCGATCGCGTGCGGCAGACGAGACCCGAGACGGGCGTTGTCGTCCTCAGCCAGTTCGCGGCTCCGGAGTACGCGCTGGCGTTGCTCGAGCAAGGCGCCGGCGGGCGCGCCTACCTGCTCAAGGATCGGATCGGCGACGACGCCGTCGGGCTCGCCGGTGCCATCCGCGAGGTTGCCCGCGGTGGGTCCGTGATCGACTCGCGGGTGGTCGAGACGCTCGTTGCCGGGCGCACACGCACCGCCTCGCCGCTCGACGAGTTGACTCCGCGGGAGCTGCAGACCCTCGAGGAGATGGCGCAGGGCAAGAACAACGCGGCGATCGCGGCTTCCCTCGTCATCACGGAGGGGTCGGTGGAGAAGCTCATCCATTCGATCTTCCAGAAGCTGGGGCTCAGCTGGCAGCCGGATGTCAACCGGCGGGTGAAGGCGGTGCTCCTCTACCTCGCCGAGCGAGAGAGCTAGGAGTCGAGCGGGATCGCCCCGAGCACCCGCGTGCCGTCGCCGAGCGCGGACTCGATCCGCAACTCCCCGCCGATGGCGCCGAGGCGGTCGCGCATGTTCGTGAAGCCGGAGCCGCGCCCGGCCCCGTCGGCGAAGCCGGAGCCGTCGTCGGCCACCTCGAAGAGGAGCCCGCCCTCCTCCTCCCAGACCCGCACGGTCGCGCGCGCTCCCTCGCCTGCGTGCTTCCCCGCGTTCTGGAGTGCCTCGAGGCAGCAGAAGTAGACGGTCGCCTCGACCTCGGCGTCGTACCGGCGCAAACCGGGCGCCTCGACGCGGGCTGGGACCGGCGCGCGGCGGGCTGCGTTGGCGAGCGCTTCCGCAAGCCCACGGTCCTGGAGCAGCGGGGGGTAGATGCCGTGCGCGAGGTCGCGGAACACGGCAAGCGCCTCCTGCGCCGAGTCCCACAGCTCGTGGAGGATGTCCTTGGCTCTCTCCGGGTTCGAGTCGACCAGCCTGCGAACGACTTGCAGATTGACCGCCACGCCGACGAGATGCTGTTGCGCGCCGTCGTGGAGGTCGCGCTCGATCCGCCGTCGCTCCTCGTCGGCGGCGGCCACGATGCGTGCACGCGAGGCGCGCAGCTCGTCCGCCTGGCTTCGAACCTCGTCGAGGGAGGCCTGCAGCTGGGAGTCGAGCCGAACGTTCCGCAGGGCGAGGGTGACCTGACTGGCGAGCTCCGCGAGCACCTCCTCGACTTCGTCGTCGAACGCGGGACCGTCGGTCGCCCGCTCGGCGACCAGGAGGCCGTACAGCTCGCCGGCATGCGAGATCGGCGCGACGCGTACGACGCCGTCTTCGCGATCCTCGAGGAGCTGCGGGAGCCAGACCGAGAGCCAGGCTGGGCCGGAGGTCCCTGCCCGGGCGACAACCGTCTCCTCCGAGGCGCTGAGGCGGAGCCACGCGGGGCCTCGATCGGGGTCCGAAGCGACGCGCTCGAGCTTCCCGCCCGATCCGGTCCAGATCTCGACCGCCTCCAGCGCGAGCGAACTGCGCAGCGATTCGGACAGCTGCAGGAGCAGATCGTCGAGCGGAACTGCCCGCGAGAGATGGACGCCGAACCCACGCACGACCTCGTCCGGCTCGAGGCGCGAGCCGTGGACCAGCTGGCTGGCGAAGCCCGTGAGCCGCTTGCGCAGAGGAACGTAGAGCACCGCGCAGACCGCAGCCGCGACGATCGACAGGGCGACGATCGACTTCTGCTCGTGCGTCGGAGCGTGACCGAGCCAGCCGACGACCACGAGGTAGACCGCGGCGACTAGGGCCGTCAGGCCGGCAAGCGTGATCGCGTGCACGAGGAGCCGGCCCGTCGCGCCGCGGAACCGTCTCGATGGCTCGAGAAGGAGACCCAGCGGGATCGGAACGGTCGCGAGGGCGGCGATCGCGAGCACGCGCGTCGGCCACCCGACGAGGATGTGGAGCGTCAGGCCGACGAGCACAACCTCGAGCGCGGCGGCCAGCGAGAGCACGCCCACTTCCAGCCTTCTGCGCTCGGGGAAGCGCGCCAGCCTGTACCGCGCTGCCACACCGTTGGCCCCGACGACTCCCGCGAGGACAGCCTCGACGACCACGGGCCAGGTGGGCATCGATGGCCGCTGGGTCCAGAGGAGCACGCCGACCCCTGCACCTAGCAGGTAGCCGACTACAACGGCCGCCTGCCCCTCGCCTCCAACGAGCGACCCGTCGGGAAGCGCGAGCAGGAGGTGCAGCAGCACGGCGGGAAGCAACGCGATTGCCAGGGCCTCCACGAGCAACGCCGCCCCGCCTCCCGGACGGTCGCGGTTGATCGCCGCCGCGACAGCCACTGCCTCGGCGAGAACGGCGAACACGACGGCGAGAATCCCGAGCCGCTCGCTCCCGTGCCGGAGAAGCAAGGTCGCGCCGGCGAGCGCCCAGACGAGCGTCAGGCCGATCCAGCCGACGCGTGCTGTGAGGGCGCCGTCCCAGCCGTCGATCGCAGCTGCAACCGCGGCGGCCACGCTGAGCACGGCAAGGAGCAGGAACAGGCGCGTGAAGGGAAGCGTGTGCCTTGCGGTGCTCGCCGGCTCCGCCGTCACCGTCATCTCACTCCGCCCTCAGCACGGGGGCCGGACGCGTCCTGGCCGCGACGTGTCCGGGGACGATCGCGACCGCATTGGCGAGCAGGATCGCGCCTGGCACGATCAGCAGGAGCAGCGGCACCGGCGTCACCGTCTCGGGAATGACTCCGAGCTGCTCGGCAAACAGGTTCCAGGCCCAGCGGCCGAGCGCGTCGCCGAGCGGCAGCCCCACGATCAACCCCACCGCTGCGAATGTCGTTGCCTGCCAGGCGACCGAGGAGAGCACCTGACGCCGGTCGAAGCCGAGCGTCTTCAGGATCGCCAGGTCGCGCCGGCGGCGGCGGACCGAGAAGACGAGCGTTTGCGCGAGCGCCCCGATGGCGACCGCGACCAGCAGCGCGGAGATCACCGCCGGCAGCTCGCTGACCCCACCGAAGTCGGCAACGGGAGCCGGAAGCCCGGGCGCTGGAGCGACGAGGAGCCGCTGCAGCTTCGCGAGCGTTCTCGCCCGGTCTGCCCCCGGGGCGATCCGGGCCTGGAGCACATAGGCGCCACCGATCGTCGCGCCGATCCGGACGGCGGTCGACCACGTCATCGCCGCCCCCTCGCCGAGGTCGTTGTGGAGCGCGTAGCCGGTCGGAAGAACGCCGCGACCGACGATCCGCATGCGTTCCCCTAGGGTGCCTCGCACCTCGACCGTGTCCCCGATCCGGAGACCGAGCGCGTGCATCGTCTTCGTCCCGAGGAGGATCTCGCCCTCCCTCCTCGGGGCGCGGCCCTCGATCACCGTCGGCGGCAACGAGCCCTTGATGTCGTGCATGGCTCGCACGCCCACATGCCGGCCCTCGACCGAAACGAAGCTCTTGTCGTCGCCCAACGCAACGGCGCTGATCGACGGGTCTCGCTCGATTGTCGCGACGGCAGTAGGTCGCTCTGCGGCCCACTCACTCCGGTAGTCCCAGTTCTGCCCGAAGAGCCTCGGCGTCGAGAACAGGTGGTGGAGGCTCGCCGAGAACGTGAGCGCGGCGCCGACGACGACGACAGCGAGGACGGCGCCGACGAGTGCGGAACCGACCGGCACGGCTCTCGAAGATCGCCCTCTTGCAAGCGCGAAGCGCACCCCGGTCGCCATCGGCGCGGGCAGGCCCCGCCGTGCGAGCGCGTCGGCCGCCCGGACGCGGCCCGTTCCCTCCGCGAGTCCCGGCTCGCAGGGTCGCGCCGCTCGCCAGGCGGCGAGCGAGCCGACGAGCAACACGGCGGCGAGGACAGCAGCGCCGCCGAGGCCGAAGGCAAGCAGGTCGACGGCAAAGCCGGGCTTTGGCTCGAGCTCGCGAGCGTAGCCGATCGGCGTGAGCGGGGAGCTCGCGGCGCTGATTGCCACAGTCAGCGCCGCCGCCCCCAACGCGATCGTCCCCGCTCGGGCGATTCCGAGCGCGACGAGCTGCCGCCCGGTCATGCCGACCGCGCGGAGCGTGGGGAACTGAAGCGCGGCGGAGCCGGCCAGACGCGCAAACGACTGGGCGAGGACGAGCAGGCTCAAAAACGCGCCGAGTGCCGTGCCGACCCAGAGCGCCTGGGCCAGGTTGTGGATCGACCCCTGGATTCCGCGCGAGACGTCGCGCCGATCCACCACCGGGCCGACCGTGCGGACCCGTGCGATCCCACGCCGGAACGCGGCCAGGTCGGCCGACCCGCGACCGAGTCGAGCGTCGAGGATGAAGTCGAAGCCAGACCCCGGAAAGGCCCGGTAGAAGGCGGGGGTCAGATGGACGACCCCGGCCGGGTGATTCACCGGATCGGTCGCTGCCACCACCCCGACAACTCGCACCCGTACCGCTTGATCGGAGACGCGGAGGCCGACCGTGTCGCCTACGCCGACGCCGAAGGTTCGCGCAGCCCTCGAGTCGAGCACTGCCTCCACTAGGCGGTTGGGCTCCGGCCGCCTTCCGGCCAGCAGCTTCCAGCGATTCAGTGCGACCCCGTCCCGGCCGTCGGTGCTCGCGTACATCAGCATCGCCTTCGGCCCGACGACGGGGATGTCACGCCCCTGGGCGTCGCGAGCGTGGAAATCGAGCTCCTCGCCGACCGATGCCGCCGCGACCTGGGGCAGCTTCTCAGCCAGGCGCAGGGCGGACAGGTCCTGCGTGAAAACGCCGACGTCGCTGTAGCCGTATGCGGCCAGGTGGCGGGCCAGCGCAGAGTCCGTCCGGCGCGCACCGGCCGCCGCCGTGACGAGGACGCCACCTGCAATGCCCGTCAGGACGGCGAGCGTCAGCCAGGCGCGCCAGCTCGAGCGCAGCTCGACCCGGAAGCGCATCCAGACGGCAGCCACCGGTCAGGCTCCCGATCTCGCCATGGCCGTGACTTCCTCGGCTGCGGGGAGGAGGCGCCCGTCCAGCATCCGCACCACGCGTGTTGCCGAATCGGCGACACGGTCGTCGTGCGTGACGAGCAGGATCGCCTGCCCGTCGGCATGGAGGCGCCGGAAGAGCTCCAGCACCTCGAGCCCGCCGGCGGTGTCGAGCGCACCCGTCGGCTCGTCGGCGAGGAGCAGCGTCGGCTCGTTCGCGAGCGCGCGCGCGATCGCAAGCCGCTGCCGCTGCCCGCCCGAGAGAACGCCCGGCAGCTCTTCGGCCTTGTCCGGCAGCCCGAGCAGGTCGAGCAGGTCGCGGGCGCGGCGCTCCGCTTCCCCGCCCGAGGCACCCGCGATCACCGCCGGCAGAGCGACGTTCTCCAGCGCCGAGGTGTCCTCGAGCAGGTTGAAGAACTGGAAGACGAAGCCGATGTGGCGCCGGCGCATGTGTGCGAGCTCGCTCTCATCCTTGGCGTCCAGCGCTTCGCCGGCGAGCGCGATCTCTCCGCCGGAGGGTGTGTCCAGGCCGGCGACGAGGTTGAGCAGCGTCGACTTGCCACAGCCCGAAGGCCCCATCACGGCGACGAACTCGCCTGGCGAGATCATCAGGTCGACGCTACGCAGAGCGTGTACGGGACCCGCTTCCGACGCGAACGTCTTGCGCAGGCGGACGGTTGTCAGCACCGGCGGGACAGTCGTCGGGTCGCTGTCCACGAGGACAACTCTGACCTCGATTCGGCGCCCGTGCAAGCGCGCCACCCGGGCAGACGATTCGGAGGGTAACCCCCCAACGAACGCCTGCTGGCGCCGTTGTTCCGCCGGGGACGCGCTGTCTAGCTTCGTTCCAGCTGCGCTGACAACAACGAGGGAGGTTCTCCGATGACGATCCGCATGGGGCTGCTGTCTCTACTTGCCGGTGCATTGGTGCTCGCGCCGTCATTCGCCCGGGCGACGGCGCCGGGCAGCAACGGGAAGATCGTCTTCACCCGCTACCGATTGCAGGACAACCCTCTGTGGAGCGAGATCTACGTCGCGAACCAGGACGGCTCCGGAGAACACCGGGTGTCCCACTCGGCTAGCGCACGCCTGGACAACCAGCCGCACTGGTCGCCTGACGGCAAGCTGATCGTCTTCACACGCTGCGGGAAATTCGTGTGCTCGATCTGGCTCGTCAGGCCCGACGGCTCGGAGCAGCGTCCGCTCACCCACGTCTGCTGGGCCAGGCCGCCGGCCTGCCCGGACAACAGCCGCCCCGCGTTTGCACCTGACGGGCGGCACGTGGTCTTCGTCCACGAGGGGGGTCGCATCAGGCACAGGCCGACGGGCGATGAGATCGCGAATTCCGAGATCGTGATGACCGATCTCGAGGGAAGACACATGAAGGTCCTTCGCCGATCGACCGGCTTCCGCGTGGGCTTCGGGCAGCCGGAGCTGTCCCCGGACGGCACCAAGCTCGTCTACAGGCGCTACAACTCGAGCCGAACTCCCCCGGTGTGGAGAAGAGCGCTCTTCGTCGTCAACGTCAACGGCGGCAAGCCGAGGCGCATTACGCCCTGGAGCCTGCGCGCCACGAGCGGGGACTGGGCGCCGGACGGCAGCCGGATCCTCTTCGCGTCCAACGCGATCAACGACAACAACCTCGCGCCCGGTACGAACCTCTACTCCATCCGACCCGATGGCACCGGCCTCCGGCGCCTCACGAATGTGGGTGGGAACCACTACGTGCTCAACGGCTCCTACTCACCTGACGGCAAGGCGATCGTCTACGCCACCGATCTCGACGCCACCCCCAAGCCGCTCGGCGGGAACACCTTCCCCGACATCGTCACGCAACCCCTGGGAGGCGGCCCCGTCACACGCATCACCCATAGCGCAAACCTTGACGGCTGGCCCGCATGGGGAAGCGATGCACAGTCGACGACGACGACGGAAAAGTCGGGGCCAGAACTCGCCCACGAGCTCGTGCTAGCTCATGCGGGCATGCCGTCGTACTTCGATCGGATCCCCTGGAGGCTTCGCGGCCGGTGGGGATTGGGGCGTTTCTCGACGAGGTGCGCATTGGAGAAGCTGCCTGCCTTCCGCCTGGTTGGGCGGGCCCGCGCGGCCTTCGGATCGAGAATCAGCAATCTCTGGTCAGTCGCGTTTGTCACGACAGGCGCTTCGAAGGCGCACCGGCTATACGTCCACGAAGCGAAGCTGGTGCCGCCTTGTGCGCTGCGCTGGATTCGACAGCGGCCCGACACGACCGGCGTCGCCCGGACGCACGCCTCGTCGTATGGGCGCCTCGCGGACGAAATAGTCGTTCACAGAGTCGTCTACAAAACCACCTACAAAGGCAAACCGACCCAGGGTTCGCGTGGATTCGACGTCGTCGTCCTGCGGGTAGACCGTGCGGTCGCGTACTACGTCCTCGACGCAGTCGGCACGGCTGCCGAGCAGAGGAACCTGCACGTCGACCTTGTCAAGAGGGCGGTGGAGCGAGCGCGGAGCTAGCGCTTGCTTCCGGGTCCACTTCGAGCACCTATGAACCGTTCCTGGATGGATAGCGATCGCGATCGAATCGAGGTGATCCCGTGATAGCGCGCGCGCCACTCTTGCTGGCGGTCTCCGCCCTTCTGCTCCTGCTCACCCCCGCAGAGGCCGGTCTCGCAACTCCCTCGACGCCTCCGGTCTGTGCCGGGGATTCCCAGTGGCGCTGCGGCAGCGCCGTCGTTCCGCTCGACCACGCCGATCCGGCTGCCGGGACGATCCCGATCGCCTTCTTGTCTCGCCGCATACCGGTTCGGGCTCCGCACTGGAGCCGATCTTCATCACCCCTGGTGGGCCGGGTGAGAGCGGCTGGGCGGAGCGTTTCTTCTACGAGAAGGCGCCGCAGCTGTCGGTGCGCCACGCCGAGATGAGGCAATGAACGGACGACGCGCGCTCGGCGCTGCGGTTCTCCTCGTCGCAGGGATCGTCGTCTTGCTCGCGGGTGCCGCCCAGGGCTCGAGGGCGCAGGTCCGGCCAGCGCTCCCCGAGAACGGCCCGCTGACCGTCATGACGGACGACAGTCAGAGCGAATACATCGCCACGCTGTCGAGCCGAGGACGGTTGAACGTCCTCTACCGGCCTCCACACCCCGGGTGCTGCGAGCTGGTGAGCCTCGCCTGGTCGCCGAACGGGCGCACGCTGGCGTACTCGCGCACCTGCGGCGGGGGGTGCCCAGTACCGGAGGAGCTGGGCATCCACATCCTCGACGCGGCCACCGGAAAGGATCGCAACCTCTTTCAGCGTGATGAGGGGTGGGATGCCGACCTCGCCTGGTCTCCAAATGGGTCGAGGCTTGCCTATGTCCACGGGTCGATCCATCTCATGAAGGTGGACGGATCGGGCGACACGCTGCTCCACACGGGGACTGACGGCTGGGACTCCTCGCCGGCCTGGTCGCCCTCCGGGACCCGGCTCGCATTCGATACCACCGAGCTGTCCGTCCCGGGGTGCAGCGTGCACGACTGCGGCGCGCGCCACTCGGTCTCGGTCATCGACGTGAACGGATCCAACCGCCGCCTTCTGGTTGCGCACGCGTCGGCGCCTGCTTGGTCACCTAATGGCCGGCGGATCGCGGTCCGCGCTGGCTGCGGCGTGAAGCTCTTCACGCCGGCCGGGAAGAACGTGACTCCGCACCGACGGCCATGTGGCGCGATCGGTCGGCCGGGTAGACCAGTCTGGTCGCCTGACGGACGGAAGATCGCGATTCAGGCGACGTCGTGGATCTACGTCATGAACGCCGACGGCAGCGGGCTGCACCGCGTGACGACGGTGACCGGGCGCGGGATGTGGAAGACCGGCCGCCCGGCGTGGCGGCCCCGTAAGCGGGAGCCGGACAGTCGCCTTGCTGCGAGCCTCGTCGCGGTGAAGAGCGACCTCCCACCCCAATTGTCCTACTGGGGGTCGTTCGACGAGACCTGGCTCAGCCAGTGCCTGCACCGCACGCTCGCGGTAACGGCCTGGTCGTTCTCCAGTCTCGGGTCGCCGCATCAGGGCCTGGACTCCGTCGCCTCGGTTCTCACGACTCGGGCGAAGGCGGCGCAGTACTACCGCACCGCCGTTCGGGCAGTTCCGGGTTGCGCGCGCCGGCGGTGGGTCGATGGCCCGATAGCTCATGGGAAGGTGCACCGACTCGCGTTTCGGCACTTCGGCACGCAATCGGCCGCCTGGCGGCTTCCGTTCCCGCCAACTTACGGCCCCGAAGCCCGTCTGAAGAACACCGGCATGAACGCGCTCGCGCAGCATCTCGCACTCCTCGGCGTCGTCACCACAGGCGTCGGCGCAGCGATGCTCCGCATGGGAGTGACCAAGGGCCTGCTCGAGGCGCGGCAGCACCGGCGGTGCCCCGCCTGCGGGCGGCTGATGCGCACGCCTGTCTGCCGGGCCTGCGTCGACTAGCTCGACGCTGATCCCATCCGCCGCCCGGTCAGCTTATTGTTGACCCGTGCCTGTTCCCTCGGCTCCTGCGGCGGCGAACACTCCTCTGGACAAGCCCCTGTTGCGCGGCGTGTTCCACCAGATCGCCTTCTGGGCGTCGCTCGCCGTGGGCGCGCTGCTGATCGCCAGCGCCAATGGTGGGCTCGGTCACGTCGCGGCTTCGGTGTTCGCAGCTTCGGTCGCCGCGTGTTTCGGCGCGAGCGCTCTCTACCACCGCGTGGCCTGGACGCCGCGGGTGCGGCCCTGGCTGCGCCGCGTCGACCACGCAGGCGTCTATGTCCTGATCGCCGGGACCTACACGCCTGTGTGCCTGCTCGTGCTCGGAGGGACCTGGCGCCTGGCCGTTCTCTCGACGGTCTACTTCTGCGTAGTTGTCGCGATCGTGTTCAGGTTTGCCTGGGCGGACGCGCCGAAGTGGCTCGCCGTCGGGATCGGGCTCGCGCTCGGCTGGGGGGCGCTGGCCGTTCTCCCGCAGCTGATCTCGCGGTTGAGCCCGGCCGCCATCGTCCTACTCGGCGTCGGCGGCCTCGCCTACACGCTCGGCGCGATCGTCTACGCGCGGCGCCGCCCCGACCCGGCGCCGACCGTGTTCGGCTACCACGAGATCTTCCACGCGCTGACGATCGTGGCGGTTGCCTGCCAGTACGTCGCGATCGCGTTCTTCGTGGTGCGCGGCGGCTAGCGCGTCTTACGTCGAATCCGTTCGAGTGCCCGTGCCCGGCGGACGTCGCCGATCACGACCTTCGCGCAGTTGCGGCCGGGGACGGCCATCACGCCGCCGCCTGGGTGCGTCCCGGAGCCACAGAGGTACAGGCCGGCGATCGGCGAGCGGTAGTCGCCGTACCCGAAGATCGGGCGCAGCGAGAACAGCTGGTCGGGGGTCATCTCGCCCTGGAAGATGTTGCCGCCGAGGAGGCCGAACCGCTCCTCGAGGTCGGGCGGCGCGAGCACCTCGACGTGCTCGACGAGCCCGTCGAGCCCTGGCATGTAGGCGCCGAGGGTCTCGACGACGCGCTTCCCGTAGGCCTCGCGCTCGTCGTCCCAGGTGCCTTCGGCGAGCGTGTACGGCCCGAACTGCGTGAAGCAGAGCATCACGTGCTTGCCCTCGGGAGCGAGGCCGTCCTCGAGCACGGTCGGAAAGACCGTCTCGACGTACGGGTGCGCCGACGTGCGCCCGTACTTGGCGTCGTCCCACGCTCGCTCGAGGTACTCGATCGAGGGCGAGACGGCGATCAGCCCCGCGTGCGGGTCGCCGGGGATCTCGCCTTCCCAGCCCGCGACCTGGGGGAGCCCGCCGAGCGCGACGTTCACCTTGACCGAGCCCGAGCGCGTGCGGAAGCGGTCGATGTCCTGCACGACCTCCGCCGGGAGCTCGTCCTCGCCGACGAGGTCTCTGTACGTCGTGATCGGGTGCGCGTTCGAGATCACGCGCTGGGCCTCGATCACCTCGCCCGACGCGAGCTCGACTCCCACGGCCCGCCCGTTGCGGACGACGACGCGCCGGACCGTGGCGTCGGTGCGCAGCTCGGCTCCGGCCGCGCGGGCCGCGCCGCCGAGAGCCGCGCTGACTCCGCCCATCCCGCCGTGAACCCAGCCCCAGGCTCCCTCGTGGCCGCCGACCTCGCCGATCCAGTGGTGCATCAGCACGTACGCCGAGCCGGGCGTCATCGGCCCGCCCCAGGCGCCGATCACGGCCTGGGTCCCGAACGCTCCCTTGACACGCTCGTCCTCGAACCACTCGTCGAGCAGGTCGGCCGCCGAGAGCGTGAAGAGGCGGAGGAGCTCCGCGATGTCCCGCCCGCGCCAGTGGCGGAGCTGCGCGCCGAGGCGGAGCCAGCGCGGGAGGTCGCCGACGCGCAGGTTCGGCGGGACGACGAACAGCATGTCGCGCAGGAGCTCCGCGAGGCGGTCGAAGTAGCGGTCGAACTCGGGATACACCTCCGCGTCGTGGGTGGACAGCTTCGCGATCTCCTGCTGCGTCCTCGCCATGTCGCCCCACATGGTCAGCGTCGTCCCGTCCGGGAACGGGACGTAGTAGTCCGGCTCGAGAATCGAGACCCGGTAGCCGTGGTCGGGGAGGCGCAGGTCGGAGACGATCTGCGGCGGCATCAGGCTGACGACGTACGACGCGGTCGAGATCCGGTAGCCGGGCCACGGCTCCTCGGTGACCGCGGCGCCGCCGAGCACCGGCCGCTGCTCGAGCACGAGCACGTCGAGCCCGGCCCGGGCGAGGTAGGCGGCGCAGGCGAGCCCGTTGTGGCCGCCGCCGACGACGATCACGTCACGCTTGTGAGACATCCAGGGTCCATATTCGCCGAACGCAGCGCCGAGGGCCCCGGGAAACGCGAGAGGGGCCGAAGCCCCTCCGCGCTCTCTCTGGCGGGAGAACTAGTGCTCGAGCCGGTCCTTGAGGTTCGAGAGGATCATCTCCGCCTCGCGCTCGTTGAGCCTGACGAGGTAGGGCTCGGGGACCTTGCCGACGATCTTCGTCGGCACCTTGTAGTCGATCCCGAGGCGAACCTTCGTGTGGCCGTTCTCCTTGAGGAACTTCCACTTGAAGGTGCTCTCGATCTCGCCCTTCGTCCTGTCGATGATCGTCTCCGGCGAGACGAACTCGGTCGTCTCGGTCTCGCCCTCGAACTTCACGCCGGCGAGCTTGTAGAGCCAGTGATACCGGTACCCACCGGCCGGCAGCTTCTCGACGTTCGTCACGTCGATCAGGCTGGGCATGATCTCGGTGAAGTGCTTGGGATCCTCGAGGAACCCGAACACTTTCTCCGGGGGCACCTTGATGGTGACGTCCTTGTCGATCGTGACCACGGCTACCTCCTGCTCGCAGTTGTCGCCTGCGCCCGGGGCCATCGTCCGCGCAACAGCCTTTACGCTCCTGGTCGCGCTGAGATCTCGGACTCCTGCAAGCCTCTCGTAAGAAGTCGCACCCGCCATCAGTGCCTTCGCTGACCGGGCTCAGTAGTTTCGGGCAGGCGGCTCCGCTGGCCGCCGCGAAGGGTTCTTAACGAGTTCTTAGCGCAGTCATAGCGCCGTCTCAGCTCCGCCTGCGACGGTGCATGTGCGCCCGGATCGGGCGGAAACGACAGGAAGGAGGCAGTAGCGATGGACAAGCAGAGACGGTGGACGCCCGAGCGTGTGGTCGCCCTCGCGGCGATCGCAGTAGGGCTCACCGCGGGAACGTACGGCATCGCCAGCGCGGCCAGCGGGTCGAGCTCGAGCCAGTCGTCCGCCTCGAGCGGCGGCGGGCTTTCGATCGCGATCCAGCCTGCCGCGAACGCCCCCAACGCGCAGAAACCATGGGGCAGGCAGCGCAGCGACGAGACGCTGCTGACCGGCGGGGCCGCGGCCAAGGTGAAGGCACTGGCCCTCGCCAAGGTGCCCGGCGGCACGGTCATCCGCGTCGAGACGGATGCCGACGGCAACGCCGCGTACGAGGCCCACATGGTCAAGGCCGACGGGACGCCGGCGACCGTCTACGTGAACAGGCAGTTCGAGGTCGTGAAGGTCGAGTCGGGGATGCCCGCTCCTCCTCAGCAGGGCTCGAACGGCTCGAACGGCCCGAGCGCCTAGCTCTCGCCGTCGAGACGGGCTCGCCCTGGCGCCGGGGCGGGCCCTCGCCGTTGCGTAGAGTGGCCTCCATGAGCACAGGAAAGACATTCTCGGCCGAGGAGGCTCGGCAGATCGGCGAGCAGATCGGGATCGACTGGGAGACGGCGCCGTTCGACGTCGAGCAGTTCCGGATGGGCATGGACGTCGAGCTCGAGCACGGGCTCCACGACTCGTCCACGAACGTGACCGGCGACGATCCCGTCGTCACCGGGAAGATCGCGCTCGCCCATCTGAACGAGTTCCCCGACTACTACACGCGCCTCGAGCGGATGGAAGAAGAGGCGAAACGGGAGCACGGCCTGCCGGAGTAGCGGTCCCGGACGATCGCGGTTACCCTGCCCCGACGGGGGAGCTGGCAGATGCAGAGGACGAACCTCGCGGGCCGCGCCGGGCGCTGGAGCGCCGCGCACTGGAAGACCGCCTTCTTCGGATGGCTGATCTTCGTGTTCGTCGCGGTCTTCCTCGGGAACGCGATCGGGACGAACAAGCTGCTCGACTCGAACGCCGGGGACGGCGAGTCCGGTCGCGCGCAGAGGATCCTCGGGAGCGGCGACTTCAAGCAGCCGGCCTCCGAGTCGGTCCTGATCCAGCGGAGCGACCTGGTCGCCCGCGACCGCGAGTTCAGGGCCGTGATCAACGACGTCGTCGCCCGGCTTCACCAGGTGCCCGAGGCGACCGCGATCGTCTCGCCGCTCGCGGCCGTGTCCAAGAGCGAGGGGCAGATCTCGCAGGACGGGCACTCGGCGCTCGTCCGCTTCGAGATCAAAGGAAAGCTCGAGGACGCGCCCGATCACGTCCAGGGCGCGCTGGACGCGGTCGCCGCGGCCCAGAAGGCGAACCCGAGCTTCGTCGTCGAGGAGTTCGGCGACGCGAGCGCTCGGAAGGCCTTGAACAAGACGCTCGGCGAGGACTTCAAGCGCGCCGAGAAGCTCGCGATCCCGGCGACCCTGATTGTCCTGCTCTTCGCGTTCGGCGCTCTGGTCGCCGCCGGGATCCCGGTTCTGCTCGCGTTCTCAGGCGTCCTCGCCGCGATCGGGCTCTCGGCACTCCTCAGCCACGGGATCCCGGCCTCGGACGCCACCCAGTCGGTGATCCTGCTCGTTGGGATGGCGGTCGGCGTGGACTACTCGCTCTTCTACCTCAAGCGCGAGCGCGAGGAGCGCGCCCGCGGCCAGAGCCCGCACGAAGCGCTCCTGCGGACGGCCATGACATCCGGCCAGGCCGTGCTGATCTCGGGCGCGACGGTCCTCGTCGCGATCGCGGGGATGCTGGTCGCCGGCGACCCGACGTTCAAGTCGATCAGCGTCGGCACGATGATCGTCGTCGCAGTGGCGATCATCGGATCGCTCTCGGTGCTCCCTGCGCTGATGCACCGGCTGGGCGACAACGTCGAGAGGGGGCGGATCCCGTTCCTGCACCGCGAGGCCTCGGGGCATGGCTCCAGGGTCTGGAGCGCCATCCTGCGGCCGGTCCTGCGCTACCCGCTCATGTCCATGCTGATGTCCGCAGGGCTGCTCGTGGTGCTTGCCATCCCGGCCTTCCACCTGAGCACAAAGTTCCCCAGCGTCACCGACCTGCCGACGTCGATCCCGATCGTGAAGACGTTCGACCGCGTCGAGAAGGCGTTCCCGGGCTCACCCGTGCCGATGGTTGTCGTCGTCAAGGGCAACGACCTGAACACCACCCAGGCCCAGGAGGCGCTCTGGGTGATGCGGGAGAAGGCGCTAGCTACCGGGAAGATCACGCTCCCGGTCGACCTGACGATGAACTCGTCCAACACGATCGCGCGGGTGACGATGCCGATCGCGTCGACCGACAGCCGGAGCACGACGGCCTACACGGCGCTCCGCGAGCTGCGCAAGGACATCATCCCGACCACGATCGGAGCGGTTCCCGGCGTGGAGGTCGCCGTCGGCCGCGAGACCGCCGGCAACCGCGACTTCAACGACCTGATGAAGACGCACCTGCCGCTCGTCTTCGGCTTCGTGCTCGGCCTCGCGTTCCTGCTGCTCCTGATGACGTTCCGCTCGATCGTGATCCCGATCAAGGCGATCGTGCTCAACCTGCTCTCGGTGGGCGCGGCCTACGGGATCCTCGTGCTCACGTTCCAGGGTCGCTGGGCCGAGGGCGTCCTCGACTTCAAGTCGAACGGCGGGATCGCCTCATGGCTGCCGCTCTTCCTGTTCGTGCTCCTGTTCGGGCTCTCGATGGACTACCACGTCTTCATCGTCAGTCGGATCAAGGAGCTCGTCGACCGCGGCATGCGCACCGAGGAGGCGGTCCAGCGCGGGATCGTCACGACCGCCGGGACCGTGACCAGCGCCGCGATCGTGATGGTCGTCGTGTTCGCGATCTTCGGGAGCCTGCGCCAGATCGACCTCAAGCAGATGGGCTTCGGCCTCGCCGTCGCGATCCTGCTCGACGCGACGATCGTGCGCGCGGTGCTGCTCCCGTCAACGATGAAGCTGCTCGGCAAGTGGAACTGGTACTTCCCGAGCTGGCTCGAGTGGCTCCCGAATCTCTCGGCCGAGGCGCGAGTCTCGGACGAGGACGGCCTCCCCGAGCCGCAGCCGGCGGAAGCCTAGGCCCCGGCGGCCGGAAGCTCGACGCGCTCGATCACGACCGGGTCGCGGGGCTTGTCCTGCGAGTCGGTCGGGACCGTCGAGATCGTGTCCGCGACGTCGATCCCGTCCGTGACGCGGCCGAAGACGGTGTGCTTGCCGTCTAGCCAGGGCGTCGCCTCGGCGGTGACGATGAAGAACTGGCTCCCGTTGGTGTTGGGGCCGGCGTTCGCCATTGCGAGCGCGCCGCGCTCGACCTTGTGGTCGTTGATCTCGTCCTCGAACGAGTAGCCGGGGCCGCCGCTGCCGGTGCCGGTCGGGTCGCCTCCCTGGATCATGAAGTCCGGGATCACGCGGTGGAAGGTGACGCCGTCGTAGAAGCCGTCGCCGGCGAGCTTGACGAAGTTGTCGACGGTCTTCGGCGCGTCCTCGTCGAAGAGCTCGATTCCGATCGGGCCGTGGTTCGTATGGAGTGTGGCGTTTGTCATCGCCCGGAACCTTACGCGTCCCGGGTCCAGAGAGGCTGCGGCTTGACTCAGGCTGCGGGGATCTCGGTGTCGCTGCCGAGCTGCTTCTGCCACCAGTCCGACTCGCGGCGCTGGATCTCGGACTGCGCCTTCGCCACGTACGCGGCGAGCTCGGACTCCTGCTTGCCGAGCCGTTCCTCGAGCTCCGCGAGCATCGCCTCGCGCCGCTCGAGCTTCTCGCTGCGGATCTCGATGTCGGCCTCGAGCCCGGCCTCGCGCAGCTCGATGTCGGCCTCGCGCTCGTCGAGCTCCTTGAGCCGGTCACGGATCGTCTCCTCCATCGCGGAGAGGCGCTTCTCGCGCCGGTCAGTGCGCTGCTTCTGCGAGTCGGTGACAGACTCGTAGCTCGTGAGCTCGGCCTCGCGGGCGGTGAGCTCCTGCTCCAGCGCGCTCAGCCGCGTGTTCCACTCCTCGAGGTCGCGGCCGCGGTTGGCGTCGCTCTCCTGCTGCGAGAACGCGGCCTGGAGCCGGTGCAGCTCGGCCTCGGCCGCGATCAGCTCGGTCTCGCGCCGGTCGAGGTCTGCGGCACGGGCGTCGGCGTTCTCGGCGACGCGGCTCTTCTCGGAGAGCTCCCGCTCGAACTTCTCGGCGTCGGAGCGAATGCGCTCCTGGTTGAGGAGGAGCTCGGCCTCGCGCTCGCCGATCGCCTCGTCCTTGGCGGCGAGGCGGGCGGCCTCCTTCTTGATCTCGGCCTCGCGCGTGCCCATCTTGCGCTCGCGCTCGGCCAGCGCCTTCTCCTGGACGCGCATCTCGTTCTCGCGCTTGTCGTACGCGCGCTCGCGGCCCTGGAGGCGGACCTCGGTCGCCTGCTCGCGGGTGGCGAGCTCGCTCTCCTTGCGCTCGATCTTCTTCTCCCGCTCCGCGATCGCAGCGAGCTGCTTGTTCAGGCCGGCGGCAGACTTCTCGCGCTCGCGCTCGGTGTCGGTGAGCTCGCGCATCCGGGCCTCGGCCTGCTGCTGCCGCTCGACCACCAGCTGGTGCTCGGCGGTCAGCTCGGCCTGCAGGTCGGCGACGCGGGCGTGCTCGGCCTCGATCAGGTCGCGCTGCTCGCGGATCCGCCGCTCGCGCTCCTCGAGCTGGCCCTCGAACTCGGTCAGCTTCGACTCGCGCTCGTCCAGCTCCTTCCCGCGGTACGCGAGCTCCTTGTCGGTCGCGACCTCGCCCTCGTGCTGCGCTGCCTGCTCCTCGAGCTGAGCACGGAGCGCCTTCTCGCGCCCGTGCGCGGCCTCGAGCTCGGCCGTCAGCATCGCGATGCCCTCGGCGCTCGCCTCACCTGAAGCGGCAGGCGCGGGGGTCGCCGCAGCCTCGACCTTGTTGGGCGGCGCGGCCTCCTCGGCGTCGTTGCGCCGGCGCTGCAGCTGCGCGCGCAGGCCGGTTCCGAACCCCTTCTCGGTCTCTGCTCCTTGGCTGTCGGGTTTGTCGGGCATCGTCGCCTCCGGTCCGGATTAGAAGATCTTCGAGAGGTTGAGGAACGCCGGCCCGAGGATGACCAGGAACATGGCCGGGAAGATGAAGAGGACGGTCGGGAACAGCATCTTGATGGGCGCCTTCATGGCCTTTTCCTCGGCGGCCGCCTGACGCTTGAGCCGGCTGTCGGTCGCCTGCACGCGCAGGATCCGGCCGAGGGAGATGCCGAGCTGGTCGGCCTGGATGATCGCGCGCACGAACGAGCTCAGCTCGTGGGTGCCCGCGCGCTCGGAGAGCTTCTTGAGCGCGTCCTGGCGCGACTCGCCGATCCGGATCTCGCTCAGGGTCAGCGCGAACTCGTCCGCGAGCGGGCCGGCCATGTGCTCGGTCAGCTTCACGATCGCGCCGTCGAAGCCCATCCCGGCCTCGACGCTGACCGCCATCAGGTCGAGCGCGTCCGGGAGCTCGGCGCGGATGCGCTCCTTGCGGCCGCGCGCCTTGTGCGAGACCACGAAGTCCGGAGCGATGAAGCCGAGGCCCGCGAGGACGACCGCGAACAGCAGGCTGCCCCCCGCTCCGGTGACCGCGCCGCCGAAGAGCGCACCGACCACGAGGCCGACCAGCGCCAGGCCCGACTTGAACGCGAGGAACGTGTTCGGCGAGACGGTGCGTCCCATCCCGGCGGCGAGGAGGCGCGTGCTGACGCCGTCGACCGTCGTCCTCGGGTGCAGCTTGAGCGTCCACTTCGCGAGTCGATTGCCGAGCGGGTTGAGGACGCGCTCGCTGAACGGCTTCGGTGCCTGGCCGAGAGGGGTGCGGAACGCGCCGTAGCGCGCCGCCCGGCGCATGGAGACGCGCCGCTCGCGGGACGAGAGCGTGACCGCGTCGCCGATGAAGTAGGCCGACCCGGCGAGGCAGAGAAGCCCGAGCAGGATCACGAGCAGCATCAGAGGACCTCCAGGTGGCGGAAGGGTGGGGTGATCGTCGTCCGAAGGCTCATGCGGCTACCCCCTGAACTGGACAATCCGTCGCAGGAGCAGGGAGCCGAAGGCCATCATCACGAGGCCGATGAAGATCAGCCTGTGGCCCGTCGACGTGTGGTAGAGCGGTTCCATGTAGCTCGGGTTCATCACCGTGATCGCGATCGCGATGAAGAACGGCAGGGCCACGAGCACGTAGGCGGACGCGCGGCCCATCGCGGTCAGCCCGCGGATCTTCCGGGCGAACTGCTGCCGCTGCCGCACCGTGTCGGCGACCATGTCGAACAGCCCCGCGAGGCTGCCGCCGACCTGGCGCTGGATCGTGACCGCGGTGATCACGAACGAGAAGTTCTTCGAGCCGATCCGCTCGGCGGTCTCGGCCAGCGCGTCGTCCATCGGGCGCCCGAGGCGGGTGTCGGTGATGACGCGGCCGAGCTCCTTGCTGGCCGGCTCCTGGCCCTCGTCGACGATCGTCTGGATGCCCTGCTTGAAGCTGTGGCCCGCCTTGAGCGAGGCCGCGAGGGTGACGAGGATGTCCGGAAGCTGGTCCTCGAAGGCCGTCATCCGGCGCTTGGCCTTGAGCGTCACCCAGACGTACGGGATCATCGCCCCGAGGACGAACGCGATCAGCAGCCCGAGCGCCGAGCGCCCGGTCAGGAGCGCGAGGAACGTGACGACGACGCCCGCCCCGGCCATCAGGTAGACGAACTCGACCGTGCGCAGCGGCACGTCGGCCCGCTCGAGCCGGGTGTTGAGTTTCTTCCAGACGCCGCGGTGGCCGAACGCCTGCTCCGTTGCGCGGAACAGGCCCGCGAACGCGGCGAGGCGCTCGCCCTTCTCGCGTCGGCCCTTCCGGTTCTTGCCGCCCTCGACGTGCGGGGCGAGCCGGCCCTTCACCCACGAGCCCTTGGCGCCCATGAGGAGGAAGCCGACCGCGCTGAGGACGAGGAACGCCACCAGCGCCGCGAGGACGAGCCCGCCGAACGGCGAGTAGAACGGGGAGGGGAGGCCGCCCGAGCTCTGGTCAGGCGCGGCGAGGTTGCCCGGCACCTTCAGGTTCGTCGAGACCGCGCCCTCGGGCTGGAGCGCGACGCGAAGGTGAATCTGGTCGCCCGGCCGCGCGGCGGTGACGTAGTTCAGCCGCCACGTCCGCCTCAGCTCTGCCGAGATCGAGGAGTAGATGCCCTTCAGCGCCGAGGTGTCGGCGGTGCTGTGGAACGCTCCGCCGGTGGCGTGGGCCATCTGCTCGAGCGGCGCCTGGGTGGTCGCCGAGTCGCCGATCCCGATCGGGTAGACGAGCACGCCGGCTTTCTTGGCCGCGGCGAGCGCGTCCCTGAGCGAGGTCTGGCTGGACACGTCCTGGCCGTCTGTCAGCAGGACGAGCACGCGCGCCCGGCCCTGCTGGCGCTGAAGCGCCTGGGTCGAGAGCGCGAGCGCGTCGTAGAGCGCCGTGCCCGACTTCGGGTCGACGGTCATCGTGCGAAGGGCGTCGTCCGCGTCGATCGTCGAGGACGAGAACTTCGTCAGCTCGACGGCGTTCGAGCCGAAGACGACGACCGCGACGCGGTCCGAGTCGGCCTTGTCGGCGACGAACGCGCGGGCTCCGGCGATCGCGTCGGCAAGCTTCTTGCCGCTCATCGACTGCGATCGGTCGACCGCGACGACGACGCTCTTGGCCGAGGCGAGGTTCTGGACGTTGAGGCCAACGACCGGCTGTCCGTTCTCGCTCAGCGTCGGGGGCTGGTCGGTGGCAACCGGCGCGACGACCGTCGCGCGGATCGTCGGGTAGCCGCTCGCGTCGACCCCGCGCAGCGTGATCGCGGCGTCCGCCGAGAGCGGCACGAGGAGGGCGACGACTCCGAGCAGGACGAGGATCCGGAGCAGCCGCCGGCGACGGGGCGTCTGCGGGCGGCTCACTCGAACCCGCCGTAGCTCGCGGCCGCGAAGTTCGGCCGGAACGTGCTCGTGTCGCTGAAGAAGCTCGGCGGCAGCATCACGCCGTTCGCCGCCATCTTCTCGAGGAAGTGCGGCTTCAGGCCGGTGCTGTCGAGCGGGTTCAGCAGCTTGACCGGCTTGCCGGCATCGTCGCCGCCGTCCTCGTCGGGCGGGCGGGCGACGAAGATGTCCTGCAGCGTGATCACGTCGGACTCCATCCGCAGCACCTCGGTGATGTGGGTGATGCGGCGGGAACCGTCCACGAGCCTGGCGATCTGGACGAGCAGGTCGAACGCGCTCGCGATCTGCTCGCGGATCGCGCGGTGGGGCAGCTCGACACCGGCGGTCAGCACCAGCGTCTCGAGCCTCGCCAGCGCGTCGCGCGGGGAGTTCGCGTGGATCGTGGTCAGCGAGCCCTCGTGGCCCGTGTTCATCGCCTGGAGCATGTCCAGGGTCTCCGGGCCGCGGACCTCGCCGACGATGATCCGGTCGGGGCGCATTCGGAGGGCGTTGCGGACGAGCTCGCGGATCCGGACCTCGCCCTCGCCTTCGATGTTCGGTGGGCGGGCCTCCAGCGTGATCACGTGCGACTGCTGCAGCTGGAGCTCGGCCGCGTCCTCGATCGTGACGATGCGCTCGTCGTCGGGGACGAAGGCCGAAAGGGCGTTCAGCGTCGTCGTCTTACCGGTGCCGGTTCCGCCCGAGATCAGCATGTTGAGCTTCCCGCGGACGCACGCCGAGAGGAACTGCGCGGCCTCGGGGGTCGTCGTCCCGAACGAGATCAGGTCGTCGATCGTGTACGGGTCGCGCGAGAACTTCCGGATCGTGAGCGTCGGCCCGCGCAGCGAGAGCGGCGGGATGATCGCGTTGACGCGGCTGCCGTCGGGGAGGCGGGCGTCCACCATCGGCGACGCCTCGTCCACGCGTCGGCCGATCTGCGAGACGATCTTGTCGATGATCCGGAGCAGGTGGGCGTTGTCGACGAACGTCGCCTCGGACACCTCGATCTTGCCCTTGCGCTCGACGTAGACCCGGTCGTAGTTGTTGACCATTACCTCCGTGACCGAGTCGTCGCGGAGGAGTGGCTCGAGCGGCCCATAGCCGAGGATGTCGTCGGTCAGCTCGCGCGTGACCTGACGGCGCTCCTCGCGGGTCAGCGGGGTGCGGTCGAGGGCGAGCTGCTCGGTGACGACGCGGAGCACCTTCTCCGCGATGTCGTCGTCGCTGGCCCCGTCCTGGCCCTTGCCGGCCGAGAAGAGCTGCGGCCCGAGCTTCGCGATGCACGCGTGGTGGATCCGGGTCTTGAGCTCCGCGTACGGATCGGGCTTCTTCTCGTTGACCTCGACCTGCTGGCCGCCGAGCGCGTCGAGCGCGTCCGGGCTTCCGCCGTTGATCGAGCCGGTCTGCTTGTTGAGTCGGTCGTGGAGGCCCATCGTCAGCTCCTCGAGAGCGTCGCCAGGAAGCTCTTCTTCTGCTTCGCAGCTGCCTGGGCGGCGACGAGCTGCTTGGCCATCGCGCGGACGGCGCGCGAGAAGTCGGCCTTCGAGTCCGAGAGCACCGCCGGGTTGCCCCTGTTGACCGACACCGGGACGATGCGGTCGCTCGGGATCTCGTACGAGATCTCGCGCTCGAGCGCCGCCTCGACCTCCTTCGGCTTCATCCCGACCTTGGAGTTCGCCCGGTTGAGGACGAGCTTGACGCGGTCGGGCGGGAAGGAGAGCAGCTCCAGCGTCTGCAGGCTGAGCCGGACGTTCTTCAGTGTCGGCACGTCCAGCCCGCACAGGAGCAGGAGCTCGTCGGTGCGGTCGAGGGTGGCCAGCATCGGCCCGTGGAAGAACGGCGAGGTGTCGACGACGATCACGTCGTACGACTCGCGCGCGACCTCCAGCAGCCGGGCCAGCTTTGCCTCGGTCACGAGCTCGGCGTCCTCGGGGCGAAGCGGCGCCGGCAGCACGTCCAGCCCGGAGGCGTGACGCGTCGTGTAGCCGGCGAGCTTCTCCGAGTCGAGCTCGCCCGGAGCGGTGACGAGGTCGTAGATCGTCTTGTCCGGCTCGATCCCCAGCATGATCGCGGCGTCGCCGAACTGGAGATCGAGGTCGAGCAGCAGCGCTCGCTTGCCCCAGTGCTTCGCGAGCGAGGTGCCGAGGTTGGTCGCGGTGACGGTCTTGCCGGTCCCGCCCTTGGGCGAGAACACGGTCACGAGCCGGCCGTGCCTGCGCTGCGGGCCGCTGAGGCGCTTGCCCGCGTGGCCGGCCTTCCGGATCGCGAAGACGACGTTGTCGGTCAGCTGCGGCAGCAGCAGGACGTCGGCGACGTCGTGCTCGAGTGCCTCCTCGAGCAGCGCCGGGGAGCCGTTCGAGGCGAGCAGGATCAGCGGGGCCCGCGAGTGCTCGCGGATCGCCGCGATCTCGTTCACCGGCAGGGTCGCCGAGCGGGTCGCGTGCAACACGACCTGCAGGTGGCCGCCGGTCAGCGTCGAGGCGCCCTCGGCCACCGAGGCGGAGGAGCCGACGAGCTCGACCTCGGGATGGTTGGCAAGTGCCTCCCGGAGGTCCGGCAGCCCGTCACAGTCGCCCGTGACGTAGATGCGGGCCCGCTCGCGCGTCGTGGTCTGGATCTCGGTCTGTGTCTCGTCAGGCATCACTGGCCTACCTTCAGGGCGGCGGCCAGCTGGCCCTTGGCGCTCAGGCCATCTTTCAGGATGGAATTGAGCGACGTGATGCTCTCGGGGCTGTCGGCCGAGTGGAGGACGGGCCGTAGCGCGAGCGACCAGTTGACTCCGTTCGAGCCGCTGGCCACGGTCGTGGTGAAGTTCAGCTTCTGGGCCTGCCGGTCGGTGACGGCGAGCATCACCGAGAAGTTGTTCTGCAGGTTGTTCGTCAGCTTGCTGCCGGCAGCCGGAGCCGCCGGTGCGGTGAGCACCTTGAGATTGCGGAGGACGACCCGGGTCACGTGGATCGAGTCCGGCGAGTTGCCGTCCGGGTAGAGGAAGGTCGCGACGAGGTCGACGTGGTCGCCGTCGACGAGCGTGCCGGCGAGTGTCTGCTGCGCGTCTCCCTGGATCTGCAGGGCGCGCGTCGTGCCCTTGAGGTCTGCGCGGACGCCGTTCTCGGCGACGGGGTTGAACCGGCGGGTCGTGACCTGCTCGCCCTGGAGCGTCTCCTGGGTGGCGACGAGGCTGGCGATCTGGTCCGGGTTGGAGATCGCGCCCGGCACGACGCTGCGGCGCGGGACGTCGACCTTGCTCAGCATGTGCGCCGCGTCGGCGCCGCTGGTTCCTTCGGGGATGTCCTCCTTGGCAACGAGCACCGTGACGTGGTCCTCGCTCCGCTGGACGTGCCGCTTGTAGCTCGTCACGTAGAAGCTCGTGAGGAGTGCGGCCACGGCCGCGAGGGCGACCGCGATCATGATGTTTCTCGCTCGATATGCCATGGCTCCGTTTCTTTCTCGGTTTGTCGGTCGGTTTGCGTGCTGGCTTTACAAATCTCTCGGCGCCGTAGTCGGCTGCCTCACTCCACCCTTTCCGTGGTCGTGCTGGTCAGCACTCCCGTCTTGACGGCCACGCCGAACAAGTTGATCGAGTACGGGTAGGAGGCGCTCACGCGGACGTCGGACCCGGCGAGCCACGTCGAGCTCACTGCGACACTGAGGTTGGCCTGATTGAGGTCGGCTGCGGAGGAGCGGACGGCGCTGACGGTTGTGCCCGTCGGATCGGTCGCCTGCCGCGAGACCGCGCCCTTGCGTGCGCCGGCTCGGGTCGCGTCAGTCAACGTGACGTAGTTGTTGAAGACGATTCCGAACTGGATCACCGCAAACAGCAGGAGAACGAGGATCGGCAGGGCGAGCGCGAATTCGGTCAGCGACTGGCCCTTTTCGGGTCTGAACTGGATTTTGCGGCGGATATCTGTCACGGGTGAGACTTTCCTGAGGCTTCGAAGGGAGTGGGCCCCTTCCGGAGAAGGGGCCCCTTTCCGGAGAAACTCACCTGCCTAGGGCAGGATGTTGGCGACGCTCTCGATCGCGTTCCGAACGTTGTCGGAGAGGAGCGTGATCGCTCCGATCACGGCCAGAGTGATGACTGCGAGCACGACTCCGTACTCCGCCATCGTCTGCCCCTCCTCGCGCCGGCGCAGCGAATCGGCGGCGACCTGCACGAAGGTGAAGAGCTTCAGCATCTGGTTCACCTCCCTTCTCACTTCGTCGCGCACGCCAGCGCGTGCTGCCTGCCCACGGGAAAGGTCCGGGGATGTCGTCGTAGCCCTGTGAGAAGCCGGTTGATCCTTCGGGCGATTCGTTTGGTCACGCCGAGACACCTCCAGATTGCAATCGGCGTGGCCGCGCCGCCTAAAAGGCTTAGATGCGGCGATCATCGGTTCTGTTCGACCGCCCGACCCATCCCTCGAATTGGTGATTTGCGGGTGGCATCCCTCGATCGGGGGAAAGCCCCTCGTCCGGAGGGTCGATATCGCTCCCGTTCGCGCAGATCAGCGAACTTCGAGCTCGCGCCGATGTGGCGGCCTTCGGCGCCCGACCAAACGGGAGCAAGGCAATGCCACGCAACTCTCTGACCAGGCGACTAGTTCGCCACCTCTTCCTCGTCTCGCTGGCGGGCTGCTTCCTGGCCGTGTTCAGCCGGGGCTGGGACGAATGGGACGGAGGGAAGGACCCGGATTCCCAGCCGCTGCCTGCGCCGAAGCCGACACCCCAGTCCGCGCAGCCCGCGCGCAAGGGCAAGGCCCGGCGTTTCGCAATGGCCTTCTCCTTCTGCGCCCTCTTCTTCGCGGGCCTCGCCTTCTCGGCGGGCGCCGGCAACCAGGTGCGTGAGTTCCTGGGCGACAACAGCACCGCGGTCGCCCAGAGCGAGGACACCACGGCGACGACGACCACCGGCGCCGAGACGGACACGACGGCCACGACGACAACGGGAACAGACCAGGCAGCTCCGGCACCCGCTCCGGCCGCTCAGCCGACCCAGCTCCAGAGCCACGTCAACGTGACGCCGGCCAAGCCGGCGCTCCTCTCCGCGCGGCCGATGACCGACCGCGGATCGACGAAGACGCTGCGCGCGGTTCAGGTCAGCACGAAGCAGTCGACCGTCAAGCAGGGGGCCGGCAAGCGCTCCCGCGGGTCGGCGCCCAAGAAGCAGCGCCAGAAGCTGCACAAGCTCAAGAAGGCACAGCCGCTCGACGCCGAGGGCAGCCTTCCGGGCGCGACCGTCTGGCTCTACCAGCAGGCGCCCGACCCGACTCCGCCCGCCGCACGCCTCCGCCTCCGCTTCGCGCGCGAGCTGGTCGCGTACTCACGGCAGGCGCACGTCGACTGGGCTCTCGTCCTCGCCGTGCTCCGCTCGGGCGGTCACAGCGGACGCGTCCCCGCCACGAGCACCCAGCTGCGCAACGTCGCGCTGAAGCTCGGCACGTTCGGCGGGCGCGCCAACGGCTGGGCCGCAGCGCTCTCGTACTCGAGCGACACCGGGTTCGCCGACCACACCGTGGCCCTGCGCCACTACTACCGCGCGGTCGGGCTCGCGAGTCTCGTCTACGGGCTGCGTTCGCAGAAGCGCGATCTCGAGGATCGGATCCTGCACAACGACAAGATCGAGATCTATCCCGGCGGGCGCCAGGACATCGAGAACCACAAGGTCGACGTCCGCGTCCTCGCCGTGATCCTGTACCTCAAGCAGACCTTCCACGAGGTCACGGTCTCCTGCTTGATCAGCGGACACCGGCTGTACGCCCGGCCCGGAGTGGTCTCGGCGCACATCTACGGCCGCGCGGTCGACATCGCGGCGCTCGGCGGCGTGCCGATCTTCGGGCACCAGGAGCCGGGCGGCGTGACCGAGCAGGCCGTCCGCGCCCTCCTGATGCTCCCCGGGCGGATGCTGCCGGCGCAGATCATCTCGCTGCTCGGGCTCGGCGGGCCTTCCTTCCCGCTGGCCAACCACTACGACCACATCCACGTGGGGTACTAGTGCCCGACCTCCCGGAGTTCGCGCTGGCGAGCGACGACGGAACCGTCGTCTGCGAACGGTGTCTCCTCGCGGAGACGCCGTTCGCGCGCCTGCGCGGTCTTCTTGGCAGGCGCGGCCTGCCGGCCGGAGAGGGCTTGCTCCTCCGGCCGGCGGCCTCGATCCACACCGCGTTCATGCGCTTCGCGATCGACGCGGTCTTCCTGGATCGCGGCGACCGCGTGCTCAAGGTCTCCCCTGCGATGGAGCCCTGGCGCGTCTCGTCGTGCCGCAAGGCGCGCGCGGTGCTCGAGCTCCCGGCCGGCGAGGCGACGCGCAGGGGCCTGCGCCCCGGGATGTCGCTGACGCGCATCTGGCCGAAGCCGGCCGTCTGAGCCTCCGCCGACCGAGCCCCTCCAAGTAACAGTCTGTTACTAAGTGTTTGACGGCGCGGGTGGCTGCGCGCCAAGGTTTCGGCGTGGATCCCGCCTCGGTCAGCGCGGTGGCAGCGCGGGCGCGCACGGAGAACTTCCCCGTCGCCTCGCTCCTCTTCCCGCGCGCGGTGAGGCCGCACCTGCGCGCGATCTACGGCTTCGCGCGCCTCGTCGACATCCTCGGCGACGAGATCGAGGAGCGTGACCGGCTCGCGGCGCTGAACGAGCTCGAGCGTGAGGTCGATGCCTGCTACGAGGGCGAGCCGGAGTGGGCGGTGATGCGCGAGCTGCAGCCGACGATCCGGGCCTGCGGCCTCCCTCGCGAGCCGTTCGAGCGCCTGATCGATGCGAACCGGATGGACCAGCGGATCTCGGAATACGAGACCTGGGCCGACCTGAAGGGCTACTGCATACACTCGGCCGACCCGGTCGGACGGCTCGTGCTCGGCGTGCTCGGCCGGGCGGAGCCCGAGCTGGTCGCGCTTTCCGACGATGTCTGCACCGGCCTCCAGCTCGTGAACTTCCTCCAGGACGTCCCGCGCGACCTCGCCCTCGGGCGCGTCTACCTGCCGGCCGAGGACCGGCGCGGCTTCGGCGTCACGGAGCTGGACGAGCCGAACGAGCCGCTCCGGCGGCTGCTCGTCTTCGAGGCGGAGCGGGCGCGCGGGCTGCTGGCCTCGGGTGAGGACCTGCGACGCGGGCTCGGCGGGCGGAACGGGCTGGCCGTGGCGGTCTTCGCCCGCGGCGGGCTGGCGGCGCTCGAGGCTCTCGAGCGCGCCGACTGGGACATCTTCAACGGGAGGCCGCGTCCCTCGCGCGCCCGGCTGGCGCTGGCGGCGATCAGGTGAACGTCGACGCCGCCTACGCCGAGGTCGAGCGGACGACCCGCCGCGAGGCGCGCAACTTCGCCTACGGGATCATGGTGCTGCCCCGACCGAAGCGCCGGGCGATCGCCGCGATCTACGCGTTCGCGCGCCGTGTGGACGACGTCGCGGACGGCCGGCTCCCGGACGACGAGAAGCGCACGCACCTGGAGGAGCTGCAGCGGGCGCTGGAGTCACCGCCCGAGAACGACGCGGCGTTCGTCGCCCTCGCGGACGCGCGCTCGCGCTACCCGATCCCGGACCGAGCGCTCCACGACCTCGTCGAAGGAGGTCTCCAGGACACCGGACAGAGCCGCTACGCCGGGTTCGAGGACCTGCTCGGCTACTGCAGGCGCGTCGCGGGCGCCGTCGGCGTCGCGTGCGTCGCCGTGTACGGCTCGGACGATGTCGAGCGGGCGGAGACGCTAGGCGTGGCGCTCCAGCTGATCAACATCATCCGTGACGTGCGGGAGGACTGGGGGCTCGGCCGCGTCTACCTGCCGCAGGACGAGCTCGACGTGTACGGCGTCTCCGAGGACGACATCGCGGCCGGGCGCGTCACGCCAGAGTGGCGCGCCCTGCTCGGTTTCCAGGCGGCACGCGCCCGCGCCTACCTCGAGGACGGGCTCCTCCTTCGCGCCTCGCTCGACGGGCGCAGCGCGGCCTGCGTCAGTACCTTCGCGGGCCTGTACCGTGCAACACTTGATCGCATCGAGGCTCGCGGATTCGACGTGTTCGACGGCTCGCTCCGGCTCTCGCCGCTGACGAAGCTGCGCATCGTGGGGGCCGGGCTTCTGCGATGAGGGCCGCCGTCGTGGGGGGTGGCCTGGCGGGCCTGAGCGCCGCGCTCGACTTGGTGGACGCCGGCCACGAGGTGACGGTCTACGACGCGCGGCCGACGCTCGGCGGCGCCGTCCAGACCCTGCCGCGACGGGAGGGCGACCCGGAGCCTCCGCCCGACAACGGCCAGCACATCGCGCTCGGCTGCTTCACCGAGTACCTGCGCTTCCTGTCGCGGATCGGCGAGGGCGGTTCCGTGCGCAGGCAGCCGCTCGAGCTGACAGTGATCGACGAGCACGGGCGGGCGGCCGAGATCAGGCGCTCGGGGCGCGCGCTCCTGCGCTACGGCCACATCTCGATAGGCGAGCGGGTCAGGGTCGTAAAGGCGCTCGTGCACTGGAGCACGAGCACGCGAGCGGAGACGTTCGCGGACGAGCTGCGCGTGCGAGGGCAGTCGCAGCAGGCGATCGACCGCTTCTGGGACGTCTTCATCCGGCCGGCGCTCAACCTGCGCGCCGAGGAGGCGAGCGCCGAGGCCGGCGTGTTCACCGTCAAGACCGCGCTGCTCGGGAGCCGGCGCGACGCCGATCTCGTGCTGCCGGCCAAGCCGCTCGGCGAGATGCACGGCGAGGCGGCAGGCCGCGCGCTCGAGGAGGCAGGTGCGACGATCGAGACCGGCGCGAGGGTGGACGAGCTCGGGAGCCTCGATGCCGACGCGATCGTCGTCGCCCTCCCGCCCGCGGAATCCGCGCGGCTGCTCGGCGAGCCCGAGCCCGAGCTGGAGAGCTCCCCGATCGTGAGCGTGCACCTGCTGTTCGACCGTCAGCTGCTGCGGCAGCCGCTCGCCGCACTTCTCGCCAGTCCGGCGCACTGGGTCTTCGACCGCGGCCGCCTCACCGGGCACGAGCCGGGGGAGGGCCAGTACCTGACCGTCGTCTCCTCCGGAGCCCCGGAGCTGGAGGCGTTGCGCGGGCGCCAGCTCGTGGAGCTGATCGCGGCGGCGGTGACCGAGCGCCTGGGCCCCGCCGAGCTGCTGTGGTCGCGGGTGAGCCGCGAGCCGGAGGCGACGATCGCGGTCCGGCCGGGCTCGGAAGCGCAGCGGCCCGGGCCGAGAACGGGCCGCGAGAACGTCACCCGCGCGGGCGCCTGGACCGCGACCGGCTGGCCGCCGACGATGGAGGGAGCCGTTCGAAGCGGCCGCGCGGCCGCGCGCGCCCTGGCAAGCTCGCGCAGGGAGGTGGCCGCATGACGATCACGGAAGAAGGCATCGAGACCAGGCTCGACACCGCGATCGAAGCGGCGACGCGACGGCTGCTGGAGCTCCAGAACCCGGGCGGCTGGTGGGTCGGCGAGCTCGAGTCGAACGCGACGATGATCGCGCAGCACCTCTTCTGGCACCACGTGCTCGGCCTGCGCACCCCGGAGCTCGACCGCAAGATCGCGAACGAGCTGCTCGCGCGGCAGCGGGACGACGGCACCTGGTCGATCTGGTTCGAGGGGCCGCCCGACCTCTCGACCTCGGTGGAGGCCTACGCGGCGCTGAAGCTCGCCGGCGTCGACCCGGGCCCGCGGGCTCGCGAGTACATCCGCTCGCGGGGCGGCATCCCGCGCACGCGGATCTTCTCGAAATGCTTCCTGGCGCTTCTCGGCCAGTGGCCGTGGCAGCGGATCACGCCGATCCCGGTCGAGCTCGTACTCCTGCCCGCTGACGGGTATGTATCCATCTACAACTTCTCGTGCTGGGCCCGCGGCACGTTCGTCCCGCTCGCCGCCTGCCGGGCTCTTCGGCCCGTGCGCGGCTCGGACGTCGACCTGCGGGAGATCGGCGCGAGGCCCGGGAGGAGCAAGGCGCCGCCTCCCCTCTCGCGGACGAAGCGGATCGCGCTCGCGGAGGCCGAGCGCTGGGTCCGGGCCCACCAGGAGGCGGACGGCTCGTGGGGTGGCATTCAGCCGCCCTGGGTCTGGTCGATCATCATGCTCGCCGCGCTCGGGCACGGCTTCGAGGACGAAACGTTCAGGCGCGCGGTCGAGGGCTGGGAGGGCTTCACGATCGACGAGGGCGACCGGCTGCGCCCCGAAGCCTGCCAGTCGCCGGTCTGGGACACCGGCCTCGCGACGCTCGCGCTCCGCGACTCCGGCCTCGGGCCCGAGCACCCGGCGCTCGTGCGTGCGGCGGACTGGCTGATCGGCGAGGAGGTCACCGTCCCAGGCGACTGGGCCGTGCGCAACCACGACCTCGCGCCGGGCGGCTGGGCATTCGAGTTCGCGAACGACCTCTACCCGGACGTCGACGACTCAGCCGTCGTCGCAATGGCCCTTCGCCGCTGCCACCGCGGCCACGACGCCGTCGAGCGCGGGCTCGCCTGGACGGCCGGGATGCAGTCGCGCAGCGGCGGCTGGGGTGCGTTCGACGCCGACAACGAGGCGTTCTGGCTCTACAGGCTGCCGTTCTGCGACTTCGGCAAGGTCACGGACGAGCCGAGCGCCGACGTCACCGCCCACGCGCTGGAGGCGCTCGCCCCGGAAAGCGGCTACGAGGGGGCCGTTCGCCGCGGGCTCGACTGGCTCCTGGCCGAGCAGGAGGCCGACGGCTCCTGGTTCGGCCGCTGGGGCGTCAACCACATCTACGGGACGGGGGCGGCGCTCCCGGCGCTCGAGGCCTGCGGCGTCGATCCCGCCAGGCCGGAGGTGCGGCGCGCGGTCGCGTGGCTCGATTCCGTCCAGAACGCGGACGGCGGCTTCGGCGAGGACATTCGCTCGTACGCCGAGCCGGCCTTCCGCGGGCGCGGAGCGAGCACTCCTTCCCAGACCGCTTGGGCGCTACTAGCCTACGTCGCTGCAGGGGAGGCGGAGAGCCGCGTGGCCAGGCGCGCCGGGGAATGGCTCTGCGCCGCGCAGGACGCCGACGGCGACTGGGAGGAGAGCGCCTACACGGGAACCGGGTTTCCGCTTGACTTCATGATTCGTTACCACCTCTACCGGCTCCACTTTCCGTTGCTCGCACTCGGTCGTCTACGAGAAAGGCTTTCGAGATGAAGTTTCCGCTCGGCTCGACGGTTCAGATCGCGAAGTACGTCGCCAAGCAGCAGCGCAAGGGAGAGCGCTACCCGCTCGTGCTCATGCTCGAGCCCACGCTCGCCTGCAACATCGCCTGCATCGGCTGCGGGAAGATCCGCGAGTACGAGTCGAACAAAGCGCGGCTCTCGGTCGAGGAGTGCACCGACGCCGGCGTCCAGTGCCCGGCGCCGGTCGTGTCGATCTGCGGGGGCGAGCCGCTCGTCTTCAAGGGGATCGAGGACGTCGTCGCGGGCTTCCTCGAGCTGAACAAGAACATCGAGCTCTGCACGAACGCGCTGCGCCTGGAGCAGTTCCTCGACGTCTTCGAGCCGAACAAGCGCCTCACGTTCGTCGTGCATCTCGACGGGATGCGCGAGATCCACGACTACATCTGCGACTACCCGGGGCTGTGGGACGTCGCCGTCGGCGCGATCGTCCAGGCCCGCGCGCGCGGCTTCCGCGTCACGACCAACACCACGGTCTTCAAGGAGACGCAGGTCGAGGACGTGATCCAGATGATGGGCTACCTCACGAACGAGGTCGGCATCGACGGGATGCTCGTCGCGCCCGGCTACCAGTACTCGCAGATCGACCCGTCGCTGACGATGACGCGCGAGGAGCACGAGGTGAAGTTCCGCGCCATCCGCGCGGCTGCCCGCAAGAACGGCTACCGCTGGCTGGCGAGCCCGATCTACCAGGACTTCCTCTCCGGCGACCGCAAGCTTCCTTGCGCGCCCTGGGGGTCGATCACGCGCAACCCATACGGGTGGAAGGGACCGTGCTACCTGCTCACGGACGGGATCTTCCCGACCTACGACGCGCTGCTGGACGGGATCGAGTGGGACGACTACGGGCCCGGCAACGACCCGCGCTGCGAGCACTGCGGGATCCACTCCGGGTTCGAGCCGTCGGCCGCGTTCGAGGCCGCCGGGAGCATGAGGGAGAGCGTTCGCAGCGCCGCATGGACGCTGACGGGCTGACACTCGCCTGCGCGACGGCGGCCGAGCTGCGTGCCGCCAGGCGGACCGGGGCCCGCTCGGCGCTCGTCGGGCTCGGCGCCGCGAACGGCGTACCCGAGGGCGCGCTCGTCTCGTTCGGCCTCGCCGGCGCGCTGCGCGACGGCCTCCCGTCCGGGACCGTGCTCGACGCGACCCGGGTCGTCGACGGCGCCGGGTCGGTGCTCTGGGAGGGCGAGCCGCTCGGCGTCGCGGGGGCACGGCCGGCGACGATCCTCGCGGCGGAAGAGATCGTGGACGGCGCCGACGAGCGGCGCGCGCTCCACGAGCGTACGGGAGCGGACGCGGCCGACCTCGAGAGCGGGCCGCTCGCGCGGACCGGCCGCCTGCGCGGCGTCCTGCGCGCCGTGAGCGACACGCCGGACCGGCCGCTGAACGGGATCGCCGGGGCCGTCACGAGCCAGGGCGGCTACCACTGGACCGGCCTCGCGCGCGCGTTCGCCCGCGAGCCGCGCGGCTTCACCCGGGCGGCCGGGGACGCGCGCAGGGCGCTTCGCCGCCTCTCCGCCGCGACGAGGGAGTGGGCGTGAAGCGCGTCCTGCTGGCCGCGCCCCGCTCGTTCTGCGCCGGCGTCGACCGCGCGATCGACATCGTCGAGCGGCTGCTCGAGCAGAACGGCCCGCCGGTCTACGTGCGGCACCAGATCGTCCACAACGACCACGTCGTGAAGCGCCTCGAGGGCCTCGGGGCAGTCTTCGTCGACTCCGAGGACGACGTGCCTGCGGGCGCGATCTGCGTCCTCTCGGCACACGGCGTCGCGCCGTCGGTCCGCGAGAACTGCGAGCGGCGCGGCCTCGTCGTCGTCGACGCCGTCTGCCCGCTCGTCTCGAAGGTGCATGCCGAGGCTCGGCGCTATGCCGACAGCGGCCACCTGGTCGCGCTCGTGGGCCACGTCGACCACGTCGAGGTGATCGGCACCCGCGGCGAGCGGCCGGAGTCGACGGTCGTGATCGAGTCGCCGGAGGATGCTGCGAAGCTCGACGCGGGCGGCAAGCCGATCGCGGTGATCACCCAGACGACGCTCTCGCTCGACGACGTCGCCGAGACGGTGGACGCGCTCGCGGATCGCTTTGGCGATCTCAAGCGGCCGGCAGCGGACGACATCTGCTACGCGACCCAGAACCGGCAGGACGCGGTCAAGGCGATGGTCGCCCACGGCGCCTCGCTGGTTCTCGTCATCGGCTCCGAGGCGAGCTCGAACGCCAAGCGGCTCGTCGAGGTCGCGGAGCGCTTCGGCGCGCAGGCGCAGCTGATCGACGGCGAGAGCGGCCTCGAGCCCGATCTGCTCGCCGGGCACGAGACGGTCGGCCTCACGGCCGGCGCCTCGACCCCGGAGGAGCTCGTCGCGCTCGTCCTGCGCAGCCTCGCCTCGCTCGGCTACGACGAGCTCGAGGAAGTCGAGGTGGCGCGTGAGGACGTGCACTTCCGCCTGCCGCGCGAGGTGGCCGCCCGATGACCAGCGTCGAGGTCCCGTACTCGATCGCGTCGGCGCTCCCCTCGCTGACCGTGCTCGACATCACGAACGACGTGAGGCGGGAGCTGCGGGTGTCCGGCCACGAGAGCGGGATCGCCTACGTGTCGCCGCTCGACGAGGTCGCGCTCGTGCGGGTGCAGGAGCGCGAGAGCGGGTTCTTCACCGACCTGGAAGAGCTGCTCACGCGGCTCGTGCCCCAGGACGAGCGCGAGCGCGAGCGGCTGCTCTGCCTGCTGCTCGGCCCTCGCACCGAGCAGATCCCGTTCGCGGACGGCGAGCTCTGCCTCGGCACGTGGCAGCGAATCCTGCTGCTCGGATTCGAGCGCCCCTCCCAGCCCCGCTGGGAGCTGACGCTTCTCGGCTAACCCGCCTGCAGAGCCGGTTCGAGCCGACTTAGTAACAGTCTGTTACTTGGGCACGGCGGTTCGGGTTTGAACTGGACCGGTCGGCTTGGGCAGACTGAGGGGGTGCAGCGTGTCCGGCGACACCAGCGCATCTCTTCAGGTCTTGCTTTCGGACTCCTGGCGCTGATCGCCGAGCTGGCGGGCCGCAGCCTCACCCACAGGCTCGACGTAGGCCGCCACGTCGCGGCGCCGAGCTACTCGGGCGCCGACTACTACCCGTTCCTGCTCGCCGCCGTGAAGCTCGGGGTCGCGCTCCTGCTCGCCCGGCTCGCGTGGCGCTTCGTCCGCGCGTGGACGGCGGCAGAGGGTGGACGGCGGATGCTCGCCGCCCGCGGCAAGGTGCCGCGCCCGCGCCCGAGGATGCGGCTCGAGCTGTCGCCGCGGCTCTGGCTCGCGGCGTTCGTCGTCACCTCGGGCCTCTACCTGATTCAGCGCGACGCGGAGCGCGCCGCGGTCGGCCGCTGGCCGCTGCTAGCGCCTTGGCTCCACACCTCCGCGCTGCCGGTCTTCGCCGTGCTCGCCGTGCTGGTCGCGGTTGCCTGGAGCGCGGTCTCGCGCTGGCTGAACGAGTACGAGCGCTACGCGCAGGACACGTGCGCGCGCGCAAGTCGCATCGACGGCGTGCCTCCTCCGCAGGCGCACGGCAGCGAGGGCGTGGCGCTCACGCCGCGGAAGCTCTTCGGGCTCGCGTTCGAGATCCGGCCGCCGCCGCTTCCCGCATAGCCCGCGGTCCATCCAGACGCCCGCGGGCCCGGTGTCGGCACCTGCATGCGGGAGGTGGAGATGAGCACACAAACTCTCAGTGAGCGCGCGGTCGTCCGCGGACGCCGGTCGGCGCGCGCCTGGGCGATCACCGCCCTCGGCCCCGCGACGATGCTCGCCGGGGTCATCTGGGCGTTCGTCCAACCCAACCGAATCACGCTGCTGCATCCCGGCGGCCAGGGCTTCTGGTGGCTCGCAATCGAGCCGCCGATCCTGGTCGTCCTGGCCGGGATCGTCTTCGCGCTGTTCATCGCGCCGGGCGTGGTCGATGACCTCGAGGCCGATCGGGAAGACCGCTGATGCTGCCCCCGGCCGAGCACGTCCACTGGATGTTCGCCACGGGCTTCCTCCTGCTCGGGCTCTGCCTGCTCGCGGAGGCGATCGTCGGCGAGGAGGTCTGGCGCCGCCGCGCCTGGCGCGCCTACCTCTGGCCCGGGCTCCTCTTCACGATGGGCGTGCTGATGTGGCCGGTGATGGTCTTCTTCACGAACTCGACGATCCACATGGTCGCCCATGGCTCGTGGGCGCAGGTCCTCATGCTGGCCGGCGGCGCCGAGCTCGGGCTCGTCCGAGGAAAGCTCCACAACCCGTACTGGCGCCTGACGCTGCCGTTCGCCCTGTTCATCTCCGGTGCCGCGCTCCTCATCCACGAGCAGAACGGCTGGTACTTCGCGCGCTCTGCATTCCTGCACCACGCGCTGGGGTGGCTGCTCGTCGGCGGCTCGATCGTCACGCTCGTCTCGGTTCTCCGGCCGCGGACGGCGGTCTGGCGCGCGGGCTTCGCGCTGACGATCGTGGTGGCCGCGCTTCTCCTCTACTGCGACCGCGACGTGGCACCGGTCTTCGGCCACCTCTCTCCGCTCGCGGGTGAGCAGCACCGATGAGACGCCTCCAAGCAACAGTCTGTTACTTGCTCGGGCTCGCGCTCCTCTTCCCGGCGGTCGCCGCGGCGCACGCGACGCTGAAGCAGACCGAGCCCGGCTTCGCCCAGCGACTCTCGAAGTCGCCGACGCTCGTCCTGCTCCGCTTCGATCAGAGCGTCAAGGCGCTGCCGAACGCGATCACGGTCTACACCGCGAAGGGCCACGTCGTCTCCGGCCAGGCCCGGCCGGGAACGGACAACCGGGTCGTGACGGCGCCCGTGCAGAACCTGCCGCGGGGCGGGTACACGGTCCGCTGGCGCGTCGTCTCGGCCGACAGCCACGTCGTCGGCGGCGTCTTCACGTTCGGCGTGCGGCAGAAGGCGCCGCCCCCCACGCAGGCGTTCGGCGCCTCCGGGCCGACGACGCGCGAGCACATCGTGCGCTGGCTGTACTTCCTGGCGCTCGCACTCGTGATCGGCGCGCTCGGGTTCCGGCTCCTGATCGTCCGGGGCCCGCTCCCACCGAGGGCCGAGCGGCGTTTCTTCTGGATCGCCGGCGTGGGCGCACTGGCTGCGATCGAGGTGGGCGTACTCGCATTCCTGCTCCGCGCCGAGGACGCGCTCCAGCTTCCGTTCGTGGACTTCCTCTACGGCGACCTCGCCCCGCTCGCGGGCGGGACGCGCTTCGGAACTGCATTCATCGCGATGACGCTCGGCTTCGCCCTCGTCACGGCCCTCGTCTACCTCGCCTGGCTGACCGACCGAAAGGAGCTGCTCTGGGCCGCGTTCCTGGCGGCGCTCGGCTTCGCCTCGGGGCTCTCGCTCTCCGGCCACGACGCGGTCGACCCGGGCTCGTCGTGGCTCTCGGAGCTGGCGGACTGGGCCCATCTCGCCGCGGCCTGCCTCTGGGTGGGCGGCCTGATCCAGCTCGCGTTCGTCGTCTGGCCGCTCGCGCCCGACCTGCGCCGGTCCGCGTTCCTGCGCTTCTCGAAGTTCGCGACCGGGCTGATCGTCGTCCTGCTCTCCGCCGGGATCTACCTGAGCGTGATCCGGCTCCCGCGGCTCTCCGACCTCTGGAGCGAGAGCTACGGGCAGGTGTTGATGGTGAAGCTCGGGCTCGTGTCGCTCGCGCTGCTCTGGGGGGCCGTGCACCACTTCGTCGTCCGCCCGGCGCTCGAGCGCGGCCGCCAGCCGTCCGCCCTGCTGCCCAGGAGCCTGATCGGCGAGAGCGCGGTCGGGATCGTGATCCTGCTCGTCGCCGCGGTGCTCGTCGAGTCGAAGCCTCCGCCGCGGCCCGCGCCCAGCGCGCCGGTCGCGCAGCGCGCCCCGGCCCAGCAGCGCTAGCCTCGGCGCATGCGCTGGGCGATCTCGGGCGGCGCGGGCTTCCTCGGCCTGCACCTCGCGCGGCGGCTGCTGGCCGACGGGGGCGACGTGCGGACGCTCGACCTCGCGCCGCTCGACGACGACGAGCTCGAGGGCAGGGTCGAGGAGCTGCGTGGCGACGTCCGCGACCAATCAGCCGCTGCCAGGCTCGTCGACGGCGCCGAGGTGCTCGTTCACGCCGCGGCCGCTCTTCCGATCCAGGCCTCGCGCGAGGCGATCCACTCCGTCAACGTCGACGGCGCCGCGGTCACCCTGACGGCCGCGCTCGAGGCAGGCGTTCGGCGGGCGATCCTGATCTCATCGACCGCGGTCTACGGGATCCCGAAGCACCACCCGCTCCGCGAGGACGCGCCGCTCGTCGGCGTGGGGCACTACGGCGAGTCGAAGATCGAGGCCGAGCGCGTCGCACATCGCGTCGGCCGCCGCGGGCTCGAGGTGGTCGTCCTTCGCCCGAAGACGTTCATCGGGCCCGAGCGCCTGGGTGTCTTCGAGATCCTGTTCGACTGGATTCGCGAGGGCCGGCGGATCCCGATCCTCGGCGACGGCTCGAACCGCTACCAGCTGCTGGCGGTCGAGGACCTCGTCGAAGCGACCCTGAGCGCGGCCACGGCCGACACGGCGGGGGAGACGTTCAACATCGGCGCGGCCGAGTTCGGGACGGTTCGCTCGGACCTGGAGGGCCTGATCGACCACGCGGGCTCGAGCAGCCGGCTCCGGCCGGTCCCGGCTCGCCCGGCCGAGCTCGCGCTCCGCGGGCTCGAGCTGGCGCGGCTCTCGCCGCTCGCGGAATGGCACTACCGCACCGCGCATCGCGACTCCTACGTCGACGTGTCGAAGGCCGGGCGCGAGCTCGGTTTCGAGCCCCGCCTCTCGAACGTGCAGGCGCTCTGCGAGACCTACGACTGGTACCTGGAGAACAGCGAGCGCCTCGGCGGTGCCGGCCTCACGCATCGCGTTCCGTGGGACCAGCGCGCGCTGGGGCTTCTCAAGCGCCTGAGCTAGCGATCGTCGAACGAGCTAGCCGTCGTCGTCCGGCAGGAGGTCGCTCCAGGACACGTCCGACCAGGAGACGTCCGACCACGAGACGTCGCTCCAGGACACGTCCGACCAGGAGACGTCCGACCAGGAGACCAGCGACCACGAGGTGCCCGCCCAGCCGTCTGACCAGGAGACGGCGTCCCAGACGGGCGACGCCTGCGCCGCCTCGAGCCAGGCCTCGTCGTCGAAGACGAGGCCTGGCCCGGACGGATCGGCGACCAGGAACGAGTCGAGCGCGAGATTCGGGTTCGGCGCCTTGTGCGCGGACGCTGCGGCCGGGCCGTAGACCTCCCCGACCCCGGCTGCGAGCGAGCGCACTCTCGAAAGGTCTTGCGCGCCGAGCATCAGGGAGCCCTTGACGCAGTCGGGCGAGAGCCTGGGGTTGAGAGCCAGCAGGTCGGCGGCGATCCCAGAGACGATGGGCGCCGCGAGCGAGGTTCCCGAGAGGGTCGCGTACGTGCCGCTCGAGGTCCTCGTCAGGTGCCCGCGCCTCGCGAGCGTCGAGTTGCTCGGGACGGGGCCGGTGATCCCGCGGCCGGGAGCCGCGAGCTCGGGCTTGGCGAAGCCGTCGTAGGTGTAGCCCCACGACGACCAGCTCGGGACGTCCGCCCGGTCAGGGCTCGTCGAACCGTGGAGATCGAGAGCCCCGACCGTGATCACGAACGGGTCGTTGGCGGGCGCGAAGCCCATCCGCACCGGGCGACGCGAGCTTTTTCCGTCGTTACCGGCCGAGGTCACGACGACGACGCCGGAGAACCAGAGCTTCTCGACGGCCTTGTCGAGCGGGTCCCAGCGGAAGCTGGAGGCCGTCGAGGAGTGCAGCGAGAAGTTGGCGACGCGGATGCCGTACCGGTCCTTGTTGCGCAGGATCCACTGGGCGGCGCGGATCACGTCGCTCGTCCTCGCCATCCCCTGGTCGTCCATCACGTCGAGCGAGACGATCCCCGCCGACGGCGCCGCGCCCGTGTATCGGGGCGCCGAGCCGGCGGCGAGGCCGGCGACCATCGTCCCGTGCCCGTAGCCGTCTCCCCTGGAGTTGTGAGGCAGCGAGGTCAGGTCGACCGCGGCGAGCACGCGGTCTCCGAAGTCCCGTCGGCTCGAGTCGATGCCCGAGTCGACGAAGGCGATCGTGGGAGCAGCAGAGGTCGAGCTCGTGGGCGGCCAGAGTTGATCAACTCCGACCGCCCGCGGCCAGAGCTCGCCCGAGCCGGCGCCCGAGTCCTTGAAGGTCGTGTGGTCGAGGACGACAGATGTGTCCGGTGTGATCGCGAGGCCAGGCTCTGCGGCGAGCCTCGGCAGGTCTCCCGCGCGGATCTGGCCGGCCACCCCGCCGACCACGTCGAGCAGCTCGCTCGTCTCGCCGTAGCGGTCGAGAGCGCTGTGCGCGCTTCCCGTGCCCGCGTCGCTGCGCACGATCACGGAGACCGAGGCGTCCGGCGTTCGGTCGGCCGCGCGGCCGAGCGAAGGCGCGAGGTAACTCTGGCGAGACGCATGCGATCCGCCGCCGGCCGCCGCCGTCAGCGGCGCCGCCAGTGCGAGCACGAGCAGTGCCAGCAGGCTGTGCCTGACCCCCGGCCTCGCCGTCCACGGCCCGTCGAGACGGAAGCCGCCGCCCGAACCACCGCCGATTGTCCGCAGCCCCATCGAACCCCTTTCCGCCCGGCGCGTCCTCTTCGCCGGGAGTGCCTTGAACCTATTCGCAACCCGTTGTGCGCCCATCACCCCGAAAGGGGAATCGCGCGAGATTCCCTCGTCCGAGGGATCGAGAGGAGCCGCTCGGCGCTGCCTATACTCGCGGCCGGTGCAAGACCTCGTCGGCTACCGCGACCGCTTTCCGATCCTGGCGGAGACGACGTACCTCATCAACCACTCGCTCGGCGCGATGCCCGCCGCGGCGGAGGAGCGCCTGCTCGAGTACGCGCACATGTGGAGGACGCGCGGCATCCGCTCCTGGGAGGAGGGCTGGTGGGACCTGCCGCTCACGATCGGCGACCAGATGGCCCGCCTGATCGGGGCTCCGCCGGGGACCGTCTCGATGCACCAGAACGTGACGATCGCCGAGGCGATCGTGCTCTCCTGCTTCCGGTTCGAGGCGGAGCGGAACCGCATTGTCTACGAGGCGGGCAACTTCCCCTCGGTGCGCTACCTCTACCAAGCCCAGGCCGACCGCGGTGCCGAGATCGTGGTCGCGCCGGACGACGCGGGTGTGGTCGAGGCGATCGACGAGCGCACGCTGCTCGTCCCGGTCACGCACGTGCTCTTCAAGACCGGCGAGATCCAGGACGTCGAGGCGATCATGGCGCGGGCGCACGAATCCGGGGCGCTCGTCGTGCTCGACGCGTACCAGTCCGTCGGCACCGTGCCGCTCGACGTGACCGCCCTCGGGGTCGACTTCGCAGTCGGTGGCTCGGTCAAGTGGCTCTGCGGCGGCCCGGGCGCCGCGTGGCTCTACGTGCGGCCCGACCATCTCGAGCGGCTCGAGCCGGCGCTGACCGGCTGGCAGGCGCATGCGCACCCGTTCGACTTCGAGCCGGAGCAGGACTACGCGGACGGGGCGGCCCGCTTCCTGACCGGGACGCCCAACGTCCCCGCTCTCTACGCGGCCAGCGCAGGGTACGACGTGATCGAAGAGGTCGGCGTGGAGCTGATCCGCGCGCGCTCGGTCGAGCAGACGACGCTGCTGATCGAGCTCCTGGACGAGGCCGGCTTCGAGGTCGGGAGCCCGCGCGACCCGGCCCGCCGCGGCGGCACCGTCTCGGTGCGAACACCCGACTTCGAGGCGGTCTGCGCGGAGCTCGCGGCGCGCGACATCCTCTGCGACTCTCGCCCGGACGTCGGGCTCCGGCTCGGGCCGCACTTCTTCAACACGGACGACGACCTGCGGTTCGCGGTCGATCAGATCGCCGAGATCGTCGGAACTAGAATCGCCGTGACCCCGAGCTAGGAGGGACGATGGGCAAGTACGCAGCGTTGACCGTGCGCAAGCTCAAGCCGGGCAGCTACGACGAGTGGCGGAAGGCCTGGGAAGCGGATGAGTGGCCGGAGGGCGTCCACGCCTACATCCTCCGGAACCTGAACGACCCGGACGAGATCATCGCCTTCGGCATCACCGAGCGCGATCCCGCCTCGTTCCAGAGCCCGGAGATGGACGAGATGCAGCGACAGCGGGCCGAGGCGATGGCTCCGCACGTCGAGTCGACCGGAGCCGACGGCTTCTACGAGGTGATCGACGAGGTCACTGGCTGAGTAGCTGTGCGAGGCGAGCTGCATAGGCCGGCCCGGTCGGCTCGTCCTCGTGCTTGAAGTAGCAGTACACGCGAACGCCGTCCTCGAGCAGGGGCCGTAACCGCTCGGCCCAGGCCTCGAGGGCGGCGTCGTCGTACGGGGGCTCGCGCAGGCGGAGGTAGCGGAACGACGCCTCGCCCTCGAGCGAGTTGACGCGCACCGGCACCTCGACTTCGTCCCACGACTCGTGCCGGAACTCGAAGGCGACCTCGAGCTCCGGGTCGATCGTGTCGAGCAGCAAGCGCAGGAGCCCGTCGTCGCGCGGCCGTGTGGGCGGGAACTGGCAGAGCACCGGGCCGAGCCGCTCGCCGAGGACGCGAGCCCGCTCGCAGAACGTGCCGACGAGGTCGAGGCCGCCGAAGTGCGTGATCCGGCGGCTCATCTTGACGGCGAAGCGGAACTCCGGCGGCGTGCGCCCGGCCCACGAGCGCATCTGCTCCTCCGACGGGAGCTGGTAGAAGGTCGCGTTCAGCTCGACCGACGGCAGGCGCTCGGCATAGAGGCTCAGGAAGTCCGCCGGCCTCGCTTGCTCGGGGTAGAACCCACCGCGCCAGGTGGGGTAGGAAAAGCCGGAGGTGCCGACATACAGCCCCGGTACACTCGCCGCCGTGGCCGCCATGCCCGAAGTGATACCGGACAACACCGTGAACGTCCTCGACCACGGGTTCGTGCGGCTCGACGATGCGATGGCCGACGACCTCTCGGTCGTGAACGGCGCCCGGGTCAGCTTCGCGAAGCACAAGGAGGTCATGGACGAGTCCGACGAGGGCCTGATCCGCTTCCTGATGCGCGACCGGCACGGCACGCCGTTCGAGCACAACTCGTTCCGCTTCCACATCCGCGCGCCGATCTTCGTCGCGCGCGAGTGGATGCGGCACCGGGTCGGCTCGTTCAACGAGTTCAGCCTCCGCTACGCGCGCGCGACCGACGACTTCTACATCCCGGAGGCCGAGGACGTCCGCAGCCAGGTGGGCAAGCCCGGCGCGTACTCGTTCGAGCCGGTCCCGGACGAGATCGCCCGAGCGACACGTGAGAAGCTCCAGGCGGTCTACGAGACCGCGTACCTCGCCTATGAGCAGCTCGTCGAGCTGGGCGTGGCGCGCGAGCTCGCCCGCTGCGCGCTGCCGGTCGGCGCCTACACCGAGTTCTACTGGACGATCAACGCGCGGTCGCTGATGAACTTCCTCTCGCTGCGGAACTCCGAGACCGCCCAGCGGGAGATCCGCCGCTACGCCGAGGCCTGCGAGCTGTTCCTCGAGCGGCTGATGCCCGTCACGTACGCAGCCTTCGTGGCCGGGGGCCGCGTCGCGCCCTAGGCAATAGAAGTCGTCAGCACGGCCGGGTGCCCGCGGGTGCCCGGGACGTGGCGCGTGACGACCCAGCCGTTGAAGCTGCGGAGGTTGTACGGGGCGTTGAGCCGGACCGTGACGCTCGGCCCCGAGGCGACGAACGTGCCGCAGCTCGCGGTCGGCTTCCCGTTCTTCGTCAGCAGCATCTCGTAGTAGCCGTCGTGCGGCAGCCGCGGGAGGTTGTTGACGATCACCTCCAGGGGCCAGTTGCCGCCGCCGGTGAGCTCGCCGATGGCGACGGTGCCGGACGCGGCCGGCTCGAGGGCGGTTCCGCGCATCGCAACCGTGCGGATCGCGGGGAACTGGCCGCCCTTGTGCTGGCCGGTCAGGTACCCGCCCAGGAATGCGATCAGGGCGATCGCGGCGGCAAGCGCGAGCACTGCGCCCGTCCGGCGCCGCGGGAGGAAGTCGTACGTCTGCGCCTCCGCGTACTCGGCGTCCGGGTCGACGAGGCCGGGCGGCAGCTCGGCAGGCGGGCCGGCCGCGACGAGCAGGTCGTGGACGTGCTCGAGGCGCTCGCGCTCCTCCGGCTCGACGTCCTCGCCCACCAGCTCGCGGAAGTCGGGCTCTCGATTCATCCGAGCTCCTCCAGCAGGTCTGCGAGGCGGCCGAGGGCGGCGCGTGTGCGCGTCTTGACGGTTCCGAGCGGGATGCCGAGGTGCTCCGCGACCTCGGACTGCGAGAACCCGCTCCAGTAGGCGAGCTCGATCACCGCGCGCTGGCTCTCCGGGAGGTCCTCGAGAGCGCGGTGGACGCGCCAGGAGACCCAGTCCTTCTCTGCCATTTCGTCGGGGCCGGGATCGTCGGACTCCGTCTCGGGGGTCTCGACCGCGGGCTCGTTGCGGGCACGGCCGCGGTCGACGATCGCGTTGCGCGCGACCGCATAGAGCCACGGGCCCCCGGGGCCGCGCTCGGGCTTGTAGCTCTTGGCCGCGCGCCAGATCGAGGCGAAGGTCTCCTGGACCGCGTCCTCGGCGCGGCCGCGGTCGCCGAGCCTGCGGAGCGCGAGGCCGAACATGGGTCGAGCGTAGCGCCGGTAGAGGATCTCGAACGCGTCGCCGTCGCCCTCGGCGGTGAGGCCGATCAGCTCGCCGTCGGACAGGTCGTCGGTCGCCACAGAGCGAATCGTCGCGCGTGGGGCCGGGGCGGGCAAGCGGGCGTCGTCGATCACGAGTTCCATGCCTCCGTTCTTACGGCGGTCGGGGCGGCACGGATTGGAGCAGGCGGCCGCCGTCCACGACGAGGGACACCCCGGTGACGAAGTCGGCGCCCGCCAGGTACACGACTGCGGCCGCGACGTCCTCAGGGGAGCCGATTCGGCCGAGTAGCGTCTCGGCCGCGCGGCGCTCCTCCTGGCCCTCTTCGACGGCGACCGAGCCGGGCGCGACCCCGCAGACGCGAACCTCCGGCGCGAGCGCCCGGGCGAGCACCCGCGTCAGCATCGCCTGGGCCGCCTTGGCGGCGCAGTGGGCGGCGAAGGACCGCCACGGCTGGTAGGCCGCGACGTCCTCGATCATCACGACGCAGCCCCGTGACTTCCGCAGGTGCGGCGCCGCGGCCTGGGTGACGAAGAAGCTGCCCTTCGCCGTGGCGCCGAAGGCGGCATCCCAGTGGGCCTCGGTCATGTCCTCCACCGGAACGGGGGCGAAGCCCTCCCCGGCTGCGTTGACGAGCAGGTCGAGGCCGCCCAGTTCCTCCACGGCACGCGCGACCAGCGAGCGCGCCTCCTCGACCTCCGAGACATCGCCGTCGGCCCTGCCGGCGGCCTTCACCGACCAGCGCTCCTGCCGGAGGCGCGCAGCGATCGCCGACCCGACCCGGCCGGTCCCTCCGGTGACGAGGGCCCTCACGCGCTAGGTGGCGGGCGCGCCCACCTCCGCGACCGCGCGGTCGAAGCGCTCCGAGACCGCGTCCCAGTTGACGACGTTCCACCAGGCGGCGAGATAGTCGGGGCGGCGGTTCTGATACTTGAGGTAGTAAGCGTGCTCCCAGACGTCGATGCCGAGGATCGGCACGTCGTCGTTCAGGATCGGCGAGTCCTGGTTCGGCGTCGAGTAGACCGCGAGGCCGGTGCCGTCGTGCACGAGCCAGCTCCACCCCGACCCGAAGCGCTTGACTCCCGTGTCGTTCACGAGCTGCGTGAACGCCTCGAACGAGTCGAACGTCGCCGCGATCGCCTCGGCGAGGGCTCCGCTCGGCTCGCCTCCGCCGCCCGGGCCCATGATCTCCCAGAACAGCGAGTGGTTCACGTGCCCGCCCGCGTTGTTCCGAACGGCAGCCTGCTTGTCCTCGGGAAGCGTTTCCAGGTTCGTGAGCACCTGCTCGACCGGCTTGTCCTGGAGCGGCGTGCCCTCGAGCGCCGCGTTCGCGTTGTCCACGTAGGCCTGGTGATGCTTGTCGTGGTGGACGCGCATCGTCTGCTCGTCGATGTGCGGCTCGAGCGCGTCGTAGTCGTACGGAAGGGGTGGGACCTCGAACGCCATCTGTGCTCCTTTCTCGGCGTGTGGGCCTTCGAGGCTACCGCCTTTGGGCCGCGCTCCGCGGGATATGCTCAGCCGTCCAGGCGTTGGTGTCGTCGAAAGGAGTCGCAGTGGCAACGCTGGCCTTCAATCACGAGGAGATCACGGCCCGCGCGCTGAAGCCGGCGTTGCTCGAGCTCGACGGCATCTCTCGGGAGACGATCGAGGCGCACTACAAGCTCTACGAGGGCTACGTCAACAAGCGCAACGAGATCATGGGCAGGCTCGCGGAGATCGACCTCTCCGCCGCGAACCAGGTGTACTCGGAGGTGCGTGCGCTGAAGGTCGACCTCAGCTTCGCGATCGGTGGGATCAAGAACCACGAGATCTACTTCGAGCACCTCGGCGGCGGCGGCGGCGACCCGGACGGCGCGATCAAGAGCCTGCTCATCCGGGACTTCGGCTCCGTCGCCGACTGGCGGGCCGACCTCAAGGCGACGGGGATGGCCGGGCGCGGCTGGGCGTGGACGGCCTACGACTGGGACGAGGGACGGCTGTTCAACTACGTCGGCGACGCGCAGAACACGTTCCCGGTGTGGAACGCGACGCCGCTCGTGGCGCTCGACGTGTACGAGCACGCCTACTTCATCGACTACCGCACCGACCGGGCCTCCTACATCGACGCCTTCTTCGACAACCTCGACTGGGACACGGTCAACGACTGGGTGGGCGGCTACCGGATCACCGTGTGACGACCCTCTGACCACCGCGCTCTTCGCACTCTTCGGCTATCTCGCCGGGAGCATTCCCAGCGGCTACTGGCTGGTGCGGGCGTTCCGCGGCGAGGACATCCGGACGGTCGGCAGTGGCAACATCGGGGCGAGCAACGTCTGGCGCGTCTACGGGCGCTGGCTCGGCGCGCCCGTGATCGCGCTCGACATGGCCAAGGGGTTCGTCCCCGCCTTCCTCGCGACGGTCTACGTCGGGTCGCTGGCCGGGGTGATCGCGGGAGCCGCCGCGATGCTCGGGCACTGGCGCCCGATCTTCCTCCGGTTCGAGCGGGGCGGGAAGATGGTCGCGACGTCGACCGGCGCGCTGTTGGGTGTCGCACCGCTGCTCGGCGCGATCGCGGTCGTGGTCTGGGCGGTCGTCTTCTTCGCGTTCCGCTACGCGTCGCTCGCGTCCATCGTCACGGCGATCTGCTTGCCGATCGCCGCCATCGCGCTCGGCGAGCCCTGGCCGGTGATCGTGTTCGTGACGCTCGCAGGGCTTGCGGTGCTGATCCTCCATCGCGCGAACATCGGTCGCCTGCGCGCGGGGACGGAGAAGCGCTTCGAGTTCCGCCGCGGGGCCCAGCCGGCGTCGCTCAAGCGCTAGCTGCGAGCCACTCGCGGAGCTCGGTGTGGCGCTCGGCCGGCTTGCCGCCGTCCAGCTCCTGCCGCAGCTCGTATGCGGTTCCGTAGCGCTCCGCGATCACGTCGTGCGAGTGGATCGTCTCGAGGTTCACCTGTCGCGAGAAGAGGAAGTCGCCGTCGGCGAGCCCAGGGTAGGCGGCGAGCGCGTCGCGCAGCGAGATCCGCACCGAGTCCTCGACGAACCGCGGCTGCAGGTGCGCGTGCTCGACCACGAACAACTCGTCCGGCCGCTTCAGCAGCTCGTAGACGGGCGAGCTCATCGAGCCCTCGACGATCCGCACGAGCTCCTCGGCGTTCACCGGGGTGTCGGTCCCGACGAACAGCGTCCCGCGGCCGCGCTGGTTGTGGGTCGCGAGCGGCACGAGCTCCAAGATCCGCTCGACGTCGAGCTCGTCGAAGCCGGCCTCGCCGAGCCGGTCGGCCGCGCGCTCGCGCACGAGCCCCTGCGCGCACGGGCACGCGTTGATGCCGTTCGCCTCGACGCCGATCAGCCGCCTTGTGCCCTCGGCGGAGGCGGCCGCCAGGCCGATCAACGAGACCATCTCCTGGGTCGGCAGGCCGGTGACCGGCGTCCGCCGCTCGAGCGGGTAGCGGGCCAGGATCCGCACCTCGGCGCGCAGGGCGCGCTGTCGTTCGACGATGTGCGCCGCAATGTGCTCCGCCAGGAGCTCGACGAGCAGCGCCTCGCCGATCACGACCTCCTCGATCGCCTCCTCGAAGAGCTCCGGGAAGCGCGACATGTGGACGCCCTTGCGCGCGGGCTCGAGGTCGACGGTGCAGTCGATCTCGGCCGCGATCAGCTTCTCGCTGCCTCCGTAGCGGATGCGGATCGCCTTCTGGACGCCGCCGACGCCGGTCCGCGACAGCGCGAGCGGCACCTCCGACGGCGAGGCCTGGAGATCGTGTGTGAGAAGCTGGCCCCAGTCGCGCATGGCCGACAACGCTACCAATGTGACCCACGAAGACCAGTTCTCGCGCCTGGTGCTGCTCGCGTGCCACGATCTGCGCACGCCGCTCGCGACCGTGCACGGGTTCGCGCAGACGCTTGCGCGGCAGGGCGAGCTCGAGGAGCCCGCGGCCCGTTACCTGGAGATGATCAACTCCGCGTCCGACCAGATCGCCGACCTCGTGGAGGAGCTCGCGCTCGGCGCGCGGATCGAGGCGGGCCGCTACGACCCGGTCCGCAACGAGCGGGACACGCTCGAGCTCGCGCACGCGGTCGCGGGGAGGCTCGGGGAGGAGCGGGTCGTCGTCTACGGCGAGGGTGCCGAGGTCGAGATCGACTCGGACGCGACCGAGCGGGCGCTCGCGGCGCTCGCGAGGTGTGCGCTCCGTCACGGCGGGCTCGAGGAGGTTCGGCTGAGCGTGCAGGGTGACGAGCTCGAGCTCTCCCCGATCACGTCCGCCTCGGCTCCCGTCGTCCTCGGGACCGACCTGCGCGACCTCGGGGCGGCGATCGCAGTCCGGCTGCTCACGGCGCAGGGTGGCTCGGTGGAGCTGGACGGCGAGGCGCTCAGGATCCGCCCGACGGGGCCGTGACGGGCGTCGAGCCGGTCAACGTCGCGGAGTACGAAGAGGCGGCCCGCGCGCGGCTCGACCCCGGCGCCTACGCGTACTTCGCGGGCGGCGCGGGCGACGAGCAGACGCTCCAGGCCAACAGGGCCGCCTACGCGGGGTGGGAGCTGCGGCCGCGCGTGCTCGTCGACGTGAGCGAGGTCTCGACCGCGACGACCGTCCTCGGAACCGAGGTCTCGATGCCGCTGCTCGTCGCGCCCACGGCCTTCCAGCGGCTGGCCGACCCGGAGGGCGAGTGCGCGACCGCACGGGCCGCGGCTTCCGCTGGGACCTTGATGTGCGTCTCGACGCTCGCGAGCGTGACGCCCGCCGAGCTCGCGGCTGCCGCGCCGGGCGCACCGCAGTGGTTCCAGCTCTACTGGTCGCCGGACCGCGGCTTCACCGGGGAGCTCGTGTCCGCGGTCGTCGAGGCCGGTTTCCGCGCGCTCGTGCTGACCGTCGACCTCCCGGTCGCGGGCCGGCGCGAGCGCGACATCCGCGAAGCGTTCGCGCTCCCCGACGACCTCCCGACCCCGAACCTCCCCGCCTCGCTCAGGCGCGTCGACTTCCACACCGCGCTCCAGGAGAGCGTGGACGCGTCGCTGACCTGGGACGACCTCGAATGGCTGCGTTCGCGCTGCCCGCTGCCGCTCGTGATCAAGGGCGTGCAGACCGCGGAGGACGCGCTGCTCGCGGCGGAGAACGGCGCGGACGGGGTCGTCGTCTCCAACCACGGAGGGCGGCAGCTCGACGGCGTTCCGGCCTCGCTCGAGCTCCTCCCGGAGGTGGTCGAGATGGTCGGGGACCGTGTGGAGGTGCTGATGGACGGAGGCATCAGGCGGGGGATCGACGTGCTGAAGGCGCTTGCCCTCGGCGCCCGGGCCGTCCTGGCCGGCCGCGCGGTGATCTGGGGGCTCGCGGCGGGCGGCGAGGCGGGGGCGGCCCGGGTGCTCGAGCTGCTCCGCGTGGAGATCGAGCTCGGGCTGAAGCTGCTCGGCGCGCAGAGCCCCGCCGCGGTCACGCGTGCCCACGTTCGGCGCGCGGGGCCGTCCGTATGATCCCGGCCGTGGAACGGGAAGGAACCGCGAAGGCGCGGGACGGCCGGACGCTCGCGTTCGTCGAGCGCGGCTCGGCGGACGGCGCGCCCGTCATCGCGTGCCACGGCACTCCCGGTAGCCGGCTCTCGCGTCACCCAGACCCCGGGCTGTACGAGCGGCACGGCGTCCGTATGGTCGCCTACGACCGCCCCGGGTACGGGCGTTCCGACCCGCACATCGGCCGCTCGGTGGCCGACGCGGCCGCCGACATCGAGGCGATCGCGGATTCGCTCGGCTTCGAGCGGTTCGCGGTCACCGGCGGGTCGGGCGGGGCGCCGCACGCGCTCGCCTGCGGAGCCCTGCTCGGCGACCGGGTGGTTCGCGTGGGCGCGCTGGTGACGCCGGCGCCTTCGGACACGGACGACTTCGACTTCCTCGACGGCCAAGCCGACCTGAACGTGCGGGAGTTCAACGCGGCGCTGGCGGGACGCGAGTCGATCGAGGCCTTCCTCCAGCCCTACGTCGACGAGTTCCACCGCGACCCGGACGCCGTGTTCGACGCGATCCTGTCCGAGCTGCCCGCGGTCGATCAGGAGATCGGCCGTCGCGAAGAGGTCCGCACAGCGATGCTCGACTCGTTCGTCGAGGCCGCCCGGCAGGGCGTGCGCGGCTGGGCCGACGACGACCTCGTGTTCTGCAAGCCGTGGGGGTTCGACCTGGAGGACGTCACGGCCGAGGTCGCGCTCTGGCAGGGAGAGCTGGACGTGCTCGCGCCGCGCAGCCACGGCGAGTACGTGGCGAGCCGGCTGCCGAGCGCCCGCTTCGAGGTGCTCGAGGGCGCCGGCCACTTTCTCGTCGACGAGTGGGACGTCGTGCTCGACTGGCTCGTCGGCGCGCCGGTCGCCTAGCGGAGCAGCCGCGAGAGCCGCCGGTCCTTGAGCACGCGGCCGCCGGTCTGGCACTCGGGGCAGTAGTAGATCGTGTGCTCCTCGAAGTCGACACGCGCGATTGGCGTGCCGCAGACGTAGCAGGGCTCGCCCAGCCGGTCGTGGACGCGGTAGGCCCTCGCGTCCTTCGCGCCGCGCTCGCGCAGCTCGAGCCCGCGCAGCAGCTCGGACTCGATCGCATCCGCGAGGGTTCGGACCTGTCCGGTGGACAGTCCCCCGGATACGGCGAATGGAGACACTTGCGCTTTGTGGAGGATCTCGTTTGCCCAGGCGCGTCCGATGCCCGCGACGACCCGCTGGTCGCGCAGGAGCGAGTGCAGGCGGCGCTGGTCGCGGCTCAGGATCTCCGCGAGCCGTTTCTCGCCGAGGCCGAGCGCGTCCGGGCCCAGGTGCGCGAGCTCCGTCTCGGCGGCCTCCGGGGTCAGTAGCCAGACGCCCGCGCGCTTCTTCGCTCCGGCCTCCGTGAGCACGAGCTGCCCGCCGGCCTGGAAGCCCAGCCGGAACGCCGGCGCCTTCGGACCTTTCTCCCCGGGCGCGAGGTACCGCAGGCGGCCCCTCGTCATCTGGTGCACGAGCAGGACGAGGTCGCCGTCGTCGGTTGGCAGCAGGAGCCGCTTTCCGCGCCGTTCCGCGCCAGCCAGCCGCCGCCCCTCGAGCACGGCGAGCGGCGGGTCGAACGTCTTCAGCGTCGCCACGTGCGCCGGCCCCGCGTGTTCGATCGGGAACGCGCGGACGGGCTCGTCGAGCGCCCGTCGCAGCGCCTCTACTTCGGGAAGTTCAGGCACGTAGGCTCCCGGCCATGGCGGAGCCGCTCAGCGTAGCCGTCAGGCGCGGGGAGATCGTCGAGTCCGTGCACCGCGTCCACGCGGTCGCAGTTCGCGACGGCGCGGTCGTCGCCGAGGCGGGAGACCCGGCGCTCCCGGCCTCACTCCGCTCCTCGGCGAAGCCGATCCAGGCGCTTCCGCTCGCGCGCGCGAGAGACGACCTGACGACCGACGATCTCGCTATCTCCGCCGCCTCGCACTTCGGCACGCCCATGCACGTCGAGGCGGTTCGCGCCCTGCTGCGCAAGACCCGCGGGAGCGAGGACGAGCTCGAGTGCGGCCTGCAGCCGGGGCGCCCGCCGGAGCCCGTTTACCACAACTGCTCGGGCAAGCACGCGGCGATGATCGCCGTCTGCCGCGCGCGAGGCTGGCCCGTCGCGGGCTACTTCCGGGCCGACCATCCGCTGCAGCTCGAGATCGCCGGCCTGATGGCGGATACCGCTGCGACAGCTGACATCGCCACGGGTATCGACGGCTGCGGGGTGCCGTGCTTCGCCGTCCCGCTCGAGCGCGCGGCCTTCGCGTTCTCCCGCCTCCCAGGCCTGGACGGAGGCGACAGGATCGCGGCCGCGATGCGCGCCAGGCCCGATCTCGTGGGCGGCGACGGTGGGACCGACACCGAGTTGATGCGACTCCTCCCGGGCTGGATCGCCAAGGGCGGCGCGGAGGGGCTGATGTGCGCCGCGTCGCCGGATGGAATCGGCCTCGCGGTCAAGGTGGCCGACGGCAACTCACGTGCCATTCGCCCCGCGTTGGCCGCGTTCGGCGAGGCGCTCGGACTCGACCTTGCCCCGTTCGCCCAGGTTCCGCTGGAGAACAGCCACGGAGAGCCTGCGGCGAACCTCGCAAAGATGTAAAGAAAATTGTTTCGAAATTGCGAATTCCTGTGTAACATCCGACGCGGCGAGGGGGGAGCCGGGGAGAGAGCGACACCGGCTTTCGTCGTTTTTGGGTAGTGCGTTGGAACCAAGCCGCGAGACAGCCGGAGGTCAAGTGCTCACCGTCGACATCTCCCTTCCGGACGTCGAAGAGCTCCACAAGCTCGTTCAAGACGGCACCGAGAAGGGCTTCCTCACGTATGACGAGATCGTGTCCGGCCTCGAAGAGGTCGAGCTCAGCAAGGAGCAGATCGAGGACTTCTACACGTACCTCATCGACCACTCGATCGAGCTGGTCGAAGGGGAGCAGCACAAGCATCCACCGCACGAGCAACCCGCGCTGGCAGAGGAGGAGAAGGGCCCGAAGCTCGACCTGACCGTCGAGCCGAGCCTCGACTCGCTGCGGCTGTACCTGCGCGAGATCGGCAAGGTGCCGCTTCTCACCGCCGACCAGGAGGTCTATCTGGCCAAGCGGATCGAGCGCGGCGACATGATCGCGAAGACGCAGATGATCGAGGCAAACCTCCGCCTCGTCGTCTCGATCGCTAAGTCGTACCTCGGGCGCGGCCTCAGCTTCCTCGACCTGATCCAGGAGGGGTCGCTCGGCCTCATCCGCGCGGTCGAGAAGTTCGACTACCGCAAGGGCTACAAGTTCTCCACCTACGCCACGTGGTGGATCAGGCAGGCGGTCACTCGTGCGATCGCGGACAAGGCCCGCACGATCCGCATCCCCGTGCACATGGTCGAGAAGCTGAACAAGGTCGTGCACATCGAGCGCCAGCTCGTGCAGCGCCTCGGCCGCGAGCCGCGGCCCGACGAGATCGCGGGCGAGCTCGAGATGACGACCGTCGAGGTGCGGGACATCCTGCGGATGGCCCAGCACCCGGTCTCACTCGAGAAGCCGATCGGCGAGGAGGAGGACTCGGAGCTGGGCGACTTCGTCCAGGACGAGCAGGCCGAGTCGCCGTTCGACACCGCGTCGGTCTCGCTGCGCCGGGAAGACATCGAGAACGCGCTGGCCTCGCTGCCTGAGCGCGACCGTAAGGTGATCGAGCTCCGCTTCGGGCTCTCGGGCGCGCAGCCGTGCACGCTGGAGGAGGTCGGCCGCGCGTTCGGCGTCACCCGGGAGCGGATCCGCCAGATCGAGAACAACACGCTGAAGAAGCTCGAGTCCCTGCCAGAGGCGCAGGGCCTCAAGGACTGCGTCTAGGGATCGGGGGGGACCGACCACCGGTTCCCCCGCGCAGCCTTTCCGGCGACGACGAGTCGTCGTTGCCCTGCCGCCCATGCTGGTGCGGCGTGATCCTCGACCCACTTAGTAACAGACTGTTACTAAGCACGAAGGGACGGCAGGCGGCTCGTTCTAGACGTCGTTGGTCGGCGGGGCGGTGCCGCAGAACAGGCCGGTGAACGTCGGCATTCCGGCCATCACGCTGATCGCGCGGGCGTCCGCGAGGTAGCCGGGACGGTCGGTGTGGAAGTTCAGCGTCCACGGGCCGCGGCGCGAGACCGGGAGGGTGACGACCACGCTCTGTCCTGGGAGGACGGTCACGCGGCGGTCGACGCCCGCACCGTGCAGCTGCAGCACGGTTCGCTCCGAGCGCGGCTTCGGCGGAAGCGACAGCGGCAGCCTCAGCACCCCGCGGACGCGCCCGTTCCTGGCCGGGAACACGGTGATGTGGCCGCTCTGGGCGAGCCAGCCGTCCTGGTAGAGGCCGCCGACGAAGAGCGAGAGGCGCGGAATCCCGACCGGGCGCCAGAGCTCGTAGTGCGCGCCGCGCGCGACGGGGACGGCGCCGACGAGCTGGGCGCGAACGGCGTAGTTCGAGATCAGGAGTGGCCCGCGCAGCGTTCCCGACCGCGAGACGAGCCGGCCGTCCCGGGACGCGCGAACACGCGGCGAGCCGAACGCGTCGATGGGCGAGGCGTCGTCGAGGAAGGCGATGTGCTTCAGCGACTGGTTCCAGAACAGCTGCTCGTGCGCGGCGGCGTGTGGGGTTCCGGGCGTCTGGAGCAGGGTCACGTCGCCGAGGCCCGAGTGGTCGATCCAGCGGGCGTCGGCCGGGAGCAGGCTCGCGCGCACCGAGCGGACGACGTGGGTGTCGAACGCGACGGCGCCAATCGAGACGAGGCCGGACGCGACGATCGTCGCCAGCACCGCCCAGCGCACAAAGGACGCACGGAAGCAGGCTGCGATCGCGAGGCCCGCGAGGAAGGTGGCGGCGACGGCGATCAGCAGTGATCCGTCACCGATGCCCATCGCTCGCTCGAGCCTGAACGCCGCGAGCAGGAACGGCGAGTCCTGCTTCGCGTCGCTGATCGTGTACCCGGAGAGCGGCACACGCGCCGCGAGCGCGATGAACCCGACCGCGAGCGCGGCGACAGGCTTCGCCCAGGGGCGGCCGCGCAGGACCCAGACCCAGAAGGCCGGGAAGACGAGCGGCAGCAGGACCATCAGGTAGCGCTCCTGGAAGCGGTCGGTGCCGCTGGCCGCGTAGAGCCCGGCCTCGACGAAGAGGGCGAGCAGCACGCCGACGGCGAGCGCGGCGAAGCCGGTGTGCTCGCGCACGCGCGGCCGGTGGAGCGAGACCGCGAGCCCGGCGAGCGCGCCCGGCACCAGCGCGAACCCGGTCGCGTAGGCGAGCAGCATCGCGTCGGTCCCGAGCCAGTGCCCGATCACGAGCGGCTTGATCCCGAAGTCCGCGACGCCCGAGTAGTAGCCGAGCAGCTGCTTGGGCCCGAGCACGACGACCAGCGGGAGCGGCACCGCGTACAGGGCCAGCGACAGCCGGAAGCGCCGGACGAGCCGGCGCACGGAAGCCCGCTCGACGACGAGCGCGGCGGCGAGGAAGACGACCGGCAGGAAGACGTACTGGACGCGCGCGAACGTCGCGAGGCCGGCGAGAGCGGCGAAGCCGAGCTGCGCGCCGCGGGTCGGCCGAGAGAGGGCGCAGACCCCGAGGTAGACGGCCGCGAGCACGAGCGGGTAGGCGATCGCGTCCGCGAGCACGAACGAGGCGAAGAAGAGGTCCGGCGAGAGGACGGCCAGCGCGGCTCCGGCGAGCGCCGCCCACTGACCGCCGTCGAGCCGCCGCACCAGCAGGTAGACCGGGATCGCGGCGAGCGACATCGCGAGCGCGTTCTCGGCCTGCGTCAGCCGGTAGGCGAGCTCCGGGTCGTGGGAGAACCAGAACGGCGAGGCGAGGAGCGGCTCGAGCAGCGCCGGGAAGTGCGCGGGGTGGTCGCGGATCAGCGGGCGCCCGCTCTCGGCGAGCGAGCGCGCAATCCCCGAGTAGATGTACTCGTCCGGGAAGTAGAGCGGGGTGGTGTGCGCGAGCGCCGCCGCGAACCGGAGCGCGAAGCTGACCGCGACGATCCCGGCGAGCACGAGGCGCGCTGGGACCGTCGCCGCACGCCCGAACGCCTGCGGGCGCGGGAGGGAGACGTCGACCGCCACGTTTTCCCTATCGGCAAGCGGTTGATATCCCTTGAACGAGGGATAGCGGCGACGCCGGAGCGGCCCGCGGCAGGCGCTAGCATGGCCGCCAAATGGGGGTCGCGCACGCGGAGCTCTCGCGGATCGCCTGGACCGGCCGCCTTCGCGAGCCGGCGGTTCGCGGCGCGCAGCTGTTCGCCGTCTCTGGCTTCGCGCTCGCCCAGCCGTTGTTCGACATCCTCGGCAAGAACGCAGAGTTCTTCGCGGTCCGGGGCTCGACGCCGGGCGACATCGTCCTGTTCGCGCTCGTCGTGACGTTCGTCCCGGCGTTCGTGTTCCTTGCCGCCGAGCTCGTCGCCGGCCTCGCCAGCCGGACGGCGGGGTACGTGCTGCACCTCGTTTTCCTCGGCTTTCTCGGAGCCGTCTTCGGCGTCCAGCTCCTCAAGCGCTCCGGCGTCGACGGCACGACCACGCTGATCGTCGGGGCGGTCGTGATCGGCGTGGCGATCGCGCTCGCCGTGTGGCGCGTCCGCGCGGCCGGGACGTTCGTGACCGTGCTCGCGGTGGCGCCGATCGTCTTCCTCGCGCTCTTCCTGCTGAACACGCCGGTCGAGCAGCTCGTCTTCCCGACGGCGGAGAGCCGCGCGGGCACGGCGAAAATCAGGGCCTCGACGCCGGTCGTCTTCCTCCTCTTCGACGAGTTCCCGGTGATCGACCTGCAGGACAGGACGGGCGCGATCGACGCGAAGCGGTTCCCGAACTTCGCCCGCCTCGCGGCGAGCTCGACCTGGTTCCGGAACACGACGACGCTGTCCGCCTCCACGACCGTCGCCGTTCCGGTCATCCTGACCGGGAACCCGCCGAAGCGCGGCGCGCTCCCGATCGCGAGCGACTATCCGAACAACCTCTTCACGCTGCTCGGAGGCCGCTACCGGATGGACGTGACCGAGGTGCAGACGCGCCTCTGCCCGAAGCGACTCTGCAACGAGAAGCAGGAGAACGCCGAGAAGCGGCTCTCCTCGCTGTACTCGGACGCACGTGTCGTCTACCTGCACCTGATCGCACCGCCCGAGCTCGAGGAGCGGCTGCCCGCGATCGACGAGTCGTGGGGCGACTTCGGCCAGGGCTCCGCGACCGCGATCGCGTCGGAGGCGCCCACGAAGCTCCCCAAGGTAAACCTCAGCACGTTCTACCTCAGCCGCGTCCCTGACTTCAATCGCTTCGTCGACTCGTTCCGGCCGCCCGGGAACGGGCGCCCCACGCTGTACTTCCTGCACGTGCTGCTCCCGCACACGCCGTGGCTCTACTTCCCGGACGGGCGTGTACGCGCTGTGGCGACCGTCAACGCTCCCGGGCGCACCGGCGAGCGCTGGTGGCGCACGCCGCTCGTCCTCCAGGCCTGGCAGCGCCACCTGCTCCAGCTCGGCTTCACTGACCGGCTGCTCGGGAAGTTCCTGAACCGCCTGCACTCGACGGGGCTCTGGGACAAGGCGCTCGTCGTTGTCACCGCCGACCACGGGATCAGCTTCCGTGGAGGCGACCTGCGCCGCCGCCCGTCGAAGACGAACCTGGGCGAGCTCGCGTTCACGCCGCTGTTCATCAAGCTTCCGGGCCAGCAGCAAGGCCGGGTGGTCGACGACCGCCACGTGATCACGCCGGACATCCTCCCGACGATCGCCGACGTGCTCGGGATCACGATCCCGTGGAAGACGACCGGGCACTCGGCGCTCGCCGGCGGCCCGGGCTCGAGCACGGTCAAGGTGCTCGACATCTCGGCTCCCTACGCGAAGGCGCTCGCCGAGCGGAAGCGCGGGCTGGCGCGCCAGCTCGCGCTCTTCGGGAGCGGCGACTGGGGTCCGCAGTTCGCGGCGACCGGCCCGTACCGGTCGCTCGTCGGCACGCCCGTCAGGACGCTCCACCTGGAGGGCTCGGCCGCCGGCGCGGCGACCGTCGACGCGGTCGGGAGCAAGCTCCTGCGCTCGTTCCCGCGACGCTCGCCGCTGATCCCGTCGCCGCTCGTCGGGACGCTCTCCGGGGTCGCACCCGGGGCCGCGCTGGCGCTCGACCTGGACGGACGGATCGCCGCGGTCTCGGCCGCCTACCGCGACCCGAGCGGCGGACCGGTCCGGTTCGCGCTCCTCCCGGCCGAGTCCGCGTTCCGCACCGGCCGCAACCCGGTGCGCCTGTTCGTCGTCTCGGGGAGCTCGTCGCGCCCCGAGCTCCGCGAGGTCGCGACCTCGCTCAGGTCTTAGGCCGGCCCTCGAGCCGTTCGAGCTGCTTGCCCGTGATGGCGGCGATCTCCCGCGCGATCGCGGCCTGCTCCTGGTCGAAGCGCCGCCGGTCGAGGTAGACCTCGACGAGCCCCCAGCACTGGCCGTTCGAGGGCAGGCAGGTCATCAGCAGCGACTCGTAGCCCAGCTGCTCCAGCAGCTCGGCCTCGTTCGGCTCGGGCTCCGCCTCGAGCAGGGAGACCGCGCGTGGCCGGCCTTCGGTGACGACCTCCTTGGTTAGCGGGTAGTCGGAGATCAGGTACTCGTGCCCGAGCCCGAGCGTCCGCTCGTCCCTGGAGAACTCGACCAGGCTGACGAGGAGGTCGCCGACGACCCGCGAGATCAGGCAGGCGGAGGCGTCGAGCACGTCGACGAGCTCGCGCGTGGCGGCCTCGAGCAGCCCTCGGACCGTCTGCTCGCGGCCGAGGGCCTCGGCCACCCGCTGGACTGACGCGTCTGCCATCAGCGGGAAGCTTAGGTCTCGGAGCGGCTTCCCTACGGCACCGCCTGCGCGGAGCGAGTCCGCCCAGGAGGCGGGCGGCGATCGCGCGCAGTGTCTCCTCGCCGTACGCGTGGCTGTCGTCCATCGAGGTCAGGATCGCCACGGAGACCCGCTGGCGGCCGCGCGTGAGCAGCGCGACCTGGTGATCTACCCAGCCGATCCCCGATCCCCAGCCGCCTTTGAAGTAGAGCCGCCAGCCCGAGGGTCGCACGCGCGCGATCCCCCAGCGCTGCTCGGGGGTGATCGTTCGCAGCAGGTGCAGTGCGTACGCGCGGTGCCGCGGGGGGATGAGGCGGTCGATCCGGAGGAAGAAGCGGGTCTGGTCGACCGCGTCGATCTCGCTCATGCCCCACCAGCCGGCCACGGGCGTGAACCGGCGCATGGCCGCGCGGTAGGCGACGAGGCGGAGGGCTCCCGTGCCGACGATCGCGAGGACCCGGCTCGCGGCGTCGTTGTCGGAGATGCGGATCATCGGGTCGAGCAGGGCACGGTCGGACGCCTTCAGGGCGCGGTCGCGCACGGAGGTGCGGTTGAGGTACGCGACGAGCAGCATCGCCTTGATCACGCTCGCCGAGTGGAATCGCTTCGTCGCGTGCCAGCCCCAGGAGCGGCTCGGCGTGCGGACTGCGAACGCGATCGTGCCGTCGCGGTGGGACGCGTACCGGATCGCCGCGCCCATCGAAGGCTGCCATGGGTGCGGAGAGCCGCTCGCGCCGAGCGCGGTCGCAGCCGCCGCCAGCGCGAGGATCCCGACGAGCGCTCTCGCGGCCGCCGTCACGAGACCCGTTGCCTCCCCACAGCGGCCGCGTACCCTACGCTCGCGTCGTGATGCGCGCGATGGTGCTCGAAACGCCCGGGAGCCGCCTCCGCGAGGCGGAGCTGCCCGAGCCCGAGCCCGGGCCGGGTCAGCTGCGGCTCTGCGTCGAGGCGTGCGGCGTGTGCCGCACCGATCTCCACGTGCTCGACGGCGAGCTCGCGGAGCCGAAGCTCCCGCTCGTGCTCGGCCATCAGATCGTCGGCATCGTCGACGTGGTGGGCGAGGGCGTGAGCATCGCTCCCGGCGTGCGGGTCGGCGTGCCGTGGCTCGGCTGGACGTGTGGCGAGTGCCGCTTCTGCCGCAGCGGACGGGAGAACCTCTGCGACCTCGCCCGCTTCACCGGCTACCAGCTCGACGGCGGCTACGCGGAGGCAGCGGTGGCCGACGCGCGCTTCTGCTTCCCGGTTCCCGCCGGCTACGCGCCGCTTCGGGCCGCGCCGCTGCTCTGCGCGGGCCTGATCGGCTACCGGGCGCTGCGGCTGGCGGGCGACGCGGAGCGGCTCGGCCTGTACGGCTTCGGCGCGGCCGCCCACGTGATCGCGCAGGTCGCCCGCTGGCAGGGGCGCCGCGTGTTCGCGTTCACGCGCGAGGGCGACGCGGACGGCCAGGAGTTCGCCCGCTCGGTGGGCGCGGAATGGGCTGGCGCGTCCGGCGATCTTCCGCCGGAGCCGCTCGAGGCGGCGATCGTGTTCGCGCCCGTCGGTGCGCTGGTTCCCGCCGCGCTGCGCGCCCTCGAGAAGGGCGGTGTCGTCGTCTGCGCCGGGATCCACATGAGCGACATCCCTTCCTTTCCGTACGAGCTGCTCTGGGGCGAGCGGATGGTCCGCTCCGTCGCCAACCTCACGCGCCGCGACGGCGAGGAGTTCCTGGAGCTCGCGCCCCGGGTACCCGTGCAGACGCACGTCGAGCCGTTCGCGCTCGTGGATGCGAACGAGGCGCTCGAACGGCTGCGCGCCGGGACGATCCACGGCGCGGCTGTGCTGACGATGGACGGCGGCTAGGTCAGGCGGTCAGCGCGCGTTCCTTGCGCCGCCGGGTGCGCTCACGGAGGAGCATGAAGTAGCGTTCGAGCCGGAGCTGAGCGGAGGCCGCGGCGGCGGTCGTCAGCTCGGCTTCGAGCTCCGCGTCGCTGAGAACGTGGATCGCCGGACGGCCCAGCTCGTCGAGAGGCCTACCGGTTCGTGGGTCGGATAGCCATCTCCCGCTCAAGCTCTCCCTCCTTGATCGGCGTGGGCCGCGAGCTTACCCGTGTGCCGCCGCGAGTCAAGGGGGTGCGGCTCGGGTTGAAACCACTTCGTCACCAGTCGTTTACCAGTTGGAAACCCGGCGAAAAGGCGCTCAGGACGCGTATACGATCCGCCCGTGGCCGCGCGAATCGAGCGCCTGCGGGCCGGGCCGGGTTTCGCGTTCCCCGACCTCGGCTTCACAGCTGAGAAGCGCGCGTTCAGCAGGACCTACCTCGACACACCCGACCGTGTGCTCGCCCGCGCCGGGATCGTCCTCGTCCGTCACACCGAGGACCGGCGGAGCATCTGGCGGCTCCACACGCCCTCGCACGAGCTCGAGACCGGCAGCGGCCCGAAGCCGCCGGGCCCGATCACGGCGGCGCTGAGGGCCGCGCTCGCCGGTGGTGCGGAGCTCGGGGCCGTCGCGAGGCTGAGGACCCGGCGACAGAGCCTCGTGGTCGAGGACGATGCCGGGCCGTCCGTCCGCATCGTCGATGACAGGGTCTCGGTTCTGAGCGGCAGGCGCGTCGCGGAGTCGTACCGCGAGATCGAGGTCGCGCCGCTGAACGGTGGAGCGGCGGCCGCGAAGGTCGCGAAGCGGCTGCGCTCGGCGGGCGCAACGCGCTCCAGCCACTCCGAGCTCGAGCGGCTGATGGCGGCGCAGGCGCCGACGAGCGCCCTGCCCGAGCTGAGCGCGGCGCTGGCAGAGCAGCACGCGCAGGCCGTTTGCCACGACGTCGCGCTTCGGCTCGGCGGGGACGACGAGGATGTGCACAAGCTCCGCGTGGCGCTCAGGCGGTCGCGCGCCTACCTCCGCGCGGCCAGGCCGCTCCTCGACGCGGAGTGGTCCGAGCAGCTGCGGGAGGAGCTCGGCTGGGCGGGCCGGGAGCTCGGAGGGGTCCGGGATCTCGACGTAATGCTCGCCGGGCTGCGCAAGCAGCTGGGGCGCCTCGACGAGGAGGACAGGGTCGCCTTCAGGCCGTTGCTCCGGCGCCTCTCCGCGCAGCGGGCCCGCGCCCGCGCGAAGCTCCCGCGGATCCTCGACGACGAGCGCTACCTCGCTGCCGTCGCGGCGCTCCAGGAGGCGGCGATCTCGCCGCGCTCGCTGGGATCGACGGAGACGCTCGACGCCCTCGCTCGCCACGACGTCCAGAAGCTGCTCAACCGCGCGGCGAAGGTCAGCGGGAAGGAGACGGACTCCGAGCTCCACGCGCTCCGCATCCGGGCCAAGCGGGGCCGCTACGCCGCGGAGCTGCTCGACGGCAAGGCTGCGGCGCGGTTCGTCGAGCAGGCGAAGGAGCTGCAGGATCTCCTCGGAGAACACCAGGACGCGGTCGTTGCGGAGGAACGCCTGCGCGGGCTGCCCAAGGAAGGCGACGACCGGGCCGCCGTGCTCGCGGCGGGCCAGCTCGTCGAGCGCGAGCGCGTGACGAAACGGCGCGTGCGGCGCGAGCTGCCGGACATGCTCGACCGGCTCGCCCGCCGCGGAAAGGCGATCGCCCCCTGATCGAGGTCCGCGCTGCGGGCGGCGTCGTCCAGCGGCCGGCCAGCGACGGTGTCGAGGTGCTGCTGGTCCACCGGCCGCGGTACGACGACTGGACGCTGCCGAAGGGCAAGGTCCAGGACGGCGAGAGCGACGAGGAGTGCGCCCTGCGCGAGGTCAAGGAGGAGACCGGGCTCCGCTGCGAGCTCCGGTTTCCGCTGCCGTCGACCACGTACACCGACTCGCGCGGCCGGCTCAAGCACGTGCGCTACTGGGCGATGGACGCGATCGACGGGTCGTTCGGGGCCGGGGACGAGGTCGACGAGATCCGCTGGCTCGACCCGTCGGCCGCGCAGCGGCTGACCAGCTACGACCGCGACCGCTCGGTGTTGCGGGGGTTCGGCCACGACGGGTCCGGGCTGCTGCTGGTCGTCCGCCACGCCCTTGCGGGACACCGCAAGTCGTGGAAAGGGGACGACAGCATCCGCCCGCTGGACGAGCGCGGCCTGCGTCAGGCGGCTGCGCTCGTCGAGCAGCTCGCGGGTCACCGATTCGACCGGATCGCCTCGAGCCCGGCCACCCGCTGCGTGGAGACAGTCGAGCCGCTCGCCGCGGCACGGGGGCTCATGGTCGAGGCGCGCGAGGAGCTCGTCGAGGGGCAGGGCGCCGCCGCGCTCGAGCGGGTCGCGCGCGAGCCCGGTGTGGGCCTGCTCTGCGTTCACGGGGACGTGCTCGAGGAGCTGTGCGGGGAGACGCTGCCGAAGGGCTCGACGTCGCTCTTCCAGGCCCCCGCCAGCGGGCTCGTACGCGTCGCGGTGTTGCCCCCGCCTGCCTAGGCCGGGAGCGCTTCGGCGAGCTCGGCTCGCTCGAGGAGCTCGAGCGCCGCGCCCTCGCGGATGCCGCCGCGTGCGACCTCGAGCGGCACGCTCAGCAGCTTCTGCGCCTGGGCCAGGATCAGGGCCCCGGCCGGGAGGACGGTCGCCCGCCACTGCTGGATCTCGAACCGGGTCGCGATTCGCTTCGCCGGCGAGGACGAGACGATCGAGAACGCGAGCGCCAGGGTCTCCGCGTCTAGCCTCCGGCCGACGATCCGCCCGAGTGCCCGCGCGGTGCCTCCCGTCGCGAAGGCGCGGCGCGGGAGGGGCGGGACGAGCCCTTCGAACGAGCTCGCGGCCTCGGCGCGCGCGGCCTTCAGCTCCTGAAGCGACGGAGGATCGCCTGCGAGCAGCCGCCGCGTCAGCCTCAGCGAGCCGATGTCCACCGACCGCACCCAGCTCGGCGTGCGCCCGGTGCCGACCGCGAGCTGCGTCGAGCCGCCGCCCGCGTCGCAGACCGCGACGCTGCCGCGCGGGTTGCCTGCGGCCGCGATGGCGCCCGCATAGCCGAGGCGACCCTCTCCCTCGGCCGAGAGCAGCCTGACGGTTGCGCCGCTCCGCGAGGCGATCTCGTCCCGGAGCTCCGGGCCGTTTCGCGCCTGCCGTCCGGGCGACGTGACCAGCACGGTCACCTCGGAGGCGCCGAGCTTGCGCGCTCTCCCGACCTCCCGGGCCGCGGCCTCGGCCGCTCGCATCAGGCGCTTCGCCGAGAGCTCGCCCGTGCGCTCGATGTCGGCGCCGAGAGCGACGCGCACGCGCTGCTCCTCGACCCGGCGGACGCGGGTGCCGTCGCGCTCGCCCACGAGCAGGCGCACGGTGTTCGACCCGACGTCGACGACGGCGACTCTCACGGCGTTCATCCTCGTGTCCCGTGCGGACGGCACACCTCGCCTCGCATCAAGGACGCCTGAGCCCGCCTCCGTTATTCGGAGCTCACCGCCTGCCTTCGCGCGCGGGCGCGAGCTCGTGTCAGCAGGACGGATTGCGCTGCGCGGCGCCGCTCTTCCTTCTTCGGCGAGCAGCGCGTCCAGCGGCCCTCGCTGTCCAGCTCCCAGGCCTGGCTGTTGTCGGTCTGGAGCGCGCCGAAGATCGACTCCAGCTCGGCCTGGATCGCGCGCGAGTCGACCGGCGCGACGATCTCGATCCGGTGGTCCAGGTTGCGCGGCAGGAGGTCGGCGCTGCCGAGGAAGTAGTGCGGCTCGCCGTCCGCGTCGAAGATGAAGAAGCGGCTGTGCTCGAGAAAGCGCCCGAGGACGCTGCGAACCGAGATGTTCTCGCTCATCCCCTTGACGCCGGGGCGGATCCCGCAGATGCGGCGGACGACGACCTCGATCTGCACGCCTGCGTTCGAGGCCCGGTAGAGCGCCTCGATCATCTCGGCGTCGTGAATGCCGTTCACCTTGATCTGGATCCTCGCCTGCTTTCCGGCCTCGGCTGCGGCGATCACGCGCTCGATCTCCTCGAGCAGGCGCTCGCGCAGGTTGAACGGCGACACCAGCAGCCGCTTGAACTCCTGCGGCCGGCCGAAGCCGGTCAGGTAGTTGAAGAGGTCTGCGACCTCGGAGGCGATCTCCTCGTCCGCGGTGAAGAGGCCGAGGTCCTCATACAGCCTGGCCGTGAGCGCGTGGTAGTTGCCCGTCCCGATGTGCACGTAGCGACGAAGCCCGTCGGCCTCGCGGCGGACGACGAGCGTCGCCTTCGCGTGGATCTTGAGGCCCGGGAGCCCGTGGACGACGTGGACGCCTGCCTGCTCGAGGCGCTGCGACCACGTGATGTTGTGCCCCTCGTCGAAGCGGGCCTTGAGCTCGACGAGGCACACGGTCTGCTTGCCGGCCTCGGCCGCCTTGATCAGCGACGGCGCGAGCGCCGACTCGTCGCTCGTCCGGTAGACGGTGGTCTTGAGCGCCCGAACGCCCGGATCCTCGGCCGCGAGTTCGACGAACGCCTCGACGCTGGCAGCGAACGAGTCGTACGGCAGGTGCACGACCGCGTCCTTCGACTTCAGGTTCGAGAACAGCAGGAGCGGCGGAGTAGTGCTGAACGGCCGCCTGGAGACCCCGACCCACGGCTCGAACTTGAGCTCGGGCCGGTCCAGCCGCGCGATCTGGGAGACCTCCGCGAGGTCGAGCGTGCCGCGCACGGGATAGACCTGGTCGTCGCCGATGCCGAGCCCCTCCTCGAGCAGCTCGACCATCTCCTGCGACATCGAGCCGGAGACCTCGAGGCGCACGCAGTCGCCGAAGCGCCGCCGCCGGAGCTCGTGCTGGAGGGCCTCGAGCAGGTCGTCGGCCTCGTCCGAGAGCTCGAAGTCGGCATCGCGCGTGACGCGGAACACCGACTTCTCGAGGATCTCCATCCCCGGGAAGAGCCGGGGGAGGAAGTGGCCGATCACGTCCTCGAGCGCGACGAGCGCCTCCCGCTTGCCGACCGCGAGGAAGCGCGGGATCGGCTCGGGCACCTTGACCCGCGCGAAGCGCTCTTCCTCCGTGACCGGGTCGCGGACGAAGATGCCGAGGCTCAGCGAGAGGCCGGAGATGTACGGGAACGACTGCCCGGGGCCGACCGCGAGCGGCGTCAGCACCGGGAACACTTCGTGCTCGAACCGGAGCTCCAGGTCGGCGAGCTCCTTGCCGGAGAGGTCGTCGACCTTCGCGATCGTGATCCCCTTCTCCGCGAGCGCGGGGCAGAGGTCTTCCTTCCAGAGCTTCGACTGGCGGCGCGTCAGGTCGAGGACGCGCTTGCGGATCTCCGCGAGCGTCTCCTGGGGCGTGCGGCCGTCGGGCGAGCGCGGCGCGATCCCCGAGGCGGCCTGGTCCATCAGGCCCGCGACCCGCACCATGAAGAACTCGTCCAGGTTGCTCGACTGGATCGAGCAGAAGTTCACGCGCTCCAGCAGCGGAACGCCCGCGTCGGAAGCGAGCTCGAACACGCGCGCGTCGAAGTCGAGCCGGGAGAGCTCGCGGTTGAGAATTCGCTGGAAACCCACGGGGCTCACGGTACGCGAAGGTGGCGGCGCCGTCTTCGGCATTTTCCGAGTCTCCCATATGGACGGCCCCGGTGACGGTAACGAACTGGTTTCAGGCGCGCGGGTGGTAGGAATGCCGGGATGAGCGCGGCGCCTCCCGCCAAGGACATGCGCTGGATCCCGAACGGAACGTTCCAGATGGGCTCGGCGGACTTCTATCCGGAGGAGCGGCCGGTCCGGGAGGTCGAGGTCGAAGGCTTCTGGATGGACGAGCATCTGGTGACGGCCGGGGAGTTCCGGCGCTTCGTCCGCGAGACCGGCTACGTCACGTTCTGCGAGCGGCCGCTCGCCGCGGAGGACTATCCCGACGCCGACCCGGAGCTGCTCGTCCCCGGGTCGCTCGTGTTCCGGCAGACTGCCGGGCCGGTCGACCTGCGCGACTTCACGAACTGGTGGCGCTACGAGCCCGGCGCGTTCTGGAAGCGCCCCGAGGGGCCGGGCAGCACGATCAACGGCCGCGACCGGCACCCCGTCGTCCACGTCGCCTACGAGGACGCCGAGGCTTACGCCCGCTGGGCGGGCAAGGAGCTGCCGGCCGAGGCGGAGTGGGAGTTCGCCGCTCGCGGGGGCCTGGAAGGCGCCGTCTTCGCCTGGGGTGACGAGGACTTTCCGGGCGGCAGGGCGATGGCGAACACATGGCAGGGCGAGTTTCCCTGGCAGAACCTGAAGGTGGACGGCTTCGCGGGAACCTCGCCCGTCGGCTCGTTCCCCCCGAACGGATACGGCCTCTACGACATGACCGGGAACGTGTGGGAGTGGACAACGGACTTCTTCACTGCGTCACACGAAGAGCGCGCGTGCTGCGCGCCCCAGCTCCTGCCCGGCGAGAGGTTTCCGCGCCGCGTGATCAAGGGCGGCTCGCACCTCTGTGCGCCGAACTACTGCCTGCGCTACCGGCCCGCGGCGCGCCAGGGCGAGGCGATCGACACCTCGACGGGTCACCTCGGGTTTCGCTGCGTCGTCCGCCCGTAGCTCCGGATGCGCTCGACGCGAGAGGGTGGTACGGTTGCCGCCGTGAAGGAAGAAGGCCTCGGATTCAAGTTCTGGATCAAGCTGGCAGGGATCGTCGCGCTGTGCGGCCTCGCGGCGATGATCCTCTTCCTGCTGCTCTCCAGGGCGGTCTACGCCTGGGGCTTCCTCGGCGGCTTCCTGGCGTTCGCGCTGCTCCTGATCCTGGTCGGGTGGATCTGGGATCGGCGCAACGCGCGCGAGTGGGACACCGACTAGCCGACTGACACGGCCTGAGCAGGCCGAATCGGGGCAGAGACCCCGCTACCTAGACCGGCCTGCTCGTCGTCTTCAGCGGGAGGGTGGATCAGGGGTTCCGCATGCCTCCCGTCGCCTCGCCCCAGCGCACCATCAGCGCGTAGAGGACGATGCCGTTCAGAGTCAGCACGATCAGCGTCCAGAGCGGATAGGCGCTGTTGCCGACCCAGCCGAGGTTGACGAAGAACGTGATGGTTCCTACCACGATCGTGAACCAGCGGGCCCAGCTCGCGCCGGAGAGGAGCCCGAAGCCGGCGCACACGATGATGATGCCCCAGAGCAGCGTGATCCATCCCCACGTGCTCGTGCTGTGGAAGAGGACCATCTGGTCCCTCGTCACGGCGACGTAGCGGTTGTTGATGGCGGCCGCCAGGCCAGCGAAGAAGTCGATCGCGCCAATCACGATCATGAGCAGTCCGGCGAAGGCAACCCAACCGGACCAAGCGCTTGTATCCATCTAGTGCCTCCTTGTCGAGGAGCCGTCAAGCGGCTCCGGTGTCAGGTTCGCGCCATTCCCTCCGTTGCGTCGCTCCAGTGGACCATCAGGGCATAGAGGACGACGCCCTGCAGGACCAAGACGGTCAGCGTCCAGAGCGGGTAGGCGGTGTTGCCGAGCCAGCCGAGGTTCACGAAGAAGGTGATGACACCGACCACGATCGTGAACCAGCGCGCCCAGCCCGAGCCCGCCAGGAGCCCGAAGCCGGCGAGGACGATGATGATCCCCCAGATCAGCGTGACCCAGCCCCAGTGGCTGACATCGTGGATCAAGACCATCTGATCCCGCGTCACCGTGTAGTAGCGGTCGTTGATGATCGCGACCAGGCCGGCGAAGAAGTCGAGCGAGCCGATCACGATCATGAGCAGGCCGGCGAACGCGATCCAGCCGGACCAGGCTCCACCGTTCCCATCCATCGTTTCCCTCCTTCTGGTTTCTCGCGGCGCGACGATACAACAGTACGCCGTGCCGAGGCTATTGCCCGATCTTGGCCTCGATTCCGGCCAAACGCTCCTCGATTCGACGCAGGGACGCCATTGCCTCCGCGAACTCGTCCGATCGCTGCTTCTTCTCCCGCTCGTTCGCCTCGTCCCGGTCGGCGGAAACGAATAGCGAAGTGACTATCGCGGTCAGGAACGAGAGGAACGTCACGCCGACGAGGATCACGCCGCTGCCGAGGACGCGACCCCAGGGCGTGTGCGGGACGACGTCCCCGTAGCCGACCGTCGACAGGGTCTGGACCGCCCACCAGATCCCGATCCCGAAGGTCGGGAAGTCCTGCCGGTCGAGCAGCGTCATCAGGAACCCTCCGAGCAGGCTCGCCGTGACGGCCACGATCACCAGGTACGGGAAGATGCGGCGGTTGGCGACGGCGCGGCCCATCCGTCTCTCCCAGCGGGTGCGGAGGCGTCGCCGGCGCCCTTCGTGGGGCTGAGCCATCAGCGCCACGTTCGCAAACAGGCCGGACAGGCTCAGCCGGCGCCCGGAACCGTCACCTCGGCCGGAAGCTCGGTGGCCGGAGGCTCCAGCTGGGCGAGATGCTCGCGCGCGAGGCCTTCGTCCCGAGCAGGAGGAGCCCGCCGAGCACGGGGCCGGAGATGAGCACGAGCCCGGCGGCGACCACGACGAGGGAGAGCACCTTGAACCACTCTCTCCGCACCAGCCCGCCGCTTCGGCGGAGCGCCCTGAGCCCGCTCGTCGACTCGAGCTCGGCGCAGGGCGCGATCAGGGCCCACCGGACCGCGAGCACGAAGGCGATCGGGATCAGGAACACCGACAGGGTGAGCACGCTCACGACCGGAACGGCCACGGCGAGCGCGAGCGCGAGTGGCCGGATGCTGTCGAGCGAGAGGCGGTAGGCGCGGAGCGCGCTCACCTCGCGGCCGGCGTCGATCTCGGCCATCGCGCGGGAGCAGGCTGCCTGGATGAACGTGAGCCGAGCAGGCTCAGGATCGTCCCGATCGCGAGCACGAGCCAGGCGCGGAACCCGCCGTCCTGGCCGCTCGGCGCGAGGCCGAGGAGCGACGAGGCGTTGACGATCCCGGTCTGCAGGAGCGTGACGAGAACCGCGACAGGGATCGTGACGAGGCCGATCGCGATGAAGAGCAGCGGCCGGCTGAAGTACATGCGCCAGGTCGCGCTCACCGTCTGGCCCCAGGCCCGGCGGCGCGCGAGATCCAGCGGCGCGCTCGGCCGCCAGTCCGTGCGCGAGCAGAGCCAGGCGATCAGGATCACGAGCGCCGCCAGCACCCCGAGCGTGAGCGTGGCGTTGTTCGCGAGCCGCCTGATCAGGTTCGACCCGGTCGCGACCGCGCCGCAGAACGAGCCGGTCGCGGCCGTACCGAGCAGGCCTCCTGCGGGAATGCCGTAGCTGCGGTCGCGCCACCCCTCCGACCAGGTGATCGGCTGGGCCCACTGCAGCTTCATGTTCGGGCCGGTCGGCCCGTTGAAGAACGCGGGCTGCAGCTCGCCCAACCGGCCCTCGAACGCGATCCAGGGGTACGCCTTGCGGGCCGCCGCCTCCTGGCCCGGGATCGTGCGGATGACCGGCCGGATCTGGGTGTGCGGGCCGCGGGTGTCGTCGCAGCCGACGCCCTCGGCGCCGGAGCGGCCGAGGAAGAGTGCCGAGTCGTAGAAGTTCGCGTGCGACCCCTCGGCGACGTAGACGACGGGGTGCGTCCCGTCGACGCGGTTCAGCTTCTCGTCCCCCCACGCCGCCCGCTCGGCGCCCTCGTGCTGGGAGTAGCCGACGTCGGTCGGGGTGCGCTCGAGCGCCTGCTCGGCGTCCGGCGCGTCGAAGTCGAGCTGGATCATCTCCCAGTCGCCCTCGTGTGTGTTGTTGAAGTCGTTGAAGGCGTAGAAGAACCAGTACTGCAGCGCCAGCTTCCCGTCCTGGGTCGCGACGTGCGCCTAGACGGTGGGCTTCGTCCCCTCCGTGATCCGGCGCGACCAGCGCTCGTAGTCGCACCCGGGCTTGAGCGGGTTCCCGGGAAAGTCGAGGTGGTACTCGTAGAGTCCACGGCCGAGATCGGCCGCTGTGGGCGCGACTTTGACGAGGTCGGACCCGCTCCACGGTCCGCGGAGCGCGACCGTGTCCTGGCCGAGGATCGTGTTGATGTCGATCGGGCGGTACGGCTCGCCCGGCCCGCACTCCTCCTTCTGCTCGACGAGCTGCACGACGGGCGCGTAGCGGGCGGCGAGCGCCTGCTCTGCCTGCGTGTCGGAGGCGTGCGCCACGCCGGCCCAGCCGAGGGCGGCGAGGACGGCGATCGCGGCGAGGGCTGAGCGCAGGCGCACCGGCACCTGAGCCTAACCCGGGGGCGGGAGGTCGCTCTTCGGGGGTCGGGACGTCTCCTGGTGCACGAACAGCCCGAGGAACGCGCGTTTCAGCTGCGTGGGCAGCGAGCCTCCTTCGCCGCTCGGCGGTCGCGCCCAGGCCGCGGCGACCTCCGCGCCGAGCAACAGCGCGCACGAGTAGAGGTACACGGAGTAGAGGAAGACCAGCGCGGCGGTGAGCGAGCCGTAGACGACGCTCAGCCGGGTCGCCCGGTCGTAGAAGAACCCCGAGGCGAGCGCGATGAGCTGGAAGATCAGCGCGGTCACGATCGCGCCCGCGAGGCCGTCGTGGATCCGCAGGCCGCGCGCGGGCACGAAGCGGTAGAGGAGCATCACGACGACGATCGAGAGCACGAACGCGATCAGGCGGATGACGCCGTCCGAGAGCGTTCCCGCGCCGATGTCCGTCGCGCTCGCCAGCCCGCCGCCGGCCGTGTGCACCAGCTGGCCGACCACGGTGATCCCGGCTGTGACCAGCACGAGCGCGGCGGCGCCGACGATCAGCACGAGGTCGACGACCTTCCCGCGCGCCATCGGCCGGGATTGCGTCACGCCCATGGCCGACTCGAGGCCCTGCCTGATCGCGCTCATCATCCCGGTCGCCGCCCACGCGAACACCGCGAGGCTGATGAGCCCCGCCGCGCTCGCAGGCGTCGCGATCGCGGTCAGCGCGTCCTCCACGTCGTGCCGTCCGGCGGCCGAGACCGGCAGCGCGTCGGCAATTGTCTTCGTCACGTCGTGGCGAACCTCGTCGTTCTGGAGCACGAGCCCGAAGATCGAGGCGAGCACGATCGCCAGCGGCACGACCGAGAACAGGACGCGGTAGGCGATCGCGGCCGCGTGCTGTCCGCACTTGTCGGTGAAGAACCGCTCGACGGCGACGGGGGCGACGCTCCCGAACTTCTTGGCGGTCGCGGCGGGCCAGCGGAGGAAGCCCGGGCCGCCGTCAGTCACAGGCGATCCGTGGGATCCCGCGACCCTAGCGCGAGGGCGTGACGGGACCCGTTGCAGGCTCCGGCCGCTCCCGCATACGATTACCGCCATGCTGCTGAGCGAGGTGGGGTACGCGCAGCCGGGCACGCTCGAGCAGGCACTCGGGGTTCTCGCGCAGCACGACGGCGCGCGCGCCCTGGCCGGCGGCCAGACCCTGATCAACGTCATGAAGGCCCGCGCAGCATCGCCTGACGTGCTCGTCGACCTGAACCGGATCCCCGAGCTGAAGGGGATCGAGCTCGGCGCGGACGGCACGCTCGAGATCGGGCCGATGACCACCTACACCGAGCTGATCGTCTCGCCCGAGGCTCGCGCGAGGCCGATTCTCGGCGAGGTCTGCGCGCAGATCGCGGACGTGCAGGTGCGAAACCGCGGGACGATCGGCGGGAACATCTGCTCGAGCGACCCGACGAACCACCTGCCGCCGCTGATGGTCGCGATCGGCGCGCAGATGACGATCGCCGGCTCCTCGGGCGAGCGCATCGTGGACGCGGAGGACTTCTTCCTCGGCGTGTACATGACGGCGGTCGGCCCGGACGAGCTCCTGACGAAGATCACGATCCCGGCCGGCCGGAGCGACGGGTTCGCCGCGGTGCCGATCGGCGCGGACGGGACCTGCATCGTCAACGCGGCCGCCGCGGCGAACGGCGAGCTCCGGGTCGCGCTCGGCTGCGTCGGTGCGGTACCCGAGCTCGTCAAGCCCGGCTCGGCGGACGCCGGGGCCGTCCGCGAGGCGGTGCGCGGGGCGGGCATCGAGCCGCCCGGCGACGTGCACGCGTCCTCGGGGTATCGCCGCCACCTGGCCGAGGTCGTCGCGGCGCGCGCAGCCGCCCAGGCGTCCGAGAGGGCGAGCGAGTAGTGGCCGCTGTCGAGTCCTCGAAGACGATCTCCGTCGAGATCAACGGCACGACGTACGAGCGCGAAGTCGACTCGCGTCGGCTGCTGATCCACTTCATCCGCGACGACGCCGAGCTGACCGGCTCGCACATCGGCTGCGACACCGGCAACTGCGGCGCGTGCAGCGTGATCCTCGACGGGACGCTCGTGAAGAGCTGCATGCTGCTCGCCGTCCAGGCCGACGCCTGCTCGATCGAGACGGTGGAGGGCCTCTCGGAGCCGGGGGAGCTGAACGACCTCCAGCAGGCGTTCAACGACCACCACGCGCTCCAGTGCGGCTACTGCACACCCGGAATGCTGATGAGCGCGACCGCGCTCCTGCGGGAGAACCCGAGCCCGTCCGACGAGGAGATCAGGCGCGCGATCCAGGGGAACATCTGCCGCTGCACGGGCTACTGGAACATCGTCAAGGCGATCAAGGCCGCGTCCGGCCAGGAGGTCGGTGAGTGACCGAGACGACGACCGTCACCGAGCCGATCGTCGTCGAGGAGGGCGAGACCAGGCCGGGCTACGCGGGCCAGAGCGTCAAGCGCAAGGAGGACAAGCGCCTCCTCCAGGGCGAAGGCGTGTTCTTCGACGACGTCAGGCGCCACAACATGGGCTACGTCCACTTCGTCCGGTCGCCCTACGCGCACGCGAAGATCCGCTCGGTCGACGTTTCGAAGGCGCTCGAGCACCCGGCCGTCTACGGGACGCTGACCGGGGACGAGGTCGCACTGCTGACCGACCCGTTCTTCCAGATCTCGTCGCCGCCGGGAGCGCACATCAAGGACTTCTGCCTGGCGGTCGGGAAGGCGCGGTTCGTCGGCGAGCCCGTCGCGGCCGTCGTGGCGACGACGCGCGAGGCCGCGCGCGACGCCTCCGAGCTGGTCGAGGTCGACTACGAGCCGCTGCCCGTCGTCACCGACGGGCGGCGCGCGCTCGACGACGACGCGCCTGTGCTCCACGACGAGGCGGGCACGAACCTCACCTGGGAGGGCGTCTACGAGTGGGGCGACCTGGACGAGGCGTTCGCCGAGGCCGACCGGATCGTGAAGATCTCGGAGCTCCACTTCGACCGCTTCAACTCGACGCCGCTCGAGTGCAACGGCGCGCTCGTCGAGTACAACCGCGGGATCGGGCAATGGACGATCACCACGAACAACCAGTTCCCCGGGTTCGCGGCGATCATGATGGGGCCGGCGATGCGGGTGGGGCTGGACAAGCTCCGCCTGGTCACGCAGGACATCGGCGGCGGCTTCGGCAACAAGATCACCTCGCACCCGCAGCTCGTCGCCTGCTGCCTGCTCGCCCGGAAGCTCAACCGGCCCGTGCAGTGGACGGAGTGGCGGACCGACTTCCACCTGACGATGTCGCACGGGAACGAGCGCTGGTTCCAGGACACCGAGGTCGCGGTCAAGGACGACGGCACGCTGCTCGGCTTCCGGACGACCGCGCTCGACGACGCGGGCGCCTGGCTCCGCTACGAGCCGCTCGGCGGCGTCATCTGGGCGCAGGTGACCCCGGGCATGTACCGCTGGAAGCACATCCGGCTCGACTTCAAGCAGGTCGTGACGAACAAGGCGCCCGTCTCGCCGAACCGCGGCTACTCGCGGATGCAGCACCTCTGGTTCACCGAGCGGATCATCGACATCGTGGCCCACGAGCTCGGGCTCGATCCCGTCGAGGTGCGTAAGCGCAACTACATCAAGGCCGACGAGATGCCGTACACGACGCCCAACGGCTGCGTCTACGACTCGGGCGACTACGCAACGATGCTCGACACCGCGCTGGAGCTGATCGGCTACGGCGAGATCGAGGAGCGTCGCACGGACGCAGCGGCCCGCGGGAAGGTGCTCGGCCTCGGGATCGGCTCGACGCTCGACTCGGGCACGAACAACTTCGGCCAGTCGCGGCTGATCAACCCGGAGCTCCAGTTCTCGGGCAACAACGAGGTCGCGACCGTGAAGCTCGACATCTTCGGCGAGATCGTGGTCACGCTCGGCACGACGCCGCAGGGCCAGGGGCACGAGACCACCGCCGCGCAGGTGGTCGCCGACATCCTCGGCTGCTCCGTCGACGACGTGCACGTCCGGGCGGGGCACGACTCGTACTGGAACACGCACGCCGGCTTCTCCGGGACGTATGCGAGCCAGTTCGCGGTCACCGGGCTCGGGGCGGTCAAGGGCGCGACCGACATGCTCGCCGGCGAGATGCGGAAGCTCGCCTCGGTGATCCTCGGCTGCACGCCCGACGACATCGAGCTCGCGGAGGGCTCCGCCCGGATCAAGGGCAACCCGGAGGCCGCGCTGCCGTTCATGGCCCTCGGCGCGATCATCAACGCCAACAACGCTGGCCTGCCCGAGGACCTCGACGTCACGCTCAACTGCCGCTACGTCTACCGGCCGCCGTTCGAGGTGCCGGACGTCGAGCGCAAGTACGGGAACCTGACGCTGACCTACGCGGCTCAGGTGCACGTCGCCGTTGTCGAGGTCGACCCGGAGACCGGGGTCTACGACGTGGTCGACTACGCGGCCGTCGACGACTGCGGCAAGCGGATCAACCCGCAGGTCGTGGAAGGGCAGGTGATGGGCGCGACCGCGCAGGCGCTCGGCGCGGCGACCCACGAGACGTTCACCTACGACGAGGACGGGAACCTGCTCACGCCCAACTTCTACGACTACCACGTGCCGCACGCACTGGACGTGCCGCCGCTCAAGACCGGCAACATCGAGAGCCCGTCGCCGTTCACCGCGCTCGGCACGAAGGGCATGGGCGAGGGCGGCGGCGCCGGGATCCACGCGGTCTGCGCCGCGCTGCAGGATGCGCTCAGCTCCCGCGGCAAGCCCGTCGTCTACGACAGCTGCAACCCGTACCACCGGGTCTGGGAGCTGCTCAGCGATCCCGAGGCCGCGCGCGAGCGCGTCTCCGTGGAGCCGGCGTGAAGGTCTCCGGCGTGCGGTCGTTCGACGCTCCGCGCCCCGCGGTCTGGCACGTGCTGAACGACCCCGCCTCGATGGCGAAGACGATCCCTGGCGTCGAGAGCTTCGACGTCCAGGACGACAAGCACTGGCGGGCGTTCGTGAAGATCCCGCTCGGGCTCGGCGGCCTCAAGCTGACGATGGAGATGGAGAAGACCGAGGAGCGCGAGCCCGAGTTCGCGCAGCTCTCGATCAAGGGCAACGGGGTCGGCGCGATGCTCAGCATGACGACGGCCTTCACGCTGAGCGAGGAGGGCACGGGCACGAAGATGGACTGGGAGGCCGACGTGCACATCGCGGGGCCGGTCGGCTCGATGGGCCAGCGCGTCCTCCAGCCGATCGTCAACCAGCAGGTCGAGCACGTCCTCACCTCGCTCGACGAGCAGGTCAGGGAAGCGTCCGCGACCGCTTCCGAGAGCTAGCGCCCCCGTGGCCCAGCCGTTCCGGATCGGGGTCATGCAGCTGACCATGGAGCCGCTGGACGAGATGGTCGCCTCCGCTTGCGCGATGGACGAGGCGGGGCTGGACACGATCTGGCTGGCCGAGGCCTACCCGTGGTGGCGCAAGCACCAGATGGAGGCGCGCTCCTCGACCGTCAGCTCCGCGGTGATCGCCCAGGCGACCGAGCGGCTCACGATCGGCTGGGGGATCATCTCGCCGTTCACGCGCCATCCGGTGCAGGCGGCGATGGACGCGCGCGTCGTCCAGGAAGCGGCGGGGCCCGGGCGCTTCATCCTCGGTTTCGGGACGTCCAAGATCTTCCTCAACAACGCGGTGATGCAGACGAACAAGACGCTCGGCCCGATGCGAGACGCCGTCGAGATCGTGCGCGGCGTGCTCCGCGGCGAGGCGTTCGAGTACACCGGCTCGACCTGGAACGCGTCGGTACCGGCGCTCGACCCCGCCGCCCACTCGCCGCGCGAGGTTCCACCCGTGTACGTCGCTGCGACCGCCCCGAAGATGCAGGCGCTCGCGGGCGAGATCGGCGACGGCTGCCTGACGCCGTCGATCACGACGCCGGCGTTCGTCCGCTACACGCGCGAGAACGTCGCGAGCGACATCGACATCGGCTGCACCGTCGTCGCCTCGATCCACGAGTCCGACCGAGACGCGGGGCGCGACGGCGCGCGCGAGATCGCGGGGATGTACCTCGCGAACAAGGTGCAGAACATCCAGGGCGCCGCGGACACGCTGCTCGATCTGGCCGGGATCGACCAGGACGAGATCCGCCCGGTCGCCGAGGCGATGGAGCGCGGCGGACGGCTCGCTGCGAAGGCCGAGGTCAGCGACGCGCTGCTCGACAAGTGCAAGCCGATCGCCGGCACCCCGGACGACTGCATCGCGGCGATCGAGGAATACCGTGAGGCCGGCTGCACCCACGTCATGCTCGAGCTCTGGGGCGACCGGCGGCACGAGCAGATTCGGCTCTTCGGCGAGCGGGTCCTGCCGAGCTTCCGCTGATGGCCGTCTCGATCAAGAAGGACCGCCTCGTCGATTGGGCGAGCCAGGCGATCTCGATCCCGAGCTTCACCGGGAGCGAGGGAGAGATGGCGAACTTCATGGC
>Ga0335083_10000227_pt1 | contig 92860 bp, 80 predicted proteins | sample Lox_Sample_42_FD_206716 | JGI IMG/M metagenome (GOLD analysis project Ga0335083, IMG submission 206716) | Soil microbial communities from Loxahatchee National Wildlife Refuge, Florida, United States - Lox_Sample_4.2 | ecosystem: Environmental > Terrestrial > Soil > Wetlands | place: USA...
CGCGGTTGCGCTCACCACCGGCCAGAACATGCGTTTGGCGGCCTGTGCGAAGGCCTCCTTGGGCTTGTGGCCCTCGGTCATTTTTCGATCGGCGTATTCGACGACGATGATCGCGCCGTCGACCAGGATGCCGACCGCCAGCAGCATGCCGAACATGATCATCTCGTTCAGCGACATGCCGATGCCGTTGAGCACCATGAACGCCATCAGGAACGAGGTCGGGATCGCGACGCCGACCAACAGCCCCGCGCGCACGCCGAGCGCCGCGACGATGATGATCATCACAAGCACGATGGCCAGGATGATCGAATCCGACAGCGAGCTCAGCATGTCGCGGATGGAGGTCGACTCGTCGAACAGATAGGTGACGTGGACGCCCTGCGGCCAGCTCGCTTGCGCCTTGGCGACGGCGGCGCGAACGGCCGCGTTGTTGGCGATGATGTTGGCGCCGATACGCTTGGTGACGTCGAGCGAGATCGTAGGCTGACCGTTCACGCGTGCATAGGTCGTCGGGTCGTAAAAGGTGCGCCGCACCTGCGCGACATCGGAGAGGGTGATCGTGGAATTCGCTGTGGAACGCAGCGGCAGGTTCAACAGATCGCTGGCGCTTGAGATCACGCCGGGGACCTTGACCGCAAAGCTGCCGTGACCGGTGTCGATCAGGCCCGCGGCGATCAGCCTGTTGTTGTTGGAGACGGCCTGGAACATCTCCTGCTGCGAGATTCCGAAGCTCTCCAGCTTGGCCGGATCGATGACGATCTCGAGCATCTCCTTGCGCTCGCCGTCGATGTCGACGTCGAGCACGCTGGGGATCAGCTTGATCTGGTCCTTCAGGTCGCGCGCCAGCTTGAGGAGCGTGCGGTCGGGAACGTCGCCGGAGAGCGCCACCGAGATCACCGGGTTGAGCGCGATGTTGATTTCGTTGACCGATGGCGGGTCGGCCTCGGCGGGCAGCAGCGAGCGGGCTTCTTCGACGCGGGCGCGTACGTCTTCCAACGCTTTCTGCTTCTGGAAGTTGACGTCGAACTCCAGGATGACGACCGCGGTGCCGGCATAGGCGCGCGCCGTCATGGTCTTGATGCCTTCGACCGAGCGCAGCGCCGTTTCCAGCGGCTTGACCAGCAGGCGCTCGCTGTCTTCCGGGCTGATGCCGGGATAGGTCACCTGCACGATCAGATAGGGAATCGGGATATCGGGATCGGCTTCCTTCGGAATCGAGTTGAAGGCGGCGACGCCCGCGATGATCACGACCGCGATCAGCGCGAGCACTACGCGCGTGTTGTTCACGGCCCACTCGACGATTCGCGTCACGATGCGGCTCCGGCCTTATCGGCGACGGCTTTCACATGCTCGCCCTCGCTCACGAATTGCTGCCCTACGGTAATGACCTGGGTGTGATCGGGTACACCGGTGATCCAGTTACCGTTGGGGTCGTCCGAGACGATCTTCACCGGCACGAAATGGACGACGCCGCCGACCACAGTGCGCACGCCGATCACGCCGCGATCGTCGAGCACCAGTATGCCGGGCGAGATTTTCATCGCCTCGACCTTCCTCACCGGGATGTGGATGTCGGCGCTCACGCCGTCGCGCAGCTTGTTGTCCGCATTGGGCAGCGTGACTTCGACCCGAAAGGTGCGCGTCGCGGTGTCCGCGCGGTCGGCAACGAAGCTCACCTTGCCGGCCACGGTTTCGCCGGTGACCAGGCTCGCCGTCGCGGGATCGCCGATCTTGATCTGACCGACCTCGTTTTCGGAAACCGTACCGACGGCAAGAAAGGGCTCGGGCGCGATCACCATTTCGCATTTGTCGCCGGCGCGCATGTAGTCGCCGACGTCGACATAGCGGTCGTCGACATAGCCGTCCCAGGGCGCGCGGATCCTGGTGTTGGCGAGCTGGATGTTCATGGTCGCCGCCCCCGCCTTGGCCGCCTCATAGGCGGCTTCGGCCTGGGCAAGCTGGGTCTTGGAGCGGAAGCCCTGTTTGAAGAGTTCCTGCGCGACTTCCAGCTCTTTGCCGGTCTGGGCCACCATCGCATTCATCTGCGCGACTTTGGCGCCGCGATCGTTGACATCGATCTCGCACAGCACGTCGCCCTTCCTGACCTTCTGGCCCTTGTCGAAATGGATGGCCTTGACGGTGCCTTCCACTTCGGCACGCACGTCGACGGCATGGAGCGCCTGGGTGCGGCCACGAACGGTGATCGTCGCGTTGCGCTCGCTCGCCGTCAGTTCGGCCACGCGGACCAGCGGCACGGTCGGGATGGTCTTCGCATCGCCCCTTTCGACGATTGGCGCGCTCGGATGGACGATAAGCCCGGAGCCGATCCACACCACGACCACAAGAAGGATCGCGCCGGCCCACTGGTAGCCCGGCTTCAGCCGCAGCCAAAAGTCCGGCATCACCCGCTCATAGGCTGCGACGAGTGCCCCTCCGATGGCGCGAAAGAAGCGAAGCATGGAACAGGACTCTCTTTATTCGGCCGCCGCGACGGCCGGTGGGGTTTCGAGGACGAAGCAGCCTCGCTGGGAGCGCAGATAGCCCAGCACTGCCTCGTAGATGGTGCGGCCGAACCCATTGGCAAAGGATTCGCCCGGCGATTTCGCCTTGGTGTTGCTCGCATTCAACTGTGCAAGTTTGGCTTCGACCTGTGCGATGTAGGCGTCGATCATGTTGCCCACGCGTTGGGGCGGCAGCACGTCGGCGAACAGCATCGCGAAGACGAATGGCGAGCGATGCCGGTCCTCGGGCAGGGGCTTGAGAAGCGAGGCGATGAACGCGGCGCGCCCTGCCGGCGTGATGGAATAGACCTTCCGATCGGGACGCTTTTCCTGCGCTTCCTCACGTACCGAGACGAGACGCTCTTCGGTCAGGCGGTTCAGCGCGGGATAGATCGAGCCGAAGCTGGCTTCGACGAAGTGCTGATAGCCGTCTTCCTGGAAGAGGTTCTTGATCTCGTAGCCCGTGGCATCACCGCGGGTGAGAATCCCCAGGCAAATGGTGCGGACGTCCATGCTCCCAACCCGTCTATATTGGACCGATATAGATCGGGTCTATATAGGGAGCGTTATGTGGCATTCAAGACACGAAACTGTGTCAGGGGCGCAGAGCCAGCCTGCGCCTTGAGCAGACATCGAGAATAGCAGCCGTTTTCTCCAGGCCCACAATGGGACAGGATGAGGGTCAGATGACTTCGACCCGGTCGACTTCCACGCCCTTGTTGCCCTGCCGGGTCGAGAAACGGATGCGCTGGGCCGGCTCGAGCGCTTGGACGCCGGAACGCCGAAGCGCACTCGCGTGCAGATAGATATCGCCGCCGCCATTGTCCGGCATGACGAAGCCGAAGCCCTTCTGGTCGTTGAAGAACTTCACCTTGCCTTCGATCATCGGACCGCTCGGACCGGAGTCCCGGTCGCGATAACCGCCGCCGCCAAAACGGTCGCCGCCACCGAAGCGGTCTCCTCCGCCGAAGCGGTCTCCTCCGCCGAAACGGTCGCCGCCATGCCCGCGTCCGCCGCCGAAGCGGTCATGGCCGCCATAGCCGCCGCCGTCGCCAACGTCCCGCCGGGGACGCTGAGGTCGCGACGGCGCCGCCTCCGCGGTCGAATTGTCGACGCTGTGAACAGCGACGACCTGGAGTCCGCGGGGCGAGTTCTGCAGATCGCAGACGATTGTCGCCCCTTGGTTGAGAGAAGGGGAGCCCACCGCCGCCAATGCCGAAGCATGGCAGAACGCGTCCGAGCCGTCTTCCAGTGTGATGAAACCGTATCCCTTGGTCCCGTTGAACCACTTCACGGTCCCCTTCGCAGAAGCTCTTGCAAGGGGCCCCGAATTGCCACTGTCGAAATTCGCCATGCTGCCGATGCCGCGCTCAGCCGGGCACGTTTCCAATCGCGCAAAAGCCCGTCCCGGCCACGGACCCCACGTTAACCGGCATCATGCCCGCAAAATCGCTCCTGCCGCAACGGGGTAGGGCCACGCTGCGGCAGGATTTCGATGTCCAATCCGCGTCGGTTTCCCTAGGTTTGTGCCGTTCGGGAGCAGGAATTGCGATGCCGGGAAGCCAGGATTTTGCCGCCGATCCGCGTAACGAACGCGTATTGGTCTATTTGAATGGCCAGCTCGTTCCCCGCGGGCAGGCGCAGGTTTCCATCTTCGATGCGGGCTTCGTTCTGGGCGACGGCGTGTGGGAAGGCATCAGGCTGCACCGCGGCCGGCTGTTGTTCCTGAAGCCCCACCTGGACCGGCTCTACGACGGCGCGCGAGCCATTGACCTCGACATCGGCATGACCCGCGAGGAAATGGAGGCGGCCCTGCGCCGTACCTGCGAGGCCAATGGCATGCAGAGCGGGGTCCATATCCGGCTGATGGTGACGCGCGGCCTCAAGAAGGCGCCGAACCAGGATCCGCGCAACGCGCTGGGGCAGCCGACAATCGTCATCGTCGCGGAGCACAAGGAGCCGAGCGAAGAGATCGTCGCGCGCGGGCTGAAGCTGGCGACGTCCGCCATCCGCTGCACGCCCAAAGAGATGTTCGACATGCGGCTCAATTCGCACAGCCGGCTCGCTCTGATCCGCGCCCTGCTCGATGTCATCCCCAAAGGCGCCGATGAGGCATTGATGCTCGATCCCCACGGTTTCGTGTCGAGCTGCAACGCGACGAACTTCTTCTTCGTGAAGGACGGCGAGGTGAGGACATCGAGCGGCGAATTCTGCTTCAACGGGGTAACGCGATCGAACGTGATCGAACTTTGCCGCGAAAACGGGATTGCGATCCGCATGGGCGATTTTCCCCTGGAAGACGCGCATGCGGCGGACGAAGCCTTCGTCACCGGCACCTTTGGCGGCATCACCCCGGTGCGCGAGATCGATGGGAGCGTGCTTCCGGCGGCGCTGCCGGGGCCGATGACCATGCGCCTGCGCCAACTCTATGCCGAGCTGAAGGATCGCGATGCCCAAGGCTGAGCCGATCCGCATCGCGATGTGGTCTGGCCCGCGCAACATCTCGACCGCGATGATGCGCAGCTTCGAGAACCGCCCCGACATTTCGGTGATCGACGAGCCCTTCTATGCCGCCTATCTCGCGGCCACCGGGATCGATCACCCGATGCGTGAAGAGTCGCTGGCCTCGCAGCCGCAGGATTGGCACGACGTCGTGAAGATCGTTCTCGGACCCGTCCCCGATGGCCGTCCGATTTTCTATCAGAAGCACATGGCGCACCACATGTTGCCCGGTTTCGGCCGCGACTGGATCGCGCAATGCCGCAACGCCTTTCTGATCCGCGCGCCGGAAGACGTGTTGCGCTCCTACACGCAGAAGCGCGAACAGGTGGCGCTCGACGACATCGGATTCGTTCAGCAAAGCGAACTGTTCGAGCGCGAGGCCGAGCGCTTGGGCCGCGCGCCGCCGGTGGTGGAGGCGTCGGACGTGCTCACGGATCCGCGCGCGGCACTGAGCGCGCTTTGTGCGGCGCTCGGCATAGCCTTCAGCGAAAGAATGCTTTCCTGGCCTGCCGGGCGCCGCCCGACCGATGGCGTGTGGGGCAAGGTGTGGTACGGCTCGGTGGAGCGCTCGACCGGGTTTGCACGCCAATCTGCTGCGATGCCGGCTGCTCCCTTGCCGTCGGATCTTCAGCGCATCGCCGATGCCGCGCGTCCCCATTACGAGCGTCTGTTCCGGCACCGATTGCGGCCGTAGCCAAAAAGAAACGGGCCGGACTCGCGTCCGGCCCGCCCCCCTCATTCAGGTTCGATGCCTAGTTCAGGGTCACCGACTTCGCCGGCGAAGCGACGCCGTTGACCACGACCTGGATCGTGCTCGCTCCGGTCTCGCAGGAGGCCGGAATATCGAACTTGGTCTTGGTCACCGTGCCATCGGAGATGCCGGTCGCATAGTTGTGCGTGTTGGCATAGCAGACATGGCCGGTGGAGTTGTTGGTGATGCGCACGATCGGATAGTTGGTCGATTCCTGCACGTCATCCCCGTAATACCCGCCGAACGTCACGCCGTTGAAGCCGAGGCCGTTCATCTTGTTGTTCTTGCTGCCTACGGTCAGCGAGGTCTTGACGTGCTTGATCTTCGGGATCGCCTTCTTCGCGGGGTTGCCCTGCGGCGTGTAGACTTCCACGTCGCCAACGTCGCTCGCCCACAGAACCTGGCCTGTCGGCAGCATCATCATGCGGCCTTCATAGGAGTTCTGGCCGCCAGCGCTCGCCGGATCGTTCACCTGCGTGATCGTGACGTGCGTGGCGTTCTTGACGTGGGCCTCGAAGAAGTGCGACGGGCCGCCCTGGAAGACGCCGGGGCTGGCCTGGATCAGGACGTTGCCGTCGGGAAGCACCGCGGCCGGTCCGTCGGCGACGTCGAGCGCGCCGTCGATGGCGGGAATATCCGGACCCGTGGTCCACGCGCCGCTCACCGGATCGAAAACGGCGGTGTGGGCCGTGCCGCAGATCTGATAGATCAGGCCGCTTGGCAAGCGCGGCGCCGGCCCGATCTCATGCGAACCGGGATCGGTGCAGCTCACCGGAGTTTTGTTCGCCTGGGTCGTCCACGCTCCGGTGCTTTCCGAATAGATTTCGACGTCATTCGGACCGCCGAGGCTGCGGTTGGCATCGACGGTGAAGATCATCCCGCCGGGGAACTGCGTCCAGCCTTCCTCGTCGTTCTCATCGCCCTTGCCGGTTCCCGTGGAAGTCCAGGACACGGAGGTGCCGCTGATGGTGGCGACGGCTTCCTTCGTCGAGCAGCAATCGGCCACCATGTAGTGACCGTCGGCACGCACGACGCTCTGCGCGTCGCCGATGCTCGACCAGCCGGACGGCGGCGTAACGCTTGTCCAGGTGTCCGTCGCCCTGTCGTAAATGGCGCCCTGGTTCGTCCAAACCGGGCTGCAATTGATGTACTCGCCGCCATTGACCATGACGTGACCGTCCGGAAGGACTTGCGAGGCGAAGTAGAGCGGGCTGTAGCCGGACGGCATCGCGCCCATCGCGCTCCAGGTGCCGTTCACATAGCCGCCGGTGTTGTCCGGCGTGAGGCGGAACCAATTCTCGGTGCAGCCGTCATGCATCATCACCGTTCCGTCGGTCAGCAACAGCGACGTGTCGGGGAAGCCGCTTCCGGGGAACGAATTGGTCAGCGGCGTCCAGGTCCCAGATCCGGAACCACCCGGTGCGACGTAGGGAGGACGCGTCGGATTCACCTTCCAGCCATGGTGGCTCGGGAGCGGCGTCAGATGACCGTGCGATGCCAGAGCGCTCGTCGACAGGAGCGCGGCAGCGGCGGCAAATACAGAGAGACGGCAGGAACGCATGAAGATCCCCTTTCACGTGGGTCGTTGTGGGTCGTTGTCGGCAACGAGGGAACCCAACCACCCCCAGCCGCCGGATGATCTCTGTTTGAATTACGGCGATGTTAGATGGCTGCCGTAAGGTAGGCAAGCGGCGCGCCCGATTTCGAGGCGCCGCCACGCTCTTTTGCACCTGCGAATAGCGGAATTACGTGTCGATTCGGCGCATCGCCGCCAGCGCCTCGGCCAGGCCGTCGGTCGGCACCGTAACGGTGACTTTTTCCTGCGTGCCCGATGGCGTGTATGTCATTTTCAACGTCTTGGCATTGTTCACCGTCGGCAATTCGTCGAACTTGATGGATCGGATGGCGAGGCAGGCGATGCGCGCGCACCCCCGGACGGTCAATTGCCATTGCGTTCCGTCCAGACGGAATGCGATCGCATCGCCGCTGGACACTTCCGTCGGCGGGAATCGCAGGAACACGGCGAGCACCCGTTTGAAGCCGAATTCGCGAAACGTCACGCGGATTTCCTGCGGCGGCTGCGACGAATTGTGGGTCGAATAGACGACGCGGCAGCGCGGGATGTGCCAATGCGGCGGCGGCGGCGGTTCCTTCGGCGGAGTGCCCTCGGAATTACCGCTCGTGTGACCTTCGAGCGGCGGTTTCTGGGGCAATTCGTGCACGTTGCCGCAAAGCAGAGTCCAGGCACCCAGTTTTTGCGTTCCCACGAAGTCGCCATTGAGGGTCTTGGCAATCTGCGCGGCGCTCATCGCGCTGCTGTCGAAAGCGCTGACAGCCGGCTTGCGGCCGTACTGTGCGGCAAGAAAAAGGCCAGCGACGAGGACCGCGGCAAGAATTCCGCCGATCATCATATTGCGCATAGTCGTCTCCGAATCTTGTTGGCGGTTGGCTGTCTTCGTGCGCGGCTATCAGAATTCCGGCACATCGGGGTAGGCATCGAGGACCGATCCGAGCGCGGTCTTCAGCGGGCCAAGCCAGGGCTCGAAATGCCGCCAATGATCGACGCCGCTTTTGTAGAGCGGCTGCCGTACCTGCTCGGAGCTCGCGGTTCGCACCGAACGCTCGGTTTCGTGGAAGCGCAGCGTCTGTTCCTCGAAGGGCAAGCCGAGGTACTCGAATATCCTGCGGATCTCGTGGTCGGGATTCTCGACGAGCTGCTCATAGATGACGCGGTGTACTCTTCCGGGCAGCACGGCGTCCCAATGCGCCATCAGCTCGACATAGTCCCGATAGTAGCGGCCGACGTCGGTGAGCGAATAGGTGAAATGCTGGCCGCGCGCGAAATGCTGCTTGAAGTTGGAGAAGCACGAACCCATCGGATGACGGCGCGCGTCGATGATCTTCGCGTGGGGCAGAATGAGATGGATTAGCGGCACGTGCCCGAAATTGTTTGGCATCTTGTCGACGAAGTAGGTTCGCCCGAGTTTGCGGTGCGAACGCGTATTGTCGAGGTATTCCTTGCCGCGCCGCTCGAATTCCTCCGGCTCCAGATCGCCCAGCAGAAACGGATAGGTGGCGTCGTCCGGGCCGGCGGCATTGTCTTCGTTGAGATGGCGCGCCATCGACGTGATGTCCGGCAGCTCCATCGTTCCCTCGATCTGGGAATGACTGGACAGGATCTGCTCGAGCAACGTCGATCCCGCCCGTGGAAGCCCCAAGACAAAGATCGGGTCGCGCGCCTTGTGGCCGAAGCCGTAGCGATCCTCGAAGAACTGACGATCGAAGAATTCCTTGCAGGCCACCACGAAACCGTGCGTCTTCTCGGCGTCGTAATCGACGGTCGAACGCCACAGGGCGTTGCCCTTCTTGTAGCTTTCGAAGGACTGTTCGTACTTCTTCTGATCCTCGTACGCCTTGCCGAGAGAGAAATAGAACTGCACCCGCGCCTCGATCCGCAAATCGGGCCGCTCGAGCTGACGATGCATTTCGGCAATGTCCGCGTCCCCGAAACGGAACGTCTTCAGATTTGCGAGGCTCCAATAGCCGCCGCCCATCTGGGGCAGGAGTTCGATCGCCTTCCTGTAGGCAAACACGCCGTCCTCGTGCTTTCCGCACGACTTGAGAGCGTGGCCGTAGGAAATCCACGAGGCAGGATGGTTGGGATATTCCTTCACCAGTTCCTCGAAGACGGCGAGCGACTCCCTGTCCTCGCCCATCTGGCCCAGCAGCGACGCCTTCATGGTGCGGAACTGCGGATTCTGCGGATCGCGTTCCAGCAGAATGTCGATATGGGGCAGCGCTTCGTGCAGACGGTTCTGCAGATAGAGCGAGGTGCACAGACGGTAGCGCGCGGCCGCGAAGTCGGGCGCGAGCTCCAGACAACGTTCCAGCAAGGCGGTGGCGTCCTCGTTGCGATCCTGCGCGATCGCCGCCTCGGCCAGCATTTTGATGGCGTTGACGTTGTCGGGATTGCGATCGAGGAATTCGATGAGGATGTCTTCGGTGACGTCGGGACGGCCGTTGCGCAAAGCCGCCACCGCTTTTTGCAGGGCCGGCTCGTTCACCGAAACATTGAAGTGATGCGAATAGGCCGCATCGGAAGCGAGCACGTCGCCGATCAGCACATACTGCTCGCCGAGGGCCGACCACGCGGCCGAGAGATTGCGGTCGAGGTTGACCGCTTCGGTGAGCACGCGGATCGCCTCGTGATTGTCGCCAAGGGCCCCCAGCGCCAGACCGAGTTCGAGGCGCACCTCGGCCCAGTCGGGCTGGGAAGCGGCCAGGGGCGCCAGCACGTCCCGTGCCGCCGCGTTGTCGTTCTGCAGGCGCAGCGCGGTGCCAAGCACAAGCCTGGCCTCCGGATCGTCCGGAGACGTCTTGAGCAATTGGCGTGCGCCGGTTTCCGCGAGCTTCGGTTCCGCGGGGAGATGCCGCTTCACATCGGCGATGCTGGACGCCGGTTTCTCGGCAAGCTGTGCTTTGGACATCGACACGCTATCCCAACGCTGTATTCTATTGCGGCTTGCCGGACCGGATGGATTCACCCGACCAGCGCACGTCGGCGCCTTGCCAGCCGCCCGTGTAGTCTAACTTGCCGTGCAGCCGGCTGTAAAATTGCGGAACCGCCGGGTAGCGCTCCAGCACGAATCCGAGTTCCGATTTCAGCGCCTGGATCCAAGGCTCGTAGTGCTTCCAGTCCTCGAGGTGTTCGCCGGATATAGGCCGCCGGACCTGTTCGGCGCTTGCGGTGCGCACCAGACGGTCGTTTTCGTGGAACCTTAGCATGGCCGGTTCGAAGCCCACGCCAAGATAATCGGCGAGCGCGCGGATTTGACGTTCGGGCTCGGCGACGAGTTCCTCATAGATCACCCGATGCACCTTGCCCGGCAGCACCTCGTCCCAATGCGCCATGAGCTCGACATAGTCGAAGTAATAGCGGCCCAGATCGGTCAGCGAATAGGAAAATTCCTGCCCGCTTCCAAAATGCTGCTTGAAGTTGGAGAAACAGCAGGCGAGCGGATGGCGCCTCACGTCGATGATCTTGGCGTTGGGCAGGATCAGCGCCAGCATGCCCACATGGGCGAAGTTGTTCGGCATCTTGTCGATGAAGCGGGGTCTGCCCAATCGTCGATGCATGCGCGCGCGCCAGAGATATTCGTCGCCGAGACCTTTGAGGTTGGCGGCGTCGAGGTTCGCCAGCACTTCGGGATATTTGACGATCGGATCGCCGGCCTTGAGCTTTCCGCCGAGCCGGCCGGCAAGATAGGGAAGGGCCCGCAGCTCGGTGGTGCCTTCGATGGCGCTGTGGCTCGCCAGAATCTGCTCGACCAATGTGGACCCCGAGCGCGGCAGGCCGACGATGAATATCGGATCGGCGGAAACGTTGCCCATGCCCTGGCGCGCCGCAAAGAAGGCCGGCGTGAACAAGACCCTTGCGCGGCGCACCTGCGAGCGTATTTCATCCGGATCGTAGGTGGCTGCGGCGCGCACCAGTTCGTTGCCCGCGCGGTAGTAAAAGAACGATTCTTCGTACCGGCCCGAATCCTCGAGCGCCTTTCCGAGGGCGAAATTGAACAACGCGCGATTTTCGCCCTTCATGTCGGGGCGCGCGAGCTGCTCGCGTATGGTCTCGACTTCCGCTTCGCTGAAACGGTAGGTCTTAAGATTGGCGAGACTCCAGTAGGCATCGCCCAAACCCGGCAGCAGAGAGGCCGCTTTGCGATAGGCGGCGACGCAATCTTCGCTGCGTCCGAGCGTCTTCAGGGCGTGCCCATAGGCCAGCCAGGCCCCCGGCTGGTTGGGAAAAGCCTTGAGCAGGATCGCGTATTCCTCGGCAGCCCTTTCGAAATCGCTCATGCGAATGAGCGCGGCTGCTTTGAGATTGCGATGAAAAGGATCGTCTTCCACCTTCAGGATCTCGTCGACCTGATCGATCGCCTCCTGCGGCTTGTTTTGCGCCATCAGGACGGTGGCATAGCGAAAGCGCGCGGCCAGGAAATCGGGCGCGATTTCGATGCAGCGGCGGAACAGCTCTTCGGCCCGCGGCATGCGGCCTTGCTTCATCGCGATCTCGGCGAGAAGCTTCAGCGCGTTCACGTCGTCGCCGTTCGTTCGCAGATGATCCAGCAGAAGAAGGCGCGCGTCCTCGATCCGGTTCTCGCGATACGCCGTCATCGCATCGCGCAGCAACGGCTCCTTGACCGACGCATAGAAATATTCGGCATAGGCGGCATCGGCGCCCTTGCGGCTGCGCATGCGCACCATCTGGTCGCCGAGCGCGCTCCAGGCTTCCGCGAAGCCCGGATCGAGGCCGACGGCGTATTTGAGCGACTGTGTCGCGCCCCGATTGTCGCCCAGCATTCCCAACACGAGGCCGAGCTCGTAATGCACCAAGGGCAAATGTGATTGCCGCAGGGCCAAAGGCTCAAGTATGGCGCGCGCCGAAGTCGGAGCGCCCTTGCGCCGCAATGCAGAGCCGAGCAGCAGGAGAGCGTCGGGGTCTTCGGGGTTCTCGCGCAGAACGTCGCGCAGCCGCGCTTCTGCCTGCGCAGGCTGCTGAGCCAGGAATTGCCTGGCTTCTGCAAGTGCGGCCGCAACGTCTGCGGGGCGTTCCGTGCTCACGACAGACCCTTCGACAGGCTGGTGGGATGCAAGCCATACATGAAGGCCCGCCGGGTTTCTGTCAACGATTTCATCTGCTTAGGTTTACGGACGGAACTTGCGGATAATCCTTCACGATGTCGCCCAGTGCGGCTCGCAAAGGCTCGAGCCATGGCGCGAAATTGCGCCACTGCTCGATTTCGCTGCGGAACAGCGGGCGTCGGACCTGCTCGGCGCTCGCGGTGAGAACCGGCCGCTCGTTCTCGTAGAAGCGCAGGCAGGCTTCTTCGAACGGGAGTCCCAGAAAGGCAAGAAGGCGCTCGATCTCGCCGCGCGGATCGTCCAGCAGTTTTTCGTGGAAAACGCGATGGATCTTCCCCGGCAGCACGCGGTCCCAATGCGCCATCAGCTTAACGTAGTCGCGGTAGTACTGGCCCAGGTTTTCGAGATCGTAGGTAAAGGCGTAGTTGTGCTCGAAGTCCTGCCGCCAGTTCGAGATGCCGCACGCCATCGGATGGCGCCGTGCATCGACGATCTTCGCGTTCGGCAGCATGAGATGGATGAGGCCGACATGGCGGAAATTCTCGGGCATCTTGTCGATGAACAGCGTCCGCCCGTAGCGGCGGAAGGGCTGGGTCTCTTCCAGATATTGTTCGCCGAGTGCTTCGAATACATCCGTGTCCAGCCCGGCCAAGGCTTCGGGATAGGTGCCCTCGAGCCGGTCGATGATGCCGTTCACGTTGGAGAGCTCCATCGTCGCTTCCACTTGGGAATGGCTCGACAGGATTTGCTCGATCAATGTCGAACCGGAGCGCGGCAAGCCGACGACGAAGACGGGGCCTAGCGCCTGTGCTCCGGCGCCGCTGCGCTGGCGGAGAAATTCGGACGTGAACAGCGACCGGATGCGGTCGAAGAGGCGGCTCGTCTCGACGCGATCGTGGCGCGTTTGCGCGCGCCGGATCGCATTCGCCCTGGCATAATGTTCGAACGACGCGGCGTAGCGTTTTGCGTCCTCTTCCACCTTGCCGAGGGTATAGTGAAGCAGGCAGCGGTCCGTTTCGGTCAAATCGGTGCGGGCGAGCAACGTTTCCATCGCGTCGATTTCGGACGGTTCAAAGCGATAGGATTTGTTGTTGCCCAGGCCCCAATAAGCTTCGGCGAGATCTGGAAAGCGGGCGATCGCGGCGCGATAGGCGGCGATGCTCTCCTTCCCCCTCCCCGCCCATTTCAATTCGGAGGCGTAATTGAGCCAGAGCCCGACTCTTCCGGGGTGTTCGGCCAGAAGCCGCTCGTGCAGGGCCAGCGCCGCGCAATAGTCGCCGCTTCGCGCCAATGCGACGGCCTTGAGGCACAGGCATTCGAAATTGTCCGGCTGCTCCGCCAGCAATTGCTCGACTTCTTCGAGCGCGCGGTGTGCCTTGTTGGTCTGGAACAGTAGAGTCGCATAGCGATACCGCGCGGCAAAGAAATGCGGTGCGACGGCGAGCGCTTTTTCGAGCAATTCCTCCGCGTCGAGAAAACACGCGAAGCGGATCGCGACTTCCGCCAGCAGGCGCAAGGCATTCGGGTTGCGCGGATGTTCGTCCAGAAAGCAGCGCAGGATCGGTTCCGCGGCGTCCGGGCGGTCGTTGCGCAGCGCAAGCGCTGCCTCGCGTAATCGCGGCTCGGGCGGAAGCTGGATTTCGTCCTGTGATGGTGGAGCGCTCATCGTCCTTGCGCGAGCGCGCCCGCGTAGCCCTTGAGCGCGGGCCCGAGCGCGCTCTTGAGCGGTTCGAGCCACGGCTCGAAATGGCGCCAGTTGTCCATCTCGTCGCGAAAGATGGGGCGGCGCACCTGTTCGGCGCTCGGCGTGCGGATCGGCCGCTCCGTTTCGTGATAGCGCAACGTTTGGGGCTCGAAGGGCAATTCCAGATAATCGAAGAGTTTGCGAATCTCGCGTTCGGTGTCGTCGACCAGCTGTTCGTAAAAGATACGGTGCACCTTGCCGGGCAGCGCCGCATCCCAGTGCGCCATCATCTCCACATAGTCGGCGTAACAGCGGCCGAGATCGCTGAGACTGTAGCTGAAGTCCTTGCCCAGCGGGAAATAGTGCTTGAACGCGGAGACGCAACAGGCGAGCGGATGCCGCCTGACATCGATGATCTTGGCGTGGGGCAGCATCAGCTGGATCAGCCCGACATGCGCAAAATTGTCGGGCATCTTGTCCACGAAAAAGGGCCTGCCGCCGGTGCGGTGCATGGCCGCGCGCTCGATGTATTCCTCGCCGAGGATCTTGAGGTCGTCCGCGTTGAGATTGCGCAGGCATTCCGGATAGGGCGCCTGGCTATCCGTTGCCAGCGCCGGATGGCTCTGGCCCTGGCGGAATTGAACGCCGATTCGCGCCGAAATCCGCCCCACAAGATAAGGCAGGATGCGCAGCTCCATGGTGCCTTCGATCTGCGAGTGGCTGGCGAGGATCTGCTCGACCAAGGTCGATCCGGAGCGCGGCAGGCCGACCACGAAGATCGGATCGCGGGCCGTGCTGCCCGCAGTCTTGAACTGCTCGAAATATTTGGGCGTGAACAGGGTCTTGCAGTTCTGCACGTAGACTGACGTCATCTCGGCGTTATAGCTGATGGTTGCACGCTTGAGCGCGTTGCCCTGCTTGTACTGCTCGAAGGCGGCTTCGTAGTCCTTCCTGTCTTCGAGCGCCTTGCCGAGCGCGAAGTGGAGCTGAATGCGGCTTTCGACCGGCAGATCGCTCGTGGCGACAAGTCCGCGCATGGACTCGATTTCCGCGTCGTCGAGGCGGCCCGATTTGAGGTTGGCGAGACTCCAATAGGCCTCCGCCAGTTTCGGAAATCGGACAAGGGCCTTGCGGTAGGCGTCCGCGGCGTCGCCGCTCCTGCCGATCGCTCGCAGGCTGTGCGCACGCGCGAGCCATGGGCCAGGCTGCTCCGGTCCGTGCGCGAGAACGATCTCGTACTCCGAAGCGGCCTCGGCATGCTGGCCGACCCAGACATGCGCCATGGCTTTGAGTGCATGAAGGTTCGGGTTGTCGGGTTCCCGGCCGAGAAGCTTGTCGACCTGCGCAAACGCCTCTTCGCGCTTGTTGCGCAGCAACAGGACCGTCACCAGCGTGTGGGCCGGCCCGGGCAGTTGCGGGTTCAGTGCGATCGCCCGCCTGAGCAGATCTTCGGCCTCCGCATTGCGTTCGAAACGCAGGACCGCCTCCGCAAGCATCGCCATGGCGACGGCATCGTCGGGGTGCGCCTTCAGGTGGCCGCGCAGGATCGCTTCTGCGGCCTGTGGCCGGTTCTCGCGCAGGGACTGCAAGGCTCTGCGCAATTCCGGATCCTCGATTTGCATCGCCGCGCCTGCCGCGTTTTGACCTGACTGAGACAAGAACCGACATCCTCCGGATACAGAAATTCGTGGCGAACAAAGACGGCGTCGCCCCGTCTGTCAATGAAGAGGCGACCTCAATGAAAACGGCGCCGACGAAGCCGCCGGCGCCGTTTGCAAGAGAGCGGCGAAGTTGCCTTCGCCGCAATCGCTGCGACCATCAATGATAGACGTGATAGTCGTTCTGATAGTGGCCCAGATAGGCCGGCGCGAAGACGTAGAGATAGGTCTGCGCCGTGTGCGTGCCCGTGCCAACCGACAGATTGGTCTGGTTGGTGCGGTTGGTGTACAGCTGGTCGAACGACAGAGCGCCCGAGAAGTAGCACGAACCGTTGGTGAAGTAGCCGTCCACGATCGGGCAGATGCCGACCTGATTGTACGAATAGTACGACAGGAGCTCAGCCGTATTCATGGTGGTGATCGTGCAGGCCTTCTTGCAGAAGATGCTCTGCGGCGCATCTTCGACGTTCAGGTAGCCCGGCACCACAGCCTGGGTCGTGACGCCCCAAGTCTCGACCATGAACCGCTCTTTCAGGCCGTTCTTGCTCGGCGCCTGGTTCTTCTTCACCTTGAACGGCGCCTTGGCGAAGTTGATGCCAACCGCGCTCTTTGCGCCTTTGACGGGCGCATGCTTCTTGCCAACCGCCATTGCGGACGGACCAGCAACCACGAAGGCCAGGCCGACTGCGGTCGACAGCAGAAGCTTTGTCTTGCTCATATGGTACTCCCCTTTCGAAAGATCTTTCGAGTTCGTGCGGCCCCTCGGTTTACCGCACCATTTTAGCCCAAAGGCTGCGCGCGCGAGGGAACGCACTTCTTACAGCCCTGGAAAAAAACTATCGGGTTTGTAATCGAAGATCAATCGCCGGTGTCTGCCGCGCGAGGCATGGTAAACGGGCCGCGCGCGCGGCGCGGCACAGTAAGTTCCGGAAACTCTTGCTAGATCTGGCTCCTGGTGATGAAGAAGCGGTCCGGCCGTCTGTTCCCGTTTTCGTATGCCGCGCCGGTTTTTTCGGCCGAGTAGAATTTGGGTCACGGGCGCCGATCGCCCACCTGCGCTTGATTTGGTTCCGGTGAGGCCGCTGAAAATAATTTAATTTCTCCAAGCAATACTCCGGGAATGTTACAGCAATGTTCGCCACCGGCAATGTACGTGAGTTTCCTGTAATGGCAGAGGTCCGTGAAAGGTCCGTGGACACAGCTTCGACCGTGACGATCATTGGCCCGAAAGTGACAAGCCACGGACGCAGAACCGCATTTTGCAGCTCTGCCGGTCTGTGGCCGGGAGCTTCCGCCGCGTGGAATTTCATGCCGCAGCGGCCTAGTGTGGCCGCTCGTGGAAATTTGAAGCGGAAGTGCGGAACTCCTCGATGAGGCTTGAGCAGCTCGTTCTGGAGCAGGGACTGGTCGCGCCCGAGACCTTGGCGCGCGCCCAGCTCGTGCAGGCTGAGACCGGTGAGCGCCTCGACTCGGTGCTCACCCGGCTCGGCATGATCGCCGAGCAGACCCTGGCCGATGCCCTTTCCCGTGAGACGGGACTGCCCGTCGCCTGCAGCAGCGATTTTCCCGCCGAGCCAATTCTGGGTGGCGCGATTCCGATTCGCTTCCTGCGCGACGCGAAGGCGTTGCCCATCGCCGATCGCGAGGAGGGCGTAGACGTGGCCCTCATCGATCCGCTTGACCCTTACCCCATCGAGGCCCTGTCCTTCGCGCTCGGAAAGCCCGTCCGGCCGCTGATCGCCAAAGCCAACGACGTCGAAGCCGCCCTGGACCGGCTCTACGGCCAGGAATCGCATGCCCAGTCCACGGAAGAGACGGTGGACGAGTCCGACGTCGAGCGGCTCAAGGACCTGGCCAGCGATGCGCCGGTCGTGCGCACGGTCAACAACCTGATCACCCGCGCGGCGGAACAGCGTGCGTCCGATATCCATATCGAGCCGGCGGAGGATTGCGTGCGCGTGCGCTTCCGCGTCGACGGTGCGCTGGTCGACGTCGAGACCTTGCCCGCCCATCTGAAGCTGCCCCTGGTCTCGCGCATCAAGGTGATGGCTTCGCTCGACATCGCCGAGAGGCGCCTGCCGCAGGACGGCCGCATCCGCGTCGCGGTGCGCGGCCATGAAATCGATCTTCGCGTCGCCACCTCGCCAACCATCCATGGCGAGAGCGTGGTGATGCGCATTCTCGATCGCTCCAGCCTGTCGCTCGATTTCAAGACGCTCGGCTTCGAGGACGACGTCTTGGAGAAATATCTCCATGCGCTCAGGCAGCCGCACGGCATCATCCTCGTCACCGGCCCGACCGGCAGCGGCAAGACCACCACGCTTTATGCCTCCCTCGCCGCGCTCAATCATCCCGACCGCAAGATCCTCACCATCGAGGATCCCATCGAATACCGCCTCGCCGGCATCAATCAGACCCAGGTGAAACCGCAGATTGGCCTCACCTTTGCAGCCGCTTTGCGCTCGTTCCTGCGCCAGGATCCGGATGTGATGATGGTGGGCGAAATCCGCGATCTCGAGACGGCGGAAGTCGCGATCCAGTCCGCGCTCACCGGCCACACGATTCTTTCGACCCTGCACACCAACACGGCGGCGGCTTCGGTCACCCGCCTGCTCGACATGCGCGTCGAGCCGTTCCTCATCACCTCCACCTTGAACGCGGTGCTGGCGCAGCGCCTGGTGCGCCGGCTCTGTCCCAAATGCCGCGAAGCCTATGAGCCGGCAAAGGGCTTCCTGAAGAGCTTGATGCCGGGCACCCACATCGACGACGTGCCGCTGCTCTATCGGCCGAAGGGCTGCAACGCTTGCAATCACACCGGATTCCGCGGCCGGCTTGCCGTGATGGAGCTGTTGCCGGTCGACGACGAAATCGCGAGCCTGGTCCTCGCCCGTGCGGAGTCGCGCGAAATACAGCGTTCCGCCGTCGCCCATGGCATGCGCACCATGCTCGTCGACGGATTGCGAAAATCGCAGCAGGGCCTCACGACCATCGAGGAAGTCCTGCGCGCGACGCGGGAGGTGTGATGGCGACCTATCGCTACCGCGCCGCCACCGCAGGCGGCCAACTCAAGACCGGCGTGCTGGAGGGAAACTCGCAGGCAGACGCCATCGAACGCATCAAGCGGCTCGGCCTCATGCCCATCGAGACGGTGGAGACTTCGGCCAAGAAAGTTTCCGCAGAGAAGACCTTGCGCCTCAACACGGCGGCGCGCCGCGGCATCGTCAATGCGGTCAGCGAGCTCTCGGTCCTGTTGAACGCGGGGCTGCCGCTCGATCGCGCGCTCGCCGTGGTGGTCGAGAACCTCAACCGGCCGGCCGTCAAGCAGACCTTCGCCAAGTTGCGCGACCGGGTGCGCCATGGCGCCTCGCTCGCCCGCGCCATGACCGAAAGCAACGGCGCCTTCTCGCCCATGGCGGCCGCCATGGCGGAAGCCGGCGAAGCGAGCGGCAAGCTCGACGACAGCCTGGGTCGGCTCGCGGAGACCATGGAGCGCGCGGAAACGCTGCGCCAGACCATCGTCTCCTCGATGGTCTATCCGATCATGCTGGTCATCATCGCCACGGGCGTGATCCTGGTGATGCTGCTTTTCGTGGTTCCGCAATTCGAGGATTTGTTCACCGACGCCGGCGCCAAGCTGCCGACGATGACCCTGCTCGTGATGGCGGCGAGCCATGGCGTGAAGGACTATGGGTTGATCGGCCTGGGATTCGCGGCCATCGCGGTGTTCCTGTTCTGGCGCTGGGTGCAGCAGCCCACCGTGCGCCGCATGGTCGATCGCCAGATCCTCAAGATGCCGGTGATCGGCTCGATCGTCCGCAATGCGGAGACGGCGCGCTTCGCCCGCACGCTCGGCTCGCTGCTCGACGGCGGCGTGCCGCTGTCCAGCGCGCTCGCCATCGCGCAGCGCTCGCTGGCCAACATGCACATGCATGACGCGGTGGAGCGCGTCTCGACCGGGCTTCGCCAGGGCGGCGGTCTTTCGACGCCGCTGGCGCAGACCGGACTGTTTCCGCCCATGGCGCTGTCCTTCCTGCGCACGGGCGAGGAGACGGCACAGCTCGGCCTGATGCTGTCGCGGCTGGCCGACGTGCTCGACCGCGACGTGCGCAACCAGATTCAACGCGTGATCGCGGTGATGACGCCGGCGATCACGGTCTTGATGGGCGCGCTGGTGGCGACCGTCATCGCCTCCATCATGTCGGCTATTTTGGGCTTCAACGATCTTGCGGTGGGACCATGAAACTGATGCAAAGAATTCGCCGGGGCGAAAACGGCTTTACGCTGCTCGAACTTCTTGTCGTGCTGGCGATCATGGGCATGCTGGCGGCGATCATCGCGCCGCAGGTGATCAAATATCTGGGCACCTCGCGCACCCAGACCGCAAAGGTGCAGATCAACAACGTCATGTCGGCGCTGGAACTGTTCCGCCTCGACGTGGGGCGCTATCCGACGCAGCAGGAAGGCCTCGAATCCCTCGTCGTGGCGCCTTCGACCGCACCCAACTGGAACGGGCCGTATCTGAAGAAGGACAGCGCGCTCAAGGATCCCTGGGGCGTGCCGTACATCTATCAGAATCCGGGCCAGCACGGCGAAGTCGACGTCTACACGCTCGGACAGGATAAGGCGCCCGGTGGAACGGGCGAGGCGCAGGATGTCGGAAGCTGGTAGCGGCTTCACGCTGCTCGAAACCCTCATCGTCGTGGCGATCACCGCGCTGATCGCCAGCATCGTCGTGCCCAATCTGATGGGATCGCTGGCGATGCTCGACCTGCAGCAGACGACGCGCCTGCTTCAGGCCGATCTGCGCGTGGCGCGCGCCACCGCGATCCGTACCGGACAGAAGGTCGACCTCGAAGCCGGCAATGGCGGACGCGAATACGACTGGATCGGCGGCTCGCGGCTGTTGCCCGCCGGAGTGACGCTGGCGATGTCCAATCCGCTCGTCGTCTATCCCGACGGCTCGGTGCAGAGCGCCGCGATCACGATTTCGTCGCGCCATCGCAGCTATGGCATCGCGGTCGATCCGGTCAACGGCTCCGTGACGGTGGGGCAGAGATGAGGGTTTTTGCCGATCTCCTTTCCGTCATCGCCCGCGAATGCGGGCGACCCAATTTGTTTTCCTTTTGCAGGGAAACGGGCCGCCCGGATCCTTCGCTGCGCTGCGGACCGGGCGATGACGAAAAGAATTGCCGGCGCGAATCCGGTTCCGTCCTCATCGAAGCGATGGTGGGCGCGGCCATCATCTCGATGACCTTGCTCGCCATGTACGAGTCGATCGTCACCGCCACCGCGCACAACCGCATGGCCGAAAACCGGCGCACCGCGATGATGATCGCGCAATCCGAGATGGCGGCCGTAGGCACCATAATTCCGTCTTCGCCCGGCACGACGGAGGGGACCGAAGGCGACTTCTATTGGCGCGTCGATATCGCGCCGTTCGGCCAGAGCGCGCAGCCGCAGCTTGGCCAGGTGCCCAGCCAGGTCGGCGCGCTTTGCAGCGTCACCGTCACGGTGACCGACAGGCGCCGCGCGCCGCTTGCCTCGCTGACTTCGCTGACCTTGTCGAGATCGATATGAACGGGCGGCGCGAAGCGGGCTATACGCTCGTCGAGATGCTGGCGGCGCTCGTGATCGTGGGCTTCGCCGCCGCGATGCTGGTCTCCGGCATCGTCACGGGCCGGCGCATCTGGGAGCATTCCGACACAGTCACCGCCGCGGCCGAGACGATCTCGGGGGCGCAGATGCTGCTGCGCGAGAAGATCGAGCGCGCCTATCCCGCGACCCGTTACGACAAGATCCCGACCTATGCCGATTTTTTCGGCGCGGAAAACAGCGTGACCTTCCTTGCTCCGCCGCGCGACGTCCATTCGCCGCAGGCCTTGATGCGCTACACGCTCGGCCTGGCTTCGAACGGCGATCTGGTGCTGAGCGATCTTTCCGACGTCGCCGTCGACCCCAAGGCGCCGCCCGAACCGCTCGTCCTGCTGCATAACGTTCAGCAGCTCGACATCGGCTATTACGGCGTGCTACCGCCCGACAGGGCCCCGGCCTGGCACGACGCCTGGCAGTTCCGCGCGGTGCTGCCGCTGCTGATGCGCATACGCGTGCAGTTTCCGGCGGACGATCCGCGCGCCTGGCCCGAACTCCTGATCAAGCCTTTCGCGACTGTCGATACGATGTGTGTGCTCACCGCCATGACCGGCAAGTGCCGAGGCCGTCAATGAACGCCAAAGATCTCCTGAACATGGACATGGAGACGGCGATCCAGTGGCTGCTCGTGTTCTGGCGCTGGTGGACGGGCGAGCTGCTCGGCATGCTGCCGGAAGAGTGGCGCGAGCGGTTCTCGCGCCGCAGCCGCGTCATCGCCGAAATGAAGGCGGGGGCGCTGATCTATCGCGATGCCGAGAGCGGGCAGGTCATCGCCGGCAAGCCGCGCGGCCGCGTCGCTTTTCTGCTGGCGCCGCATCAGGTGCTGGTGCGCGAGCTCGATCTGCCGCTGCTGCCGCTCAGCGACGTCAAGCGGATGCTGGGACTGGAGATCGACCGGTTGACGCCATTCCAGCCGGAGCAGATCTATTTCGATGCCTCCATCCTGTCGCGCGACGCCGAGAGCGGGCGCCAGCAGGTGGCGATGGGCGTCGTGCGCCGCGAGACGGCCGCGCAGGTTCTGGAAGAGACCCGCAGCCGCGATCTCGTGCCCTCCGCGCTCGGCGTCAGATCGCCGGACGGCGGCACCGTCCTGCCCCTCGACTTTCTCGCGGCGAAGCACGAAGCCGAAGGCGCTGGCGCCTCGCAGAAGCGTGTGGTCTATTGGTGGGCGGCCGCAGCGGCCCTTCTGATCGTCAATCTTGTGGTCTTCGGCTGGCGCGACGCGGCCGCTCTCGATCAGCTCCGCCAGGCCGTCGAGTCGCAGCAGGCGCCCGTGAGCGTCGCGCTGCGCACCCGTGACCGCGTCGACCATGAGCAGCAGCGGCGCCAGGTTTTGCTCGACGCGAAGATGAAGACGTCTCCGCTGCGCGTGCTCGATGCCGTGACGGCGGCGATGCCGATGGATGCCTGGGTGCGGCGCTTCGAGTGGAACGGGCGCACCGTCCATCTGATCGGCGCGCGAAAGACCTCCCAAGACATCCTCGCGCGGCTGGAGGCTTCGCCGTTCCTGAAAAACGCGAAGTCGCAATCATCCGCCGGCGAGCATCCCGATGCGTCCGGCTATCAGCCCTTCGAGATGACTGCCGAGCGCGAATTCCCGCCGATGAAAGTGGCTGCGCTGGAGCAGCCGCAGCCGGTTTCGGCGCCCCCCAGGCCCGTGGCCGCGCCGATGCGGCCTCGTGCGCCGCTGCCGGCGTCCGCCGGAAAGAACGCGGCTGGAAATGAGGCCCATGCACCGCCCGGCGATCTTTTCGCGCCGATGCGCCGTCCGGGTTTTTTGCCTCCCAAGGGAATGCGTGTATTGCCGCGTGGCAAGGCGGTTCAAGGCATGCAGCAGCAACCGGAACAGCAGCAACAACAGCAACAACAGCAACAGCAGCAACAGGCGCCGGCCGCGGCGGACAATTCCAGCGATGACGACGACGATGGGCCCGATCAATGAGACCGCTTGAGCCGCGCGAACGCAAGATCGTGGCCATCGCGATCCTGGTGATGGCGTTTGTCGTCGCCTGGTTCGTGGTGATCGACCCGGTGGTGGTGGGTTTCATCGCCCGCGCGCAGGAGCGTAGCGAATTGTTGGCGACCTATCAGCGCAATCAGCGCATCCTTTCTGGGATAGCCAGCTGGCGCGAGGAGGCGGACCGCCAGACAGCGACGCAATCGCAGTTCGGGATCGTGGCACCCACGAAGGTGCTCGCAGCCGAGACGCTGAAGCAACGGCTGAGCCGGCTGGCCGATTCCGTCGGAGGAAGCGTGCAAAACGTGTCGGAACTTCCGTCGGACAAGGACAATTGGGTGCGCGTGCGCGCCGACCTGCAACTCACCATGACGCAACTGTACAAGAGCCTGAACCGGCTCGAAAATGAGGCACCGTATGTCATTGTTGGATACGTTTCGGTCGTGGCCGACCGGGCAGTTCAAACCGGACATCTTGCGACGATGGATGTCCGGCTTGAGGTTTCGGCTCCCGTCCGGGCAAGTCAGCCGCAGCCCTGAGCTGATGCCTGCCGCAGGGGCGCTGGTGCTGCTGCTCGGCGTGGCGGCGCAGTTCACCATGTCTTCAGGCGTCGAACTGCCCAAGCTGGGCAAGGTGCAGCCGGCGCCTGCATATGCCGAGCAACCCCTGTCGCAGGCATACAACGCGATCATGGCGCATCCGATCTTCGCGCCGGACCGCGCGCCGCCGCCTATGGAACTCGACGAGACCGGCAATTTGAACGGAGTCGAGGTGCTCGGAACCGCGATCGCCGGCAAGGAGGCTGCCGCGGCGCTGTTGCGCGATTCGGAAGGCGAATTTCAGCGCGTGAAGGTCGGCGGCGAGATCGACGGCTGGAAGCTCGTCTCGATCGATCCGGACCAGCTCGTCTTCGACCGCAACGGAGAACGCCGCACCTTGAACCTCGACGCGGCGCGGCTGAAGGCGCAGGGTTCGGGGACGAATGCCAAGGGGCAGGGGGTGGTCCCGCAAGCCGCCAACAACACCTCAAGCGATACCGACGACGACAGCGATAGCGACGACAACGACGACCAGTGAGATATGCACATGACTCGGATTTTGATCGTGAGCCTGAGCTTTATCGTGGCCGCAACGGCCGCGCTCGCCGACGGGCCGCCGGCGCACGATCCGACCGCGATCTATCCCGGCACGGAGTCGTTCACCGCGCCCAAGCCCGCTTCGGAGAAGCCCAAGGGGCCGAACGACGTCACCTTGAACTTCCCCAATGCCGACGTGCATGAGGTCGCGAAAGCGATTCTGGGCGACATCCTCGGCTACAACTACAGCGTCGATACGTCTGCCACCGGCACCGTGACGGTGGTGACGGCGGAGCCCGTGGCCCGGGCGGATGTGCTGCCGATCCTCGAGGAGTCGCTCTCGGTCGCCCATCTCGGGTTGATCAAGAAGGGCGACGTCTACACCATCGTCGCCCTCGACAAGGCGAAGAAGCAGCCGCAGCTTCTTTCCGCGGGCCAGGCAGGCTATGGCTCGGAGGCGATCACGCTGCACTACGTGAACGCGGTCGAACTCAAGAAGCTGCTCGATCCGCTGGTACCCGAAAACGCCATCGGCCAGGCGGACCAGGGCCGCAACATTCTCTTGATCACCGGCACCGAAGACCAGCGCAATTCGCTGCGCGACCTCATCAAGCAGTTCGACGTGAACTGGCTCAAGGGCATGTCGTTCGGCCTGCTGGTGCCGCAGCATACCGACGCGCACATGTTGCTGCCGGAACTCGACGCGATCGTCAACACGCCGAACTCGCCGACACAGGGCCTGGTCAAGCTGGTGATGATCGACCGCATCAACGGCATTCTGGCGATCTCGCCCCAGCCGCAATACCTGCGCGATCTCCGGAAATGGATGGAAGTCCTCGATCGCGCCGGCGGTGAAAACGAGCGCAGGCTCTTCGTCTATCACGTGCAGAACGGCCGCGCCGCGGATCTTGCGACCGTGCTCATCAACGCCTTCGGCGGCGGCGGCAGCACCAGCACGACCGCCCATCCCACCGCGCCCAACCTCACCGCTACGGGACAGGCATCGCAAATCCAAGGATCGACTTCCGGATTCGGCACAACGGGACAACCCGGCGGCGGGTTCGGCGCCAGCGGCCCGACCGGATTTCAGACGCAGGGCTTCGGTGCGACGCCGTTCGGCCAAAATCAGAACACCGACAACAATTCGTCGATGACGCCGGGATCGACCTCCACCCAGCCGCAGAACGTCTCGCAGACCCTGCAGCTTCCGGGCGGCGGGACGCCGATCACGGTGAGTTCCGACGAGAACAACAACGCCATCGTGGTCTGGGCCACGCAACGCCAATACGCCACCATCGAAGATGCGCTGAAGCAGCTCGACACCCAGCCCGTGCAGGTCGTCATCGAAGCGGCGATCACGGAGGTGTCGCTGACCAAGGAACTTCAGTTCGGCGTTCAATGGCTGCTCAACAGCGGCGTCGGCCAGGTCGGATTCTCGCAAGGCCCGAAACTCGTTCCCAAGCCCGTGCTTCCGGGCTTCAACTGGGTGATCGCCGGCGGCAACGAGATCCAGGCCACGCTCAATGCGCTGCAGGCGATCACCACCGTGAAGGTCGTGTCGGCGCCCAAGGTTCTGGTGCTGAACAACCACACCGCCTCGCTCCAGGTGGGCGATCAGGTGCCGATCTCGACCGGTTCGCTGTCGACCCAGACCGGCGGCGTTCCCGACATCGCGACCGAGACCTCCTACATGCCGACCGGCGTGCTGCTCACGGTCACGCCGCGAGTGAACGACAACGGTCTGGTGCTGCTCGACATTTCCCAGGAGGTCAGCGAGGTGAAAGAAACCACGTCGTCGACCATCAATTCTCCCACCATCACCGACCGCAAGTTCAACAGCTCCATCGCGGTGCATGACGGCCAGACGATCGCGCTGGGAGGGCTGATTCAGGACAACAACAGCCACAGCCGCGAAGGCATCCCCTATCTTTCGCAAATTCCCTATCTCGGCGCTCTCTTCGGCTCGACCGACAACAAGGATGACCGCACCGAGCTGCTCGTGCTCCTGACCCCGCGGGTGATCCGCAGCCCCGAGGACGCCAAATCGGTCACCGAGGAACTCAAGGAGAAGATCGGCACCGTCGCGCCGCCCGGTCCGCCGAGAGGAGAGATCCATTGAAGGGACGGGGCGACAGCGGCTACGCGATGATCGCGGCGATCGTTGCGGTCGCGGCGTTCGGCTTCATCTCGTTTCAGGTCCTCGCCCAGGATCGCGGCGTCCTTGCGCAAGTGCGCGGCGAGGCCGAGCAGGCCAAGCTGACCGCGGCTTGCAACGCCGGCCTCATGGAGGCGATTCACGGCCTTGCCGATCCCGATCTCACCCAGCGCTGGGGAATCGACGGCCGGCCGCGGATGACCAGCTTCAATGGGTATGGACTCACCATCACCGTCGAAGACGAGCGCGGGAAGATTCCGCTCAACGGCATCATCATGGAAGAGGTGCGCCAGCTTTTCCAGTTCGCGGGCGCCAGCGGCAACCAGCTCGACACGCTGGTCGACAGCTTCGAGGATTGGGAAGACGTGGACAACACGGCCAGGCCGCACGGCGCAGAACTCGCCGATTATGCGAGGTTCGGCTACAAGCCGCGCAACGCGGGGTTCCACACGATCGAGGAACTCCACATGATCAAGGGCATGACCGACGATCTCTATAACCGCATCGCGCCCGCGGTGACCGTGTTCTTCGGCGAGAGCGGCGGCTTCAGCGAATCGACCTCGCAAGTCCTGGCGCTCGAAGTGCTGGGCGAGATGGGACCGAATTCGATCCAGGTCGTCCAGCGTCAGCAACAGCTCGCGGGCAATGCGGCGATGCCGGCGACGCTCGCCAAGGCCAATCTCATCGGCCGCACGCTGACCGTCCGAGTCGAGGCGCGGCAAGGCGGCGCCTATATGAAGCGCAACGCGATCATCGAACTGACCGGCAACCCGGCCGATCCCTATTGGATGCGGTATTTGGATTAGAAACGCCGACCTCCCCGTCGCCGGACGAGCCGGGCGATGAAGGCCGCTTATCGATAATCTACCCTATCGGATCGAGCACCGAAGGCAGGCCGTAGAGCCACACGATCCAGATGGCGAAAGCGAGCGCGATGCCGAACGGCATGCGCTCTTCGAGCGCCGATCGTCCGCGGCGCAGCATCGCGATGCCGAACCACGCGAAGCCGGCCGCGCAGGCGACGAGAATGACGAAGGACAAGGCCTGCCAACCCAGCCAAGCGCCCGCCGCCGCCGCGAGTTTGGCATCGCCAAGACCAAGGCCTTCCTTGCCGCGCGCCCTGCGGAAAAATTCCGCGATGGCATAGAAGACGGCAAAGCCTGCAACGGCGCCGATCGCATGGCCGGAAAGATCCCGGGCCGGCAGGAACCACGATGCGATCAATCCTGCGGCGATGAGCGGATAGGTCAGGACGTCCGGAAGCCGCAGGGCGAGCGCATCCACGGTCGACAGCGCGAACAATGTCCAGCCCAAGGCGCAGCTGATCGCCAACAGCGCAGCGGACGGCATGACCAATCCGGCCCAGAGCGCGATCGCGACACAGCAGAGCACGGCGAGCCAAATCGGCGGCTGAGGGGTTCCGGCGAGACGGCGCGATGCCAATGCGGCCGCAAACCCGGCGGGTATCGCCGCCACCGCCGCCGACGCGAGTGACAAGATCAGGGTCTCCACGCTGCGGCTTTTGGCCCGGACGGTGGCTCCAATCAATGGCTTGGCCTTCATGGTCGGAAAGGGCCAATTTTCCGCTTGGACCACTCGCAACTTGGTGTCATTCTCAACTGGCAGCGCGAATGGGGCCGGCGATGAAACGGATTTTGTGCAGTCTGATCGTTGCGATGGCCGGGCTTCTGATCGCGTCGGTCCAGGCGCTCGCCGACGGTAACCCGTGTCCGAGGCCGGCATCGGGCAGCGACGTCACCGCGCCCCCGGATCTTTACAGCTCCAATGGCGTCCTCGATCTCGCCCTCGATTTTGTCACCGCGACCGACGCAGCCGGACGCACGCTCTACTGCTTCGTCACGCCGGACGGCATGGAGTCGCCGACGCTGCACGTCAACCCCGGAGACACGCTCAAGATCACGCTGACCAATCTGGTGCCTGACGCGCTGGCCAAGCACAAAGTGCTGCACCTCGATCTCACCTCCAACATGAAGATGGAGATGGACCGAAATCCCGCCGACGTCTGCGGCGACTCGACGATGGTGCCGTCGTCGGTCAACATTCATTTCCACGGCACCAATACCTCGCCCAGATGCCATAGCGACGAGGTGATCCATACGCTCGTCAATTACGGCACGACCTTCAGCTACACGGTGCATTTCCCGAAGGATGAGCCGCCGGGTCTCTACTGGTACCATCCGCACGTTCACGGCACCTCGTCGTCGATGGTGCAGGGCGGCGCGACCGGCATGATCGAAGTCGAGGGCATCGCCAACTTCCAGCCGGCGGTCGCCGGCCTTCCTCAGCGCTACCTCATCCTGCGGGACCAGGAATTCGTGGAAGATCCCTCCCGGGGTCCGGGACTTCCGGCCACTCCGTTTTGGGACGTCTCGATCAACTACGTGCCGGTGAATTTTCCGCGCTATCAGCCTGCGATCATCACCATGCAGCAGGGCAGCCAGGAGTTCTGGCGCGTCGTGAACGCCGACGCCAACACCATCCTGGATCTCGAAGTCGTCTATGACGGCGTGCCGCAAACGGTCCAGATCGCGGCGCTCGACGGCGTACCGACGGGCTCCAAGGACGGCAGGCGCCAGGGAACGCTGGTCCCCGCGACCCATATCCTGCTGATGCCGTCGGGGCGCGCGGAATTCATCGTCGACGCGCCGCCGCCGGGAACGAAAAAAGCGCAGTTCGTGACGCGCACCATCCAAGGCGGCCCGGCCTCCGACGTCAATCCCGCAAGGCCCTATGCCAACATCATCACGACGACCGCGCCCGCCAAGCTGAAGAAACTGGAGCCGCGGCCGGGTTCGCCGATCAAATATCGCTTCAACGATCTGGCGCTCGCGAAGATCGATACCCATCGCGATCTGTATTTCTCCGAATATTTCCAGTCTTTCGGCTTCCACGAGAAGGAGGCCGCGACCTTCTTCATCACTGTCGACGGCGCGAAGGAAACGCTGTTCGATCCCAACAATCCGCCGGCGATCGTCACAACGCAGGGTTCGGTCGAGGAATGGCGCATCGAAAACCGTACGGAAGAGCTTCACGCCTTCCACATCCACCAGATTCACTTCCTGGTGACGGCGATCAACGACGTGCCCGTCCCCAAGGACCAGCAGCAGGCCTATGACGTGTTTCCCGTGGGCTACTGGGACGGCGATGCGGAGCACCCCTATCCCAGCATCACCATCAAGCTCGACTTCCGCGGGCCGGACACTGGCGACTTCGTCTATCACTGCCACATCCTCGACCATGAGGATCTGGGCATGATGGCAATCATCCGTGTACAGAAGAAATCCGAGGCGAAGAAGGGGACGTAAGCGTCGCTCTGCGCGGCCAACGAAGGAGCGGGCTTTAGGCCGATTCCATGACGAATGTCTGGATATCGAAGTTCCGATCGCGTCTCTAGTTCGCCTTGATCAATCCGATGAGTCCGTGGCTTTCGTCATCCGGGCCGGCGGAGAACTGCACCTGCTTGGTGCCGGGGCCGGGATCGAGCGCCCACAACCCGTCGATCTTCAGCGGCTTGCCCTGCTTGTTGGACAGCGTTCCCAGCGGGGCGCCGGTATTGGGATCGTAGACGTTGATGTGGCCGTCGCCGAAATTGCCGACCAGCAGATCGTTCGAGAACGTTCCGAACGACGACGGCGCGATCGCCAGTCCCCACGGCGCGTTCAGGGCTCCGCCCGAAATCAGCCGTGTCTGGAAATTGCCGCTCAGATCGAAGACGTCGACAAGTCCCAGTCCCTTGCCATGCTTCTCATCGATGCCGCTTCCGTGCTTGGCGAAGGCGACATAGAGCTTGCCGTTCAGAACCGCGACGTTGAAAGGCGCATAGTGCTTTGGCAGGTCCGGATCGGTGAAGCTGCCGACCTGCGTCCAGTTGGTATCGACGATCTCCACGCGGTTCCTGGCGAAATCGGCGGTGAACAGATGCTGGTTCGCGGCGTCGATCGCGAGGCCCTTGTAGACCGCGCCCTTGCCGCTGCCGTCATAGCCGACAAGCGCGTTGAAATCGTCCACCGACGGCGCCCAGCACGAGATCACGCCGGTTTCGGTGTCGAAGATGAAATAGCAGCGCCCTGTCGTGCCGCCTTCGGAGACTTCGAAATTGATTCCGTTCGGCACCGCCACGATTCCGGTCGGAGCGCCGGGCGAGATCTGCACCACCGGCGTCTGCTTCGCACCCGAATTGCGGTCGTAGAAGGTCGATTTGTCGCTGCCGTTGTCGGACGTCCAGACCGGTGCGCCGTCGTTGAGCTGCGCCAGTCCCCAGGGATTGACCAGATCGGTATCCTGCACCGGCGCGACTCCCGGTTGGTCGGATATTTGCGGAACGATTTTGTAGCCGGCCGCCGCCAAGGCGGGCGTCGCAAGCAAACTCAAAGTGATGGCAAATCCGATGTGCGCTCTCATCCAAAACTCCCCATGGTTTGAAGGAAGGCACGCGCGCTGGATGCGCTGCGGCGCGGACAATGACAGCCGCAGATGGCACTGCCAAGGTGACGGCTGCGTGACGGCCTCGGTGCGTCACGCGATTTTGATCGACTTACAGCGTATGCTTCTTCCAGGGTCTGGATTTACGTCGTCACGGGCCGCCATCTCACGGGCACGGCAAGTGAAATAGCGACTGCCGCGATGAAAGGCCGCCGTGCGGGATGTTGGCGAGGATCAGAAGCCCTTCAGCGGGGCCGCTTCGCCGGCCGAGACCAGCAGCGTTCTCTGGGGCTCCGCGCGGGACTCTTCAACAGGCGGACAAGCGTCATCTGGATGGCCCGCATTCGCGGGCCATGACACCTTCGTTTGCTGGGTGACCAAACAATCGACGGCGCGCGCGCAATCGCTACTCTAGCAAATCCCGCGCCTCCGGATGGCGCCGGAACCATGCCGCGGCATAAGGACAGCGCGGCGCGATTCTGAGCCCACGTTCGCGGGCGAGTTGCGCGATGCCCTCCATCAGCCGCGCCGCGGTGCCCTTGCCGCGCAGTTCGGGCGGCGCCTCGACATGAGGAATGGTCACGACGTTGCCGCTTCGGCGATAGGTCGCAAAGGCCGTGCGGCTCTGTTCTTCGAGCTCGAAGCGCCCGCGAGCGGTATTGTCGATCACGTCGCTCATGGCACACGTTCGCGAATCCAGCGCGCCATCAGGTCGATCGCCGCCTCGCGATGGGTTTCGGCGTCCTCGAAATAATGTGCGCCCTTGACGAAGGCGAGGGTCCTGTCGGCGCTCGCGATGCTGTCGTATATCTTGTGGGCGTCGCTGGGGAACACGCCCATGTCGGCCATGCTCTGCACGACCAGCGCCGCAACCGTCAGCTTGGCAAGCTGCGGGGGCCCCTGGCAGCGCGAAGTTTCCAAACTCCACATCGACAGCCAGGTCCGCAACGTGGAGGCGCGCCCGATGCCGAACGGCCCGCGATTGGCGAGATTGGGCGGTCCGGCATAACAGGCGGGGCAGGGGCGTTCCGTCGGCTCGATCGCGGAATCGATGAAACGCAGATCGGCCCAGGTGCGGAACAAGGGGAAGATGCGGTCGGGAATCCCGGCTGCGTTCAGGCGCTCTAGCTCCTCCTGCGCCCAGCGCGTGATGCGATGGTTGCGCGCGGCCTGAGCGGCGCGATAGCGCGCGACGAATTCTTGCGAGAAGGGCGGCCCGTTCTTCGGATCGAAGGGATCGAGCGCGGCCTCGGTCGCGACCGGATCGCCCTCGTCGGCGACCGACGCATCCATCCAGTTGGTGAGCACTTCCGGCCGCCCCGGATGGGCGTTCAGCGAGATGTATAGATCGCCTGTGTCCTCGCTCTCGGCCTGGTAGGCCGCCATCAGCGAGCCGCCGCCGGAATTGCCCAGCAGTACGACGGTCTCGACGCCCTGTTCGCGCAGCCAGCGCACGCCGACGGCGATGTCGGCGAGCGCATGCTCGAGATGGAACAGATCCTCGGCGCCGCGATAGCGCGTGTTCCAGCCGAGGAAGCCGAACCCGCGCGCCGCGAAATAGGGCGCGGAATAATGCTCGGCGAAGTCCACATTATAATGTGCGGCGATCAGCGCCACGCGCGGCCGCTCTCCCTCCTTCGTCCAGTAGAGTCCCTGGCAGGGATGTCCGCCGGCGCCGGCTCGCGGCAGCTTGGGCGAGGCGAGGCCGACGAAGGTCCGCGTCACCGCCGTCATACGCGGACCATCAGCTTGCCGCGGTTCTTGCCGGCGAACATCCCGGCCAGCGCGCTCGGCATCTTCTCGAAGCCGTCGACGATGTCGACCGGCGCCTTGATCTTGCCTTCGTCGAGCCAGCGCCCAAGCGCGGCTTCCGCTTCGACACGACGGCTGTAGAAATCCATCACCACGAATCCTTCCATGCGGATGCGCTTGGTGACGAGAAAGCCGGGAACGCCGAAGGGGCCCGGCGACGGCGCCGACGTATTGTATTGCGAGACCACGCCGCAGCACGCCACGCGCCCGAACAGGTTCATGCGCCGCAGTGCGGCTTCCAGCACGGCGCCGCCGGTGTTGTCGAAATAGACGTCGAGCCCGTTGGGACAGGCGGCCTTCAACGCCTTGTCGAGATTGTCGTTCTGGTAGTCGACCGCTGCATCGAAGCCGAGTTCGTCGACGATCCATTTGCATTTGTCCGCGCCGCGCGTGGTGCCGACGACGCGGCAGCCCATCAGCTTGGCGATCTGTCCCGCGATCGAGCCCACGGCGCCGGCCGCGCCGGACACGAGCACGGTTTCGCCCGGGCGCGGCTTACCGACGTCCAGCAAGCCGAAATAGGCAGTGAGCCCGATGATGCCGAGCACACTCAGATAGTGTTCGGGTTTGTGCTTCTTGTCGTGTTTGACGAGCGCGCGTGCCGGCAGTGCGGCATATTCCTGCCAGCCGGTTTCGCCGCTCACGAGATCCCCGGCCGCGAAGCCGTGCGAATTGGATTTGACCACTTCTCCGATGCCCCAGCCGGCCATCACGTCGCCGGGATGAAGCTGCGAACGATAGGTCGCGCCCTGCATCCAGGCGCGGCTCGCAGGGTCGAGCGATAGCAATGTTGCCCTCACCAGAACTTCGCCGGCGCCGGGCTCGGGCATCGGTATCTCGCGCAGCTCGAAATTGTCCGGGCCCACTTCGCCCTCGGGCTTGCGCGCATAAATCCATTGGCGGTTCGCGGTCATCCTTTTCCTCCCAATTTCGCCACGGCTAGAATGGCGCTTTGTGAAGTTGCCGCAACAATAAAGAAAACGTCATGGCCGCCCTTGTGGCGGCCATATACGCAATCTGACACTGTGGATATGAGTGGCCGGGCTGCAGCGGTAGCGTCGCGATGCCCGGCCACGACGAGGGGGAACTGAGTGAACGGATTAAGCAAATTCAGTTTGTGGCTGGGCGCGGTACTTGTCGCGGCAGCGGCATTCCTCTGGCTCACGCCCTGGGGCGGCTTTGCGATGAACGCGCTGCCGGTGGGCGACGGGGTGTCGGCGCAGCTCGCCTGCGGCGGCGTGTTCGTCTCCGGGCGCAAGCTGGACGACGTGGTGCGGCACGACATCTTCCGTCTGTCGCCGCTGACCAAACGGGACAGGTTCGACCTCGATGACCGAAGCGTGACGGTGACGTCGTTCGGGCTGGCGCCGCGCACGTCGATCTACCGGCCGGGAATCGGCTGTACCTTGCTGGTGGATTCCGACGCGGCAGCGCTGCGCAAGCAGGCCGATGGGATCGAGCCTCCGTCGCGCGCGCATCGCCCCCGACTGTGGCCCGAAGGCGACGACGTCGCGCTCGCGCCGTCGCCGGCGCTGACGCGCGCGGTGGAGACGAGCTTCACCGACGATACCTCCTCGCACGACATCGACACCCGCGCCATCGTGGTGGTGCAGGACGGCCGCATCGTCGCGGAGCGTTATGCCGACGGTTTCGGTCCGGACACGCCGCAGCTCGGCTGGTCGATGAGCAAGAGCGTCACCGCCTCTTTGATCGGCACCTTGATCGCGAAGGGCGAACTCGCGCTCGACGCGCCGGCGCCGGTGCCCGAATGGACCGTGGCCGGCGATCCGCGGCGCGCCATCACGCTGCGCAATCTGCTCAACATGTCGAGCGGACTCGTCTTCAGGGAGCCGTACGATCCGGGCTCGGATTCGACCGCGATGCTGTTCGAGAGCCACGACATGGCAGGCTATGCCGCGACGCGGGCGCTGGCGCATCCGCCCGGCACATACTGGTCCTACTCGTCCGGCACCGCGAACATCCTCTCGCGCATCGTGAAGATGAAATCCGGAGGCACGCTCAAGAGCCTGGAAGAGTATGCGCGTTCCAAACTCTTCGGGCCGCTGGGCATGACGAGCGCGGTGTTCGAGCCGGACGAGAGCGGCAACTTCGTCGGCAGCTCTTATCTCTACGCGTCCGCGCGCGACTGGGCGCGGTTCGGACTCTTCATCCTGAATGACGGCACGGTGGGCGGACGGCGGCTGTTGCCTGAAGGTTACGTGCATTTCCTCTGCGCTCCCGCGCCTGCGTCGCCGGACAAGGGCTATGGCGCGATGTTCTGGCTGAACGGCGTAGACGCGAAAGGCGCGCGCGAGTTTCCGCACCTTCCCGCGGACTACTGTGCCGCCGAGGGCCACAACGACGAGTTCGTGGCGATCTTTCCGTCGCGCGATACGGTAATCGTGCGGCTGGGCTGGACAGGCAGCGACTACCGCTTCGACCGCGACAAGCATTTCGCGGCGATCCTGGCGGCGCTTGGGAAATAAGCAACTTATTGCTTGAACATGCGAAACGTGCATCCTCCAGCTGGTTCACGCGCTGTCGCTTATATACAAGATCACCTCCGGCAGGTTGGCGGGGGGCTGGCGGAAGCCGGTAGACGCAGCGCCTGTCACGGCGTGGAGGGATGCCTCGTAAGGGTTCGAGTCCCTTGCCCCCCACTCTCCACGCCTTATAATTTCATGATTGGTCTCTTGGGGCCGGTCGGATTGGTTTTTGAGGCATCTCGCCGCCGACTTGGCTTGACACCACCGATGCCTCGGCGTGGGGAAGGTCAGGAGACCCTCCACGCCGAATTACCTCAGCTCGATCTAAAATGTGCGCAATTCAGGGCTGCATTGCCTTGAGTACGATCGGAATTTGCGGGTTTTTACTTCCCGATTTGAGTGCTAGCGCCAGATAGCGTTTGGCTTTGGAATAGTCTCCGATCCTGAAGTAAAGGATGCCGATGTTTCCGTAGGTTTTCCTTTTGACATCGTCATTCAGCAGGTTGCGCTGTGCTAGGTCGACGGATTTGAGAAAATAAATCTCGGCTAGGCCATTGTTGCCCTCGATAGTAAGGTAATAGGCGTAGGTATTCATGATCGTCGTTACGTCTTGTGCCTTGAGGCACGCAACGGACGCGGTGTCGTTCTTTTTTGAGGCTTCATCGATTCCATCCGCTACTGCCCTCAAATCGCGCATGCCCTCTTTCCAAAGTTCCCCTCGGGTCGCCCCGGACTTGGAACCGCTGCTGTCAAGTTCGATTAGCCCGCGCGCATAAATAGCTCGAAGATTATGTGGCTCGGTCTTCAAGACGGATTCTACGTCTGCCATGGCCGGACCGTATTGCTTCTGTGCACGCTCAGTCTTGGCATGTTCGAGCAGTGGCGCCGATGATGGGTTGCATAGCACATCCGCAGCGATCGCATTTGTCGAGACCGCGATCGTCGCTGCGAACACGATAGTCGTGCAAAAGCGGTAGAATATGTTCATGGCGGTGATGCCAAGTTTGTGGATTGAGACGGGCCTGCCAAGGCGACCGCAAGGGCAGTCAATTGGTCTGCGCAGCCTTGGCTGATCACTTTGACGCTCATCCCTGGTTTGCATAATTTGGCAATTCTTGCGTCGCGCGTTTCGACGTTTTTGTAGTCCTTCGTTAGCTGGTCAAAGGCGTTTTCCAACGCGTTCAGGTTCTTGACACTGATCGTGACGCCATCGGGAATGGCTCCTTTGGAAAAACGAAACACGCCATCAGGGTCGAACGGATCGGTAGGCCCATGCTCGACAAGGGCCGAAATATTCAACTGCTTTCCGCCAGGTAGGGAATTTTGGGGAAAGGGGTAGCCATTGACATTTCTGTAGTCGTCAAAGCTGATTGTCTTGAGAATATTTTCCACGTGGCTGGATGCCATTGCTGGCGGCTGCTTCTGGCCAGTCACATCTTTGGAGCTAACGGTCAACATGATGACCGTGGCAAGGCTAATCAGTGAAAAAACGATCACCGCCGCCAGGTGAGATATCGGTGTTTCTGCGATTGCCTGCTTTAAGGACTTTGGCGATGAGGTTTCCTCTTTTCTCGTGGAGGCATAGGCGAAGCCGATAAAAAGGGCCAGGAGCGAGAACACGCCGAGGGCGTAAAGCATTTGAAGGGGCGCGCCGTTTTGGACATTGAATAAGTCTTTCAGGTTGAATGCAGAGAATATTCCGAGCACCCCTCCTCCTCCAACGACCGCACCTGCACCCACGCTCGTTGCGTCCTTCTTTGTAATACGCCATTCACCGGCAGGAGCTGTTGTTGGAGTGTTCACGTCAGCCTCTGGATAGGAGTCGAACTATTATCGTTACAATTTCTACTCGCTGTCCATGTTGCCTATGCTTGTGCGCACGATTCCGTTGGGGCATCGACAAGCTGTGGACAAAGTTATACTTCTGAGCTGATAATTTGTCATTCAGGTGCCCGGCATGACCGATTCCCCGCTTCCCGGCGTGTTTCAGCTCACCCCGCTCAATCCCGAGTTCAGCGACGATCCGCACGTCCTGCTCGACCGGCTGCGCGGCGAATGTCCGGTGCATCGCGACACGCAGGCGGGCACCTTCATCCTCACGCGCCATGCCGATGTGCGCGGCGTGCTCTCCGACACCACGATGTGGCGCAGTCCCGAACGCGCCGAGCCGGACGCGGCCATCCAGCGCGCCCTGGTCGAGCAGCGCGTCGAGGGTATGAAGATGTCGGAAGAGGAGATCCGCTCCGGCATCCTCTTGATGGACGAGCCGGATCACATGCGCATCCGCGAGCCTTTCGCCAAGGCGCTCTACAAGCGCGTGGCGCGCTCCAAGCCGCTGGTGCAGCAGGTGGTCGACCACTGGCTTGCGCCGCTCGAGGGCATGGCGCGGTTCGACGCGATGGACGCGTTCGCGCTGCGTGTGCCCATCGACGTCATCGCGCGCATCCTTGGCGTCGACGAGAGCCGGCTCAGCGAATTCCGCGACTGGAGCGAAGGCGCGATTCTGGGCCTCAATCCGTTCCGCAGCGAGGACGAAACCGAACGCTTCGTCGAATGCAGCAATGCGTTGTCGGCCTACATGAACGATCTGATGGCGCGGCGCAAAGCCGAGCCCAAAGACGATCTGGTCAGCGACATGATGCGGCTTCAGGCCGACGGCGCGCCGCTCAACAATGGCGAGATATCGAACAATCTCCAGGGGCTGCTGATCGGCGGCAATCTCACCACCACCGACCTCATCGGCAACGCGATCTGGCTGCTGCTCACGCATCCCGACCAGCTCGCCAAGCTGCGCGCCGATCCGTCGCTGATCAATTCCGCGGTGGAGGAAGTGTTGCGCTATGAATCCCCGGTCGACATCACCGGCCGCATCGCGCCGCGCAACATGGAGGTCGGGGGCTGTCCGGTGAAGCAGCGCCAGTCGATGTTCATGTCGCTGCGCGGCGCCAATCGCGATCCGGCCGCCTTCCCCGATCCGCACCGCTTCGACATCGCGCGCAAGGATGCGCCGCATGTCGCTTTCGGCGGCGGACTGCACCTGTGCATCGGCGCGCCGCTCGCGAGACTGGAGGCGCAGGTCGCGCTCGCCAGCTTCTTCGCGCGCTTTGCGAGGCTAAAGCTGGTCGCCACCCGTCCGAAATGGCGCAAAATGCCGTTCTTCCGGGGACTGGAAGAGATTGTGGTCGAGACGCAGGGTTAAAGACTAGGCGCCCTCGATCTCTGCGCGCAGCATCTCCAGCGCCAGCCAGCGGTCCTCGTGCGCGGCGAGATCGGCTTGCGTGCGCGACAGCTTCTCACTCAACGCCGTGAAGCGCTTGGGATCGCGCGCATAAAGGGTTGCGTCGCCAAGCGCCGTCTGCAGCGCCGCGATCTCGGCTTCTGCCTGTGCGATTTTCTTCGGTAGTTCTTCGAGCGCGTGCTTGTCCTTGAAGGTCATGCGGCGCTTCGTCTCCGAGGGTCTATCGCGAGGCGCGGCGGCCAGCCTCGCAACAGGCTTCGCGGCTGCTTTGGCGGCGATGCCTTCGCCGCGCTGCGCGAGCATGTCGCTGTAGCCGCCGGCATATTCCACGAAGCTTCCGCCGCCGTCCGCCATCAGCACCGATGTCACCGTGCGGTCGAGGAAGTCGCGGTCGTGACTGACCAGCAGCACCGTACCTTCGTAGTCGGCGATCATCTCCTGAAGCAGGTCGAGGGTTTCCAGGTCGAGATCGTTGGTCGGCTCGTCGAGCACCAGCAGGTTCGACGGCGCCGCCAGCGCCTTGGCGAGCAGCAGCCGCGCGCGTTCGCCGCCCGAGAGCACGCTCACCGGCTGGCGCGCCTGCTCGGCGGAGAAGAGAAAGTCCTTCATGTAGCTGATGACGTGGCGCGGCTTGCCGTCGACGATTACGCTGTCGCCATGACCTTCGGTCAGCACTTCGGCGAGCGTGGTGTCGTCGCGCAGCGCGCCGCGATCCTGATCCAGCCGCGCGATCTCGACATTGGTGCCCAGCCGTACCGATCCCGTATCCGGCGCGATGACGCCGGTAAGCAGGTTGACAAGCGTCGTCTTGCCCGAGCCGTTGGCGCCGATCACGCCGACGCGGTTGCCCTTGCAAAGCCGGAAGGAGAAATCCTTCACCACGGTTCTGTCGCCGTAAGATTTGGATGCGCGGAACGCCTTGACCACCAAGGTGCCTGAGGCTTCCGCTTCCGACACTTCGAGCTTGGGATCGCCGGCGAGGCGGCGCTGTTCGCTGCGTTCGCGGCGCAGCGCCATCAACCCGCCGAGGCGTCCCTGGTTGCGCTTGCGCCGCCCGCTCACGCCGTGGCGCAGCCAGTCGAGCTCCGCGACGATGCGGCGGTCGAGCTTGTGGCGGTCGATCTCTTCCTGCTCGAGTTCGGCGTCGCGCCATTCCTCGAAATGCGCAAAGCCCTGGCTGAAAGCGCGCGTTCGTCCGCGGTCGAGCCACAATGTCGCGTGCGTCAGCCGCGACAGGAACCGGCGGTCGTGACTGATGAGCACCAACGCCGAGCGCATGGACGCGAGCTCGTTTTCCAGCCATTCGATGCCGGGCAGGTCGAGATGGTTCGTCGGCTCGTCGAGCAAGAGGATGTCGGGCTTCGGCGCCAGCACGCGCACCAGCGCCGCGCGCCGGGCCTCGCCACCGGAGACTTCGTGCGGCTTCTCCTCGCCGCTGAGGCCTGCTTCGCGCATCAGGTCCTCCGCGCGTTGGGCATCGTCGCCCGGCGCCAGGCCCGCGCGCACGAAATTGCCCAGGGTGGAATAGCCGGCGAAGTCGGGTTCCTGCGCGAGGTAGCGGATGGTGCATCCCGGCTGGAAAAAGCGCTCGCCGGAATCCGGCGCGATGAGGCCGGCGGCGATCTTGAGCAAGGTCGATTTGCCCGAGCCGTTGCGGCCGACGAGGCATAGCCGCTCGCCCGCCTCGACGGACATCTCCGCGCCGTCGAGCAGGGGCGTCGTGCCGTAGGTCAGATGGACGTCGCGCAGGATGAGAAGCGGGGCCATGGCGCGCGCCCAATAGCATTGGGACGCCCGCGCTCCTATATAAGACGCATGCTTTTCGACAATTCCTATGCCCGCCTGCCGGAGCGGTTCTTCGCGCGTCTTCCGCCGACGCCGGTCCAGGCGCCGAAGCTCGTCAAGCTCAACGAGGCGCTGGCGCGCGAGCTGGGATTCGATGTCGGTTTCCTTCGCTCGCCTGAAGGCGTTGAAGTGCTGGCCGGCACCCGCGTCGCGGAGGGCAGCGAGCCGGTGGCGATGGCTTATGCCGGCCATCAGTTCGGCAACTTCGTGCCGCAACTCGGCGATGGCCGCGCCATCCTTTTGGGCGAAGTGATCGATGCCCATGGCATCCGCCGCGACATCCATCTGAAGGGGTCGGGACCCACGCCGTTCTCGCGCCGCGGCGACGGCCGCGCCGCGCTGGGACCGGTCTTGCGCGAATATATCGTCGCCGAAGCGATGGCGGCGCTTGGTATTCCGACCACGCGGGCGCTGTCGGCGGTCGCGACCGGCGAGGAGATCTGGCGCGAGACGCCGCTGCCCGGCGCAGTGCTGGCGCGCGTCGCATCCAGCCATGTGCGCGTCGGCACCTTCCAGTATTTCGCCGTGCGCGGCGACGTCGAGGGACTGCGCGCTCTCGCGGATTATGTGATCGCGCGGCACTATCCCGAATCGGCGCAAGCGGCGAATCCCGTTCGCGCGCTGCTCGATGCAGTGATCGCGGCGCAGGCATCGCTGGTCGCCGAGTGGATGGGCATCGGCTTCATTCATGGCGTGATGAACACCGATAATATGTCCATCGCGGGCGAGACCATCGACTACGGGCCCTGCGCCTTCATGGACAAATACCATCCCGAAACGGTGTTCAGCTCCATCGACGAGATGGGCCGCTATGCCTATGGCAACCAGCCGCGCATTGCCCATTGGAATCTGGTGCGTCTGGCGGAGGCGCTGTTGCCGATCCTCGGCGATGACGACGAGGCGGCGCGCGCGCAGGCACAGGCCGCCATCGACGCCTATCCGGCGTTGTTCCAGGCGCAGATGGAAGCGGTGTTCCACGCCAAGCTCGGCCTTGCGTCGGAGCGCGCGGACGACATGGCGCTGGTGCAGGACCTGCTCGACCGCATGGCGGCGCAAGGCGCGGATTTCACGCTCACCTTCCGCGCGTTGTGCGATGCCGCCACCGGCGACGAACGCGTGCGCGCACAATTCACCGATTCGATGGCAATCGACGAATGGCTGGTGCGCTGGCGTGCGCGCCTCGCAGCCGAGGATGTTTCACCCGAAGCGCGCCACGACGCGATGCGAAGAGCCAATCCCGCCTTCATCCCGCGCAACCACCGCGTCGAGGAAGCGCTGGCTGCCGCAAACGGGGGCGACTTCGCGCCGTTCGAGAGGTTGGTGCAGGTACTGTCGAAACCCTTCGACGACCAGCCCGACTTCGCCGCCTATAAGGACGCGCCGCGCCCAGACCAAGTAGTGCTCAGGACGTTCTGCGGAACGTGAATCCGACATCTATTTGTCGTGGCCGGGATTGAACCGGCCATCCGATGTTGCACGTGGAGCCGCGGAGGTCGCGGAAAAAATCTTCGCGGACTCCGCGCCTCCGCGTGAACGTTTTCATGGCCGATACGCCTATGCGGAAGCGGCCATCGCCGCGAGTTCGGCTTTGAGGATCTTGCCCGCCGCGCTCATCGGCATCTGCGATATGAGACGGATTTCGCTCGGTCGCTTGTAAGGTGCAAGCCGCGCCGCGGCATAGACCGAAAGCTCTGCAACATCGGGCGCGGCGCCTTCTGCGGCATGAATGAAGGCAAGAATATCTTCGCTTCCGTCTTTCGCGCGCCCGATCACCGCCGCGCGCGCGACCGAAGGATGCGCGTTCAGCACGCCCTCGATCTCCGCCGGATACACATTGAAACCGAAGCGGATGATCATCTCCTTGGCGCGGCCTTCGATGAACCAGCTTCCGTCGTCGTAGCGCGCGAGATCGCCGGTCCTAAGCCAGCCATCCGCATCGCGCACAGCCGCGGTCTCCTCCGGCGCCTTGTAATAGCCCTTCATCACGCCGGGACTCTTCACGAACAACTCGCCAGCGCCTTCGCCCGCGATGCGCGCCTCGATGCCAGGCAACAGACGGCCGATGCCGCAATCCTTGCGCGGCGCGTCCAGTGGCGTGAGCGAGATCGTCGGCCCGCATTCGGTCATGCCGTAGCCATTGTGCAGCGGCATCGCGAACGCGGTTTCCGCCGCGGTCTTGGTCGCCATGTCGAGCGGCGCGCCGGCGGACGAAATCAATCGCAGGCGCGGCGCCGGGATCGGCGTCACGCCTTTGCGCGTGGCGTATTCGGCGAGCATCGCGTACATCGACGGCGTGCCGATGATGACGGATAGACCATCGTCGGCCAGCGACTTCATGCTCGCCGCCGGGTCGAAACGCTGCACGAGATGCACGCTGGCGCCGGCATAGAGCGAACCGAGCAGCACGCCGGTCAGCCCCAGGATATGCGACATGGGCAGCACCGCCTGAACGCAGTCGCTTGCAGTGAAGGCGCGCGCCTGCGCTGTTGCCGCGGCGACGAACATCAGGTTCGCGTGGCTCAGCATCACGCCTTTGGGCTCGCCGGTGCTGCCGGAGGTATAGATCAGCGCCGCGACGTTCTGCTCGTCCCGTTCCTCGCGCGGCTCCGGGACGCAATCGGCATCGACGTCCGCGCTTGCGATGCATTGCGCCAGATCGCTCTTGCCGTTCACCCGCAGCACCATCCGTGCCTCGCTGTGCGTGCAGATGCCTTCGATCTCGCGCTCGGTGAGCTTGGCATTGACGACAATAGGCCACGCGCCAATCGCCGTGCAGGCGAAGTAGATCGCGACGGCGCCGGAACAGTTCTCGCAGACGATCATCGCGCGGTCGCCGGCGCGGACGCCACGCGCCTTCAGCCGCGACGCGGTATCGCCGATCAGTGCGTTCAGCTCCGTAAAGCTCCAGCTTCGCGCCGGTTCCTTCAGAGCGATCGCATCGGGCGTGCGTGCCGCCCAATGCGCAACGATGTCGCTGACGAGCTTCATGGCATTTGCGCCTGGGGCTGCGGCAGCGATGCAACGCGCTGCCGCTTGCTGCGCGCGGCGGCGTGCAAGGACTTGCCGTCCAGGATCGTGGACAGACGTCTTGCCAGTTCGCCCGCGTTCGCGCCGAGGATCGAGCGGTGGTCGCCGGCGGTCGTTTGGACCTCGAGACGGGAAATCAGAGGGCCCCACACCATACGCGGAACCGGCGGGAAGACGCTTCCCGGCTTGCGCGCACGAATGAAATGCGCGGCGCCGTCATAGGCGCGAGGACAGTAGGTCATCAACGCGGCATCGCCTGCGATGCGGGTCTGGCGCAGCGCCAGCGGCAGGTTCGGATCGACTGCGCCGAGCCAGTTGTTGATGGCGGCCGCGCGTTCGGCGGCGCGGTCTGTCGCGCTCTTGCGTTCGGTCAGCGACCGCAACTTTCCGCGCAGCACCGACAGAGTCTGTTTTGGCGGCCGCCGCACGACACGTCGTGCGCGTACCATGAGCTTGATCGACAGCGGCCACGTCTGGGGATGTGCAAAGACGTCGATCATCACCAGGTGCGAGACCGCGCGCGGCCCCAATAACCGCGCCATTTCCAGTGCGACGAGTCCGCCAAAAGAATAACCGCCGAGCGCGTACGGCCCGTTCGCCTGCACCTCGCGGATGACGTCGACATAGCGCGCCGCCATGGCGTGCACGGAATCGAGCGGCCCCCGGCTGCCGTCCACGCCCTGGGCCTGAACGCCATAAACGGCGCGCTCAATCGTCATCGCGCGGCCGAGCGCGGTCATCTCCACGACAGTGCCTCCGACGCCGTGAACGATGAAGAAGGGCCGGCTTTCGTCTCCCTCCTTGAGTTTTACGAGATGCGAGAATGTCGGCGCCGCTTCGCTTTCGATCAGCGCCGCCTGCTCGGCAATGGTGCTTGCGTCATAGATCGCCGTGATCGGCAGCTTGACGCCGAGTTCGCGCTCGATCTCCAGGAACAGGCCGACCGCCGCCAACGAATCCCCGCCGAGATCCTCGAAGAAATCCGCATCCGCGCGGACCTCCTCCTTCTGGAACCTGCGGCGCCAGATCGCGGTGAGCGTTTGGACGAGATCAGGCGCCATGGCGGGCCCCGGCGAAGCGCGGGGCGGCATCCTTGTGTGCGGCGGCGATGGGCCCCAGCCATGCGCCATAGATCGCGCCGGCAACCGAACCGCCCGTGGCGAGACGATCGGGCAGGCGCGGATAGTGATCGATCAGCGACGGGTGGCGCTCGCGCAGAGCGCGCCGGCGGAAGCGGTCGAGCAGCTCTTTCTCCGTCGCATTGAAGTAGTGGCGCGGCACGTCGGGATAGTCTTCGCGCTCGCCGTTCAGGAAGCGCTTCACGTCGCGGTGATATTCGCGGCCCAAACTGCGCGCGTCGTATTCGGGATGGCCCTGGAAGAACAGCAGGCGGTTGCGTCCCTCGCGCACGAACAATTCGACGCCCGCTTCGGGCGCTTCGGTCAGGATGCGATAACCCTTCTCGCCCAGCGCTTCGGGGGACAACTCGTTCCAGCGCGAATGCGCCACCTTGAACGATTGCGGTAAGCGCGCGGTGAGGGGATCGTGCGCGCATTTGCCGTGCTCGAACAGGCCGAAGCGCTTGGCACCAAGCGGCCGCCGCGCGATGCCGTCGTAGTGCAGAACTGCCGCGTGGGCGGCGAGGCACGAGAACGCGGCGGGCGGACCGTCGCGCAGGATCCAGTCGAACAGACCGGAGAGCTGCGGCCAATAAGGTTCGTCGCGCAGATCGGCAGCCCTGGGCTCGGTGCCGGAGACGATGACCGCGTCCAGATCCGCCGCCATCAGCTGCGGCATGTCCTGATAGGAATTGTCCGCGAGATGCCGGCGCCCGGCGTCTCCGCGCGGAACCGCCGACACGGAAAAGAGCGAAACATAGACGCGGAACTCCGGCGACGCGGCGTCGAGCACGCTCAGGAACTGCCGCGCGGTCGAGAGCAGCGCCTTGTCGGGCATGTTGTTGACGATGCCGACGCGGATGCCGTCGAGCTGCTGGCCGGGGCGGGCACGCTGAAGGATCGCGGGCATGGCTATTTCCAGCCCACGGCGCGTTTGGGCATGTCAATCACCTCGCCCGCCGAGGCTTCGAGCGCCTGTTCCAGATCGGCGATGATGTCGTCGACATGCTCGATACCGATGCACAGCCTGATCATTTCGGGTTTAACGCCTGCGGCGGCCAGTTGATCCGCCGTGAGCTGGCGGTGGGTGGTCGAGGCGGGATGACAGGCGAGCGACTTGGCGTCGCCGATGTTGACCAGCCGCTTGAACAGCTTGAGCGAGTCGTGGAAGCGTTTGCCCGCCTCGAACCCGCCTTTGACGCCGAAAGTCAGGAATGCCGGGCCTTTTCCGGCGAGATATTTCTGCGACAGTTTGTGGTTGGGATCGCTGACATGGCCGGTGTACTGGCACCAATCGACGCGCGGATGGTTCCACAGATAGGCCGCGACGCGGGTGGTGTTCTTGATGTGCCGCTCCATGCGCAGGGGAAGTGTCTCCACCCCTTGCAACAGGAGGAACGCGCTCATCGGCGCGAGAACCGAGCCGGTGTTGCGCTGGCAGACGGTGCGGCAGCGCGCGGCGAACGCGCTGCGCCCGTACTGCGCGGTGTAGATCACGCCGTGATAGGCGTCCTCCGGCCGGGTGAGCATCGGGAAGCGGTCGGCATGTGCGTTCCAGTCGAAGCGGCCGGCATCGACGATCGCGCCGCCCATGGTCGTGCCGTGGCCGCCGAAGAATTTCGTGAGCGAATGCACCACCACGTCCGCGCCGTAGTTGATCGGCTTCATCAGCATGGGCGTGGCGATGGTGTTGTCGACGATCAGCGGCACGCCGTGCGCGTGGGCCAAGTCGGCGAGCGCTTCGATGTCGGCGACGTTGCCGGCGGGATTGCCGATGCTCTCGCAATATACCGCGCGGGTGTTGGCGTCGATCAGCTTGGCGACGTCCTCGGCGCGGTCGCCGGCCGCGAAGCGGGTATCGATGCCCTGCTTGCGCAGGAAGGAATTGAACAGCGTATAGGTGGCGCCATAGAGCTGGGGCAGGCTGACGATGTTGCTGCCGGCGTCGCAGATATTGGCGACGGCGTAGTGGATCGCGGCCATGCCGGAACCGACGCACAGCGCCTCGACGCCGCCCTCCAGCGCCGCGACACGTTTCTCCAGCACCTGGGTGGTGGGATTGCTCAGGCGGGAATAGATGTTGCCCTGGACTTCCAGGTCGAAAAGCGCGGCGGCGTGGTCGGCGCTGTCGAATTCATAGGCCACGGTCTGGTATATCGGCACCGCGACGGAATGCGTGGTCGGGTCGGTGTCGTATCCCGCATGGATCGAAATGGTTTCGTCGCGCATGATGCTCACCCGATTCCGGTGAAAGGAGTTGTGCCGAAATGAACGGCGCCGAAAGCCTGGTCCGGACGCTCGTCCAAGCGGGCGTGGATACCTGCTTCATGAATCCCGGAACCTCCGAGATTCACTTCGTCGATACGCTGGACCGCGTGCGCGGCATGCGCGGCGTGCCGGTGCTGTTCGAGGGCGTGGCGTCCGGCGCCGCGGACGGCTATGCGCGGATGGCGGAGAAACCTGCCTGTGCGTTGTTTCATCTGGGGCCAGGATTAGCGAACGCCCTGGCAAATCTGCATAACGCGTGCCGGGCCCGCGTGCCCTTGGTTAACATCGTCGGCGACCACGCCACCTATCACCGCCAATACGATCCGCCGCTCGCCGCCGACATCGAGATGTTGGCGCAGCAATATTCGAAATGGCTGCGCAGCTCGCCGGCATCCGCCGTCGTCGGGCGCGACGCAGCCGAAGCTGTGGCCGCCGCAAGAACCGCGCCCGCCGGCATCGCCACCTTGGTGCTTCCCTCCGACACTGCCTGGGGCGATGACGGAAAGGTCGGCACGGTGCCAGAAATTCTCAAACCGCCGCGTCCAGATACGGGGGCAATGGCTGAAGCGGTCAAGCTGCTGAAAAACGGCGCGCCGACGGCGATCATCCTGGGACCGCCGCTGACCCAGAGCGAGACGGCGCTGATGGCGGCGGGGCGCATTGCGGCTGCGACAGGAGCGAAGTTGCTTGCGCCGTTCGGCGTGACCCGGTCGCGCCGTGGCGCGGGCCTGCCCGCGGTGGAGCGCGTGCCCTACATCGTCGATCAGGCGCTGCCCATGCTCGGCCGGTTTTCGCAGTTCATCCTGCTCGGCGCCGCGGCGCCGGTTGCGTTCTTCGCCTGGCAGGGCAAGCCCAGCGTGCTGGCGCCCAAGGACGCCACGATCCATCTCCTCGCCACGTCCGAGCAGGACATGGAAGGTGCGCTCGCCGACCTGGAGGGCGCGCTCGGCGCCGGCAAGGCGGAGCCGGTATTGCAACCGGCGTCGCGTCCGCCGTTGCCGTCCGGCCCCATCACGATCGAGGGCCTCGCTTCGACCATCGCCGCGGTGCTGCCGGAGAACGCCATCGTCATCGACGAGTCGATCACTTCGGGCCGCGGCTTCATGGCGGCAACAAAGGGCTGTCCACCGCACGACTGGCTGGTAAACACTGGCGGCGCCATCGGAATCGGCATGCCGCTTTCCATCGGAGCGGCGGTGGCGTGCCCCGACCGGCCGGTGCTGTGTCTCGAAGCGGACGGCAGCGGCATGTACACGGTGCAGGCGCTTTGGACCGCCGCGCGCGAGAATTTGCAGATCACGATCCTCATCTTCGCCAACCGCGCCTATCAGATCCTGAAGGGCGAGCTTGCGGCCATCGGCGGCAATCCGGGGCCGCGCGCGCTCGAGATGTTGGAGATCGGCCGGCCCGATCTCGACTGGCGCGCGCTCGCCAAGGGCATGGGCGTGCTGGCGAAGCGGGCCGAGACGCTGGAAGACCTCGCGCGCGCGATGCAGGATGGCATTGCAAGCCGCGCACCGAACCTGATCGAGGTGGTGTTGTAGTCTCCTCGTCTTGGCCGGGCTTGACCCGGCCAGCCAGAATTTCACGCGGAGCCGCGGAGTCACGGAGACTATTGCGATCAGCGTCGCCTCGCCGCGTCTCCGCGCCTCCGCGTGCTAAGCTTTCTCGAATCTGGATGGCCGCCTTGGGGGCGGCCATGACGAATGGATGAGGGCCCATGTCCGCCAAATCCTGGTCCAAGACCTGGACGTTTTTCGAAAACCAATGGCGAGAGGGCAATCCCGCCATCGTGGGGCCGCGCAGCAACGGGCTTTGGGTCGCCTCGACGGTGTTCGACGGCGCGCGTGCGTTCGAGGGCACGGCACCCGATCTCGACCGCCATCTGGCGCGCATCAACCGCTCGGCGGAGGCCATGGGACTGAAGCCGCCGATCGCATTGGACACCTGGATGGAGCTTGCGAAGGATGGGCTCAAGCGTTTCGACCGCGATGCGGCGCTCTATATCAAGCCGATGGTCTGGGCCGAGCACAGCGGTGTCGTCGCCGTCGGCCCCGATCCGGACTCCACGCGCTGGTGCCTGTGTCTCTACGAATTGCCGATGCCGCCGCAGGAAGGACAGTCGATCACCCTCTCGCCGTTCCGCAAACCGGGTCCCGACACCGCGCCGACCGAGGCGAAGGCGGCGTGTCTCTACCCGAACAATGCACGCGCGGCCCTGGAGGCGCATCGCCGCGGCTTCGACAATGCCGTCATGCTCGATCCCGCCGGCAACGTCGCGGAGCTCGCAAGCTCCAACATCTTCATGGCGAAGGACGGCGTGGTCTTCACGCCCGTTCCCAACGGCACGTTCCTGGACGGCATCACGCGCCGGCGCGTGATCCGCCTGCTGCGCGGCGACGGTGTGGACGTGGTGGAGAAGAGCCTCGCCTATCGCGATTTCGAAACGGCGGATGAAATTTTCTCCACGGGGAATTTCGCCAAGGTCCATCCGGTGCGCCGTATCGGTGCGCGCGAGCTTCCGGCCGGCCCGCTCTACGCCAAGGCGCGCGCGCTCTATTGGGAGTTCGCGCACGATCCGGGCAGGTCATGACATGAAGCTTTTCGTCGATACGCTGCTGCTGACCTTCGCAGCGCTGTTTCCCATCGTCAGCCCGATCGCGGGCGCGCCGGTGTTCCTGGGCCTGACGCAATTCGCCAGCGACAGCCAGCGCAACGAGCTCGCCTGGGCGGTGAGCCTGAACAGCTTTTTCCTGCTGTTGGGCGCGCTGTTCGTGGGCTCGCATGTACTGGCGTTTTTCGGCATCAGCCTGCCCATCGTGCGCGTGGCGGGCGGTCTGGTGCTCGCCGCCTTCGGATGGAAGCTGCTCAACTCCGACGAACGTCCCGATGGCGGCCGCGATGCGAAGGCGACGAGCGTGGCGGTGCCCGACGCGTTCTATCCGCTGACCATGCCGCTGACCGTCGGGCCGGGATCGATCTCGGTGGCGATCACGCTCGGCAGCCAGCGGCGCACGACCGAGGACCTCGCTTATCTGCTTCAAGTCGGCGCCGGGGCGGTGCTGGGAATTTTTGCGATCGCGCTCAGCATCTTTCTCTGCTACCGCTTCGCCGAGCGCACGGTGGCGATGCTGGGGCGCAGCGGCACCAATGTCGTGGTGCGTCTTTCCGCCTTCATCGAACTCTGCATCGGCATCCAGATCCTGTGGGACGGTTGGAGCGCGCTCGGTCGCTGAAATGTTACGAGATCGGCGTTCCGGGCACGCTTTTGCACGGTGCGCGGCTCTTCGATTGACTCCTTTTCACGAGATCGGGGCGCCGGCCGGGGATACATTCCGGGCCGGCGCGGACCGATCCTTCGGATTTTCGGCATCGTTTCATCCGGTTCGCTGCCGATGTCTGCAAGGCAGCGGCGCATGGCGCTTCAATATCTGCGGCACGGGGGGCATCACTACACGTGGCCCGCGGGCGCGCGGCTGACCGTCGTGGTGTCGATCGTGGCGGGCGGGCTTCTGCTCGACGAACTGACCCCGCAGATGGTGCATGTGAGCATTTTCTATGTCGGTGCCGTGCTTACGGGATTCTGGTTTCCGAAGCCGACGGCGGCTCTCGCGCTCGCGCTGCTCGCCACGTTTCTCATCGTCGTCGCCTACTGGATCACGACGCCGGACGTCGGAACCGTTTGGGAGCTCTGGACGAACCGCCTGCTCTCGATCGGGACCGTGTGGCTGACCGCCGTTTTCGTCTGGTACATCCGCGTCCTGCAGGAGAAGCTCTGGCGGCAGATCGAAGTCACCAATTCGCTGTCGCGCGAGATCAGCCACCGCGTGGGCAACAGCCTTCAAATCGTGGCGTCGTTCGTTCGGCTGCAGGCGAGGGGAAGCGGCGACGAAAAGACCCGGTTAATCCTGCAAAAAGTCAGCGCCCGCGTCATGGCGATCGGCAGAGTAGAGCGGATCCTGTCTCATTCCGGAGCCGGACGCGTCGTCGACAGCCGCGATTTTGTCGTCAGGCTGATCGATGACGTACGATCGACCCTGTCCGATCAGGACAAGGTTCGCATCGCCGTCGAGGCCGACGCCGCAGAGTTGACGTCCTCTCTGGCGATCGCTCTGGGCGCATGCTTGATCGAGCTGATCAACAATGCGCTCAAGCATGCCTTCGCCGACGGATCGCCCGGCAAGGTCGATGTCAGGTTCCTGAGATCGGGCGGGCAATTCATTTTCGAGGTCGAAGACAATGGCGTCGGCTTCAAGGAGGCGCAGGCGAAAGAAGGCTCGGGCGCCCGCAATGTCGCCGAGCTTGCGCGGCTGATGCGGGGCGAAATCTCGCATCGCCCGGCGTGCGGCTCGGCGACGCGGCCCGGAACCGTGTGGCGGCTCGCGATTCCCGGCGACTGAACCCGAAACCGTGCTCTATTGCAGCGGTAAATGCGACGGTCGTTCGGCCGTCTGCTCGGTGCCATAAGCCGCGTGCGCGGTGGTCGGATCGGCCTGAAGCGCAGCGCGGCCCTTGTCGCTGATCGACACGCCGCCCGGGCAAGTCTCGATCAGGCCGTGGGCTTCCATTTCGTCGATGTCGCTGCGGGCGAGTCCTTCGGACGGGAAATGGCGATCCATCGTGCGCCAACGCCCATCGCTGAATTGCCTCAGCGGTTCGAGGCCAGCCGCCAGAAGCACGAGCAGATGCGATTTCGGAAGTTCCCAATACGCGACCATGACAGCCCTCGACACGATTCGCCCCGGCAAATTCTGCGCGCCTGTGCCACGCCCCACAAGCATGCGGTTGAATCCATGATTAATAAGACCTCTGCGGCAGATGACGGCTGCCGAAAGTCATATTAGTCTCCCCCCGCCATGTCCGCTCCGACGATTGCCCGCACCAAAGGTTATTATTTCGAGGTCAAGGCGGGGCGCCGCTATCTGTGGTGCGCCTGTGGGCGCTCGGCCACACAGCCCTTCTGCGACGGCTCGCATGCCGGCACGGAATTCAAGCCGGTCCTGTTCGTCGCGGAAAAGGACGAGGACGTCATCTTCTGCGGCTGCAAGCACACCGCGGAGCGGCCGTTCTGCGATGGCGCGCACAACAATCTACCCGGCGCCTATCACGACGACGACCCCGACAGCGACGCGAATAAGGCGGTGCGCGAGGTCGCCCATGGCGCGGGGCCGGACGTGCGGCTCGACGGCGAGTGCTATGTCTTCGCGACCGGCCGCGCCGAACTTCTGCACAAGGACAATTTCGCCTGGTGCCGAATCGTCGGTCCCGACAAAGGCGCGCTGCATCAATCGCAGTTCTATGCCGAGATCGGCGAAGGCGCTTCGCCCGTCGTCTCGGCGCGCGGCCGCCACGTCATCCTGTTCGTCACCGAAGGCGCGGGCGAGGTCGAGATTTCAGGCCGCCGCTTCGCTTTCGGCCCGCGTACCGGCGCCTATGTGAAGCCGGGCGAGGCATTCCGCATCCATGCCTCGAAGCGGACGAAGCTGTTCGTCTCGACCGGGCCGGCGCTCGACGCGCTGAGCTTTTCCGAAGCGATGCCCGACAATTTCGATGCGGTGCATCCAGACCGTCTGGCCGAGATCGATCCCGCGCAGCGCCACGCCATGGCCGAGCGCTATTTCCAGATGCTGGTGAGCAAGCCGCACGGCTCGAGCCTGATCACGCAGTTCATCGGCAACATCCCGCGCTCCAAGGCCGAGCCGCACAAGCATCTCTACGAAGAGGCGCTGATCTTCTTGAATGGCGCGGGCGTCGTTTGGACGGAGCAAACCAAGACCAAGGTCGGTCCCGGCGACGTGCTGTTCCTGCCGCGCAAGCAGACCCATTCGGTGCAATGCACGGTCGAGGGCGGCTTCGACGTCGTCGGCGTGATCTGTCCCGGCGACAATCCCTCGATCAATTATTGAACGTCATGCTTCGGGGCCCCGCGTACGGCGGGCATCTCAGCATGACGTTATTCGTTTGACGCGTCATCCTGAGGTGCGAGCGCTGCGAGCCCCGAAGGACGACGCCTCTTCCAAACCCAATACGCCACCGTCAGCAGCACCAGCCAGGGCACGCCGACGATCCAGGAGATGTTCCACGCCGGGTCGAGGCCCATGGTGACGAGCACCGCGCCGAGCAGGATCAATCCCAGAATCTGCATCACCGGAAAGAACGGCATGCGCACCGGCAGCGCGCGCTCGGCATGGGCGCGGCGGAAGCGCAAATGGCTGAGCAGGATCACCATCCACACCACGAGCGCGCCGAAAAGCGCGATACCGAAGAGATAGTTGTAGGCCATCGGCGTGAAGCGCGACACGGCGGCGGACAAGAGAATGAAAGCGCCGGAAAACATCGTCGCTGCGACCGGCACCCCGTCTCGGCTCAACTCGCCGAACGGCTTCGGCGCGTAATTGCCGCGCGACAACGAGAACAGCATGCGCCCGCAAAGATAGATGTTGGTGTTCATGCTGGAGAGCGCAGCGGTGATGACGACGAAGTTCATGATGCCGGCCGCATAGCCGATGCCGTAATGGGCGAAGACCTTCACGAACGGACTTTCGGAAACGACCCTGGCGCCGGTCTCGGTCCAGGGCACGACGCTGACCACGATAGCGAGCGCCAGGATGTAAAATAGGAACAGGCGCAGCGCCATGGTGCGCAGGGCTTTCGGGATGGCGATTTCGGGATTGGGCACTTCGGCCGACGTCACGGCGATCAATTCGATGCCGTAGAACGAGAACACGGCCATGATCACCGCCATCCATACGCCGCTGATGCCGGTGGGCATGAAGCCGCCGGGCAGGCCGGTGAGATTGTGGATGCCGGTCACGCGCGCAACCTGCGCGATGCCCAGCACGATGAAGGCGACGATGGCGGTGACCTTGATCAGCGCGAACCAGTACTCGACGGTGCCGAAATTCTTCACCGGGCGCGTATTGACCCAGACCAGCGCCAAGGCAAAACCGAGCGACCACAGCCACACCGGCGTGTCCGGGAACCACCAGGTCATATAGATGCCGGCCGCGACCGCCTCGCCGCCGATGGCGATCACCTGCGCGAACCAATAGGTGTAGCGCACGATGAAGCCCGCCCAGGGCCCGAGATAGGTCTCGGCATAGACGCCGAACGAGCCCGCGGCGGGATGCACCACCGCCATCTCCGAGAGCGAGAACACCATCACCACGGCGATGAAGCCCGCGATGACGTAGCTCAGCAGCACCGCGGGGCCCGCATAGCCGATGGCGATGGACGAGCCCATGAACAGGCCCGTCCCGATCGCCCCGCCCAGTCCCATCATCACGACCTGGCGTTGCGTCAGGCCCTTGTGCAGCCCGCTTTCGCGCTCTGCGATTGGGTTGTCCGTCATTGTCGCGCCCTTGAATCGGGGCGCACCTTGTCACGGTCGGCGCAGGCGCACCACTCCGCGGTCGCAGCCGCGGACCCGCGGCAATGACGACAAAGTGGGACATCGCAACAGTTGGACGCGTGGCGCTTTTGCGCTAACTCATGGTCCCGCCGCGGCATGAGGTTCACGCGTGACCAGAGAATTCCCCATCGACGATGTTCGCGCGAAATTCCCGGCGCTTGAGCGCGCCGCGCCCTTCGTCTATTTCGACAATGCCGCGGGTGCGCAGGCGCCGAAGACCGTGCTCGACACGGTTGCCATGCACCTGCTGGATTTCAATGTCCAGCGCGGCGGGCGCTATTCCAAGAGCGTCGAGGTCGACAGGGTGATCGCGGCGGCGCGCGCGAAAGTCGCGACGTGGATCAATGCTTACGACGCATCGGAAATCTGTTTCGGGCTGAACGCGACGTCCTTCATCCGCATGGCCAGCCTCGCCGTCGGCCAGACGATGAAGCCGCCGCGCAACCGCATCGTCGTCACCGATCTCGACCACGCCGCCAACATCTCGACCTGGCAGGCGCTTCAGCCGATGGGGGCGGAGATCGTGTTCTGGAAGATGCGCGACGACGGCCGCCTGCATGTCGAAGACCTCAAGCCGCTGCTCGACGAGCGGGTGCGCATCGTCGCCTGCACCACCGTCAGCCACGCGCTGGGCTCGCTGGTCGATGCGCAAGCGGTGGCGCGCGCGGCGCATGCGGTGGGCGCGGAAGTGTTCCTCGACAGCGTGCATTACGGCCCGCATGCGCTGGCCGACGTGCAGCGCTGGGATTGCGACTATCTCGTCTGTTCCGGCTACAAGGCGTTTGCGCCGCATATGGGTTTTCTCTGGGGCCGCAAGGATAAGCTCGCCGCGCTGCCGTTCTTCCGCGAGGAGTTCATTCCCGACGAGCCGCCCTACAAGGTCGAGGCCGGCACCTTCGTCTATGAGAACGTCGCGGGCATGGGCGCCGCGGTCGATTATTTCGAGTCGCTGGGGCGCGATCTCGATCCTGCGCCCAACACGCCGCGCGGCGCGATCGAAACCGCGATGCATGCCATCCAGCATTACGAGCAGACGCTCGCGGCCGCCATGTTGCGGGTGCTGCGCGAGGCCGGCGCCATCGTCTACGGCATTTCCGATCCGGATAGCGTTTCGCAGCGCGTGCCGACCATCTGCTTCAATCTGCCGGAGGTGCATCCACGCGACACGGTGGAACTGATGACCGCGGCCGGGTTCGGCATCCGCGACGGGCATATGTACGCGCCAAAGCTGATGGCGCGGCTGGGGCTGGCGATGGACCGCGGCTGCGTGCGCGTGTCGCTGGTGCACTACAATTCGCTCGAGGAAGTGGAACGCTTCGGCAAGGCGCTCAAGAAGGTGGCGAACTAGAACGCGATGTCATCCCCGGCGAGCCCATCAACCAGAGCGCCGCGATGGCCGATGCATTCGCAACCGTCGACGCGCTTTGGTTGATGGGCGAGGGAAGGGGACCCAGGAGGCGAACACTGCTACAATTTCCGACAGTCTGCTTTGCACAACCGGCCGAGAGTGTGCCAGCTTCGTATCTGGGTCCCCTTCCCCTCGCTCCACTTCGTTTCGCTCGGCCGGGGATGGCAATGAAAACAGGGTAGGAAAATGAGACAATCGAAGAGCATCGTGTTGGCTGCGCTCTTGGGTGTCGGCGTCTGCGCCGCCCATGCCGAGCCCGTCATCATCGACCACGTCACCCTGATCGACGGCACCGGGCGTCCGCCGAAGCCGGACATGGCGGTGGTCATCGACGGCGGCAAGTTCACCATGGTGGGGCCGAGCATCCTGGCCAAGGACATGGTCGGCCGGCGCATCGACGGCACCGGCAAATATCTCATCCCCGGTCTGATGGACATCCACATCCACCTTGCCGGCTTCTCGCGCGGCAAGGACAAGGCGTGGGTCCCCGGCAGCAAGAGCACCGACAAATGGGTGGTCGACCGCAAGGAGGGACTGCAGGCGCTCGCGAGCTATCTCTATTGCGGCGTGACCACGGTGCTCGACGTGGGCAACATCCCTGAGAACATTCTCCCTCTTCGCGCCGACGAACGCGCCGGCAAGATTTTGGCGCCGCACATCTTCGCCACCGGCAATCTCGTGACCTATCCCGGCAGCCACGGCACCGACATCGCGGTCAACGTGTCGTCATGGCCGGAGGCCGAAGCGCAGCTTCAGGCGCAATTCGACAGCCAGCATCCCGACGTGCAGAAGATCACCTATGACGACGAGGGCTGGGGCTCGCGGCCCTTGATCCCGATCCTGCCGCGCGATCTTCTCGAGCACATCATCCGCTTCTACAATCTGCACGGCGTGCGCACCACGATCCATATCTCCAACGAGGCGCGCGCGCTGGAGGCGATCTATTCCGGCGTCGACACGCTTGCGCACACGCCGATTCAGGGGCCGGTGACGGAGGGCTTCGTCAAGATGGCGGTGGCCAAGCAGATCCCGATGGCGACGACGATGACGATCGGCGACAATTATTCGCGCGTGCACGAGCATCCCGAATATCTCGACCAGCCCTTCTATGTCGCGACCATTTCCGCGGAAGAACGCGCGCGGCTGAAGAAGCTTGCGGCCGACGGCGGCGAAACGGCGCTGCGCGGCTCGAAGGCGCTGTATCAGAAGAGCTGGCGCATGTGGATGAAGACGCAGACGCCGATCCTTCAGGACAATCTGCGCCGCATCGACGAAGCCGGCGGCGTCATCGCCACCGGCACCGACACGTCCAACGGCGCCAACGAGCACCGCGAGATGGAACTGCTCGCGCAAGCCGGCGTGCCGCCGCTGCACATCATCCGCGCCGCGACCTACAACGCCGCGCGGCTGCTCGGCAAGCAGGAGACGATGGGCTCGATCGAGGAAGGCAAGATCGCCGACGCGGTGCTGCTCGACGCCGACCCGCTCGCCGACATCGACAACACCAAGGACATCGCGATGGTGATGAAGGCGGGCGAGATCATCGACGAAAGCAAGCTCGACCTCGCCGGCGGGATGCAGAAGAAGAGGATGCCCTAACCCGCCAGCGCCTGCGCCAGGTCGGCGATGAGGTCGTCGGGGTCTTCGATGCCGACGGAAAGCCTGATCGTGGTGTCGAGGATGCCGATACGCTTGCGCACGTCGGCCGCAACGCCCGAATGCGTCATCGCGGCGGGATGGCTCGCCAGCGATTCCGTGCCGCCGAGACTGACCGCCAGCTTGAAGATCTGAAGCGCGTTCAAAAACGCGAACGCCTCTTTCTGTCCCCCCTGAATGTCGAAGGAGAAGGTCGAGCCCGCGCCGCTCGATTGGCGCTCGAACACGGCGCGCGCTGCCGGATCGCTCTCGAACGGCAGGTAGTGCACCTTTGTCACGCGCGGATGGTCGCGCAGGAATTCGGCCACCGCGCGCGCATTGTCGTCGGCGCGGCGCATGCGCAGGCCAAGCGTCTCCAGACTCCGCCCCAGCATCCAGCAGGTATGCGGATCGAGCTGCGTGCCGATGCCGCCGCGCAACAGCTTGATCGGCTCGATCACAGTCTTTGTCCCCAATGCCGCACCCGCGATCAGATCGGAATGCCCGCCGACATATTTGGTGAGCGAATAGACCGAGACGTCCGCGCCCTGCTCCAGCGGGCGCTGGAACACGGGGCCGAGCAGCGTATTGTCGCAGACGATGATCGGGCGGTGCGCCTGGACCTGCGCGATCTCGTCGGCCATGCGCCGCATCAGCGCGATATCGACTTGCGCGTTCGTCGGATTCGACGGCGTTTCGATCAGCAGAATCGAGACCCGGCCCTTGGTCATGCCGTCGCGCGCCGCGCTGCGCACGGCCTCTTCGCTGATGCCGTTGACGAAGCCTACCGAACCGATGCCGAAGCCCGACAAGGTCTTTGTCATCAGCGTTTCGGTGCCGCCATAGAGCGGCTGGGAATGCACGATCACGTCGCCGGGCCGCGCAAAGCTCAGGATCGTCGTGGCGATCGCCGACATGCCCGACGAGAACAGGATGCAGGCTTCCGCGCCTTCGTACACGGCAAGCCGGTCCTCCACGATTTCGCTGTTGGGATGGTTGAAGCGCGAATAGACCAGACCCGCGGCCGCGCCCTCGGGCGGCTTCTTGCGTCCCGCGACGTAGTCGAAAAATTCCTTTCCCTCTTCGGCCGATTTGAAGACGAAGGTCGAGGTCAGGAACACCGGCGGCTTCACCGCGCCCTCCGACAGCGACGGGTCGTAGCCGTAGGAAAGCATCAGGGTTTCGGGCTTGAGCAGATGATTGCCGATTCGTGTCTTGGAAGGCCGGGGGGCGGTCATGCGCGCGCGTCCGCTGGTTGCCGCGGCAGAATCCGCTGTTTCGACCGGCGGAATCAAGCTGTTGCGATTTTGACGTCGCGCAATGTTCTTTTCCGCCGATGGCTGCAGGCTTTGCCAATTCGCATGAGGGAGCGTTCGATGACCGGCAAACCGACATTCACCCTAGACATCCTGTCGCGCCGCCAGATCCTGCGTGGAGCAACCGTCGCGGGCGGCGTGGCGGTGCTTGGCGCTCTCTGCGCGCAGCAGGCCCGGGCCGGCGCGATGAGCAAACAGGCCGCGGGCTATCAGGCGACGCCCAAGGGCGACCAGCGCTGCGACAACTGCAACCTCTTCCAGGCGCCGTCGTCCTGCAAATTCGTCGCAGGCGACATCAGCCCACAGGGCTGGTGCAGGCTCTGGCAGAAGAAGAGCTGAGAGACAAAGCGAGGGAGGCGATCATGAACGGGAACCCGAACCATCTGCGGAGCATGGCCGGGCTTGCCATGATCGCCGCCGCCTTCCTCGCCGCACGGCCGGCGAACGCCGTGCCCGCCTATGCCGAGCAGACCAACGAACCGTGCCAGGCTTGCCATGTCGGCGGTTTCGGGCCGCAGCTCACACCGTTCGGCCGCGCCTTCAAGCTCAACGGCTACACGATGCGCGCGAGCGAAGGGCTCACCAATCCGCTCTCGGCGATGGCCGTCGCCTCCTATGTCCACACGGCGGAAGACCAGTCTTCGCCGCCCGCGCCGCATTACGGCGTCAACGACAATGCCAGCATCGACCAGATCAGCCTGTTCGTGGCCGGCGGCATCGGCGATCACTTCGGCGGCTTCACGCAGTGGACCTATGACGGCATCGGCCGCAGCTTCTCGTGGGACAATCTCGACCTGCGCGCGACGGACCACGTCACCGTTCAGGGCCTGGATGTGCTGTTGGGATTGAGCCTCAACAATGCGCCCAGCGTGCAGGACGGCTGGAACACCTTGCCGGCCTGGGGCTATCCCTATACCGGCAGCGACATGGCGCCGGGACCGGCGGCGGCGACGATCTTCGACGGCGGCATGGCGCAGAGCGTGCTGGGCACCACCGCCTACGCGTACTGGGATTCCACGGTCTACACCGAAGCCGGCGTCTATTGGACTCCATCGCACGGCTTCCTGAGCGCAATGGGAACGGATTCGGGTCCGGGCAGCATCTCCAACGTCGCGCCTTATCTGCGCGTCGCGTACCAGAAGGACTACGGCGACCAGAATTTCGAGATCGGCGGATTCGGCTTCTTCCCCTCGCTGCATCCCGGCGACGACACCACGACCGGCAAGACGGACACCTACACGGATCTCGGTCTCGACGCGTCGTACCAGTTCATGGGATCGACCGAGAACATCTATTCGGTCAACGCGCGCTATACTCACGAACAGCAGGACCTGAAAGCGACGTTCCTGCTCGGCGGCGCGGCAAAGGCCTCCAACACGCTGGACGACTTCCGCATCGACGGTTCCTATTACTGGAACAACACGATCGGCGGCTCCGTGCAGCTGTTCGACACCTGGGGTTCGCGCGACGCGCTGCTCTATGGCGACAACCGCACCTTGAGCCCCGATAGCAGCGGCATCGTGCTGCAGGTCGACGGCACGCCGTTCGGGCACGACATGATCCTTCTCGGCGGACGCTTCAATCTGCGCGCCGGCCTGCAATACACGATCTACACCAAGTTCGACGGCGCCGGCACGAACTATGACGGCCTCGGCCACGATGCCTCGGACAACGATACGCTCAGACTCTTCGTCTGGACCGCGCTCTAGGGGAGGATAGGATGCTGAAAACGACATTCACGGCGCTGGCACTTGCAACGGCGATGGCCGCGCCCGCCGCCGCGGCGGAGTTTCAGGTCGACCAGCGCGACCTGCGCTTCGTGCCGGAAACGCTGAGCGTGAAGGCGGGCGATTATGTCCGCTTCACCGACAGCGACCGCATCACGCACAACATCACCGTGATCAATCCCGACGGCACTTCGCAGGACAAGGGCATGAGCACCTACAGCCAGCACATCGTGGTGCAGTTCGAGACGCCCGGCGTCTATCGCGTGATCTGCCGCATCCACCCCGACATGAAAATGACGATCACGGTCGCGAAGTAGCGTCCGGTTCACCGGCACTCTCGCGCAGTTCCAGCTCGGCATTCACGATGCCGCCTAGCATGAAGACGATGGTCGAGATCCACATCCAGGTCATGAAACCGACCACCGCGCCGAGCGAGCCGTAGGTCCTGTCGAAGGTGCCGAAATTCGCGGCGTACCACGAGAACAGCAGCGATGCAGCCAGCCACAGGACGGAGGCGATCGTGCTGCCCCAGGTCAGCCACTTCCAATGGCGGTCTTCGCGGCTCGGCCCGAAATGATAGAGCGCGGCGAAGAACAGGGTGACCAGGATCAGGAGCGCGGGCCATTTGCACAGCGCGACGATCACGCTTCCGAAACCGCCGAACCGGTCCTCGAGATAGGGCAGGGCGACGATGGCGGCCAGCGAGACCACGGCAAAGGCGATCAGGCACATCGTGACCGCGAGCGAGATCAGCGTCAGCGACACATAGCTCCTGCGTTCCGGCTCGCGATAGGCGACGTTCAGTCCTTCGAACAGCGCCTTGACCCCCGCATTGGCGCTCCACAGCGAGATGGCGAGGCTGACCACCGTGGCGATGCCGAGACTGGTCGAGTCCATCCTGGCGAGCCGTGCGATCTCCGAATGGATCACCTCGATCGCGCCGCCGGGCAGCACGCTGTGCATCTTCTGCACCAGCTTCGCCACGCTGTTGGGATCGGCGAACATGCCATAGATCGACACGAACGCCGCGATCGCGGGGATGAAGGCGAGCAGGCTGTAGAAAGTGATGCCGCCCGCGATCACCAGCACGCGGTCGTCGTTCAGCCGGTTGTAGAGCCGCACGAGGAACGGCTTCCACCCGAACACCGGCCGCTCCGGCGATCGTTCGAGGGCGAGGCCTGCGCGTTCGACTGCCTGGTCCATGTCGCTAACGGTGAACAACGGCGGATCGAGGCCGGCGTTCCGCCAATCCGCGGCAAAATCTGGTCGTCACGGCATTGGCGAGGGCAGGGACCGGGCAAAGATTTTCGGACGCTTCACTCTGCCGGGGATTGGGCGAAGCGCCTTTCCTCGCCCGGGGAACGCCGCGCGCAATCCTCGGCTTGTCTGCGCGCGGTCAGTTCTTCAGAAGCGTGATGTCGACCTGCCAGGCGGCGATGCTGCCGGAGCCGGGCATCTGAACCTGCATCTGCACCGTGTGCGTGCCGGGCTGGACCAACACATTGGATTTGAGATTGCCGACGACATAGTTCGAGCTCGGCACGATCCCCTGCACAGGGCAGCCCGGCGCGGCCTGCTCGTTATCGATCAGTACACAGATCGACCACTGGCCGTTCGAATTGGCGATGACCTGAGCCATCGAACCGACATCGACGATGCAACCGTTCGTCGCGCCGCACTTGACGGTCTTGGAGTCGATGGTATTCGCGCCTGCGGCAAGGCCGGTGACCGTACCATTCCAGTCGATCGCGGTGCCGATCGGCTTGTGCAGCTTCGCCGCCGCAGGTTCCTGCGCGTATGCGCCGCCGGTGCTTGCGACAAGCGCAGCGGCCAGAAGCAACGATGCCTTTTTCATGTTTTTCGCCCCTTGTTCGGCGACACGATAACCCGCCGGTGCCACGGGCACAAATGAGGGAGGTTGTCCAGAATTGCCGGTTTTGTCGGGGAACAACAGGGCAGTTGCGATGACTCAATTGGCCGCGCCGCCGGACGCCGGTGTCGGCACCTTCCGTGGCAGGCGGCGTTTCATGAGCGCGAGAAGTCCGGACAGCAAGTCTCGCGGACTCGGAGGACAACCCTTGATGTGCAGGTCGACAGGCACAACCGCCCTCACGCCTCCAACAATGCCGTAAGCGTCCGCGAATACTCCGCCATTGCGCGCACAGTCCCCGACCGCGACCACCCATTTCGGATCCGGCGTCGCGGCATAGGTGCGTTCCAGGGCTTCGCGCATGTTCTTCGTGACGGGGCCCGTCACCAGCAGCACGTCGGCATGACGCGGCGACGCCACGAAGCGAAATCCGAACCGCTCCAGATCGTAGAAGGCGTTGTGGAGCGCATGGATCTCCAGCTCGCACCCGTTGCACGAGCCGGCGTCGATCTGGCGGATCGAAAGGCTGCGGCCGAGCTTTCGCCGCGCGGTCTCGTGGACGCGCTCCGCGAGCTCGGCCAGAGCTTCGTCGCTGGCGCGCGGCGCGCGTTCCGTCAACGGCGGAGAGAGCAGGCTTCCGAGCATCAGTCTCCGCATGGCGTCATCTCACAGATCATGGCCGGCATAGGAGCAATTGAAGGATTTGTTGCAGAGCGGGAAGTCGGCGACGATGTTGCCTTCGATCGCGGCCTCCAGCAGAGGCCATTGAAACCAGGATGGGTCGCGCAGATGCGCGCGCGCGACGAGGCCGCCTCTGTTGATTCTGACCCAGGCGAAGATGTCGCCGCGAAAACCTTCGACCATCGCCGAGCCTTCGCCGTCGCGAAAACGAAGGGGCGTGCCGATGTTGCCCTCCGGCAGTGCATCGAGCATGCGCCCGATCAGCGCCGAGCTGTCTTCGACCTCGCGGATGCGGACCCAGACGCGGGAGTCGACGTCGCCGCGCTCGCGCGTCCGGGGTTCGATGTCCAGTGTGTCGTATGGTGCTTGGGGAAAGACTTTCCGGGCATCGAAGGTGCGTCCCGAGGCGCGCCCCACATAGCCGCCGGCGCCGAATCTTTGCGCCAGCTCAGCCTTCAAGATGCCCGTCATGACCGTCCGATCCTGGAGCGAGGTGGTTTCCTCATACAGCCGGATCAGAGCGGGAAAGCGGCGGCGGATGTCGGAAACAAGGCGCTTCATGCACTTGATGGCGGACCGATCGAGATCGCAGACAGTGCCGCCGGGCACCACGCGATCCATCATGAGCCGATGACCGAAGGCTTTGTCGCAGGCGCGCAGCACGCGCTCTCGCAAAACCGCGCAATGCGCGTGCATCAGGCTGAAGGCGGCGTCGTTGCAGATCGCGCCGATATCGCCCAGATGGTTGGCGATGCGCTCCAACTCCAACATGATCGCCCGGATCGTGGCGGCGCGTGCGGGAACGCGAACATCGCAAGCGGCTTCGACGGCCTGCGCGAAGGCGGTGGCATAGGCGACCGTGGTATCTCCCGACGCGCGTCCGGCGAGTTTTGCCGCCCGCTCCAGAGGCGCACCGACCAAAAGCGCTTCGATGCCCTTATGGACGTAGCCCAGACGTTCCTCCAATCGCACGACGGTTTCACCGCTGGCCGAGAAGCGGAAGTGTCCCGGCTCGATGATGCCGGCATGGACTGGCCCGACCGGGATTTGATGCACGCCGTGCCCTTCGACAGGAAGGAAGCGATAGGGCGCTGAACTTCCCGGTTCCTGCACATCGCCAAGCGGCGCGCGCACGCCCCATCGGCCATGGTCCAGCCAAGGGCGTCGGTCGGGCGCACCCTCAGCGACGAAACCGTAAAGATCGTGGATCGCGCGTTCCAGGCGGATGGCCGGTGCATGGTGGGCGCTGACGGACGGGAACCGTCTGTCCACAATCTTTAGGCTCATGATGCCGAACGCATTGGATCCGGCGTCGAACAGAGCCATGTGCGCGCTATCAGGTTCCGCCCACAGCGCGCACAAGGTCCAATGACCCTCGGCGAGCTGGCGGCATGCAAACGTCCACGCCTCGACATCGACGACGGCGCGCGGCCAGGGCCGGTGCTCGGCCTGTCGTCCATCGGCAATCATCTCGGTCAGCACGGACATCGTTTCAGCCCAACATATGCGCGACGTGCTGGAACCAGGCGGCGACCGCCGCCGGCAGGAAGATGCCTGCGCCAAGGACAATCGCGAGATGCAGGATCATCGGCGCGTGCGTCATGCGCGACGGCGCGAGGCTTCCGGTGGGCTCACCGAACGCGAGGCTGTTCAGCCGCAGGAACAGCGCGCCGAGCGAAACCAAAAGTCCGCTCACAAGAACGATCGCGAGCAGCGGCTTGTGCGCAAACGCCGAACTCACCACCAGGAACTCGCTGGTGAAGACGCCGAAGGGCGGCAAGCCCGCGATCGCCGCCACGCTGGCCACGAAGATCCAGCCCAGAAGCGGATGGCTGGAGGTCAGTCCGGTGATGTCCGCAATCCGCTGCGTGCCCTTGATCCGCGTCATGTGTCCGATGGCGTAGAAGATTCCGGATTTGGTCAGGCTGTGCATGGCCATGTGCAGCAGTCCGGCAAAATTCGCGAGCGGACCGCCGAGCCCGAAGGCAAACGCGATGATGCCCATGTGCTCGATCGAGGAATAGGCGAAGAACCGCTTCACGTCGCGTCGGCGGTAGAGCATGAAGCCGGCGAACAGAACCGACAGGAGTCCCATCGTCATCATCAAGGGACCGGGGGCGACTGCCGCCGCATTGGCCGCGAGCAGCAGCTTGAACCGCAGGATCGCGTAAATCGCCACGTTGAGAAGCAGGCCCGACAGCACCGCGGAGATCGGCGTGGGGCCTTCCGCATGGGCGTCCGGCAGCCAGGCGTGCAGCGGCACGAGCCCGGCCTTGGTACCGTAGCCGAGCAGCAGGAACGCGAAGGCAATGTTGAGCAGCGCCGGATCGAAGCGCGCGGCGTTGGCGAGCAGCGTGCCCCAGGTCATCGCCGGAAGGCCGTCGCCCACGATGGGCTGCGCCGCCATGTAGACCAGGATCGTGCCGAACAGCGCGAGTGCGATGCCGACGCTCCCCAGGATGAAGTATTTCCAGGACGCTTCGAGCGCCTCGCGGGTGCGGTAGAGGCTGACCATGAGAACGGTCGTCAGCGTGGCGAACTCTACCGCCACCCACATCAGTCCCGTGATGTCCGTCAACAGCGCCAGGTTCATCGATCCCATCAGGAATTGGAACATGGCGTGATAGAAGCGCAGATAACGCGGCGTGAGCCGTCCGATCTCGACTTCGTGCGCGATGTATCCGGCGCTGAAGATGCTGGTCGTGAAGCCGACCAGCGTGTTGATCACGACGAAGACGACGTTGAGATCGTCCACGGCGAGCAACGCTCCCGCGGCCGGCCTGACAACCAGGAGCGCAAGCGCAGCCGCGAACGTCAGGAAGGAGGCCAGCATGTTGATCCCGGCGCCGAGCCGGCTGAACGGCACGATCACCAAAAGCAACGCTGCGCAGGCGGGAACGATCAGGGTCGCCTGCGCCGGATCGATCGGCAGCATCATTGGCGTTCTCCCCGGAAGCGGTCGAGTGCCGCGACGTCGACCGTGTCGAAGCGCTCGCGGATGCGGAACAGGAAGATGCCGATGACGATGAAGGCTATCAGCACGGAGAATGCGACGCTGATCTCTACGACCATGGGCATGCCGTGCGCGCCCGTGCCGGCCAGGATCAGGCCATTTTCCAGGGACATGAAGCCGATTACCTGGCCTACCGCATTGCGTCGCGTGACCATGATCAACAAACCGAGCAGGACGACGGACAGCGCGAAGGCGATGTCTTCGCGCGCGATGACGTTGGAGGCTTCGGTGGCGCGCAGCATCAATCCCATGGACAGCGCGACCAGCGCCATGCCCGCGAGCATCGTCGGACCGATGCCCGTCACGGTCTCGATCGTGCGATGAATGCCGAGCGAGCGGATCAGATAGCGCAGGACAAGCGGAATGATGATGGCCTTGAGCGAGGCCGCGATCACCGCGGTGACAAGCAGATGCGGTGCGCCTTGTGCCAGCGCCTGCCAGGCGACCGAGGCGGCAAGCAGCGCCGATTGCAGCGCGAAGGCGCTGATGAGCGACGGCAGGCGGTCCTGGTAGAGCATGACGAAGCTCATCAGCACCAATCCGCCGGACAACAGATGCGCCGTGTCGAAGATCAGGGCAGCCATGTCAGAAGCTCCTCGAAACGAGGCGCAGCAACACCGCCAGAAGAGTCAGCATCAGCGCGGCGCCGAGGAATTGGGGCGCGCGAAAAACCCGCATCTTGGCGATGGAGACCTCGAACAGCCCGAGCAGGAAGGCCAGCCCGAAGATCTTGACGAGATAGACCAGGAGCTGCGCAACTTGAGGCGGCGCCCCGCCCCATTGGATGTCCGCGCCCCAGGGCAGGAACACCACGGCGATGAGCGACAGGTAGAACAGGAGCTTGAGCGAGGACGCGAGCTCGATCAATGCAAGGTGGCGCCCGGAATATTCGAGCACCATCGCTTCATGCACCATCGTCAATTCGAGGTGGGTTGCCGGGTTGTCGATCGGAATGCGGCCATTCTCTGCGATCGCCACCATGATGAGTCCGATCAGGCCGAGCCCCAGCGAGACGCGCAGGCCGACCGCGGGGGATTGGACGAAGGCGGCGATGGCGGCGAGATGGGTCGAACCAGCGATCAGTGCCAACGCGAAGATCAGCATCAGCATCGCGGGCTCGGCGACCGATGCGATCATCACCTCGCGGCTCGCGCCTATGCCGCCGAAGCTCGTCCCAACATCGAGCCCGGCCAAGGCCAGGACGAAGCGCGCGCTCGCAAGCAGGCCGACGATGGCAATCAGGTCGGCTGCGGATGCCAGAAATGTCTCCGTTCCCAGGACCGGGATCAGCGAAGCCGCAACCCAGGTAAAGGTGAAGATGACGGCCGGCGCTTGGTCGAATAACCAGGATGCATTGTGCGCAAGCACGCTCTCCTTGCGCAGCAGGCGCGCAAGGTCGCGATAGGGCTGGAATATGGAGGCGCCGCGGCGCAATTGAAGACGCGCTTTGGTCTTGCGCACCACGCCTGTCACCAGCGGCGCCAGCGCCAGCGCCAGCACGCTCTGCGCGGCTTGCAGAGCAAACGCGTCCGTCACAGCCATAGCGCCAGCACCGCGAGCAGAAAGACGAGCGAAAGAAATACCAGCATGAGGTAGCGGCGGATGGTGAGAAACTGCAGCGTGTTCATCCGGTCCGCGACGAAGGCGACGCCGCGTCCCACCGGCGCGAACAATGCCTCCCAGACGGGATCGACGAGCCTGACGTGAATCCGCGCGGCGGCCGTGTCGCCGGGCGGCGGCATGAACACATCCTCGCGGGCGCGGAAGGCGATGGTGCCGAATACGCGCCGAATGGGCTGCGCGAAACTCTCGGCGCCATATTGGGTTGCGGGACTGGGATCCGGGAAGCCGCAATCCCAGGCAGGCGCACGGCGGGTTGCGCCGTTGGCAAGAACGCGCAGCGCAAGCCTCACCAGCGCGAAGCCGGCGGCCAGCAAACCGAATAGAACAAAGCCGTTGTAGCTGTTCGCGCTGCCAAGCGACGGGACCAGCACCGTCCAGGGCACGCCGAGGCCACGTCCCGGCATCTGGTCGAACGCGATCATCCTGGAGACGGGCGCGAGCGCGGCTGTGAAATAGTTCGGCACGACACCGGCGACGGTGCAGAGCACGGCGAGTGCCGCCGTTGCGCCGAGCGAAAGCTTGTCGGTCTCGCGTGCGGCTTGTGCCTCCTGGCTTCGCGGCCGGCCGAGGAAGGTGATCCCGAACGCCTTCACGAAGCACGCCGCGGCCAGCGCCGCCGCCAGCGCCAGCATCGCGCCCACGGCCGGCGCCAGGAAACGCAGTCCCCATTGCGGGAATTGCGGACTCAGGAATATCGCCTGGAACGTCAACCATTCCGACGCGAAGCCGTTGAGCGGCGGCAGCGCGGAGATCGCCGCGGCGCCGATCAGGAAATACAGAGCCGTCCGCGGCATGCGGTGAATGAGGCCGCCGAGCTTCTCCATGTCGCGCTCGCCCGTCGCGCCGAGGACGGCGCCGGAGCCGAAGAACAACAGGCTCTTGAACAGCGAGTGGTTGAACACGTGGAAAAGCGCCGCAGTGACCGCAAGCGCCGCGGCGGCATGCAGGCCGTCGGCGCGGAAGGCGAGCGCGAGCCCAAGCCCTACGAAGATGATGCCGATGTTCTCGACGGTGTGGTAGGCGAGAAGCCGCTTCAGGTCGTGCTCCATCAAGGCATAGAGCACGCCAAGCACCGCGGTAACTCCACCGAGCGCAACGACGACGGCGGAAAGACGCCAGTCGGAGACGTCCGCCAGGTCGAACACGATGCGCACGAACGCATAAACCGCGACCTTGGTCATCACGCCGCTCATCAGTGCGGAGACGTGGCTCGGTGCCGCGGGATGCGCGAGCGGCAGCCAGACGTGGAGCGGCACGATGCCAGCCTTCGATCCCGCGCCGAGCAACGCGAGGAAGAGCACCACCTCGGCCGTCTGGAGATCGGGCGCATGCGCGCGCATGGCCGAGAAGGCGTAACCTCCTTCAGGGCCGGCAAGCACGCCGAAGGCCAAAAGAAGGGCCAAGGTCCCGAAGCTCGCCATGACGATGTAGATGAAGCCGGCGCGCCGGTTCGCCGCCTCGCGCTCGTGGCTCAACACCAGCGCCCACGACATCAGCGACATGAACTCCCAAGCGAGCAGGAACGTGAACGCATCGTCGGCCAGGACGACAAGGTTCATGCCCGCGATGAATGCCGGAAAGAACGGCAGGACGCGCTCAGGCGCCGTCTCGTGCCGGCCATAGCCAAGTGCGAACACGCTCGAGGCGGCTCCGCCGAGATTGACGACGACGAGAAAGAACGCGGCCAGAGCGTCCAGCCGGAAGTTGGCGCCAAGCCACGGCAAGCCGATGGGCAAGCGTGAGGTCTCCACGGCGCCGCTGTAGAGGCCGGCGACCGCAGCAAGGAGGGCTGCGAGCGCAAACGCGGCCGTCACGCCATAACAGAAGACTCTGCCAAAGGGGCGCGAGGCGAGGGCTGCCGCGGCGATCGCAACGGCGAACAAGCCGGCTACGCACAACAACACCGCGACAAGAATCATGACGGCGTCCGCGAGCGGGCTCGTGAACGGATCGCCAGGAGTTGCTCTCCGTGCGGCTCGGGCAGGACAATGCGCACGCCCCGTCCGCCGGCATGGCTTTCGTCGTTTTCACCGATCAGTTCGATGCCGGCTTCCCGCAGCGCCGCCATGACGCGCGTCAAGGACGTCGAATTGCTTCGCACGATACCGATGCTCGCTTCCATGCGCTGGATGGTCGGCAGCGAGACTCCGGCACGCGCCGCCAATGCACGCTGATCGAGCGCGAGCAGCATCCGGGCGGCCCGCATCTGTGCGGAGGTAATCATGTATGAAGCATCATATATAATTGTTAGTACTATACTAATTAATTTTTAGAACGTTATTGCGATACTAAAACTCGCGTTTCTGATTGTTTATGGTTAATACGCCATTTACGGGCAAGACGACGGTTCCGCAGATCGGACCGAGCCGCGTCGGCGACGACGGCCGTGCTACTTGATCAGGCGGACGCCTCGGCCGCCTTGGGCGGACCCGGTGCCCTCGCTGATCAACACGATTCCCGCCGCGTGGAGCGCATCGATCAGCTTCATGAGCGAGTCGACATTCCCGCGGATCACGCCGTCGCTGGCTTCCATCCGTTGGATTGTCGGCACCGATAGCCCCGACCGCTTCGCCAGCTGCCGCTGGTCGATTCCCGCAAGAGCGCGTGCTGCTCGCAATTGTGCCGCGGTTATCATGTTCAGTGGCGTTCCGAAACAATGCGTGATACTAGGAATACATCACAAAACATTTGTCAAACATAATTTTTGATGCTCTAAGCGTCGCTCGACGTTCACCGCGTGGTTCGAACAAACTTCAGATATCTCGCGAATTCGCCGGGCGAGACGCGCAGGTCGATATAGCTCGTCTGCGCATCGCCAGGCAGCCGAAGGGCCGTCATATCGGCGTCCAGCACCAGCCTCTGCACCAGCTCGCGCGTAATCGCCACATGGTGCCGATTGGAGGGAGCGCGACCCTCCACCGTCACGGCGCGCAACATGTTGTCGGCGAAAAACCACGGGGCCCGCTCTGCCCCGCCACGTTGGGCAATGTAGGCCAAGGGCAGGCGTTCCTGTTGCGCGATCTCGAGAATCCGCCAGGCCGCCGCGGCAAGCGATTGAACCTGGTCTTCCGTCCGGGAGGGCCTTGGCCTGCGCAGTGCGCTCATCAACCCCATGTCTTCTCCATGCTGCTGGTTGAACCGCAGGTGAGGCAGCACGATTGATGTTTAAAACATCATTATAGAAGTTGCAACATTATTTTTGACGGTATCATACGATGAAATCACCAACAACTTCGCAAGAATTTCAAGAATTCACCCTAAAATCCCTTTGGCTTCTTGCTATCGCGGGACCCCTGACAGCCGCAAATGTCTGCTACCGCAATTCGATGAATCGGCCGCTGTCGCGCGAGAGGATTTCCAGACGGCCGTCCGCGATTCCGAACCGCGCGCCATTCAATTCCAAGGTCCCCGAGCAAACGCGTTCCGCAACGAAGGGAAAGTTGGCCAGCCGGGTCAAAGACAACCTCACGCACTCGCGTTCCAGAGCGGCGACCTGTTGCTCGCGCCCCGCCGCCCTGTCGATCGCCCTCAGAGCAGGCGCGAGAAGCTTCACCCAGGAGCCGAGAAACGGCACATCCTGCGCAATGCTTTGATCGAATACCGCTGCGACGCCTGCACACTGGACATGTCCCATCACCAGGATGTTTCGGACCTGAAGATTGAGGACCGCGAAGGCGATGGCGGCGCTGGTGCCGTGATGGCCATCATCCGACTCGAATGGAGGCACAACCCCTGCGACGTTGCGGATGACAAAGAGCTCGCCGGGACGCGCGTTGAAGATCATCGCGGGGTCGCAACGCGAGTCGCTGCAGGTGATCACCAGCGTTTCGGGTTTCTGACCCTCGGTGGCGAGCTTGAAATAGCGATCCCGCTCGACAGGCCATCGGTCCCCACGAAAGACCCGATAGCCTTGGAGCAGATTCTCCATCGGTGTTCCGAATTGCATCGCTTTCCTTTGCCGTTCAGGCTCGCGCTAGCGATAGACCCGCCCAATGGGTTGCGCAAGGAACGGCTCACAAGCGGCCGATCGCGCGAGGGCAAACGGAGGCGGCTTCCAGCGAACGCCCGAAAGGGGCCGCTTGGAGCAACTCGGCGATTTGCGGGACGATCAATAGATGCCGGGAATGATGCGCCAGGTCCGGGCGACGTAATCTCGGTATTCGGGAAACGTTTCGGCGAGGATGCGTTCCTCGAAGATCATCCTTGGCCATTGCAGCGCGACACCGAATAGGAACACCAGTGCCGACCAGGGTTGGACGAATTGCAGCATGACCCCGAAGGACGATACTTGCTCGGCAAGATAGAGCGGATGGCGTACAATCCTGTAAGGACCCGATGTCACGAGCTGACGCGCTTGCGGCAGAATGCTGAAAGCGCGGCCCAGATAAAGCAGGGCGACGGTTGAGGCCGCCATCCCGAGCGCAATGAGGATCGCCGAAGGTATTGCCCATTGGCTGCCGGCGCGCTGCAGAAAATAGTAAAGCAGGCCCGTGTTCGATCCGGCGGCGGCGACGACGCGTGGCGCCGCTCCGCTCAACTTGGCGACCGGCGGCTTGCGAACCAGAAACAGCACGATCTGCATTGCGACGAACAGTGCGGAGGCGATATGCGAAACGATCGCGGCGCCGGCCCGCAGCGGATGCGCCATCTGCGCCAGATCTTGACGAAGCTCCAGCGCGAAGCCGAATGTCGCCAAAGCGTAGAGCGCGATCAGCGGCGACGCGGCAGCGATATCCCAGAATCGTTCCTTGCTCATGCTCCTCGACTGCCATCAGGACGGCCAGCGCCGAGAGGAAGGCGCTGCATGGGCCAAACGACCGGGCAGTGATAGTGCCGTGCGCGAAGGATAGTCAAATCGATCTCGTGCTGCGCATCGCGGCCTGGGCAGATCGTAACTTGTGTGCCGTGATTGCGAAACTGTGTGAGTCCGCTTCACGCCGCGTCGGCCGCAATCGTGTCGCGAAACTGGTTCCGCTTTTCGCGGAGCATGGAAACGGAAAGAGGGATCGCCATGTGGTCTGCAAATCTCCCGCGTTCGAGTAGTTCGGATACGACATCGTCGCGCCGTTGCCGTAGGTGAGCAAGGTGCGCCGCGACTGCGGATCGTAGGCATAGGTCGCGAGCAGGTTGGTGGCGCAGTTCGGGTCGGTGGCGTTCTCCATCGCGAACGTCATGCGATTCAGATTGTCGTAGCAGTAGCCGACCGCGTACGCGGCATCCTGGCTCGGCCATTTGAGCTGGGTGCGGTTGCCGTTGGCGTCGAGGGTGTAGTTGACGGTGCGGTTGGCGCCGAAGCCGGCGATGTGGTTGATCACCTGGTTCAGCCGGCCGGCGCTGTCGTAATTGTAGTCGATCGAGTTGGTGGCGGTGTCGGAGAGCACGTCCACGCGCCCGTCGAGCAGATAGGTCCAGGTGGTGGTCAGCGCGGGCGAGGGCGACACCTTGGTGCGCACCTGGTTGAGCGCATCATAGGTGTAGGTGAGCTGTTGCTGCGCCCGGTTCTGGCGGATGGTGACGTTGGCGTTCTCGTCGAGGGTCAGCTGCTCGAAGGTGGTGTCGGGGAAGGTCGTGAGGGTCAGCCGGTTCCAGCCGTCATAGCCGTAAGCGGTGATGTTGTTGTCGGCGTCCTCGATGGTGGCCATCTCGCCGTCGGCGCCATAGCTCACGCGGCGGTAGCACTCCTGAAGGCTCGGCGGCGGCAGCGAGCAATTGCTGCCCGAACTCCAGGCACGGAACTCGGTCTTGACCTGGTTGGCGGCGCAGTTGGGATCGCCCGGCGCGCAATAGTCGAAATGGGTGTTGCGCCCCACCGGGTCGCTGACGGTCCACAGGCGGTCGCCATTGTCATAGGTGTTGGAGGTCATGCTGTTGTCGGCGTCGGTGACGGTGTCGACCTTGGAGGTCGGCGTGTAGGTGGTGTGCTTGACGGTGAGCCAGGTCGTCACCGTGGTGCCGCTGAAGGCCGTGCCGCGCTGGTTGTCGCTGACGCGGCCGACGGCGTCGTAGAGCGTCTTCTCCGCGGCGTCGAGGACCGCGAGGTTGTTGCCGTTGTGATGATCGTCCTCGCTCTTGCGCCGGTCGGCGTCCCAGATCGAGGTCGTCACGAAATTGCGCGGATCGGTGGTGATGTTGACGTTGCCGTCGGGGTCGTAGCCGAACTGGGTCTTGAGATTGAGATGGCCGCCGCCGGTGCCGTAGTCGCGCGTCGTCGAGGTCAGGTTCTCGCCGGAATCGTAGCCGTTGCGGGTGACGATGCCGCTCGGATTGGTCACGTCCGCAAGGCGGCCCAGCGCGTCGTAGTCGTATTGATAATAGGGCGTGCCTTCCGGGATGTCGGGGAGCTGCACGGTCTCGATCAGCGACTTGCCGTTGCCCGAACCGTAATAGGTCAGGATGGTGGTGTTGCCGCGCGCGTCGGTGACCTGGGCGGGCTTGTTCCAGGTCAGGTTCCAGGAGGCCGAGGCGTGCAGCACATGGTTGTGGCCCTTGGTGGTGTCGCAGTTCGAGGTCTTGTCGACCTTCCAGAAATCGGTGGTGAGGTTGTGGTTGTTGTAGGCGAAGGCCTCGCAATCGCCTTCGGGATAGACGTATTGCAGCACCCGCCCGCGGCCGTCGAACGCCGCGTCGGTCTCGATGCCGAGCTCGTCGAGATAGCGGCTGGGATGGCCGTAGGTGTCGTAGACGACGATGTAGGACTGGTTCAGCGGATCGTCGCGCTCGCCGCGCGTGCCGTCGGCGATGAAGAAGTTGTAGGGGCCGCGCGTGCCCTTCTGGATCGCGACCGCGTCCTTGACCTGATCGACGCGGCCGAGCGAGTCGTAATAATACTCGGTGTTGTGCTGCGACGGCGTATCCGGCGTGGTGATGGAGGCGAGGTTCGAATAGGGCACCGGGCGCGTGGTCGCGCTCAGCGCCTGGATCGGGGTGTAGGTGAAGCTCGTCTGATTGAGCAGGGCATCCTTCATCCACGCCGGCAGCGTCGAGGAGTCGCTGAAGCTGATGCTGCGCGTTCCGGCCGCGATCGAGGTGGGATTGAAGCCGATGCTGCGGCCGACATTGTTGCCGACCGCGGTCAGGGTGTCGAAATTGTCGAGGCCGTAGGGGAGCGAGGTATAGGTCGGCGTGACCTTGAGGTTGCCGTTGCCTTGCGGGAAATCCCACTCGGTCAGGCGGAAGCCTTTGAGATGACCGCAGACGCGGCTGTCGTCGGTATGGTAGCCGTTGTCGAAGAAGCCGAACTGTTGCGAGTCGCCTGCAGCGTCGGTGACCTTGAACGAGACCGACGATGCATCCCATCCGCGCGACAGATTGTAGGGCGGCGTGTCGACATAGATGTGGAAGCACTTCTCTTCATAGGGAGCGCGATTGTTGGTTTGGGCAAACGTCGCATAGCTGCTGCCCGGAAGAATCCATGTGCCGTCCGCGAGCTTCAGGAACTGGCGCGCGCTGCCGCCGACATTGACGGTGGCGACATTGGCGGTGAGCTGATGCGCCCACCAGGATTGGGTGAGCACGCCGGCGACCTCGCGCTCGACGTCGGGGTTGGGATCGCTGAGATAGACGTCCTGCGCCGCATAGAAGGCGACGATGGCGCCGACCGCGGCGCGGATGTCGCTCTGGCCCATCGCTTCGAGCCCGCTGCCCGAAAGTGTCAGGTTGTTGAGCCAGCTATGGTCCCAGCCCGGCTGCGGAATGATCGGGGAGGTCGGCGCGAACAGCGAATTGGGCGGCGGTCCCGGATGCCAGGAAAGGCTTGCGGACAGCTCATAGGGAAAGCCGCCGCTTCCGATCGAAATCGAGACCGGACTGGTGTAGCCCAGCGATCCGTTCGACAGGTTGACCCCGAACAGCGTCGAACGGTCGACGAAGCGCGCCTTGAGGATGTCGGCGGCCTTCGCGGGATCGTAATTGGTCTTGTCGTTGGGTTCGTCGGCGCCGCCGCCGCCCTTCGTCAAGGTGCCGGGACCGACGATGATGTGGGCGATCTCCAACGGGTCGCCATTGGCATCGCTCTTCAGCGCGACGAACGCGCCGCCGCGCTGCTTGCCGACGAGGTGGGTGTAGCTGGTGGGTGTACCATTCACCAGAATGGGAGATATCTGCCCGCCGCGCTGGCCCGGCCCGAGAAACGCTTCGCCCGAGGCGACGACCGTCCAGTTGCTCTGCGAGGCATAGGAGCCGATCCAGTTGGCGACGTTGCCCGCCATCCCCGGAACGGAGCCGGAGCCGTAGCATTGCGTAGAAGTGAAGGTGGGTTGCGACGCCCACAAATCGGTGCCGGTACCGGCGCACGAGCCGGGTTTCGCTCCATCCACCTTGGTGAGACTGGCCGCCTGGGTATAGTTGCCCGAGTTGTAGGCGTAGAAATTCTGCGGACCGATCCCGTACGGATTCTGCAAGGCGTTCGAATCGGGACTGTTGCCCCACTCGAAGCGCGTCGCGGTCGACGACATGTCGACCACGTCGTCCAATTGCCCCGAGATGCTGCCTTCGAGCGTCGCCGACGCCGCCGCGAACGCCTGGATCGCGGCGCGGCGCGCAGGCGCGGCGGCGGTCCTGCTGGTGAAGCTGATGCCGGCATCGACATCGATGCGCGTGAAACTGTCGCCGATCGTGAAATCCGGAGGGTCGGTCGGCTTTTGCGGGTTCACGCCCTGAAGCTCGGCATCGGCAAAGATGACCCCGAGTTCGTGATGGATCTGCGGCACGGCGTTGGCGATCGCGCCGTTGAGCCGCGCGGCCTTGGTCACCTCCGCAAGCCACATCGCGGTTTGCTTTTCGCGGTCGAAGCCGCCGGTCGGCGGCAGATAGAGTTGAGGACAGGTATTTTCGCCTTGTCCGCCCGTGCACCACGGCGCCTTGAGCAGCGGTGGAATGGCGGAATCCGAGGGCCGCTCTTCCGACCATTTCCGGAACAGGTCGGGACCGACGTCGCCCCAGGCGGCGACGATGGTCAATGGCGTGATCAGCAGCACGTTCTTGTTCACCGTATCGTCCATGTAGTCGCCGTTCGTCGTCGGCGAACCGTCGGCCGACGCCGCGTATGGATGATTGGCGCTCAGGATGATGTTGGTCGGCAGGTCGCGCGCGGATCTGTTTCCGAAGGGCGGATTGGGAAGCGTGTAGGTATAGGTCAGAAGGCATTGCGGCGGGGGCGTGGGGTTCCAAGAGCCCCAGGGCTGGGCGTCAAGCGCGAGACAGGCGTTCTGCACCAGGTAGTTATGTTGCGATATGCCAATGCCGCCCGGCGTGAAGTCCGTCTCCATCGTGAGCCGGCGGCCGTAGATTTCGTCGGCAAAGAAATTCGGATTGAGCGAGAACATGTCCAGGTTGTCGTATTGGCCCGAACCTGAATCCCACCGGTTCGACATCGCCTCCACCTGTAGCCGGGTGCGGTACTGATCGGGGATGGCGTTGTAGCGCGCGGTATCGGACGAAGGCGTCCAGGTATGCGCGGCATAAGGCGGGTTCGGATCGCTGTAGGGCAGGGTCGTCTGCCGCAGCATGGAATTGTCGGAAACGATGACGCCGCCGCTCACGATGTCTTCGATCTGGGCGCCTTGGAGGTTGTTGCTGCTGGCTTGGATGTAGCTCAGCAGATTGCTTGCGTAGGTCTGCAGGTCGCTATCGAGCTGCGCCGCGTTGAGCGCGTTCGCCCACGCCACGCCCGAGGTCGTGCCGTGCGTATAACTACCGGTCTTGACGTCGGCGAGCGGCGTGCCGCTGGTGAAATTCATCGCCGCCGCCAGCGGAATGCCCGCCTTCCAGGTGAAACTCTTGTAGCTCGGATCGAAGACGTACGCCGTTCCCGAGATCGTCACCCGCACCCAGATATGCGCCATCTGGACGCTCGAGACCGTGGCGCCGATATCGATGGTGCTGCAGTCGGCGTTGGTGACGCCGTTCACCTTGGCCGGGATGCCGCCATTGGCGAGCAGCTGGCAGGCGGCGCGCGCATTGGTGATGTTGGTCCAGGCGGCAAACTGCGCCTGGTTGAACACCACGGTGCCGGCGACGTAACTGGTGGTGTAATTCGACTGCCGCAGCAGCGCGACCATCAGTTCCGCCTGGTCGAACGGCGTTCCGGATTTGTCGATCTCGGCGCCGAGCGCGCCTTTCTGCAGTCCGTACATCCACACCGGCTGGATGTTGTTGTGGACGTATCGATAGATGTTGTCGACGTCGTTCTTGAGCGCGCGCGCGAGCTCGATGATTTCCGGCGGCGTGGGCGTCTCGACATGGGTCAAGGTCGCGAGGTAATCGGTCGAAGCCGTGCCGGAACCGTAATAGGTGTTCGCAGCGCTCGGGCTGATCAGCGCAGCCGTGCCGATCTTGATCGACGGCAGATAGGTCGGCGTGGATTGCGCCGCGAGCGGAGCAAGGAACGCCGTGAGGCATAACAAACTCGCCGCGCGACGCCGTTTGCCAAGAATGCCGGAGCGCGCCTTCGCCATCACAGCCTCGCCTACGTCGACGCTGCGAACCAATGGCGCAGCCAACGATTCTATTTCGAAGGGTAGGCCTCCTTGTTCGTGCTGGCAACTTCTGTTAGCATCCTGCGCGACTCGACGTGCGGTGTAGCCATGCGCGCAACGGCGTTTGCAATGTCGGTTGTTTCCGCGCTGTGCTTGGCGATGCCGTCGCAGGCAAGCCAAAGCGTCACCTACAAATACGACGATCTCGGCCGCCTGAGCACGGCGACTTACGACAACAACAAGACGATCACTTACGGCTTCGATCCCGCCGGCAATCGCAGTCAGGTTGCTGTCGCCTCCACGCCTCACATGGCGCTCGCGAAGCCGACGCATAAGCACAAAACGAAAAAGCAGCTGAAGCGGCATTAGCCAGTCCGCGACAACCCGCAAAGTTCCCTCCGGCCAAAGATGGTTCGAAACACCGGTATCGGTTGAGGTCGGCGACGTATTGGCGCCGCGGAGCCGGACTACCGCGACCCGCCCGACATAGATTCGTCCGAACTGCGATTGCTTCCGGCGTTTGCTACCTAATACCGGGCCCGTTGGCTGGCCTTCCTGAATACAGTTCGAACGGAAAGGCAGAGCGACATCCTGGTCCTTGTGACCGACCCGGGCTTGTTTTCCAAGGCGGGATGAGGCTGCGAGCTGACCCGGGTCCGCGACGCTTTTCCGCCTCCATGTCTCGCTGGCAGCAGTGCCCAAGATGACAAATTTTCTAGGCCGCGACGGTGCTGTCGGCATCGTGCTGTCAGACATAGATCGCAGGGACTTCGAGCACGGTCAGAAGCGTCTAAGACGCCGGACCGAAGAGCAGCAAAATCGCCAGAACCTGAAACATCGGACCGCCCAGTATCGCCGCCATCTCGGATTCCAGAGCGAGCAAGTTCTGCGCCGGGTACGCGAGCCGCTACTACGCTAACAGTTGCTGAAGGCCGTTCCAGTAGAAGTCGAATTCCAGGCGGTCCATGTCCGGGAGGTCGTCGTGGAGCTTTTCGGTGACAAGCTCCAGGGCAAGGTTCGCGAATCTATTTCTTTCAGTCCGGCTATCGGCGAGGATAGCGTCCAACACGCTTGACGGTACCTCGACCGAACCTGGCAAGGGAACGCTTCGTCCTTCGGAATCCGTAGACTTTGCCCAGATGCCTATCCTTCGATGAAGTTCGGCACTGTCGCGCCGTATCGCATCGCGATCGAGCCGAGCGGTTTGCAGCACCCAGCTCTCATAGATGGCGAGAGAGGCAATGTTTGAGTAAATTTGAAGTCCAAGCCGCTGGAGCACCAAATCCCACTGTTCCCCGCGCCGCTGCCAGCTTATATCGCCGATGCCATCCTTCGCTCTGCCCAGAAACTGCTGCGCCTCATTCAGAATCCTCTTGCGATTTTCGGACTTCAGACTGGCGAATTTCTTGCCTTCCCTATTTTCCTTGTACAGGGCAGTTCCGCACAGAGCGGCGGCTTCCGATAGCGAGCGAACCAGCAGGAAGGGACTCTCCGTTCCCGCATGCTCGACGGCACAACTGTTCAACAGCTCCTTTGCAAGATTGATGTCCTTCATCTTGCTCATGTTGAACCGAAGCGTCATCGCATAGCAGTATCGTGCCTCGCAGACGATCTCGCTATGCTCCTTATGGTTCTGTTGCAGGAGTTCCAGCGCGCGCTCAGCAAAAAACTGCGCAGCGACCCATTTCTTGCGCACGAGCGCGACGCAAGCGCTGAACAGATGCGTTTCGCCGGTACCGCCCGACAGCAGGTCCCGTGATACGGTCTGCTCGCCGCGGACAATCCTGTTGAGATACTCGTTGACCGAGAGTTTCCCGGTAAATGACCCGAAAATGTGCGGAACGAACAACAGCGGCGCGCGGGGTCCCGCCCGGTCGCTTTGCACATATTCAACGACCTGCTCGGCGTCCTTGCCTTGCGACGACAGACGCATGTGGCCGGTAAATATGCGATGGATGATGAGGTCCAACGTCGTGAGTGCGGCCCGCCGAAAGTCGCCGGACGTGGAAATCAATTCAATGAGTTCCCGTTCGGCCTCTTGTCGGTCTTCCAGAATTTTCGCGTTGAGCACAACTGCGATGCTCGCCGCTTCGCTCCACAGCGCTTTCAATTCGTCACGCCTCTCCGGCCACTTGCTTTGGAGAGATGCTTCGTCTCCCTCGTTCAGAAGTTGGTCCAGGGCGGTTTCGATCTTCTTGAAAACCCCCACCAGCCGCTCGTCGGTTCTCGAACGGGATTCGGCCGCGCCGTCCGGGGAAGGCGCAGTGAGACGCGACATGGTCTGAAGATTTATGAGCGGAATGTAGTGCCAGGGGTGACGCAGAAGCAGTGGCTTGCGACTTCTTGCCTTCCTGAGGTGATTGTCGCAGGCGCGTGTGAGGATCTCGTCGGCGGTGATGAAGATATATTGGATGTCCAGCGGGGCTTCCGCCTGGAGGCGAAACAGCTGCGCCATCGAAAGCGCATCGTTGTGCAAATTCCGGTCTACTCTGTCCTTGCCCGCCAATCCGTGCAGGATGTCATACCATAGTTTGACACTCTTCCTGTCGGGGCTCAGGATTGCGCTGTGGAACCAGCGTTGCGACTCTGCGGGAAGCACGCGGTCTTCGCGGAGCAGGACTTCGAACAACCTCGCTTCGGCGGTCGCCTCCAGCAGGGGATTGAGCAGGGGTTCCGGGCCGAGCAGCAAAGTGGACAGACTTCCAAGCAGGTGCTCCGTTCTGTCGGCGAGAATTGTATCTCGATGTTTGAACTGGCTCTGAAGTTCGTGCAAGCGGCGAATTGCGTCGTCTTTCTTGATCTGATGGTCAGCCAGCCGTTTGCGCTTATCGGCGTCGAGAAGACTATCGTCTCTCTTGAGGCTGGTCCTCGCCTTGTCCCCGACGGCCTTGGCCATTCCTGCGAGTTCGCCGTAATGCGCCGGCGTCATGAAGGGACGGCTCTGCGGCTCCTGTCCAGGAAGCATTCCCGAAAAAAGAAACTCCGCCAAAACTGTCGCGGTGGCCGTTGCAAGCTCGCGCGAGTTCAGCCAATCCCTCAGCGGGTTGAAATAGTTGATTTTGGCTGCCGGGTTCGTGAACGCCGTGACGACATTGGAGTCGACGAAATAGCGAAACCTCGTCTCCGGCCGCCGTAGCCTGTTGAGGCGTATGCTAGCTTCGCTATCTTCGCGATTTATCGTCATGCTCTGCCGCAATGTCTGCAGATCGCGAAAGTATTCGTGCGCGCTCTTGGGTTCGTGCGTCATGCTTTGTTTTGCAGCCTTATGATGTTGTCATAGACCGTATAAATCGCCTTCTTTGTTTGTTCGGCAGCCCGCGCGATGGTGTCCGTCGTTGTCAAGCGCCTTCGTTGCGTCGGTCCGGCATCGTCTTCTGGCAGGTTATTTTCGACGGCGTCGTTGATTGCTTTGTAGCCGTCAGGGTCAGTGTCCTCCAGCTCGAACAGTAGATTCTCCTCCGCTTGCCTGATGTCGGGCCATTCAGCAGGATTGATTTCGATCCGCAATATGACGGTCTTTCCGTAGTAATCTGTCCTCCACCAGGGCGTATTTCTGAAACTGGAGATCAGCCGAAGCCCATTTGGCTTCGTACTTTCACTGAACGCGCGGTCAACGAGGATGTCCGCGATCACCTGCCAATCCGGGGCCTGCGATTGGATGCTCGGCCTGTCGAGATGGCGCCGAACAGCTTCGATGTAGCCGGCCGGCCGAACCGAGCCGGCGAGCGTGATCAAAAAACGGACGTATTCCGGAGAACGGCCTGCGCCAATATTGTTCAGGACGCGCAGGATCGCTGCGCTTGCCGTGCCGTAGGCGGCCTGGGATTTTCTAGCAAGCTGATTCAGTTGTGAAATGATCTGGTCGGCAGGGAAATCGTCTTCCGAAAGGAGCAGCGTGGGAAACGCGCTCGTCCACGAATCGCCGCGCGGGTCGTCTGCCACTGCCTCGGCACCGCGTTCCAGCCAACCTGCAAATTCCTCCAGGCTCCAGGCTGGGGCGACTGAGAGGAAGCGAAGACGTGGGCTCGACTTGGCCAAGCTCTGATTGCCGGAAGTACCTAAAACCAATTATACGCCTCCAGGGGCTGCATTTGAAGATGCTGCACGGGCCGTCTCAAGCGAATCTGTGGAGTTGGTTAGCTAAAGGCCAAAGGATGTTGTACAGCTCTGATTTTGTGTCGTGAACGATTCTGGGGCTGGCCAGCCGCGTGGCATAGGCCGCATCCGGCTCGTCCGGGGTGCCTGTCGGGCGGCCGACATACAGGCACTCGACATCGGCCGGCGCGTAGAGGGCAAGCCCCACAGCCTCCGGCCCGCCATCTCCATCACTATCGATGATCCTCGACAAATTTCGGGCACGCCCCCAATCGTCGCCATGGTAGACTTCATCGGCCTTGTATTTGAACCAGGGCTGGTCGATGGCATCCGGCGACATCGGACGTCTCAGTTCGTATCCGGATGCGTCGAGACGCGAGCGAAACGCGAAGAGCGGCATGCCATGTTCGATTCGACCCAGGCCAAGCCAGTTGCGCAAGTCTGTCGCCAGGCCGTCGTTCGGAGTCGTTCCGACCATATCCCAACCGTCGACCGTGCGACAATCGGCCTCGCGCGTGTACCATGTCGTTCGTCCCGCCTTGGCGATGGGCAGCGATCCGCTGCCGAAGGCGTTGAGCATATCCGCGAGCTTCCGGCATCGATCCGCAGAGGTATCCTTCGAATCGGGAAGCCTCTGTACGAAATCTGACAATGGTGTCCCCGGTAGCTCCGCTTCGATGAGTTCGCGAAGGGCAGCAAGGCTTTTCATGACGACGAGTTGCGTCGTTGGGGCGGGGGTTGCCCGCCCTTGACGCATCAAGAGCACCTTTTTCGATCGCCACACTGCTTTGTACACGGCGTCGCAAAACACGGAATGGATGTGCCGGTGGTCGGGCAGGGCATCGAACCATTCGGCCAAATTCTCGAAATAGATGAGCAAGCGGTTCCGGTGAGCGGCAAATTCCGAGTGCGTGGCAGCATCCATCAGCTCGTGATGCATGTTCACGAGTATGAAGTCTCCCATGGTTTCGGTGCCGAGCACCATGAATGCTTCGCTGTCGCGCAACCCTCGCCCCCCGGACGAAAGCAGATCGGCCGCCGATCCTATTCGATCCCCAGACCGCGTGGAACTGACTTCAAACTCTGGTTGCAATCGGATTGTCTGTCAAGTTCGCTCCGGCGCGGTCGGTCACGATGGCAGGCGACGGTGTCCCAGGCTTCGCCGCCTTCGACCGCGATTCCGTCGGCGGCGTAAACATTTCCGGCACAAGCTGGCTTCGCGATGCGGCGCATTCTCGCCGTCCCCTCACGCAGACGCCCTGAAGACAATTCGGTTATGCATCCCAAACAGTTCAGCACCAACGCGACTCGATCGGCTTGTGCTTCACGGCGTCGAAGGTCCTGGCCCTGGGGCGCATCCGTGGAGCGCTGGCTTCGTCAGATTTCGACATCACGGCAGCGCTCGTTCGCGTGCAAGCATGCCTCCCAGCATTGGTTAAAGAGCGAACAATGGTTGACCCGTATCTGGATGTCTTTCTGGATCAAATTCCATGCGCGGTCCTGATCCGATTTGTTCTTGAGATCCGTTATTCTGATGACCTCTTCATACTCTCCAACCGCCAATACCAAAGTATCGATATACCCGACAGTTGACTTGAATTTCGCATGCAGCAGCAATTGCCCATATAGCTCGTTAAACGTCTTCAACTTCTTGTGCTCGAAGGAAATTTCTATGTCCTTTATGAGAGCCGGACCGACTCCTTTATTGGAAATGCGCACCCCCATCTCCGGCAAATTCTGGCCATAGGAACCAACGTCCAAATACGGTCTTTGGGCCAGATGCGCTTGGTACATGCTGAACCATAGGGACAGCAGCGATATCGTTACCGCAAAGATGGCGCAAAGCGTGGTAACGTTGAACCATTTGCCTCCCGCATCGATTTCAAACGAAATAGCCCACCTGGACAGGCCGAGAATCCAAATCTTCCCCTTCTTTTTCAAGGCTCGTCGCCTGGCTGTCTCTCGCGGCGAGATAGACCACAAATAGTGTCCAATCGCTAGGCGCAAGTCCGCGCGATCTGATACCAATACCGAGAGAAGACGAGGGGCACACTGCTATGCTCAGAAAATTCGTTTGCTGCTCCGTTTGTTGCATCTTTTTGGGAAGTTCGGTGTGCCTGGCATCCTGGCAACCGACGAAATCGTATCCGCACGGCACTGGGCCGCATCCCGCATTGATGTTGGCTAACGGCGGGGGTGGTTCAGGCGGCGGTAGCTCCAGCGGCGGCGCAGGAGGCGGCGGCGGATCAGGTGGCGGTAGCGCAGGAGGCGGCGGGGGCGCGAGCGGTGGCGCTTCAGGGGGCGGCGGCGCGGGTGGCAGCGGTAGCTCTGGTGGTGGTGCAGGAGGAGGTGGCGGCGCGAGCGGTGGCGGGTCAAGCGGTGGTGGCGCAAGCGGCGGTTCGACTGGAAGTGCTTCGAGCGGCGGCACTGGTGGTGTCGCATCGAGTGGTGGCCACGGCAACGGCCAAGGCAGCACGTCCGGCGGCGGTGGCGTCACCGGCGCCGGTCAGGGTAGTGGCAGCGCAGCTGGCCAAGGTGGTGGTGGCGCAGGCGGAGGCGAATCCAAAACCGCGCCTGCAACTGGGACGCCGACCTCCGGTGGCACATCGGGAAGCAGCGTTGGAACTAAAGAGGGTGGTCCCAGTCCTCGCCAGCCTTGAAGACACAAAGGAGCGGAGACACCGAAGGATGGCTTTTGGGGCGCTCCGGTTGCTACGGATGTATGCAACGGCTCCCACGAAACAGTCAGTTGTGCTGAGGGCTTCCGGCTTTCGCAATTTCGGCTCGCAATTTCGAACACGAATCCTGCGCTTTGACTAGGTGGAGCGAAAGTAGATAAACTCCAGGTGTGTAATGGGCTGACCTTTGCGCATGGACATGCGCAAGCTCGTCGGCGAGAACGTTAGAAGGGTGCGCACCAAGCGCGGCCTGACTCAGGAGCAGTTTGCCGAAGTCTCAGGCTTCAGCCAGCAATACATCAGCGATCTGGAGCGCGGATTGCGAAACCCGACCGTCGTGACCGTCTTCGAACTGGCGACGGCATTGAAGGTCGGGCATTTGGAGTTGCTGCGGCCAACGCGAAAGGCCAAATGACGAATACGGGTTACGTGAGGACGGCCGGAGGCCCGGCCGGCCCGAGTCAGTCGGATTCGTGTAGTCTGAATTCCGAACGCGGACCCGCGCTCCGCGATTTGGTCCCCCGGGATTCCGATACTGCTGGGGCCCCTGACCGGCCGGATTTTCGCGGGTTCGCGGCGGGCTAAGTAACGGACATTTCTGGGGTAAATCGGGAGCGGGGCCGTAGTCCCTTCGCGAATGTCAGCTCTGGCCGAGACGAGGAAATTTCGTACCTACTGGGCCTTAACGTGGCGATCTGGCGGGAGAACGATTAGCGAACTAATATGTGCCTTCGTCGGCCTGCGCCATCTATTTGGTGCTGGGTCCTTCAAGAAGAATGTGGTGAAAGTTGTGGAAGTCTCGACTATTGGCGCCTGTGTGATGAACTAACCGTCGTTCAGGCCGCTCTGCTGATCGTGGGGGTCGACCCATCTGGAATGCAGGAATGCGTGTTGGACCGACAGGCCGCTGATCGGCCCGAAGGTTTCGACGCGGCGTATTCCGCACTCAAGCACGCGATATTAAGCGACCGCCTTGAGGCGCAAGTTGTCCGCGTTGAAAGCTTTGCACTCCAGATAGATTGGTTCGAAACCCGGGTCGCGGTAGATGCCATCCAGAAATGGCTGAGGTCCAGGGGGATACGGGAGGGCTTCTTCTTCGCCGAGCCGGAAACGGAGCCCTCTTATCTCGACGAGGACAATTCCAACTATGCCCCTAAGCTTGCAGCAGCCGTCTCCGCATGGACTGCGGTTTCCGCGGATGAAACCCTTCGCTTTGGCAAGTCGGTCAAGCAAGCTCTCATGGTTTGGCTGAGGGCACACGCCAACGAATTTGGCCTGACGAAGGAGGATGGAAACCCCAACGAGCAGGGGATTGAGGAGATCGCGAAGATCGCGAACTGGGATACCAAGGGAGGGGCTCCCAAGATTCCCTTCTAACCTGCCCACCCCTTCGGCCGATGCGTCCCTAGGGTTGGCCAATCCTCGTCCCATCGTCATTTAGTTTGTCGTCAAAATGGCGGCTGAAATGCACGTCTGCCAGATTGATCCAGCCACCGAGTAAATTGAAGTCGCCCATCTATTTTCCCGGCGTGCCGTTCCTAATTTGACGCGATGGAACGTGAAGCAACGCACGTGCCGTCGCGATTGGAAAACCTCCTCATCGCTATGTCCGACGGCTCGCTCGGCGAGACCGAGGCAGCCGCTTCGGCGCGCCGGCTGACCGATTGCGTGCTGCTGCTTTCCGAGATCGCGCAAGGAGAGACGGATGGAAGTCACGGAAGTCGACATCGCCTTTGTGAAGCCGAAAGACGGGCTGATCGCGTTCGCAAGCGTCGTTTTGGACGATGAGCTCTATCTCGGTGGTATCGCGATCCATCGAAAGCTGGTCGGGCCCGGCTATCGGCTGACCTATCCCACCCGCCGCGTCGGGGATTCGCAGTTCAACGTGTTCCATCCAATCCGTAAGCCACTCGGGCTGGCGATCGAGGCGGCGGTTTTCGCGAAACTGAAGGATGTAGTGAGCAAGCATGATGCTGGATACAATAGCGCTGACGCTGGAACAGCATCAGTTTGAAATCCTGGCGCCAGAGCGGTTCTCGCCGTCCGCGGTCGGCCTGTTGCGCGCGCCCTTCTATCCGCTCAGGGCGAGGGCGTACTTCCCTTGCGTCCTGAACCCCACCAAGAGCGATTTGGCGGCCGGCAAGTATGGACCGCGCCTGACCCTCGGGCGTCGCAAGACTCACGGCGGGTTTGTTACGACCTTGCGCATCGAATTCTCGGCTCCGAAGCTCCTGTTCGGGAACAATTTCGACGAATTGTGCTCTCGCGATTTCGAAGACGTATTGGCCAATCTGCATGGACACCTGACCGGATGCGGCGTTCGCGTGACCGATCCGGTCCTGCGCGCGGCGCACGCGTCCGCCGTTCACTACGGCAAGAACATCGCGTTCAGCGATTTCACGAACTGCTCGATGGTCATGCATGAGCTTGATCTGATCGATTTGTCCGGACGGTTCGACCTTTCGCAAACAGACTATCGCAACGAGGGGCACGCGATCCGCTATCACACCAACGACTTCGAACTGACCTTTTACGACAAGATGAAGGACTTGCAGCGCGCGGCTATCAGCGACAAGCGTTCCGTCGAGCGTGATACCATCATTCAGCGCGACCTGTTTCACGATTGCGGCGCATATCTGAAGGAGCTGGAAGTCCTGCGCATGGAAGTTCGGCTCGGCAGCCGCCGCCGAATCACAAGCATTCTCAAGAAGCTGCGAATCGAGATCGAGCCCACCTTTGCGGCGCTGTTCGACCAGAGCATCGCGAAGGAGGTGCTGCTTCACTTCTGGAGCGGCGTTCGGCGGCAGATCGCCGTGGCGCCGGCACCGTCCGAGACCGGGCCGGAAGCCCTGTTCGCGCGCTTAGCAATGGCCAATGCCAGGAAGACGCGCCCCGGAAAGCTTTTGCAGATGCTGGGAGGCGCCATGCTGGTGCGATCGGTAGGTTATCGGGGCGCGGCGGCGCTGCTTCAACGGCACTGCTCGGCCCGTTCCTGGCAGCGCTACAAGCGGGAACTGAAGCAACTGCCGACACAAGCGACGCCTGGTTTTACGGCGCTGCGTCGCGTCGACGAGTCACTGGCGGCATTCGAAACCTTGCGATTGGACAACTTTCGCGTGCGGGATTTTCGCTGTACCGTGGAATCGCTGGAGGGGAGGGGGCGCGCCTTGCGGGCGGCGGATAGCCCGAGCATATCTGACCATCATCAGCCGAAAGTGGCGCCGGCTCGGCAATCCGGGCGAGCGCGTGCGAGAGCGGCCGCGAAGAACAAGGAATGACGATGCCCAGGGGACGACGCGCAAAAGACCATGCTTCAGCAAAACTCGCCAAGTCCGGCACCAATGGCGGGCCGATCGGGTTCGAGGCCAAGCTCTGGGCGGCCGCTGACGCGCTGCGCAACAACATGGACGCGGCCGAGTACAAGCACGTCGTCCTGGGGCTGCTGTTCCTCAAATACATTTCGGATGCGTTCGAAGCCAAGCATGCCGAGTTGGCTGCGAAGGCCAAAAGCGAGGGCGCCGACCCGGAGGACCCGGACGAGTACCGCGCGGTCAATATCTTCTGGGTGCCGCCGGAAGCGCGCTGGGCGCATCTGAAACGCCAGGCGCCGCAGCCCACGATCGGCCGTCTGGTCGACGACGCGATGGAGGCGATCGAGCGCGACAACCCCACACTCAAAAGTGTGCTGCCGAAGGACTATGCGCGGCCGGGCCTCGACAAGGCGCGCCTCGCGCAGATCATCAATCTCGTCAGTGACATCGAGATGGCCGACAAGGCCAGGGACACGCTGGGCCGCGTCTACGAATATTTCCTGTCGCGCTTCGCCGACGCGGAGGGCAAGAGCGGCGGACAATTCTACACGCCGACCCATGTCGTGCGCGTGCTGGTGGAGATGTTGGCGCCGTATAAGGGGCGTGTGTTCGATCCGTGCTGCGGCTCTGGCGGCATGTTCGTGCAGAGTGAAAAGTTCATCCACGCGCATGCGAACGGCAACGGCAATGGCGGCAAGGCCAAGCGCGACATTTCGATCTACGGCCAGGAATCGAACTACACGACGTGGCGGTTGGCCAAGATGAACCTCGCCATCCGCGGCATCGACGCGCAGATCGAGCACGGCGACTCCTTCCACAACGATAAATTCCCGGACCTCAAGGCCGATTACGTGCTCGCCAACCCGCCGTTCAACGACAGCGACTGGCGCGGCGAATTGCTCAAGGACGACAAGCGCTGGGTTTATGGCCGGCCGCCGGCGGGCAATGCGAACTTCGCCTGGGTGCAGAACTTCCTTTGGCATCTCTCGCCCACGGGCACCGCGGGCTTCGTTCTCGCCAACGGTTCGATGTCGTCCAATCAGTCAGGCGAGGGCGACATCCGTAAGGCGATTGTCGAGGCAGACTTGGTGGACTGCATGGTTGCGCTGCCGGGACAGCTCTTCTATTCGACACAGATCCCGGTCTGTTTGTGGTTCCTCACGCGCACGAAGAGCAACGGGCGATTCAGAGCGCGCAAGCACGAGACCTTGTTCATCGACGCGCGCAAGCTGGGCACGCTTATCGACCGCGTACATCGCGAGCTGACCGACACCGACATCGCCAGGATCGCCGGCACCTATCACGCCTGGCGCGGCGACAAGGGCGCGGGCAAGCACGAAGATATCCCCGGCTTCTGCAAATCGGCAACGTTGGAGGAGATCGCCAAGCACGGCCACGTACTCACCCCCGGCCGCTATGTCGGCGCCGAGGCACAAGAAGACGACGGCGAACCCTTCGACGCCAAAATGAAACGCCTCGTCGCCACGCTCAAGGAGCAGCAGAAGGAAGCCGCCCAACTCGACGCTGCCATCGCCGCCAACCTCAAGGAGTTGGGGTATGGGTGAGTGGCGTCGCCTATCCCTCAGACGAGCGGGTGTTCAGCTGATCGATTGCGATCACCGCACCCCTGCTTCAGTTGAGGATGGCTATCCCTACGTTGCTATTCCGCAACTCAGCGAAGGTCGCATCGACCTGACTTCAGCCCGCAAGATTACGCGCGAAGACTTCATCAGCTGGACCAAGAAGGCGAAGCCGCAAGCAAACGATGTTGTCCTATCGCGAAGAACAAATCCGGGCGTAACCGCATACGTGCCAGAGGGTGTCGAGTTCGCCTTAGGTCAAAACCTTGTCTTGTTGCGTGCGGATGGTCGAGAGATCTTCCCCCCGTTCCTTCGATGGCTAGTGCAGGGTCCGGAATGGTGGGAGCAAATAGGCAAGTTCCTGAACGTCGGCGCGGTATTCGATAGTTTGAAGTGCGTTGACGTTCCAAACTTTGAACTCACACTGCCGCCACTTGGGGAGCAGCGAGCTATTGCTGACTTCCTTGGCGCTGTAGACGACAAGATCGAACTGAACCGGCGGACGAACGAGACGCTGGAGGCGATGGCGCGGGCGCTGTTCAAATCGTGGTCCGTCCACTTCGATCCCGTCCGCGCCAAATCCAAAAACTTGCAGCAGAAGTTGCCCAAAAAAATCTCTGAATTATTCCCAGATGAGTTTCAGGACACTGAGCTTGGCGTCATTCCGCAGGGCTGGAATTCAACAAACTTGTTGGAAGTAGTGGATGTAATTGGGGGCGGCACGCCAAAAACTTCTGCCGAGAATTATTGGGACGGCGACATTCCATGGTTTTCCGTTGTGGATGCTCCGGCCACCACTGACGTCTGGGTTCTCGATACCGAAAAGAAAATTACGAAAGAAGGATTGGAAAATTCCGCGGCTAATATTCTGACGAGAGGAACGACCATTCTGTCGGCGCGTGGCACTGTGGGTCGAGTCGCGTTAGTTGGTGCCCCTATGGCAATGAACCAGTCTTGTTATGGTTTGCGCGCGAAGGTCGGTGAGGGCTTTTTTTCGTATTTTTTAATCAGAAAATTGATCGAGCAGCTAAAGCAGCGCGCTCACGGATCAGTTTTCGATACCATTACTCGCGATACTTTGTCAGGTATGACGGTCGTTTCGCCGCCAGAAAACATTATCGAGGAATTCGAAAACCATGTGCGCCCAAATCTGGAGAGCATTTTAAATCGTCTGAAGGAGACGCACACACTTTCCCAACTGCGCGATTCTGTTTTGCCCAAACTGATCTCTGGCGAACTTCGAATCCACCCGCAAGGATCTGGGCGATAGGGTAAGCACATGATCGACGTCGACGGGGTAGCACCGAACTACCGTAGAGCAGCGGAAAAATGGCCTGATGCTGCTTTGTTGTCGAATAGCTATGGCGCATTAACCCGTTGCCTGAATTCAGGCGGGCACGGATTATTGGAGCATATCAAGTCTTTTGTTGAATGCACATGCCTTACAATACTTGCCGAATTTGACCGAAGGATAGAAACAGGAACACCGTCTTCCACGGAACTCCTCATCGCTGCCCTCGGATGTTTGGGATTCCAGAATAGTAGGGGTACTAACAAGCTGGATAAACTGCTTTCGGGGTTCAACAAACTGTCGGATGCGTTGTCGGATATGCGCAACGAAGCCGGACCCGTGGCACATGGACGGGACGGATTTCTAGACGCTATCGACGCTGACCAATCTCGGGCGTTCCTCCATGTGGGCGACGCAATTCTTAGCGTTCTTCTGAACGCGATTGAGGGAAAGGAGCCAAGCCTTGTTGTTACCCGAGAACCATATGAGCGGTTTCCGCATTTAAATAAACGCATCGATGGATCTATCGTCGTTCAAGTTCAGATCGACTCCGACGTTCGTCCTCCAATCATTGTTATAAAGTTTGCGCCCGAGCAGTTTGGCGAAGAAACGGAGTTACGCGTCGAACCTAGCCGCCTTCTGTACGGCGTCGATCGTTCGATCTATGTGGATCTACTCAAGAGCATTGGGGACAATAAAGAAAATCAGGATGAAGACTCTTCGGGGCCGTCGAGGGAGGCGGACGTATCATGACCGCTTTCACCGAATCCGTCGTCGAGGAGGCCGCGATGTCGTGGCTAGGCGAGCTCGGGTGGAGTGTGGCGCACGGACCCGATATCGCCGTCGACGGTTCGGCGCCGGAGCGGACCGATCCGAACTATGGTGACGCGATTTTGGAGAGCCGGCTGCGCGCGTCGCTCGCGCGGCTCAATCCGGAACTGCCTCCCGAGGCGTTGGACGACGCCTACCGCAAGCTCGCGCGCCTGGAAGCGCCGACGGCGATGGAGCGCAATCGCGCGCTGCATCGCATGCTGGTCGATGGTGTCACGGTTGAATATCGCCGCAAAGACGGCTCCATCGGCGGAACGCCCGCACGCGTCATCGATTTCGAATATCCGGACGCCAATGACTGGCTGGCCGTCGATCAGTTCACGATCGTCGAGGGGCAGCACAATCGCAGGCCAGACATCGTTCTGTTCGCGAACGGTTTGCCGCTCGGCGTCATCGAACTCAAGAACGCGATCGACGAGAACGCGACGGTCGATGCCGCGATCAACCAGCTTGCGACCTATCAGGCGCAGGTCCCGGCTTTGTTCGCGGCCAACGCGGTCCTGGTCGCGTCCGACGGCATGCACGCGCGCATCGGCGCGCTGGGCGCCGGGCGCGAATGGTACAAGCCCTGGCGCACCATCACGGGCGGCGACGAGCCCACGGGAATGGCCGAGTTGCAGGTCATGCTGGAGGGCGTGTTCGACCGGGCACGGTTCCTCAATCTGGTGCGCCACTTCATCGTCTTCGAGGACGACGGCGGCAAGATCGAGAAGAAGGTCGCGGGTCATCATCAGTTCCATGCCGTCAATGTCGCGATCGAAGAGACTTTGCGCGCGACGGGAGCGCACGACAAAGGCGGCGCGCGAGAGCAGGGCCAGTTCTTTGCGCATGCTCAGGCGGGCGGCAAGCAGGGCGACCGGCGCGTCGGTGTCGTCTGGCACACCCAAGGCTCGGGCAAGAGCCTGACGATGGCGTTCTATGCCGGCCGCGCGATCCTGCATCCGGCGATGGAGAACCCCACAATAGTCGTCCTCACGGATCGCAACGATCTGGACGATCAGCTATTTGGGACGTTCTCGCGTTGCCAGGGCCTATTGCGCCAGCCTCCCGTGCAAGCGGAAGACCGCGCCGATCTGCGCAAGAAGCTGTCCGTCGCGGCGGGT
>Ga0335083_10000228_pt1 | contig 92694 bp, 89 predicted proteins | sample Lox_Sample_42_FD_206716 | JGI IMG/M metagenome (GOLD analysis project Ga0335083, IMG submission 206716) | Soil microbial communities from Loxahatchee National Wildlife Refuge, Florida, United States - Lox_Sample_4.2 | ecosystem: Environmental > Terrestrial > Soil > Wetlands | place: USA...
ATCTTCCGCCCGATTCGTACGGCTATTGGCTCGTCGCGTCAGTTCCATGAGCTCGGAATTCGTCAACGTGATCGTGTCTCTCATGGACACGATTATAGTCTATAAATGGTTGTTACAGTCAACTAGTCTTCGGTTCTGGAGGAAGCAGTTTCCGTTGGCTCGAATGCAGAGATTATGGCTTCGGTGAATTCCTCCGTGCCAGCTTTGCCGCCGACGTCTCTCGTAGTGTGCTTGCCTTCGCTGTACACCTTGTCCAGGGCGGCCTCGATTCGGTCTGCGGCGGGTCTCTCCCCTAAATGGTGCAGCATCATAATGCTACTCAGGAGTAGCGCCGTGGGATTGGCCAGACCTTTTCCGGCGATGTCGGGCGCCGTGCCATGGACGGCTTCAAACATGGACGCTTCATCGCCGATATTAGCGCTGCCAACCACTCCAAGCCCGCCTACGAGTCCCGCGGCGAGGTCGCTCATGACGTCGCCATAAAGATTGGGAAGAAGCAGCATGTCAAATTGCTGGGGATTCAGGACCATCTGCATGCAGGCATTATCCACAATTAATTCGTGGTATTCGATCTCCGGATATTCCGGCGCGACATTGCGGATGGACTTGAGAAAAAGTCCGTCCGAAAGCTTCATGATGTTGGCCTTATGGATGGCATGAATTCTTTTTCGCCCTTCGCGTTTTGCGTACCGAAAGGCGAAATGGGCGATCTGAGTAGAGGCTTTTTCGGTGATGATTTTCAAACTCTCGACGACGCCGGGAACGACTTCGTGTTCGAGGCCGGAATAGAGATCTTCGGTGTTTTCGCGAATCAACACGACATCTACGTTTTCAAACCGCGATTTCACGCCGGGAAGATTCTTGACCGGCCGCACGTTTGCGTAAAGGTCCAAAGTCTTTCTGAGGGCAACGTTGATGCTGGGAGCTCCGCCGGCAATGGCGGTGCCCATCGGACCTTTCAGCGCCACACCGTTGCGTCGGACGGATTCAACGGCCCCTTCCGTGACGAATTGTCCAGTTGCGGAGGCTTTATCAGCGCGAGCCTGCACTTCTTCCCAATGGATTTGAACGCCTGCGGCGTCTATGATGGCGCGCGTGGCCGCTGCGACTTCGGGGCCGATGCCTTCGCCTGGAATCAACGTGACTTTATGTCTCATGGCGCATCCTATTGTATGCGAAGGGCGCGGAGATGTGGAAACCAGCAGGGCATTTCGGTTTCTTGTTAGGAAATCGAAGTTGAACCCCGATGTGCAGTTGTGGAAAAGGTTTGATATACTTTAGTTGATGGTTGCTTTGCAGACGCACCTGCGAGCGGAGGCCAAAGGAATTTATGATTAGTCTGACACCGACAGCCAGTACCAAGGTCAAGGAAATCATGGGGATGCAGAATCCTGTCCCGGTGGCGTTGCGCGTTGCCGTGGTGGGAGGAGGCTGCTCCGGTTTCCAATATCACATGGCGTTTGAGAACCAGACCAATGAGACCGACGAAGTCATTGATTTCAACGGGCTTAAAGTTGCCGTCGACCAGATGAGCTCTATGTATCTGGATGGGGTCGAGATTGATTACATCGAGACCATTGAAGGCGCCGGCTTTAAGTTCAATAACCCTAACGTGAAAAGCACTTGCGGCTGCGGCAGTTCGTTCAGCGTTTAAGCGGCTGCAACTTCATGAAAAAGAAATGGGCGCACGCCGCGCCTTATCACCAGAGATCAAAGCTCTTGGACCCAGTGTTCAAGAGCTTTTTTTATGTCCGCTAAGCTTGCCGAATGGAACGCTCGCTATCTCGAGGCTACCCAAAAGCCTCTCGCTGAGCCAGCCAGCATTGTGTCTGAGTGGTTGCCATTGCTTCCGACCGGGAATGCACTCGATGTTGCTTGCGGGACGGGGCGCCATACGCTGCTGCTAGCAACCCATTGCGAGTCCGTGACGGCAATCGATTGGTCCGGGGCGGCCCTGGACATTCTTGAGGATCGCTCGCGGAAGGCGAAGTTTCCCGTGCGGCGGGTCGATGTCGCGACAATGACAGAATCCACAAAGCATTCGGCGCGCGGCATTCAGATCGTCTTAGCCGATCTTGAAGACCTCTGCCTGCCGGCTGAATCGTTTTCGCTGATTCTCTGCCTGGAGTACCTACAACGACCACTTTTCGCGCAGATTTCCAGCGCGCTACGGCCCGGCGGTGTGCTGTTGATGGAGACATTCACGCGAGGGCAATTGGATTTTTCGGGTGGCCCGCGCAATCCGGCTTATCTGCTTGATCCCGGAGAGCTTCGCACGGCATTTCCCGAGCTGCACGTTTTGTTCTACCGGGAACTGAATGCCGGGCAGGGAATTGCCAGTTTGGTTGCTCAGAAGCCGAATGCAAATTGCTAGCGAGCCTCTCACATGAACCAGGCACAGTGCGCAGAGCCGGAATTTGCAATCCCCACGGTGCATCCGTATTCTAAAGTGCCAGCATGAAGATAGCGCTCGCGCAGTTCAACCCCACGGTAGGCGATTTCGCAGGAAATTCGGAACGGATCCTCAGCTTGGCGGAACGAGCCAGGCAGCGGGGGGCCGACCTCGCCGTTTTTTCGGAGCTTTGCCTGTGCGGCTACCTTCCCCAAGATTTGCTTGAACGGCCCACGTTCATTGACCGAAACCACAGTGCATTGAGAGAGCTCGCGAGTAAGCTGCCGCTTCCAGCGATTGTTGGATACGCGGGCCGCGTAAAGAATGGGAGCGGAAAAGGCATCGCCAACAAGGCGGCGCTGGTCTGCAGCGGACGTGTGGTTTTCGAGCAGAGCAAAATGCTGCTGCCGACTTATGACGTCTTCGACGAATCCCGTTATTTTCAGCCGGCTGAAAAACAGTTCGCTTACGGATTTGGAAAAGAACAATTGGGCATCACGATTTGCGAAGATGCCTGGAACGACAAAACATTTTGGGCGGAATGCCGATACGATCGCGACCCCATTACAGAGCTTGTTGGGCAGGGAATTACGGTGCTGCTGAATATTTCCGCATCGCCCTACACGATCGACAAGCGTGAACTGCGGCTGGAGATTCTTCAATCCATCGCGAAGAACCAGCATCGGCCGATTGTGTATGTCAACCAAGTGGGAGGAGACGACAGCCTGATTTTTGATGGGGCGAGCATGGCGTTGACCGCGGAAGGAAGGGTTGCCGCGCAGGCAGAAGCGTTTAGAGAGGACCTGGTCCTCTTCGATACGGTCACCGGTGAAGGCGAGATGCACGGGCAGCCGCACGAAGAGATTGCGTACGCATACCGAGCGCTGGTAACAGGAACGCAAGATTATGTGCGTAAATGCGGATTTAAGAAGGTACTGGTCGGTCTGAGCGGCGGGATAGATTCCTCGGTCGTTGCAGCGATAGCTGTGGACGCTCTGGGAGCTGAAAACGTTTTGGGAGTTTCAATGCCTGGGCCATACTCCTCTGAGGGGAGCAAAGAGGATGCAAATGCTCTGGCACGAAGCCTTGGAATAGAATTTGTAACGCTTCCTATTGGAGACGTGTACGGTGCTTATCGAAAGGCGCTCACGCCGGCATTTGGTGACCGGCCCATGGACGTTACGGAAGAAAATATACAAGCGCGCATTCGCGGGAATTATCTGATGGCGCTCTCCAATAAGTTTGGTTCCATGGTTTTGAGTACCGGAAATAAATCCGAGATGGCGGTTGGTTATTGCACGCTTTACGGCGACATGGCTGGAGGATTGGCAGTAATTTCCGATGTGCCGAAGCTCATGGTTTACGAACTGGCGAATTGGATCAACCGGGAGAGGGAACTCATTCCCATTTCGAGCATTGAAAAAGTGCCCTCCGCGGAACTCCGGCCCAATCAGAAAGATGAAGACAGCCTGCCACCTTATGACGTACTGGACCGCATCTTAAAAGCATACATAGAAGATCTGCGCAGTCCGGAAGAGATTGCCGACCACTATGGGTTCGAGTTGCGGCTTGTCCGAGACATCGCGTTGCTCGTGGACCGCAACGAATATAAGCGGAAACAAGCACCAGCAGGATTGAAGATCACCTCAAGAGCTTTTGGATTTGGAAGGCCATTTCCGATCGCGCAGAAGTTTATTCCTTAAAGAACTGAGGCTCCTAGTGAAGAAGACATGGACCATAGCTTCGATTTTGGCCTTACAGTTTGGCGCGCTTCCGGCTTCCCGAGCGAGGGAACCGCAAGCAACCGCGGCGACGCATAGTACCGCGGGGCAGTCACCAGTCCAGAAGACGGTTGAAGCGTACTTAAGAAATCTTTATGCGTTTGGGCCGGAGACCACGGTTAAGGTCTCGGCTCCCAAAGATATCGGCATCGAAGGACTGCAGGAAGTCGACGTCGAGGTCAAAGTTGGGGAGAACCAGCAGACTGGAAAGGTGTACGTGACTAAGGACGGGAGGTATATGTTTCGCGGCGAACTCTCCGACCTTTCCAAGGATCCAGCGGCGGACGCCCGAGCTCAGTTGCAGACAAGCAATAGTCCCTCGCTTGGGCCTGCCGATGCCCCGGTAACGCTGGTCGAATTCTCGGATTTCGAGTGCCCCATCTGCCGAAGCCTGCACGATTCCCTGCGTCAACTATTACCGAATTACCCGCAGATACGTGTCGTGTTTAAAGATTTTCCGCTTGAGCAGATCCACCCGTGGGCGCGAACTGGGGCGCTTGCAGGACGTTGCGCCTACCAGCAAGACCCGAAGGCTTTCTGGAAAATGTACGACCTTATTTACGACAATCAGGATGTCATCTCCGCGGAAAACGCCTGGGGCGAAATGACGGATTTCGCGGGCCAGTCTGGATTAAACGCGGATACATTTAAGGCGTGCATGGCCAGCCCGGAGGCTGGAGCGGCGATCGATGCCAGCCGCGCAAACGGGGTGCAACTGGAAGTCAACAGCACTCCAACAATCTTCGTGAATGGGCGCCGACTTGTCGGCGCGGATCCTCATCTGCTCGAGCAGTACATCAAGTACGAACTAAACCAACACAAGACAGAAAAAGCCGCGAGCAAGAACTGACGAGGGGAAGTGGGTCGAGGGTGGGTTCTAGGAGTGGAGACCTGGATTACGGCACATTTTCTAATTAACATAATATTACTTATCAGACGCGATGTCAACAGAAATCTTTGGTTATTTTGGATTTTCTCATCGTCTCGGGTTTTGCACCCGGTGGGTGGTGGGGCTGAGTCGAGAAGAGGATCCGGCTGGCGCGGGGGGGTGCGCCAGCCGGATGGCGAGGCGGTTTGTGCAGCGGATTGATAATGAAGAACATGGATCCGTTTCTGTGATGGCGCCGAGTCAGCGATCCAAAGAGGTCGCGTTAGGACTGAGAATTTTCTACGCCCGTTCAGGCACCCGCTCCATTGGTAAGTCAGTGGGCTGCCTTTGCCGCGAGGGCGCCGGCGGCTGCACCCAGGATGAACCATTTTGCGGCGTGGAGGATGCGGCGTAGGGCACTTCCCCCTTTGGCGGCGCGGACGGCGTCGTCTCGCTGCTTTTTTAGCGCGGCGGTCTTGACCTTTTCGTCGTTCAGATCACTTTGGACCGTCGCAAGTTTGGCTTGGCACGCCTTGCAGTCTAGGGCGAAGTCATAGAGCGGCTTGAGATCGGCTTCCGGGACGACGGCGCCTGCGGTGTTCGGAGCAGGAGCGGAAGTTGGTTTTGCTGTGCCGACAGCTTTCATGCCGCGCTGAGCTATTTTTGGCTGCTCCGTGGGCTGAGCCGCCTTGTTACTCGAACTACCGCCCGGGCGAGCGGAGTTTAACGTGATGGGTGCGGGCAAGGAGAGTGTGCCCGGAATGGCGTTCAGGATTTGAGACGGAGTTACTACGGACTGTTTGAGTTTCGCAATTTGTGAAAGTGTTTGGGTCAGCTCGGCATCGCGGGTGTGCTGACTAGCGGTGGCGTCGGCGATGGTCTTCTGAGCGGCCGCGAGCTGAGTGGCCAATTGGGCGCGATCGCGGCGGTCGGCTTGCCACGCGACGAGAATGGTGATGGCGATGAGCACGGAGACGACGATCTCCGCGAGGTGTAACCACATGCGTGAAGTCATTTGTGAAGCCTTGTGTAAAACTTTTCGCAAAAGCTGGTTCAGAGAACTCGTTGAATCGGTCACTCGGGCGAAGTCTGCCGTCGCAGTTCGTTAGCTTCAAATCGCCCTACAAATAATGCGCGCGGCGCGCGACGACCTGGCCGGCATAGGCGGGATTTGCTCCGCCGTTCCAGGCGAGGAGACCCCGTGTCGCGTCTCCATCCATGGCATCGAGTTTTTTGCGGAGAAGCTTGCAGCCGATGGCGAGATTGTGCTCCGGATCGCAGAGCGACGAGAGAAATGTGCCGTCGAAACCAATTTCGCGAGCGACTTGACCCATCACTTGCATCAGTCCCCAGGAGAAGCCGCGCGCATAGGCTTCGGATGCGGTGATTTTGTTGTTTGTGTAAAGGCCGGCAACATACTTGGCGAAGAAGGCTGGCTCGTATCGCATGGCCCAGGGATTCCAGGCCGATTCCTGCTCGATGACGGCGCAGACGAGCGCCGGGTCGAGCGATTGCGAGGCGGCGGCTTTGCGCGCGAGCGCGACGAGTTGTGGCGGGGAAGACATCGGTCTTTAAGGTGCTTGAACAGCACTCAGTCCCTTCGCCGGTGGCCGTGCAGATCCACGAAGCGCACAAGCGGTGGATCCTGGAGCTCAATTCCCTGCTGCTCCGCGATATCCCGAAGCGCCGAATAAATGTGCGGCAGATGAGTGGTAGCAATATCGCGCACAAACGTGCGTACGATTTCGTCGTCGCGCATGCGGCGATGGAGCCAGCGGAGGAATAAAACGAATTGCACGCCGCCGGCAGCAATCGCGGTCAGGAAGCCATACCATTGGATGGGCATCGAGCGACTCTTTGAAGTAAAGGCAGTAAAGGACGTAAATGAGGTAAAGGAGGCAAGTAACCGAAGCCCAGCTCATTGGGCCAGGAGAAAATCGTGCATTTGCACGAGGAGTTCCGAATCCTCTACCTCCTGAACTTCCTCTACCTCCTCAACGTCTTGAGCTGAAATTTGAAATCAGCAAAGGCCAGTTGCTTAGAACAGCGCGCCGGGCAAAGCGCCGAGAGTGGAGCCGAGTCCTGAGCCCAGCGACGTGAAGAAGCCGGCGCCGGGGCGCGACGCGTTTGCGCGAACGCTTAACAACTGAGAAGGAATGCCGAGCGTTCGGCCGAGAAGATTGCTGTCCACGCCATAGAGGCCAGAGAGGCCCTGCAGCGCGGACATCTGCCGCTGGAAAGCGGTGTTGGTGAAGGCGAGCTGATTCTGCTGCGCCTGATTCCCTTCCGCGATGCCTTTCTGGTGCGCGAGTTCGTCGGTCAGCTCGCTGAAGCCGGCGGGATTGTTCGTGCGCGCGACGCGGTTCGCCGCCGACTGCTGCAGCGAATCGAAGGCGCTGGCGAGCGCGCCCTGGGATTGTCCAGTGACGGCGGCTTTATCCGCGGCGCTGAGTCCGGGATTGTTGAGAATGCTCTGGTATTGCGAATTAAGCTGGTTACCGGTCTGTTGCTGCTGGTTCAGGAATTGCTGGTTCTGTGCATTGATGCTGGCGAGTTGCTGATCCGTCAGGTTCTGCGTTTGTGTCTGTGCACGGCTCATGGGAATCACCTCTGGACAATGTGAAGTTTCAAAACTCGATTGGCGAGACTCATCCTCGGTCGCGTGCTAGAGTGACAGCTTGCCTTGCGACAGGAGGCTAACGACATGACTCAGGTGCCCCGAACACCGGATCTGGCCGCGCAACGCGCGGCAATGCGCAAGCTGGAATTCCTAGTCGGGCACTGGTCCGGCGAAGTGTCGATCTTTCGCGGCGGCGTCAAAAAAGTGGAATTGCGTCAAACGGAGCACGCCGAATACAAGCTCGATGGCTTGCTGCTCCTCATTGAAGGAGTCGGACGCAATAAAGCCGATGGGGAAGTTACTCTGCAAGCGTTGGGAATCGTTTCGTACGACGACGAAACCCTGACTTTCCAGATGCGTGCGTACAATGACGGCCGTTACCTTGAAACCGCCGTGGAAATGGCCCCGGGCGGCAGAGAGCTGAAGTGGGGCTTCTCATGGGGAGAAATCCAGACGCACTCCGTGTTGCGATTGAATGACCTGGGCCAATGGACCGAGCTGCATGAGGTTACCGTCGGCGCACAGCCTGCGAGAAAGTTGATGGAAGTAATCGTCAGCCCGCAGAACTAGTCGTCGACTTTGCGCCACTTCGAGCTGTCCCGACGAGGCGCATTTTAAACTTTAGCCGTAAGGCGCTTGCAGTAGGGCGTCCAGGTGTCGTCGCGGTGCCAACCCAGGCTTTCGATGCGCTTGCCGAAGGTTCGGGCGATTGGCGGCGGCAGCCAGGCGTGGACGTCCTCGAGGCCGCGCTGCCAGGCATCGCGCTCGGCCGCGGCGTGCAGATTCAGAAGCCATTGCCAGCGGTGGCGCGGCGTGCCTGCTTTGGGATCGAGAAGCAGATAGGCTTCAGCGGTCAGACGGAGCAGCGCGGCTCCGACAATTTGTGCTTGCTGCGACTCGTGCTCCGCTGCTCCTTTTTCTTCGGCCTCTTTCGAGAAAATCAGTTTTGTGACGAAGAGCGAATTCCGAAGATCGGGCAGCGGATAGTCGAAACCTTGAGCCGCGTGGATGGTACGCAGGGCGGCGAGGTCTGATTCTCGATATTCTCGAACAGACATTCTTCCTCGTGCTAAGATGCGCGGCACCCTAGGTCAGCGAGCTTGCGGCTCGCGCTGGAACCTATCGGTACACTCCACGACAGGAGGAACTATGAAGCGCTTCAGCCTGCTTTTTTTCCTTAGTCTGGTATTCGGCGCATGGGCGCAAGCTCAGACAGGACCTTGTACAGAAAGCGCTGTCAAACAGGGCCAACTGCCCATGGCCGACAACGCGTTTTCTTACATGCCGCCGTATGGAAAGCCGGTGAGCGGCACAGCTGCAACCGAGGAAGCAGACAAGAAAAGCTTCTCCGATCGCATAAACCGAAAGTTTGAATGGGCCAGCGATCACCACATCGTGGCGTCAGCTTCCGGCGAAATGGCCTATGAGCACGGCACGATGCACGTTTCGTATGACGACAAAAGCGATGGCAAGCACCACACTTTTGATGCGGTGATGCTAAACGTGTTCCAGGCGAAGGGTAATGCTTGCCAGCAAGTAGCTATGACCATGAACCCGCTGGAAGATACCTTCAAATAACCACTGAGGATCGAGTCCCGGCGCGGCCGCTCGGCCTACAAGACGGATTGACGCATAATCCTGGATCCGGGATTGATGCCAAAACCGTTTCCGCCGCGGACTTGGCCGTTGGGGAGGACGCCGCTCCCGCTAGATGGAAGCGGAGCCGGACCTGAGACGCCACCGCCGATGACTGCCGTCGGCGGCGAGCCAAAAGTAACCGGCGCGGAGGGCAGCGAACCGACATATTGCGAATAGGCGCGCCAATAGAGCGTCTGATTGCCGAGTTGCAAGTAAAGATTGCGCGCAGCGCCCATGAAATAGACGCGCGGCGAACTGAAAGCCGGCGTGGTATCCGATTCTGCGAAATAGAAAAGTCCCGGTCTCGAATTGGATGGATCGGTGACGGAAATATCGAACCAGCCGTTCGAGGCCTGCACATTGATCGAGGCGACGGCCGTCGGCGCAGGAGCAGGCGTGGCGGGATCGACGCCCGCGGCCTGACTGGTAGCATTCAGAGAGGCGACAATTTTCGTGAGCGTTTCGTAGAGGTACGGATCGTGGTCCTTGATGGGCGCGAGTTGGGCGACGGTCAGCATTTCACTCTGTTTTCTGGGCGTTCGGCTGTAACGCTTGCGGCACGTACTTACTCTTCACAGAACAAATCTCCTCGGGACATGCGAATCTGCATGGAGCGAGAAGTATCGAACTCCACTTGAGTTTTTATTCGAGGCGGTGGCTGATGCGTGCACTTCTACTTATCCTGGCAACGATTCTGTTTGCTGCGCATAACTTCGCCATCCAGCAAAATCCGGCCGCGCAGCAGAGCCAGCTGGCTGCTACGGGCCAGGATGATGCAGCAAAAGCCGCGGCCGCGAAAGCCGCGGAGCGCAAGAAGCGTTTTGAGGAAGACAAAAAGCGGCTCGAGGATGCGAATCCGTCAAATCAGCAAGCCCCACCTGCCTCATCGGATCAGACATTGTTTGTCACGCCCGCTGTCGTCAACATGATGGTTGGAGACATGCACAGTTTCAGCGCATTCGACATCGATGGTCACACCGTGACCGAGAAAGCGGAATGGTCCCTGAGCAATTCGTATGTCGCGGACTTATCCGGCGGCGAACCGACTATCGTGGCGAAGGACCACGGCACCGTGACTCTGCGCGCGCGAATCGGAGGACAAACAGCCGAGGCGGCTATCACGGTGATCACCGGCGAGAAATTCACACCGGGAACAATTCTCTGGTCAGTTCCGCAAATCCCCGGCTTTAAGGGAAGCCAGATCGTCCAAGCTGTACCGAGCGCGAACGGTCCCGATCTCTATGGCATCGACAAGAGCGATGACGGCGACACACTGATTCGCGCGCTATTCAGCGACGGCCGGCAACTCTGGATGAAGCATTACTCCGTCAGCGGAAGGCCGGGAACAATCAAGGGTTCGCCAACCAACTTCATCGCGCACTGAAAATTTCATCTGCTAATTCATTCCGCGGACGGGGGCCCAAGGATCGACGCGCAGTGACGGGGTGAATTTTTGGAGCTTGAACCACGCGCCGGGCTGATTGGTGGCGACCTGAAAGGCCACGCGCTCCCCGAGAACATTGATAGGCAGCTCGAGATCCTTGAGTGAAGGCGAACTGAGCGGCAGCGGCTGCTGCGCCTGCGACGCGCTCGAGGAATCGGTGAAACTCGTCAACGATAAGTTCCCTGCCCCTTCGACGAACATCGTGAGATAGCTGAAAAGTTTCCGATGCGCACCAAGTGCGAGTGACTGCTCGACGGCGCGCTCCGGGAAATAGTGCGTAGTGTAATAGCTGGGGATGGCGGCGCCATCATCGGAGAATTGCGTGTCGCCTAGCTGATAGACCTTGCCGGTTGTGCCGCCGCCTCCCGCTCCGGGCGATCCTCCCCCGAAAGCGACGATCGCCGTGCCATCGGGGCGCTCGATTTGCGCGCAGGAATTGGCGGCGATAGACCAGGGCGACCATTTGCGGGCCATGTCGGTGGCGGCTTTGCGGCCCGTGACCGTTACGTTTACGGGCGGGCGCGAGGCAATCTCATCGGCATCATCGAGGTCGTGGTAGTCGAGCATCAGAATGGTGTTCGGCGAAGTGGCGGCGCCGAGCGGAGCGCCGATCAAGATGCGGCGCTCTTTGGTATCCACGGTGACCCAGAGCGTGTGGCCGTACTGCCAATTGATCTGGTTCCACGTCGGCTGAATTTCCTGTGAGATTTTGATGGGCTCGCCGCCGCTGAAAACGTAGAGGCCAGTGCGATGCGCGATGACCACCCAATCTTCGCCGATGCCGACACCGCGGATGGATGGCGTGCCAAGTCTGCGCGAAACTTCCGCGATGGACCAGAGAGCGGGCTCGTTGGTGCCGTCATCCTGCGTGACGTGCAGCGAATGCTCTTTCACGAAATAGAGGCGCTCGCGAAGCTTGAAGGCGGCGCGAATGGCCTGGCCATTGTTTTCCGCAATGCTCATGAAGCCGTCAATGCCGTCGTAACTTTCGGGATCCTCGACACGGCTGGCGCGCACGATGGAGGAGTTGAGGGGCGTGGACGTCGGAAAAATCTCGATGCTATCGATGTAAAACTGTCCGCCAGTGTTCGGAGTGCCATCGGCGTAGATGCGGAGAAGGAGATCGCTGGGAATCGTTGAGACCGGCGCTGTAAGTTGGGCGGAATATTCCACATAGTTGGTGGTGAGCTGGGCGGTGGTGAGTTGGAGGCCGGTGGTATTGATTCCGCCGCTTTGGCTGAAAAGATGAAGGTGCAGAGTGCCTTGCGAAAGCGTCGAGTTTCGCGCGCAGTGGGCACGAATGGTGTAATCCGCGTTGGCCTGGATCAACGGAGCGCCGAGCGAATCCTGCACGGCGGATTGGGTCATCAGGCCGCGTGTAGGCGTCGATCCGTTGCCGACGATGGAATAGGCCGCGCCCCAGACTACAAAGCTTTCTTCGTCCGTCCCGCCGGGCGCGAAGACGGCGTCGGGCGTCCAGCCAAGAGGATAATGCGGAAGCGAGGGGCCGGTGAATCCGCCATCGAAGCCGAGGTTCAGCCAGTTATTCATTTTGTTGCGCTCGCCCCACCAGAAAAGACGCTCGGAATATTCGGTGACGCCGGCGCAATCGCCGAGTTCGACGAGGCGGAAGAGATTGTCGACGTTCGTGCCTGCGAGAAGAATGGCGTCGGAGAAATCGACGGCGACAGAGGTCGTCGTATTGTCGTTGATGACCATGTTTCCGGTGAAGAGCGTCGAGCCGCTGCCGGTGTAGAAGAAGCTCGCGCCCCCGACGCCGGTGAAGCACAAAATGCGCGCGATGACGTTTGATGGCCCGGTGGGAATATTGGTAATGATGGCGCGCAAGCCGCCACTGGCGGTCCAAATCCCTGCCGGGCTGGGCTTGGTGAGGTAGCCCTGGCGCGTCTGAAAAATTACGCCGACTTGATGCACGCCGGCGTCGATGCTGCCCGCGGCGGCTGCCGTTCCGCCACCGGATGCCGCAAGGCCACCGGTAGTCGCGGTGAATGTAAAGTGCGTGCCGTCTGGCACGGAAGTGATGGGGAAGGTTCCATTGTAGCCGGCGACGCCGACGCCGCTGATCGTTGTAAGCTGGCCGACGACGAAGCCGTGCGCTGCCGTGGTTTGAATCGTGGCTGTCGAGGATGCCGCCGTGCCGCCGCCGGAAGCAGCCAAGGCGCTCACGCCGGCGATGTAGGTGAACTGCGTGGCGCTGGGGACAGCCACGACCGGGAAGGTCCCGTTGTAGCCGGCCACGGCTACGCCGGTGACGGTCACGGATTGCCCGGCGGAAAGTCCGTGCGGCGCTGTGGTGGTAACGGTGACCAGGAAACCGTTTTCGGTTGCGCCGGTGGGGCTCGCGGCGATGGCGACGGCGGCGGGCTGTGTTGCGCCGCTGGGAGTGGCGGCGATGGCGACGATTACATTTTCATCAACGACGGTGGGCGCTGCGCCGGGGCCGCTTTGGCTGACGCGATCGAAATTCGTGTCGTCGAACTGGCGCGGCAAATCGTTGCCGACTTTGCCGTCGCTGATGGCGAGATATTCGCGGCCAAAGATGGTCGTGGAGTTGCCATAGGAATTGGGCGTGAGGCCGCCGGCGAAGCTCGCGATGGTGCCTGGCGTGGTTTCTTTGTAGAGCACGCCATTCGAGTCGAGAACCAGGGTGCGCAGAGTGGCGTTGAGAGTTTCGTAAGTCTTGAGGTAATTGATGGTCGGATTGCCGGCAAGCGGGCCAAAGAGCGCTTGCAGGCCGGGCCTGGTCAGAACTCCGCCGTTGCCGAAGACGACGTCCTGGCAATCGGGCGAGACGCCGTGCGGGAGATCGGCGGAAGACATATCTGTCACCAGGCCGCCGAAGATTTCGATGGGTGCGTCCAATGAGCCGGCTGTAGTCATATTCTTGTAGCTTTAGATAACTGTGTGATATACATGCGACTTCAGGCGTGCTTCGGAGAGTGCTCCCAGTGGGGGTACTGGGCCCGCCTGACAAGCGCTGAGGGTTGCTCTGCAGCCCCAGGAGTTCGAGTCTCCCACTCTCCGCACCGTCTCTCAGCGCGCTATTGACAGGCGCCACACCTCTGCTAATCTAGATTTGCTTGTCAGGCGCGCCCAGAAATTGGGTCGTTCAGGGCGGTTCTTAGGAACCGCCCTTCTTTTTGGCCGCGACGCTTGTGTTACAGGAGTGGGACGCTTCTCAGCAGTGTCCAGTAAACGTTTTTGGGCGGCGAGAAATCGCCGCCTTTTTTGTTTTTCGATGTCAACTTGGATGAAACGCGCACAGGCGGGAGCGCCTGTGCTACTCCGCGGCTACTTCCCCGCTTCTTGTACTTGATTCCCTGCCCTGTTTTGGGTCCCCGATCGGTCCCCGCGCGATTTTTCTTGAGGGACGAGGCCGTACTGCGCGGCTTTTTCGCGGTCGAGGATGGCGCCGCAGGAGCGGCAGACGGCCACGCCATGCTTGATTTTTTCGGCGCAAACGGGACACTCCGCAAGTGGCTTGAAATCGTAGAGCCAGGGTTTTTCGAGTTTGAGCTCTCGCGCTGCCCGCCGTTCGAGGTCGGTGATGAACATGGGGTTGCGAGTGCGTTCCCATTCGAGATCGGCGGAGGCGACCAGGCGGCGCTGAAACTCTTCGAGGCGTCGGCGCGCGTCGGCGAGCTCTGCTTCGGTCGGTTTGTCGCCGGCAGCCACAAAGACGCCGTGAAAACTGCCCTCGCCGGAGTCGCCGTTGATCTCGCGCGCGATGTCTTCGGCAACTTCGCGAGCGGTGATGCGGTTCTCTACGATGCGCTTGTCGCCGAGATCCATCACGGCGTTGCAGCCACGGATCGGCGTCACGGCAAAGGCTTCGCCGGCTTCGGGCGAAAGAACCTGCAGCGAGCCAAAATAGGTGCGATAGCGCGGTGGCCATTTTTCCGTCGAGATGTTTACAAGCGAGGCTGTGCTGGTTTCCGTTGTTGTTGCCATTGAATTGCCTTTCGACAAATTGAGAAACAAACTTAAGGAGACGGGAGCGCGCTACTGCATGCGATATTGGACGATGACGTTGGCGTCAGCCGGGCTCGTGGTGCAGCCGGCTGCGGCCGTTTGCACGGCGATGGTTAGCGCAGACGCCGCAGCGTAATTTTGCGTTATCGGCCCGGAGTCGTTGGCAGCGGCAGAGATGGTCACGTTGACCGGGCTCGTGCCATCGGTTAGCCGAACCACGGCGTTCGTGGAACACCCAGCCGGAGCAGTTTTTGCCTGCACTTGAATGCGCGTAATGGTGACCCCTTTGTCGAGAGTCCAGGTCGAGCCGGTCCAGGTGGAGGTAAGCGCACCGGGCAGGAACGCGCTCTGCACGCCGCGCGGGCTGGCCGTCAAGGTTTCCGACCCGATGGCGAAACCTTGGGTAAAGTGCTGCGTTCTCGTCCAGTCCTGCTCGACGTCCAAATGACCAAGCGGATGCAAATTGCCGCCAGACCAATTTTTCAGTGTGGCGACATTTCCGGAAATGATCAGGCCCGGCGAGCCGGAAGTAAGCTGCGTGTCCGTGAACGTCAGGGCGACGGCGCCGTTCTTGTAGCACGTGAGCGCGCCGCCGGGCGCGGCTTCCATGCGCAGAACATCACCCGCCGTCCCGGTGGACGCCGTGCTAGTCAAGTTTGTAGAGGAAGTATTCACGACGCGTTGAATGTAGATGTTTGTGGAGTTTTCCAGGCACGCATAGAAACTAGTGGTGCCGGCGGCGCCGGATGCCATCACTGTCACACCTGGAAAATCCGTGGTTCCGTTGAGCGCGGTTACGGTTGCTTCCGCAAATTGCGACGAGGCAAACGAATTCGCATTCCAGAAGGCGGTGTTTGAGTTGGTGGTGGTGCCCTGAATTTGATTAGACGCGACATTCAGGCCGTTTTGCTGCACCGTCCAATTCGATCCGATCGCGCCATTCGCGCGCGTGGCGTTGTCGTACGCGCTGTTCAGATAGCTCGTGACAGGAACGATTCCGGTAACGTCTGGGAACGTATGTGTCCGGTTGGCGGTTAAGGCGCCGGGAGTGAGAGTCTCCACAAAATTGTTGGTCAACTTTATCCGCGGAGCTACCACCCCGTTGGGACCAAGGCTTGTCGAACCTGCCAGATTGGAGATGGGAGTCGAATTCCCGCAAGTGGCGAAAAACGAGTCCACAAAGGGAGCATTTCCCGCGATATACGTACAGCCGGGAATGTTGGCGAGCGTAGCTCCGCCGCCGCCCGCTCGATAGGGCTGCCAACCGATGGCACCCAAGGGAAGCGTGGGAGGCGTGACGGTCACAGTCTGGTTGCCGGATGTAACTGTGGCGGGCGTTCCGCCGCCAACTACAGTGGTGTTGCCATTCGCATCAACGGCGGCGGCATAGTAAGTCTGCGTGCCCACAGGAATGGTGCCGCCAGAACTGACGGAAACACTTGGAGCTCCAGGGACGGACATTGCATAGTAGAAATTTCCGGCGGGGCCGCTGGTACCGACGGGCTCATTCACGAAATATTCGTTGTTAAGAACGTAGGTCGGCAAACCTGCCAGCGGGCAACCGCCGTTGCTGAACTCGATGGTGACGTTATTGTAGATTCCAGCCGCATTTGAAGCGGCAAAGACCGCTTGAGTGCCCGTAGCGCAGGCAGGATGAAAGACGTCAAGGCCGTAGATTTGACTGTTCACGGCGTCGATTAAGGGAGTGGATGCGCCGCCCAGGAAGTCTGCGTAAGAAAGGTTCGTGAACTGTCCGGCGAACTTGGTGCTTCCCAGACGGAATCGAATCATCGGGCCATAAGAGGATTCCGCGAGCATGTCCGTGAAGTTGCCGCCGGCGCCCTCGCTGGTTAGTGGCGATTGGCCGGCTGCGTCATAGAGCTGGCCGCCGAAGACGAAGACGTGTTGCGTGAAGAAAATTCCTGCGAGCTGGCTGTTGGCTGAGCGGCCAAGGCCGTAGTTGGCTTTGTCCCACATCGCCGGCGGATTAGTGAAACTAGCCGAGCCGCCTGTGCTCCAACCGCCGTACTCCCAGAAAAATCCAAATCCGCCGCCGAGAATGTAGGAAGGCGAGAGGCTGGCGTTGAGCTGGACGTTTGTGTATTTGATGGACGTGACGTTATTTCCGCCGCCGTCCTGATCCTGGACGATGTCCGCCTGGTACGGTCGGAACGCCTGGAAGATGAAATTGTTCATGCTCCAATCGTGCGAGCTGCCTGGGACGGCGTAGATGAACGGGTAGGCATTGCCCGTCCAATCCGTCATCGGCTCCATGGAATAAAAGTTTCCAATATGCCCGAGGCTGGTTACCCCTCTCAGGTTCGACAGAGCCCGCGGAATGACGGATCCGTTGGCCTGGATGGTGGCGGCCACTTGAATCTCGAGCTCGCCTCCAACGGGGCAGGCTGTCGGGAGATACAAGGTGGAATTGATAGGGAAATTTGCCGAGCCCGGTGTAGCGATGGTGTTGGGAATATAGAGAATTCCACCAACCGAATTTGAACCCATCGCCGAGCACGCCGCGATGATGTTTGGAACGTTGTCATGGACGGTTTTGGCGTTCGATACAGCAGTGGTAGCCGCGGCTGCCAGGAGCAGCGAAGTTGTTCCACCACCGCTTACGATCGTGGTGGTGAGCCACTGGGGAGTTGCCGAGGTTGGGGCCGTGGCCGGGACGTCGCCATTGCCGATGAGCCCAGCGGTGATGGCATAGCCGTAGTCGAGGAATCCGCCGTCCATACCCTGAGTAACGCCCGCCAGAGCATAGTTTGAGGCGTTCGCGGGCAATGCGCAGGTGGTCGTGCAGCGATAGATGTAGCTGCGGAGGACGGAATAGTCGACTTCGGTCCATTGCACTACGTTCAGCGCAAGCGCTTTGACGGTTCCCGTCGTGATTCCCACGGCGTCATCGAGTTGGCCTTGCTGAGGGAACGTGAACGTCGAACCGCTTGCGGTAAGCAGAGTGGCCGTGCCGTTGTAGTTGCTGCTGCCAGTGGCGGAGAGTTCGACGAAGGAGTTCGGGGAGAGATTGTGAGGCGCGGTCGTCGTGCAGGTAACGATCCCTGCCGCGCGGGTGCAAGAGGAGATGGTGGCTGCGGTGAATGCTCCCAGATTTGCTGGTCCCGTCGAGGTGCTTCCCGCGGCGGAACAAGCTGTGCGTCCGTTCGCGTAATCTTCAGCTACCACGCAGTAGGTATACGACGTTGAGCCGGTGACATTCTGCTGACTGACGGCAACACCGGTTGGAGTTACTAAGGAGGTTGCGGGCCCCGCGCCCAGGACCAGGATGCCTTGGCCGTTGGCGAAGTCTTTTGCGGAGGCAAGCGTCAGGGCCGTCGAGCTCGCGATCATCGTGCCTGTGGTTGTAGGCTGCGTCCCCGTGTATTCGTAGCCGCCGAAGAGCCCGACGTCATAGGACGGATTGGGGCCTTTGGTGTGAAAGTCCGCGGCGATATTTTGCGGAGCGGTGAATGTGTTGGCGACGTTGGTTTGTGCGCCGGTGCCTGGGCCGAGCGGCCCGATCTCCGTGCCGGTTTCGTCCTTGTAGTAGAGGCGTTTGTCGGTGGATTTCGTGTAGAGATCGACCGTACCGGTGCCCGGAGCGCCTGGCGGCGTGCCCTGGTTATTCAGCATGAGCGTGCCGCTGGCTAGCGAGCCGGAGACTGTGGTGTTGCCGGCAACGGTGAGGTTGCCGCCGAGGCTAAGCGAAAACGCGCTGACCGCCCCGCTGAAGGTGGGCGAAGAGGGATCGTTGGGCAGCAGGACGTTGGGAAGCTGTTTGGTCGTTATGCCAGGTCCCGAGATTTCGATTTCATATCTGCCCGGCGCTGCGTAGAAGGAATAATTGCCGAGGCCGTCGGTGGTGGTTGGATTGGCAAGGGCTTGCGTCAGGCCTACGTCGGAATAGATCAGCGCCAGCGGAGTGCAAGGCTGGCCGGACGGAGGCATGGCGCAGACGCGCACGGTGGCTCCGGCAAGCGGGATGCCGCGCGAATTTAAGACGATATCGTCTTTGCGCGAGCCTTGCGCGTGTGCTGGCCCAACCGCTCCAGGAACGACGTGGAGCGCGAGCGCCAGCAATGCCCAGTAAAGCCCCATTTTAGTTGAGCGCCTAAAACGCGACGCGATTTTTGATCGTATCATCAGAGTGTCTCGGAATTTGATTGCTTACGTGGACTCCTCAGTTGCATTGCGCTACTGCAGCTTGCGGGCGGTGATGGTGATCTGGACCACGTCGGTGGTTACGCTGCTGGGATACGCGCCTGCGCTGAGCTCTGTGCCGCCGCCGGTGAAGGCTTTGAGCTTCCAGTTGTTCAGAGCGGATCCCGCGATCGGAACGTAGTACCCCGCGTTTCCATTTTGGCTGTCCGCGAACACCTGGAGGATTTGCGCGCTTGGCATTTTGTCGGCAACTTTGCTGAAATCCAACGTGTCGCCGCCGCTCGGATAGCTTCCTGAAAACGAGAGCGTCCCAAGGGCGTAGAACAGATTGCTGCCAGAGCCGTCCTGGTTGGACGGCAAAAGTGTGATCGTGATAGGCATAATCTCCTCGATCGTGAAGTTGTAGCGCCGCCCTTCAAGGCGTCAGGGGATGCAAAGCTGTGGCAGAACCGAAGATGCCGGGCGGAAGCCCGGCGCTACAAAATCGCTCAAAACGGCGTGTAGCCACTCCGTGAGGAAAATGGCCGGCGACGGCGCAGCGATTGCTGCTCGCGGCGAATGGCCGCGCTGACGAGATCCTCGATCGCGTCCGAGGCCGCCTCATCCCACTTCTCTGCGAGCGGACTGCCTCGTGCCCAACCGGCGAGCGCGGCCGTCGCATAGGCGATGGCTTCCTGTGAATTGCGAACGAGAACGGGTGAGGTGGCGTCCGTGAAATCGGGATAAGCTTTCGCGTAACGGAGGCGAATCTGCGTGTCCTGCGTCGCGCCGATGAAATAAATGCCATCGGCGCGCCATTCCCAGACGCTTAGGGTGACGTCCTGCACGCGCGAGGGCAAGCCGCCGTGCTGCGTGAGGTCTACCATCTCGAGAAAGTCGTCCATCGAGCCGTTGGGGCGTTCCCAAATTTTTATGGGCACCAGAAAATCCGTGGGCAACTGATTTGGCGGCGCGGTGGCGTCCGTGATGGAAACTTGCAGCGAGGCGTCCGTTTGCGTAACTGCCGTCACCACGAGGAGAGCATCGTCCTGGATGAAGCCGCCGCCGCCCGCGTTACCCAGCGCACGCTGAAGTTTGCGATACGCCGAATTTGCGTACGGCAGCAGAACCGTGTCCGTGAACAGATTTCCTTGGGCGTCATTCAGCAGCGAGCGCACAAGCGACGTGATCTGTCCGGCCGAATTGTACGCGCTAGATCCTACGACTGGCATGGCTGGTTCCTTGTATTTATCTCGACAGATATTTATTACTTCAGTATAATAACAGCCGCGTGGGGCGCGTTTCGGAGAATGCTACCAGTGGGGGTACTGGACGTGTCTCACAAGCGCGAAGGCTGGAAACAGCCTCTTGGGTTCGAGTCCCACATTCTCCGTCCCGCTTTCGCGCGATGAAGTTGACAGAGCGGGCCAGCTGCCCTATGCTTTAGTTGCTTGTGAGGCGCGTCCAGTATGGAAGCGCAGATATCTTAAGGGCAGCCGTTATGGCTGCCCTTTTTCTCTTTCCAAGACCCGCGCTGGCTCGATTGGAGATTAGTTACCGTCTCTGTCGTGTCGAGCAAATCCCCTTTCCTCCGGCAATGGTGATTTCTGCAAATAAGCCGCGACGCCGATGACGGCATTGATCAGCGCGGCTGCCGCGGCGATGCGCAACGTCGCGCCCATTCCTGTTCGCAAATTGAAGTGTTGCGGATCGATCCCGACGGCCGCAAATCCCGTGAGCACGCCGCCTGCGCCGCCACTAACGGCGGCAGCGACGATGCCCTTGAGCCACAGCTCAAATTGTTTGAGTTCTAGACGCCTCATGAGTCAGGCCACCGTTACAAAAGGTTGCTTGTGGAACGCCGGCACGGCGTCGTCGAGCTGGTCGTAGGCCCACGATTCGTAGGCGCGTTCTTCGTTTCGCGCTCTATCATCGAGCGAGCGCTTCGTGAGCGAGCGCGAAAATCGCCGAGAGAACTCGATTGCTCGCGCGATGTGCTCCGCCGCTGTGGGCGTTAGCTGAATGAATTCGCCGCTGGGGCCTTCGAGCGTGAAGCAATGCTCGTATTCTCCGCGCGAAGGAAACGGTCCGAGCGCGGGAATGCTTACACCGTTTTCGCGTTCGATGGTTTGCGCGTACCACAAGCGCGGCGAACCATAAATTTCCGGTGGCACCCACCGCTCGATGTGCCAGCGATTCACCGCTGGATACTTCGGCTCCTGCCGCAGTCCGATGACTTCGCGAAGCAGCGACCCCGTTGTGGAATCGTGCTCCGCGAATTTTCCGCCGATCCACGCCAACCGGTTCCAACCCCAAACTGCTCGATAGTTCGCTTCGCCGAAACGATTGGTGCCGCCGGCGCGTTCGAGACGGTGGGCGACGTTCTCCAGTGTTTCATGCGTTTCGCGAAGAATTTGGATCATTTGCGATGGGCAGAGATTGAGGTAACGGAAGTTTTGGAGATAAACGAGGTAAAGGATTCGGAATCCCCGCGCATGCGACTGAGGCGTACGCCGGGTTCTTTATCCTTTACCTCCTCTACTTCCTCTACCTCCCTTACCTCACCTTTTTAGTAGCCGCTGGGCCGCGCCAGCGTGTCGATGAACGCGCCGGTTCGCGGCGAGTCATCCCACACCTGAAACGCGGTGTCGAAGTAGAAGATGTAGCTGGCCGCGATGCCGCCGCTGGCTCCGTAGATCGGAAACACCGTGTTGCCATTGACTTCGTAAAAGTCGATGTCCTTGAGCACGGCGCGTCCCCAATGCGAGAGGTCGAGAAAATCCACGCGCGTCTGGTCGGCGTTTACGCTGGACTTGATCGGGACGCCACTCATCGTTTTGCGGCCGCTGAAGAGTAGATCGAGATCGTTCCCGTCGCTGGCGCCGCCTTCCTTGATGATCTGGCTGATGGTGATGCCGAGATTTTCCCAGGCGTGTTCCTGCTCGACGGCCATGTAGGCAATCAGCTTGGAGACGTGGTTGATGCCCAGCGATTTGCGGACCTTGTTGATGGCCAGACGAACGTTGGAGGGAGTGAGCGCGGCGTTTCCGGCGTTGACTCGCGGAGTCTGTAACTGCACGGGATACGTCGCGCGGTTGAGGTTGAGCCACGTTCCGGTGGTCGCGCTGTTCTGGTGATACTTGATGCCGAAGAGCGAAACAGGCTGCGCGCCGGTGAGGCCGTCGTGGACGATGACATCGTTGGCCACGGTGCCGGCCGGGACATTGTCCACCGTGATGGTCTGCGCGCTGATGGGATCGGCGCTGAGGACTGTCGTTGTTACTCCAGCAGCGACGTTGCGGTTGGTCGTCAGCGTGGTGTCGTAGATTTGGATGGTCTGGCCGGGATAGACGAGCGCGGCGCCGCTGGGTACCGCCATGGTGAAGGTGGTGCTGGCGATGGAGTTGATCGTGCCGAGGACGCCGTTGCCGGCGGTTTGCATCAGCTTGTCGAGGAACGCCCGGAACTGTTTCATTCCGTTGGCGACTTCCCGCTTGGTGGCGTTTTCGATGGCGCGCTCGCGGCCGGTCGTCGCGTATTCCACCAGCTTCGTGATTTCAATCGCGAACCGGAAGAATATCGGCGAGACCTGCGCGACGTCATACTGCGTGCCGGAGCCGCGGCCCAGATCGCCGCCGTCGGCGTTGTAAGAACCGGCTTTGCCGCCCGGATTCACCTGCAAGGGCAGGCGCATGTTCCGGCTGGAAACTTTCTCCACGTCTCCGCGCTGCTGGATCATGGTGAGTAAAATGTCGTCCCGTTCATAGAGCAGGGGCACTTTGTCGCGCACCTTCTCGAGCTGCAACGCGACGACGTTCGCGTTTGCTTGTGCTGGCATCTGTTGTTCTCCTTGGAATTGCGTTCCGAAAGATCACCCGCGTGGTGCATCGCTGGTAGAGGCACGACAAATCGCGCCTCTACGACGGCACGTTATTCACAGGCATGCGTTATTCCGGAATCGCGCAGGCGTCTCTTGAGAAGGCGCCGAAAATCAGCTTGGTGTACTCATTGAATGGGCTTCAGGAACTCTTGATTGCGCGCATTGGCACAGTTCGCTTCAATGGAAGCAGGGGAAATCCTCCGGCCCACGCAGCAAATGAAAATTCCTAGTCTTATCTTCTTTGTTGTGCTTACGGGTCTCGGCATTTACGCGCTGCGGTTTTGCTCCGAGCGCTTCATGATGCTGCGCCGGTCAAAATCGATGACGCCATATCTGTACGGAGTCGGCGGCATACTCTCGTTAGCTTTAATCACGCTGGCAGTCCTGTGCGCCGTGCTCGGATTGATCGGGCCGCTGCACTGAAATCAGAGCAGCCTCTAGAGTTCAAGGATTTGTTCGTCGCTCAACTTGCCGTAATTCACGCGGTTCTTGAAGTTTGGCCGCGTGGCGGATTGCGGAACGCGAGCCGCATCGTTCCTGTTCGGCGGCAGATCGCGTGGAACGGGAGCCGCGGTTGGCGATTCCCTTCCCGATGCTGCTTGGGGGTGAGCGCTCTTGCCGCGGTGCGCAGCCAAAGTTGTTTGCGTCCATTCGTTGAGCGCACGCCTTGTAGCTACTGGAATAAGTTGCTGGGCCCGCTCGCCGATTAATCGCACCACTTGGGCTCGCGTCTCCGGGTCGAGTTGTTTCGCCGACAAAATCTGCGCAACCTGTTCGCCGAGCTGGCGATCGCTTTGCAATTTTGTTTCGATGTCCTGGCGGATGACACCCGCGATGCGACTTTTCAGCGCCGCGCCATCGGCTCGGCCCGCCGCAGGCAGAGCCTGCTCCAGCGTGCGCTCTATCGCGCCGCCAACGCTGCGCTCGAGCTCTTCATTGGCGGCCTTTTCAAACACGGCATAGGCCGCAAGATGCGCGTGTTGTGCGGAATCGTCGGACCGGTGCTGCGCAATGGTGTTCTGCTGGGCTGTTGCCGCGATGTTTTTCTCTATATCGGGCGCCGCCGTTCTCAATTGCGTCAGCGCATCCGTGACGCTTCTGCCGTGGATCGGCTTCCCTGCTTCTTCGAGTGCACGCAATCCCGCAAAAACCATTTCACGAAACGCGACGGGATCTTCCCGGAGCATCATCGTTGCGAGCTGCGAACGCTGGGCCGCATCGCCTCCGAAATAAGCGCGGTCAATGTCATCGAGAGCTCGCGCGCGCTCTGCCGCCACGCGCGCTTCTTCCGGCTTCGCAAATACTTCGCGATACGAGGCTACTTCCCTGTTCGCCTGCTGGGAGGCTTCCCAAAGCGCCCGCGCCTCCGCTCCGCGCTGCGGATCGTTCATTGTCTCGGCGAGCCACGCGGGCAGCTCGCTGGCCTGTGCATCTTGTGTCTGTGCGCTTTGTGTTGATTCCGCGCCAGTGCCCACACCCCGCGCGGGATCATTGGCAGCGCCCGTTTCCAGCCTGCCATCTTGCGGGCGAGCGTTAACAGACGCCGGCAAGGATTCCGGCGTTCTGTCTGTGACATACACGTCCTGCGGCTCCGGATCGATCTCCAGAATCTGCTCGTCCGTCAGGGCGAAGAATTCGTGTAGCTGTGCGTCCCCATTCGCGCGAGAAGGATCGCTCGTTGCGCTGCTCTGGTTTGCGGTCTGCATTACTGTTCCTCCGCCTGATCCGCCGCGGAAGCACTCTGCTTTGGCGATTTCTTCACGGTCGTGGCGCCCGTGCCAGGAGACGCAATGTTCACGGCCAGACTCATGGCCCGCAGATGCGCCTCGGTGTGGGCCCGGACATTTGCGAAGCCTGCGGGATTCGTGATTTTCGCGGATTGACCTGCTTCCGAATTCGCCCAGCGTTTGCACTCCTCGAATTCGACGGCGTGATCATCGAGCAACTGATCGACGGGCACTGACGGCAATACTAAAACATGAGACTGGTGACTCGTGGGTTGTGACTCGAGGACACCGGTGCTTACAGGCGACGCAGAGACAGGAGTTGGCCCGCCCATCGTGCTGTTGCCTTCGCTTGGCCCAGCGTGTGCTGCGCCTGACGAATGCATCGAAATTACGATTGGCGCGCTGGCCAGGAGTTGCTGAATTTCGCGCAGCTGTTTATTTCGCGAATCCTCGCCCGGCACAACCAGTTCGGTCAGTCCCAGCACGTTCTTGATGTAGCCGATGTTTGCCGGCTCGGCAAGCGCTTCCTGAATCAGCGGATCGTTCAGTGAAAAAAGCTGCTGCAGCACGCCGCGCTGCTGTGACTTCAGCCGCGGAAATGTTTCGTCGGCCTCGGGATGCACGCAGATGTTGCCTTTCAAGTCCGCGGTGCGGATCGTGCGGGCATCGAGCACGCCATCCGGACCCAGTAGCGGAATCTCCGCGTTGTCCGGCCGATTTTTTCGGAAGCAATCGACCGCGAGCAGCAGAACATCGGCATAAAATTGTTTTGTGCGACGCCAAACGAGTCCCAGACGGCCCATGGCTTGATCGCGGGCCAGCGCGTAGCCCGAGGCGGTCTTCACATCCTCCATATTTCCGCCGAAAATCGCGGGAAAGAGGCCGGTCAGGAATTGCGCGACGGGGCCGATCAAATCCTGCTGATGCTCGATCATATCGGGAGGAACGCGCGCGGGAGCGGGCTGAAAAAAACCAGCGGCGAGCGGCTGGCCCGGCCGCGCCCGGGCCGGAAAGTGCGCGGCGGGCTCGGCGGTTTGATTTGCGAGCGCGTCGAAATCGAGGACTTGCGGATCGGCGTAAATCGGCGGAATGCCGTACTCATAAGTCTCCGCCTGCATGTTCGAGAGCACGTTGTAGCGCTCTTGCACTTGCACCAGCGAATCGCCGACGCTTGGGCGATTTTGCCCGTCGCCGGGCAGCGCGTGCAGTACGCGCCAGTGATCGTCCATCGATTCGTTGCGCGACTCGCAGTAGACATCACCGGCGAATCCGCAATAGCAGCCGTCGGGAAACATCGCAAGCAGTTCACTGCGCACCGCTTCATCTTCAATCGAATAAAACGCCCATGGCCGCAGCCAAGTGCGGTCAAACGTAATCAAATTCATCAGCGCGTCGCCGGGATGGATTGTCGGCAACCCTTGTTCGACGCTGATTCGCGAGACCCGCGCGTAAACGTCGTCGGGTCCCTGCGATGGAGCCGCTTCAATTTTATTCGCCACATAAGGATAAGCGGCCTTCAGTTTCGCGCGGTGCACTTCCGCCTGCCATTGCAGATAGGGAAACTCATGCATCTCGTTGGCCCAGACGGGGGTGTTCAATTCCAGGCCGCCAGCGATGGAGATGACTTCCTGCCCATTGGGTACTCGCCGCGTTCCGATGACACGCGGTACAGTGACGCGCTCGGCCTTGCGGAGATTTGATTCCGTCATTTCTGCGCCGCAACTGGGGCAGGCCGCCGGCTGCAGTGGCACAATATATCGTTCCCCTGCAGTTGCTTGATCTTCTGTGCGTTGGTCGTCGGAACTCTCGGGAACTACGGGCGTTTCTTTTCCGCAATTCGGGCAAACATATTTGTCTTCTCCGAGGGGAATTTCGAGCGCCGCAAGCAACTGCTCCTCGTGAAAGCCAAAACGTTGCCCGTCGGCAACATAACGCACGTAGGCGCCGAGTTTACCGTCGGTCCATAGAAAATATCCGATTGTCGTGAGAAGCTGTTCGACTTCGTTGTTGCGCTCGATCAGTTCTGCGACGTCGCTGGCTGCCCGCGCCGAGCCAATGTCCTCGAGCGACTGCGCCGATTGCGGATAGAAGCGCACGCTGGGCACGTCCTGCGAAAGCACGGCGATAAACGACAACCCGAATCCCTGATAAAAATTCGTAACGAATTGATACCGAGGCATTTCCTCGAGCTGGCGATCGTCGGTGGAGCGGTTCTCGTACGGCAAATGCCAGTTCATGTCGTTCGGATTCCACCACGCGTATTGCAATCCCTGCCAGAAGAGCCGCGCCTGGCGAATTCGCCGGATTTCGTTGCGGCGCGCGACGATACCTTCTTGGCGGTACTGCCGCACAAGTTCTCGCAGTGCGTTGACTAGTTCCGGCTTCAAGTCCTCGAGCCGCTCGTTGTTCGGCCCGATTTCGACCGGCAAGCCCGGCGCATAATTTCCATCCGCCGGAGCGATTGCGCCAGGCGTTCCAGCAAGAAAATCAACTGTGGGGTACTGGTCCATTCGTCCTCGCATTGCCTGTGCCATCAAAATCCGCGGCCGCGTCGCGCACCGCGCCGTTTTCACGCCACGCTTGCATCTGGTGCCACGAGCGTTTCCGCAATCGCGGCATGGCTTGCGGTTTCTGCTCCACTGGAAAATCCACTGGAGGAAATCCAGCCGTCCCGAGCAGCGAATTGGTTAGCGCGCGATTCTCCGCCCGCAGGCGCGCAACCTCGCCCTCAAGCAGGCCGACGTACTTGCTATGTAAGAGCCGTTGCAGAAAATCTTTCATTTGAGCGGACCATGTCCCATAATATGGAGGACAGATTGTCTGACATAATTCATACATTTATGCTGTAGTTCTGAAATAGCAGAGATAATTCTCATGTCACCAAGAGCCAATCGACAGAAGATTTCCACTACCGTCGCCCCGGAAACCGGCGCCTATTTGCGTTCACTCGTTCGTCGGGGAAAGGCCGCTAACTTAGCCGAGGCCGTCGACCGTGCCGTTGCAGTGGCCAGGCGCACTGAATCGTGCCGGAACCTCGCATCCGCTACTGCCGCTTACTACGCATCGTTGTCCGGCGAGGCCCTCGAAGAGGAAAAGAAGCTCGAATTGGCCGTCGGCGGCGCTTCGTCGGACGTGGATTTCGATGGCGAGTAGTCCGCGATCCACGCACCCGGCCCCCCGCCGCGGCGAGATCTGGACCGCCTACCTGGCCGCTCCTGCCAGCCAACGGCACTCGGTCTTGATCGTCTCCTTGGACGAACGAAACCTCAGCAACAACGCATTTACCGTCCTGGTGATTCCCTTTGCTTCACGGATTGCAGTTTCTCCAAGCACTTTGGTACTTCCACCCGGCGAGACTGGTCTGCCTGGCGTTTCTTGTTTGCGCGGCCATTTCATTACGACACTGCCCAAGTCTCAGCTCATTGAAAGGCTGCCCCGCCAACTCTCAAGTCGCCGAATGCGTGAGGTCTCCGTAGCAATCCGCCGCAGCTTTGATCCCGACGCGCCTTAGTTCGCTGCGAATCACCAGCGGCGGCGCAGAAGCGGCTTGGGACGAAACTGTTTGCGCGCTTCGGCTTCTAGGCGTTGGAAATGAATCGCCTGCGAAGTCGGATCGGTTGCGCTCACTCGCCGCGCGATTTGTTCGCCAAGCGGCATGCCGGTGACGAAGTGCGCACCGCTTCCCGGAGGATTCAAGGGCGGGGATTGCCCCGCCCTGAACGGCGTAAAGGCCGTCCCAACACCGGCGATTCTTCCGCCGGAGACCAATCCATAGCGAGCCGAGTCGGCAGGATCATCGCCGTCCATCTTGCGAATGTCCTCTTGGCGGGCCGTGTCGCGCACCAGAGTCGGCATGCACTCGATGAGCTTTGCGCAATTCTCCGTAATGATCCACGCGTTTGATTCCAGCAACTGGTACATGAACTGCCAGCCGCCGACGCGGTCGTCATCGGCGGGCGCGGGATGCGGGAAGCCATTTGCCGCCAGGACTTCACTGAGCTGCTCGGCGATCGACGCTTCCGCGGTGCGATGAGCAAACGCGTCCGGCGAGAGAAACACCTCGCTGATATTTTCGCGGCCGCTGCGCTCGGCAATTCCCTGTCCGAGCATGCGCGACGACAAACCGTTCTGCACGAACTCGCGGTAGGTCACGATCCGCGAGGGGCCGCCGCCGATCGGGACCGCGCAGTGCCAATAGACGGCGCTGTTGTGCTGGAAGCCCCAGTCGATCGAAATCCACCGCGGCCACCAGGGTTCGAGCCGAATTTCTTCGGGGCGCGCGGTATGGCGCCCGTAGTCGAAAATGTCGAAGTACTGGCCGGCAAAAACGTTCCAGTCGCCGTCGAGGAACGCCCTGCGCAGATGCTCGGGGAGAACCTCGAGCGTGTGCCGGTAATCCGCGTCGTTCGCATAGATCGGATTGTCTTCGAGGCGCGCTTGGATGAATTCGTAATCGTGCGGATTGTAAAGAGCCGCCTGATCAAATCCCGCCGGCGCTTTGTGATCGACCCACAGCGCCTTCACCCACGCATGGCCGATGTTGCCCGGGTTCGTCGCGCCCGCCATGCACGGACGGCTGCCTGGCAGAGGGCAGCGATTGCGCGAAGTCAAGAATTGCCATTGCTTCAGCGTGAAGTGCGTCAGCTCGTCGAGTCCGATGAACAGAAACTCCGCGCCCTGATAGCGGTAAACGTCGTTTTCGTTGCGGCAATAGCCAAAGCGCGTCGTCGAGCCGTTGGGCCAAGTCACGATGTGCTTGGACTCGTTGTATTTCTTGTAGTAACGGCGGGGCACGTCTCGCCGGAAGTACGCGAGCAACGAGGATTCCAGTTCCGGGTACGTGCGCCGCAGCAGAAGCGTGTCTGCCCCTGGCCAAAACCGCGCCTGAAAAATCGCTTCCCAAAGCAGCGCCTTGGTTTTTCCGGGGCCTGCAGCTCCGCCAAAGAGCCGGTACTTTGCGGTACTGTCGTGGAAAATCTGCTGACGCGCAAAAGGCCGATAATGATCGCTGAGGGCCACTTAACGATATATCTTTGAGAACCGGCTGCCCACAAGCCAGGCCGCCACGGACGCCAGCATCCCGAATTTCACGCCCAGCCCGAGGGTGTGCCAGGATGCGAGAAACGCAAAAACGAAGCCGCCCACGCCAGCAATCTTCAACAGGTAGTCCAGGTGAATTGCATTGTTCAGTTTCTCAAAGAAAGATGGCACTGCCGTCACACTGCTCATTTCCCGGCTCCTTCTGCTGCGCGTCTGGCGACAGCACTGTCGATATCAAAAACAATTTGTTGCGGCACTTCGTCTCCGGCCGCCGCGGGGCTCTTGCCGTAGGACATTTCCAGCAGGCGTTCCACCATGCGCTGCGCGATTTTCTCGTCCTTGGATTTCACGAGCCTTGCGCAAGCGAGGTATAGGTCCACACGTGTGTGCATGGCGTCCACAAAGCCCGGCCCATCCTTAGGCAAAGGTTCGGAGCCGGGAGGAATATCCACTACGTCGATTTTGTCCTTTTCGCTTGGGCCGCGCGGCGTTCCCGTGCCGGCGTGGCGTTTTTCCTCCACACTGGCATTCTCTTCACCTGCCTTAAGCAGAGCCACCTCAGCGCACGCACCGCGTTCCTTACCGGCCACGGCGGAGGACGCGGTGGCCGCAGAGGGAAAATCGCGTGCGTCGTCAGACGCAGCCCTGCTGTTTTCCAGCGGCGCTTCCATTTCCTGCGCCGGATGGGGAGGTGAAGCGGAACCATGACCGTTCACTTTGCCTGCGCCCGCATCATGGCCGTTGGCTTTCATGTTCGGAGTTCCTCTCCGATTTGCCGAAACGCCGCGCGTCCGGCGAATCTTCCCCGGAGATCCGGGGCCGAGCGTCAACCCGGAGCGCTTCGAGCGCCCCGGCGACTTCTCAATGAGCGTTGCGGAGTTCACTGATGTTTCGTCCTGCCAGGCCGAGGCCGGCCCACGAATGGTTGACCATGCACGCGTTCCGGGAAACCGCTTACGCAGACGCCCAGATAGATGCCGCAGATCGCGCGCAGATGTCTCCGGCAAAGCTGAGAGTGCTTCGCTGCCCGGCTCTTGCATGGTGTCCAGGCGTTGGTGCAATTCCTGGACGCGCGATAGGCAATGCAGCGCATGATGCGTTGGTTACGGATGAAGAATTTCCACTCAGTGACGCGAGTCGCTTAGACGAGGAGTTTCGCCGTAAGCCCGCTGCCGCCAGTCGAGGACGTGAACTTAATACGCAAGAATTTTGCCTGCACTCCGGTTACGGTGCGCGCTTCGCCCGCCGTCATGGTCGTGGTGTCGATGGTCTGATACTCGGAGTCAACATCGGCCATGGCGCCTTGGAGCGATAGGCTTACGGCCGTCGGCGACGTCCCAAAAATGGTTTGCCAGCGCACGGCTGTGCCGGTATCCGGTTGGCCTGCATAGCCAGGGATTGCAAACTGGCTGCCCGCCTGCGCGCTGCCCGGGAAAGTCTCGTTGTTGAAGCTAAAGCCCACGTCACCGGGCATGAGCGAAAACGGTGGAGTCACATTCTGATAGCTCGGCATCTTAGCTCCTTTTTTGCGCACGATTGTTCGGGCGCTACATCGTTGAAAGTCGATGGAAAGCTGTCCGCACAGAGACACTTCGGCGCCCGCGTCGCTGGTGGCGCACGAATTGGTTTGACATTGTGAGGATTGAAACTTGACCAGACCTGGCGCTTAATGGAGAGCGCCTAATTTCGGGCCCTAAAAAGCAAAACGTCCCGATTGGATCGGGACGCACTTTTCTACGAGAGGAAGTGTACTACATTCTACTTTTTTGTCAAGAGAAATCTTCAATTATTTTTACTTTTTCTCGACTCCCTTTGTTTTCACAAACTTGGAGGCCTCTTAGAACGCCGAAATTTATCTCAGCCACGGCCCAGGCCATCGCAGTCATGCGCATAGCCGGGACTCCAGAAAGCGGCACGGAAGTGCCCTCTCAAAGCCGTTACCGGGCGATGCCATGCAACGTTCTTGACTACATTGATTCGATAGTTTATCCTAAAGTTATTCCTGCTCGAGAGCCCGCACGGCCTTTTGAAGCGGACTATCGGCGCCGAGGAGCAAAGCATGAACATCGGTGAACGCTTGCGCGTGCTGCGCGAAGAGAGAAAACTATCCCAAGGCGATATTGAGAAACGGACCGGCCTGCTGCGCTGCTACATTTCGCGTGTGGAAAATGGCCATACCATTCCTGCCATCGAAACCCTTGAAAAAATGGCTCGAGCACTGGATATGCCGCTTTACCAATTCTTGTACGATGGCGACGAGCCACCCCAGCGCGATGTTCCACCCGCATGGACCGAATCCCGCGGCCCTAGCTGGGGAAGTTCGGGCAAGGAACTGCGCTTCATGCGCAAGCTGAGACACTTGCTCGGCAAGATGGAGCCACAGGACCGATCCATTTTGCTCTTCACCGTTCAGCAGATGGTGAAACGGAAGAAAGCTCCGGCGGAAAAGGCCGCTGCAAGTTAAATCTGCCGCGCCTCAACGGATTTCATCAGCGGTCTGCTAGACTTTCCTTGTGCAAAATCCGACTGCAGTTCCGCGGCTGGCGAATATCCGGCTGCATCCGATCAAAGCGCTCGATCCGGTTTCCATGAGCGAAGCGCGCATTGGGCCTAATGGCGGCCTCGAACTGGACCGCGTCTGGGCTCTCTATTCCGCCGATGGCCGCTGGGTGAATGGCAAACGCACTCCCGCGATTCATCTGATTCGCGCGGCATATTCTTCAGAAGTCAATTCCGTTACACTCACCGTCCCCGGCGATCGCCGCGAGATTCCTCCGATGACGTTTGCTTTTCCCCTGGACACGGATGGCGCATCGGAGTGGTTCAGCATGTACTTCGAGCAAGCCGTTCAAGTCCGTTACACACGCGATGGATTTCCGGACGATGGCCTGGCCTCTGGCCCGACCATTGTTTCCACCGCTTCACTCGAAGCAGTCTGCGATTGGTTCCCCGGGATGGCGCTGGACGAGGCCCGCCGCCGTTTCCGCGCGACCCTCGAAATCGACGGCGTTCCCGCGTTCTGGGAAGATCAGCTCTTCGCCGCAAGCGAAACGAGTATCGTGCGCTTCAGAATTGGGGAGATTGCCTTCGAGGGCAGCAATCCCTGCGCGCGTTGCCCGGTTCCCTCTCGCGATTCCAGCTCCGGCGAGGTCGTGAATGCCAGCTTTCAATTGCAGTTCAGCGAACTTCGCCGCAAGCATCTGCCAGAATGGGCTCCCCGCGAGCGCTTCGACCACTTCTATCGCCTTTCCACCAACACGCGCGTTCCCAGCACCGAATTCGGCAAGCTTCTGCGTGTTGGCGATGCGCTGTCGCTCACTTGAGATTTCTTGCGAGCTGGGAGAGCATGGTTGAATGAGAAAGCTAGCCTGATGGCCGCGCCGGTGAATGTTGCGTTGCGCGCATTCTATGTCCTGGCTGGAATCGCGTTACTCGTATATTCCCTTGCCGCGTCTTCCAGCAGAATGGTTCTTTATGCCCCCGCGATCTTCGGCGTTCTTCTCATGATTCAAGGGATCTCAGGCGCTTGAATTAGTTGCTTACTGTCCGGTACGGGCAGACGAAACTGAGTCGCTGAAGCCAGAATTCATCACGGTTCATTGCTGAAGTACTTCCGCGGCGGAAACATGCCCCGTAAAAGCAATTCCTTGCCGCAGCGGCGCCGCACCTCCTCCGTCCAGTTCACCCAGCTACGCTCACTTAAACCAACAAAGTGCCGCGCATTTTCGTAGGGCGCAAGACCAAGGTAGTACAGCCGGAACAATACCATTCGCGATGCGCAGTCCGGCGCTTCGAGCGCCTTCTGCCCCGCCAAAGCGAAGTCCGCAACCCATTCATTCAGCCGCGGACGAAAGTCCGGCCGCCACAGAAATTTCCCCGTATCCTTCCAGTTCAACGCGGAAATGCCGCGTTTTGTTTCCAGCACTTCGCGTGCCCCGCGATATACTTCCCAGCACACATCGAACGCCAGCTCCGGCTTTACGCTCATGGCTCCTCCGCCGAAACGCACGCTTGGTGCGTTTCGCTCCCCCTATTAACCGCTCACTGCTGCCGCTGCCGCGTCTTTTTCAGCAGCTCGCGATCTGCATTGGCGGCCGCGCTTCTCGGCGCCGCTTCCGCGTGCGTCGAACCGCTCCGTACCGATCGCGCTGCACCGAGTATTCCCATACGGCGCCGAAACCATCCGCCCGCATGGCTTTGTCCACGGCCCTGCAGCGCTTCACCACTGGGAAGGACCCGTATCTCGGCTTCCGCAAATGTCGCAGTTGCGCGGAAATGCTCGCGGGCGGGTAGTGCGTCAACTTGGCTAGCTCATCGAGCGTCAGCCATGTAGCGCACTGCCCAGCACTCAGCATCACATCGCGAATCACCTCCCGCTGCTTTCGCACTTGTACTGGAGTTGCGTCATCTTGTTTCGTCCTCCGCATCGTTATCGCCTCCTTCCCCGCCTTTCATGCCGTGCTTCAAGCGCGGGAAACTCGTCTTTGGTACACGTTCCGTTCGCCTATTCAAACGCGTACTCTTCCTGCGATTCGTCTTCCTCATCCGGATCGGGCGCAGTCCGGTCGGGGTCTTCGTAGTCTCCGGCACAGGCGCTGCACGCCCGGACTGCCTCGGACACAATTTCCGGATCGCGGCTAGGAGGAAGCGAAAGCGCTCGTTCGGCCTGCCCCGCGGGCATCACCAGGACGTGAAAGTTTTCCACAGTTTTCCACAGTCTATTATCTATCAGTATTCTTGACATGATTTACTTATGCTGTATTATTCGCAGCGTTCTCTTTACGGAGGCCATATGCCGATTCGTTCTTCTCAGCCGCCCTGGGAGTTCCTTCTCTCCGCTTCGCGGAATTCCTTGCAGAGCTTTGAACTCTCCCGGCTGGAGCATGCCGCCAATCTCCGAAAGGAAATTGGCGCCTTGTTGAATCAATGGGTCGACGAGAGCGCCGCGGCCATGCTGGCGCGATGGCTTATGGAGCAGCGCGAACGTTCCGCCAAGGTTCCGGAGGCGCTTTCGGCTGCCGAATCGGGCAAGAATGGGGCACATCTCGTGTCCGATAACTTTCTTGCGGATCGAGCCGTCTCTCAGCCCGCAAATGGCGGCGGATTTTAGGTTTTTGTGCTTGGAATGGATGCGGACCGCAACTCTGGCGCTCAATTTCTCGCAAACGCTCAGTTTCGCCGCCTTTCCTGCACGTGTGTTTGGCGAAACCCGTGCCAGCGAGCCGTCCACCCTCCCAGGGCTTTCCACTTCCAGAGCTTTCCACTGGTGCGTCCAGCCTGCTCTTCCCTGCTTCATCCTGCCGCCTCTCACGCCGTGCCAAAGCCAGACTTACGTTCTGGCTGCGTTATATGTATTAGGAGACACTGCTTTTTCGGGACAGGCGGATTGGGCGGCAGGAACGTAAAAAATAGCCGAGAGCAAGAAAGCGGACGCTCCCAAACTGATCGGCTAAAATAAATTAAGAAAGAATTGGGCTAGCGGGCGGATGTGGAAGCGACAGGTTGCTTTTCCAGCATTTGTTCCTTACGGTAAACCAGCGAATTGATGTCGTAGGTTGCCAGCTCGAACCCGTGACCGTGAGTAATCGCATCGGTGGGGCATGCTTCAACACAATAGCCGCAGAAAATACACCGCGAGTAATCGATGTTGTAGACGCTAGCGTAGCGTTCGCCGGCCGAGATTCGATTGGCATCCGTATTTTCAGCAGCCTCGATGTAGATGCAATTCGCTGGGCACGCCGCCGCGCAGAGGAAACATCCCACGCACTTCTCGAGGCCCGATTCGTCGCGATGCAGGACGTGAATACCACGATAACGGGGCTGAAAATGGACCGGCTCGAATGGATAGTTCTCCGTGACCGTTTTGCGAAACATATTACGGAAGGTCACGCTGAAGCCCTGCACCAGAGTGGTGAACGTCTCGCCGACTTCTCGTAGGATGGATGGCATAAGCTAGGAGTTTAGCAAAGGCCTCGTGCCCCGGCAAATGAGCGTTTGCCGCGCGCGCCGAGCGTCTTAACCTTTCAACGACTCAATGATCTGTTTGCCATGAAAGCGGCCATTTTCGATGAAGATCTCGCCAGTGTGGCGTCCACCGATCACGACGCCCGCCAAATGAATTCCAGGTACGTTGCTCTCCAGGGTATTCGGATCAAGCGCCGGTTTCCGCGTCACCGGATCTAATTTCACACCAAGGCTTTCAATAAACGTAAAATCGGGATGGTATCCCGTCAATGCAAACACCTGGCGTGCGCGCAGACCACGCTTGCCTGCCCCGTTCTCCACTACCACTTGGCCCGCTTCAATTTGCACCACGCGGGTCTCGAACAGTGCCCGGATTTCATTTGCCTTGATGCGGTTCTCGATATCCGGCTTGACCCAGTACTTGATGGATTGGCCGAGAACGGCATGACGATGCACCAGCGTGACCCGCGCTCCATTGCGGAAAAGATCTAAAGCGGCCTCGGCGGCGGAGTTCTTGCCACCGATGACTACCACATCCTGGTTCCAGAATTCGAACGGCTCCGTGTAATAGTGGGAAACATGTGGCAAATCTTCTCCAGGAACGCCCATCTCGTTCGGGAGATCGTAATAGCCCGTCGCTACGCAAATCTTTTTTGAGCGGTACTTTTCTTCGCTCCCATTCTCCGTCTTCGCCACCACCGTAAAGTTCCCGTCGTGGCCTTCCACGCGGAGCACGCGTTCGTATAAACGCAATTCCAATTGATAGTGTTCGGCTGCTTTACGGTAATATTTCAATGCTTCCACGCGCGCCGGCTTCTCCGCCGGGCTGACCAGCGGCAAGTCCCCGATCTCGAGCAGTTCCGGTGTGGTGAAAAACACCATGTTCACCGGGTAGTGGTAGATTGAATTGCACAAACAGCCTTTATCGATCACCAGCGGTCGCATCCCCGCGCGTTTCGCTTCAATCGCGCAGGCCAGGCCTGTAGGTCCCGCTCCAATAGAAATGATGTCGTATGTGTTCATGGGATTTTCAGTTTGCCGAGAGTCCGCAAAAATTGCAAATTCGCCGCGCTTATTGCAGTTGCCAGGAAGCTAGCACTTCAGAGAGTTCCTGCCGGAATAATTCCAATTCCTGCAGGCGTTCAGGTGTGGCAGCCAGTTCGCTTTTCTTCCAGACGAACACTTCGTTGGCTCCCCGCTTCAGCCGCACGCTGAAATTTCCTTCGATCAGGTAGGAAGGGCTTGCAAAGAGTTTCAGGCCGCCATCCGGAACCGGGGAGAGGACCGCTACGCAATCGCCCCGCCGCACGCACAAGACATTCTCATTGGGAGGGATTGCCAGAGGCCGAAATCCAGCCTCGAACAATTTCTCCATCGTCTGCATCTGTCTTGGCGTCAGCTCAACCATGCGTCCAGCTGGGGCAGAATTCTGCTTGTTTCTTGAGCTGTTATATCAAGGTTGCTTAAGCCGCTGTGGAATCCGCTTCCGATGACGATCCCTCGAGCTGCGAAAGAATCTCCCGTAGCGTTACGATCAGCTCGTCCCGCGAAACGTGACTCTTCTTGAATTGAATGCGAAACTTGAAACTTTCATTCTGAGGCTCGAAGTGAAAAATAAACGGTTGCGGCCTCTGTGGCCCGCCCTGCTCATCGCGCCGCTCCCGCCGCGCTTCGTCGCGCGTTAGTCCGCCCTGCAGGATGCGGTGCATCATTTCGATCATTTTCTTCTCGGTGGGCTGCCTGGCAATCTGCAGCAGCAACGACTTTGAGATGATTCCGTGCTCCACGCATTTCTTTCGAAGCGATTCCGGAATATTGCGGAGTGACAAAGTTTCGGTCACGGAAGACCGCGCGCGCCCAATTTTCTTGGCCACATCCTCATGCGTGTATTCGAACTGCGTCGCCAGCCGATGAAGGCCATCGGCTTCCTCAAAAGGTGTCAGATCCTTCCGCTGGATATTTTCGATCAGCGCGATTTCCAAAGTCTCCGCGTCGTCCGCCATCTTCTCGATGCACGGAACCTCGCGCAAGCCCGCCGCGCGTGACGCGTGGTAGCGGCGCTCGCCTGAAATGATGTAGTAGCAATCCTCGCGCGGCACAAACCGCACCAGCAGCGGTTCGAGCACACCTTTTTCGCGGATCGATTCCGAGAGTTCGCGCAAATCTCCCAGCGCCTTTCGCGGCTGATCCGGATTGGGGCGAATCTGATCCACGGGGATCATTCGTCCCACCGCCGCGCCACTGTAGCTCGTTAGTGATTCGACGTAGTGCGCGTCATGCCGCATCTTCAGCGTGATGGGTAGCCCGATTCTCTTCGACACGTTGGATAACCTCCGCAGCCAGTTTCTTGTACTCGACGGCGCCTGGTGATTTCGGCGCGTACGTTAAGATCGTTTCTTTATAAGCTGGACTCTCTTCCAGGCGTACGTTCTTGCTAATCTTCGTCTTGAAGAGCACTTCCCCAAAGACGGTGCGAATCTGCCCGTGTGTATCCCGCGAAATATTCGTGCGCTTGTCAAACAGCGTGATTACTACACCCAAAACCTTTAGTCCGGGATTGGGCCGAGCGCGAATTCGCTCATAGGTTTCCAGCAAATCGTCCGTTCCCTCGATCGCAAAGTAAGCCGCCTGAATCGGCACCAGCAAATGCGTCGAAGCCACCAGCGCATTCACAGTCAGAATTCCCAGCGATGGCGGGGTATCCAATACAATGTAATCGTACTCCTTCAAAACGGGAGCCAGCGCGTCCTTCAACCGGTAAGGTGCGTCAAACTGGCCTGCCAGTACCTGCTCCAGTTTCGCTAATGCAAGCCTTCCCGGCCCAAGAAATAGCATCGGATCTTTGGTCGTCTTGATCACCGTCGCCATCGTCGCGCGGCTCTCGTTCAGCACTTCAAACATTGAAGTGCTGATTTCGCCAGCGTTGTAGAATGCAATCGTCGAATTGGCCTGCGGATCCAGATCAATCAAGAGCGTCCGCTTGCCGCGGTGTGCCAGCGCAGCGGACAGATTGATGGCCGTCGTCGTTTTCCCGACTCCACCCTTTTGATTTGCAACCGTGATGATGGCAGTCATATTCTTCTGCCTCCGCCTATGCGCAGGACAATTTGCGCCGACGCAATCCGGCAACCAGGTCCCAATATGTGGGTACAACTTGCAGAAAGCCCCCTAGGCCTAGGCTCACTCTACGTTTGTCGCCCATTCTTGCGCAAGGAAAAAGTGGAGGCTCCGGAAGGTGCCAGTGGAAAACTCAGGTTTTCTGTTCCAGGGTGAACGAACCAACCAGCGTCGAATCCTCAGTGTTCGATCATTCGAAGAATAGCGTGGCCCACATGACACGCGAAAGGAGTTCGCAAGTCAATCACTTTTCATCGCTAAAAGTCTAGGCCCCAGAAATCCATCGAAGCCTCTTGAAGCTCAATTCCGAGTTCCCATCCCCCACGGCACTCGTGTCCACGCCAAATCAATACCGCTTCGCAGGCATTTTTGTTGATGAGATTCACCAAGACCAGGCGTTGTCCGACGGGAAAGTTCTGCGGAATCACCGCCAAACACCCCTTTGTGCTCGTGTCCTTCGTGTAGCCTTCTGCGCGCATCGCGCGGCCCGACTCCGCCCATTCCACCGCCACAGGCACCCGCGAATTTACGCGCTCGGCCGCCCTGTTATTTTCAATGCGGTCTTCAAAGCTGGACAGGCTTCCTAAGCCCATGGCTGTCTCCTGAGTTTGCCGGACCGCTAGCGTCCCGGTAATTTGCAGTCGAGATTTTACCGCTGAAGTCCGATCAATAGGTCTGCCGCACAACGAGTTGGCGGCCCGTTACGCAGACTACGGGTGCTCATAGGTTCGGTCAATGGAACTTCGGGCCTAGGACGCTGTCAGAGTTACCCTCTCCCGACCTCTAACCGCACATCACCCATTTGCTCCAATCCCCTGCTCACCCGTAAACTCTTTCGAATCCCTATCTGCCTGTGATCCGACTCGCGACATTCCGCTCCGAATTGCGGCCCACTCTGCGGCTGGCCTTGCCTCTCGTACTGGCCGAACTCGGCTGGATGACTATGGCCATCGTGGACACCATGATGGTCGGCCGCCTTCCCAACAGCGCCGCGGCGATCGGCGCCGTCAGCCTCGGCGGCATCCTGGTCAACGTGCTATCGCTATTTGGAGGAGGCCTGCTCATCGGTCTCGACACCCTCGTATCTCAAGCCTTCGGCGCAGGCCAGCGAGAAGACTGCCATCGCTCTCTTCTTCACGGCATTTACCTGAGCCTGGCGCTCACACCGCTATTGATGGCGCCCGTTTGGTTCTTCAGACCTATTCTTCGAGCCGCGGGCATCGCGCCAGAGGTCATAGCCCTGACGGATCCCTATTCGAAGGCCCTGGCTTGGGGGACGCTGCCTCTTCTTCTCTACTTCGCTGTTCGCCGTTGCATGCAGGCCATGAACATGGTTCGGCCCATCGCGTTCGCTCTCATCACAGCAAATTTAATCAACGCCGGCGGCAACTGGATTCTGATCTACGGCAAACTCGGCGCTCCGGCGATGGGCACGGTGGGCTCTGGCTGGTCCACCGCCTGGTCACGAATCTATCTTTCTGTCGTACTCGTCGGATTTCTCTTGTGGTACGACCATCGCCACCGCACTCGTTTGCTCCACACCCCAATTGAGCCCGACTTGCGCCGCATTCGGCGCCTGATTGCTCTCGGTTTGCCCACAGCCATGCAAATCACTCTCGAAATCGGCGTCTTTGCGCTGGTTACGGCCCTCATCGGCCGCCTCGGTGCCGTCGCCCTCGCCAGCCATCAGATCGCCCTCAATACCGTGGCATTCACTTACATGGTTCCGCTCGGCATCTCCTCAGCCGCGGCTGTCCGAGTGGGGCAGGCTATCGGACGTAAGGACCCCCAAGGCGCTGCTGACGCTGGCGGCACTGCCATTTTTCTCGGCGCTTCTTTTATGACCTGCATGAGCGTCGTTCTACTTGTATTTCCTCGCTGGATCGCTCGTGCGTACACGCCCGATGAAGCCATCATTCACAGCACGATCATTCTTCTAGCGGCAGGCGCGGCTTTCCAGTTGTTCGACGGCATTCAGACCGTCGCCACCGGCGCTCTCCGCGGCCTCGGAGACACCCGCACGCCCATGTTTTGCCATTTCACTGCTTACTGGATTATTGGCCTCCCGCTCGGCGCTTGGCTCTGCTTCCGCCGTGGCTGGGGCGCCTTCGGCCTTTGGTCCGGTCTTAGCCTTGCCCTCATCCTGATCGGAATCGTTCTGCTGCTGGTGTGGAGATATAGAGTTCGTCAATTACCTCAACCCCCCCAGAAGAGCGGATTTGCAGTCAATAGCCCGGCGGGACAGCTTTGACGTTTCCATACTCCCCGTATTCACTACACCACACTTCAGCACCAGCAAGGTGAGAGCTTCCGAAAACGGCCCCAGACTGGTGGAAAAGCCAGTCCTGCGGTGTCACGACGAAGCAGCGATTCCTCGTTGCAAGAAAGGCGGCCAGCCGTGTTCAATGGAGCAAAGTCGAGTGTTCCTTTGCGTCTACTGGTGCTCGTTCTCGCAATTATTAGCGCATCCCTCACCGGGCACGCACAATCGTCGTCCAAGGACAGTGACGACGATGCGAACGCTCCTGCATTCCTCGAATTCAGCGTAGTCTTTTCCGAGGATGGCACCGCTCGAGTCGCGTTCACAACCTTTGGGTTTCAGAGTTCGGCCACAGAGATCAAAAACGTCGTCGAATCATCCCTGGGTTGCAGTCTAAAGGACAGCCCCTACCCGCGGGGAAATTCCTTTGGCTACAGCGGCTTTTGCCACCCGGCTTTCTCCCGCGCCCGGATGGCTCGCGAATTTCGTATCGCCACTGCCCCGCTTCGAAAAATCGCCCGAGACCACCAAGTCGGCCAGTTGAACCTATTCGTGCGCATGCCCAACGATGAAATTGCTGAAACGCAGCCACCTCTGAAAACGACTATCATCAGTGGCGGTCGGTTCCCAACCTCGCTAAGACGCCTCTCGGAACTCAATCGCGCCTACTTTTGGAAAGCCGATGGCCCCATTCCAGACGTGGTCATCGTCCGCTTCGGCCTTTCTTCCGAAGCCGCTTCGCGTGCGGCAGGAATCCTGCTCGCGATTTTGATGCTTCCTGCACTCCTGATCTTTTGGATGAGTCGCAAGGCGCTCTCCAGCGAAGCGCAAGACAAAACTGTCGTGTGGTTTACCTACATGCGTTATCTGCAGTGGACCCTCAACATCGCTCTGATCGGCTGGTGGGTTGCCGCTGACTCGCTTCATCTTGATAACATTTTGAAACTACTGTCCACAGGCACTCGATTCGCGCCCGCCTGGGGCTACGCCGTAACTCCGGTCCTCGTCAATTGGGTTCCTCCCATGTTGGTGTGGATTCTTTGCTTTGCGTTGTCCCATCCAGTCCAGGAGAAACTGCGCGGCCTTACGTGGACGCGCCGAGAACTGGCTCTGCAAGCTTTTTACTCCTGCTGCGCTTCCCTGGCCCCCTTCGCCATGGTGATCACGGGGATCACTAGCCTCATCACGAGTTCCGTGCGAGTCGCCCTGCTGTGGTTCCTCGGTGCCTATGCGGTTCGAATTGTTGCTGTCCGCGCCAAATTGAAGTTTCTTGGAATGCAGCCCCACGCTCTTACCACGGGTGACTTGCGCGACCGAGCCTTTGAGATGGCTAGGCAGCTAGGCGTTAAGCTTCAACAGATTTATGTTATCCCCTCGGGAAAAGGTCAAATGGCCAACGCCTTCGCTCGCAGCGGCAATGTCATTTCGTTTACCGATTTCCTTCTCCAGCGCATGACCCGGCGCGAAGTGGACTACGTTCTTGGCCACGAACTGTCCCACCTGAAGCTCGGACATCCCGGAAAACTCGCGCTAGCCAGCGTCGTTAGCTATTTTGTCGCCCTAGCCGCCGTGGGCTTTGCGGATCCCTTCCTCCATCTCTCTGTCGTCGCTCGTTACGCCTTGATAGTTCTCATCGTAACTCTCGCGCCATATTTCTGTTCTCGCCGTTTTGAGTACTCTGCCGATGCCGGCGCAATCGGCTTGACGGGCGACCCGCAAGCCGCTATTTCCGCGCTCTTCAAACTTGCCCAACTGAATATGCTCCCGATCCACTGGAGCAATTGGAGTGAAAAGTGGCTCACGCATCCCTCTTCGTTGCGCCGCGCTCAAGCCATCGCTCTGAAAGCGGGTATCCCCGCCGAGCACGTGCAGACCATCGCCCAGGCTGCCACTGGCTCGGCTGATTCCTACTACGTCCTTCCCGCTACAGTTCAGCCAGGTTCAAAAGTTCATTCGACTCGTGGCAAGCAATCCGGCAGCCTTCGCACCCTCCTCTCCATGTTCGCGGTCATCATCTTCACGCCCGCGGTATTCGCTCTCCTCGCTGCTCACTCGGGTCCGAACGTCCGCCTTCGCGGTGCACTCTACCTGGCAGGATTTGCGGCGACGATCGGGATGTACTACCTTTTTGCGAACTTCGTGCCTCCCATGAGGCTCCGCACGCTCGCCTCCGCGCTGAAAACCAAGCTGGCCAAAGAAGGTGCCTTCGCCGAATCCTGGGCTGGCATTCCTGTTGGCCTCTCACCTGCCGCGGCGCCACGCGTCTACGAAGCGAACACCAACTGGGATCTCGGCTGCCTGTTTGTCCGCGCCGACCGCATCTGCTATTGCGGCGAAGAAACTAAGTTCTCTTTGCGCTCCGGCCAGCTCACTGCCATCCAGCTCGCGCCCGGCATGCCGGGCATGCTTCCGCCGTGGCGGATTTACTTTGCTTGGAAAGACGACGAGCGTGGCACAAGCGGCGTCTTCAACATCGGCTGCATCGACGGCTCATCCACGCTCCAACTCCGTAAGGAAACTGCGAAGCTTGCCGCCCGACTTCAAGCCTGGTGGAAATCACCGGGCACCTCCAAGCCCCTTCCGGACCCACTCATAAATTTGACTTCTCCGGAAATTGGCGCCGTGACCGGCGGCATCCCTGGCAAGGGAGTGAACTTCGGCAAGGTCCTTCGAGCCCTTCTTAACACCGCAGGTCTTGCGGCCGTGGGAGCCGTCCTCTGCGGCCTTCCCTTCCACTTGATGACCTACCTAATCTCGGCTATGAACCCCAACTTCGCAAGGATTGGCCTTCCCTTCTTTCGCTCCCCTGGTTCCGGATGGTATGTTGTCGCGGTTGCCGTCGTCATGCGTCTGATCACCATGATTCCGATGCTTCGGTATAAGGACCGGGCAATCGTTACGATTGCTTCCTCGATGAACCAGCGTCCTGGCAATAGCCCGCGCGAGGCATCGCACCGCGAAAATACCAGGCACGAACCAAACGCCGTTCTTACGCGTTAAGTCACCTCGGAGACCCGTTGAAGGTTGTGAAAGAAAGTCGTCCGCAGAGATTACATCTTGTAGCGGCCGAGGTCGTCGTCAGAAAGGCCTTCGAGGTAATTTCGAAGTTGTTCGCTGCTGCTGCGCTCCGTGATGGCGCTGGAAACCTTTGAATTTTTCAGGACTTCTTCATCCACAAATATGGGGCAGTCCACCCTCAGAGCCAGGGCCAGCGCATCGCTCGGCCGCGAATCTATCGTCATCATTTGTCCGTCGCGCTCGACCCAGATCAGCGCGTAAAACGTATCATCTTTAAGGTCGTTCACCACAATCTTGTGCACTTGCACTTCCAGCCCGAGCAGCACATTTTTCAGCAGGTCGTGCGTCATCGGCCGAGGCGTCTGCACTTTCTCGATCTCCAGCGCGATAGCATTAGCCTCGTACACACCAACCCAAATCGGCAGGATCGCCTGGCCCTGCACATCTTTCAGCACCACGATGGGCATGTTGGTCACGGGATCCATCATCAGGCCGCGGATTTTCATCTCCACTTCCATGTGACCTCCCGTAGCACAAACGTTAGTCTGTGCTCGCTGGATTTTCTACCGCCGCAACGCCGGCGTCTACCACTTTTCTCAATTCGATTGCGCCTGCTCCCCCACCAAACTGTTCGGCGTTGCTCCTGTCACCCGAACCTGCACGTACTTTCCCAGAAGCGCCGTTTCTTGGGAAGTGAAATTTATGACTCGATGGCACGAACTGTGGCCCGACCACTGATTTTCCCGCCTCGATTTTCCGCTCACCAGGACTTCAAACTTCTTCCCCATCATCGCTACATGTTTCTTCGTCTGAATCTCGCGCTGTTTTTCCTGGAGAACGGCCAGCCGCCGGCTCTTTTCCTCTTCTGAAATCACATCGCTCATCGCCAATGATGGCGTATGCGGCCTCGGCGAATACTTGAACGAAAACATGCCGTCATACTGGACCGCTTCGAGCAGGCTCAAGGTCTCCGCAAGGTCTTCGCCCGTCTCGCCGGGGAAACCCACGATAATGTCCGTCGTAATGCTGATGGGCCGCCTCGCTGCTCGAATCATGGCGATCTTCTCTAGATATTCCTCGCGGCTGTAGGTTCTCTGCATCGCTCGCAGCACTCTCGTCGAACCTGATTGAACCGGTAGATGTACGTGATTGCACAATCTCGGCTGAGTGTCGATCGCATCCACGATGTCTTGCGTGAAATCCTTCGGGTGCGAGGTTGTAAACCGCACGCGGCGTATCCTTGGCTCATCCGCCACCGCCAGTAGCAATTCGGAGAACCGCATCTTCCTCGCTGTTGGGTCCTTGTACGAATTCACTGTCTGTCCCAGCAACTGCACTTCCGAGTATCCCGTCTCTGCCAACTGCCGAACTTCGCGCAATATCGAATCGCTGCCGCGGCTTCGTTCCGGCCCTCTCGTATACGGAACCACGCAGTACGAGCACGCCTTGTCGCATCCCTCGATGATCGTTAAATACGCGCGCCAGGGATTGTCCCGCCGCGTCATTTCCGTCTCAAAGGTCTCGTCTGTGTTGTTGTCCAGCCCGGTCACCCGCTGGTTTCCTGCCTCGACTTGCTCCAGAAGTTCCGGCAGCTTGCGGTAACTCGCCGAACCGCACACCAGGCTCACCCATGGCGCACGCTCAAAAATTTCCTCACCTTCCTGCTGCGCCACGCACCCCAGCACACCGATAATCCGCCCCTCCGTCTGCTTGGCGCGATATTCCCCCAGCCGCGAGAAGACCTTCTGCGCCGCTTTTTCCCGGATACTGCAGGTGTTGTAAAGAATCAGCGAAGCGGATTCAGGAGATTCAACCTGCCGGTAACCCCGCGAAAGCAAAACTCCTGCCACCTTCTCCGAGTCGTGGTCGTTCATCTGGCAGCCAAACGTCTCGAGAAAAAACGTCCCGCGCTGCATTCCAGGCGCATTGACGTTCGCGCTGTTCCCGGTGCTCAGGATTCTCTCGCTGTTTCCCAGCGGGAATCCTTCGCCCCCAGTCAGCCTCTCCAACCCGATGTCGAAGGTTTTGCCCATGCCAATTCGCAGTTTAACACACCTGCTTCCGTCTCATCCGTGGCCCACAGGCCCTCAGCGCACCCCCTGCCACACTCGAACCACGTTCGAATCGTGTATCCAAAAAGGCAGCCCCTTTTTTATCTTCTGCATCTCATTTGTTTGACCACCCTGTAGGCGTGTGCTACGTTCCTGAAGTAGGCAAAATTTTAAATTTTCATCAAGGGGTTGCAACATTCTCCTGCTCTCCGTAGTTTTTATTGCTGATCTCGGCAGCATCCTTGGAGAAACCGGCTGGGTCGCACGGGGCATTCTGGTCTTGCTCGGCGTTTTTTCCATCATTTCCTGGGCCATGATTTTTCAGAAGCTTGGCCTCTTCGGCCGCGTTCGCCGTCAAAGCGACCAATTTCTCCGCATCTTTCGCGCCACAAAGGGCGTAGCCAATCCCCAGGCGCTTGCTTCCGCCGGCTCTCCTTTTTCCTACGTCTACGCCGCCGGCTATCGCGAACTCTTAAGCCAGGTTGGCACCGGCAATCCGCAGCCCACCGGCAAATTGAAGAGCCTCCAAGCCGTCACCGTCAGCATGCAACTCGCCTCCGCCGAAGAAGTTCGGCGCGTCGAAAAAGGCATGGCCTGGCTCGCCACCACCGGTTCTGTAACTCCCTTCATCGGTCTTTTCGGCACCGTGTGGGGCATCATTGACGCTTTCTCGGGCCTCGGCAGCGCCGGCGCCGCCAGCCTTCGTGCCGTCGCTCCTGGTATCGCCGAAGCGCTTATCACCACGGCCGCGGGCCTCTTTGTGGCCATCCCTGCGGTGATCTTTTACAATCAATTTTTGCAGAACATCCGTGAGTTGGCCCAGCGCCTCGATTCGTTCGCGCTGGAAGTAGGAGCTCAAATCGAAAAAACGTTTACGTAGTGTGCCGCCCTCTCCGGGGGGCCTCTTCTCAAACCTATGCCGCAACTCTCCAGACAAACGCAGAGTAATCTTTCCGAGATCAACATGGTCCCGTTTATCGACGTTGTTCTCGTGCTCCTCATCATCTTCATGATCACCGCGCCTATCCTCCAGTCCGGCATCGAAGTCGACGTCCCCAAAACCCACACGGTCAAAGAAATTAACCAGGTGCGCCTCGTGGTCACTGTGGACAAAGCGCAGCGCGTTTATCTTGGTAATGAACCCATCAATATTCACGATCTGGGCCCCAGAATTAAGAGTGAATTGAATGGCAAAAAGGAAGGTGTTTTCCTTCGCTGCGATGAAACAGTCCCGTTCGGGATTTTTGCTTCCGTGGTTGACGCCCTTCGCCAATCCAAAATCGACAACATCAGCATTGTCACGGAGCCCATTACTGAACGTGCTCGGACGCGCTAGACATGCCCGACGCCATCGCCAATCCGACCAACCGCTTCGGAGTCGCTCAAGACGGCCAAGCCGATCTCCGAAGGTTTCTTGTCTATTCCATCGTTATGCATTCCTCGCTTGTGATTTTCATCGCTGCCTCTGCCTATTTTCATTGGCACAGCCAACAGTGGTCCGGCACTGGCAGCCTTGGCGACCCCGCCCGGGTTGGGCTGGTAAGCAGCGCCGGACTCCCGCTTCCCAAACCCGCAATTGTCACCCCCACTCAGGTTGCGGATCCCACCAAGACCCTATACAAGGAAGAACCTCCCAAGCTTCCCGAACCCAAGACCGTAGACACTCCGATACCCAAATTTGACAGGGAAAAGCCGCTTCCTCCATCTCCGAAGTCAAAGATCTTTGAGAACAAAACTCCCCCTCCCCCGAATGCCGTACCTGGCCACGGCGGCGTACCGGACATTCCCTCAGGCCTTCAACAGACTCAAGGAAGCTCTGCAGGTGGAGTCGCGACGCAACAGCAAGCCGGAGGAGAATTTGAGGCACGCTACCCCTGGTACATCGCGGCCGCGAAACGCCGGGTAGCCCCTAACTGGAATCTCCTAATGCTCGACCCTGCCATTCGCAATTCGAGAACTCTACACTGCGTCATTTCCTTTACAATCATGCGCGACGGAAGCATCAAGAATCTCCGCATAGCGCAATCCAGCGGCAACTCTTCCTGGGACAATTCGGGCTTGCGGGCGATTGAAAGTTCAAACCCCTTTTCGCCACTCCCCAGCGATTGGCCTGCGCCAGAAGTATCCGTCCTCTGGGATTTCCCCGATACACAGAGCCCGTGAGGAGACGAATCCATTGCAAAGCCTGATTCCAAACTACATTCGGAGGTTCAGTTGAATTTATTTTCCCGGCTGTTACGTTTTTTCGCGCTTCTTGCTTTCCTCGCACTCCTTCCACAACTAAGTTTCGCGCAAACAGAAGGTTGGTTTCGGGCCGGCACGGGCCTTGGCGAAGCCAGCCCGCCACGAATCGCCGTTGCCAGCTTTGGCCCCCGCGCCGACAACGCCAAAACTCACGCCGGGCAATTCACCCAAATCGTTCGCGACGACTTGCAGTTCAGCGGCATCGTCGAGCTCGTCAGCCCCAGCTTCTATCCCACCCAACTCATTACCATGCCTTCCGAACTTCAGTACTCCGCCTGGACTGACCCTCAGGTAAAAGCTCATTACGTCGCCTTTGGCAACATTTCCGAAACCACTTCCGAAGTCGCCATCCAGGCTTGGCTCTATGACGTCACCAATCCTTCCTCTCCGGCCGTCATCGGCAAGGTCTATCGTGGCGCGCCCACCGACGCTCAAGTCCGCAAATTCGCCCATCAGTTTGCCGACGAAATTATCAAAATGCTCTCCGGCGGACTTCCTGGCGTAGCATCTACCCAAATCGCCTTCATCAGCTCCCGCTCCGGCTTCAAGGAAGTCTGGGTCATGGATTACGACGGTGCCAACCAGCACCAGCTCACCAACCTCCGTACCATCTCCTTAACTCCCCGCTGGTCTCCCGACGCCTCCCGCATCGCCTTCACCTGCTACGAGCCGCTCAACCGCGTCGTCAGCGCCCAAATCTGCATGTACTCGATGGACCTCGGCAAACTGATTGCCTTCCCACGCTTTCGCGGCACAAATAGCGCCCCGGCCTGGTCCCCCGATGGCTCCCAGCTCATGTTTTCCTCTTCCATGCAGGGCACTCCTGACCTCTACGTGACCGATGCCAACGGAGGCAAGCCCAAGCGCCTCACTTTTTCCGGCAATGGCGGCGTCACTTCCCCTGCCTGGAACCCCAAGACTGGCCAGAGCGTCGTCTATGTCAGCGATCGTGGCGGCATTCCCAAGCTCTACATGATGAACGCTGACGGCACCAATACCACCTCCCTGGATCTTCCGGATAAGGGCTATCTGATCGATCCCGCATGGTCTCCCAACGGCCAATTGCTGGCTTTCAGTTGGCGCCGGCCCGAAGGCAACTACGATATCTACATCATGGAGCCCGGCTCGCAGCAAATCATCGAGCTGACCCGCGACGAAGCTCGCAACGAGCGCCCCTGTTGGGCTCACGATGGCCGCCACCTGGTCTTCGAGTCCACCCGCAACGGCTCCCGCCAGATTTGGACCATGCTTGCTGATGGCTCCCAGGCTCGCCAGCTCACCACCACTGGCCACAACGAGTCTCCCAATTGGTCGTCCAAGTAAAAATTCAGGCTAATATGAAAATCCTAGAAACCTGAGGCCTTTGGCGTGCATCTCACGATTTGGTTGCTGTCTTCCCTTAAAACTGGCCGTTGGTATGGTGTTGCTTCTTTGGATTTTTTTCTGGCATTTGTCCGTGTACGATGTTTATTATATCGTGGTACGATGTATTTGCCTTTACCCAGCCCGCTAGTGATGCGCTCACGGCTCTGGTGGGACCAACAAGGATTTCTTTACGCTGACTGAGGAGGATTCGAATGATTCGGGTTTCTAGATTTGTGTACCGCGGGGCCTTTTTCACCTCTATTCTTGCTCTCGCTCTCGTCGCGGGTTGCCACAAAACTCCGCCGGCGCCGCCTCCCGCACCGCCGGCTCCAGCACCTCCACCTGCGAAGCCGACCGTTTCGCTGACAGCCAGTCCGACCTCCATCAACAAGGGCGATTCTGCTACCCTCAGCTGGACTTCCACGGACGCCACCACGCTCACGATTTCTCCGGAAGTCGGCGCTGTGACGGCCCAAGGCTCGACAAAAGTCTCGCCGTCCGATTCCACTACCTACACAATCACCGCCAGCGGCCCCGGCGGCTCTGCCGATTCCAGCGCCCGCATCACCGTCGAAGCTCCTCCGCCGCCACCTCCGCCGCCTGCGGCTGGCCCCACGATTGAGGAACTCTTCCTGCGCGACGTGAAGGATGCCTACTTCGACTTCAACAAAGCCGACATCCGTCCCGATGCCCGCGAGGCTCTAGGGGCCACGGCAGACTTCCTCAAGGCTCATCCGGAAGTCAAAGTCACCGTCGAAGGCCACTGCGACGAGCGCGGCTCGACCGAATACAACCTCGTCCTCGGCGATCGCCGCGCTGCCGCCGTCAAGGCTTATCTCGTCTCGCTCGGCATTTCCGCCGACCGTATGAACACTGTCAGCTACGGCAAGGAAAAGCCCTTCTGCACCGAGAGCAACGAGGAATGCTGGCAGTCCAACCGCCGCGGCCACTTCGTCATGGCGAAGTAACGTGCGGTCCACACAGTAACTGTTTCGATGATCAGCAGAGCCGCGTCGCCGAGCAATCTCTTGCTCGCACGCGGCTCTTGCCGTTAAAGTGAGAGAAGGCCCGCGCGGCAGCCGTCCGGCTTTTCTGCTCCGCGGTCCCCGTTAAGAGCGTTCTTCCCTGGCCTGACGAAAAGTCTGAGCAGTAGACGCACTCTAGGAGGCTTTTCCATGCGATTCCGCAACATCGCCATCTTCGCCGCTGCTGTTTTTGCCGGCGCGCTTGGTGGCAGCATCATCGGGCCGCGCCCCGCAGAGGCCGTCGCCCGCGAAATTATCGACCTTCAGCGCGACGTTACCACGTTGCTTCAAGGCCAAAAGGACATGACCACGCAGATGACCACGGATCATACCGTCCTCAAGACTCTCGTCGAGCAAGCCAGCGACAACGTTGGCAAGCTCAACGCCAGCATGGGCGCGGTGCAGAAGTCCGTGCAGGACGTTCAAGCCAATTCCGGCGCTCGTCTCGACACCATGTCCACCCAAGTCCAGGGACTTTCCGACAATCTCGAGGAAATCAAATCCCGCCTCGGAAAACTCAACCAGCAACTTGTCGATTTGCAGAGCGCCGTCCAATCCGTCGACGCCAAAATCTCTGGTAACGCCCCGGCCACCACAACCCCCACGACTAGCTCCACTCCAACCTCCAGCCTGCCTCCTCGCCCATCGAATAGTGCCTCCTCCAGTGTCTCATCGGCCGTTCCACCATCTACTGACGCGAGTTCGCCCGCGCCGTCCGCCGACATGCTCTATTCGAATGGCCTCCGTGACATCACCAGCGGCAAGTACGATCTCGCTCGGCAGGAATTTCAGGACTACCTGAAGTACTACAGCACCACCGACCTCGCCTCTAATGCGCAATTCTATCTCGGCGAAATCGCTTATTCCCAAAAGCAGTATCAGGACGCCGTCTCGGAATATGACAAAGTTCTTACCGTCTATCCCAAGAGCTTCAAACTCGCTCCTGCCCTTCTGAAAAAAGGCATGGCGCTCATCGAGCTCGGCCAGAAAACTTCCGGCGTCCGTGATCTCCGCGAAGTCGTCCGCCGTTATCCCGGCACGGAAGAGGAACGCCGCGCCCGCGCCAAGCTCAAGGAATTAGGCGTCACGACCGCAGCGGCAGATTAATTCTCCACCGCTTCAATCCTCTTTTCTTTACAATTCCACGCCCAGCACGCCTTCTTTTTGGTTTCAGTCATCCGGCGACTACCGCTTCTAACCCGATCCAATCAGCAATCGATCGATCCTCTGGCTCACGTCTCGCAAATATGCCTCATCGCCCCCATCCAATTCCGCAATCGCGCTCCCCGAATACCCAATCTCCGCAAACGCTTCCCTCACCGCCGCCCAATCCACATCCCCGTCTCCCAAATTCACCCACGCATATCCATCCTGTTTCCTCTTGAAATCCTTCAAATGCACGTTCGAAATCCTCTTCCCCAGCGTTCGAATCCAGTCCTGCGGATACCCGTAAAGCACCACGTTCCCCACGTCAAACCACGCCCTGATCCGCGAGCTCCCAAACTCATCGATGTATCTCTTCATCTCCAGCGGGCTCAGCAAAAACTTGTTCCACACCTCTTCAATTGCAATCACCACCTTTAGCTCCGCCGCCATCGGAATCAGCTCGCGAATCTGCTTCTGCGACCTCGTCCACGCCTCCAGATAACTCGTCTGCGGATTCACCACCGCCGGAACCAGCAGCACCGCATCCGACCCCCACAATTTCGCGTTCCGCAGCGACGTCCGCATCCCCGCCATGCTTTTCGCCACCACCTCCGCGTCTCCCGACGACAGCGGATATTTCCAGTGATCCATGTTCATCACCGAATCGATCCGTATTCCAGCCGCTTCCGCCGCTTTTTTAAACTCCTCCGCGTCTCGCTCCTCCGGCGTCGTCGGCGCTTGCACCACCTCAAATCCGCAATCCTTCGCCAGCTTCATCCGCTCGGCCACCGTCAGCTTCTCCGGCAGCATGTCCCACACCAGCCCCTTCTTGATCGCCAGCTTCCCGTTCGCCGCCGCAGCAGCGGCTTCCGCACTAACCGCTGTTCCCTTCTCGCCGGCCCTCAAATCGTCCACAATCGTTCCGGCGCCAATCCCCAATCCCAAAGCACCCGCCGCTCCCGCCGCCGTCACCCCCGCCTTGATAAACTCCCGCCGCGTCGTCCTTTTCATTTCTTCTATTCTTCTTTCTCTCTTCTCCGCGCCTTTGCGTCTCCGCGCGAGATTGCTTTTTCTTTCCGTCTTTACCTCATTACGTCCTTACCTCTTTATTTCATCCTCTCCAAATCAATCCCCGACTTCCACTCCTCCTTCGACCTCATCTGCTCCTCCCACGTCACTTCCTTCCCCGTATACGCCGCCGTCCTCGCCATCATGCAGCTCACCGCCGATTCCACTCCCTTCGCCGCCTGATTATGAAATTGCCCGCTTGTAATACTCTCCACGAACAATCTCTTCTTCTCCGGATCGGCTTGCTCCAGATTCGAAGTAAACTTCCCCGTCGCCGAAAATCCCTGCGCATCCTTCACCGGAATCAGCGGCGCCTGCCAAGCTTCGTCTCCCCAAATTCCCAGCGGCCCCGTGTACGGCGATTGTGAAGTCCCTTTCGTCCCGAAAAACCGCTCCGTCACGTCCCACCAGCCCTTCGCAAATTGCGTCGAGCTGAACGTCACGTCCACCTCGCCCGGATACGTGAACACCACGTTGTAATTCCCATACACGTCTCCGTCTTTCGGCCGCCCCAGCCGCCCGCCCGTTCCCGACACCTTCAGCGGATGCGCCTGCATGATCCAGTTGCAAATATCGATCACGTGGATGTTCTGCTCCACGATGATGTCTCCCGACAGCACGCGGTCATACACCCAATTCCTCAGCCGCCATTCCACTGGCGACGCTCCCGGCCACGCCGGCCGGTCCAGATACCCCGACAAATAATGCGCCTCTCCGCAAACGATATTCCCCAGCGCCCCGCCGTGAATCCGCTTCACCAGCTCCACAAACGGGGGACAATCGCGTATCTGGAATCCCACATCCAGGCTCAATTTCCCTTCCGCCCGCTTCCCAATCTCCAGCACCTTCTTCGCCCCCGGCACGTCCACCGCCACCGGCTTCTCGCAATACACGTGCTTCCCCGCCGCCACCACCGTCTCCAAATGCTGCGGATGAAAATAAGGCGGCGTAGCAATCACAATCGCGTCCACTTCCTTCGAGTGCGCAATCTCCTCAAACGCGTGCGGCCCCACAAAAAGCTGTCCCGCATCGATCGCCGCATACCCTTTGGCTGCCTGCATTTTGTCGAATGCCGCGTGCGCCGTATCCAGTTGGTCCTGGAACATGTCTGCGAGCGCCACCACGCGCGCCCCGCCCGTATCCACCAGGTTCGTAGCGTCCTCCGTCCCCCGCCCTCCGCATCCCAGCAAACCCACGCGCACCTGCGAGTTCGCCTCCGTCCCCCAAACCCGTCCCGCCGGCATAAACATCACCCCTCCCACCGCCGCCGCCCCTCCAATAAATTCCCGACGCCCAACTTTTTCTTTCATCATTCCTCCGTTATCGAAATCCTATTTCTCTCGATCAATTTTCCATGCGTTCGCGCGTTTAATCCCCTCCAGTTTGAGGGACTTCAGTTCAGTTTGTGCGTAGTCGATCTTGGAACATGCAAGCTGGCTTTGCTCATCGGTTCTCTCCTCGCACGTCTCGAGTAACGCGTAAACCCTCTGGTGGGCCGCGTAGAGACGTACCTGCCAGTTATCGCGACCTGGAAACTGAATCTCACTAAGCGCCCCCAGCGCCATGATAGCAACCTCTTGTTCGGTCAGGTGTTGACTGACTTTCGCTAGTGCGACCGCCTTCTCTCTAATTTGGGCCGTTTGTGCCGAGTCGGATGAAGAAGTTCCTCCCGCCTTTATCCAATCGTGAATTCTATCTTCGTCAGTCGCGGCCTCGACATCATCGTTTGTGAAGACTCGCTCTGCCGAAACAGGCTTCTTGTTCCGTAATCGCCGAGCGATTTCTCCCAAAGAGTTCTGTGGAGCACCTTTGTTTTCGTCCCCCCTCAAGAGGCCCGGTAACTCCAATGGAGGCTTCGCATCCCTGTTGAGCTGTCCTGTGAGATCTAAGTTGATTGAGTCGAGTGGGACAGAATCGTCCCGTCCCCCATCATTCGTGAAGTAGAGCTTACCGTCCGCCACATGATACTGTTTGAAGTGGACCATGCGGCCATCTTTCAATGCGACCACGTAGGCCATTATTGGTTCAGCAATCACTGAAACCAGCGGCAAAACAATGGCCAAGAGCAGCCAGAATTGGGGCACGAGCCTGCCCGGCCTCTCTAGCCACCGCAGATGGCGTGAGAGCGCTCTCATACAAACGGATGGCTTGCAAGTGCAGACTGCATCCGGCGGCATTCTAACACCACTAGGGAATTTTAGCGGACTGGTCCACACCCCATAGACGAACACGAAGCTAATGCAAAAACGCCGCCAACACTATGTCCACCGCGCCTACCTGCGACCTTGGGCAAAAGAGGGAAAAGTCTGGTGCCTCAGGAAGGGAAAAGTCTTTTCTGCAAACCTAATGAAGGTCGCAAACGAAAAACATTTCTACAAACTGCAGGAACTCACACAAGAGGATGTTTCGTTTATCGAGAATTTCGCCATCGCGCAATCTCCAGAGGGGCTTCGCCCACTTCACAGAAATATTTTGAGAGCCTTTACCGTACCGTTCAAGGCGAAGAGCGCCGCTGAATCTACCGGCAGCATCGCCGAGAATTTGCTACCGACAATAGACGAAGCCGTTGCCAATACAGAAGAGGACTACCAAATGATGATCGAAACCAGACTGCAGCCATTTCTCGACTCTATGCTGGCGGGCGACGCAGGATTCTACGCGGACGATGAGAAGCTAACGACCTTCTTGTACGCCACTGCGGTCCAGTACTTTCGAACAAAAAAAGTGAAAGAATCAGTCATCGCATTAGCCGAGGAGCGCTTCAAGAACATCCGCCGGGTTTGGAACGTCCTCAGCCACATCTATGCCACGAATGTCGCCTACACCCTGTTTTCAGAAAGATACGACTTTAGGATTTCACTTGCCAACAACAGAACCGAAACTCCCTTCATCGCGGGGGATCAGCCAGTCATAAACGTGCACGCGCCCCCCTCGAGAGATGCAAGACCAGCAGAACTTGAATTCTACTACCCGCTTTCACCGCAGAGGGCCATGTTCTTAAACAAAACTTCAAAGAATAATTGCGCCAAATGGCCCGAAGTCAGCGAGCAAGAGGTGTACCACTACAATCTTCTCGTCGCTCGTAATTCTCACGAACAAGTCTTCTCGAACTCTGAAGCAGCGCTCAAGGAGATACAAGAACAGCTGCAGCCGAGTGCCCCGAGTCTTGTTTCGGAACCCAGGCCATTGAGGTGACTTTTGTGAAACGAACCTCTTTTGACCCCGCTGATCTCGTTCGCGCCTGCTCTCGCGGCGGTAGTGTCCTAGTTTGACGCGTGCACGGTCTTGTTGCATAAAGGACAGCAAAGGGAGCTCTGTGGCCGCAAAAGAGAAATTGACCTCGATGGGCCCGCCAGTGCCGGAGCTGCCGGTCGCCGATGTCGAACGCGCCCAACAGCATTACCGGGATGCCCTCGGCTTTGAGATTGGATGGCTTTACCCCGGCAAAGGCATCGGCAGCGTCTCACGCGATAAGGCAGTAATCTTTTTTCGCAAAAGGACGCCGCCCTTCGAACCCGCCATTCACTGGGTCTTCGCCGAAGATATCGACGCGTCCTACCACGAACTCCAGTCGTCAGGCGCAAACATCGTCGAGCCTCTCGAAAAAAAGCCCTGGGGACTCCGCCAGTTCACCGTCCAGGATCTCGACGGCAACCTCTTCTATTTCCACCACGACTAACAAGCCGTGGCACAGACTTCAGTCTGTGCTCTTATGCTCTCAATGCAAATTTTTCCCTCTCTGCACTCTCATCATTTCCTGCGCCATTTATCCACCGGCGGCTTTAGCTTCTTCCGCGCCCATTTCAAATCCCTCCGCCACGCCCGAGCCTCTCCTTCGCTCAAATGTGTTTTCGACAGCGCCTCAGCCAAATCCCCCGCGGTACAAATCTTGGGTTTCTTGTCCTTCATTTCTCTCTGACCTCCGCGTCTCCGCGCCTCCCCGCGAGATATCATCCCCCTCTGTTCCCCCTGTGCTCTTACCTTTGCGCCCTCTGTGTTAAATCCTAATTCTTCGGAACGCCCGAAGCAGTTTCCATGTAGAATCGAGTGATGCCTGCATCCGAGATCATTTTCTCCATCCAAGAATCCATTGAAGGTGGCTACGAGGCCCGCGCCCTGGGCTTCTCGATCTTCACCCAGGCTGACACCCTCGAGGAACTCAAGGCCAATATTCGCGATGCGGTTAACTGCCATTTCGCTCCGCCCGACAAACCCAGCGTAATCCGCCTTCATTTGGTCAGGGATGAGGTGATCCCCGCTTGAAGCTTCCCCGCGATGTTAGCGGTGACGACCTTGTTCGTTCCCTGCGCCGTTTTGGCTACGCGCCGACTCGCCAAACCGGCAGCCACATTCGCCTCACATCCACCCTCAGAGGCGCCGAGCACCACGTCACGGTCCCGAATCACCAACAAATCAAAATTGGCACCCTGGCCCAAATCCTTACCGACGTAGCCACCTATCTCGATCTCACGCGCGAAGATCTCGTGCGCCAACTATTTGGCTGATCTGAGTCGCCACAACTCGAATGAAGAAAAAGCTGACGAAACAACGGAAAGCAGAACTCTCTGAACTCGCGCGTCTCCCGGACGACAAAATCGACCTCTCCGATGCCCCCGAACTCCCCGACTGGACCCACGCCGTAATCGGCAAGTTCTACCGCCCCATCAAATGCCCCGTCACCGTCTGCATCGACGCCGACGTCCTCGCCTGGCTCAAGCGAGCCGGCCCAGGCTACCAAACGCGCATCAATTCCCTTCTTCGCCAAGCCATGCGCCCACCCCACCACCCAAAGCCCAAAAAGCCCCGCGCCTAAACAGTGGCACAGACTTCAGTCTGTGCTCTGTTCTTTTCGCAGCGCTTGCCGTTGTTCGTCGATTGGAATTACCAATTAGAGATTGGGCAGTCTTCTTGCCCCGTGCCGCAAGTGCAGGATTTCAATCATCCGCCTGGCCTCGTGAATCTGATAATAAATCACGATCGGGCTGTGCATGAGCTTCCGAACCTCTGGGCGTTTGCGAATGGGCGTGCCTATGAGGGGAAACTTCTCAAGGAACTCCAGATGGTCCAGAAGGGCGTCGCCGAAACGTCGAGCAGCCTCGGCATCATCTTCGGCGATGCGGCCAACGATTTCAGCCAGATAGCTTAGCGATCTTTCCGAGTAGACAGCCGGAAGTCCACTTGCGCAGCAATTTGCGAACCTGCTCGGCAGGCACGGTTCGCCCGGCCTTGGCGTCCGCAATCCCTTCATCTATCGCAGCTAGGGTCGCTTCGTCTTCCTCGTCCTCAGCCGGCACAGGCTTCTCAATGTAGGACTCTTTGGTCTTGCCCATGAGCTCATCCTAACTCCCGCGACCGATTCCTACAACTCAATTGCGGAAAGCGCCGCGGCGCTCGTCGCCGCTAACCTCTTCTCCCCAAACCATTTATAATTCTCTTGACAACATTTATATTGTATACTACAATGTTACATGCTTTTCGCTCGTCAGCCCGCCTCTCATTCCCATTTCGGAACTTGCCTCCCCCGCTGCACCTTCCCCGAAAGAGTCCGCATCAATATCATTCCACGCCACTTACGTTTCCTTTGTTTTCATACTCTTACGCACTCTTTTGCACCGCCGATTTCCCTATCCCCAATCTTTTCAAACGCTTCCGCACTCTTTGCGCAAAACACCCGGGGTGGCGTATCCCCTTTGGAGTGCGGGAGCTTGCTCCCGCCTTTCCCCCCGCGCACGCCGCTCCAAGATCCGCTCTCCCATCTTTCACTCGTGGCTTCCGCATGGCTCACTCGCCACCAGCCACTCGCCACTTCCTCCTCATCCAATCAACTTCTCCAAGTATTCCTTCTCCCTCCGCACATCCTCCATCTGCTGCGGCCCGGAAATCTCCCGTTCGATCGTCACCGCCCCCGGATACTTCATCTCCTTCAGCCGCGCAATAATCCGTGGAAAGTCCACTTTGCCCTTTCCGATCGCCACTTCCTCGCCCAACTCCTTCGGATTCGTCGGCCACAGCCCGTCCTTCGCATGAATCCCCTGCACATACGGCGCGAGAATCTCAATCGCATCCACGGGATTTGCTTTCCCATACAGAATCAAATTCGCCAGATCAAAATTCACTCCCTGATTATCGAGCCCCACATCCTGAATCGCCCGTACCAAGGTGATCGGCGTCTCCTGCCCCGTCTCGTACCGGAAATTCTGTCCATTCTTCCTGCAATACTCCGCGACCTCGCGCATCGCTACGACCGTTTCTTTGTACAACTCCTCATTCGGATTTTCCGGTATGAATCCGCAATGCGTCTGCACTGCCGCCACGCCACACTCCTTCGCGAAGTCCGACGCCCTTTTGGTATGCGCAATTCGCGCCGCTCGCGTCTCCCGCGGCACCAATCCAATCGTCAGCGGCCCTTGATAAAAATCCCAGACTTCTTTTCCCGGTCCGCCCACCACAATCGACGTCGCCTCAATCCCATATTTCTCCAGCGCCATCGTCAACTTCCCCGCCAACCCATCTTCAAATTTCTCCAGATAGGCCTGGCAGGTCGGCAGCCCCAGCGAATGCACCTTCGCCATCGCCGCATCGGGATCATCTCCAATCCCAATAATCAATCCCATGCGCAGCGGCTTCTTGCCCTCGTTTCCAAACGCTTTCTGAAATGTTTCTCCCATGCTCCGCTCTCCCGTTCCATCACCCAACTCCGACGCTCCAATAGTCATTGCGTGACTCGCGCCAAATCCCGCCGCCAGCGCCACTGCCGATTTCTGCAAGAACTTTCTTCTGTTTTGTTTTTTCATGAGTTCAACCGCAATTCTCCAATTTATTTTTTCGACTCCGCCAGCATCCGCCGCGTCATCTCCTCGATCGGCGCGCGGTCATCGGTAAATATCACCGCGCCCGCGCGCGGTTCAAACTCCGTCATTCGTTCCGCCGCTTCCTGCTCCAGCGCTTGTACCCAAGGAGGTCCTTTGCTTTGTTTCAGTCGCGCCAAAGTGTCCGCCACGAAATGTTTCTGCGCGAACGCAAACAAAATGTGGTTCCCTTTCGCCGTCGAGAGCCGCTCCACCGAAGGAAACACCTGCTTCAACGTCGCGCCCATCGCTTCCATCAATTCCTGCTGCAGGCTGGTATCCAGCACATTCACCATCAGCGCGCCGCCATCCGTCATTCGCGAGCGCACAAGTTGAAAAAATTCCACGGTGGTCAAATAAAATGGCACATATGGCCCGCCCTGAAAAAGATCGATATGCACCAGATCGTATTTCGCCGCGCGCGCCGCAAGCCAGGGCCGCGCATCCGCGATATGCACGTGCAGTTTCGCGTCGTTCGTCGGCAATCCAAAAAACTCATGAGCCACCCACACTACCTTCGGATCAATCTCCACCGCGTCAATCTCAATCTCCGGCGTTACAGCCCTGCTCGCCTGGATCGAACCACCCGCGCCCATGCCAAGGACCAGCAAATTCTTCGCCGGCACAATCACAGGCCCGAGCGCAAATTCATCCAGATAAAATCCTGAGTGCGAACTCCCTACCTTTTCGTAGGACTGAGCGAAGCGGGAATCATTCAATACCAGATACCGCAGCCCATCACTCTTTTGCAGCACTACGATCCGGTTGTACGCCGAGTCGCCGCTCCAAACGAGCGTTGGCGGCGGCGCTGGCAGCCTGGCAAATGCAAGGAGCAGCGCCGGGAGCACGGCAACCGCCGCCCACTTCCTCCGCATCATCAATCCCGCCGCTCCGATCACAATCGAGGCCCCGCACAAGATTTCCATCGTCGCGCGTGTCCCAAATCTCGGGACCAGATAAAAACTCGTTCCCAGCACGCCCGCGATGCTGCCTGCCGTGGACAGCGCAAACACGCGCCCAACCATGCTTCCTACATGTCCCGCGCGCACCAGCAGACGGATCACAAACGGCGAGGTCATCGCCAGCGCGGCCATCGGCGGAACAAATATGATCACTGTCGCGAGCGTCGGCCCGACAAAATCCCCCGACTGCCACAACTTCAGCAGCACGGAGCGCACAACGAACACGATTCCAAGTTGATAGATACCGCTTCCCAGGATGATCAGGAATAGCACTGCGTCGTCGGGTTTGCGGTCGGCGAGGGAGCCGCCGAAGCTGTACCCGGTGGCGAGAGCGAGCATGACCACGGAAATCAGGCTGCCCCAAACGTAGATGGAGTTACCAAAGTACGGCGCGTACAAACGGAACGCGGCCAGCTCCATCGCCATGACGATCGCGCCTGTCAGGGTAGCCGTTCCTATCCACAGAAACGCCTTGCCCCGGCTTGGAGGAACCACGGGGCTAGCAGCAGAGCTAGGGTTGGGCGGGCTTTTCGGATTTTGCTCCAGGGAGCTCATTCGCCAATCCTCGAAACTCCATCGGGAATTCCCCGCCTAACGTGTGCTGATTTCCTTCGACGGTATTGATTTCGTTCACGGTGAGATCCAGTTCAAAAGTCGAACCCACGATCGCGTTACCGGGCGCCCAGACGAGCTCGAACCTCGCGTCGCCGAAACTTCCCGGCTGAACCACAAATTTCGGATCAAAACTTTGTCCGTTCACATATCCGATTCCGCGATAGCCATTCGGACCGCCGACGGCGTAGCGATTTCCCTTTTCGTCCACGGCTATTCCGGAAGCGAGCGCGTAACCAAGAATCAGCGGTTTCGGTGTTTTGTTTTGGAAGCGAACCGTGGCGTCGATGACTCGATAGCCGCCAGAAATGCTGGTGCGAAATCCGGTGACCATGGCTGCAAAATCGCCCGCCTCATAGCAAAACGGCTGGCCGGTACACACGGCAGCTCTTTGAACGGCAGGCACAGCCGCCGGCGCGGAGACAGGAGCCGCCGTCGATGCTGTTGCCGACGCTGGTGTTGCGGCAGGAGCTGAAGCAGGAGCGTTAGGCGCAGCGGCTGAAGTCTTCGGCGCCGGGGCATTATCTCCTCCGCGCAGAGCCGATCCCGATCCGGAACATGAAGCAAGTCCCAGGACAACGCCGCAAAGGAGCACCGCCGACCTACATGTCGAAACCCACAATTTGCACTCCTTCATCATTGCCATTTTCTCTCCTCGCTTCAGTTGCAGGGCGAATTTATGTGGCAGCACTCTACTACGGGTCGGCTCGAAATAGGCAAGATCTCATGCGAGTCGGCGAGACCGCCGGAGGAGTCAAACTAAGCAGTGCAACCATGCACCGAAATAAGGCTGACTCGTTAACCATAATCACCTCTCTCGGTTTCTTGTAATTGTTGCAACTGCAAGAGTTAGGGAGCTCGTAGGCAGCCTGGAGTTGTCAGTTCGGAGCGAAATCCGGAAAAGTCAGAAACCGCGTAATGAACAACCGCTGGAATGTACTGTCCGAGAGTCTCAATCGTCCTCTGCGGTGTGGCGCCAGCCCGGTGCCGCAGAGAACCTTTCCGAGAAAGTCGGAAGCTTCAATCCAGAGAGGTTCGGAATTTGCGAGCGCCGCGCGCAGGATGGCAAAAGAGGAGATGAGGGAGCGCAATGGCCGCAGTGGGCACGATGTATCGTGCCTCTACCAACGGGAAAGACCAAACGGCCCAGCGCGGCGGTTGCGGGATGTGGGTGGAGAATCAGAGAGGTTCGTAGCAATCGTAATTGCGCTGGCAGATGATCTTGCCGTTCTTGAATTCGAGGAAGGCAGCAAAGTGAGCGCGCAGTTGGCCGCCGATGGGGATGCCCTGAAAGGGCATGGCTAGAGTGCCGGTCCAATCGATTTCGAGAGCGACCTGATCGCCGCTGGCGAGGGCGTTGCGGATTTGATAAGTCTGGCTGGACATGGCTTTTTTGCCGCGCTCCGCGGCGGCGCGAATTCCTGCCAAGTCTGACCGGCTGCCGTTGGGAAAAAACAGGCTGGGAAAATCTCGACGATGACCTCGGGCGCGAAAAATTGCGCAAGTTCTGCGGTCTTCGCAACCGATTCGACGGCTTGGAGGTATTGCCTTGCCAGGGCGAGATTATCTGTTGGTCCGGACATGCGCCGATTCTCCTGATTTGCCGGTTTGCAGAACGCACTGAGGTACTCTAACAGAGCACTGCAATTCTCGCTGCGGAAGAAGAGGAGGAAAAGCAGGTGATTTCCATCGGTGCTGAGGATGGTGACGCAAGTCACAGCGGTGCATAGCGTTTGTCACTGCGGCGCTGCGGGACCTGGCGTAGCATGGGATTGCGGGTGAACGGTTATGGGAACCATGATAATCGTTGCAATCGTCATATTGATGATCGTTGGAGGAATTACGCCTCTCCTCGAAAAGCTTTCGGATCTGCGCTTGAGGCGTCGTCACTAAGTGCGAGACCAAGGCTCGGCAGTAATCAACATTAGGCAGAACCCTACGAATTAGTTTGTGGCTTCCGTCGATTTTCCCGGCCAAAGCGACTCCGGATGGTGACTTGAATTCGAACGAGACGACTCGATGACGGGTCCAAAGCTGAGTTTTGCCTCGGTGAGAGGATTCTGCTATCGTCACGGGCGGAACTGATGGAGGGATGTGATGTCTGTAAATAAAGTGATTTTGGTGGGGAGATTGGGGCGGGATCCGGAGACGCGGTATACGGGAGGCGGGCAGGCGGTAGCGAATTTTTCTGTAGCCACGGATGAATCGTATAAGGATAAGAATGGCGAGCGGCAGAAACGGACGGAGTGGCACAAGATAGTAGTGTGGGGAAAACAAGCGGAGATTGCGCAGCAGTATTTAAAGAAGGGGTCGCTGGTGTTTATCGAGGGACGGATCCAGTCGCGCGAATGGCAAGACAAGGAAGGCCAGAAGCGTACCAGTTTTGAAATTGTGGCGAATAATTTCCGGATGCTTGGCGGACGCGGCGATGCTGCCGCAGCTGGCGCCGGCGGAGGCGCGGGAGGGGCTTCTCGAAGTGCTGACGAGGACTTTGGCGCGCCACATAGCGGCGGCGAAGAGCCGATGGGCGGTCCCGGCCCATCCGGTCCAGAAATTTCCGACGAGGATATTCCGTTCTAGACGTTGACAGTCCACAGTGGGAAGTCGAAGACAAAAGCTAGACAAATGACGAAATTATTGGCGCTCAGATCGACTATTGCGGTCGCGGTTTTTGCAGTTGTACCGTTGTGCGGGAAAGAGGGCACCCGGATCGAGTACAAAGCGAAAGACGGGTCGCGGGTGGTGGCGGCTTCCAAATCGCATCGTGAGGCTACCCCAGAAAGCGTGCTCGAGTTCTACTCACCCGAGAATCAACGACTGTGCACCTTGGACTATTCGTCGGAGGACGGCGAGCACGGTTTCGGCATAGTCAAGGCAGCCTGGACTCCTGACGGCCACTACTTTGTATTTAGCCTGACCAGTTCGGGCGGACACCAGGCGTGGCACTCCCCTACACTCTTCTACAGCCCTCGAGACAATAAGATTCGTCGACTGGACGACTACACCACCAGCTCTGGAATATCGGGTGGTAGCTTCAGATTGAAACCTCCCAATATTGTTTTAACTGAGGAATGGCGGAATGGAACACCGGTGCCGGTGAAGTTTCGGCTGGACTCGTTGACGAGGGGACCGCGTAAGTCGCGCAACGCGGTACAATGCGCCGATGGAAAAGTCATCCGGCAGGAAGGCTGAGCGCGGCCAAGGTCCGCAGACGTGGATAACGTGAACCGACAGTGGCGACTGATGCGGCGCCCGACGGGGCTGCTCGCGGACGGGGATTTGGTGTTAAGCGAATCGCCGGTGCCGGAGTTGCAAGACGGGCAGGCGCTGGCGAAAGTGAAATACCTTTCGGTCGATCCGACGATGCGCGTGTGGATGGCCATGGACAGTTACTTGCCAGCGGTGGGAATTGGCGACGTAATGCGGGCTGGCGGGCTGGCGGAAGTGATTGAGTCGCGACACACGCTATTCAAGAAGGGCGACAAGATTGTCGGGTTGACGGGCTTGCAGGAATACGCGGTGATCGAGGGACAATCGAAATTGCCGTTTCAGAAGGTGCCTTCGATTCCGTTCGTTTCGGAGACGGTTTTTCTCGGGGCTCTAGGAATGACCGGGCTGACAGCGTATTTCGGGATGACGGAGATAGCCAAGCCGCAGAAGGGGGAAACGTTGGTTGTTTCGGCGGCGGCGGGCGCGACCGGAAGCGTGGCGGGGCAGATCGGGAAGATTCACGGATGCCGCGTGGTGGGGATTGCGGGGACGGATGAAAAATGCTCGTGGCTGACGGGCGAACTCGGATTTGACGCAGCGATCAACTACAAGCACCCGGATTGGAAAGAAAAACTAGCCGCAGCGACGCCAAACGGAATCGACATTGATTACGAAAACGTTGGCGGCGAAATCATGGCGGCGGTGCTGGACCGGATGAATTTGCACGGGCGCGTGGTGGTGTGCGGATTTATTTCCGGATACACGAAAGAGGTTCCCGAGCAGATCAGCCTGGGGCTTTTGATTGTGAAACGGCTGAAAGTACAGGGATTCTTGATTCTGGATTATGGGGCGCGGTTTACAGAAGCCGCGATGGAATTGGGCAAATGGAAAATGATGGGAAAATTGAAGGACCGACAGACGGTCGTGGAAGGGCTGGAAAAGGCGCCGGAAGCGATCAATATGCTGTTTACCGGCGGGAACATCGGCAAACTGCTCGTCAAAGTGTAAGCGGAGTGTGCGCTAACGCGGCGGAGGAGGCTGTGAAGCGTTTCGCTTGCGTTCTTCGTCCATTCGCTTCAGGAATTCATCAAATTTGGGCATTTGCTCGGGAGTGAGGATGGCGCGGATTTGGTCGCGGCCTTTTTGCCGAGCTGCGCTCATTTGCGTGTCTGTTTGGTCGTGGATAGCCTTGTACTCGGCGTGGAGCTGCGAAAGAATCGTGTTCAGTTGGGCGCTCTGCGCGCTGGTAAGGCCGAGCTCCTGGGTGATCTGTTCGACGCGCCTGGCCCGCCTGGCGGGTTCACTGAGCGGGGGATTCGAAGCGGCCACGATGCTGCGATGGCCGTAAAAATAGCCAAACACGACGCCCAGCGCAGCGCCGAGAACAAAGACAACGGCTACCCACAAAGCAGCCTTACGCTTTGCTGAAGATTCATTCATCGGGGCCGCTCAGCCAAGCTAACCAGGACTTCATCGTTGTTTGCCGGCATTGCGCTATCCCGCAAAGGTTCACCGGTGATGTCCGTGGCCACAGACTTTGTCGAGGGTATATCCACGGCCGGTTTTTGATAAAGCCAGCCGCTGGCCAGAAGCAGCGCCAGTGCGGATGCCCAAGTCAGCCGCGCGGCGAGCTTCGGGAGGAAAGTCCAGGTATCCGCAGTGCGGGCCTGCTCGGAAGAGCGCGCAGCAATCGCGGCCATCACGCGCGTGGGGAACCACTCCCCACCGATCGCAGCACGCGAAGACAGCCCGGACAGCAAGACACGCGAGGAAAGAACATGTTCAGCGGCCGCGCGGCAATCCGCGCACGCAACCGTATGTTCCCTCAGCCGAGCCGGCACTGCCGCTAGCAGTTCGGCCATTATTTTTGCATCCGACGCAACGCCTGCAGCGTCCTCGAGTTGACCGCGGAATTCGCGGCATTGCGCTCGGTACTTCCTGAAAGGGCCCATTATTCAGCCTCCTACGATCACTCGCAAATTCTAACAAACACCATTGAATCACCAAATTGCGCGTACTCCACGGCGTCATTCTCCGCGTTTGCGCGCCTTGTTAACAATTCGGCGGCGCGCGCGGAACAGCCGTACTTTGACGGTATTCGCATTGAGATCCAAGACGTCGGCAATCTCTTCGACGGCAAAGCCTTCGACCTCCTTCAAAATCAACATCAGGCGATCCCGCTCGTCGAGCCCGTCCAGAAGGCGCTCAACGCGCTGCCTGGCTTCGAGCCTGTCGCTGATGTCCGGCCCGCCACCGCCTTTTTCTTCGGCGGAGATGATCTGCCGAGCCTGCTCCTCGCTGAGGTCCGCCTCGTAAACCAAGGGGCGGACTTTTTTCTTCCGCAACAGGTCCCAGCACTCGTTCACGGTGATTTTGTAGAGCCATGTGCTGAAGGCCGCACGCTGATCGAAACGCTTCAGCGAAAAGTAGGCCTTAACAAAAACCTGCTGCGCAATGTCCTCCACGTCCTCGCGGCGGCGCAAGATGCCACCGGCAACAGCGAAGACACGGTGCTGATGGCGGCGTACCAGTTCCTCGAAAGCCGCCTGGTCCTCTTGCTGAGCGCGCCGTACAAGCTCGCGATCATCAGCGGCGCCAGCCGACTTCGCGGCAGACGCCGTAGCACCCCCCGATGTGGCAGGGGGCGCCGAGGGCGCTACTTTTGGGACGCGTGGCATGTCCATCCGGTTACGTCTAATGTATCGTGCTTTCGCCGGGCAGCATCAATTGTTTCAGTTCCCGGGGGTGACAAGTTTCTACTTGCTTAGATTTTATCCACATGGAATAATGCCGCCATGATTATAGGTGACCGTCTTCGCGCTCTGCGCGAAGAGAAGAAACTCTCCCAGGGCGATATCGAGAAGCGAACAGGTTTGCTTCGTTGTTACATTTCCCGCGTTGAGAATGGCCATACAGTACCGGCCATCGAGACACTGGAAAAGCTTGCGCGCGCACTCGAGTGCCCACTCTATCAACTCTTTTATGACGGCGAGGAGCCGCCGCAGTTGCCGAATCTCCCCAAGAGGAAGTCGTCTGACGACATCGCGTGGGGCAGCGTAGGCAAAGATGCACGTTTTCTGAACAAGCTTCGCCGGCTGTTGGGCAAAGTGGAAGAAGGGGACCGCAAGCTCATCTTGTACATGGCGCAGAAGATGGCGAACCGCTAGTTCCGCGGTTTTTTCATCAGAGCTTGAGGTCAAAATAATAGGCACTCCTGGATGGGCCGCGTGCCGTCCCTACGCGGCCTTTACTTGGGTCAGGCCAAAGGACGCGGGGCGCAGTTCCCGACGTCCTCACATTTTCAGTTCCCTCTGTTCCGGTTTCGCGTCCCCGCTTCAAACTCATTCCCATTCGATTGTGCTAGGTGGCTTCGAGCTGATGTCGTAGACCACGCGGGTGACTCCGCGAACTTCGTTTACGATGCGGGTGGAAATGCGTTCAAGGACTTCACCCGGCAGGCGGACCCAGTCGGCGGTCATGGCATCTTCAGATTCGACGACCCGAACGGCAATGGTGAGGCCGTAGGTACGATAATCGCCCATAACTCCGACGCTACGGATCGGGAGCAGAACGGCGAAGGCTTGCCAAACTTTGCTATAGAGGCCCGCGAGACGTATCTCATCGACTACTATGGCGTCGGCTTCCTGAAGGGTGTGCAGATGCTCCCTGGTGATTTCGCCGAGGAGCCTGACTGCCAATCCTGGGCCGGGAAACGGGTGTTTCAAAAGGATTTCATCGGGAAGACCCAGGTCCTTGCCAATGCGGCGGACCTCGTCTTTGAACAGGTCTCGGAGCGGTTCAATGAGGGCAAAGGGCATATTTTCCGGCAGGCCGCCGACGTTGTGGTGGGACTTGATGGTGGCGGAGGGGCCTTTGACCGAAACGGATTCGATGACATCGGGATAGAGAGTGCCCTGGACGAGCCATTCGATTTGGCCGTGGGCCTCGCCTGCTTGGAGTTTTTGGGCTTCCTCGGCGAACACGGCGATGAATTCCCTGCCGATGATTTTGCGCTTTTGCTCGGGGTCGGTGACGCCGGCGAGCTTGCCGAGGAAACGATCCGAGGCGTCCACGCCGATCACGCGGAGACCCAGGCGATTGCGGAGCATGTCTAGAGTGTCGGCAAATTCGTTCTTGCGGAGCATGCCGGTGTTGACGAAGACGTTGGTGAGGCGATCGCCCATGGCGCGGTGAACGAGGACTGCGGCGACTGTCGAATCGACGCCGCCGCTGAGAGCGCAGATGGCGCGCCCGTGGGCAACTTTCTTTCGAATGGCTTCGGTGGTCTCTTCGATGAAGGCAGAGCCGCTCCATTTGGGCTGAGCTTCGCAGACACGGAAGAGGAAATTGCGGAGGAGGTCGGTGCCTCGCTCGGTGTGATTCACTTCCACGTGGAATTGAACAGCGTAGATTTTGCGCTGGGGGTCTTCGAGAGAGGCGATGGCGCTGTCGGTGTGGCCGGTGGCGCGAAAGCCCGCGGGCACTTCGCGGACGTGATCGCCATGGCTGTTCCAGATTCGAAGCGAGGTTGGGACTCCGGCAAAAAGTGCAGATTCGGCCGAGCCGATTCCCTTCTCCACGTTTAATTGGGCGCGTCCATATTCGCGGCGTTCGGCTTTTTCGACTTTGCCGCCGAGGTTATGCGTGATCCACTGCATACCGTAGCAAATGCCTAAAATCGGCAAACCCATGGCTAGGATTTCGGGGTCGCATTTCGGTGCGTCGGAGTCGTAGACGGAACTGGGGCCGCCCGAGAGGACCAGGCCTGCTGGTTCGTACTTTCGGATTTCGTCGATGCTCGCAGTACACGGGAGGATTGCGGAGAAGACTTGCTGTTCGCGGATGCGGCGCGCGATGAGTTGGGTGTACTGGCCGCCAAAATCCAGGACGACTACGCCGCCTAGTTCGGATTTGGGCTTTTGTGGTTCCGTCATTGCGGCTCCTGTTGCCATTGTGCCTCTCAGTGGTCGGTCAAGAAAAAAGCACGGGTCTAAATTCCCGCCACTACAAAATCGGTGCGAACTCTTTTGTTGGATGCGAGGGACGAGGGTGGGCGGAATTTCGCATGGGTGGCCAAGAGGAACGGAGCGCAGCTTGCTGCGCCACTATAACAAAAGGGCGGCGGGGTCATTTGACCACCAGGTTTAGGAGTTTGTTGGGGACGAAAATGACTTTGACGATAGTCTTGCCCTCGATGTGGCGAGCCACCGCAGGATCGGCTTTAGCTTTGGCGACCACATCGGTCTCGCCGAGGCCAGTCAGAACGCGAAGCGTGGTGCGGACACGGCCATTGACCTGGACCGGGATTTCCACCTCGTCGTCTTTGGCGAGGCTTAATTGTTCATACGCAAGGACCGGCCAGGAGGCGGCCCATAGTCCACCGGAATTGCCCAGCATTTCCCACATTTCCTCGGCGATGTGCGGGGTCATAGGCGCGAGAAGGAGGGTAAGGATTTGGAGGACCTCTTTGCGAATCTCGGGACGGACACCGTTTTCGAGAGGCTCGGCCAAATAGATTTCGTTGGTGAGCTCCATGATCTGGGCGATGGCGGAGTTGAAGTGCCAGCGTTTCTCGAAGTCTTGCGTCACGCGCAGCATCGTTTGGTAGGTGACGCGGATTAGATCGCGTTCCTTGTCGGACATGCCCTTTGGGTCGAAATTCCAGTTTTCCGCTTTGCGGATGGCAGCGGCGTGCTTATCCACGAGGCGGAAAACGCGGTTTAGGAAGCGCCAGGAGCCTTCGATGCTTTCCTCGCTCCATTCGAGGTCTTTTTCGGGAGGAGCGGCGAAGAGGGTGTATAGACGGCCGGTATCGGCTCCATATTTTTCGGCCATATCGATGGCGCCGACGACATTGCCGCGCGATTTGGACATAGCCACGCCACCTTTTTGCACCATGCCTTGGGTGAAAAGACGAGTGATCGGCTCGTCATGCGTGACGAGGCCAAGGTCGCGCATGACTTTGCACCAGAAACGGGAGTAGAGCAGGTGCAGGATCGCGTGCGTGATGCCACCGATGTACTGGTCGATGGGAAACCAATAGCCGACTTTCGCGGAATCGAAGGGCGCTTCGGCGTTGTGCGGATCGCAGTAGCGGTAGAAATACCAGGACGAGTCGACGAAGGTGTCCATCGTATCTGTTTCGCGGCGCGCCGGGCCTCCACACTTCGGGCAGGTGGTGTTGACGAACTCGGGCGTCGAGGCAAGCGGCGATTCGCCCTCGCCGGTGAGTTTGGGATTGGGCGGCAGCAGGACTGGAAGATCCTTATCCGGGACAGGTTGCAGGCCGTGATCGGGGCAATAGACGACCGGTATCGGAGTGCCCCAATAACGTTGGCGGGATATGCCCCAGTCGCGTAGACGAAAAACAACTTCGCCCTGGCCAAAACCATTCTGCTCGGCAAACGCGGTCATTTTTGTGATGGCTTCGTCCACGGGAAGGCCGTCGAAAGGGCCAGAGTTGACAAGCACGCCATCCTGATGATCGTCGAAGGCAGCGGTCATTTTTTCTTCGACGAGCGGCTCGGCGCCGCGAGGTTGAACGACGACGCGAACGGGAAGTCCATATTTGCGGCAGAATTCGAAATCGCGCTGATCGTGCGCGGGGACCGCCATGATGGCTCCCGTGCCATATTCCATGAGAACGAAATTGCCGAGCCAAATGGGGATTTTCTCGCCATTGAAAGGGTTTGCAGCGTAGCGCCCCGTAAAGAAGCCTTCTTTTTCCATTGCGGCCAGGTCTTCCGTTTTTACGGAGGCCTGGCGCATCTTGGTCAGCCTGGTCCAATGGATGTTGTCCGGGGGAGCCCAGCTCAGGAGCCGCTCGATGGCGGGGTGGGTTGGGGCGAGGATCAACGCGGTCGCGCCGTAGATGGTGTCGATGCGCGTCGTGAAAATCTCAATCGGAGGAGCGCCCTGCACATCGAGGACAGAAAATTTCAGCCGCGCACCTTGCGAGCGGCCGATCCAGTTTCGCTGCATGGTGATGACGCGTTCGGGCCAACTGGCTTCGAGCTGCTTCAGGTCGTCAACGAGTTGGTCGGCATAAGCGGTTGTCTTGAGAAACCACTGCTCGAGTTCACGGGATTCGACGAGGGTGTCCTCGTGACGCCAGCAGTAGCCGCCGTTGATGACCTGCTCGTTGGCGAGAACAGTGGAACATTTGGGACACCAGTTCACGCGGCTTTTTTTGAGGTAGGCGAGGCCGCGTTCGAGCATGCGGAGGAAAAACCACTGGTTCCAGCGGTAATATTCGGGCTCGCAAGTGGAGATTTCGCGGCGCCAGTCGTAGCTGAAACCGAAACGGCGGAGGGTGCGCTGGAATTCAGCAATGTTGTTGTTGGTCCAGACGCGCGGGTGCGTGTTGTTCTTGATCGCTGCATTTTCCGCTGGAAGACCGAAAGCATCCCAACCCATGGGGTGAAGCACGTTGAAGCCGCGCATGCGCTTGACGCGGGCGACGACGTCGCCAATCGCGTAATTGCGCATGTGGCCCATGTGCATCGTGCCGGAAGGATACGGCAGCATTTCCAGGACGTAGTATTTTGGTTTCGCAGGATCAGCTTCGGTTTCGAACACGCGGGCTTCGGCCCAGCGCTTCTGCCACTTGGTTTCGATTTCTTGTGGGTTGTAGTCCGCCACGCCTCGCTATCCCCTCTTGGTCTTGCGCGATTTTTTGGACTTCGCTCTTGTTGCTTTTGCTTTCGCGGTCGCCTGTGTTTTTCTTACGCTGGCCTTAGCAGCTTTGGCTGTTTTTGCCTGGAATTTCTTGATGGCCGTCGTGAGCATCGAGAAGCCCTTTTCGGCCGGCGGGGCCTGATCGGCCAAACCGGCTAGTTCCCAAAGTTTCGCAACGTTGCGTCGGTCGTCGCCGGGATTGTCGATGGGCGTCTCCAGAAGGAAGGCCCGGCCAATTAGTCCATCGGGAGGCATCGCGCCGAGGCGGGGATGGGTCAGTATGCGATGAAATGCCTCGGAGCCAATCTTACCTTCGCCAATGTTTTCGTGGCGGTCGACTCGGCCGCCCAGAGGGATTTTCGAGTCATTGGCGTGGAATACGGGAACGCGATCGAGGCCAATAGTGGAATCGATCACATCGATCGTCGAGGTCAACCCGGTTTCGGTCTTGATGTCATAGCCTGCGGCGAAAAGATGGGCAGTGTCGAGGCAGGCGGCCGCGGGGACGTTCGTGAGGCCGGCCAGGATTTCCGCAAGTTCTTCGAGACGGGAGGCGACGGCGCTACCCATCCCTGCCGTGTTTTCGATGAGGATGCGCAGATTGCCCAGGGGGACGCGCTTGGAGCTTTGCTTGACGGATTCGATGACGGTGCGAACGGCTTGCTCGGGCGAGGCATCACCGCGCGAACCGGGATGCACGACGAGAAAATCCGCGCCTAGCGCCACGCCGCGAATCAGTTCGTCTTGAAACGCTTGGATCGAGCGGGTTTGCAGCATGGGCTGAACGGCGGCGAGATTGATCAGATAGTTCGCGTGAATGACGAGCGGGCCGAGGCCTAGCTCGGCGCGGCGGGCGCGAAAGGCCGCGGCGTCTGCTTCCGGGATGCGTGCTGAGCCGACCTGCCACATGCGCGGGCTCGCGGAAAAGATTTGGAGGGCGTTACAGCCTAGTTTTCGGGCGGATTCGAGCGCATTGAGATAGCTTCCGGCGATGGAGGCGTGGATGCCGATGCGCAGGCTGCCATCCATCCAGACGGGCGGGAGCGGCTCTGGCTCAGGCTCCGGGCGGTATTCATCTTCGGGATCGAACTCCGAAACGTGAGTTAGAGGTTGTTCAGGCGTTCCCATGGAAAAATCGGCCCATCCTTAAACCAGTTATTCTACCACACGCGGCTAATAGGCTCGGGCCGGCGCAGATTTGCGGCGTTGCGGAGCATGCCGTAGACTACGCTATCGCGCGTAACATACGGGAGCCGCTGATGCTTGTGGTCATGCAGTCACACGCTACGGAAGAGCAGATTCGGGGTGTGTGCGAACGCATTGAGAGCCTCGGACTGAAGGCTCACCCGATTCCGGGGACGATTCGAACGGCCATTGGGATCACCGGAAATAAGGGAGCAGTCGATCTAGGCGTGCTTGAGTCGCTGCCGGGCGTCGTCGAATGCATTCCTGTCAGCAAGCCGTACAAACTGGTGAGCCGCGACGCGAAAGAAGAAGACAGCATACTGCGGATACCCACGCCTTCGGGAGACGTGCTGGTCGGGGGGAAGAAAATCGCACTGGTAGCTGGGCCATGCGCGGTGGAAACGGAAGAACAGTGTCTGGCGATCGCGGAGCGCTTGCAGAAAACGGGTGTTCGGCTGTTTCGAGGTGGCGCTTACAAACCGAGGACTTCTCCTTACAGTTTTCAAGGACTTGGCGAACCGGGATTGAAGATTCTGGCGAAGGTGCGTGAGTCCTACGGATTCGGGATCATCACCGAAGCAATCGACAATGAAAGCCTGGATTTGGTCGAGGAATACGCCGACGTGATTCAAATTGGCGCGCGGAATATGCAAAATTTTTCACTATTGAAACGCGCGGGGCGTGCGCGGAAGCCGGTGCTCCTGAAGCGCGGGATGTCTGCAACGCTCGATGAATTTTTGATGGCAGCCGAATATGTATTGTCCGAGGGAAATTACAACGTGATGTTGTGCGAGCGCGGCGTGCGGACGTTTTCGGATTTTTCGCGCAATACCCTGGACCTGGCCGTAGTGCCTGCAGTGAAGAAGCGCAGCCATTTGCCGATATTGGTCGATCCTTCGCATGGCACCGGCAAGCGGCACAAAGTGTTGCCACTTTCGCGCGCGGCGATTGCCGTTGGGGCGGACGGTCTGCTCGTCGAAGTTCACCACGAACCGGACAAGGCGCTTTCGGACGGCATGCAATCCATTTTACCGGAAGAGTTCGGCGAACTCGTCGAAGAGGTGCGTCAGATTGCGGCTGTTTTACGGCGCGAAGTGAATTGAGAGCATTCGATAGGGGATTGCTTTCTTCTGCATCCCGGCGGATCTCCCGTTTGTGGCTAATTCCGCGCACTACATGTAACAATTCATCGGACTGATGAACCGGCCACGCAACTTTCGTGTATTTTTCCTGCTTGCTATCCTGCTGATTTTGGGCGCGGGAGAGATCTTGCGTGAGCACCAGCCGTCATTTCTGCGACCCGGATTACGATTGTGCGCCTACGTTTCGACTGCCGATGGCAGCGTTACGGTCATCGATCTCGTGAAGCTCGCCGCGATTGCGCGGATTCCCGTTGGCAAAGGATTGTCCGGCATGCGCGAGCATCCGATGCGGTCGGAAATCTGGGGCGTGAGCACGGCAGGGGGATTTGTTTGGCAGATCAACGCGCGTACCAACCAGGTCAGCGCGCGAATTCCAGTGGGACCACTTCCCTACGCGATTGATTTTTCGCCGGATGGCAGCCGGCTGTACACAACATCGGCGGGATCCGACACGCTGCTGGCGATCGATTGCCAAACACACGCCGTCCTGGGGCGCGCGCGGACAGGCGGCGAGCCCGTGTTGGCCCGTGTCACGCCCGACGGAAAGACCGTTGTAGTGCTGAACCGCCGCGATGGGACGCTGGCCATTCGCGACGCGGCCACGCTTGCGCTGCACGGCACGGTGCGTGTCGTAAATCAGCCTGAAGAGGTCGCGATACTTCCGGACAGCAGCCTGGCGTTTGTGCTGAGCCGCTCGGTGAAGTTGCTTTCCGTCGTTGATTTGCGGAGAAGCCTGCTGGTGACAAATCTCGAACTGGCAGGAAAGGCTTCCGACATGCTGTTGAAGCCGGACGGCGGCGAGCTGTATATGATTTCGCCCGAGGCGCACGGGTTGCAAGTCGTTGATACCTGGATGCATGAGTTGGGCGACTACATGGTGCTTGGGTCGGCGCCCTCGCGCGGCGTTTTGAGCGCTGACGGAAGCACGCTGTATGTTTCGGACACCGCGGCAGGCCATATCATTCCGGTGGACCTGCCGAATCGCCGGGTGATTCGCGACCCAGGCACAGGCAAGGAATTTCCGATCACCGCAGGTCAGTCACCCGGGGCGCTACGTTTCGATCCCAATGAAAATTTGCTGATCGTGGCGGATCAAGGTTCAGGGGATGTGGCCGTCATTCGCGTGCGCACGAACAGTCTCCTGACAATGATTCCCGTTGGCGATGGGCCTCGCGATTTGGCGGTGAAGTTGTTTTAAAAACGGGCGGGGATGCTCTGCACTAATCGTCGCGCAGAGCGATCAAAGGATCGACGCGCATCGCGCGGCGGGTGGGCATATAGCATGCAAGCAGCGTGACCGCGGCCATGAGGATGGCAGCGGACAGGAACGTCGCGGGATCGGCAGGGCTGACGCCATAAAGTTCGCTGGCGAGTAGACGCGTGATGGCGAGGGCTGACGCCAGCCCGAAAGCGATGCCAATCAATGAGAACTTAACGCTTTCCTTCATCACCAGCCAGAGAACGTCGCGGCGTTGCGCGCCTAAAGCGAGGCGAAGGCCGATTTCTCGTGTGCGACGAGAGACCAGAAAAGAGAGCACGCCGTAGATGCCGATGAGGCCCAGCACGACTGCGAGCCCAGCAAAAGAAACAAACAGCAACGTGGTAGAGGCAGGAGTCGAAACCGAATCTGATACAACGGAGCGCATCGGTTTGACTTCGCTGGCGGGCACTTCCGGGTTGAGCGCGGCGATGGTGCGGCGAAGGGCGCTCTGGACTTGCAGCTCATCGAGACTGGATTTTAGGACTACGGTCATATCGGATGGAACGCGGCCGCCTTCGAGAGTCGCATTTGGCGTGTATGGAAAATAGATCGTACCGTTGATCCAATTCGGAACATCCAGTTGTAAATCATAAGCGCGCACGTCGGCGACAATGCCGACGACAGTGCGCCAGTCTTTATCGCCGCTTAGACGTACGTGCGCGCCAATTGGAGTGCGTCCGGGCCAAAAGCGACGTGCCGTGGACGCAGACACGAGGGCGACCGGCGGATTGCCTGAATCGTCCGAGAGAGTGAACCCGCGCCCCGCAACGACAGGAATGCTCATGACCCGAAGATAGTTCGGCGTGACGACATCCATCCAAAAAAGAGGCATCGCCTTGCCAGGAGAGACTGGCTCGTTTTCGATTTCGAGAGAACGCTTGGCGACGCGCCCGTCAAGCGGGAGAGTGTTGACGAACGCCGCGGACTTGATTCCCGGTAGGGCCTGCAGGCGATCGAGAAGCTCGCGATAGAATGAGATGCAACGAGTGGAATCGTTACAGAATTCTTCGTTGGGAGTGACGCGGGCGGTCAAAATGCGCTCGGGGCGAAAGCCAGGATCGACGTGCGAAAGCGCCACGAAACTCCGAATCAGCAGGCCGGCAGCGATGACGAGAAGAACAGCGAACGCGACCTCGGCAATAGCCAAGCCGCTGCGCAGACGCTGGGAGACACCAGCGGACGCACCCCGTCCAGCCGACTTCAGCGATTCAACCAGAGCGGCGCGGGCCGAATGAAGCGCCGGAGCGAGGCCAAAGAGCAAACCTGTGAGTATGGCAAGGCCTCCGGTGAAAGCGAGAACTCGCCAATCAATATGAGCATCGGCGAGGCGCGGTGTCTCTGCTGGAAGCGCAGCTTTCAGCAACTGCAGTCCTTCCGTCGCAAGGATAACGCCGAGCACGCCACCGAGAAGAGCGAGCAATACGCTTTCGGTAAGAAGTTGGCGGATCACGCGGCCGCGCTCCGCCCCCATCGCGGTGCGCACTGCGATCTCCTTTTCGCGGGTTGCAGCGCGAGAAAGCGCGAGATTGGCCACATTGACACACGCAATGAGCAAAATTAATCCGACCGCGCCGAGGAGCAATAGTAGCCGCCCACGCACGTCGGCGACCATGCCGCTTCGCAATGCAATGACGCTAATATCGGCGTTCCAATCGGCGGGCATGGGCCACGGAAAGAGCTTCGGAACACGCGACTGGAAAATGTGAATTTCGGCACGAGCCTGCTCAATTGTCGAGCCTGGACGAAGGCGCCCGATGACCGGCATGAAATCGCCCGCCCAATAGGCGATAGTGTCGCGCGGGTCGTTGTGCAAAGGAATCCATACCTGCGTTTTCGTGGAGGGAAAATGAAAATCCGCGGGCATCACGCCGACCACTTCGCGGCTGACTCCTTCAAGCTCAACCGAATGACCGATGATGGAGAGATCGCTATTGAAGCGCTGCTGCCAGAGAGTGTGGCTCAGCATGACGTAGTTGTCTTGGCCTGCTTTGTCCTCGCCCGGATAAAACGGCCGGCCAAACTCAGGACGGGCGCCTAAGACACTGAAAAAATCGGCAGAGACGAGGACTCCGGAGAGACGAATGGGTTCTCCGCGCCCGGTGAGATTGAACTCGTGACCTTCGAAATAAGCTGCGGGCTCGATCGATTTCATTTGCTCACGGAGCGCCACAAACGCCCCTTTGGGGTAAGTGCCCGTGATGCTGACGAGATTTTGCGGCGCCGCGAACGGAAGCGGGCGCAAGAGGATGCCATTGACGAGGCTGAATATAGCCGTGTTTGCGCCGATGCCGAGTGCGAGTGTGAGAACGGCAACAGCGGTGAAGCCAGGGTTCTTGAGCAGCATTCGCGCGGCGTAACGCAGATCCTGAAGAAGAGCTTCGACGATTCTTGCGCCCCGGGCTTCGCGGCATTCCTCTTTCGCTCGTTCGATGGCGCCGAACTCGACCCGCGCTCGCCGGATCGCCGCTTCGCGCGGCACGCCCTGGCGGACTAAATCCTCGGCGCATGTTTCGACATGAAAGCGAAGCTCCGTGTCCATTTCGCTTTCCATCTGGGGTCGTCGCAACAGCGCTTTGACCCATGAACGCAACCGTGGGCCTTGAGTCATACTTCCGCCCGCCTGATACGAACTCCCACGACCACCTCCATCTTCACTCGTACCTCAGCGCAACGATCGGATCGACGAGCGTCGCTCGCCGAGCGGGAAGGTAACTGGCCAACAGCGCCACCATGAGCAGGATGAACGACACAGCAGCAAAGGTGATTGCGTCCGTCGGACGAAGTGTTATAGAGCAACGTAGAAAGCAAACGGGTGGCGGCTAGTGCGCCGAGGAGGCCGATCCCCAAGCCAACAAGCGCCAAGCGCACTCCAAGGCCAAGCACATTCCAGACGATCCGGCTTTGCGACGCGCCAAGCGCCATCCGAATGCCGATGTCCCGTGTCCGCTGCGCGACCATATAGGAGAGGACGCCATAGATTCCAACCGACGAGAGGAGGAGCGCGGCCGCTGCGAAAATAGTCAGAAGAAATGTGTCGAAGTGCGATCGTTCGAGCGTGCTCGAGATCTTCTGTTGCATGGTCGAGAGGCGGTAAATCGGCACGGACGGCGCCACGGAGGCAACGGCGCTTTGCACCTCGCGGATCGGAAGCGCGCCACCATGAGTTCGTATGACCAGGTCCATGGTGCGCCCGATCCAATCCCACGCGCTCGAAGGCATCTGAGCCATCGGGATATAAAATTCCGGCTGAACTTGACGGTCGAGCCCCCATGCTCGGACATCCGCCACCACGCCGACGATTTGATGCCAGACGGGATCCATGCGTCCTTTGGGACCGGACTCACAACACGCGAAGCGCTTGCCTATGGGGTTTTCACCGGGCCACATGGTGCGGGCGAGTGTTTCGTTAACTATGGTAACGAGCGTATTGTCACGCGTGTCCTGCGGAGTAAAATCGCGGCCAGCTTTCAGCGGCAAGCGGACGGTAGAAAGATAGTTGGGCGAAACAATTTGCAATTGCGAGTTAATCAGATTCGCCAGGTCAAAGGGTTTACCTTCGGGAAGCAAGCCGTTGCTGCTGCCTCCGCCAGCTAGTGGAGCGCGCGAAACCACCGCAGCCGACTCCACGCCAGGCAAGGCGGAGGCGGCCGCGATCATGCGTTCGAATGTGTGCTGCGCGAGATTGGGATCGTGATACCCAGGATCCGGAAGACCGACACGCCCGACAACGATGTTGGAAACATCAAATCCAGGATCCACGTGCGACACAAGTAGCGCGCTTCGAATCAGTAGACCGGCACCAACCATCAGAATGAGTGCGAGGGAGACCTCACCTACAACGAGGAGGCTGCGGATGCGATCGCGGCCGCCGCCCGAAATGCCTGAACTTGATTTAAACGCTTCATTAAGACGCGCCGAGGCGGAGCGCACGGCGGGAGCGAGTCCAAACAAAAAGCTGCACAGTAGCGCCATGGCGCCGGCGAAAGCCAGCGATCCCGCGTCCATCCGCGACTGGTCAAGGCGGGGCATCTCCGCCGGCCCATGGGCGATGATCCAGGAGACACCCCAATACGCCAGAAAAACTCCAACAACTCCCCCTGCCAAACCGAGCACGACATTTTCTGCGAGAAGTTGCCGGACAATGCGGCCCGGTGAGGCTCCTAGTGCAGCGCGCATCGCAATCTCTTTCTGGCGTGTGCGCGATCGAGCCAGCTGCAGATTCGCAATGTTTGCGCACGCGATCAGCAATAGAAATCCCACCGCGGAGAGCATCAATCGCAAGCCCAAGCGCTGGTCTCCCAACAAAACGGCGGAAAGAGGTTGCAACTGAAAGGTCCGGCCCTCATCATCGAGCGGGTACAGTTGTTGTAGACGCTGCGCGATCACCTGGAGCTCGGACTGCGCTTGTGCGGGAGTCACGCCTGCCCGCAGCCGGCCCATCACATTAAGATAATGATCATCGTGATCGGCTCGCTGCTCGGCGGTGAAGCGCGCCGGGACCCACATTTCCGTTTTGTTGAGCAGGGGATCGAAGCTAGCGGGCATGACACCAAGCACAGTAGTGGGAAGGCCGTTGAGGCGAATCACCCCTCCGGCGATCGATGGATCTGCATGAAACCTCGTTCGCCAGAGTCGCTCACTGATGACGACAACTTGCGCTTGCCCCGGCTGGTCTTCCTCTGAGCTGAAAACGCGACCCACGATCGGAGGCACTCCGAAGGTTGCGAAATAATCCCCCGTGGCGATTTCTCCGTCCACGCGTTCCGGCAGTTCTCCCGTATCGAGATTGAAACTTGCGAGATTCGAAGCGCAGAGTGCGGCGAAAGAAGTACTCTGTCTCTTAAGATCAACAAAATTGCCGACGGAAAAGCCCGGGAAGATGTCCTGCCAGTGTTCCTGTAAATACATCACCTTGGAGGGATCCTTGATGGACAACGGTCTTAGCAGGACTGCATCGACGACGCTGAAGATTGCTGTGGTGGCGCCGATACCGATAGCGAGCGTAAGCACAGCGACGGTGGCGAAGCCGGGGCTTTTGCGAAGCACTCGCTGGCCATAGTGCAAGTCTTGGATGATCTCGTCGAGGATGCTTACACCGCGCGCCTCGCGGCATTCTTCCTTGGCCCGTTCAATGGCCCCGAACTCAATGCGCGCCCGCCGCAGCGCTTCCTGGCGCGGCACTCCCTTGCCGACCAAATCTTCGGCGAATGATTCGACATGGAAACGCAACTCCGAGTCCATTTCGCTTTCCATGCGAGATCGGTGGAAGGTTGTGTGTGACCAAGAGCGAACGCGGCTCCAAAGGGTCATACTTCCTCCGGTTTCGTGCCCAGAATTCCTGCGATAACATCCGCCATGCGGTTCCAGTTTTCTGCTTCTGCTTGCAGCCTGCGCTTCCCTGCCGCGGTGAGCCGGTAATACTTTGCTTTGCGCCTGTTCTCCGATTCACCCCATTCGCTCGCGATCCACCCTTGGTGTTCGAGGCGGTAGAGGGCTGGATAAAGCGAACCTTGCTGAATTTCGAGACGATCATGAGAAATTTGCTGGATGCGCAGGAGGATGCCGTATCCGTGCAACGGCCCCAGGGACACGGCCTTGAGAATTAACATATCCAAGGTGCCTTGCAGGAGGTCGAGTTGTTTGTCCACGGAAGTTGCCTCTCCTAGACGCACTAGGAATGTAGCCCGCCTCTCCTAGACTGTCAAGGAGAAAAAGCGGCAGCAGCAAGGCGGACAAAGTCCGCCCCCAAGGTGAGCAGCGCCGTAACCCATGCTGAGGCGCACTTCGGCGAAAGTGTGGGTAGAATTGTCCCTGAATTATGCGTTCTCTTCGATGGACCAGGCGAAATTCTCTTCGCCGAGGTTCACTTCGAGGAATCCTTCCGCGGGAAGGACGTCCACTGGCAGCCCCCCGTGCCAAAGCGCCACGCCCAGCTTCAACTTCGTCTGACCGGCCAGGTTTATTTCGTTGCGGTCGATGGCGACCTCAAGAATCCGTTCAAAGGCGACTTCGGCCACGTCTTTAGGATTCAGGAGGCACAAGCGGCCTTTCTCGACAGCAAATTCCAGCAGATGGCCGCGCACTAATCTTACGACGATGGTTGTCTCCTCGGTTCCCGCCACGGTGATGCGGAACTCCGGATCTTCAAGTTCTCCTAGAAGGTCCAGAAATGGGTCTACACGAACGCAAAAGCGTCCGTCTTCAAATCCGTAGCGCAATTCGTGGAGATAAAACGTCCGCCCGTGCATCGCGCCGCCCCGCCGCTCCGGGGAATAAAGGCCGGCGCCCAGCCATTCGAAGTAGGAGGTGTCTCGTCCATCCACTGCAACCTTAAGAAAACCAGAGGGTGCGAGTTGCAGGGCGTGCTCTGGCTTCTTCTTAATGGGTTTCGCGAGCTCTTGCGGGGCAACTTGTCCCAGCGCGAGATAGACAGCCGTCAGATGCTTTCTATAGAGCGCGTCGAATTCCGCGTCATTCGCCGTGCTGTGTTCTGGACCGAACCACCAGCACCAGTCGCTTCCCTCTGCGGCCAAGAGCGATTCTTGGGCTTCTTTCAGAGCTTCTTTCGTTGGCGCTCCGTCTCGGCCTTGTTGCTGAGCCTCGCAAGCCCGCCCGTAGGCTTCGCGAGCATCCCACAGCAAATCCCACGCGGCAACGTCCTCGCTATGCCCTATCCACACGTCGAAATTCGCATTGATCCAGGACGCCGGGAAAATTCCCGCGTTGGAAGGGATATCTCCCGCAGCAACAATCGCTTCGCTGGCCGTGAGCGCGCGAAAATCCTGATCCGCCTGGATTCGCCCGTAAAATTCGCGCAGAAATTCCCGGCCATTTCCTGGATAGTATTCCCAGGCGTTTTCGCCATCGAGGAACAGGCAAACCGTGAGTGGCTGCGAAGTTTGCACCCGTTCGCCAAGATCGCGAAGTCGCCCATGCAAATCCGCAGCCGCGTCCTTGCCGTTCATGCGGCTATAGACAAAACCGATAAGGTCGGACAGGTGATGATCACGGAAGAGCCCGGTAATGGGCTTTTCGCCGAGTTGAACGCGCAGCGGCTGGTACAGGCGCTCCGCATTCGCCGGAACGCCCTTTGCATCTCGAAAAAATCCCACGTTCAGCGTTCTGCCGAGGACGCCTTCATCCGTTCCAAACCACTGGAATCCCTCTTGCGCGGCGACGGTCAACGTTTGATCGGAAACGGAGCCTTCCGATGGCCAAAGCCCTTTCGGCGTGGTTCCAAAGACTCGCTCGTGGTATTCGCGAGCACGCCGCAATTGCTCGCGGGCGTCTTCGGGATGGCGATAGGCCCGGCGCGGCAGCGGCGTGCTTGGATTGGCCACGCGCGCGATGTCCGAATCACAGATCAGGGGAAGGATCGGGTGATAAAACGGCGTGGTGCTCAATTCAATCTGGCCAGTCTGCGCAACTTCGCGATACGCTGGCAGAACCAGCGCGAGCAACTCCAGTTGTTTCGCTCTCAGAGCGGCCTTGTCCTTATGCGTGAAGTCCTTTCCCTGGCTGGCAAGGCGGCTAATCACCGTATCCTTTTCGAGCCACGTCTGCTCCATCCAGGCAAGTTGAGAGAGCAACTGGAGATCGCGCCAGTCACGTTGGGTGAAGGAAACTAACGCCTGCGCTCCGCTGGCGGGCTGCGCCCATTCGTGAAGCTCGACAAAACGCGGCCATTGCGACATCAGACGTTCATGATTTACTTGAAATGCTCGCCCCAGGATTTCCGCTTTGTCCTCGCGGGTTAGCTCCTCGACGGCTTTGAAAGCCAGGTCAAACCACGGCTCAATGAATTTCCCGCTAGCGTATTCCTCGAGTTGCATCCCCAGCGACGGCACAATGTTGAAGGTGGCATGAAAGTTCGGGAACTCCTTCAACATCGTTACCATTCCCCAGTAGTCTTTCAGCGCATGCAGGCGCGTCCAAGCCAGGACGTAGCGGCCAGTTTCCGGGTCGCGGTACTGCGGCTGATGCATATGCCACAAAACCGACAAATGCACGCGGTTCATCGCGGCTCTCTTTCCGGTAACCGCTGCGCTGCCGTGTTACACTCACCGTTCGCGTCATGCGCATCCTGGACCGCTATATCGTTCGCGAAGTGTTTCGTCACGCATTCCTCGGGCTCGCCGTATTTACCTTTGTTTTTTTCGTCCCGAAACTCGTTCAATTAATGGAGCTCTTCGTCCGCCATAGCGGTTCCGGAGCTCAGATCCTCGAACTGTTCGTTTGCATATTTCCGAACGTCTTCACGTTTACGATCCCCATGGCCGTGCTGATTGGCGTGCTCCTCGGCCTCGGGCGCATGTCCGCGGACAGTGAAATTATCGCATTGACAGCGCTGGGTATTGGCCGCCGCCGGATCCTCCTGCCCGTCGGCGTGCTCGCGATGGTCGGCGCCTGCTTAACGCTTTGCATGACAGTTTGGCTGGGCCCGAAGGCCGTGCGCACGTACCGCACGCTGGAAACCGATTTGATCGCCTCTCAAATCTCTTTCGCCGTCCAACCCCGCGTCTTTGATGAACGCTTCCCCAAGATGGTTCTCTACGTCAACGATGTGTCGGCCAGCGGCACTCATTGGCACGACGTCTTCGTCGCTCAAGCCGATGGAGAGAGCGGCTCACAACTCACCCTGGCGGAGGATGCGATTGTAATTGCCGAACCCAAAGAGGGCAAGCTTGAGCTGCACCTTCGCGGCGGCGCTACGCACGAATTTTCCAGAGACGATCCCGACCGGTATTCCGTCACGGAGTTCGGCCAGAGTGATTGGCCGATCGAGATGAGCGGTCTCGTTCCCAATAGGCCCAGGCAACTTAGCAATACGGAGCGCTCTCTTCGCGAGCTGGCCGCCACAAACGACGCCGGCTGGCGCGAGGCCCGCGTTGAATTGTATCGCCGTCTCGCGTTCCCCGCGGCGTGCCTCGTATTTGCTCTGGTGGCCGTGCCGTTAGGGGCTCAGCCACGCCGGGGCGGACGCGCTGCGGGATCGCTCATTGCGGTCATCCTCATCGCCTGCTATTACCTGCTGACAGTCATCGGAGCGGGATTAGCGCGGCAAGGCGCCGTGTCACCCGCCTTGGGAATCTGGAGCGCGAATATCGTGTTGGCCGCTCTTGGATTGGCGTTCCTTCCTCGAATGGAACAGTTTCGGGGCGAGAACCGCTGGTTTAAGCCCTCCGTTCGCTTCCGGACTTGGGCCAGGCTGCTTCGGCGGAGGAAATCGCGTGCACGCGCTGCCGTCATAGCGCATATCCCTGATGGACAACTGGAATCGCCAGAAAATGGAGTCCAATCCAGCGGTAGCTTTCCGCGTTTGATGGACATTTATCTGCTGCGCCGGTTTTTTTTCTACTTTGCTCTACTCATGGCTGTCTTCATCTTTCTCTTTGAAGCATTCACATTCTTTGAGCTGCTCGACGACATCGCGCGTCACCGTGTACCCTTCCTCGTCGTCATCGACTACTTCCGCTACCTGACTCCATACCTGCTTTATAACCTCGCGCCCCTCGCTGCTCTCGTAGCCGTTCTTGTAACGCTCGGCGTGATGAGCAAAAACAACGAAGTTGTAGCCTGCAAGGCGAGCGGCATCAGCCTCTACCGCTTGGCCGTGCCGTTGCTTTTCGCCGGGCTGGCGTTGGCCGCCAGTATGATCTTGCTCGACGAAACTTATCTCCCCTATGCGAATCAGCGGCAGGACGCCCTACGTAACCAGATCAAAGGCCGCCCGCCGCAAACCTATACACATCCCGAGCGCTGGATTTTCGGAAACAACGAAAAGATATACAACTACGACCTGTTTGACCCGACTCAGAATCTATTCGGTGGACTCAGTGTCGTCGAGCTTGATCCTGCCACTTTCCAGATGAAGCGGCGCGTCTTCGCAACTCGCGCGCAATGGTCTGACTCAGAGAATGTTTGGGTCCTCGAAGGCGGCTGGGTGCGCGATTTTTCCGGCAAAACTATTACGAAATACGAGCAGTTCAAGGTCACTTCCTTGCCAGAGCTTTCCGAGCCGCCCAGCTATTTCAATCGAGAGGTGCGCCAGGCCTCTCAAATGAATTGGGGCGCCCTGCGGCACTATATCGCTGACCTTCACAAGGCCGGCTTTGACGTATCCAATCTCACCGTGCAATGGCACGTCAAACTGGCGTTCCCGCTGATTGCTCCCGTTAGTATTCTGCTGGCGATTCCCTTCGCGCTGTTGGTGGGCACGCGCGGCGCGCTCGGAGGCGTGGCGCTAGGCGTCGCGATCGGGATTGTCTACTGGACCGCCGCGCGCTTGTTGGAAGCTATGGGAGGGGTTGGACAACTGCCGCCATTTCTCGCGGCGTGGTCCACGGACATCACCTTCTTCTTCCTGGGGCTCTATTTCTTCTTCAAGATACCGACCTGAAAAGAAAAGCCGTCGGAAGTGCAAGCATCGCTAAAGATGTCTGCATGCCGACAGCTTCAAGTGTTACTTTATATTTTTGCGGGGGTTCCCTTTCGGCTACTTTGCCTTCTTTTTTCTGCCTTCCTCTTCTTCAACCATTGCTTGAGCTGCGGCAAGTCGCGCCACCGGCACACGGAAGGGCGAACAACTTACATAAGTCAGCCCGGCGCGATGACAGAATTTGACGCTATCCGGATCGCCGCCGTGTTCGCCGCAAATGCCTAGCTTGATTCCAGGGCGCGTCTTGTTTCCCTTTGCCACAGCCATTTCGATCAGTTGGCCGACGCCAGCCTGGTCGATCGTGGCAAAGGGATTCTTTTTCACGATCTCCAATTCCTGGTAAGGGCCAAGGAAGGAACCTGAATCGTCGCGGCTCATGCCTAGACAAGTCTGTGTCAAGTCGTTGGTGCCAAAACTGAAGAACTCCGCCGTTTGCGCGATCTCGTCCGCTGTGAGCGCGCCGCGAGGAACTTCAATCATGGTGCCAACCAGGTAATTCAGCTTTACACCCTTCTCCTTCATCACCTCGCTTGCGATCCGATGGACCACCTCAACCTGCAGATCCAGTTCCTTCTTAAACCCCACGAGCGGGATCATGACCTCGGGGTTCACTTTAATGCCCGCCTTTTGAACGTCCGCCGCCGCTTCGAAGATCGCACGAGACTGCATCTCCGAAATCTCCGAATAAACGATCCCTAGTCGGCAGCCTCGGAAGCCCAGCATGGGGTTAAATTCATGCAATTCTTGAACCCTCTGCTTGACCTTCTCAACCGGCACCCCCATTTTCTTGGCCAGATTGCTTTGCTCGGACCCCTCGTGCGGCAGGAACTCATGCAGCGGCGGATCAAGAAAGCGAATTGTCGCTGGATATCCCTTCAATTCCCTGAACATCCCAGCGAAATCTTCTCTTTGATAGGGCAATATCTTCGCGAGCGCTGCTTTCCTGTGCTCTTTGGCGTCCGCCAAAATCATCTCACGCATGGCGTCGATGCGGTTGCCTTCAAAGAACATGTGTTCCGTGCGGCATAGGCCGATGCCAACTGCGCCAAACGCGATGGCATGGGCCGTCTGTTCCGGGGTGTCGGCGTTGGTGCGGACCGCTAGCCGTGCAGCCTTCGCGCACCACTCCATGAGTTTCTTGAAGTTTTGATACGTCTGGCTCTTATTGCCGTCGAGCGATTTCTCGATCAGCACCTGAACGATTTCGGACGCGGCCGTCGGGATTTGGCCAGCATAGACTTCTCCGGCGGTGCCGTTGATGGACAGAAAATCCCCTTCCTTATAAGTTGCGCCGTCGACAGTCATCGTCTTCGCGGCGTAGTCAATCTCGAGCGCCGCGGCTCCGCAGACGCATACCTTCCCCATCTGTCGAGCGACCAGTGCCGCGTGCGAACTGACGCCGCCCTTGGCCGTCAAAATGCCTTCGGCGGCAATCATTCCTCGCAAATCCTCGGGCGAGGTTTCATTGCGGACGAGCAGGACCTTTTCTCCCTTTTCGGCAGCCGCAGCCGCGCGATCCGCATTGAAGTACATCCTGCCGGCAGCCGCTCCGGGGCCAGCGGGCAGCCCCTTCGCAATGACTTTGGCGGCTTGCACCGCCTTGCGATCAAAAATTGGTGCCAGCACTTGGTCGAGTTGGTCCGCCGGGACCCGCTTGATGGCAGTCTTCCAGTCGATCAGTTTCTCTTTCTCCATCTCAATGGCGAAACGCACGGCCGCCAGCCCTGTTCGTTTGCCGTTGCGCGTCTGAAGCATGAAGACTTTTTCATCCTGGATCGTAAATTCGAAATCCTGGACATCCTTAAAGTGTTTCTCTAAGGTTTGTCGGATCTTCTCCAACTCGTGAAATGCCTTGGGCATGTAGTTTTTGAGCTGTGCGACGGGTTCGGGTGTGCGCACACCGGCCACAACGTCTTCCCCTTGGGCATTGATCAGAAATTCGCCATAGAAAACTTTCTCTCCGGTCGCGGGATCGCGCGTAAACGCCACGCCCGATCCAGACTTGTCACCGGTGTTTCCGTACACCATGGCCTGGACGTTTACGGCAGTTCCCCACTCTGAGGGAATGTTGTATTTGCGCCGATAAACGACGGCGCGATCGTTCATCCACGAACCAAACACGGCGCCCACCGCTCCCCACAGTTGCTTCCAGGCGTCTTGGGGGAATTCCTTTCCGGTGCGTTCATGGATCAATTTCTTGAAACGAACAACAAGCTCCTGAAGATCGCTTACGCTCAGCTTCGGGTCGTCCACATCCGCGTGATACCGTTCGTGTTTGAGCCCGTGAATCACAACCTCAAACGGTTCGTGATCCTCGTTCGGGCGTTTCTGCACGTTCATGACAACGTCGCCGTACATCTGGATGAAACGCCGGTAACAATCCCAGGCAAACCGTTCATTCTTCGTCGCCTTGGCAAGGGTCAGCACGGTTTCATCATTCAGACCCAGGTTCAAGATCGTGTCCATCATGCCGGGCATCGAATCGCGGGCGCCGGAACGGACGGATACCAGCATGGGCATGGCCTTGTTATCGCCAAATCTCGTGCCCATGATCTTTTCTACGCGCGCGACAGCCTTCTTGACTTCCGCGTCGAGGGTCTTTGGGTAGGTCTTTTTCTTCCCGTAATAATAGGTGCACACTTCCGTCGTGATGGTAAAGCCCGGCGGCACCGGCAGGCCTATCCTGCTCATCTCCGCAAGACCTGATCCCTTTCCACCTAAGAGCGCGCGCTGACTCCCGTCGCCTTCCGCTTTACCTGCGCCAAAAAAATAGACCCATTTATTCACTGTGCTCCTCGCTTGTCTTTGAATTTGGAAAATCGTCCAGTAGGTGCCTGCCACATTGCGGCCTCAAAAAAACTGTCGGCACGCCGACTTGACACATGCTTGTAGAACTTAAAGCAAAACTTTATCTCCTCTAACGCCGTTCGTCTCCGCCCAGTTCGGAAAAATCCGCTATCGTCGTGAACTCCCGCAGAATTTCAGAAAGCAGCGCCAGCCGGTTTTTGCGAACCGCTTCGTTCTCCGCCATAACCATGACGCCCTCAAAGAAATCATCCACTGCTTTTCGCAGTCCTGCGATCACTTCAAGTGCTTCTTGATATTTTCCCGCACGCTTCTCCGCCTGCACTTTCGCTGCTGCCGACCGCACGGCTGCGAACAATTCCTTTTCGACCCCGCTTTCGAATAGGTCCGGTTGAATACCCTGTGCCGCTTCCTTCTTAAAATTCGACTTTTCCAAAATGTTCCGAATGCGCTTGAAGGACACCGCCAGTGGCTCGAAGTTTTTGGATTTACGAATCGACTTCAGGGCGGCTAGCCGCTTTTGCGCGTCCACCAGGTCATCAACTCCCGCTCGGAAAACGGCGTTGACCTCGTCATAACTGAACTTCTCCCTCTCTCGAAGAACGAATTTGGCGCGGTCCAGGACAAATTCCAAAACTTGCGTCTCCTGCTCGGGTGTGACGCCTCTCTTGGGAGGATTGGTGAGCAGCGCCTTCGCTGCCGCACCGACCGCCAACGAAATTGAAACAGGCAGCTTCCGCTCCAATATTATCTTCACGACCCCCAGCGCCGCCCGGCGCAGTGCATAAGGATCGCTTGAACCGGTGGGCACTAGTCCCACGGCGAAGCAGCCAACGATAGAATCCAGTTTGTCGCCAAGGGCTACGGCACAACCGGTCAAGTTCCTGGGAATCGGGTCGTCCATTCCCACCGGACGATAGTGATCATAGATCGCATCGGCGACGTCATCCGGCTCTCCCTGCGCCCTTGCGTAAAGTCCGCCCACGACACCCTGCAGCTCGGTGAACTCTCGAACCATCTCCGTGGCCAGGTCGCATTTGGAGAGTTCCGCCGCGCGGTCGGCTTCCGCGACATGTGCTTGCATAAGTCCGCTGTTGAACCATTGCTCCGCGAGCCACCGGGCAATTGCGCGCGTACGCTCAACCTTGTCGCGATAACTCCCTAGCCGCGACTCGTACGTGACCCGCTCCAGTTTCGGCAAGTAGTCGGCGAGCCGACATTTTTGATCCGACTCCCAAAAGAATTGTGCATCCGCCAGTCGGGCTCGCAGAACCCGCTCATGCCCTGTGCGCACCAACCCCTTGGGATCCTTCGGTAGATTGATCACTGCCAAAAAATGCGGGGCTACTTCCCCGTTCCGTTTCTCGACTGCAAAATATTTTTGATGCCCGCGCATGACGGTGATCAGAATCTCATCCGGAAGGGCGAGAAACGCCGGGTCAAAATCCCCTTCCAGCATGCTCGGGCACTCATTCAAGTACGTCACCAACCGCAGGAGCTCCGCGTCTTCGTGAATGCGATATCCCGTTCTCTTTGCGTGGGCGGCCAACTCCTTCTGAATCCTCTCTCGGCGTTCCTCGGGGCGAACGATCACGCCATTCGCTCGCAATTTCTTCTCATAGTCTGCAAAGTCCCTGACGCGGACAGGCCCCTTGCCTAGAAATCGATGGCCGTACGTCGTGTCTCCTGCTGTCACGCCAGCAAAGGAAAATTTCAGTGGCTTGCCATTCACGACCGCAAGAATCCAGCGTATCGGCCGGATGAATCGGGCGCCATCAATTCCCGTCCAAGTCATCGACCGCGGCCAAGACAGATCATGAATCGCACGGGGCAGGATCTCGATCAAAATCTGTTCGGCGGTCCGTCCGCGCTTCACTTGCTTCGCGGCAACGTATTCGCCCTTCGGAGTCTTCACGATATACAGCTCTTTCAAAGTCAGGCCTTGCTTCTCAGCGAAGCTGTGCGCCGCACGTGTCGGCTCGCCGACTGCATCATAGGCCACCGACTTTGGTGGACCAGTCACCTCATTCACCACATCCGCTTGCTTCTCCCGCAGTCCACTCAGATGTCCGGCCAGTCGGCGCGGCGCGCTGAACGTCTCCACCGTCACGCCATCAGAAAGGTTTTCCGCCGCAAGCAGTTTCTCTAAATTTGTCCTCAGATCCTCTTCTGCTTTCGGCAACATCCCCGCCGGAATCTCTTCGACGCCGACCTCAAGCAATACTTCAACTCTCTTTTCGACGACTTTGTCTTTTGCGCGGTTCATCCCCGCACCTCGCGGCGTAGCGCTGGTCCGCCGATCTGTTCCAGATACGCCGCTGCCACCTTGCATGCCACCCCGCGCACCCTCGCCATCAACGCCGCGCGCTCTGTCGTGGAGATAACTCCCCGAGCGTCCATCAAGTTAAAAAGGTGCGAGCACTTGAGACAGTGATCGTATGCCGGGAGCAGCGGATAACGCGCACGCTCCTTCCCTTCCGTGCCCGCGAATCCTTCAAGTAGTTCCTTGGCTTGTTTCTCATGGAGATCAAACTCGGCCCGAACGGATTTGGCATCGCTTCGATTGAAGCTGTATTCCGAGAACTGCTGCTCCTCAGCCATCCGAATGTCGCCATAGGTCTTGTCGGCAGACCAGCGCAGATCGTAAACGCTTTCCGCGTCTTGCAGGAATGCGCAGATGCGCTCAAGTCCGTAGGTCAGCTCGACCGAAATGGGATCCAGATCGATTCCCCCGCTCTGCTGAAAATAAGTGAACTGTGTGATTTCCAGTCCATCGAGTAACACTTGCCACCCAATTCCCCAAGCGCCGAGCGTCGGAGATTCCCAATTGTCTTCCTCGAAGCGAATGTCATGCTCCTTCAAATTGATGCCGATGGCTGCGAGGCTCTTCAGATAAACGTCTTGAACGTCAGAAGGCGAAGGCTTCAAGATGACTTGAAATTGCGTGTGCTTATAAAGCCGGTTCGGATTCTCGCCATATCTACCGTCGGCGGGCCGACGGCTGGGCTGCACATACGCCACGCGATAGCCGCCAGGTCCAAGCACGCGCAAGAACGTTTCCGGATGCATCGTGCCCGCGCCCACTTCCACATCGTAGGGCTGCTGCAACACGCATCCCTGCTTCACCCAGAAGTGCGAGAGTTTCAAAACTAAATCTTGAAAGGTTAGGCCGCTCTGTTTTTTCTCAAGTTTCACTTTAGCTATCAAGTGGGCTCCAAAAGCTTTCGCGTCGACAATTTCTTCTCCGTGTGGTGCTCAATCCAGCTCAAACACGTCTCACGCAATTCAGCGGCGGGCTGACGCATCCCCGGCAAGAACGTAATCCTGTCGAGCTTCTTACTCGCGAACCGCTCGGCCAAGTGCCTGCCTTCCGCCTGCAGCGGCTTCATTCCGCTTCGCCGGCACTTCTCGCAAAAAAGCCCTGGTTCCCAGGGTGCATGAAAGGCCGTATGTGCTCCGAACATCGCGCCGCAGGAAGCACATCGATCAAGCGGCGGCAAGTACCCACCCAGCCGCACCGTCCAGAATGCAAAATAACTCAATGGCAGTTGCCACTCGCCAGTTCGCTCTATCTCTCGGACGGCGAGCAATAGCAACCGGAACATAGCCTCGGCTGCTTCGTGTTCCGGAAGCACTTGCTCCGAGATTTCGCTGATCACCGCAAGTCCGGTGCTGAGCGCGTAGTCGCTCTGGGACTTATGAAACGATTCCAGCAGTTCGCATTGCTGGATGCGGACCAGATCGCGCGTCTCTCGTTCGATATACCACAACTG